>OJTB01000411.1_pt1 | contig 1125 bp, 1 predicted proteins | sample 1599591 | NCBI WGS metagenome assembly OJTB01 (sample SAMN04436630, study PRJEB24849) | human gut metagenome | biome: human gut; feature: NICU; material: stool | host: Homo sapiens | place: USA: Saint Louis, MO | collected 2012-08-30 | reverse complement strand
GTCCTTGTGCGCGTGGGCGGAAACGCCGCATGGTCGGTCCTTCGTCGGCCCAAGCCTGCGCGATGACGAGGCTGTTCCGGTCCAGGCCGAAGTTGTTTTCCGCGTTCGCTGCGGCGGAGGCCACAACTTTGTACACCGGTTCGGAGGCCGACTGAGGAGCGTACTTGAGGATGTCAAGTGCTTCCTCGACGGACTTTCCGCGCACGGTGTCGATAACGCGGCGAGCCTTCATCGGGGTGACGCGGACGTAGCGGGCGGTGGCGCGTGCTGACGTTACGGTATCAGCCATTGCTTATCGACGTCCCTTCTTATCGTCCTTGACGTGACCCTTGAAGGTCTTGGTTGGGGCGAACTCGCCGAGCTTGTGACCCACCATGGAGTCGTCGATGAACACCGGCACGTGCTTGCGTCCGTCGTGGACGGCGAAGGTGTGGCCGATGAAATCGGGAAGGATGGTGGAACGGCGAGAACATGTCTTGATGACTTGCTTGGTGCCCTTGTCGTTCTGTGCGTCCACCTTCGAAAGGAGGTGTTCGTCGACGAAGGGGCCTTTCTTGAGGCTACGTGGCATTCTCAACTACCTCCTTTTAGCGCTTCTTGTTCTTGTTGCTGCGGCGGCGGCGCACGATCAGGCCATCGCTCGGGCGGTTTGGCTTGCGGGTACGTCCCTCTGGCTGGCCCCACGGGGAAACGGGGTGGCGTCCACCGGAGGACTTACCCTCGCCACCACCGTGCGGGTGGTCGACGGGGTTCATGACGACACCACGGACGGTCGGGCGGACGCCCTTCCAGCGCATACGGCCGGCTTTGCCCCAGCGGATGTTGATCTGGTCAGCGTTTCCGACCTCACCGACGGTGGCGCGGCAGCGCGCGTCAACGCGACGGATTTCGGTGGACGGCATACGCAGGATGGCGTACTTGCCTTCCTTACCCAGCAGCTGAATGGAGGAGCCAGCGGAGCGGGCGAGCTTGGCGCCGCCACCCGGCTTGAGCTCCACGGCGTGGATGGTTGTACCGGTCGGGATGTTGCGCAGCGGCAGGTTGTTACCCACCTTGATGTCAGCGTTGGCGCCGGACTCAACAACGGTGCCCTGCTTCAGGTTGCGAGGCGCGATGATGTAGCGC
>OJTB01000374.1_pt1 | contig 1162 bp, 1 predicted proteins | sample 1599591 | NCBI WGS metagenome assembly OJTB01 (sample SAMN04436630, study PRJEB24849) | human gut metagenome | biome: human gut; feature: NICU; material: stool | host: Homo sapiens | place: USA: Saint Louis, MO | collected 2012-08-30 | reverse complement strand
ATCGCTGTGAGAGTTAAACCGGTGTCTTGGAGGGACTCCCCTTTTTTCACACTTGAGGATGATGCGCTGATGTTGATGACGTCGGCGCTCATCCACTTTCCTGCTGTTTCAAAGCTGGATCGTGTGCGGGTGGAGTTTTCGTAGAACACGGTGAAGATTGTGCGGCCTCGGAGGGTGGGCAGCTTCTTGAGCTCGCGTCCTTCGAGAGCTTCCTTAAAGTTCTGGGCTTCGTCTAAGAGGCCAGTGATTTCATCGGCAGAGAGATCCGCCATCGAGAGAAGGTGCTTCATGAGTTGCTCCCCTCATGAGTGGAGTTCTCCCCCGCGGTTTCGTCCGCCGACGACGATGAAGCGCCAGTAGTTGGCCGGCGCAGGACGACACCGTCATGGCCGTCGAGTTCTTCGAGGGAGACGATAACGTCTTCTGAACGGGATGTCGGAATATTTTTCCCGACGTAGTCCGCGCGGATGGGCAGTTCGCGGTGGCCTCGGTCCACCACGACAGCAAGTTGGACGATGCTGGCGCGCCCGATATCACGCAACGCATCTAGCGCCGATCGCACGCTTCGACCGGAGTACAGAACATCGTCGACAAGAATGACCGTCTTTCCGTCGATTCCGTCGTCGGGAATTGATGTGCGTTGGAGAGCTCGGTGGGGTTTATGACGAAGATCATCGCGGTAGAGGGTGATGTCCAATGCCCCCGTGTCTACCGTGCCTCCCGCGAATTCGTGAATGAGGTGAGCTAATCGCTCGGCTAAGGGAAAGCCCCCACTGGGAATTCCCAACAGGACGACGCGCTTGGCGTCGTCGGCATCCAGTGCTGTTTTTTCGATTATCTGGTGCGCGATGCGTGCAACAGTACGGCCGACGTCGTCGGATGAGAGAATCTCTGTCTCCATCGCGTCAGTAGCCGGCGTAGACGTACGTGCTGTATTCATCGTGACCTCCTTCCCTGCCTCTCGGTGCAGTCCGTTAAAGGATGTCACTCCTAATGATGTGAAATTGTTGATATCGCTCAGGACTTTACCACGGCCATGAGACGATTGCAGGCTTTCTCAGCCCTCATTTGTGTGTATCGGTTCACGTGCTTTGACGCATATGAACAGTGTTTCTGGATTACGTCGAGTGAAGCCGAGTACCCTCAACACGTTATCTTTTGT
>OJTB01000234.1_pt1 | contig 1469 bp, 1 predicted proteins | sample 1599591 | NCBI WGS metagenome assembly OJTB01 (sample SAMN04436630, study PRJEB24849) | human gut metagenome | biome: human gut; feature: NICU; material: stool | host: Homo sapiens | place: USA: Saint Louis, MO | collected 2012-08-30 | reverse complement strand
CACGTTTAATGGGCGCGATGTCACCGCTTTGAACCGAAAGCAAGAGCTTGCTTTCCGACGCAGGGTGCAGCCTATTTTTCAGAACCCGTTTGGGTCGATCGACCCGATGTATTCGGTGTTCAACACCATCGCGGAACCGCTGAAGATTCACAACATTGGGAATCGAGCGAGCCGCGAAAAGAAGGTTCGCGAATTGTTGGACCGTGTGGCCATGCCGGCGGCGATGATGCACAGGTTCCCGTCGGAACTATCGGGTGGTCAGCGGCAGCGCGTTGCAATTGCGCGCGCATTGGCCCTGGATCCCGATGTCGTCATCTGCGATGAGGCGGTGTCTGCCCTGGACGTGCTGGTGCAATCGCAGATCCTGAACCTATTGAATGAGCTGCAGGCAGAGATGGGATTGAGCTATTTGTTCATCACCCATGATCTTGCGGTGGTGAAGCAGATTGCCGACGACGTGCTGGTGATGCGCCAGGGGCGTCTGGTGGAGCGCGGAACGACGGATGAGCTGTTCGACCATCCGCGTGAGGAGTACACGCGTAGCCTGATTGATTCGATCCCGGGCGGGAGTATCGACCTGGGCGGTGCGTAGCGGGGCACGTAGCGGGTGCGGGTTCACAGTCCCGCCCCGAGTTAATCGGCGATGGCGTCGAGCGGGCTAATGCGTGATGCTCGGATACCAGGCCAGACCGCGGCGATGATGCCAACGACCGCTGATGCGATGAGCATGGCGATGATCTGCTCCCACGGAATGACAATTTGCGTAATGCCTTGCGTTTTCATGACGTTCATGAACATCCACCCAATGTAGAGCCCAATAATCACCCCAATAATCGCACCATAGAGGGACAATTGGATACTTTCGAGGGTGATCATGCGGCGTACTTGCCCGCGCACCATGCCCACGGCACGAAGCATCCCGATTTCTTGCCGACGCTCAACAATGCTGAGCGCCAGCGTATTGATAATCCCAACAATCGCGATGACCACCGATAGGGCCAGCAAACCATAGAGAATGGACAAAAGTTGGTTAACAAGTTGTGCTTGTTGGCCTTTGAATTCGTCCCGTGTTTGCACTTGGACAATGACGTAGTGCTTGACCTTCTCTTTGATCCTTTTCTGCATGGTGACGTCGTCGACGGTGTGATCAGTGCGGATCGTGGTCATGAGACTGCGCCATGTGTGTTTATCAGGACTGATCTTGTCGATATCTTGCTGTGACACCAGGGCGGTGGGGAAGAGCTTGCTGTCCATGATCCCGATGACAGTGGAGGTAGCATGTGCGTCGGCGGGCGCTCCCCCTTGGGATATGAGCCCGCCGGCGGAACCCGGGCTAGCGGCCGTGAGCGCGTCGATATCGACAGTATCGCCTACATGGAGGTTGTGCTTCTTAGCAAAGCTGGCGTGAATAACAGTCGGCGAAGACATCGCCGACGATCAAGGATGGAAAGTCGGCGACACCGTAAAGG
>OJTB01000218.1_pt1 | contig 1543 bp, 1 predicted proteins | sample 1599591 | NCBI WGS metagenome assembly OJTB01 (sample SAMN04436630, study PRJEB24849) | human gut metagenome | biome: human gut; feature: NICU; material: stool | host: Homo sapiens | place: USA: Saint Louis, MO | collected 2012-08-30 | reverse complement strand
GCGCCTTTAAGGTTTTCACCAAGGTCGTCTAATTTATCTTTATATTGTTTATATTGCTCTGCGTGAGTTCCTGGCAGCCACGCACCAACCATGGCATCTGTTTCACCTTTAGCTACAGATTCCCACATGATTGCGTTATCTAAAGGAGTCGTTTTAACATCATATCCCATATCTTTTAAGACTTCGGCAACCACATGTGTGGAGGCTACTTCGGTATCCCATTCCACATAAGAAAGGGAAATTTGCTTATCATTTGTTGTTGTAAAAATTGAAGCACCAACTAAGCCAGCGACAATTACAACAACCGCTGCAATAATCCCGTATTTTTTCTTTTTAGAGGTGGCACCAGCTGCTTTAGGGGCTGCTTTTTTATTATTTAAATGTTGAGTAAAACGGTCAATGATAATCGCTAAAATAACTAAAGCCACACCATTTACGAAACCGTTCCCGACTTGTGCACGTTGTAAAGCGGAAAGGACGCCACGTCCTAATCCAGGCGCACCAATCATTGAAGCAATAACTACCATTGATAGGGCTAGCATGGTTGTTTGGTTAACACCAGCCATAATCGTGTTTTTGGCTAAAGGTAATTCTAATTTGAATAATTTTTGCCAGCCAGTACTACCGTAAGAATCAGCTGCTTCAACAAGTTCATTTGGCACTTGTCGAATTCCTAAGTTCGTAAAGCGAACGGTTGGTGGTAAAGCGAAGATAACAGAGGCGAAGACCCCAGGAACCATACCAATTCCGAAGAATGCAACGGCTGGAACCAGGCATTGTTTGCATGAAGTCCAAAATCGGTGTAATGATACTTTTGGCTTTTTCGCTTTTCGCCATTAAAATCCCTAGTGGCACACCAATGATAATGGAAATAACACTAGAAAGTAAAACTAACGTAACGGTACTCATTAAATCGTTCCATAAGTTTTGATTATAGATAAACATTAAGCCAATAAACGTGAATAAACTTAAGCCAATTTTTTTATTAGAAATAAAGAAAGCAGCAATCGTTAATAGCACGATCAGCACAAGTGGTGGTACGGCTGTTAGTAAGGCAGTAATGTTGTCCATTACACTTTGACCAATTGTTTGTAAAAAGCTGAATAATCCAGCAAATGTTGAAGTTAACCAATCAGTAAAACTTTCAACCCAAGACGCGACAGGTAATTGATACTTATTCATGTTCGTTCACCTCTGTTTCTGCAAGTGCTTCAAGTACGCTACCACGGATGACCACGCCTAATAGTTTGCCGTTATCAGTCACGGCAAGAGGCGTTTGTGCATCATAAATCAGTGGGAAAATATCATTCACTAACATATCTTTGTCGATTGTTTGAATTTCTGGATCCACACATTCTACAAGAGAAGTCCCGTTTTTACGCGCTTCTAAAGCTTTTTCTGCGCGTACAACGCCTTTTAGTTGGCGTTTTTTATCCACGGCAAGTAACATACTCACTTCTTCTTGACGCATCCGTTTTAAAGCAACAGTTGGGCCATCAATTTCAATGTTAGTAGTTAAAGCAGGTACCATAATATTTTGGGC
>OJTB01000216.1_pt1 | contig 1551 bp, 2 predicted proteins | sample 1599591 | NCBI WGS metagenome assembly OJTB01 (sample SAMN04436630, study PRJEB24849) | human gut metagenome | biome: human gut; feature: NICU; material: stool | host: Homo sapiens | place: USA: Saint Louis, MO | collected 2012-08-30 | reverse complement strand
GGGAAGTTTTTGTGTCCTCCTCAGGCGTTGTGATTGGGTAGGGGTTGTAGCCGACTGACTGGGGTGGCTTCAGTCGGCTGTGACTCGGCTTCGTAAAACGGGTTAGAAGTTATGCGAATGTGGGATGGTTCTCATTGTATAGGGCACCTGTCTTGACCACCGGGAACAGGACGTTGAGACGTTTGCGGGCAAGACATACCACGGCTGCGTTATGTCGTTTTCCTTCCCTGGTGTTTTCGCTCGTAGTATTGCCGTGAACGCTCGTCGTGTCTGATAGCCGAATAAGAGGACTGCCGGAGGCGCGTTCTTAGTTTTTTGTTGCCTGCCCGGTTCACGCTATGGGAATCGATTGATGTTCCCGACTGGTTCGTTGTGGAGCACAGGCCTGCGTATGAGGCCAGTTCGGCTGCTGTTGTGAAGTCACTGAAGTCGCCAATAGTCATCAGGATCTTTGCCGCAGTCGGCGGACCAACACCTGGCATCGACAGCAGCACGTGAGTCAGCGGGATCTGGTCGATGATGTCGAGGAACTCTTGATGTATCCGCGTGCGGTGATCCATTTTCGCAGTTGGTTGCTAGCAGCTAGCGATACCCCTAGCTCAGCTTCGATAGCGCCAGGAAGTGTGAGTTGTTGGCTGCTGATTGCCTCACATAGTGCGTCTATGATCGGTGCGGGGTTGCGTGCTGTGCGTGTCATCGCGAATGCGATGATACGGCCGCGTCCTAGTCGGCGGAGTTTGGTCGGGCCACCATAGTGGTCAAGCAGTTGTAGTATCAATCGGCGATGGATTACCGAACCGGGTAAGACGCGTTCGAATTCTGGGTAGGTTCCCACGAGGGACGAACGGATTTGGTTGATGAGCCTGGTGTAGGCGCGGGTGAGATCGTCATCGATGCCGCCTGCCGGTTTTGAGCTGCTGGAAGATTGGATCGGTGCGGTGGCGCCTTGTCAGGCGTCCGGGAGAAATCGTCCCTTGTCAGCGATGACAAAGGTATCGCGGATATCAGTTTTAGCGTTTCCCGCGTGGATGCGTGCACGTTGTCGCATCGATAGGACCGGGTAGGTATTTCACATCTGTGCCTGTGGCTTGAGCGACGGTGACAGTGAGCCTGCCGATGTTATTGGGTTGATCGACGACAACGAGGGTGGGGCTGGTCGTGGTGAATTGAGTGAAGAACCGGGTGAGTGTGGTGTCGGTGTGCTCGACTCGTTGGGATAAGACGGTGGATCCACTGCGGTTAAGGACGCAGACGTGGTGGAAGTATTGTCCTTTTGGCAACACCAATGACGTAGTCATATGTCATGGGTTTGTTCTTGCGATGAACAGTTGCTGGGTTGTGTTCGTTGCTGGGGAAAGTGGTTCGTCGGGCGTCACTGGTGGCTGGCATCCACATGACAAAAGAGGCCTTATCTGGTTGGGGTGGGGCATGTTCCTCTTGGCAGTGTGGGGCGCGCCACTGTCTTCGATGGCATCACCCCCGGATCATTAGACAGACGGGGACGGTAACAGAGCCATGCCGGATCCAGCGACTAGTTCCTTTCTTGAGAAG
>OJTB01000186.1_pt1 | contig 1673 bp, 2 predicted proteins | sample 1599591 | NCBI WGS metagenome assembly OJTB01 (sample SAMN04436630, study PRJEB24849) | human gut metagenome | biome: human gut; feature: NICU; material: stool | host: Homo sapiens | place: USA: Saint Louis, MO | collected 2012-08-30 | reverse complement strand
GTCACTGGAGCCGCGTCCGCCTGTGAGTAATCCCATTGCATCAATAATGATGGATTTCCCCGCACCCGTTTCTCCCGTTAAAACGGTCATACCCATTTGAAACTCTAATTGTAACGAAGAGATAATCGCAAAATTTTTCACGGAAAGTTCTTGTAACATCTTGTTCACCTCATTCTTTATAGATAGCTTAACAGCTCTTTATGAAGTTTTTCTGCTGCTTCCTCAGGTCGTGCAATCATGAGAACACTATCATCATCGTTGATGACGGCAGAAAGTTTCTCTTGGTAATTCTTTTCGATTAAACTACCACACGCCGCCGCATTGCCAGGAATGGTTCGTAATACGACATATTTTTCCATTTGTTCTGCAGCTACAAAGGCATCTTTTAAAAGCTTTGCAAGTTTAGCACTCGTATTAGCTTGTGTTTCTAATGGAAGGCTATATCGATAACCCCCTTCTGCAGAAGGAACTTTGATCAGTTTCATATCTTTAATGTCGCGAGAAATCGTTGCTTGTGTAACAGCTACGCCCTTTTCTTGTAAATAGTGGACAAAATCTTCTTGCTTTTGAATATTTTTTTCAGTCAATAAACGTGTAATTAAACGGTGTCTATCTTGCTTTCTCATGGCGCCGCTCTCCTTTTCAGTTTACTCTTGCCCTCATCATAGCTTATTTTTATGCATTTTAAAAGATGAATTACTAGATTTATACAAAAAAGAAGCTTTCACCTATAGGCGTCCACTTCTTTCTTCTAACTTTTCTCATCATTCCGCTAATTTTTGATGCGCATGCGCGACAACTTCTTCAATGGATTCTGTCGCTTGATAGGATCCTTCTCCCTCAACAGAAACTAAATGTGCCAAAAATTCAATGTTTCCTTCGCCACCAGTGATTGGTGAAAAATCCAAGTTTTTCACATCATAACCGTTATTCATGGCAAAGCGTGTAATTTCCTCCACAACCATTTGATGGGTTTCTGGATCACGCACGATTCCTTTTTTCCCAACAAACTCTTTGCCAGCTTCGAATTGTGGCTTAATTAACGCCACCACACTACCACCTTTTTTCAAAATATCATGAAGAGGTGGCAAAATTAAGCGTAATGAAATAAAGGAAACATCAATCGTTGCAATATCCGGCACCCCTTCGGTGAAATCTTCAGGTTTACTATAGCGAAAATTGGTACGTTCCATTACCACCACGCGTTCATCTTGCCGAATTTTCCATGCTAGTTGGTTATAGCCAACATCTAAAGCGTAACTCAAACGAGCCCCATTTTGTAAAGCAACATCGGTAAAACCACCTGTGGAGGAACCAATATCTAGCATTGTTTTGCCTTGAACGTTGATTGCAAAAACATTTAGTGCCTTCTCTAGTTTTAAGCCCCCACGAGAAACATAAGGCATTACTTGGCCCTTAGTATGTAAGGGTGTCTCCACAGAAATTTTTTCCCCTGGTTTATCTAAACGTTCATTTTTATCATTGTAAACCAAACCAGCCATCACGCTGCGTTTGGCTTTTTCTCGTGTTTCAAATAGTCCTTGATTAAACGCCAAGACATCGACGCGTTCTTTTTTCATAAGTGCCTTCTTTCTATCTCAATTGTAACTGAGTTAACAAGTTTGCTAAATGTTCTTCTGAAAAGTTGGGAACATTTGCTTTGATTTTTTCTA
>OJTB01000158.1_pt1 | contig 1897 bp, 2 predicted proteins | sample 1599591 | NCBI WGS metagenome assembly OJTB01 (sample SAMN04436630, study PRJEB24849) | human gut metagenome | biome: human gut; feature: NICU; material: stool | host: Homo sapiens | place: USA: Saint Louis, MO | collected 2012-08-30 | reverse complement strand
GCTGTTACAGCAGCTCGTCCACGCCTATGTGGTGGACGCATTGCGCGCTACCCGCGAGGTGCCGACCATTCATCCAAAGAAACTGCCTGGCGACGGTTACAGCCTGCCACCGGGCCAGGAGATCCACGACCAAATCGACTCACGAGCCGAGTTCGTGCGTGGGCGGGTCTACAACGGCTGGTTTAAGTCCCTCTATGAGGCAGAACATTTCGATTCCTACAGTGGTGAGTACCAGTTAGCGAAACTGCTCAACACCTCACCACATATCGAATGGTGGCACCGCCTGCATCCGCAGGACAACGCGTTCATCTACTTCAACTCAAAAGACCGCTACTTCCCAGACTTCGTTGCCAAGGACACTAACGGGGTGTACTGGATCATCGAAGGCAAGAGCGAAAAAGGCAGAGATGATGCCAAGGTCCAAGCTAAGCGGCAGGCTGCCGAGTCACTGGTGCGCAGGATGATCGCCGACGAGACCTACGCAGGCCAGCGTTGGGGGTACCTGATTGCCTACGAGAAGGACATCGAAAGATCTGAATCGTGGTCGGATCTCAAGGCGCTGGCACAACCGGTTCCCAACGCCCTGTGACTTTTGGCGTGCGTGAAGTTCCGCCGTCCAGCACAACGGCAAATCAAGAATCACCACATCAGCGATGATGAAGACGAAACCGAGGCGGTGGTCATTGAGCATGCAGCCGCCCCTCGACAATGCCGAGGAAGTCTGGCAGGAACAGCATGAGATCACTATATGGGCGCAAGAGCGTGCACTTTGCTCTATTTGCGGTCTCAGCAGTGACGTGGGCATCATCGAGCAACAACTTCTCGCACTGAACTCCACCTTCAAAGCAAAGAAGGCTGATGATTTCAATGAGGAGACCGACAAAGGCGTCTTTAAGATCGAGGTCTTCAAGGGACCCTCTATAGCCCTAATCAAACAAATCGTCGACACACAATGAGGAGATCTCAAGGTCACAATTTCTCCAAGACGTCACATTTGCCAAGGCTGCCGCCGGAGGAATGGACCAGGGGCCACCAACAACGTGCTGGTTCCGGGGATCATCCGTGAATACTACCCGGATCTCAACGAAGAGGTTCGTCAGCAAGTAGCGGTAGATTCTGTGATTAAGCCCTGTGAAGCTCGAGGAGTAGGTGATGATCGTTTTATCCGCATGACGAACAAGTTTGTAGACATTGAGGAAATCAATATCAATCTCATTGGTTCCATCAATTCGTTCCAAAAAGCGATTGAGATCATGAGCAAAACGTGGGCACCATGATGCTACGAACCATCCAAGATTCGATCGCCGCCTCCAAAGTGGAAGTAAACCGAAGCTGGGGCATTGCTGATAATGCAGAAGATAAAGGCCGTTGCGGCAATCCATAAGCGCAAACCCGATGCACACCCCAATGATCCGCACGAGAGGAAGCTCGGTGACGACTTGCTACGGCTGTAGGCAAAACGGTAGATAAAGGCCGCGAAGCCTCGCCGGATGTTTTCAACACTGCAGAGTGCAAACTCGAGGTCTGCCTTGTTAGCATTCGTGCGGACGAACAGAAACGAGCAGTTCTTTCTAAGCTCAATGATATCGATCTGTTAGATATCCCCGAGGTACCCAACTCGATGGCTGGCCTCTTCGAGGATCCCGAGCTGGATGATGACACCCTCGCCATTACTCTTTCCGACGGCGCGGATGAGGTTGACCTTTATGGTGTCGGGGCTCTTCCAAAGCTAACGCGGAAGAGCCCCGAATCGATGGTTTGGCGCAAAAAGACAAGGATTTCGATCAGATCAGCGACCTTTTTGCGCAAAAGAACGAAGAATTGCGAAATGGTGCAGCTACGCTCGTAAACTCTCCGCGTGAGGCATCCATCACCGACGATAGGTTCTACCTACTCA
>OJTB01000131.1_pt1 | contig 2237 bp, 4 predicted proteins | sample 1599591 | NCBI WGS metagenome assembly OJTB01 (sample SAMN04436630, study PRJEB24849) | human gut metagenome | biome: human gut; feature: NICU; material: stool | host: Homo sapiens | place: USA: Saint Louis, MO | collected 2012-08-30 | reverse complement strand
GAAGGTCATCAGAAAACTGTGAGCTGATGGGGCAGTGGGTAGGGGAGTCGTGCTTGAGACACGAGTGGCGCCACTTGAGTGCATCGGGGAACTTCCCGCGACTTGGTTCGTGTGGTACACGACGACGTGGTGGCGTGTAAGTGTTTTGTTGTGGGTGTTTTGTGGTTGTGTGCTGGGGGTTTGTGGTGTGTGGGTGGGGTGTGTAGTGTTCTTTGTCGTCGCCGAGGCAGCCCGCCCGGTTACTGGGAAGGCAGTGATCTGGTTGTGGGTTGTGTTGGTGGTTGGGGTGGAGATTCTTTCACTGTTTTTGTTTGCCGGTTTTGGGGCGTGTTTGCGTCTGGCTGGTTGTGGTGTTAGGGTTTCTGCTTGCTGCACGTGCTGGTGCGCCGGTTGTGGTGTGCTTGGTGGTGTGTGTGCGTGTGTTGTGTGAGAACTCGATAGTGTGCCAATGTACTTTTGTGTTGGTCGCAGCAGGTGCCACAGTGTTGTGGTGGTTGCTTTGATCATCATGACAAGATTTTTTATCACCTAAGTTTTTTGTGGTGTGGTTGTGGTCTGCCTGCCCCGTTGGTGGGCTGCAACATTTGTTTTTTATGGATTCTGATGCAGGATTTTGTTTTTGTGTCGGGGTTTGTTTTTTGCTTGGTTTTCAGGCTTTTTGTGCTTTGTTTGTATGGAGAGTTTGATCCTGGCTCAGGACGAACGCTGGCGGCGTGCCTAATACATGCAAGTCGAACGCTTCTTTCCTCCCGAGTGCTTGCACTCAATTGGAAAGAGGAGTGGCGGACGGGTGAGTAACACGTGGGTAACCTACCCATCAGAGGGGGATAACACTTGGAAACAGGTGCTAATACCGCATAACAGTTTATGCCGCATGGCATAAGAGTGAAAGGCGCTTTCGGGTGTCGCTGATGGATGGACCCGCGGTGCATTAGCTAGTTGGTGAGGTAACGGCTCACCAAGGCCACGATGCATAGCCGACCTGAGAGGGTGATCGGCCACACTGGGACTGAGACACGGCCCAGACTCCTACGGGAGGCAGCAGTAGGGAATCTTCGGCAATGGACGAAAGTCTGACCGAGCAACGCCGCGTGAGTGAAGAAGGTTTTCGGATCGTAAAACTCTGTTGTTAGAGAAGAACAAGGACGTTAGTAACTGAACGTCCCCTGACGGTATCTAACCAGAAAGCCACGGCTAACTACGTGCCAGCAGCCGCGGTAATACGTAGGTGGCAAGCGTTGTCCGGATTTATTGGGCGTAAAGCGAGCGCAGGCGGTTTCTTAAGTCTGATGTGAAAGCCCCCGGCTCAACCGGGGAGGGTCATTGGAAACTGGGAGACTTGAGTGCAGAAGAGGAGAGTGGAATTCCATGTGTAGCGGTGAAATGCGTAGATATATGGAGGAACACCAGTGGCGAAGGCGGCTCTCTGGTCTGTAACTGACGCTGAGGCTCGAAAGCGTGGGGAGCAAACAGGATTAGATACCCTGGTAGTCCACGCCGTAAACGATGAGTGCTAAGTGTTGGAGGGTTTCCGCCCTTCAGTGCTGCAGCAAACGCATTAAGCACTCCGCCTGGGGAGTACGACCGCAAGGTTGAAACTCAAAGGAATTGACGGGGGCCCGCACAAGCGGTGGAGCATGTGGTTTAATTCGAAGCAACGCGAAGAACCTTACCAGGTCTTGACATCCTTTGACCACTCTAGAGATAGAGCTTTCCCTTCGGGGACAAAGTGACAGGTGGTGCATGGTTGTCGTCAGCTCGTGTCGTGAGATGTTGGGTTAAGTCCCGCAACGAGCGCAACCCTTGCCTTTAGTTGCCAGCATTAAGTTGGGCACTCTAGAGGGACTGCCGAGGATAACTCGGAGGAAGGTGGGGATGACGTCAAATCATCATGCCCCTTATGCTTAGGGCTACACACGTGCTACAATGGGTGGTACAGAGGGTTGCCAAACCGTGAGGTGGAGCTAATCCCTTAAAGCCATTCTCAGTTCGGATTGTAGGCTGAAACTCGCCTACATGAAGCTGGAGTTACTAGTAATCGCAGATCAGAATGCTGCGGTGAATGCGTTCCCGGGTCTTGTACACACCGCCCGTCACACCATGGGAGTTGGGGGCGCCCGAAGCCGGTTAGCTAACCTTTTGGAAGCGGCCGTCGAAGGTGAAACCAATGACTGGGGTGAAGTCGTAACAAGGTAGCCGTATCGGAAGGTGCGGCTGGATCACCTCCTTTCTAAGGA
>OJTB01000123.1_pt1 | contig 2353 bp, 3 predicted proteins | sample 1599591 | NCBI WGS metagenome assembly OJTB01 (sample SAMN04436630, study PRJEB24849) | human gut metagenome | biome: human gut; feature: NICU; material: stool | host: Homo sapiens | place: USA: Saint Louis, MO | collected 2012-08-30 | reverse complement strand
TGAGGTAAAACCTCAACACTCGATTCTTACTTATTGATAAAGCCGACATATTGACGTTTCATCATTAATCCTTCTAATTGTTTCGTTGTTTCTAATGCAACCCCGATAACGATTAGTAAACTTGTTCCACCTAAACCGATTGATTGAGGTAAGTTCCAAACCATTTGCGCAATGATTGGAAGTAAAGCAACAAGTCCTAGGAAAATTGAGCCGACAACACTTAATCTCATTAACACGCCAGATACATATTCTTCTGTACCTTTACCTGGTCGCACGCTTGGAATGTAGCTTCCTTGTTTTTGTAAGTTTTCCGCTAATTTCTCAGGGTTTACTTGAACAAATGCATAGAAGAACGTAAACGCAACGATTAGGACAGTATAGATGATTGCCCCTGGAACTGTGTTATAACTGAAGATTTTTGTCATAATGTCATACCAATTTTCACCAGCGAATTTTGATGAGAAAGCTTGTAAAATGGCATTTGGTGTTGCAATTAACGAGCTGGCAAAGATAACTGGAATAACCCCAGCAGCATTTACTTTTAACGGTAAATAACTACTTGTTGGTGCACCAGAAACACGTTTTGTATATTGGATTGGAATCTTACGTTCTGCTTGTTGGAAGAACGTTACGACTGTAACGATCACCAAAATAGCAATAACTAAGATTGCAATGAAAATAACAGATTGCCAAATACGAGAAGACTCGATATTGACGAAGTAATCTTCATAGATTTCTTTGACTGCTCCTGGCAAACGAGAAATAATCCCGGCAAAGATAATCATTGAAACACCATTTCCGATTCCTTTTTCTGTAATTTGTTCACCCATCCAAGTCACAAACATCGTCCCAGCAGTTAAAATAACTGCAATCATCACAAAGGTACCTAAGGTTGGATTGTTTACAATCCCAGTTTGACTTAAGCTATTAAAACCAGCAGTGATCCCCATTGACTGAGCCACACCCAAGACAATCGTTAGATATCTTGTTGCTTGATTTAATTTCTTACGCCCAACTTCCCCTTGTTTTGACCATTCTACAAATCTAGGTACAATATCCATTTGCAATAGTTGAATAATAATAGAGGCTGTAATGTATGGCGAAACCCCCATCGAGAAGATAGAGAAGTTTTGCATGGCACTACCACTCACCATATTCAACATATTCAAAAAGGGTAAGCTACTTAAATCAGACAATCCCTTTGCATTCACCCCGGGCACAGTAATGTGCGCACCTAGGCGAAATACAAACAAGATTAAAACTGTAAATAAGATTTTTGATCTAATGTCTTTGACTTTAAAGGCGTTCTTTAATAGCTTGAACAATTAGATCACCTCGATTGAACCACCAGCAGCTTCGATAGCTTCTTGTGCTGATTTCGAGAATTTAGCTGCTTTCACAGTTAATTTTTTCGTTAACTCACCATCTGCAAGAACTTTGATTCCCGCTTTTTCGTTTTTAACGATTCCTGCTTCTTTTAGGACAACAGGAGTTACTTCTGTTCCATCTTCAAAACGGTTTAAAGTATCTAAGTTCACAACAGCGTAATCTTTACGATTAATGTTTGTAAACCCACGTTTTGGTAAACGACGGAATAATGGAGTTTGACCCCCTTCAAATCCTAAACGAACACCACCGCCTGAACGGGCTTTTTGCCCTTTTTGTCCACGGCCAGCTGTTTTACCATTACCAGATGAAGTACCACGTCCAACACGGTTACGTACTTGGCGTGAGCCCTCAGCAGGTTTTAATTCAGGAAGTTTCATAGGTTTGGCACCTCCTTAAGCAATCTTCTATTACAAATCTATAAATCTTAAACTTCTTCTACGTCCACTAAATGTGAAATAGTGTTAACCATACCTTTGATTGCTTCATTGGCAGGTTTTGTAACAGTACTATTCACTTTACCTAAACCTAACGCTTTAACTGTAGCACGTTGGTTTTGAGGACGTCCGATAACACTGCGTTTTAAAGTAATTTTTAATTCAGCCATTATTTTTGTCCTCCTTAACCGATAATTTCTTCTACAGATTTACCGCGAAGTGCTGCCACTTCTTCGGCACGTTTTAATTGTTTTAGACCTTCAACAGTTGCGCGAACAACGTTAATAGGTGTGTTTGAACCTAGTGATTTAGATGTAATATCTGCTACACCAGCTAATTCCAATACGGCACGAACTGGTCCACCAGCAGCTACCCCAGAACCTTCTACTGCAGGTTTCATAAGGATACGGCCGCCACCGAATACGCCAATTACTTCGTGCGGGATAGTAGAACCAACCATAGGCACTTCAACTAAGTTTTTCTTCGCGTCTTCGATTGCTTTACGGATAGCTTCAGGTACTTCTTGTGCT
>OJTB01000122.1_pt1 | contig 2368 bp, 3 predicted proteins | sample 1599591 | NCBI WGS metagenome assembly OJTB01 (sample SAMN04436630, study PRJEB24849) | human gut metagenome | biome: human gut; feature: NICU; material: stool | host: Homo sapiens | place: USA: Saint Louis, MO | collected 2012-08-30 | reverse complement strand
GGCCACATTGAATCTGCCCTAGCATTAGGGGCAACACGATGGGAAGTTGTCACTTTGACCGTTTTACCTTTCGGTTTCTCGGGTTATATTTCCGGAGCCATGCTGGGGTTAGGACGAGCCCTGGGCGAAACAATGGCGCTGTACTTAGTGATCTCACCGAGCTCAGAATTTCGTGGTTCCCTCTTCGATGGTGGCACAACGTTCGCCACGGCCATTGCGAACGCTGCTCAAGAGTTTAATAACAACATTCAGGCTGGCGCCTACATTTCAGCTGGCCTCGTTCTCTTCCTTTTGACGTTTGTCGTCAACGCTATCGCCCGGGCCATTGTGGCGAAGAGATAAACCTCGACCCGACACACCAGCTATCAATTACGCAAAGTAGGGAGCGCCACGATGTCACACGCGGTCTCATCGCCAGCATTACAACCACGTATTTCTCCTCATCAAAAAATCGAAACATCAACAACCTTTACTGCTATCTCGACCCGTCGAAAAGTGACGAATGAAATGGCGCGGGTTCTTGTCTTTGCAACGGTGATCGTCGCATTCATTCCGTTGCTATGGGTGCTGTGGGAGCTGATCTCACGCGGTGCTGCTGTCACCTTGAGCTCCAGCTGGTGGATGAAATCCCAGATGGGCATCATCGAATCTCAAGCAGGTGGCGGTGCCTATCACGCGATCATGGGAACACTCATTCAAGCGCTCATAACGTCAGCGCTATCGATCCCCATTGGTGTGCTGACGGGAATATATTTAGTTGAATACGCGGGGGAATCCCGTCTGGGCAAAGTGACTACCTTTATGGTGGATATCTTGACGGGCGTGCCCTCAATCGTTGCGGCGTTGTTTATCTATTCGCTATGGGTAGTGCTCTTCGGATTTGAACGCTCGGGTATGGCAGTTTCTCTTGCTTTAGTTCTGCTTATGGTTCCGGTGATTATCCGGAACACCGATGCTGCGGGTTGTTCCTCAAGACCTGCGGGAAGCAGCGTACGCATTAGGAGTCCCGAAATGGAAAACTATTGCCCGCATTGTCCTCCCTACTGCAATGTCCGGCATTATCACGGGAATCATGTTGTCGGTTGCAAGAATCATGGGTGAATCAGCGCCCGTCCTCATCTTGGTCGGATATAACGTCGGTACGAATTTCAATCCGGTCGAAGGTCCACAAACGTCACTCCCACTCATGATGTTGGCCATGTATAAAGCTGGAACCACGGGTGCAGCCGTCGACAAGATGTGGGGTGCGGCCTTCACACTCGTCATCATTATTGCTGTATTGACTATTGCGGCTCGGCTTATTTCTCGCCGATTCTCGGTCAAGACATAAGAACGTCAATTCGGACAATTATCTGCACACGGTTACAAGGAGAACGGTCACGATGGCTAAGCGCTTAGATCTAGAAGATGTCAATATTTATTACGGAGATTTCCACGCGGTGCAAGACGTCACCATGCATGTCCCTCCGCGATCTGTGACCGCCTTTATCGGACCATCGGGATGCGGTAAATCTACCGTGCTCAGGACAATTAACCGGATGCATGAAGTGACGCCCGGGGCATATGTCACTGGGTCGATCAAACTAGACGGCGAAGATATTTACGACGCCAAAGTAGACCCCGTCGCTGTGCGAAACGCCATCGGTATGGTTTTCCAAAAAGCGAACCCTTTTCCAACAATGTCCATTGAAGACAATGTCGTCGCGGGATTAAAACTATCTGGCGTCAAGAACAAAGCGCGTTTGAAAGAAGTGGCCGAACGGTCGCTGCGCAGTGCGAACCTGTGGGATGAGGTGAAAGATCGGCTGGATAAACCAGGTGGAGGACTGTCCGGTGGCCAGCAGCAGCGACTGTGCATCGCGCGTGCGATAGCGGTGGAGCCAGAGGTGCTGCTCATGGACGAGCCCTGCTCTGCGCTTGACCCCATTTCCACGTTGGCGGTGGAAGATTTGATTCACGAACTGAAGAAAGAATTCACCATCGTCATCGTTACCCACAACATGCAGCAAGCTGCGCGCGTCAGCGACCAAACAGCGTTTTTCTCACTCGAATCGACGGGTAAGCCAGGTCGGCTCGTCGAAACTGGGCCGACACAGGAAATCTTCGAGCGCCCCAAGAGAAAGGAAACGGAAGACTACATTTCCGGTCGGTTCGGATAGCAACCCTCACTAGTAGACCGTGCAGGGTAGCCCGACAGGGCACAGCGCCCGCACAGGTCCGGTTGTCGAAACATACTGTCGTGAAAAAGTGACAGGGCCCATACTGCGCCACGGGCAAAGACATGAGATAGTCATAGGGGTGTGCAACCACATCCGCGTTGGCTGGACAAGGTGGGGTGGTTGCGGACCGGTGTTCGCGGGCACAGCGC
>OJTB01000091.1_pt1 | contig 9441 bp, 9 predicted proteins | sample 1599591 | NCBI WGS metagenome assembly OJTB01 (sample SAMN04436630, study PRJEB24849) | human gut metagenome | biome: human gut; feature: NICU; material: stool | host: Homo sapiens | place: USA: Saint Louis, MO | collected 2012-08-30 | reverse complement strand
CACCGGCGCATCGGCGCGCCGGGCGACGCGCGATAGACAAGATGCAACAACAGGAAGGAACCAGCATGCATCAGGCAATCGAGAAGATCAGGGGCGGCCTCGTGGTGAGCTGCCAGGCGTACCCGGGCGAGCCGCTGCGCCACCCGGAGACCATGGCGCAGATGGCCATGGCGGCCGTGGAGGGCGGGGCCGTGGGCATCCGCTGCCAGGGCCTCGCGGACATCGCGGCCATCAAGGGCCAGGTGAGCGTGCCGGTGATCGGCATCTGGAAGGACGGCGAGGAGGGCGTGTACATCACGCCGACCCTGCGCCATGCCCGCTGCTGTGCCGCCGCCGGAGCGGACATCATCGCGATCGACGCGACCGGACGCCCGCGACCGGACGGGCTGACCTACGCCGAGACCGTGCGCGCCCTGCACGACGAGGGCGTGATCGTGATGGCCGACTGCGGCAGCTTCGCCGACGCCGAGCGCGCCGTGGAGGCCGGCACCGACATCATCTCCACCACGCTGTCCGGCTACACCGGCGAGCGCCCCAAGACCGACGGTCCAGACTTCGAGCTGCTCGGCCAGATGATCGAGGCGTTCCCGGACGTGCCCGTGCTGTGCGAGGGTCGCATCCACACGCCTGACCAGCTGCATCAGGTCATGGCCGCCGGCGCGTGGGCCGCGGTGGTGGGCACGGCGATCACGCATCCGACGACCATCACGCGCTGGTTCGAGGCGAAGCTGTGAGCGGGGCGGGGCGCATGCTCAGCTTCATTGCAGCGGGCGATCCGAATCGTCCCCTTGTCGTCCTGCTGCACGGCGTGTGCGACGCGGCGATTGCCTGGTCCGACTACATCGACTATCTCAGTCATGATTTTCGCGTGGTTGCGGTCGATATGCTGGGGCATGGCCTGTCGCCGCGATATGCCGATGCTCAACTCCGACATCCATTCGAATCCGCGTATAAGGCGTTTGAGGAGACCGTTGAATATCTTGAACACGTCCACGGTGGCAGGGCGATCATGATCGGGCATTCCATGGGAGGTGCGATTGTGACGATGCTGGTCAGGCGTCGTCCCGATCTTTGCCTCGGTGCAGTGGTCGAGGATCCCGCATGGCTGAACGATGAGCAGCGACAGCGGTATGTGGACAACGCGCCGGCCAATGCGGCGTTGCTGCACGACTGGGCATCCGACCCGGCCAGCGCGATCCGTCACAATCAGACGCGTCGTCCGAATTGGCCGATGGAGGATCATATCGGCTGGGCCTATGGACAGAACCGATGTGATCCGCGATTGGAGCTCACCGGCGTGGTCAGCTTCGCGGAGGACTGGCATCAGGTGGTGTCCTCGATAGGGGTGCCCTTGGTGGTGGTCTCGTCCGACGATCCCTCAGATCTCGTGGGTGTGCGCGGGCTGGAGGAAGTCAGGGCCATGGGGAAGCCGAACCTTGAAACGGTGTTCATTCCCGGGTGTGAGCACGGTCTGCGCAGGACTGACATTGCCGCGTTCAATCAGGCGGTTACGCCCATACTGCACCGCTGGGCCGCATGTGAATCTCATGTTTCCGGCGAAATATAAGTTGTCTGATGTCTTAACACTGTGGTTACCGCGGTTTGAGACCGTTGCATTGCAAGGAAAAAACGTGGTAGCTGCACTCATAAAACGTCTGATGAAACTTGCAATCAGACATCAGATGTCATATGATTAAGAAAGATTCGATTGGATGGAGAATCGAATCCTGATTCAGTTATCACTCAACGAAGAGGAGAAACCGATGTACTCGTGGAAGACCCGAATGGCCAAGACCGCCGCTGCGGTATTGGCCGGCGCGCTCGCCTTGAGCGGCTGCGGTGGAGGAACCGGCACGACGAACGCCAAGGGAGGTCCCTCCGTCGCGGACACCATCACCGCGCAGGTGGCGTACAGCAGCCGTGACTTCAATCCGCTGTCCACGTCCATGGCCCTGCCGATGGCCGGCAACTGGCATGTGACCGAGGCGCTGTACACGCTGCAGATGTCCGACTATTCGTTGGTCTCCGGCTTGGCCGCCGGCGAACCGGAGAAGATCTCCGACACCGAATACGTCATCACGATCCGCGATGGCGCCAAGTTCTCGGACGGTAACGCCGTGACCGCCAACGACGTCAAGACCTCGTTCGAGCGCGTCATGGCGCCCGGCGGCGTTTACGCTCCGATGCTCTCGTTCATTGACTCGATCACCGCGCAGGGCGACAACAAGATTGACTTCAAGCTCAAGTACGCGTTCACCCTGTTCAAGGAGCGCATGTCGCTGGTACACATCGTTCCGGCCAGTCAGAGCGACGCGGACCTCAAGAAGATGCCGATCGGCTCCGGTCCGTGGAAGTACGTCGAGATCACCGATCAGCAGGTGAAGTTCGACAAGAACGAATATTACAACGGCGAATTCCCCGCGCAGGTCTCCCACATGGTGTGGAACGTGAATGTGGATGACACCGCCCGCGTCACCGCCATGCAGAACGGCAAGAGCGACATCATGGAGAACGTCCCCGCCAAGGCGTTCGACACCCTGAAGGCCGCCGGCGCCGACATCGAGACGGTGGATGGCTTCAATCAGGCGTTCATCATGTTCAACACCAAGCAGAAGCCGTTCGACGACAAGCGCGTGCGTCAGGCCGTGTTCTATGCGATCGACACCGAGAGCATGATCAAGAACCAGCTGTCCGGCGAGGCCAACATGGTCACCGGCTTCATGCCCGAGAGCTTCAAGGCCTATCACAAGGCCTCCAACGTGTATACCTACAACCCTGAGAAGGCCAAGGAGCTGCTCAAGGAGGCTGGTGTGTCCGAAGGCGTGAAGTTCACGCTCTACACCACGGATCAGACTTGGATCACCCAGCTGGCGCCGCAGATCAAGAACAACCTCGACGCGATCGGCTTCAACGTGGACATTCAGTCCATGAAGTCCTCCGCCCTGTTCCCGACCATCACCGATAAGGACGACGCCGACTTCTCCATGGTGCTTGGCCCCGGCGATCCGACCGTGTTCGGCAACGATCCCGACGTGCTGCTCAACTGGTGGTTCGGCGACACCGTCTGGACCAAGCAGCGCATGTTCTGGAACGGCTCCGACGGATACAACAAGCTGCATGAACTCATGGACAAGGCCGCCCGGTCCTCCGGCGACGAACAGCAGAGCTACTGGAACGAGTGCTTCGACCTGCTCTCCGACGAGCTGCCGATGTACCCGCTGTTCCACCGCAAGCTTTCCACCGCCGTCAAGAAGAACGTGTTCAGCTCCTACACCCCGATTGGAACCACTGGCCTGTACTTCCTGAACTCCAAGCTGAACGGCTGATCCACACAAGTCATTCGCCATCACATCCCGAGGGCGCTGCTGCGCAAGCAGCGATGCTGACGCGGCGACGCCCTTATTTTGCGCAACCATCCATTTGAGGAGCATATAGAGTGGGCAATTTACTTCGTTTGTTGGGAAGACGATTGATATCCCTGCCGTTTGTGGCATTCGGCGTCGTTTTCCTCGTGTTCTTCCTGATGTCGTTCTCCCAATACGACCCCGCGGTCTCGGCTCTCGGCGAAAATGCCACGGCTGAGCAGCTTGCGGCATACCGCCACGAGATGGGCTTCGACCGATCGTGGGGCGAGCAGTTCCTGTCGTATCTCGGCGGCCTGTTCCAAGGCAACCTTGGCGTATACGGCGTGAACAAGGATTCCGTGTCTTCCCGCATCGCGACTGCTTTCCCGATCACGTTGCAGCTGACGTTCATCGCGCTGATCATCGCCGTGGTGTTTTCGGTGATTTTCGGTGTGCTCGCCGCCCTTTACCGTGACACGTGGGTCGATCAGGTCATCCGTGTGATTTCCATCATCGCCATCGCTACCCCGTCTTTCTGGCTGGGCGTGCTGCTGATCTACCTGCTGCAGATCAAGCTGGCCCTGCTGCCGGGTGCGGGCGAGCTCGTGCCGTTTAGCGTGGATCCCGGTGAATATCTGGCGCGCATGGCCATGCCCGCGTTCTCGCTGGGCTTCCCTGTCGCCGGACAGATGACCCGCATCATCCGAACCTCCATGGTCGAGGAACTGGATAAGGACTATGTACGCACCGCCATCGGCGCCGGCGTGCCCAAGCGCGTCGTCATTGCGCGCAACGTGTTCCGCAACGCCCTGATTACTCCGGTCACGGTGCTTGGTATGAAGATCGGCTACCTCATGGGCGGCGCCATCATCACCGAGATCATCTTCTCCCTGCCCGGCATGGGCACGGCGCTGTTCGAAGGCATCAACGGCAACGAGCCGATTCTCGTTCAGGGTGTGGTGCTGGTGGTGGCTCTCGCGTTCGTGATCATCAACATCATCGTTGACATGCTGTACGTGCTTATCAACCCGAGAATCAGGACGGTGTGACATGCTGTTTGGCAAACCCAAAGTCGTGGACGCGGTGTCGCGTCCCGGAGTGAAATTCAACCGTTTCAGCAAAATGACCATTGGATCCAGGCTCGCGTTGCTGTTTATCGCGCTGCTGGTCGTCGTGGCCGTCGCCGCGCCGGTGATCTCGCCGGAGGATCCTCTCGCCATTACCGTGAGCTATCAGTCTCCGACCGCCGAGCACCTGTTCGGCACCGATAACGTTGGGCGCGACGTGATGACCCGCGTGTTCTACGGCGCACGGTATTCGCTCGTCATCGGCCTGCTGTCCATCCTGTTCGCCTTGGTGCTGGGCGCGCTCATCGGCGCGATCGCGGCCGTGGCCCGCACGTGGATCTCGGAAATCATCATGCGCGTCATCGACGTGTTCATGTCCGTGCCGGGCATCGCCCTCGCCGCCGTGTTCGTCTCGATTCTCGGCCAGTCCATGTTCGGCATCATCGCAGCCATCGGCATCCTGTACGTGCCGCAGATCGCCCGCATCGTGCGCGCGAACATCATCAGCGAGTACGGCAAGGACTACGTGCGCGCGGTCATCGTCTCCGGCGCCCGCGCCCCGTGGATTCTCTACAAGCATGTGATGCGCAACATAGCCGCCCCGGTTATGGTGTTCACCACCCTGTGCGTCGCCGACGCGATCGTGTTCGAGGCGTCCCTGTCCTTCATTAATCTGGGCATTCCGGAGCCGACCCCGACGTGGGGCAACATCCTGTCCTCCGCCAAGGAAGGCGTGATCTTCGGCTACTGGTGGCAGGCGCTGTTCCCGGGCCTGATGATCATGATCACCGTGCTGTGCCTCAACATCCTGTCCGAGGGCATCACTGACGCCATGGTGGCCGCTCCGACCGCGCCGATCAAGGAAACCGACGAAGACAAGGAAGCCAAGCGTGAGGAGGATCGTCTGCTCGTCGATCCTGTCGCCGCCTACGCCGCCCAGCACGAGAGCCTGGAGGAATCCCTTGCCAAGCTGCGCGAGGCCGAAATGAAGCGCACCGACCGCTTCGAGCCCAAGAGCACCGAGCCGCCGGTCATCGAGGTCAAGGATTTGTGCATCAAGTTCCCGCGCCACGGCGACGTGAACGTGGTGGATCACGTGAGCTTCTCTGTGCGTCCCGGCGAGACCATGGGCCTCGTGGGCGAGTCCGGCTGCGGCAAGTCCATCACCTCGCTGGCCATCATGGGCCTGCTAGACCCGAAGGCCGAGATCAGCGGCGAGATCCTGTTCGACGGTAAGAACCTCGTCGGCATGGATCCCAAGGAGCACAACGCCCTACGCGGCCACGAGATCGCCATGATCTATCAGGACGCTCTCTCCTCGCTCAACCCGTCCATGCTCATCAAGGCGCAGATGAAGCAGCTCACCTCCCGCGGCGGCACCCGCAGCGCCGAGGAACTGCTCAAGCTCGTGGGCCTCGATCCGGAGCGCACGCTGGAGTCCTACCCGCACGAGCTGTCCGGCGGCCAGCGCCAGCGCGTGCTCATCGCCATGGCCCTGACCCGCGACCCGAAGCTGGTCGTCGCCGACGAGCCCACCACCGCCCTCGACGTGACCGTGCAGAAGCAGGTCATTGACCTGCTCAACGAGCTGCGCGAGAAGCTCGGCTTCGCGATGATCTTCGTCTCCCACGACCTCGCCCTCGTGGCCAAGGTGGCGCACTCCATCACCGTCATGTACGCTGGCCAGGTCGTCGAGCAGGGCTCCACCAAGGAGATCCTCACCGACCCCCGCCACGAGTACACCCGCGGCCTGCTCGGTGCCGTCACCTCCATCGAGGCCGGCGCCGGAAGGCTCCACCAGGTGCCCGGCACCGTGCCGTCCCCGGCGGACTTCCCGAAGGGCGACCGCTTCGCGCCGCGCTCCAGCCATCCGACGGTGGGCCTTAACACCCGCCCGATCTTCAAGCAGGTGCCCGGCACGTACCACTTCTACGCGGCCCTGCCCGACGACGCGGACGTCACGCCCGCCGTTGACGCCCCGACAGCCATCAGCAAGGAAGGAGGTGCCCGATGAGCAAGGATCCGAACGTGCCGATCATCGAGCTCAAGGACGTCGAGGTGGTCTTCACCACCCGAGCCGGCTCAATTCTGCATCCAAACAAGGTCAAGGCGGTCAACAAGGTGAATCTGCGCCTGATGCCGGGCAAGACCATCGGCATCGTTGGTGAGTCCGGCTGCGGCAAGTCCACTACGGCCAACGTGATGTGCGGCCTGCAGCAGGCCACCTCCGGCCAGGTGCTGTTCAAGGGCCAGGACGTGACCCACCGCACCGCCAAGGAGCGCATGGAGATCGGTCGCGTGGTGTCCGTGGTCTTCCAGGACCCGGCCACCGCGCTGAATGCCCGCATGAGCGTCATCGACCAGCTCATCGACCCGCTCGTCGTGCACAAGCTCGGCGACAAGGCGAGCCGAGACAAGCACGCCCACGAATTGCTGCGGATGGTGGGATTGCCGGAGTCCGCTCTGTACGCATTGCCGGGCCAGCTCTCCGGCGGCCAGCGTCAGCGCGTCGCCATCGCCCGCGCCCTGTCGCTCAATCCGGATGCGATCATCGCCGACGAGCCGACCTCCGCGCTGGACGTGTCCGTGCGCGCGCAGATCCTCAACCTGTTGTCGGATCTCAAGAAGTCGCTGGGTTTGTCCTTGGTGTTCATCAGCCATGACATCCAGACCGTCCGCTATGTGTCCGACGAAATCGTGGTGATGAACCACGGAACCATTGTGGAGCGCGGAGCGGCTTACGACGTGCTGAACAATCCGCAGGATTCGTACACCAAGCTGCTGCTGGGCGCCGCGCCCTCGCTGCTGCACCCGACCGCGGAGGAATGTCGGTAAGCCGACGATTCACCGTTTCGCCATTCCGCCGTTGGCCTCCTTCAACGGGGCCGACGGCAATGGCCGACCATTATCCGAATAACTTGATTTTGTAAAGGAACCACCATCATGACAACACAATTCCGCGGGGTCATCCCCCCGGTCGTCACCCCGCTCACCGCCGACGGCGAAGTCGACAAGGTCAGCTTCGCGCGCTCGCTCAACCGCATGATCGACGCTGGCGTCGATGGCCTGTTCACGCTCGGCTCCTCCGGCGAGGTCGCGTTCAGCACCGACGCCCGCCGCCGCGAGATCATCCAGACCGTCATGGAGATTGTCGACGGCCGCGTGCCCGTGTTCGTCGGCTGCATCGACACCGAGACCAACCGTGTGATCGAGCACGCCAAGGAGGCGAAGGAGCTCGGCGCATCCGCGATCGTGGCCACCTGCCCGTTCTACGCGCTCGGCGGCCTGCCGGAGATCGAGCGCCACTTCCGCCTCATCCACGAGGCCGTGCCCGAGCTGCCGCTGTTCGCCTACGACATCCCCGTGTGCGTGCACACCAAGCTGCCTGGCGGCCTGCTCGTCAAGCTTGGCCAGGAGGGCGTGCTCGCCGGCGTGAAGGACTCCTCCAACGACGACGTGGCCTTCCGCTTCCTCGTGGACGACAACGCCAAGGCTGGCCACCCGCTCACGCTGCTCACCGGCCAAGAGGTCGTGGTGGACGGCGCCTACATGGCCGGCGCCGACGGCTCCGTGCCGGGACTCGCCAACGTGGAGGCCACCGGCTACGTGCGCATGTGGAAGGCCACCGAGGCCGGCGACTGGGCCACCGTCAAGAAGGAGCAGGACTGGCTGGCCGCGCTCATGCGCATCGTCACCGTGCCGCAGGGCGTCGCGGGCTTCGGCTCCGGCGTGGGCGCGTTCAAGACCGCCATGGCGCTGCTCGGCGTGTTCGACACCAACCAGATGCCCAACCCGGTCCTGCCGCTCAAGGGCGAGAACGTCAAGCGCATCGCCGCCGTGCTCGAGGAGTGCGGCATGACGCTCGCCCGCACGCCCGAGGAAGTCTCCGCCTCCACCGAGGCCGTGACATCACGGCCTGACGTCAAGGTCTGAAAGGAAAACACCATGGCAGAAGTCATCATCGTCAAGAACCAGGAGGAGGCCGGAGAGCTGTACGGACGCTCGGTGGCGGACCTCATCAAGGCCAAGCCGAACGCGGTGCTGGGACTCGCCACCGGCTCCAGCCCGCTGGCCGCCTACCAGGCGCTCACCAAGATCGTCGAGGAGGAGTCGATCGACGTCTCCCAGGTGCAGGGCTTCGCACTGGACGATTACATCGGCCTGCCGCTGACCCACCCGGAGTCCTACCACGCGACCATCCACCGCACGGTCGTCGAGCCCCTGGGGCTCGACCCGGCCAAGGTCCACGTGCCCGGCGACGTGCTCAACGGCACCTCGCTCGAGGACGGCGAGAAGGTCGCGGGCGCCGGCGCCGCCTACGACGCGGCGATCGAGGCCGCGGGCGGCATCGACGTGCAGATCCTCGGCATCGGTACCGACGGCCATGTGGGCTTCAACGAGCCTGGCTCGTCGCTCGCCTCCGGCACGCGCGTCAAGACGCTCACCGAACGGACCCGCATCGACAACGCGCGCTTCTTCGACAACGACATCAACCAGGTGCCCACGCACTGCATCACGCAGGGCATCGGCACGATCATGAAGGCCCGCCACCTCGTGCTGCTCGCGTTCGGCGCGGGCAAGGCCGAGGCGGTCGCGGAGACCGTGGAGGGCGGCATCAGCTCGTTCTGCCCGGCCTCGGCGCTCCAGATGCACCCGCACGCCACGATCATCGTGGACGAGGAGGCCGCCAGCCGCCTGCGCAACAAGGACTACTACCGGTACTCGTTCGAGCACAAGCCGGCCTGGCAGACGATCTGACCGCACGTGGTCCCGGTTCCCTTCGTTGGGACCGGGACCACGGCGTTACATCTGAAGGAAGGCAATATGACCGAAACTCGTGAACAGGTCGTCGCTCGCGTGACGGCGGCCGTGGAAGGCGCGGCGGACGGCGCGTTCGGCCTCGACCGGCCGAACCCGGTCACCGGCGCGCCGCTGGGCCTCGTCGCCCCCGGCCGCGCCGCCGACCTGCTGATCATTCCGCGTCTTTGCCGTCCCGGCGATGAAACGCTATGACAGCGAAGTCGGCCTCG
>OJTB01000002.1_pt1 | contig 373292 bp, 339 predicted proteins | sample 1599591 | NCBI WGS metagenome assembly OJTB01 (sample SAMN04436630, study PRJEB24849) | human gut metagenome | biome: human gut; feature: NICU; material: stool | host: Homo sapiens | place: USA: Saint Louis, MO | collected 2012-08-30 | reverse complement strand
TCTGATAAATTGTTAAAGAGCAGTGCAACGCGGCTTTCGCTCACCGTTGCGAGGTGGCGTATATTACGCTTTCCTCTTTCAGAGTCAACCCTGTTTTTCAGGATTTTTTCTCTTCAACCAACCGGCTGTTTGTGTGAAGTGATTCACATCTGCCGTGTCAGTGGGAGCGCATTATAGGGAGCTGCCGGGATATAGCAACCCTAAAAATACAAAAAACTTATCAAGCGCTCATAATTTAAACTTTTCACGATTAACCTTTGCTACGAAAAACCGTAAGAACCCAGGAACTACAAGGCCTGCAGCGCATTTTAGCCAAAAATGAGATTTTGCAAAAAACGGCGTTACCCACTTCAGGTTTTCCCTCTTTTATGGTGCCGTTAGTTCAGATGATGAATTAAGCATCAGCCTTGACCCATGACAAAGCGGCTTGAGGGTGCATATTTCTATAATCAGGCCCGTTTCTTCTTATTGGTATAAACCTATGGCTTATCAACTCAACATCAACTGGCCCGAGTTTTTAGAAAAGTACTGGCAAAAGCAGCCGGTGGTATTAAAGAAGGCTTTCGCGAATTTCGTCGATCCGATTACCCCGGATGAACTGGCCGGGCTGGCCATGGAACCGGAAGTCGATAGTCGACTGGTGAGCCTTAAGAATGGTCAATGGCAGGCCAGCAACGGGCCGTTTGAACATTTTGATGGCCTGGGCGAAACCGGCTGGTCGCTATTGGCTCAGGCGGTAAACCACTGGCACATGCCCGCCGCTGAGCTGGTGCGCCCTTTCCGCGTACTGCCGGACTGGCGTTTAGACGACCTGATGATCTCCTTTTCCGTACCGGGCGGCGGCGTGGGCCCGCACATCGACCAGTACGATGTCTTTATTATTCAGGGCATGGGTAGCCGCCGCTGGCGCGTGGGCGATAAGCTGCCGATGCGTCAGTTCTGCCCGCATCCCGCGCTGCTGCACGTCGACCCGTTCCCGCCGATTATTGATGAGGATCTGGAGCCTGGCGATATTCTGTACATTCCGCCGGGATTCCCGCACGACGGAATCACTCACGAAACGGCGCTGAACTACTCCGTTGGCTTCCGCGGGCCAAACGGCCGCGATTTGATCAGCAGCTTTGCCGATTACGCGCTGGAAAACGATCTCGGCGGCGAGCACTACAGCGATCCGGATTTAACCTGCCGTGAACATCCGGGCCGGGTTGAAGAGTATGAACTGGAACGTCTGCGCGGCATGATGATCGAGATGATTAGCCAGCCGGAAGATTTCCGCCAGTGGTTTGGACGTTTTGCTACCACGCCGCGCCACGAGCTGGATATTGCGCCAGCTGAACCGCCTTATGCAGAAGAAGAGATTGTCGACGCACTGGAGGGAGGCGAAATGCTGACTCGCCTGAGCGGCCTGCGGGTACTGCACATCGGCGATAGCTTCTTTGTGAATAGTGAACAGCTTGAGCCAACCGAACCTGCGGCACTGGACGCGCTTTGCCGCTATACCCTGCTGGGTAAAGATGAGTTAGGTGAGGCCGCACTGCGCAATCCGGCCTTTATCGCCGAGCTGACCCGTTTGATTAACCAGGGCTATTGGTTCTTCGACGAATAGCACTTCATCATCTGTTCATATAAAGAAGGCGCGAATAGCGCCTTCTTCTTTTATATCACTACGACGTTATTTTCCGAGCAGCGTCTCATACTGCGCCTGGAACTGCGGCGCGTTCCATGAACCATCAAACAGGGTGTAAGTAATATATCCTTTGTTGAGCCAGCCCGAGTCATTATCCCCTTCCGCCGGTTTTATCGCTTCCGGATTCATCGTCTGTTTTGCAGTGCCGTCCGCAAGCAGTTCATAACCAATCTGCGGCGCGGGGAACTGTTCATTCTCAATATAATGAACGCCCTTAATTTCAGCCGACGGCAGCGGCGGATAGTTAATGCTCAAACCGGACCCTTGCGGCAAAATCGGGCTTCCCGGTTTATGCGCGGCGTTAAGTTTATCAACCAGCGAGACAACGTAATCCACCGAGTCAGGCCAGTACTTATGCGTGCTCGGCCATTTGTTCTTCATCTCTTCTTCCGTGAATCGGTAGCCAATACTGGCGGCAATCGCCGGGAAGCCATAGCGAATGGCGCGGGCTGCAGCGCTAACGGTACCGGAGTTAACCTGCGCCATACCGGTATTGGGGCCGTCGTTAACGCCCGAGATCACCAGATCCGGCGGCGCGTCTTTCAGCACGCCCCACAGGCCGAAATCCAGCGCGTCGGCCGGCGTTCCCGGGAAGCAGTAGCGTTTGTCAGCGGCTTTTTTGACATCAAAGACCTTACCCGTCTTAAAGGTGATTGCCGACCCAATCCCGCTCTGATTCGTTGCCGGCGCCACCATCCAGACGTCATATCCTTTGGCCGCCAGTTTTTCCTGCAGCGATGTGGTTCCCACAGACTGGCAGCCATCGTCGTTAACCAACAGTATTTTCAGCGGTTTTTCAGCAGCCTGTACGCCAGCGGCAGATAACGCCAGAATGGCGGCAGTCAGAATTTTCGTTCTCATCATCACTCCTTGTTAGGTAGCAGAGGTATTTATCAGGCGCAAAAAAAAACCTAAGACTCCTGCCGCACGCCAAATTGGCGGACAGGAGTCTTAGGTTTTGCCTGTGGTCAGTAACAATCCCAGAGTGAAGCGAAAATAACGCCAGTGCGCGGCAGAGTCCAGAGCGGACATCATTATTTTGTGACGGAGATCAATCCCCAATAATTATTTAAGTCAAAAACTGCCAATTATTCTGAAAATTAAACTTAAGATACATCTCAACCAGCAAAATTACCTTCATGAAGACGATCACATTTATTGACAATAACAATAAATAGAGGGTGTCTTTTTGCATAATTAGTGCTAACGTCGCCACTGTTGGATTGTTACTGTCAAGAACAGGCGAAACCTACGTCATAGAGTTCGAGCGAACATAGCTTTATTTATGCTTCGCGTCGAATATCTGACGTAGGTTTTTTTTTGCTTATAAAAAGACCATTCAGGTGGAGCGTTATATGAAGAAGTGGCTTATAGCATTAATGATAGCGGCAGGTGCGGCAACCTGCTCGGCAGCGGAAGTTAAAAACGACGATGGCGTGAATATCTATTTCGCTCGTCACGGCAAAACGCTGCTGAATACGTTTGACCGCGTACAGGGTTGGGCTGACTCCCCGCTTACTGAAGACGGCATTCGCGTCGCACGTTATCTCGGCGAGGGACTAAAAGGCATTCCATTTGATAGCTTCTATTCCAGCGATGCCGGACGTCAGCGTGAAACCATGCAGGTGATACTTAAGCAAGCCGGAGTAAGTGATTACAAACTTACTGAGCTAAGCGGCCTGCGGGAAGCCTTCTTCGGCGGTTTTGAAGGCGGCTATAACAAAGATATGGCCGACGCCGGCGCCAAACAGCTGGGGCTTAAAGATGGCGCTGCGCTGTTCAGCCAAATGAAAGCGGGCACCCTGGCCGTTGATACCAACCAGAATGCGCTGGCTGCAGCCGATCCCAAAGGCATGGCGGAAAACTATCAGCAGGTAAAAACCCGCACCCAGGCAGCGCTGCATACCATCGTTGAAAACGCGCAGGCCCGGGGCGATAAAAACGTGCTGGCGATTTCATCCGGTACCGCAATGCAGATCATGATTTCCGACTTAACGGACGATAACGCGAAAAACAAACCGCTTGCCAATGCCGCGGTGGTTAAAATTGTTTATAAAGACGGCAAATATACCGTTCCTGAAATCGGCACTATGAAATATGTCGAAGCCGGAAAACAGGCTCTCGATAAAAAATAATACCCACGCTTAATTATTTATTACGGCAGACTTCAGGCGAAAACACCTCGCCTGGATCGCTGCGTCCCTACTCTGGGGTTTATTATGAAAATCAATACTACAACAGTCGCCATTATGCTGCTGGCTATTCCCGCCAGCGCCTGGTCAGCTTCGACCACTAACAGCCTGAAGGAGCGCGATTATATCGATACCGTGCTCAACGATCCGTTATTCAGCCAGTCTCATCTGAATTTATCCTTTAAAAACTACTGGAAATATCTTAAGGAAGAAGAGACCGAGCCGAAGAAAGTCCATAATGCCTGGGGTCAGGGCGTCGCCGTCGATTATCAGTCCGGCTATTTTGCCGATATTATTGGCTTTGATGCCACATACTACGGGGCGGTAAAGCTCGGCGCCAGCGATTACTTTAACTCCCGCGGCGTACTCTATAACAACGGCAGCGGAAATAACAAAAGCAACGCTGAAGGCTTTTCCAAATTTGGTCAACGCAATATCAAGCTGCAGTATCGCCTGGCGGACACTCATCTGAACGCCCGCTGGGGCTGGCAGACGATGAAAAACTTTGGCGTCATCTCCAACTCGACCCGCCTCTCTCCAACCACCTACCTGGGCTGGACCGGCGCGGTGAACTACGGTCCCTTCACGCTGCGCGGCGCGTACATCGAAAGCGCGATGGATCGTAACTCGCCGGATAAGAAACGCTTCCAGACCAACAGCGGACAGTACATTAACCATATCGCCAGCGGCGATATTCTGTGGCAAAGCGAGCACCTGAACATGCAGTACGGCTATGGTGAAAGCGACAACTATCTGCGCCGCCATATTCTGTTTACCAATATTAAGCCGATAAAAGCGCTGAACATCGGTACTCAGGTCTACGCCACTCACGCGCTGGACGAGTATAAAGCGATGCCGGCAAATAAGCGTGACTTTGACGATGATGCCTGGCACATCGCCATGGATGTGAAGTGGCAGGCGGACAACTGGAGCACCAAGTGGGGTCTGGGCTATACCGATGCGAATAAGGCCAATGAAGTGGGCTTCTACCCGCGCCATATGAGTAAAAACTCGCGCGGGACCTTTATCTCAATGGCTTACGCCGGCAACGACTATATGCGCGACGGTGAACTGGTTCTCTCTAATATGTCGGACTATAACCTGACGCCGGAGCTGGCTATCGGTCTCGCCGGCAACATCGCCCAGTTTAACTACCGCGGCAACCACGTCCGTACCGGGGAAATTAACGCCTTCAGCCGCTGGGTGCCGACGCACCCGAGACTGAAAAATCTCACCGTCTGGGCGATGTTCGGGCCGGGCTGGTCCTATAAGATGAATGGCAAAACGCCGGTGCTTACCGACGGCCATTACAGCCGGGCCAACTCGCTCTCTTCGGAAGTGATTATCGAATATAAATTTAATCTGTTCTGATACGCCCGCCCCGCCGGTCATGGCGGGGCAACCCTCCCCGGCTACTTCTTCATCTCATTAAGCTCATCGTTATAGCTTTCCCGCGTCACGCAGACGCACAGGATGGTAATCAGCGCCATGCAGGCGAGAAACAGCGAGATGGGCCACGATGCGCCACCGGACCACACCAGCAGTAAGGTACCGATCATCGGCGTTAAGCCGCCGACGATATTCGCCAGCTGGAAGCCGAGCGACACGCCGGTGTAGCGCACGCTGGTGTCAAAAAGCTCCGAAAAGAAGGCGGGCTGGACGCTGAACATCATGCCCAGCCCCACGGAATAGCAGAAGGTGGTGGCGAACATAAACATCTTCACCGAGCCGGAGTCGATCATCCAGAACAGCGGGAAGGCAAAGATCAGCGTGATCGCGGCGCCGGCCAGATAGACCGGTCGGCGGCCAATTTTATCGGACAGCCAGCCGAAGAAAGGAAAGGTAAAAATGCCGACAAAACTGGCCAGCAGCAGCCCGTTCAGCGCCGTTTCGCGAGTAAAGTTGAGTTCCCGGGTCACGTAGGACATAAAGAACGCCACCGTCAGCCAGCCCAGAACAATCTCCCCCATGCGCATACCCATCGCCAGGAATACCGCTTTACGGTGATGTTTGAGCACGGTGAGAACAGGAAACTTCTGCTCGGCCGCTTTCGGCGCGTTCTGCTGCTGCTTCTGATTCTCCTGAAACACCGGCGTCTCCTCGATCCTTGAGCGGATAAACATCCCGACAAACAGCAGCGCGATGCTTAACAGGAAAGGCACGCGCCAGCCCCAGGACATCAGGTCATCCTCCGGCAGCATCACCACCAGCGCAAAAACGCCGGTGGCGATAAACAGGCCAAGCACGTTGCCCAACTGAACAAAGGTGCCGAAAAAGCCCCGGCGATGGCGCGGCGCATACTCGGTGATCAGCGTCGTCGCCCCGCCCCATTCGCCGCCGATGGCAAAGCCCTGGCAGAGGCGCAAAAAGATAAGTATCAACGGCGCTGCGTTGCCTATGGTGTCGTAGCTGGGGATTAATCCTATGAAAAACGTCGAAATACCCATAATCATCAGCGACAGAACCAGCGATTTCTTGCGGCCGATCTTATCGCCATAGTGGCCAAATACGATGGCACCGATGGGCCGGCTAACGAAGGTAATCGACAGCGTCAGGAAGGATACCAGCAGCGCCATCAGCGGCGAGAGGTTAGGAAAAAACAGCGACGGAAACACCAGCGCGGCGGCGGTGCCGTAGATAAAAAAGTCATAGAACTCAATCGTTGTGCCAGAAAGACCGGAGCCCAGCACGGTGAGCAGCTTTCTTCTTTCATGGGTTTGTTGCGATGTTTGTTCATTTTTTGCAGGGGCAATGGCGGGCGAGGTAAGCAGGGTCATCATTAAATCCTCTGTCCTGAATCATTATTGTTTAGTCGGGCAGCGCCTGGCTAACATCGTTGGCGAGGGAAAATCACCAACAAGCTAACTCGAATTAGCTAATTATAACAAGATACAGAAATTCACAACGTAAATGCTAAAAGAGTGTGACCAGGATCGGTTAAATTTTAACACTCCTGTCAATCACCCCAGACAAAATGCTCAAACGGAAAAATAAATAATTCAATAATTTCAATTCATTAAATATCAAACCTGAATTTAACGTCCTCGCTGCGCTTCCCGCCCGCCTTTCTGCCCGCCTTTAAACCGCCTCAGCAAACTTTCCTCGTCACTTCACCCCACCTTTTAAAATAATGTTTTTAAAATTAATTAGTTAAAAATTTCACATTGATAGCCATCACAAATCCCCGGCAAAGGGTTTGTCCCTGTCTTTTTTTTATCCTAATTTGCTAATTCGAGTTAGCCATAGTAATCAGTCTGCCTGAAGCGGCTGATGCGGCGCTAATCCCTGCGCAGAACGATCAACGATAACTAAGCGACCTACCCCCTACAGGAGAAATTCACATGTTGAATTTAACGTTACCCGCCGAAGCCGGGCTTATTACCCCACAGCCAGGCGAAGTCTTGATGGTCACCAATGCGGATCTCCGCGAACCGGCTAACGTCACCTGCTGGCCCACGCAGAAGCTGTTTGAACAGCGTCTGGAAACGGCGCTGGAAACATTAGGCTACCGCCTGCGCCGCGCCCATCCGGTCAACGAACGCCGCGGCCACGGGTTTATCAGCAGCCAGAAAGAGGGTAGCGAGCTGTTCGCCGGGATCGATCCGGATGCGCCGATTATTGTCCTGCTTACCGCCTGGCAATACTCCCATCACCTTGCGCCTTCGCTGGTACATCATCGCGGCCCTATTTTGCTGCTCGCCAATTTTGACGGCACCTGGCCGGGCCTCGTCGGCATGCTCTGTATGGCAGGCTGCCTCACCAGCCTGGAGCGCAACTACTCGCGGCTGTGGTCGGAAACCTTCGCCGACGAGGCGTTTATTCGTGGCCTGGACACCTGGCTGCGCGACGGCCATCTCAGCCATAAGCTCGGCTATCTGCATCCGGTTGCGCCCAGCGCGCCGCTGCTGGCCAGCGAAGCCGGACAGATCGGCGTGAAGGTTGGGCAGTCGATCCTCAAACACAAGGCCATTGTCGGCCTGTTCGATACCTTCTGTATGGGGATGATCAACGGCGTGTTCCCGCAAAAAGCGATGATCGACGTAGGGATTCCGGTGGAGTCGCTGTCGCAATCGGCGCTGCTGGTTGAAATGAACAAAGTGCCGACCGACCTGCGCGAAGCCTGTCTCGACTGGTATGAGACCCGCGGCATGCGCTTCCGGTTCGGCGCCGACGGGACGAAGGAACTGACCCGGGAGCAGGTGCTGGAACAGTGCGCGATGATGATCGCCATGGCGCGCTTCGTGAAGCGCTTCGGCCTGACGGCGGTGGGCGTGCAGTATCAGCAGGGGCTCAAAGACAGCTGCGCCGCCTCGGATTTTGCCGAAGGCGCCATCGGCAACGCGGAACGTTTCCCGATCCCGGATGAGAACGGCGAGATCGTCTGCCCGGACGCGCCGATCCCCTGCATCAACGAGGTGGATATGGGCAGCGCCATCCCACAGGTGATGCTGGCGAAGCTGCTCGGCGCACTGGGCATGGCGAGCGAAACCACCCTTCACGATATCCGCTGGGGTAGCGAATACAACGGCACGTTCTACTGGGATCTGGAGATCTCCGGCGCGGTGCCGTTCGCCCATCTGAAGGGCGGGATCGCCGGGGCCACCGGCTATCGCCAGCCGGCGATGTTCTTCCCCTACGGCGGCTCGACCATTGCCGGTCAGGGCAAAGCCGGACGCTTTATCTGGGCGCGAGCGCATTACGAAGGTACCCAGGTGATCCTGCATATCGGCACCGGCACCGCCGTCGAACTGCCGCATGACGAATTCGAACGCCGCCGCCGGGCAACCAACTACGAGTGGCCATTACTCAACGCCGTTCTCGACGGGGTTTCGCGCGACGATTTAATGGCGGGCCACCAGAGCAACCATCTCAGTCTGGCTTATGTAGAAGAGGAGGTATTATCCGAAGTGCTGAACGCCTTTATTGCCCAGGCGCTGACGCAAAATATGAAAGTCTTTATCGCAGGCGATGCGCATTTATTAATGAAATAACAACTGATTCGCTTATGTAATTTTTACGTTGTTAGCGATCCTGGCAAACATCCGCTTCATTCGTCTCTTTATCGCCCATAAAGAGCGGATTAACGCGCATCTGTCCGGGCGGGCCCTCCGCCTGCCCGGATAAGAGAGGATTATATGTATCAGCAGCAACATATTGAATTTATTATCCAGAAGGCAAAGAAACGGCTCGATCAGCAGGAGGCCCCCGGCTGCACCAAAGCGGGATGGCTAATGATCACCGCATTATTAATTGAGTCATGGGATATTTATTCCATGGCGTTTATTTTATTCGCCCTGAAAGATATTTATGAGCCCAGCAGCTGGCTGCTTGGTTTTACCGCCGCCGGCACCCAGCTTGGCGCGGTGGTCGGCGCGCTGCTCGGCGGCTGGCTGACCGATAAGCTCGGACGGCGTAAAATTTTCCTCTGGTCGATGATCCTGTTCGCGATCTTCGCCGTTCTTCAGGGCCTGGCGCCCAATATGTACTGGCTGGCGATTATTCGCTGCCTCGCCGGGATCCCGGTGGGCGCGGACGTGGCTAACGGCTTTACCTACATCATGGAGGTGATGCCGAAGGGCAAGCGCGAAGTGATGGCTAACCGCTGGCAGTTTATGTTCGCGCTGGGGATTATCGCCGCCATTCTGCTGGTCACCACGCTGGTGGCGCTTGATGTTCACCCGGATATGATTTGGCGCATCGTGCTGGCGGTCCCGGCGATCCCGGCCTGCCTGCTGCTGTTTATGCGTCGGGAGCTGCCGGAGACGCCGGCGTGGTTCGTCGAACGCGGCCGCTTTATCGAAGCGAAACAAGCCTCCCGTGACTATTACGGCGAACAGGATGGCCGTCTGCTGGACGACATTCTGCCCAACGAAAACGTCACCATCGCCGACCCGACGCTCAAAGAGACGCTGCACGATCTGTTCCGTCGTCCCTTTACCCGCCGCACCACCCTGTTCGGCTGGTTCTCCTGCGCCGTACAGTCGTTTGAAAACTACGCCTTCTCCTTCTTCCTGCCGCTGATCCTCGTCACCATCGGGATTTCCGGGCAGATCCAGAATAACCTCGCCCTGCTGGCGGTGAACTGTATCGCCGCGCTCTCGGCGTTTGTCGGCCCGCTGCTGTTGCCGAAGCTCGGGCATAAGGGACTGAGCAAATACGGCTTCCTGCTGGTCACCATCGGCATCTCAATTTCGGCGTGGGGCGTCTACAGCAGCAGCTTTGGTTTTATCATTTTCGGCGCGGCGCTGATGCTGTGGGGCCATTACTGGGATTCCGAAAGCGGCATGACGGTGATCTCGCTGGTGGCAAAACCGCGCTATCGCGGCGTGGCCTCCGGCATCGGCTATACCATCGTCAAGGTCACCGCCTTCGTCACCACCCTGGTCTTCCCGGCCCTGTTTGAAGCGGTCGGCGTACCGGTCGCCTCAATGATTATCGCGATCGCGCCGTTCTGCGCCTTCCTCGCCTCGATCTTCCTGCTGCCGGAAGTCTTCGGTCATGCGGTGGGCGACGAGAACGATCGAGAACATGATGCCAGCCCGGCAATCGCCCTGGAGGGGCATGAATCCCCGGCCTCCAAACATTAACCGCCCGGGCCGCAGGGGCGGCCCCCGCTGAACCCATAAAGGAAGGAATCAGATGAACAGCACAAAAATGCCCGTGATTGAAAATATCGAACTGATGACCGCCCGCGTTCCGCTGCCGGAAGGCCCGTGGGGAGATCAAATTCACCACGTCACCGATATCGAAGTGGCGATAGTTGACGTCTACGGTTCTAACGGCCACGTCGGCACCGGCTTTAGCCACACTTCCGGCTGGTGCGGGAAAACCATCTCTGCGTTGATTGCCGAGATTATCCCGGACGTTATTGGCCAGCCACTCTCCCCGCGCGGCCTGTGGCATCGCTCGTATAAACACGTACACGACGTCGGCGGCGCGGGCGTCACCACCCATGCCCTGGCGGCGCTGGATATTGCCTACTGGGATCTGTTAGGTAAAACCCTCAACGCGCCGATTATCGACATTCTTGGCCGCGTGCGCGATCGCGTTCCGCTGTACGGCAGCGGCATCAACCTGCATCTGTCCATTGAGGAAGTGATCGACCAGGTCAAGCGCTGGAAAAGCACCGGCTATCTGGCGGCGAAAGTGAAAGTGGGCAAACCGACGCTGGAAGAGGACGTGGAGCGGCTGCGTAAGATTCAGGAGGCGGTGCCGGGCTTCCCGCTGGCGGTGGACGCCAACCAGGGCTGGAACTTCCCGCAGGCGCTGCGCGCATTCAAGCTGTTCGAGCCGCTTAACCTGCTGTGGATTGAGGAGCCGCTGCCCTCCGACGATATCGCCGGCCACCTGCGGCTGCGCGAGCGCAGCGCCACGCCCATCGCGCTGGGAGAAAACGTCTATAACTTAAATCAGTTTACGCAGTACATCGAGAGCGGCAGCGCGGATTACATCCAGGCAGATCTCGGCCGCGTCGGCGGGATCACCGGCTATCTGGATATCGCCGCCGTCGCCCGCGCGCACAACCTGCCGATGACGCCGCATTTTGTCATGGAGCTCAGCGCCAGCCTGCTGGCAACGGTGCCGAATATCTCATACGCCGAGATGACCGACGGCGGGCGCTGGAAAGATCTGCGCATCATCGCCGAAGCGGGCGAAGAGGTGGACGGCTACTACGTGCCGAGCGAACGGCCGGGCCACGGCATTATTCTCGATCGTGATTACCTCGCAACCCACAAAATCTAACCACGCAGTGAGGGGAAAGGACAATGGAAGACACGTTATTCTCGGTTAAAGACAAGGTCATCATTGTGACCGGCGGCCTTGGACAGCTGGGGGCGCAGTATGTGAAGACGTTACACGAACGCGGCGCGAAGGTGGCGGCGCTGGCCACCCGCGTCGATGCCGCGCGCGTCGACCGCGTGCTGGGGGCGATTAAGGACTCCGACCGCCTGCTGTGCGCGGAAGTGAATATTACCGATAAAGCCAGCATTAACCGGGTGCTGGACAGCATTGAAGCGAAGTGGGGCGTGCCGGATGGCCTGGTCAACAACGCGGGCGTCGATACCCAGCCCAGCGCGCCGCCGGAAGTCTCCGGGCCGTTTGAGGAGTTCCCGGAAGAGGTGTTCCGCGAGGTGGTGGAAGTGAACCTGGTTGGCACCTTCCTGATGACCCAGCAGGTCGGCAAACGCATGAAGCAGGCCGGCAAAGGCGGCTCGATCATCAACGTCGGTTCGATCTACGGCGTGGTCTCTCCGGTGCAGGATATCTACAGCTACAAAAAAGAGGACACCGGCATTCCGTTCGTCAAACCGGTGGCCTATTCAGCGGCAAAGTCCGGGCTATATAACTTTACCCGCTACTGCGCCACCTACTGGGGGCGCGACGGCATTCGCGTCAATACCCTGACCCTCTCCGGCGTCGAGCGCAGCGATCAGGACCCGCGCTTTCAGAAAAACTACACCCACCGTATTCCCATCGGGCGGATGGCGAAAGCCCACGAGTACAACGGCGCGGTGGTGTTTTTGCTCTCCGACGCCTCGGTCTATATGACCGGTTCCAACGTGGTGGTGGATGGAGGCTGGACCGCATGGTAAGCGATAAATGGCAGCGTTTTCGCGGCATTATCTCCGCGGTGGTGACGCCGATGCACGCCGATGAGTCGGTGAACTACGCGGCGCTGGACGCGCTCGCCCGCGCCCAGCTGGCGCGCGGGGTTGAAGGCTTTTACTGCTGCGGCTCCTCCGGGGAGGGACCGTTGCTGCGTTTCGATGAGCGCAGGCAGGTGCTGGCGACGCTGGTGCAGTCGGCGGGCGGTCAGGTGCCGGTGATCGCCCACGTCGGGACGCCACGCACCCGGGACGCCGTCGAGCTGGCGAAGCACGCCGAGCAGGACGGCGCCAGCGCGGTGTCGCTGGTGCCGCCCTACTACTACAAATATAGCCGCGAGGAGATTATCGCCTACTACCGTCGGGTGCTGGACGCCATTTCGATTCCGGTGATTTTATATAATATTCCGCAGTTTACCGGCGTCGAGCTGGATGCCCAGAGCGCCGACGCGCTGCTCGGCGAAGAGCAGGTTCTGGGGGTGAAGCATACTTCGCATAACCTCTATTCGCTGGAACGCATGATCGCCCGCTACCCGGAGAAAGTCTTTTTTAACGGTTTCGATGAGATCTTCCTTTCCAGCCTCGCGGCGGGCACGACGGCCACGGTTGGCACCACGGTTAACCTGCAGCCGGAGCTGTTTCTCGCCCTGCGCAGCGCTTTCCAGCAGGGCGACATCGCCCGGGCGCAGCGCCTGCAGCAGCAGATCAACGAGGTGGTGGAGCAGCTGGTCGCGCGCGGCGTGTTCCAGTCGGCGAAGTATCTTACCGCGAAAGAGACCGTCGATACCGGCCCCACCCGCGAGCCGTTTGTGGCGCTGACGGCGGCGCAGAAAGGCGAGCTGGATGACCTCTATCTGCGCTTAAGGGGGTATATCGCCGATGCCGGACAATGACGCGTTCTGTCCCCAGGTCCGTCTGAACGATAGCGTTGTATGCCAGCAGGTCGCGCGGTTTTTACAGGAGACGGAAAGCGATGCGCGAACCCGGGGGCTGGCAGTGGCGGTTGTCGGGCCGGAGGGCGAGCTCATCGCCTTTGGTGCGCACGCTCGCTGCCCGCCGCTACCGCGCCAGCTGGCGCAGCGCAAGGCCTGGAGCGCCCTGCGCTTTCGCCGTCCGACGGCAACGCTGGCGCAAGAGGTCAGCGCCGGCGCCCTGCAGCTGGCGGTATTTAACGACCCGCAGCTGCTGGCGATGCCGGGCGGCGAGCCGGTGATCGTCGACGGGCTGGCCATTGGCGGCGTCGGGATCAGCGGCCTGCCGCCAGAGCTGGACGCCGGGCTGGCGGCGCGGTTTGTTCAGCGATTGACTTGATGAGGGATCGTTAAGGGTTCCCGGATTGCGGCGCCCGCGCCTTATCCGGGCTACCAGCGCGCGCAGGATGCGGTATTTGTAGCCCCGGCCAGCATAGCGCGGCCGGGGATTGACGTGTTCACACAAGCCGTGTCATTTACTGGCTCCGCTGCTTCTCTACCGACAGCGGGCGATGAATCAGGGTCATCGGGACGGTGATCTTCACATCGGCATTTTCCCCCTGCAGCTTCTGCTGCATCAGATGAAACGCGTGCTGTGCCCAGGCGTCCTCATCCTGGCGCATCGACCATACTGCGTTCGGCAGAAATCCCAGCATCTGGTGTTCATCGAAGGTGCCGATGGGAATATCCGACGGAATAAAGCCGTAGGTTTCCCGCAGCGCGCTCAGCGTCCCTTCCAGAATGGGCAGGGAGGAGGCGATAAACGCCTTCGGCGGTTCGCGATGCTGACGGAGAAAATCGAGCATCAGCTGCTTGCCCTCTTCCTGACGGTTATGACTGGCGGACAATATCCACTCCTTCCCGGCGGGCAGCTCGCTCAGGTAGCCCTGCAGACGACGCTGGATCGACGGCTGCTGGGTATCCCCGGCGATAAAAAAAATCGGCGAGACGTCCACCGCCTGGGTCATCGCCTGCACCAGCTTTTTGCTGCCATTGTAGTTATCGCTCACCACCAGCGACACGTCGCTCTCGCCAAAATCGCGGTCGAGCAGCACCAGCGGCCGCTTGCGCGCTACCTTCTGGTGATGCAGCTGCGTTTCCCGGGTAGAGGGCACCACGAAGAGCCCGTCAACGTTGCGCGCCAGCAGTCCTTCAACCAGACTGTTTTCATGCTCGCTGTCGCTGTAGGTGCAGGCAATCATTAGCTGATACCCCGCCTGACGGCAGCAGGCTTCGAGCTTTTCCGCCAGGGTGGAGAAAAACAGGTTGGATAAACGCGGGATCACCAGCCCTAAGGTCTCGGTTTTATTGAGCTTCAGGCTGCGGGCGATATGGTTAACGACCAGCCCGTTTTCGGCGATGTAATCATTAATACGCTGCTGCGTTTTGGCGCTGATGCGATACTGCTCAGCTTTGCCACCCAGCACCAGGCGCACGGTGGTAATCGAGATTTCCAGCGCCCTGGCGACTTGCTCAACGGTTTTGGCCATAAACTCATTTTCCATAACGAACAGAACGGCTTAATCATAAACTAATTCGAGTTAGCAATACATTAGCCGCGCTGTTATTTTGAACAAGGCGTCAGTTTTCTGCCGCCTCTGCCGCTCTCGATCGCGATCCTGCTACGCTGGCGATCGTTAAGATCCTTCTCCGCCCTCTCTGTCGACGTCTGTGCCGGGAGAGATTCTGGCCGTGCTATTTCACTTTACCGGTTTAACCTCGGTCACCCAGGTGGGGAGATCCCATGTCCCGCCGAGGCGAAGATAGCGGCACATCCCGGTGGTCGCTTCACGGCTTTTGCGGAACGTTGTGCCATCCCAGAGCCAGCTTGCCGTCCCCCAGCAATCGCCGAGCCCTCGCCCTTTCTGGCTCATAAAAATCTCGCCGTCACCATACTCAGAACCGGAGACCGTGATAAGCGTCGGATTGCCCTCAAGTTTGCTATCCACAACCCAATAGCCATATCCCTCGTTATAGGCCGCCCGCCAGCACAAGGTCGAAATCAGAGAATGGGCGTGATCCAGCGGCGTCAGGCTAATAGTTTCAGCCTTCTCACCCTCCTCAGTCTGGAGGCGATCGCACCAATCATCGTTATTTAGCGTGGCCAGAAGCTTCGGCTTGAGCACCGCCAGCTCAGGCGCGGTTAACGCTCTCTCCTGCGCCTTCTCAGGCATGACCCGGTGAATGACCGGGGCGGGAATCGCCGCCCGGACGCTGCTTTCCGGCCCGTCGCCTTTTTTGGTCAACGCGCCCGGCGTGCCGATTCGCCCCTGAACATCGTCCATTTTCAGCAGTACCGCGTAAGCGCCTTCGCCGGAAAGCTCAAACGGCGCCTCCCCGCCTGTAAATTCGACCTTCCCGCTGCCTTTGATGGCGTTAACGATCGCCCGGGCCTGTTTCTCCGACAGCGGCCAGCTCTCTTTTGCTGGCTTCACATCGCCTGCCGGCTGGCCATTGATCCACAGCGTCAGTTTGCCCGGCAGAACGTCGCTGTCGGTCACCTCCGCCAGCATCAGCTCTCCCGAGACGGCGGTGCCCGCTCCGGCCTGGCGGGTCAGCAGCACCGAACCTCCGCTTCCTTCTTCAGCGCTGTATCCCGCCGCCCGGCAGGTCAGCGTGTTATCACACACCACTTCCCAGTCTTTGTGGCTGAATGACACGCCTGTTTTAGCCATCGCGGGGAGGCTAAGTACGGCCAGTGCCAGCACGCCTCTCCAGAGTTCCTTTTTCATACCTTCTCTCCTTAATCGGTCATCCGCGTAGTCTGAATAATCCCCCGCTCAGAGAGAAGCGTTTTCCCCTGGCGCGACATTTTTCAGACAACGTCATGGATGCCGCACCGCTTTACGCTTCGTCGAGCATATTCCCACCCGTTCAGCCCGGCTGAAAATAGCGGGCTTGAGAGTCTGGTCACCTCATTCAACATCATTTCTGGATTCACAAAATAACATCCGCCGTGATGTTAAATCATCTTGTGATATTCCGCGCAGCTGCGACCGGCTAACTCTTTTTACGCTCTCACTGGCTTTGTTGAATAAATCGAACTTTTGCTGAGTTGAAGGATCAGATCACGCATCTTCCCGACAACGCAGACCGTTCCGTGGCAAAGCAAAAGTTCAAAATCACCAACTGGCCCACCTACAATAAAGCCCTCATCAACCGTGGCTCCATAACTTTCTGGCTGGATGATGAAGCTATTCAGGCCTGGTATGAGTCAGCAACACCTTCTTCACGAGGCAGACCTCAGCGCTATTCTGACCTTGCCATCACGACTGTGCTGGTCATTAAACGCGTATTCAGGCTGACCCTGCGCGCTGCGCAGGGCTTTATTGATTCCATTTTTTCTCTGATGAACGTTCCGCTACGCTGCCCGGATTACAGCTGTGTCAGCAGGCGGGCAAAGTCGGTTAATGTCAGTTTCAAAACGCCCACCCGGGGTGAAATCGCACACCTGGTAATTGATTCCACCGGGCTGAAGGTCTTCGGTGAAGGCGAGTGGAAAGTCAAAAAGCATGGCCAGGAACGCCGTCGTATATGGCGAAAGTTGCATCTGGCAGTTGACAGCAACACACATGAAATCATCTGTGCAGACCTGTCGCTGAACAATGTGACGGACTCAGAAGCCTTCCCGGGTCTTATCCGGCAGACTCACAGAAAAATCAGGGCAGCAGCGGCAGACGGCGCTTACGACACCCGGCTCTGTCACGATGAACTGCGGCGTAAGAAAATCAGCGCGCTTATCCCTCCCCGAAAAGGTGCGGGTTACTGGCCCGGTGAATATGCAGACCGTAACCGTGCAGTGGCTAATCAGCGAATGACCGGGAGTAATGCGCGGTGGAAATGGACAACAGATTACAACCGTCGCTCGATAGCGGAAACGGCGATGTACCGGGTAAAACAGCTGTTCGGGGGTTCACTGACGCTGCGTGACTACGATGGTCAGGTTGCGGAGGCTATGGCCCTGGTACGAGCGCTGAACAAAATGACGAAAGCAGGTATGCCTGAAAGCGTGCGTATTGCCTGAAAACACAACCCGCTACGGGGGAGACTTACCCGAAATCTGATTTATTCAACAAAGCCGCTCTCACTTCATCTTTGCGATTCATAGCTGAATTCCGCTCTGGTTATTCAGGGGGTTCTTTTATGCATCGGTTCATCTTTTCTTTGACGTCATCAACAACATGAAGCTATTCAGAATATTCAGCGTTCTGCCGTCGCTATTTTTTACCGCCGCGTGCGCTGCCGGGTTATCCCACGTAGATAATTGTGAAGTGGGCTGTCCGACCGGTGGAAGCGACCAGACGCTGGTTCGCGAAGCCTATACGCTCAATAACAACAGCCACCGCAAATTCGCTAATTGGGTGGCGTATAAAATCACCAAAGCCAGCCTGGCCAGCGGGCGTTCGCGCAGCTGGAAGCGCGATCCGGATTTACCCGCTGCGGATACCCTTGCCCCCGCGGCATATAAAGGGGCCAGCGCAGCATTGGCGGTCGATCGCGGGCATCAGGCGCCGCTCGCCGGGCTCGGCGCCAGCGCAGACTGGCCGGCGTTAAACTATCTTTCTAATATCACCCCGCAGGCCTCCGACCTGAATCAGGGGGCGTGGGCGCGGCTGGAGGATAAGGAGCGCGCCCTCGCCGAGCGCCGCGACGTGGCGGCGGTGTGGTCCGTTACCGGGCCGCTGTTCGAACGGCATATCGCTACCCTGCCCGCCGCGCCCGAGGTGGAGCTTCCCAGCGGCTACTGGAAGATTATTTTTATCGGCTCCAGTCCGGATAAAGGCGAATACGCGGCGTTTTTGCTGGATCAGGCAACGCCCAAAAGCGCCAGTTTTTGTGATTATCAAGTGACGGTGGAGGAGATTGAGCGGCGGACTCATCCGGCGCTCTCGTTCTGGTCCGCCCTGCCGGCAGGTATCGCCCGCCGCCTGAAGTCCCGGAAGGGGACGCTGGCTAAAGAGATGGGGTGCCCGTAATTGGGCATGGCATTCTGTTGCGCGCATTATCTCGCTTTTGTTTTTTGAATCTGCTTTGCGGTTATTTCAGCAATATCAGGAAAGGCATTTTCCACAGGCGCTAATTAATAGCGTCACGTATTCTGTTAATTCTTAATTTGCGGTTAAAGGCGTTTATTATGTCCGATTAAAGTCTGGACTTTATTTTTATTACTGGTTAGGTTTACAGGTGTTATTTAGCGCGGTGCGAATGTGCGCCAACACACCCGCACCGCTGATCACAATTACTATTTACAGGGAATAGCAACCATGACTAATGCTGATTGTATTGTAGATTCGTTTGATCCAGAAGTGTCGCCGAAAAATAAGCGTCAGTTGACGGTGAGTTATGTGAGACGTTTGCCAGATCGTCGTCTTGTTCCGGCGCTGATCATGAAGGGCCAGTGGCTGGCGGCGGCAGGGTTTTCGACCGGCACCCGGGTGGAGGTGCGGGTGATGGATGGCTGCATTGTGCTGACGGCGGTTGAGCCGGAACCGGAGCTGGAAGCCGCGATGCGCAGGGTGGAGAAGCTGTCGGCCAGGAAGCAGAAGCAGGTCAGAGAGTTTATCGGGGTGATTGGGGGACGGGGTTGAGGAGTCAGGATTGCGGTGACAGACAGGATTTTAATGCCATGCTCTATATCGCCACTCCGGACCTGTACTCATCCATCAAATCCGTACAACGCTCCTTTTAGATAACGGATAAATACCTGTTAATACGACTGAATGAGGAAACCATCATGGAGACTTACCGATTACATCGCGGCAGGCTTATCGACCATATCCAGCTTGTGGTAAATGATTTCGAGGCCAGCAAAGCGTTTTATACAGCCGTGCTGGCGGTCCTTGAGATCCCTGTCGTGAATACCTACGACGATTATTTTTGGGCTGATGAGCTTGTTGTTTCATCCATTAATAGCCCCGGTTCCGCAGGTAAGCCGACAGGACGGCATCACCTGGCTTTCCAGGCCAGGGATCGTGAGACGGTGGATGCTTTTTACCAGGCAGCGCTGGCACACGGCGGCAGTGATAACGGAGCGCCCGGTGAGCGAACTTATCACCCGGGCTACTACGCGGCCTTTGTACTCGATCCCGATGGTAACAACATCGAAGCGGTTTACCATGGCGAGGCTGAACGCAGTGCGGCATCGGTGGAGATTGGCTTCAGTCTTTAAGTATAACGGCCTCCGGGCAGGGGCCGTATTGGGCGGTTGGCATTAAGTCAGACCAGGAGCCAGCCCAGGAATTAGCTATATCGAAGCCCTCATAATAATGAGGGCTACATAAAATAAATTCAGTGTTGTAAATTCATTGCGTATTCATTTTATAAAGGAATAACGATGGGAGCTATTAACGAGATAGATATTGCAAAGCTGGTATTGCTACCCGCGATTTTATATGTGGCTAAAAAGATCATCGACTGGGCGGGAAAAGTGATGTCCAGCCCGCCAGCAAAGCGAAAAATCCGCTTCGAAAAGGTACCTATTGAAACAAAAATAGAGGTGCTGAATAAAATCGCTGAGATAGCGAGCGCTGAAATACCCGACACTAAACTCTCGAGGACGCATCAGACGGTACAAATGAAATTTTTGTATGAGCAGGTCGGGATTACTCTTCCTGTCTGGCACGCCCATCAGCTGATCGCTTTTATCGCTGATAAAAATATCGGCTCATATGATGTACGATTAATGAGTTTCCTTAAAAACCCATCCTTTTATCGTTGTGAAGAAAATCATTTTTCTGTAGATGCTAAAAAAATTAAAAATTTTCACATCGTTAGCGGAGGTTTCTGGCTAATTTCAATCGTCATTTTTGCCTGCGCCTGGTGGACAACAATACAATCGTTACTGGCCAGCGGGGGCGTAAATTCGGTTATCGCATTTTCACTGTTTTACTTTATTTCCGCTATTGTGGTCACTGGCTTTATCTTGAGCCAGGTTGGAGAAACCTGGCAAAGCGCCAGATTCGCCAGGCTGTTTGAAAGGTGGTGTGAGGAGGAAGCTCGGGTGGAAAGTGGGGAGGGTGCTGTGCTAGCCGCATCGGAGCCAGAAGAACAGAGGCCTCAACAGGAGGTTTTCAAATGATGAAAAGCAGATACAAAAAGTATTTTAGTGGACTGATTGGGGAATTTTGTGCGAAGGCCGGACTCGAATTTCAACGTTAATCTACTGAATTATAATAAATTAAAAATCCATACATTATTGATGTATACTCAGCTGTATACTCAATTATTATCCACTTCAAAAACCAGACAGTAATGAATCTACAAAATCACGCGAAGTACTGCAACCTAACGCGGTTGTACCCCCCAGACAAAGAAAGCTAAGTAAAGTTGAACTTCTTTGCTAATAGCTTGTTATAAATGTTTTTTCTCTCCGTATATTATTGTATATCTGAACTCCTCATTCAAGGGACTCTAAGGAATAAGAATGTCAGACTCAACAAACAATAGCTATGGTGGAATACTTCGCCTTGGAGCAGGATTCAGCATCGTTCTAATGACGCTCACTGCCATTTTTATCTGGTTTTATCTAACGTGGATTGCCCGTCTAGATATATTCCTTCAAGCTGTCACTTTTAACGAGCTGTTCTCCTTCTCTGGAATAATATTTTTAAGTAGCATTATATTGTTCTGTGGCGTACTGTTTCTACCCTGTTTGTTAGGATGCCTCGTTATACATGGCAATCAAAATAATGCCAAGTCAAAGCGAAAGAAAGTACTTCAAGCATTTATTTATGCTGGAAGCTCTTTTCTCTGCATAACATTTGTTGCTTTAATATCTTTGTTTGATATAGACCCAGGGGAATTTACTTTCATAGCCTTGATGTTATTGACTGGCATTATTAGTGTTTTTATTACATTTATTCTTCAGAGAAAAAGCATACGCACTCATCTGAAGTCACTAAACACGATAACAAAGATAAAAATTTTACTATTAGATTACTCAATGAAACCCTTTCTACTGGGGATCAATTGCTGGCTAGTAGTCTTCCCAATAACACTTTTAAGCAAATTCTTACACGTCGAAAGTGGAATGGATGACTACCAGCAGACCTCGTTATTCCTTGTGTATGGTACATTAGTAATAGTAATCAATATATTTCCACTCATCTTTTTTTTACGACAAGATTTCTCTAGAGGATGGTTTAAACCTCTGAGAAATACTACAGGTGTTGTTTTCGCTTTATTACTACTGTCATCAGCCTTCATGCACGTCATTCCGTTACTGATTGTCAACATGGCATTTCGGATGACTGGGATGACGATCATGGAACCAGTTACAATTTCTATCAAAACGGATGAAATTCCTTCTGAAATGCTTCATAGCCGAGGATGGAAGTATCAGCTCTCAGAGGATAAAAAATTTAGCTTAGTATCAGGAGTTATCTTTTTTTCATATGGCGGAGTTTATCTTGTCTGTCCTAAAGAAACGACAAAAAAATTCCGTGAAAGTATAATCTTCGACATACTGTCTGAAGAAATAGAAAAAAAGGCTAGAGAAGAAATAAAAAAATCAGCCCAGCAATGTATTGCAGTGGATAAAAGTGCTTTAAACTTTTGAACCCGTGTTTTGTAAACTCTCAAACCTCCTGCATACACCATAACAGGCAGATTACTCTGCCTGTTATGGTGGGCATATTAAATTCTATACAATTGGTTAATCAAGGTTACTTGCTTGAGCTGCCAATAGCTTGTCGTACCCGCAGGATATCTACAACTTGAAGATAAGGTGATTGCTCCCGCCAGTTAAACCCTCTGCGATCAATACGAACCAGCTCATACTTTTCCACCAGAAAATTCACGGCATCGGCCAAAGATATACCGGCATAGATATGTTCCAGAATTACCGTTTCATCACTGAATGGTGTGTCGTTGAGTGTCAGTCCATAATGTTGTTCCAGCAGGCGTGCAAGCAGCTTTTGCCAGACTGCCACGGGCGACAGACATAGCGTCGCCGCCTGCGGATTTATTGCAGGTAGAGTTTTCATATTTGCTCTCGTGAAAGTAATTAGCGCTGAGTGGGGTAAATGGCGATGTATACGTAGCCGTAACTGCCAAGGGTATCGGCTTCGCAGGTGAAACCATTGTGGTACAGGGTGAAACAGTGGGCATGCCGAGGATTCAATTCACCAGTAGTCAACATCGACTCCATCTGGCTGATAAAATGTGGGAATACTTCATCCAACTTCAAAGATTCTGCGTTACTGAATTCACCGGTAATGCTGGCCCGGTCAACCAGATAGTGCAGCCGGTTTCCCTCCTGTACCAGACGAGCGCCAAAGCAAGGCGTCACATTACGATTCAGTCCCCACTGGAGAAATGAATCGTTCTCTGAGTCAGTAGATTTCATTGAAGTACCCTCATATCCAGCCTCGCTCTGCAAACGACACAATGCCATCTGATCCGATAACCAGATGATCGAGCGTGTTCACATCAACCAGTGCTAACGCTTCTTTAAGCCTACCAGTAATGTTGCGGTCACATTGACTGGGCTCCGGATCGCCGGAGGGATGGTTGTGCGCCAGCACGACAGCTGCAGCATTGAAGCGAAGCGCTGACTTCACTACCTCTCGAGGATGGACCTGGACATGGTTAATCGAACCGGCAAATAGTGTTTCACTCTCCAGTAAACGGTGCTGGTTATCGAGATAGAGCACCATAAACACTTCCCGCTCCTGTCCGGCCAGCTGTAGCCGAAGCCAGTCACGAGCAGCAGTACTGGAGGTAAAGGATTTGCCGGGCTGACGCAGATATTTATCCAGTAGATTGATAGCGCGGCGAATGGTGCGTTGGGCATAGGGGGTTAATCCGGCGGTCGCAGGGAGCAAATAACCATGCGGGGCCATAATCAGTGGAAAGAGTTCAGGCTGCGTTGACACCGGGGATAATGCGGTATTCATGTCAGGTATTCCTCAGTCGATGAGATTCATAATGGCGCTGCATTCCGGATGGATTAGCGCGTAGTCGCGTAAGAGATAATAGTGTTCAGTCATCGCGTCACACTCGGTGCGACAGGCGTGGTGGTTGTAAGCCATCAGGCAGGCCGCTATACCGGCAGCCTCTCCGCTCATCTCCGCATCGTTTCCATTCATCGGGTTGAACAACGTCCACTTCTCACCGTCGGGCTCCGGAGCCATAAATGCGCCGCCGTTGCTGAGTGTGTAAAAGCTCCAGACGCCGCCGCTGTAATCAGCGCACAGACGATCCATCCAGCTAAATATTTGGGGCTCAAGGGTTATCCATTGTGGGATAGATCCAAAGCGCTTTGGCCAGAAGCCAATACGTAACTCGTCAGCGACTACCGAGGCAGTAATTGCTGCCTGCTCAGCAAACTCAGGGTTGTGGGTATCCATTAAACTATCTCCTTATGCCGGAACGGTTGTTTAACGCCCGAAAAATTCGAGCATGTTTTCTGCCATAACCCACAGGGCGCGATTGAGTTTCACATCGCCATCAATACCGGTAACAGCACGGGTGCGGCTGCTTTTCCCCTGAGCGGTTCGCCCTGACAGACCTCCTTTCATCAGGTTCTCCTGCACGCGCTGGTATACGGTCCACAGGTCATCGCTGTAGTCCTCCCGGCGACGTGGGGTCAGCAACTGCGATACCGTGACCGGCTGGTGGTCTTCACCAAAGCGATACTTCAGCGCGGCATTCGCCAGGGCGTTCCGGGCTGGTTCTGGCAGTGCCAGTGACTGCATTGCATCGCGCTTCTCCTCCACCCGGTCAAACACACCGAGCACTTCGTAAGCCCCTTCAATCACCTTCTCAACAACATTCCCTTTATGTGGTACCCGCACTTCGCCAAATGACTGTCCGCAGACCAGACCGTTGGTACAGACGCCTCGAAACAGCCCCGGCAGCATCTGGTAGCTTGATGAGCCGTCATGGCTGTTGAGCAAAATGATTTCCGGCACCTGATGTCCGGTCAGTTGACCGGCACGACGCAGGCGAAGCATGTGTTTGGTGTGTTCCCGCTTGCTCTGGTCGCGAACCTTTGTCTGGCAGGCAAAGAACGGCTCAAAACCTTCGCGCTGCAGGCTTTCGAGGATGGTAATGGTCGGGATGTAGGTGTACCTGTCTGAACGAGATTCATGCTTGTCACTCCCGAACACACTGGGGACATGACTCATCAGCTCTTCGTGGGTCAGAGGCCGGTCACGGCGTATCTGGTTTATACGACCAAAGCGGCTGGCTAATCGCATAGCTAACTCCTTATCTGATAATGAAATAAAAACAAAAAGGCCATGTTCCCGAAGGAGCATGGCCTGTTGCTATCTGGTGCTGGTGTGTTGCGAGGTGGAGAGGACTGAAATGTAAGTAACTAATCGCTGTAGTGTGTGGTCCGGCACTCACTGAGGTCAGACAGCTCTTTTTGCGTATTCTTCAGACCCGGACTGAAAGTGCCTACTTTTTTATCGCTGACATAAACATCGAAATTTGCTGCCTGCCCCAGTGCGTCAATAAATGACACCCAGGCATTATCGCCATTCCTCCAGCCGAGGGATGAAGGTAATGAGAACTGACTGTTATCAATGACGACCGTTATTTCCGTCCCGTCGTCATGAGAACTTACTGATGTTCCATCAGGCAGAGTGAGATCAACACCGTGTTGCAGAATATTATGCGCATCCGGATTGCCAGTACAGTTCAGATTAAACACCACCTTCTCCGGGCTGGTAATGATATATTCGGTCACGCCCATCCCAAAACCACTCGTCCACATATTGGGAATAGCCTGTGCTGTTGATACAGAAGCCAGCATAGCTAATGTAAATATTACGTAAGGCAGTCGCATAATGTTGTCCTCAAATCATGTAATAAAGCTTTTGTTGTTTAAAACAATAAAGTAATGAAAAAACAGTTGGATTATTTTATTTGTTTGTAGCGAAACGCTTCTTTCCCGGCATAAATCCCGACAAGATCGTCATAACGAGGGTCCTTTTTATTCGGGCGGAACGTTACTTTCATATCGGGACTGCACATATCCTTCATGGTGAGATTGAATTCTTTACCTGGCGTAATGGTATACCCTGTTGCCACATCGTCTTTACTGGGAGTGATCCACCCCCATATTCCCCCCGGACAATCTCTGGAAGGTTTCGAGCGAACAACAATAAACCATCCCATTGAATCAACTTCCGTCGCTGTACACAGTTTTCTGACCTGTCGGTGGGCATCACACCAGAATATATTCCCACTTTTATTATTCACTGCCGCAGGCAGGAACCCGCTATAAGGACGTGCTGCGTGAGCATTACCTGCGATAAGTAAGGGAAAAAACATGACTGGCAGTAAAGACAATAGTTTCAATTTTTTCATTAGATTAACCTTACATTCAATTGTGGAGACCATCTCTAATCAGTTTGTCCGGATTGCCCCCGACTTTCTGATGGAGAAAATGAATTCAGCGACTGCTGAATAAAACGGAAATGAGGTAAGGCAGAGATAAAATGTTTGTCCTCCGACAGCTGATAGAGAAGCTCACTGCGAATAAATGTTTCCCGCGATGGCCTTACCAGATGAATCTCATCCAGCCGGAAGACACGTAATTGCCTGTTATGTTCAGCGACAAGATACCAGTAACCGTCAAGAGCGATTAGCCGGTAAGGTGCGATGGCCTCATGACGCTCCCCTTCAGTCAGAACGGTGATGCGCTGACATCCCGAAATAGCTCTGACCAGCCTGTAGAAGCAGAGCTTTCCTGCCGGGGGATGAGGTCTGTCCTGATGCCATACCAGACAGGGTCGATCATCACAGTCCAGCAGGCTGCTGATCAGTCGCCGGTCAAAGCCAGGGAAAACCCCGGCCAGCCCCGTGCGGTGAGCAAAGGTCAGAATATCTATTTCCTGCCGCGTACTGTGAATATCCGAGCGCAGACTGCACTGCCCCTGGTAATAATCCAGGTCGAGATACATCAGACGTTCCCGAAAGTCACGACGCAGCGTGCGCTCTGACACCCCAAATTCAGTTGCCAGTTTGCGAATAAACAGAGTTTCACCGGACACCAGGCGGCTGATAATCAACGACAACCTGACAGCAAGCCGGTCATGTCGCCGCTCCTGAAGCGTCATGAATGATTTCTCCTGAGAAGTTAACTCTCTGAATTAATACTGATTACTTTAAAGGAAGGAGTGGACAGGGTATGGACAACATCGGAACTATTTTTTATGAGCAGTCCAGCCTTGTGGGCGCTCGTCTGACAGACAATGATGCTTCGCCTGATTTAATTGATGATAAAACGCAGTGGAAAGGACGTGTCCACAATCAACAAATCATTAACAACCAGTTCATCATTCGCAGAGAAAATTGCGATATCAGAAGAATATCCAGTCCCAGACGGCCCGTGCGACCGACACCACCGCATCACGCACGGTACGAATCACCGTTTTCAGTGGCGCAGGCAGGAATGACGATGACTCAACCGTATCAAAAACCCGGCCCACAGCGTCACCGAAACTGTCACGGGCCTGCGACTTTACCGGCTCAGTGCAGAGTCTCCCTTGCAGTTGTGTCACCACCGGGCTGGTGGCGCGGTCAGGCAGAGAGCGCATCATGGCTGCCACCATCTCCTCAATGCCCCATCCAGTGCGGGCGGACACCACACAGACCGGATGATGCAGTTTAAACATCGCCATAATCGCTGCCTGCTTCGCTTTAAGATTTTCCAGTTGGTGCGGTGAAGGCTTGCTGGTGAGAGTATCCCATTCATGACAGGGTTCGATTTTGTCGGCCTGGTTAATCACAAACAGTACCTTTTGCCTGTAAGGTTGCATCACACCGTGCCAGAACTGCTCGTCCACAGTTAGTGCCCGATCATCGGCCTTAATGACCCACAGCACCAGGTCCAGCTCCGGCAGCATTCGACGGTACAGGGCCCGGTACTCATGATCCCGTCGCCCGTTTTCACCTACACCCGGTAAATCGACAATCACCAGACTGTGACGACCGCTGCGCAACCGGAAGCGCAGTACGTCGCGAGTACAGGCGTTCACGTCACTCACTGGGGACACCTCGCCCTGGAAAAGTTCGTTGCAGAGAGAGGATTTACCTGTACCACTTTTGCCCATGATTCCAATCACCGGCTCGTAATGGGTCAGGTTCTGGATACGTTCAAGAATAAGCTGGCGAAGTGTGCACGGAAGCGACGCAAGCGGTTGTTCAAAGGCCTGAAGGCCGTCAGGTTTATTCATACAGTAGTCTCAGCGTGAAAAATTAAAAAACCCCGCGATCCAGTCAGGAAAGCGGGGGATTCACGGAGATAATATCTGTCTGAAATTATTTGGAATTTTATATTAACACGTAAAGGAAATTGTGCAGCGCAGAACTAAAAGATGTCCGCTGAGTGCCAGAGATAGTCATTCACACCCTGAGAGTTACACTTTTAAGTGATTCAGGGTATGCGCTTATTGGTTACGAATATTGTGCCAGAATCATGTGATTTGATGATTGCCGCTTTGCTTTCGAGCCAGTAAGTGCTCCACGTTCGCTAACGAATACTCAGGGCATGCAGAAAAACTGCTGACTATATTTCTTTCGAAGAGCGTGGAATGCATACCAATCCCCGATAAAAGGAGTTGGTGATGACTGCGAAAGATCAGTTTGCTGCTCATGTTGGTTTGGACTGGGCGGATAAAAAACACGATGTCTGCGTTCAGTTTAAAAACGGTGATCGCATATTTCATGTGATTGAACATACGCCTGAGGCACTTGATATCTGGCTCAATGAGTTACAACAGAGGGCGAAAGACAGGATTGCTATTGCCGTTGAGCTGAAGAAAGGCCCGGTGGTGTATGCACTCCAGAAGTACCCATTTGTCACTGTTTTTCCAGTACACGCGTTGTCACTGGCCCGCTACCGACAGGCTTTCTGGCCCAGCGGTGCGAAGGATGATCCGCAGGATGCTGAGCTGGCATTAGACCTGATGCTACGTTATCCCAACAAGATAAAAGCCATTGAAGCCGACAATCCGGATATCCGATTACTCCAGCAATTAGTTGAGCAGCGCTGACTGCTGGTCGAAGACAAGCGTCGCTTTGTGAATCGGCTCATCAACACGCTTAAGCAGTATTATCCCCAGCCCCTGGAATGGTTCTCCCATCGGGACAGCTCACTGTTCTGCGAGCTAATCATTCGCTGGCCTAGCCTGCAACAACTCAAAAGGGCCCGCAGCGATACTGTCCGTCATTTTATGAACGCTAAAGGTGGTCCTGCTGTTGCATATACCGAACAGCGGATTGCAAGTATTACCAGCGCTATTCCCCTGACCACAGATAAAACTGTCATCGAGTCAAATGCATTGATGGCAACAGCACTTGCATCCCAAATCAAACTGGCAGGCAACCTAATCAGAACCTACGACGAGCGTATTCAATCCTTATTCAATACGCTTCCGGATGCAGAACTGTTCAAATCACTTCCTGGAATAGGGCCGTGTATAGGTCCACGGATGCTTGCCGCACTGAGTGATAACCGCGACCGCTTCAACAGCGCAGAATAAATTCAAAACTACACAGGCATCGCGCCAGTAACCGAGCGAAGTGGTCAAAAATCCTGGGTACACTGGCGTTGGCAGTGCGCGAAGTTCGTCCGACAGACATTCGTGGAATGGACTGCGAAGACGGTTAACTCATCGTACTGGTCCAGACTTTATTACCAGGGCCAGCGAGAAAAAGGGAAATCGCATCAATCAGCTATCCGGGCTCTGGCGTTTAAATGGATAAGGATCATTTACCGTTGTTGGAAGACCAAACCCCGGTACGACGAAGCGAAATACTTTCTGGCACTGGAAGCGCGGAAGTCGCCCTTACTGAAGCCATAAAAAGCTTGTCAAATGTCTCAGGGCGTGAAGCAGACGTTAAAAACTGTAAAGCGTGCTAATCAAGAGGTAGCTGTTGCCCCAGCTTGCCATCTAAATCCCCTTACTTCTAAGAGAGGGATTGTTATTTTGTAAGAAATAGAATATAAACAAAAGAAAACATAATGCTTCACTTGGGGCGGCTAAACAGGAAAGTTGTAAATGAAAACTAACTATTTCACCCATAAGTTATTCCCTACAGATGGGGTAAATATTTGCGAATCATTGAAAACAAGCTTTGATGCCATGATTGCAAATGGCAGGAATACGGCCACGCTCTCGAATGAGTATCATGTCATCCAACATATATCTGGCGATGTCTATACATTTATAAAAACAAATAGCAGAGATGTTTTTAGAAAGCTAGATACTAGCAACAATATATGCGTTGATCTTTCTAACATTTTAAACCAAAATGAAAAGATAGCATTCGCATCATTTTTTATATTGAAGGGTGATTTAATAGGCTTTAGTAATACTTTGTATTCCCCTAGAATTGGTAAGTTGGCGGAAATATATGATGCAACAATGTTTACCAGAAACAGCAATCACAATATAAATTTCACACCAATAACTAATGTAGTTACAGAGCAGGATGTTATGAATTATGCCCATGTTGGTAAAATAACCATGAAAATGGATAAATCTCAAGGTATCATTGGTGGGCTTAACACACTCTTTTCTGGTAATGTAACCTATGATGATGTGGATTCTTTTGAAATAAAAATAATCCCCAAGAGAACCAAAGATATAAAGGATACTTTCTCAGGACTGATGCAGGGTAAGCCCACAGAGGTTAGTTCTGTAGCAGTGTCGGCTAAAGAACACATTGGTGATGTAGCAACAGATCTGAATGTTATAATGTCAAATGTTGTATATGATTTCGTAAATCCTAATGACACCACTACTATTGAAGTCCAGATGGAAAGGAATTTCAATAATAACTCTACGCTGAGAAATTTGGGTTACTGAGGTTTTTATTATGAAGTTCAAAGGTTTTGTCCTAGGTTTCATAGTGATAGCTGCATGCAATGCGATGGGCTTTGGCTTTTTATACTTAGCAAAAAATTACTTCTTCCCTTTGGTGACTTTCAAAGATAACCTAGGTAACCTTGGTTCTTCCTTAGTTACTTATTCAACTGCAATGATGGCGCTTCTGATTGCTATGGTTGTGATAATTTTTGGTCTTGATGGCCCTCGGCTACAGAATTTTCAAAAAGGTGGATACCTCCACACTACTTACTTTATGTACATGATTACATTTTTTGAACTAGGCTTAACCATGGCTCTATCATTACTTTGCTTATCTAATATATCAAGTGTAAAAGTGGCCTCTTACTCTTTAACTTTTGCGTTTATTACCTTTTTACTAATCGGTTGTTTAGGTATTCAACTATTAAATATAAAAAAGAATACATAATAAAGTTGATGGAAGCTTTTCTCATCAGCAAGGTGATTCTTGCCCATTTTTACTAACGTGATTGGAAAATAAAGGGATAACACTTAAAAAATAAACTACTTTTTATCCTATCAATAGGATAGAAGTTATTTAGCGGTCACAGAGAAACTGTTCAGATAGCCGTTACTAACTATAGCGTTGCAGCTTCCCATTTTCGCGCATAAATAACCTAATAGACAACTGATGTGTTGATTTTAACTCCAAAACAGGACATTAATATTTACCCACCTAATTATAAGTGTTGCAATATTATTCAGTTTATCTCTGGATACCTTTATTACATGTCAGACTGGTTAATACGCATTTCTTGCTTAAGGGTGTTTGAATTGCACCATAAATTGTAAAATGCTAAGCTTACAAAGATGAAAGGTCAGTGTTTTTACGGCTCTTTCTGTCGATTAACTGCTAGCCTGATAAATAAGAGAAAGAATATGAAAGAAACTTGGGCCTCCGGCTCAATTGAGTTGTTAAGACATGCTGATTCTCATATTAAGCTGGAGACAGCTTTTGATAGTAGAATTGCTTTCATAAGTATTGATAATTCAGTTGAGACCTCCATCAGAACGTTCCTGTCTCTTCCAGAAAAAATATCGGGCGTAAAATTCCAACGAAAAGAAGTTGAAGAAGCTGGTAACAGTTTTCCAAAAATGGTTGATCTTCTGTTTGACAAAGCTCGGCAGAAAATAGCTGGTCTAGATGATGGTGATATCGAGCACTATCATCGCATCAGAAATCAGCTATATCACAATGGAACTGGCTTAGGTGTTGACCGTCGATACCTAGGTGCTTATCGGCAAATAGCAGCCGTTCTATTGAATAATTTATTTGGTGTAAAAGCTGATCCTAATGTGGTAGAGGGCACGCTAGACAATCTTATATTACTATTTAACGAAGTGGAAACATTAGTTAAAAAAATATTCGATGGTTCCGGTGTAGACGCCGGCCAAACGTTCAAATGGGAAATAGCAGTACGGGCGGGTATTTTGGAAATAAATGATATTAAACTGATTAGCGAATTACGCATGATTCGAAATTCTCAAGTACATTCCACTGCCGAAAATATCGACAAAAAACGTATCGAACTAGGTGTCGAAATAGCTGAAAAATTAATAAAAAAAATGAAAAACTAATAAAATATTGAACCGAACAAGCCAGTGACTACTGAGTTAGTTATCAGGGAGAGTCAGTGGAGATGGAATAGTGTAAGTAGCCACTTAGTTGATTGAATTACGTCCGCTTATCGTTGTGAGTTCAACTGATGGACGCAACACACTTATTGAACCGTTCTGCGGGTGATTCATAGTCTAGCGTTTTTCTCGGCCTCTCGTCGAGCTGTCTGGCAACACTGTTTAGTCTTTGCTGACTGTGAACTGATAAGTCAGTTCCTTTTGGAAAATACTGTCTGAGTAATCTATTTGTATTTTCATTTGAGCCGCGTTGCCAGGGAGATTGAGGATCACAGAAATAAATCTGAATATCTGTCGCTACAGTAAATCGGGTGTGGCTGGTCAATTTGGCCGGGATCTCAAAAAATGCCTGGAACTAAAACGGGTCTATTTACAATTTCTGCCCCCCCCGATCCCATGTTAGTGTTTTATAAAGCTCAACAGGTAATTCCCGGGCTTGTCTGATGAGTGCAGAATAACCGTTATGGTCTTGTTGTCTCTGATTTTGGCCAGCATAACAAAGCGGGAATGGCGTTCTACGAAAGTGACAATATAGGAGTTTTTCGAGCCTTGGATCAGGTCACCTTCCCAGTGACCCGGTATGGCTCTGTCTGCAACTTCAGGTGGCCTTTCGCTTACTGGTATCGCATACGGGATTGATCCTAACCCTTTCCCTTTAAGCGATGACGTTCTGGAGCTACGAACCGCTCTTCCGCTTCTGAGGCATTGCTGAAGCTCTTTTTTTAATGCCCCTGGGTTTGTATAAAAAGCGTTTTATAAATCGTTTCATGTGACACATGCATTTCCTGATTATCAGGATAACAGCGTTTCAGCCAACCGGCGAGCTGTTCCGGCGATCAGTCCTGATGCATCTTCTCTGCAATGACTTTACACAATACGGGGCTTTGAATTAGCTTGCAAGGTTTTGGTCTCAGCGCATTTTCCCACGCAGTAGCATCGGCTTTTGCTGCACGGTATTGTTTGGCACCTCCGTGCCTCCTGACCTCGCGGCTAATCGTTGAAGGCGCTCTTGATAATTTGGCGGCGATGTCCCTGATACTGAGTTTTGCTACCAGCCCTCTGGATATCTCCTCTCTTTCATCAAGCGAAAGCGCTAATCGGTGCCGTTTTCGCACGGGAGGGCGGTAGCCGCCTGTCTGGTGAATAGTGGGCATAATGGAAGAATGATATCTGTCGAACATTCTGGCGATATCATGTAGAAAATCACCTTGCTTATATCTGTCCCAGATAATTGCCTTCTGCTCTGGCGTGTAGTTAATCTGAGTTCTTCGTTTCATGGCAACGTCCCCCTTGATTAAGGATAGCGTTGCATCCACCGATTGAACTCACCGCTCATAGCAGACTTCCAAGTTAACTAGTCTGCTTAATGCTAAAAACAGACATTGCTCACAATATCGAGTTAATCATTCGGCCATTGATCACTCCCATTGAAAAAATTCTCAGTATCCAATATACCAATGTTGAGGGCTTCCCTCTTACATCTCTAAAGGATAACTATCATGGGTCTTAAACCTGGTCCAAAACCAATTGCTAAATCGACAGGAAAACCGGATCAACGCCGACGAGATAATAAAGATACTCCTGGCAACACTCCGGGACTAAAGCCAAGTAAGTCCACCGGGAAGTAAAAAATCAGGGTATAAATAAGTCATTTATACCCTGACTACATATCCAGTCTACTGAAGGTGTTTCTGCAGCCAGATACACGTTCCTTCTATATCATACGCCTTTGCCCCATACCCTTTCGCAAGCAAAGACTCTGGTAAATACTCGTCATATTTATCCAGATACTTGTCAGGAACAACTGCAGCAAGCTCAAACTCTGAAGGTAACCCTGACAATAACATTTTCTTAAGTGCGCGCTGGACAGAGGCAACATTTGAATCCTCTACCTCTATCACACCTGCAAATGAACTGGCTTTAAAGCCGAAACGTATAAGCAGGGACGTAATTGTATTGACAATTTTATCCCCCATCCACGGGATCATGTAGCAGTTCTGACCGGTAGCAATAATACAGTCATTTTGTAGATTGTAGCGTTGGAAGTTGTTACTGCCTTCCGCAAAGAGGCTTCTGGCAGCAGCATCAGCATAATCGACTCTCTTGCTGCCTACCGCGATACGGTAATCATTTTCCCTATAGATAGCGAGCATCTCCTGGCGAACAACATCATGAACAGACATCCCGCTACCACTGAATAGTGGCGGCTGTCCGCCTTTAGTCGCCTCAACATAGATAACCTTTTTTTCGACCTCGATCTCTGTCACTTTCCAGCGCCGTCCGCCGAAGATGATGTGTTGCTCAGGCAAAAGTGGGGAGTCTACAGGCACTGTGCCAAGAGTTCGGTTTCCCGTAACAATTCGAAACTCCTCAGGTGTATTGAATACGGCATAAAACGTGTAGTGATTAGTCAGCTTCTCCCCCTCAGCCCCGACAACTATTTCACCGCTGGCAAGTTGAGTGAGCAGGCCACATATCCCCATATGTGTAAGCAGACTTTTGAAGTCATTTATATCGACATTCCGGAACGGACCTGTCTGGCAAAGTTGTGACCAGAGCTGATCGGCACGAACTCCGCCCCATTGCGCGGTAATAGCAAGGATCTGGTGTAGCAGCGTGGAGTAATGTTTCTGCCGGACATCTGCAGGCTCGAACCAGCGTTTAGAGATCATCAATCTGATCATTGCCATCGCCTGGACCAACTGCAGACGTAAATGATCCACAATGCTGCTGGTTGCGGTAAGTTCAGGTTCAGTAATTAACATTCTCAGCGCCGATGGGGAATCACGCCGCCCTGAACGTCCCATGCGCTGACGCAGACTGGAAACAGAATGCGGAGGTGTAACTTGTATGACAGACTGCACCTTACCAATATCAATGCCGAGCTCAAGCGTCATTGTACAAACAGCGGTTGTGGGCAAATTCCCTTTCTGCAGTCGGGCTTCAAGCGTCTCACGTAACTCCCTGGCCAGGGAACCATGATGAGGAAAGAATTCATTAGGAACGACATTTGCCTCACACATGTCGCTCAGTGTTGCCGCTATGCTTTCAGTACGCTTTCGACTGTTAGCAAAGACCAGGTGGGAATCGCCACGGCAGAGCCTGAAAATATCCTCGCAAACGAGCTGTTCGGCAGAGCTCTGGAGCTCTTCTCCTTTTTCGGGCACTCGCTCAAGATAACCTTTAACCTGAACCTGTAGTGTGGCTGTGCTATTACTGTCTGTTACCGTTTCACAAGGTAATTTCTTATCCGGGCGCAATAGTTCTGGCACTTTTTCCAGCTCTCCCAGCGTAGCACTCAACGCGATACGGGGAATTGGATTTAACTGGCGTCCTAGCACATGGTCAATTCTATTAAGCAGAGAAAGCAGCTGTATACCACGCTCTGAGCCAATAAAAGCGTGGAACTCATCAATAACAATGTATGCCACTGAAGAAAAAGCCTGTTTGAGCCAACCCAATGAGTTTATGAGCAAAGACTCAAGTGATTCAGGTGTAATGAGTAAGATACCAGACGGGCTTGTCCGTGCATTCTTCTTTTTGCTTTGTGGTACATCCCCGTGCCAAGGCGTCACTTGCATTTCCAAGGCTTCACCAAGACTCTCAAGACGACGGTGCTGATCGTTAATCAATGCCTTCAACGGGCTGATATAGATAATGCCAAATCCACTGGTGAGATCTGCAACCGCCGAACAGGCAGGAAGAAAGAAAGCCTCTGTTTTACCCGCTGCTGTACCTGCACTAATTAGTACATCACGATCACGGGCTAAAATTGCCGGAATAGAACTCTCCTGCAAGGGCCTTAATGATGACCAGCCCTGCTTATAAACCCACTTACGGACACGGGGATCGAGACTATTGTAGGCACTGCTCATAGTCTGAAATTCGCCAGGCCGTCGTCGTCATCGAGTTCCTCCACAATGGCGTCATCCATATCGCTGGGCTTGTCTTCTTCAATCGCCACTCCCTCGATGAGCGCTTGCCAGTTCATCGTTCTGTTTTGCTCCAGCACAGCCAGCATATCCAGAAAACCTTTTATGGTATTGCGGGGAGTACGAAAGTAAGCATCTCCGATGGTTTTGCTGCAGTGATGCAGAAACCCGCTCAGAGCATCATCTGGCACCAGATAATTCGCGGGCTCTCCACCAGCATAAACATGACGAAGATTTTTCAGTAAAATATACAGTTCCTCAGGAGTGAGGCTGGCAAGATGCAGCGTGGGAGATGAGTAGTCAATCACTCCTGCTTTCTGTGCGAATCGGTTTTCTGCCAGACGCGACTGGAGCGCTTCATAGCTGTAGAGCCCCTTACGTGGATCAAAAAGAAACTCTGGCGTCCCCCCGAGGATAAAACCAATATTTTCGGCGGAGCCTTGCAGGCAGTCATTCAGGATCCGCAAGATCTGTTCGTAGTTGGCTGTTCTCGCTTGCGTATTATTCAACTTAAAGAGGTTCACCATCTCGTCGAGGCTAACTAAAAGTCCAGCATAGCCTGCCTGACGTACAAAAAGGCTCATCAATTTCAAAGAATCATAGAATGAGGCGTCTGAGATAATGGTTCGAACGTCGAGATCATTACGGGCATCAGTTTTGGTAGTGTACTCGCCTCGCAACCAGCGAATGGCATTGGATTTTAAGGTTTCGTTATCCTTCTCGTGCCCGCGCCAGAATGCGTCAATGACCTTCGCAAAGTCATATCCGCCCACCATATCTGACAAAGCGGCAAGGCGTTTATGAATTACTAATGATACCTGGGAACCGTTCGCATCAGCCTCCTTCCTTGCCTCAGTAACAAACCTTTCCACAACGCTAAGTAACGCATTGCCATCTGGTTTGTTTCTGGTGGACATATTTTTCATAAGCTCGGAGTAGAGATTACGAGCCTGACCTCCCGATGAGTGAATACGTCTGTCGGGAGAAAGGTCTGCACTGACCGTGACCAACTTCTTCTCTAACGCAATAGACCGCACAACACTTAAAAAGAACGTTTTACCAGAACCGTACTCACCAATGATAAGTCTGAAGCTCGCCCCACCATCAGCTATCCGTTCAATATCCCTATGGAGGGCAGTTATCTCATTCACGCGACCAACCTGGATATGCTGAATACCTATCCTTGGCGTTACTCCTGATTTAAGTGACTGAATAATAGCGTCGCGTTCTTTCACTCTTATACGTGTTACAGACATTCACTAACCCTCTAATTCTTTGGCTATTTCCAGGTCAACCCAAATATGATCATCAGTATCTTCCAGCACTGGTGCATCAACCACCGCATAGGACCAATCATTGATCACCTCAAGCGCACCGCCGAGCATTAGGTTCCAGTTACTGCACAACTCTGTCGCCTCTTTTCTGGACCATTGTTCTTTTTCCAGCAACCTGCGATAAAGTTGGCTATGAGCGGGGTCAAGGCCCCCTTCCCCGGTTAATGAGGCTGGAGCGCTTTCTGGTTGTTCTGGTTCTTCTTCAGTGAAAATCGAGTTCAGTAATTTACGAACATCATCAGTGGCAGATTCGTGACGGGCAAGTACATTTGCATCCAGTGTAAACCCTGCCGTCGACTGATTAGCTGGTACAGATGAAACGAGAGCAGTTTCAGTTGCGGAATGCTGATGGATATTGCTTGATACGGATGAGGGATCCAGCCCCAGGCTTGTATAAATCTTCTCAAGCTGTTTGACTTCAGCAGGCGTAATTCTGCCATCAGAGCAAGCAACACTAACGATAACCTTACCCACAGCTGATTTTTCCGCAGCACCAAGTAATTCAATCCGGCTTTTCATTCCCGTCATATTCGCCGGGGTATGAAGTTGCCACGTTAAATATGCGTGTAGAGAGCGCTTTTCATCATCGCTGAAGCTGGCATTGTTGTTTATGGCATTCGCGAGCACTTTCTGTTCGGCTTGATCGAGAGAATTGTCAATCAAGGCGACTACCGCACCTAATCGGAGCGTCAATACAGCTGTGATAAATTCAGGAGAAGGTGAGAAGCGTCTACCTTCTCCTGCAGGGAATAAAACAAGAACGCCATCGACATCTGCCTTTACGTGGTGGTAATAGGGGTCAGGAGCCAGACAGTACCCCATTTTCTGTGCAAAGGCCTGCATCAAGTCGGCCTCTTTTTTATTTATCTTCGCCGGACAGGTAGCATTCATATGTGACCAGTAGTCAGCAACTGAAACTACTCCACCCTTACTGAGGATCGCGTCATCAGCCCAGCGTTTGAATGCACTTAATAATTTTTCTGCGCTTTCGTTAACGATTTCTGAAGGCAGCAACAAAATTGCAGCGGTATCATTTGTTGAAGTGCCTTTTCTACCAAGGTAACGACTGTAAGCATCCAGTTCGTCTGTGCATATATCGGCAAGGGTCATAAGCTTCTGAACAGGACCTTTCAATACAATTGGATCAGGCAAGTCGGGAACAGGAAGCCGAATACCTCGCAAACAAGGACTTGCAGGTGTGTAATCTAAACGCAGACGCGCTTTATTCGGCTTCACTACCATCCCTTCACCGTATTTAAGGGTGTAACGCCGTTTAAAAAGTGCAGCAAATTCTTTCGCGCAGCGGCGGGCGGGGGTTCGCAATGAATATTCAGTATGGTTTGTCACCCACGTCAGAGCCAGATCAGCTGGCACCGGGGCTCCTGCCTCAACTGTCTTTGCCAGGATTAGCCTGAACTGCATACTATTGCTGAACTCCGAATCATTGCCGAGAGCTGCTGCAAGATTTTCGTTCGGGCGAAGAATGGACATCGCTTCAAGTAGCTGGGACGAGTAGTTCCGGAAAGATCGGTTTTCATTGAAAACCGATCTGAGACGACAGATCTCTTTGAAAAGAGAATAGAACTCATCGTCAGATATATTGTTGTCCCTGCTGTCAACAAGCGCCCGTCTTTCCAGACCATACAGATAAATAAAAACGTAACCAATTGGGCAAGAAGTGTCACATCTGTCGCTGGCAAGCCAACTTAGGTAGGCGCCACGTGTTTCAGGTGAAAGTGAGGAAAAACTGGGCCAGTACCCTAATGAACTATCTTCGTAAATGTAAGGTGTGGGGTATATCTTAAGCGTGTCGTCAATTAGCGATGCCTCGCTACTATCATCATAATAACCACCTGAGTTATGCCCGGCAGGTTTCATTCGCTGTCCAAGATAGAAGTGGCCACCGGTAACCTCTACCCCACCGACTGTGATCACCTCTCCCGGTAAAATCCAGCGAGCCAAAGCACCGGTAGTTTTTGAGAGATTCTGGCGTTGAGTGGCAGTTATGCTGTATTCGACATTCCGTCCGCCACTTCGTGTAAACGTAGCCAGATTGTCATCTTCGCTGTCATCGTTGTGCATTACCGCCTGATGTTTTTTGTTGTTAGCAAGCCATTCTTTAGGTGGTGCTTTCACAGGAGCGGAAGTATAAGAGCCCGCGGACTTAGGTTTCTTCTTTTTGAAAAAAATAATGTAAATCAAATAAATAGCTATTATAAATATCCATAACTCCATGAGGCAGTAACCTTAAAAATAGCTTTTCACCAGCAGCAAAAAGATGTCGATTGGAAGTGGATTAATCTCAAAATAATACTTCTAAACTACAAAGGTTAAAAGCAAATCACAACCTTCCCGAACCTCCGATTTTCGCTTGCTACGGCCCCTGCCGAGCATGAATTTCGTCTATGTCCAGAAGCGGACATTGATAATTCAGAAACCATTACTGGAGTGTGGTATCAGACCCTTACCTGATGCCTGCCAGCATCGCACCTCGCTTCATGTCTAACCTCTCTGTTAGCCCGGCATGGTCAATGGCTCCGTTGACAATGGTGCTACTTTCAAATACGTTAAGCACAAGGTTAGCGCGACCCGGCAGCTCACGGCCAAAGCGGAATGCAGCGCAGACTTATCAAATCTTTTTTGGTTAAGTGTCTTTGATTCTTATGGTTCGTGAGCACATAAGACAGATTAGAGACTTAAACCATGAAACAACTCCCTACATGCGCTGAAGCAAAAGCCCACGCTAAATACCTTTCACGGTCGCTCAATATCAATCTAAGCTACGCCCGGGATGCAGTGGCATTACGTTATAACTGCCATAACTGGTCGGAACTCAGCACAGTATTTGGTCAGCTTAGCGATAAGTACATGTCGTGCTATGGCCTTGCCAGCCGTGAAGAAAAGCGTGTTTTTAGCCAGCTTCTGGCACCATATATCGCAGAATTGCAAAATGCCATTCATCCTGACCGCCATGTGCCGGAAAGCTTGATACGTAAGATTGCTGAAGGCCATATTTCCCGGGTATCCGGTAAAGTCATGTCGGCTGTAATACGTGAATGCGAGGATTTTCCTCCCACGACAGTTAAAGGCATCATTGAACTGCTTGAATTTTATGATGAAACGGCCAGCCGGGTATTAGCAGGACACCACAGGCAGATCCCGACCAATAATCCCTGGCTGGAACCTTGGGTATTTGGTGTGCGCTTTTATGCCTATTACCACTTTAATGGCAAGCAGGTCACCATCTTAAGCCGGGAGTGGGATTTAGATATTCATGATGCCTACCTGCCACATGCCCGTGACAAAGTATTTTCACGCCCATGGTTTCAGAACTATATGATCGGCTATCTGGCCTACCTCGTGAAGCAATTTGTCGGATTGGGTTACGACGGTACCGTTAAGATTTGTTGCATTAATAATTACAGCGCTCTGGATTACCATCAGAAAAAAGCAGCCCCCTATGGTCGTGTGGGGCTCAATCACTTATACAGAGAGTTACTTAATCGCGGGGGAGAGGAAAAGTGGTCGTTTAGTCAAAATGGTCATAAACATGATTTTGGTATCGAGCTCCCGTTTGCCACATTGACCTCATTGAAGAAAGGAAGAAAATGAGATGAACAAAGCCGGAAAAAAAGCGTATTCATGGCTAAAGGCACAGAGCGATAGCGAAAAAATTCGATTTATTGCACAAGCGCTGGGGAGTGTCGAATATCAGGCGTTTATAAAAAAACATCAGCCTGAAAAGCAGCATACCCACAATCTACCTTTAAGTTTTTTGAAATGGTATTTGCCTCAGAAACTAGTGGCCTCCTTTCACGGCAAGGAGATCGGCCTAAGAAGTGTGCCGAAGACGGTTGGCGATAAGCTGGAAATTCGGCATACCTGGATGCCAACAGGACAGTTTTCTCCTTCGCGTCATGGATCTTACATACCACTGGGAACCCACTTTGCTTGTACTGCTCTGATGCAACCCTTTTTGCAAAAGCAGCAGGAAAAATGTCTGGAGCAGGCCTGGCAGGCAGCGCTTCCCCTGCTTCTGTCACCTGACATCAGTAATGGCAATGAATTCACCGCTCCATGGCTGGATTACGAGCCCTATCTCAATGGTGAAACGGATGTCTACTTTTTACTGGATGAACCTCAGGAAAGAGTCAAGATTGGAATATCAGGTAATCTCAGGCAACGCGTGGATACCTTGAGGCAACAACATAATACCAGCCTGAGTCTTATCTCCATAATACCCGCAGGGGGTATTGAGACAGAATCTGCATTACATCTTTTCTTTAAAAAATACAGGTTGGATCAGAAGGGACTTGGTAGAGAGTGGTTTTCTTATACGGATGAATTATGTGAATTTATCAATACCCTGAACACCTATGCAATCAGGAGCCACTGCCTAAGAGCTTACGGCATTATCTGACATCAGATCGTATCTTTAGGGCCCGTGGCGCTACGCACCTACAGGTGTGAAAAATCGATTATTTAACCCCAGTGCCGTATGTAACCATTAAGCCAGTACAGGTCTGACGGAGCCAGACAACAACGTGACAGAATGAATGCTACAAGCCATCTGTCTTGGCAAGAGAAATTATATCTTCTTCGGGAGCGACACGATGGTGAGTACAACGAAAACCTATCTTTTTACGCCACATCTAGATCGCACCAACTGCCTTTATGCGCTGGTGCGTATCAGATATCAAGACTTATGCCCTGGAACCCCGGTTCATGTCAGACAGAGCGTCGACAGTGCCGCATAATATATTCTTTGTGACTTTGCTGACTTTCATCCGCACTTGGTAAATAACCCAAAATGAGGATAAGGTTGCCACGGGATAAATGAAAACGCTTGGCATGGCAGGAACAAGAATCAACGTTACTTTTTGCCCTGGTAGACCACTGTGATGTTGTCTGGTTTTCTTAACGTCGGTGCCGTAGCTGGGTCAATCAGATACACAGGCACTATCACGGCATTTTTCCCACTAACCAGGATTGGCACCCAGCAGTGAACACGTGGGTCTCTTGTCGTCTCCGGAATACCACTTGTACCGTATGACATAAGATCAACCACATTGATAAAAAGCGCCTTACCTATATCAAAGAAAAACTCGTTAAAAACCACATCTTTTGTCAGCAAAATTACAGCGTCACCTGCCGCCAGTTTTACTGGCGATGAAGAGTGTTCAGAGGTTTCTACATCAGTAAAAATAATCCTTTCGGTATAGATAAAACAAGCATAGCGAGCATCCTGTTCTGACCTATCCAGGAGCGACTGACAGAACTCTTTGATATGTCGATTTTCGACCCTCCCAACTGCATTATCTCGACGGAGGTGTCGCTTAAGTTCGCGAACATGCACCTTGCCATTGACGCTGTCAAAGTCATACCCTTTCCCAACCTGAAGCTTACTCTCCCAGATCTCCATACAATAATTTTCAGCAGCTACAACATTTCTTCGGCGAGGCAAATCCTGCTGGTAGACACCAGACAGTAGCCGGGCCTTAAGCTCGTCCGCAAGCTGATAATAGCGATTAATATCTTTCAGTACCGGAACGGTGGCATCCAGCAATGTGGAAATAACCTGCGACCGTGAGATCTTCTGTTTTTTGCTGTATTCATCAACAACACGCAGAGTCTCAGAATTGGTTACATTGAAAGTGATTCGTTCTGACATGCCAATCACCTATTAAGCATTTTTGGGAAAGTGCATAACAATTAACCTTAAACACCTTCATTATCAACAAGTTTATTTTTTTGATCTTTCTCTTTCGTTATCTATTCATAGTAATATGCTCTCACGTAAAAATACTGAATATGATGCTGTCAGGACAGCCTGGATACCAGGAACGAACATTTGGGTTTTTAGTATAATTAAGGTCTTAATGTTTTAAGAACTTCCTCTTCATATCCCCTCCCGCTGTGATCCGCTTAACCCGTCTGTATATCTCCTGTCCCCACAGTACTGCTCAGTAAACAGAAATACCGTGACTTTCCTGCATAAAAATTACGTATCACCACCTTCCTTTGTACACACACTACAGAGGATTAAATCATGGACTTTCCCTGGCCCTGGAACCGCAAATACACGATGAACTGGTTCCTGCTGTCGTTACTGAACCACCATCTTGATCAGCTACTGGAACGTTACTCCCGCCTTCAGCCCCTCAGACTCGATGTGTTCTATCAGAATGACACGTGGCGTTATAACCATCACGGATGGTACGAGACAGAAAGGGAGGTACGTCAGTTAACAGAACATCTGATGTTAGAGAGCAACATCGTAGGTCACTTCTGGGTGCTGGAGTGTACTTCCCGACACAAATGCCATGCCCATATCGTGATGTATCTTGATGGTCACCATAACCAGGCCACCTTTCCGATGGCTGAACAGGCAGGGGCTGTCTGGCAGAAGATTACACAGGGTGAGGGGTACCACAATCGCTGTGATCGTAAGAAATGCTACGAAGCCGATATCACCCGTCCCGTCAATTACGATGATGCTGCAGCCATCGACAACCTGCGCTACATCATCAGCTACCTCGCCAAGGAGAAATCAAAACACGGGCAGACTTACTACGGGGCCAGCGAGGTACCACCCGCAAGTGGACTGGGCAGACCGCGAGGGCTTCGATAAAACGACGCACTTTTTTACGTCAGTTCCGGTTGTTATGCCGGAGAAGGCTACAGTGATTCATCACACGACTCCGGTACTTACTTAGCTACCGGAGAATCTCATCATGACCATTAAACCTTCCCTGTCTGAAGACCAGTTCGTCAATATGGCTTTCATCACCCATCTCACCGGATTAACCGATAAATGGTTCTACAAGCTCATCAAAGACGGTGAGTTTCCGGCCCCCATCAAGTTTGGTCGTAGTTCCCGCTGGCGACAGAGTGAAGTCGAAGCCTGGCTACAGGCCCGCATTGATGCATCCCGGGGAGAGAATTCCGCCATGGCAATGACCCACAAACTTACCGTAACTCCCGTGGAGGCGTTGTCATGAAAACACCGTATTCCCGTCATGACTTCCTGTTGCAGCATTACCAGCGCTGGCTGGACGATTTCACGCGTCTGGCTGTACGACATGGGTTGTGTCACCCGAACATCCAGGCCAGCCATCAACTCACCATAGGTTCGCTCCGCTTCACGGGTACGGGGCAGGTCACTGCCGTGGTACCCCATGCTTTGTACCGGTTGTTCTGCGGTAATCCCCCCCGGTCATCACGGTGGCAGAGGACATGTCCACCCGGCTGGATTCAGATACCACGCTGCTGCTTCACCATCCCATGCTGGAAGGCATATTGCTGAGTGAATGTGCCCGACTGAAGCAGTTCCCGGTACAACGGGCACTGCTGGTGATGCTACAGCGGCTGACCAGCCGAGAAATCCGACACAAAATAGTCTGGCTGTGCTGGCGCGATTTAATGTGCGGGGATGACCCTTGCGACTGGCTGGAGCGTCTGGTCGGACAGCCAGACGACGCGCTGTATCTCTGGCTGGGTGACCGCCAGGATAGTGATCCCGTTTTAACCCTGATGATGGATGAATACCTGCTGTTTACCGGCAACTGATGCCAGAAACGAAAGCACATCTTCCTCTCCCAATCCCGCATTACTTTCCACAGATGCCGTTTCCCGCACCGCTTCACACTGGCGGAACGGCGCTGTCTGCGATTCAACGATAAGGATTTACAGATGAACTCAACCATTTTTACCGCGCACTGTCAGACCTGGCTTGATGACCCCACCCGGCTGCAGGTCACTCATGGGCTCTGCCAGCCTGAAATTAAAAAGTGGCACAGGCTGACCGTGACGTCCTGCTCGTTACCAAACGGGCTTACCGGACTGCTCATTATCCCGCAGTTTTTGCTGACGGTAACGCAGGCTGCTTGTGTGGAAGAAGAATCGGTAGCGGGACGTATCATTAAACGTGCTGAGGGACCAGCGCTGGCGGGGATGTTGCGCAGTGAATGTTACCGACTGGGACTCAGTGCCCTTGCTGAGCGGTTATCGCTGCTCTTCCGCCAGTATCCACAGCCCGGTATACGTGAATCACTGATGTTGCTGTGCTGGTGTGAGCTGGTGAAAGGGATTGAGCCGGAAGCATGGTACGCACTGCATCTGCTGCTTCCGGCCACGCTGAAGAAATGGATCAATACACGACAAAAAGAGTTCAATGGTTTATCGGCACTGACTGAGGATTACATTCGTGCCACCCGGCCACTGTGAAGGTCGGATACCTGTCCGTAACAGCGATCCGGTACCGAGCGGCATGCGCAATGTACCGGAGCATATGACCTGGATTGAGCAGAAAAATACGCGCTTACTGTATGGCTGTAACGGAGTAGCTGACCATCAGTTAACCGTGCGCCGACGAAGTATCGATTTCTGAGCCTGACAGTTTTTTACGTCAGCATTCCATTATGTGACAGCCACACCAATCCCCTTTTAATCCCTTTAATCCATCTAATCGCAAGGCGCAGACTTTCCTTTTCGGGACGACTTGCGCCTGCCCTCAGGAGTCTGAAGATGTTTGCCAAATTCTTCCTAGCACACAACGGTAAACGGTGCAGTCTGGTCTGCCAGACCGATAGATACATTACAGAACATCCTGGTCGAGGTACTGGCATGCGCATGCTGAAATGTTACCTTGCCAATAATCGTGATGGGCACATTGTGACTGCTAAAGACGCGATGCAGTCACCAGGCAGGGTATGGACCTGCTCTTCCTGTGGCTGTCAGTTGATACTTCATGCGGGTTCATCTGGTAAGTCCCCCTGGTTTGAACATGACCAGCGAACAGTGACGACGAACGTTCTGATGCAATGTACCCATCTCGATCCTGAAGTGAAAGCCGAAGCCCGATGCCAAAAACTACGCAGAATCATCGGCAATCTGGATGCACCTGTAATGGTGCTGTTCTGGCATTGCGTGTGGTGCGGAAATCATTACAGTGGGAAAAAGCATTGCACTTCATGCGGAACAGGCATCTACAGTATCGAAGAAACTGACAAGCAATCAGATGCGAACTGATTGGGCATGGGTTATTTCCTTAATATGATGAAGATCGCTTTAACACTCATGTTATTTCAGGAAATCTTATGGAGTATTTAAACGATGAGCTGACAGAAATGCAGCAAGTAAAGCGGGTAGTTCAGCAGGCCATCGACCATTACCCACGTCTGGCTGTATTTCGGTTGGCGTTGGACTGCCCAGGCCCTGAGACAATCGGATGTTTTCAGGATACCGTCTACCGACAAATAAGTGAACTGGCAGCAACCCGACAATTGAGGGGCAGACCATCGCCACCAACAATTCTCAGATGGATTGGAAGCAAAACTTCTCCCCACGCATATCAGACACTACTGATGCTCAACCAGGACACTTTTTACCTTTCCCGACACGACTCACTTCCGGAGAAGTGTTTCCAGACAATGAAAACTCTGCTCCGTCAGGCATACAATACAACCCGAATAACGAATGAACAGTATCAGAGTAATGAAACAAAAATAACCGTCTTCAGAGTGGACAGAACCCAGGCGGGCCACTCTGATGCTGAGCATAAATTATTACAGGAAAATGCCCTGTCGTTCCGACCTGTAGCGATTACACAGAGCCCCCAGTATCTTTCCCTGAGTGACGAAACTAAAGACTGAAGTGGTCTACTGAATTTGGCCACCTGAACAGGGGTGATATGCCCACCTCAGAACAACACAGGTGCTCCAATGAAAAGAAGAAATTTTAGTCCTGAATTCAAACGTGAATCCGCTCAGTTGGTTGAGGATCAAAATTACACTGTTTCTGATGCTGCTAAGGCTATGGATGTTGGTCTTTCCAGGATGACGAAATGGGTCAAACAACTGCGTGATGAGCGTCAGGGCAAAACGCCAAAAGCCTCCCCGATAACACCGGAACAAATCGAAATACGTGAGCTAAAGAAAAAGCTACAACGAATTGAAATGGAAAACGAAATATTAAAAAAGCTACCGCGCTCTTGATGCCGGACTCCCTGAACAGTTCTCGATAATCGGAAAACTCAGGGCGCGTTATCCTGTGGCCACTCTCTGCCACGTATTCGGGGTTCATCGCAATAGCTACAAATACTGGAAAAACCGTCCTGAGAAACCAGACGGCAGACGGACGGCATTACGCAGTCAGGTCCTTGAGCTGCATGGCATCAGCCACGGCTTGGTCGGAGCAAGAAGCATCGCCACAATGGCAACCCAGAGAGGCTATCAGATGGGACGCAGGCTTGCCGGCAGAATCATGAAAGAGCTGGGGCTGGTCAGTTGTCAGCAGCCGACTCACCGGTATAAGCGTGGCGGCCATGAGCATGCTGCCATCCCGAATCATCTTGAGCGACAGTTCGCCGTAACAGAGCCAAACCAGGTATGGTGCGGTGATGTGACCATATCTGGACAGGTAAACGCTGGGCGTACCTCGCCGTTGTTCTCGACCTGTTCGCAAGAAAACCAGTGGGCTGGGCAATGTTGTTCTCGCCGGACAGCAGGCTCACCATGAAAGCGCTGGAAATGGCATGGGAAACCCGCAGTAAGCCCGTAGGGGTGATGTTCCACAGCAAGCAAGGCTGTCATTATACTGTAAGCACACCCATTTTAGTTCCACGTACTTTTTGAGATTTCCGGGTTTTCAGCCATCAGCCGGTATTCTTCCGGCGTCAGATTATTCAGGGATTCATGAGGTCGCTCGCTGTTATATTCGGCCAGCCAGCGCTCCGTGATTTCCCGTGCTTCATTCAGTGTCCTGAACAAATAAAAATCCAGGATTTCTGTCCGGTACGTCCGGTTAAAGCGCTCGATAAACGCGTTCTGTGTCGGCTTACCTAGCTTGATAAATTCCTGCATTACCCCATGTTCTTCGGCCCACTGCGCCAGTGCCACTGAGATAAGTTCCAGACCATTATCCATCCGCACCCTCAGCGGATAGCCCCGGTTTGCTGCGATCCTGTCCAGCACTCTCACAACGCGTTGGGCCGGGATATTCAGGTCAATTTCTATCGCCAGCGCTTCGCGGTTAAAGTCATCCACCACATTGAAGGTTCTGAAGCGTCTGCCACTGACCAGCGCATCATGCATAAAATCGATGGACCAGTTCTGGTTTAGCGCTTCCGGCGTGGCCAGTGGCGCGAGATTGCGTACCGGCAGACGCTGCTTTCCCCTGCGACGAAAATTCAGTTTCAACAGACAGTAAATCCGGTACACGCGTTTGTGGTTCCAGGTGTTGCCTTGCCTGCGCAGTAGCTGGAACAGCTTCTTAAAACGTATCGTGGATAGCGCTCCGCCAGCTCAGTCAACGCGTGGATCACCGGTTCATCACGCCGGGTATCGGGCTGGTAAAAGTACACCGTCCTGCTCAGCGATAACGTCCTGCATGCCTGGCGAGTGCTCATCATAAATTGCGAGGTCAGATAACCGACGAGTTCTCGCTTTATCGCTGGTTTTAAAGCTTTTTTTCAATGACATCTTTCAGCGCCCGGCATTCCAGACTGAGATCGGCAAACATCTGTTTGAGGCAACGGTTTTCGTCCTCAAGATCTTTCATCTTTTTGATATCAGAGGCTTCCATACCGCCGTACTTTGCTTTCCAGTTGTAATACGAGGTCTCCGATATTCCCGCTTCACGGCAGACATCCTTAACGGTACGTCCGGCTTCGACAGACTTCAGAACGGCAAATGATCTGGTGTTCGGTGAATCGGGCTTTACGCATGGTGATCTCCTCACAGGACATAAACAGTATGTCGGAAGATCTCTAAAAGTGAATGGTTCGGTTTACCGGGATGCTTACAATCCCCCTTGATGCCAAGGATTCTTAACTCATTGGCATCATCATATCTTTTCGTATTTTTAGAACAATCACTACCCATTGCTTCACACTCTGACTATATGGACATTATCTTTATCAAGAATTCTTTTATCTTCAGAAACACTAGAGCTAATCCAGTCACTGATTGAGATTAACTTTCAAGATTCAGTAAACCACTCGCTTTAAGCCCCTGTCATATCGCTGATATACATACATCGCAATGGTGCTAAAACAATAAGCAAGGAATAACAACCCTAAACTCAAAAAAAATAAATTTTATTATCACGATAAACACACCTTGTTTTAGAACAACAGATGAATCAGCATTAAATCTCATACAGGCCCATCGATTTATTCTAATTATTCCCGGAACGTCACGATGAGAAGACAGGTCTGCATTTTGAGAACAAAATAAAGTGGATACAATTAACGATATAGCTGTATTTATATCAACAAGTGATATCTAAAACAATTCATCTGTACTGAAACAGTATAACTCGCTATGCTGTCCTGGTTTGGCTTGAGTGCTGATATTACGTTTTTAAGGAATATAAGAATGTCATCGATTTCTGGGATTGATATTGTTACAGGGTTGCTCATCCCTGTAGTTCTGTATTTGATAAAGAAAGTCATTGACTGGACAGGAAAAGTCGTTGGCAACCCACGACCTAAACGAAAATACCAGTTTGATAAAATTCCTGCGGATAAGAAAGTAGAGATTTTTTTCGAAAATTGATGCATTAAAAGGAAAAACAACAACGCCGCATGTTCTTGTTCAGATGAAATTTTTATATGAACAACTGGGAATGTATTTGCCTGTATGGCTATTGAAAATATTAGCTCACTGGATGTACGTCTGCGAGGTTTTCTGAAAAACACTATTATCGGTCACTATCCTGAGAAAGGGTTTAGCGTTAACACCAAGGTTGTTCGCAGATCCTACGGGATATCTACCTTGTTCGGGATATTTGCAGTTGCCACGTTTATTTATGCAGTATGGGATGCCGTCTCTACTTTCTGGAAAAACAAAGAGACAGGGTTGTTTATCTTGTTTTTATTGATTTATGCTTCCGCTATTATTACTGTTATAGGTTATATAATTTCCCAGATTGAAGATATCTACCTGGGATCTAAATTTGGGCATTTATTCGAGACTTGGCTCAGGAACCATCCACCGTATAACGATGTGAACCCTGATACTTCTGTAGCAACGCCAACAGAGGAGCAAGCATCATCCGAAGGTCCCCAAGAAGATTCTCTCGCAAGTTAACATGATTTATTAACGGGAGAGAACCGTTTTAAGTGCGCTTTCCTGACCCTGACCCAAAATCCTGCGCCATTCAGAAACAGAATTCCGGCATGATCTACACTCCCTGAATGGAGGCGGTGCCGATGAAAAAATCACGATTCACCGAAGAGCAGGTTGTTTTTGCCCTGAAACAGGCTGAACTGGGACGTCCGCGCCGGATATCTGTCGCAAACTGGATATTTCCGATGCCACGTTCTATACGTGGCGCAAGAAATACGGTGGCATTTCGCCCTCTGAGCTGAAGCAAATGCTGCAGCTTGAGGAAGAGAATCTCAGGCTGAAGAAGCTAGTTGCCGATCTGAGCCTCGACAAGGCCATGCTGCAGGATGTGCTGGACAGATGGGTGTATGAGCGAGGGATCCGAATAGACTTCTCACGGCCGGGAACACCGACGGACAGTGCCACGGTGGAGTCGTTCAACGGCAGACTGCGACAGGAATGTCTGAACGAGAACGGGTTCATGTTCCTGGAGGACGCACGGTGCAAAATCGAGGACTGGCGCATACACTATAACCAGAGACGTCCTCATTCTACGCTGGGATGGATAACCCCGTCCGAATTTGCAGAAAAATCTGTCGGTTGCCAGAATATGCAACCAACATGAAGCCGGTTATTCCTGATTATGCTTGGAGCATATTCGGGGTCAGGGTCACAAGAAGACATTACTAACATCGCGGTGTGTTAATCAACGGGAGCAGGTTAAAAGCATGGATTTGCACAACAAATCTCCGTAGCTAGCTGCGTAGCCTATAAAAGACTTAAATCTTTGGATGAGGATAAATAGATTTTTAGAATTCCTCTTTAGAGGATATTTTATAATAACAAACTTGACAATAGGAGTTATTTTTTTAAAATAGAGAATTATAGAGCCTAACTAACAATAAAAGTCGTTTATTATTTATATCTAATGACATATAGTTTATATTTTCTACAATTCTGTTACTCAGGAAAAGAACTGAACTGTAGATCCAATAAATAGGTATCATAAGATGGCAGATAAAAGAATATCAAAAAGCACTTTGTCAATGTTTCTAAGATCAAAGTGTGACAGAAGTTTATTTTTATCTCTTCACCAAGATTCTGAGTTGGCTACTCACAACATGCCGGTTCCCTTGCAAGCTCGACCTGGAGTTGGCGTTCTTCAAACAGCCGGTCGTAATTTTGAGGATCAGCGTAACGACCAACTGATTCGAGCTTTTGGTAGTAGAGTTATCTACCAGCCAGATAAATTAGGTACAAATAAACCGGTCAAAGCTTCTCTTTCTGATTTATTAAAAAAAGTCAACTCTCTTCCGTCTGTCATTCTCCAAGGAAAATTTGAGCCAATAGATTTCCAAAGTGACTTTCTAAATAACATTGGACTTAATTCATCTCACTCCTCACTTATTCCTCCTATAGCAGGGCTTATACCAGATATTATTTTAGTAAGAGAGCCCAGAGAGGACGACGAGGAAATAAAACCAAATGGAAGCCGGAATGTTATACAAACTGCAACAGAAAAACGTTTTGCCCTAAGCATTATTGATATTAAACATACAAGTGAGGCAAACCCAAGTTATTCTGCTGAGGTTGCATTGTATGCGCTACTCCTTTCAAATTGGATTATTAAACAAGGGTTGCAGAATAAATATTTCGTCACCATTCGTAGTTATCTATGGACAAGATTCAAGCAAGGACAGTCCATACTTGATACGCTATTATTAAACCCTAACAACATAGCACCTGAGCAATACATCAACGCTCTTATTTCAGATAGTGAAGATGCGAATCTTCGATTTTATCTACCTACAGTGTTACATTTTTTTCGCGAAGATTTACCGCGAGTAATTTCTATTGGTGATAGTTCTAATAAAGGCTGGGAAAATCTGGAATGGCATGTTGACAGCCGATGCAGTGCCTGTGACTGGCTCGGAAATGAAGTATGGGCAAATACAAAAGATAAAACCAGAATTTCTGCCTTTCCCAATCACTACTGCTTCACAGCAGCCAAAATTACCGGCCACCTAAGCCAAATCGCAGGAATGACACGAGGGGCAAGAAAAACACTTAATCTGAACAGAATAAATTGCACAAACGATGTCGCTACATTGCCTCCTTCAGATATTGCTTTTCAATCTCATAGTCACTTAAAGAAAGAGCGCAGCCGAATCCCAGCAAGAGCAAATGCTCTTTTATCATCGAATACAAATGTTGATACTTCAGCTGTACTTGCTAGCTTAGCTCCATGGCCACAACTACATTCATGTATAGCCGTTAACTTTGATCCAAGCGCCGGATTATTAACGGGATTATCAATTACAGGAAAAACAACTGCTTATATAAAAGGTCAAAGTCCACGATACTTCCCAACTAAATCGTTTGTTGTAGATCAGAAAAACTTAGACGATGAATGGAACGCTCTCGAAGGTTTATTATCTACACTATCTGATATGATTGATCAATCCGAAAAATATATTCGAGAAGCAGGAAAAACCCCTCTCACAGCTCAAATTGCATTTTGGGAAAAACGTCAGTTTGAGGAGTTATGTAATGCGATGGGGAGACATCTACCACGCGTACTTGGTCTAACTGATAGAAAAACAAAAGCATTAGCATGGTTATTCCCAGCGGATGAACTTATAGAAAAACCGGATGGAGCAGTTAGCCCATGTGTAGTATTCATTGATGACATTATTAAGAGAGTTGTTTTCTCTCCATCACCTCATGTCATCACTTTATTTGACACAGCAACAAACTATTACTTCGGGAACTTTCCTGTCGTACAAAAAGATGCTTATTATCGTGAGTTTCTTACTAATGGTATACCCCGTGAAAGAATATATGAAATATGGAGTAATGCGGCCACAATAAAAAGAGGAAGTGTCATATCTCCAAGAAATACTGTTATTCAAGAATTTGCAAACGCTTTAGAAAAACAATGTAAAGCGTTAAACAGTATTGTTGATAAATTACGATTTGACTTCAGCGGGCATTTAAAGGCAAATGCTCCTAAACTCTCTCTTTCTATCCCCAGAGGTACAACAAATGTTGCTTTTGACTCCAAACTATGGGTTTGGTGGGATGAATTACAATATCAGACAAAAAAATTAGAGTCACATCAGAGAATCGCTCTTGACGCCGAGACATTAGAGGCAAACTACGATGCTATTAGAATTACAAATGGAAGACCAACAGGTCAACCTAACGAGTATGTATTCGATGTACTAACTGGTTCTACAGAGGCTAAACTTGATGACAATGATGGTTTTTTGATTCTTGGAAAAGAAGGATTCCCTGGTTTTCCATTACAACGTGCATTAGATATCTTAAATAAGGGTATTAACTATTCTTTAATTCAAGATGCATTGTTGACCACTCCCTTATGGTCATCACTTAGCGTAACATTAATTTCATTCGATAGAAACACTCGTAAGGCAGTACTATCAATATTTAATAGAAAGCAAACTAATTTCTTTCAGTTACTTGTCGCAAATTCGCCTATAGATTTCATGAATGATGTTTTTATAACAAAAGGGCAATCATCATTTAAATGGTATGAAAAAGTAAAAAATATCTTAAGCTTAGTTGGAAATCCATCAATAGCTGTTGCAGATACTAACGCTGCACATGCAATGGGGGCTAAACCTGCAAAATCTGGTAAAGATGTTGTGACTCCTCTTGCCCGCGTATTATGGGAAGCTGATACCCTTTATAATAATTCAATAATTTCAACAGCAGATGCTAAATCTATTGCCTCATATGCGAAAGCAAAATTTGGTTTGAATGATAGCCAAAAGGCTGCTATATCACATGCTTCAGAAAAAGGATTAACGCTAATATGGGGACCACCTGGAACGGGCAAAACTCAAACATTAGCAGCATGTATTCATAGCATGGTCTATCATGCTATGAATACCAACGCCCCCTTAAAAGTCTTAGTAACAGGTCCAACATATAAAGCAGTTGAAGAACTTATAGAAAGGGTAATTAACTCACTAAGTGCGGAAAAATCGTGTAACACTGAGATATTCGTAGGATATTCACAATCTCACTCCCCAAAAAACATCTCATGTTGCACAACACACTTAAAAGTGTCTTCATTTAAACTCTCAAATAGCAATAATGAAACAGCTGATTGCATTGCAAGTTTAAGGGATACAAAATCTACTACAATAGTCGCAACATCTACTATGCAAGCTTATAAACTTGCCGAATGGATGCATGGTTCTTCCGTAGCTCCTATTTTTGACATTTTAATCATAGATGAAAGCTCCCAAGTTCAAGTTACTACAGCTATTTCTCCGTTAGCTACAATAAAAGATAGCTCACGTGTTATTATCGCGGGTGATCATTTACAGATGCCGCCAATATTAGCCTTAGAACCACCAAAAGGATCTGAATATTTAGTCAGCAGCATTCAAAAATATCTCATGGAACGATCCTTTGGCAGTAAAATATTGCCATGTCCATTAGAAGAAAATTATCGTTCTGCCGAAGATATTGTTGCGTATGCAAGAACTATAGGTTACAGATCTACTCTTAAAGCATCAAATGAGAAAACAAGCCTTCATTTCTTGTCTAAATATCCGAAACCACTATCAAACTATCCTAGCACCCTTCCCTGGTCTACTTTATGGTCTGATATTCTAGATGAAAACAAAAAGATATTAACATTATTACATGAAGATGAACTATCATCTCAGAGTAACATTTTCGAAGCGAAGATTGTTTCTGCTTTAACTTGGATATTAAGTCAGACAGTTAGTAATAACTTGAACGGCAGGGAAGCATGTGTTCATGATACGCCGACCGCCGAACACTTCTGGCAAAAATGCATTGGTATAGTGACGCCACATAGAGCCCAACGAGCACTGGTAATAAGAGAGCTAAAATCTATTTTTCCTGCAGATCAAGGAGAACTTATTGATAGCGCAGTGGATACTGTAGAAAAATTTCAAGGTGGTGAAAGACATACGATCATTGTAACATTTGGAGTAGGTGATGCAGATGTCATCATCGGTGAAGAGACATTTTTAATGCAACTAGAACGTACAAATGTTGCTATATCGCGTGCAATGGCCAAGTGTATTGTAGTTATGCCTCAGACTCTTGCAGGGCATGTGCCCCAAGATAAAAAAGCACTTGAGACAGCCCATGCAATAAAAGACTATGTTGATGAATTCTGTAATCAAGAAATCCTTGCACAGATTCAATATGGCTCAGAAGTTAGGAATGCTAAATTGCGATATCATGTTTAGACATTGACTGAGCTAAATTCGCTCGACATGGAAGTCATATTCTATAGCGGCAGAAGATCCTGTTCTCATTTGATGGGCTTGCCGCTTACCTGCTTCAGCACTATCAGCAGCCCGAACAGATATCAATCGCCATAGAATGTTCGATTCTTCTAGTGAATTTCTAAATATCTCTTTAGCATTCACTGATGCAGATGGAATAATTCCAAATCTAACATACATATGCAGATCATTACTTTCAGAAGCACATTTAGCAATGTTACGCCAAACCTCACCAAGTGATTTTGAAAATGTATCCTTACCAGAATGATCTAATTGTGATCCAGAACTGTAATCTACGGATTCAGGACCACCTAAAAACCAATTCCTTAGCCACTGATCTTGTACATAGGTCTTCATACCATAATAAGGAGGAGAGGTAATTATAAGTGAAGGACGCATATTCAAAGACTGAAAAACATCAGCAGACCTTGAGTCTCCTTGGATCACTTGTTTAAATGTGTCCGGAATCCCGCTTGAAAGACCGACAAGACGTTCAATTTTACGACGAAGGACTCGCAAAACATCGACTTTAGGTGGACTCATTCCTCGCTCACTCCAAAACCTTACAGCATAATCTGGTTTAGAAGCATAAGTTCGAGGCATTTGATTTGAAAAATAACTCATATTATCTATATTTCTTGCAAGAGGGCCATGCAATGCCCCTAATATTGCAGCTCTAAGTATAACGGAACTGTCTGTATCTAATGGTAATTTAGATAGTCCTTCTCTTAATGCGCAAATATCTCTTAGAGTATCAGAATGATATGCAACCCTAAAAAATGGAGTATTAGGTATTTTATTTGGATCAACTTTAGAAAGAATATTTTCTGCAAGCTCAATAGGTGACATGGGATCACAACTAGCAAGTTTCGCTCTTGCAACAGCTACTGCAACGGGTGATGAATCAATCCCCCATGCAGAAACTCCAAATGTACGAGCTGAAAAAAGCGTTGTACCTCTCCCGCAAAACGGATCTAAAACCACCGGGCGTTGTTTTTTGTATTTCTTTATTATTTTATTAGGATATTCCAACGGAAACATAGTAAAATATGGGCAAATAGCATTCAGCGCATTTTCTTTACGGTATGCAAGGGCCATGACTCTGCTCTTCCTTAAAATTTTATCTATGCTACCTCATACCAAGATATTCTACTAGCAGTAGGTGATACACACTAGTCGACGATGAAGAAGCATTCAATTTCGTTTCACAAATAAGTGCGGTGTAAGTTAGCCATTGAATAATGGCACCAATAACATAAACATACTATTTTTCAATATGTTAATTAATAAAAATACTATGTCTTTACTTTAGCAAAATCAAACGGACTAATCCCCTTCTCCCGATTCACATCCAAATAATCCGCCCACCACTGCAACATCAATCGGCGCTCATCTAAGTGCTCGGCCTTGTGAATGTAAGCCGCACGTACTAAGTTACGTTCCATATGGCTCATTTGCCGCTCTACAGCATCCCTTGACCACAGCCCTGACTCAATCAGCGAGCTACATGCCATAGTCCTGAAGCCATGCCCACAAACCTCCACCTTAGTGTCATACCCCATAACACGCAGCGCCTTATTCACCGTGTTTTCACTCATCGGTTTACGAGGGTTATGATCGCCAACGAAAACAAAATCACGCTCGCCACTAAACTTGTGAACCTGTTTCAGAATTTCCAATGCCTGGCGAGACAGCGGTACTAAGTGAGGTGTACGCATTTTAGAACCTCGTTGCGAATGCTTAACACCTTCTATAGCTTCTCGTTCTGCCGGGATTGTCCACATTGCCCTTTCAAAATCGATCTCGGGCCAACGGGCAAAGCGCAACTCACTGGAACGAATAAAGATTAATAACGTGAGCTCAACAGCCAGACGGGTTAAAGGTCGTCCGGAGTAGCTATCAATTCGCTGGAGTAGTTCAGGTAAGCGTTTCAGTTCAAGTGCTGGTCGATGGACACGATTACTTGAAGCAACTGCCCCAGCCATCTCCTGAGCAGGATTGTAATCGATCAAACCGCTTTGCACTGCATAACGCATAATCGCATTGGTACGCTGCTGAAGACGCGAAGCCACTTCAAGACGCCCTGTAGCCTCAACTACTTTGATAGGGACAAGGAGATCGCGCGTACTAAAACTATCAATACTCCGCTTCCCAATTGCTGGGAACAAATTATCTTCCAAGCTCTTCAGCACCCGTCGGCTATGTTCTTCTGTCCATTTTTTATTTGCTGCGTGCCACTCTCTGGCAACTGACTCAAAGGTAATGGCCTCTTTTGCCTGCTCCTCCTTTACAGCACGCTTATGCTCACGAGGATCAATACCAGCAGCAACAAGCTTTCTGGCCTCTTCCCTCTTCTGCCTCGCATCGGCTAGTGATGTTTCAGGATAAACACCAAACGCCATCAGATGCTGCTTGCCACCAAAGCGAAAGCGGAACCGCCAGTACTTTGAGCCATTGGGATGAATAAGCAAAAACATGCCATCCCCATCGACAAGGGTGTACTCCTTTTCCTGCGATTTTGCGGAACGCACTTTGATATCTGTCAGAGCCATAAAAGTTCTCCTTCCATGTACCACTGTGAGTATACAACCATTATCGAACCAGCATATATACTCGGTTCTATACTCACAAGCGACTTGATGTGGGTTGACTCAGATTGACTTCTGTTGAAAGGAAAATCGCGGAAAGCCTTGCGGATACTGGATTTCAGGCACAAAAAAAGACGTCCGTTGACGTCTATTGATGTTCCGATGGTGCCGAAGGCCGGACTCGAACCGGCACGTATTTCTACGGTTGATTTTGAATCAACTGCGTCTACCGATTTCGCCACTCCGGCACGGAAAGGATACGGAAAACGTTCTGGATTATACCTGTCACTGGCTGCTGCGCAAGCGGCAGAGTGCGATTGCCGCGCTAAGTGTTGAAAAAAACAGCGCAAGCCGCATTTCGGCCAACATTCAATACGTTCCGCAAGTAAACCCCTCGTTCTCACCTTTCCCACTCGCGGTTTCCTCTTTCTCCGAGTCTGCTCGCAAAATCCTGCAAACGGCTCAATTCGGTTTACATTTTCGGCAATTTGTTATCAGATCCTGTTATTAGTACGCGTAATAACGCCGGTACTTTCCCAAAACAGGATTTCCGCAATGCGCTTCTATCAGATCGAACCGACGCTGGAGAACTACTGGCGCGGCATTATTCTTTTTGGCAAAAACGTCGCCTCCTATAAGTTTGCGCTGGCGCATGCGCTGTACGATATCCGCCGCGACGGTAGCGATCTGATACGCCTCGAGGAGCTGGCGGTGCCGTTCAGCCGGCATCTGTGTCGCCATCTTGAGCACGCCCCCAAACAGATCACGTCGCCAAAAAGCCAGTTTCTCAGCGTTTGCAGCCGCTTCAATCGCCAGGAGATAACCCAGGATCAGCTCATCGCGGCAACGGTCAAGCTCGGCTTTAGCGTGGTGCTGGATAAATTTCATAACGTGAACCAGGGCGAAATCGCCAGGCGCTTTTTTATCGACGAGCGTAAAACGCATCAAGGCATCCGCCTGACCGACGACTTTTATTCTCTGACGGAGCGCCAGCAGTACCAGAACCTGATCCACGAAACGGACGCCCGCTGGCGTCTGGTGGAGCAGGCGTGGGCGATGAATATCGCCAGCAACCTGATCGCCGTGGAATATGATGCCGCCGAACAGCAGCTCTTTAGCACTCTGAATACCCGTCGGGTTGCCATCTCCAGCTGTCGCGACAGCCTGAACGGCTACCAAAAAGGCCGCTGCTTTTACTGCTATGCGCCGATCAGTCTCGAAAGCGGAGATGAGAACCTGGCCGATGTTGACCACTTTATCCCGTGGGCGGCGCGCGGCGAGGTGGCGAATATCAACGGCGTCTGGAACCTGGTTCTCGCCTGCAAGAGCTGCAACCGCGGGGAGAAAGGCAAGTTTATGCGGGTACCGTCGGCAAAACTGTTGCGCCGCCTGCGCGACAGAAACGAATATTTTATTACCAGCCACCTTCCCTTGCGTGAAACCTTAATCCGTCAGACCGGCAACACGACCGCCCGCCGCGATGACTTCCTCGCCAAAATCTGGAACACTGCGCGCATTACGCTCCTTCATGAATGGGAACCTCAGGCCGCCGGAACGGATATATTCTGATGACAATTAACTACTACCAGCAGAACGCTGACAGCTTTGTGGCTTCAACCGTCGCTGTCGATATGACCTCTTTGTACGCGCCTTTTATCGGGGCGATTGAACCGAACGGGCTGATCCTCGATGCGGGGTGTGGCTCCGGACGCGATGCCAAAGCCTTTGCCGATATGGGCTACCGGGTCGAGGCGTTTGACGCCTCACCGGCCATGGTCGAGCGGGCTGCGCAACACAGCGGGCTGGCCGTGCGTCAGGCGACCTTTCAAAGTATCAGCGAAAGTGCGCGGTATGACGGCATCTGGTGCTGCGCTTCGCTGCTGCACGTTCCCGCTGCGGAGCTGCCGGGAGTGATGCACAAACTGGCTACGGCCCTCAAACCCGGCGGCGTCTGGTACGTCTCATTTAAATACGGTTCAGGCGAGCGAGAAAAAGAGGGGCGGCGGTTTACCGATCTCGATGAAGCAGGGCTGACGACGCTGATCGAACCGCTAGCGGATATCCGTCTTGCCAATATGTGGCAGACGGTAGATAAGCGCCCGGAGCGGAGCGAAATCTGGCTCAACGCGCTGTTGCTCAAAAGCTGAACTATCGCGATGGCTTCTCTCTCGCGGAGAAGCCGGCTTGCGTAAGCTTCCCCCCTCCTTCTGCCAAGCGTCCCCTCGCCCCATGCTCTACACTTCCTTCTTAACTACGCCAAACCCAAGGAAACTGTCATGAGCACTATTAAAAGTTACGCCGCCAAAGAAGCGGGCGCCGATCTGTCGCTGTGGGAGTACGATGCCGGCGACCTCAAGCCGGAAGATGTCGAAGTGCAGGTGGAGTACTGCGGAATCTGCCACTCCGACCTGTCGATGATCGACAACGAATGGGGCATGTCGAGCTATCCGCTGGTGGCCGGTCACGAGGTGATTGGCCGGGTGGCGGCGCTGGGCAGCGCGGCGCAGGATAAAGGGCTGAAGGTTGGCCAGAAGGTCGGCATTGGCTGGACGGCGCGCAGCTGCGGCCACTGCGACGCCTGTATCAGCGGCAACCACGTGAACTGCCTGGAAGGCTCGGTGCCCACCATCATCAACCGCGGCGGCTTCGCCGATAAGCTGCGCGCCGACTGGCAATGGGTGATCCCGCTGCCGGAAAACGTCGATCTCGAATCCGCGGGGCCGATGCTCTGCGGCGGCATCACGGTCTTCAAACCGCTGCTGATGCATCACGTCACGGCGAACAGCCGCGTCGGCGTCATCGGCATTGGCGGCCTCGGCCATATCGCCATCAAGCTGCTGCACGCGATGGGCGCGGAAGTCACCGCCTTTAGCTCAAATCCGGCGAAAGAGCAGGAAGTACTGGCAATGGGCGCCGATCGCGTGGTGAACAGCCGCGATCCCGAAGCCTTAAAGGCGCTGGCCGGCCAGTTCGACCTGATTATCAACACCGTCGCCGTCGATCTCGACTGGCAGCCGTACTTTGAAGCGCTGGCGTACGGCGGCAACTTCCACACCGTCGGCGCAGTGATGAAGCCGTTCCCGGTCCCCGCTTTTACCCTGATTGGCGGCGACCGCAGCATCTCCGGCTCGGCCACCGGCAACCCGTCCGAGCTGCGCAAGCTGATGAAATTTGCCGGACGCAGCAAAGTCGCGCCAACCACCGAGCTGTTCCCGATGTCGCAGATCAACGAGGCGCTGAAGCACGTTCGCGAGGGCAAGGCCCGCTACCGCGTGGTGCTGAAAGCCGACTTCTGATCGTTCCTCATCATGCTTCAGGCCGCAGCCGCGCGGCCTGAACGCCACTGGCCGGGGTGATGCCGGGCGGCCCGTCTGCCCGGCGCTTGTTTCCCTGGTCATTAAACCGTCATCTCCCCGCCATACGTTTGCAGTCAATCCTTCTCACAATCCGGGCTTCTACAAACGCCTGAATGAGACGTCCGCCACCATGAGAAAAACCTGGCTTCCCTGGCTGATACTGTCGCCTTCCCTGCTGTTTTTATTACTGTTTACCTGGTTTCCCCTCGGGCGATCGATTTATGACAGCCTGTTCGATACCCGCATGGTCAGCGACGGCGGCCAGTATGTCGGGCTGGAGAACTTTAGTCGTCTGTTCGCCGACAGCGTCTTCTGGCAGTCGCTGGTGAATAACCTGCTTTATATCCTGCTGACGGTGGTACCGGGCGTGACCCTCGCCCTGCTGCTGGCGGTCGCCCTGACCGAGAATCACCGCGTCAACCGCTGGCTGCGCACCGCCTTCTTCTTCCCGATGATTATCCCGATGGTCAGCGCCGCCGCGCTGTGGCTGTTTATCTTTATGCCCGGCCTTGGGCTGCTCGACCACTATCTGGCGAAGCTGTTCGGCCCGATGAACAACAACTGGCTGGGGCGCAGCAATAGCGCGCTGCTGGCGCTGGCGCTGATTGGCGTGTGGAAGTTCGCCGGTTACTACATGCTGTTTTTCCTCGCCGGGCTGCAAAGCATTCCGGCCTCCACGCGCGAAGCGGCGATAATGGAAGGCGCCACCCGCACGCAGGTGTTCTTTAAGGTCACGCTGCCGCTGCTGCGCCCAACCCTGAGCTTTGTGATAACCACGGCGCTGATCTACTCCATCACCCAGATCGACCACGTGGCGGTGATGACCCGCGGCGGGCCGGATAACGCCACTACCGTGCTGCTCTACTACATCCAGAACCTCGCCTGGGACACCCATGATTTAGGTAAAGCTTCCGCCGCCACCTTCCTGACGCTGGCCGGGCTGTTTGCTTTCTCGCTGATTAACCTCAAACTGCTGGAGAAAGGAGCGCACTATGAGCGCTGAAATCTCGCCGCTGGCGCTGCGATCGCACAGCGCATCGCGCCCGCTCTGGCTGCGCCTGCGCCGCTCGCAGCCCTTTACGCTCACGGTATTAATGTGCTGCCTGGCGCTGCTGTGGATGAGCCCATTTTTATGGATGCTGGCGACCTCGTTCAGCGCCACGACCTTCGGCGAGGATATGGCCTCGCTGCTGCCCCGTATGCCGCTGACGCTGGATAACTTCCGCGATGCCTGGGCCAGCGCCGACTGGCTGAGCCTCTACGCCAATACCCTTATCTTCACCTTCGGCACCTTCTTCGTGCAGCTGTTGACCATCACCACCGCCGGCTACGTCTTCGCCTGCCACGAGTTCCGCGGCAAGAAGACGCTGTTCCTGATGTTCCTCGTCCAGCTGATGATCATGCCGGTGGTGATGATGGTGCCGAACATGCTGACCCTGAAAACCTTCGGCCTGCTCAACACCCTCACCGGGGTAATGATGCCCTACTTCACCTCGGCGTTCGGCGTGTTCCTGATGCGTCAGGCGTTTCTGGCCATCCCCAAAGAGCTGGAAGAGGCGGCGCTGATGGAGGGCTGTCGCTGGTGGCAGGTCCTGTTCCGCGTGCTGCTGCCGATGTCCTGGCCGTCGGTGCTGGCCTTCGCCACCGTCAGCATTACCTACCACTGGAACGAGTATCTGTGGCCGCTGATGATGCTGAACGACCCGGACAAACAGGTGCTGACCGTGGGGCTGGTCTCGTTCGCCATGGGCGCCGAATCCGGCGGTCAGTGGGGCATCATCGGCGCCGGCACGCTGATGGTCTGCCTGCCGCTGATGCTGGCGTTTATCCTCTTCCAGAAACAGTTCCTGCGAAGCTTCGGCTTCTCCGGGATCAAATAAGGAGCTCTTCATGCTGTTAGCGCAAATTTCCGATACCCATTTCCGCAGCCGCGGCCAGAAGCTGTACGGCTTTATTGACGTCAACGCCGCCAATGCCGACGTCGTCTCCCAGTTGAACGCCCTGCAGGAGCGTCCGGACGCGGTGGTGGTGAGCGGCGATATCGTCAACTGCGGCCGCCCGGAAGAGTATGAGGTCGCCCGCCAGATCCTCGGCAGCCTGAACTATCCGCTGTATCTCATTCCCGGCAACCACGACGATAAAGCGCTGTTTCTGGAGTACCTGCATCCGCTGTGCCCGCAGCTCGGCCGCGACGCGCAAAACATGCACTACGCGGTAGACGATTTTGCCACTCGCCTGCTGTTTATCGACTCCAGCCGGGCGGGTACGTCGAAAGGCTGGCTGACCGAGGAAACCATCAAATGGCTGGAAGCCCAGCTGTTTGATGGCGGCGATAAACCGGCGACGGTATTTATGCATCATCCGCCGCTGCCGCTGGGCAATGCGCAGATGGATCCTATCGCCTGCGAAAACGGCCATCGTCTGCTGGCGCTGGTTGAGCGTTTCCCGTCGCTGACGCGCATTTTCTGCGGCCATAACCACAGCCTGACCATGACCCAGTATCGCCAGGCCATCATCTCCACCATCCCGGGAACCGTCCACCAGGTACCCTACTTTTATGAAGATACCCGACCGTACTACGACCTCTCTCCGGCGTCGTGCCTGATGCATCGCCAGGTCGACGAGCAGTGGGTGAGCTATCAGCATCCTCTGACCCACTACGCCGGCCCCTGGATGTACGACGAAAATATCAGCTGCCCAACGGAAGATTGCTAAACGCCATGCTTAGTCTGCAAAACATCAGTAAACAGTTTGACGGTAAATCGGCCCTCAGCGCCCTGTCGCTGGATATTCGCGAAGGGGAATTCGTGGTGCTGGTGGGCCCGTCCGGCTGCGGTAAAAGCACCCTGCTGCGCCTGCTCGCCGGGCTGGAGCCGGTCAGCGAGGGGGAGATCTGGCTGCACGATGAGAACATCACCGACATGTCGCCCAGAGAGCGTAATTTCGCGATGATCTTCCAGAACTATGCGCTGTTTCCGCACCTGTCGGTGCGCGACAACATCACCTTCGGCATGAAGGTGCGCAAAGAGGAGAAGGCCAGCTGGCAGCCGCGGGTGGATAAAGTCGCGCAGATGCTGCAGCTGGATACCCTGCTCGATCGCAAACCGGCGAAGCTCTCCGGCGGCCAGCGGCAGCGGGTGGCGATGGCGCGGGCGATTGTGCGCAATCCGCGCCTGTTCCTGATGGATGAGCCGCTCTCCAACCTCGACGCCCGCCTGCGTAGCGAAGTGCGCGACAGCATTATGGATCTCCACCAGCAGCTCAGAACCAGTACCGTCTACGTCACCCATGACCAGACGGAAGCGATGTCGATGGCCGACCGCATCGTGGTGATGAACAGCGGCCACGTACAGCAGGTCGGGCGACCGGAGTATCTGTACGCCAACCCGGCCAACCTGTTTGTCGCCGGGTTTATCGGATCTCCGGCGATGAATCTGCTCTCACTGCCCTGCGCTGATGGTGAGGTATTACTGGGTGAGCTGCGCTATCCGCTGCCGCCGCGCTACCGTGAAGAATCCCGGGTGTGGTTAGGCATTCGCCCGGAACATATCAGCGACCGCGTGGAGGAGAGCCATCTGCGCCTGCCCGCCACCGTGCTGCAACGAGAACTGATGGGAGCCGATTATTTGCTCCACGTCAGCACCCCCATCGGCACCTTACGCTTTAGCCGTCGCCATCGCGGCGCGGTGCCGGAGAAAGGCGATTCGCTGATCCTCGGCTTTTCACCTGCCGATGTGCATCTTTTTCATGCTGAGAAACAGCATAATTTAGCGCCGGTACATCAGGCGTAATTGTTGCAGTCAGTTTGGACACGGACAGCGCGGAAGAACCGGAGCGTACGTGTAGTACGTGAGGATTCTGAGCACTGCCTAGGGCCAAACTGGCAAATAAAATAGCCTGTGGACAGGTGCTTACTGATGGAGACAAACTATGTTTAAACCTCTCACCGCTCTCGCGGTTGGGCTCAGCCTTGCCCTGAGCGGCGCGGCGCTGGCGAAAGAGAAGATCGACTTCATGTTTCCGGCGCCGGTGGACGGCAAGCTGACCATGGAGATGACCCGTGTCATTAAGCAATTCAACGAGTCGCAGCAGGATGTCGAAGTGCGCGGGATCTTTACCGGCAACTACGACACTACCAAGATCAAAGCCGAATCAGCGCAGAAAGCCGGGCAGCCGCCCGCGCTGGTGATTATGTCCGCCAACTTCACCACCGATCTGGCGCTGAAAGATGAGATCCTGCCGATGGACGAACTGTTCCAGTATGGCGATCAAAAAGCGGGGGATTTTCTGGTGAAGGCGTTCTGGCCCGCCATGCATAAAAACGCCCAGGTGATGGGCACCACCTGGGCGATCCCGTTCCATAACTCGACGCCGATCCTCTACTACAACAAAACGATGTTCGATCGGGCCGGGATCAAACAGCCGCCGCAAACCTGGGCCGAGCTGCTGGCGGACGCCAGAAAGCTGACCGACGAAAGCAAAGGCCAGTGGGGGATCATGCTGCCGTCGACTAATGATGATTACGGCGGCTGGATCTTCTCGGCGCTAGTGCGCGCTAACGGCGGGAAATATTTTAACGAGGACTATCCGGGCGAAGTCTATTACAACACGCCAACCACCATCGGCGCCCTGCGCTTCTGGCAGAACCTGGTCTATAAAGACAAAGTGATGCCTTCCGGGGTGTTAAATTCGAAACAGATCGGCGCCAGCTTCTTCTCCGGCAAAGTCGGAATGGCGATGCTGAGCACCGGCGCGCTGGGCTTTATGCGCGAGAACAGCAAAGATTTTGAGCTGGGCGTGGCGATGCTGCCGGCTAAAGAGCAGCGGGCGGTACCGATCGGCGGCGCCAGCCTGGTCAGCTTCAAGGGCATCAACGACGCGCAGAAAAAAGCGGCGTATCAGTTCCTGACGTATCTGGTGAGCCCGCAGGTCAACGGCGCCTGGAGTCGCTTTACCGGTTACTTCTCCCCGCGTAAGGCCGCCTACGATACGCCGGAAATGAAGGCGTATCTGCAGCAGGATCCGCGCGCGGCTATCGCCCTCGAACAGCTGAAGTATGCCCACCCATGGTACTCCACCTGGGAGACCGTTGCCGTGCGTAAGGCGATGGAAAATCAGCTGGCCGCGGTGGTCAATGATGCCAATGTTACCCCGGAAGCCGCGGTGCAGGCGGCGCAGAAGGAAGCCGATGCGTTGATGAAGCCCTACGTCGATAAAACCGCGCTGGCGGAAGTGAAGTAGCCCTTTCCCTCGCTATCCCCGCCGATAGCTGAGGTATCTTCTGTCATACCGTACGGAAGCAGTGTACCCCCTCCCCCTGTTTCAAGGGGGAGGGGATCGTTCGATACGGCTCATTAGCCCGGTCCGTACAGACCGCTGAGTACCGCTCCAGCATCGCAGATACCGCTCAGCGTTACACTTTATTCGCCTGCGATTCAGCCACTATTCGCCGGGCCCTGGCGGCCTGCCCTTCTTCACTGGTGTCCAGCTTATCCCGCAGATAGTGCTCGATTTGTTCAAGACTACGGTGGCGAGTTTCCGGTACGCATTTAATGACGAATATCGCGCCAAATACGCCAATACCAGCGAAGATAAAAAAGGTGCCTGAAAGCCCTAACCACGCCAGCAGTATCGGGAAGAACAGGGAGATCAGGAAGTTGGCAATCCACATTGAAAATACCGCCCCCCCCATAAAAATACCGCGCAGACGGGTTGGGAAAATTTCCGACATAAGCAGCCAGGTCACCGGTGACAGCGCCCCCTGCTGAAAGCTCAGAAACAGTAACATCCCTGCCAGAACCATATAAGCACGCAGCGCATCAGGCTGGCCGTTAACCGTCTCCGGTAACAGATAGCTGACCGCACCGATAAAGACCAGGCAGGCGGTGCAGCCGAACTGACCAATCATGGTCATCGGGCGACGGCCAATTTTGCCAAGCATCCAGATGCCAACGAATGTCATCAATACTGAGACTACGCCGTTGGCGATAGTGGCAAACAGTGCGGCATTATCAGTCATACCAACCGAGGTCAGTACCGTGGGGGCATAGTACATAATGGTATTTACACCGGTAAGCTGTTGAATAACCGCTATACCAATACCGATCATAAACAGCTTGAACAACCACGGGGTCATAATCTCGCTGAACCGGGGCTTACCGAGATTGCGCTGTTCATCCAGCGTTTCGGTGATTTCCAGCAGCTCCCACTCAACATCATCTTTATGCCGGGTGCGCTCAAGCACGCGACGAGCTTCCGCCAGGCGCCCTTTCATCGCGTACCAGCGCGGTGAATCCGGCATAAACATCATGCCAAACCAGAGCAGCACGGCGGGTAGCGTCGCCACCGCCAGCATCCAGCGCCAGGTGCTTTCCCCGCCCCAGACTTCATGGAACGTGGCATTAGAAATATAGGCCAGCAGTTGACCGGATACGATCATCAGTTCCTGCAAAGTAACCAGCTGTCCGCGCTTATTCGCGGGAGCTATCTCGGCAATATAGACCGGAACGGTAGCCGCCGCCCCGCCGACCGCGACGCCGAGAATAAGACGAAAGAAAATCATCCAGTTAACGTCCGGCGCCATAGAGGTACCTATCGCGCCGATGGCAAAAAGCACCGCCAGCCACAGAATAATTTTCTTTCTGCCCGCCGCATTCGCCAGATTGCCAGATAGCAGTGCGCCAAAGGCGGCGCCGAACAGCAACGAGCTGGTGACCAGACCGGTGGTAAAGGGGGTGAGATGAAGCTCGGTGCCCATAAAGAGTAAGGCACCGGAAATCACCCCGGTATCATAGCCAAAAAGTAAACCGCCAAGCGTCGCGATCAGGGCGACAACTTTTACAAAGGGCGTTGTCGGGGTATTGCTATTCGGTCCCGACGCTTTATTGAGTGTAAGATATTGTTCCTTAGACATAATAGACTCCAGTAACCCGCCTTGTTTGAGGGAAGATTTGCTCTAGTCTGAATGCAGAGGCCGAGGCCTCACCGACGTGTTGTTTTCGTTCTACGTCTTGAGCTACTGCTGAGTGATGGGGCAAAAAAAGCAGGCCATACAGCGTATGGCCTGAAAATGAAACAACGATTAGATTCCTGCCGTCTCGCGGATGTATTTACGCGCTTTTACGGCGTATTCGAATGGGTTGGCCAGCGCCGGATCCTGCTCGGCCTCAACCACCATCCAGCCTTTATAGCCATGCTCGTCCAGCAGTTTAAACACTGGACGGAAATCAATGACGCCGTCGCCCGGCACGGTGAAGGTCCCCTTCTTCACGCCGTCCAGGAAGGAGAGTCCTTCGCGGCGCACCTGCTCGATCACCGGCGGACGTACGTCTTTCAGGTGAACATGGTTAATGCGCGGCAGATATTTTTTCAGAATCGCCAGCATCGGCTCTTCGCCGCCTTCGGAATACCAGGCGTGTCCTGTGTCGTAGAGCAGGAAGACCTTGTCATCCACCAGCGACATAAACTTGTCGATCTCTGCCGTCGTCTGAATACCGGTACCCATATGGTGGTGCAGACAGACCTGCATGCTCTTTTCCGCCGCCAGACGACCGAGGGTGTTATAGCCTTCCGCCACCCGCTGCCACTCTTCTTCGCTAAAGCACGGTTTCTCATTCTCCAGGATAGGCTTTTCCAGCCCCTGAATACTGCCGCTCTGCTCCGAGCAGCCGATCACTTTCGCGCCCATAGCATGCAGGAAATTCATGTGGTTAACGAATTCATCAATGGTTTTTTCCCGCTGGCCGTTAGCAAAAAAGGTGCTGAACCAGGCGTTGCAAATCTGAATGCCGCGGATATCCAGCATCGGCTTGAGAACCGCCGGATCGCGTGGATATTTGCTGCCGACTTCGCTGCCGGTAAAACCCGCCAGCGCCATTTCGCTGACGATTTGCTGAAAAGTATTCTCGCTGCCCAGCTCCGGCATATCGTCGTTAGTCCAGCCAATCGGGGCGATAGCCAGTTTTACGTTATCTTTGTTCATAGTAGGGGGCTCCTGCCGCTGCGCCTACCGGCGCAGCAATTCACGTTCGATGAGTTCACGGGTTTCCACTGCCTGGTATTTCATTTTTTCCGGGTAGCCGAACAGCGAGGTGGCCACGATAGGCTCACCGCCGACCTTGAAGGTCTGCTCGGCAAATTTCATATCGCGCAGGGTGCGGAACAGCGCGTCGAAATCAACATCCCCTTCCCCGACGCCCACGTGCTGGTGAACGACGGCATCTACGCCCGGTGGGTTAACGATATAGCGGCAGTGTTTTGTATGGTTGCGGGTATCCGCGATCAGTACATGGGAGAGATCGCTTCCCGCGTAGCGCAGCATCTTCTCAACGTCGCCCACGCCTTTGTCATAGAAGAAGGTGTGCGGGACGCTGTAAACGTACTTAACGTTATCGCTGCGGAACGACTTCACGATATCGACGGTTTCGTTGTTCTCTTCGCAGAAGTCCCACGGATGCGCCTGAATTTCAACGCGGATGCCTTCGCGCTCAAAAATCGGCAGCAGCTCTTCCATGGAGCGATAGAACATCTCATCGCAAATCTCCGGCTGGTTAGGATCGCCGGAGAATTCGGTGTTGATCACCTGTACACCCATTTCAACCGCGATTTCGATCAGCCGTTTCCAGTTTTTTACTGCTGCCTGACGGCGCAGCTCATCCGGACCGGACCAGCGGTAGACGCAGATAAACGAAGAGAGCTCTACGCCGGTATCGCGCAGCGCCTGCTTGTACTCAGCCATAATTTCCCGGCTGGCGCGCGGGTGCTTGTAGAACGGGTTGATCTGCGGGTGCGGCGATTGCTCAATGTACTTGTAGCCCCACTCCGCCACCTGATGGACCATTCGGGTTACCCCGAGGTCTTTAATGACATCAACGTCAAAAGCAATTTTCATCGTCGTTACCTGTGCAAAGAAGTTCCGTCAGCAAAGCGGGATTAGCGTTTGTAGAAATCAGGGCACTCAGGCAGCGTCACCTCAACCGGCTCGCTGGTGCCCTGGGCTTTGATACAGGCGTCGGCTGCAACGGATGCCGCGTAGCCATCCCATGCCGATGGGCCGTGCAGCTGACCGGCCTGAACATCATTGATAAAGGCCTGTAGCTCAACGTCATACGCTTTGATAAAGCGATCCTTCCAGTCGGTCAGGATAGCGGTCGACAGGTTAGCGGCTTTGCGCATCTGCACAGCCGACGGCTCAGGCAGGCGGGCAATACCGGTTTCCCCCACCACTTCACACTGGATGTCATAGCCGTACTGACAGTTCACAAAGACTTCCACGTCGATCAGCGTGCCTTTTTTCGTTTCAAACGACACGATCTGCGGGTCTTTCAGGCGCGCATGGGTGTGGGAAGTGGAGCGCGGAAAGCGCACCTGCACGGAAACATAGTCGTCATTCAGCAGCCAGCGCAGTACATCCAGCTCGTGAATCAGGGTGTTGGTGATCGCCATGTTGGTGATGTAATCCTCACCTACCGACTGGTTGCGGTGCGCGCAGCGCAGCATCAGCGGCGCGCCGATATCGCCGTCATCGATCACTTTTTTCAGCGCCAGATAGCCTTCGTCATAAGGACGCATAAATCCGACCTGCACCAGGCGGCGACCGGCTTTCATTTCCGCATCAACGATGCGGCGGCAGCCTTCCGCGCTCATCGCCAGCGGCTTCTCGCAGAACACCGGCTTCCCGGCGGCGATGGCGGCCAGCGTGTACTCTTCGTGGGTGGGGTCCCATGAGGTGACCAGAATGGCATCCACATCGCTGGCCTTAATCACGTCATGACCGTCGGCGTACACTTCGGCATGCACGCCCGGCAGCGCAACCGCGGCGCGCGCGTTCTCTTCGTTGATATCCGAAACCGCCACTACCGTGGCTCCCTGCAGTACCTGAGTGCAACGACGGATATGTTCTTTACCGATAGCGCCGGCACCGATGACACCTAATTTGAGTGACATAGTTGGTTTTCTCCCGAGATTTGTAGGGTTCAGGGTTTGTGTTCTGTTTTAGTAATCCCGCGCCTGAGCGCGTTTTTCATTGATCATTTGCGCAACCTTACGGATCCGCTCGGAGAGCGCTGACTGCGCGACGCCGACGTTCCACCAGCTGCCATATTTGTGCACCATGGTTTTCGGCAGCACTTTAATGTCTATCAGGGTGCTGACGGTTTCGCGGCGCGCGGCGTCCAGCGCGTGGCGTAGTTCTTCTAGCGTCGTGACGCGCCAGGTTTTGCAGCCGTAGCCGGCAGCGACGGTGGCGAAATCTACCGGTACCAGGCCGCCCTGTAGCTGGCCCGACTCGGCGCAGCGGAAGCGGAACTCGGTGCCGAAGCTGTCCATACCGTGTTCCATCTGCAGGTTGTTGATACAGCCGTTGGCCATATTGTCGAGCAGTACGATGTTGATCTTCGCGCGCTCCTGCAGGGAGGTCACCAGCTCGGAGTGCAGCATCATGAATGAGCCGTCGCCCACCAGCGAATAGACCTCGCTTTGCGGTTGGGCTAACTTCACGCCCAGCGCGGCGCTGACTTCATACCCCATGCAGGAGTAGCCGTATTCAACGTGATAGGTGTTGGTGGCCCGGTTGCGCCAGACGCGCTGCAGGTCTCCCGGCAGGCTACCTGCCGCCGCCACAATCACCGCATCCGCCGGCAGCGTTTCGTTGAGTACCCCAAGGACGCTGCTTTGCGTCAGGGTGGAGTCGGTTATCTGGCGAAATTCGCGATACACCGATTCCCGATCCAGATGGTCGTCGATTTCCGGGACGAAAGCGGTTTCCTGCCATACCGCCTGGTAAACGCGCTGGGTCTCTTTCAGCTGGCGGCTCTGCACGCTTTCAATCTGCTCGCCCCAGCCTGCTTGCCAGGATTCGCCGGACAGGGCGTCATCGAGGGCGGTGAGGGCTTCGCGGGCATCCGCCAGCATCGGAATCCCATCCAGCTTCCAGGCATCGAAGTTGCTGACGTTAATATTGAGGAAGCGCACGCCCGGGTGCTGGAAAATCCATTTTGACGAGGTGGTGAAATCGCTGAAACGCGTGCCGAGACCGATGACTAAGTCCGCCTCTTTCGCCAGCAGGTTCGCTGCCAGGCAGCCGGTTTCGCCGACGCCGCCCACGTTATACGGATGCGAAGAGACAACGCTGCCTTTACCCGCCTGGGTTTCGGCAAACGGTACGCCGTAGCGTTCGGCAAAATGGGTCAACGCTTCGCCGGCGCCGGCGTATTTCACCCCGCCGCCGCAGACGATCAGCGGCTTACGGCTGGCTTTAATTGCCGCCACCGCATCCGCCAGCTGTGCGGCGCTGGCCGGACGGCGGTCAAGGCGGTGTACCCGACGGGTAAAGAAGGACTGCGGATAATCCCAGGCTTCGCCCTGGACATCCTGCGGCAGACAGAGCGTGACCGCACCGGTTTCCGCCGGGTCGGTTAACACGCGCATAGCGTTGATGCAGGCGCTCATCAACTGCTCCGGACGGGTGATGCGATCCCAGTATTTACTCACCGCGCGAAACGCGTCATTAGTGGTAATGCTGAGATCGTGACTCTGCTCAATTTGCTGTAATACCGGGTCAGGCTGGCGGGTCGCAAACACATCTCCCGGCAGCAGCAGCAGAGGGATGCGGTTGGCGGTCGCGGTGGCGGCAGCGGTAATCATGTTTGCCGCGCCGGGGCCAATGGAGGAGGTGCAGGCAATAATCTGACGACGCAGGGACTGTCTGGCAAAACCGGTGGCGGCATGCGCCATCCCTTGCTCGTTACGCCCCTGATAGACCCGCATTTCACCGCTATCTTGTTCAAGAGCCTGGCCCATTCCCAGCACGTTGCCGTGGCCAAAGATAGCAAAGATGCCTTTAACGAACTTATGCTCTTCGCCATCGACTTCCAGGTACTGGTTATCCAGGAACTTCACCAGCGCCTGCGCCATTGTCAGTCTCAGTTTGCCCATGTTGCCCAATCCTTATTGTTCAGTATTTGCGTGTAGGTCAGCGTTTTACCCCGCCCAGCGTGACAAGCGATGGGCCAGGAAAATCGTTAACGCCACTGGAATACTTCTGGATTATAGGCAAACATTTTTTTCATTAAATAGAAATACAGAAGAAATATTTCATTTTGCGAGAGGGATCAAACTCTCTATGCATTTCACCCGTTTCATTCACATCCTGTATCCGGGATAACACGCAATTTATGCGGTACTGCTCTTAATATCCCCTTAAAAATCATAGGTAAAGAGTGATAGTAAATGGCCGGTAGTTCAGCTTTACCTCGGCGCGCAGGATCTGAGGCAGAATGGGGCTCGGCGCGGCAGAGTGGTATATCCCTCACATTTTTGGTTTTTTAATTTCGATCTAGTTTGCAAATGAAATATTTATTTCTCAAACTAGGGATAACCAATAACCCTCAGGCTGTTTTCGGAGACGCTGTCGGCATTCCGACTCTTCCGTACAGCAGAAATGCAAAAGGAAACCCTAGCTATGAATGCAGCAGTAAAGCGACTCGACGTCATCTGTATTGGCCGGGTGGCAGTCGATCTCTATGCCCAGCAGATTGGCGCGAGGCTGGAAGATGTTGCCAGTTTTTCTAAGTACCTGGGTGGCTCTTCCGGCAACGTCGCCTTCGGCACCGCTATACAGGGATTAAAATCGGCGATGCTTGCCCGCGTGGGCGATGAGCACAATGGTCGTTTTTTACGCGAAACGCTCAGCCGCGCCGGCGTCGATACCGAATATCTGATCACCGATAAGCAGCGCCTGACGGCGTTAGTGATGCTGGGGATTAAAGATCAGGAGACATTTCCGCTCATTTTTTACCGCGATAACTGCGCCGATATGGCCCTTTCGCCAGAAGACATTAAGGAAGAGTACATCGCCTCCTCCCGGGCGCTGGCGGTAACCGGTACCCACCTTTCGCACGCCAACACGCGTGAAGCGGTGCTGAAGGCGCTGGAGTACGCCCGCCGTCACGGCCTGCGTACGGCGCTGGATATCGACTATCGTCCGGTGCTTTGGGGGTTAACCTCTTTAGGCGATGGCGAAACGCGTTTCATTGAGTCCGGTCAGGTGACCAGCCAGCTGCAGGAAGTCCTGCATCTGTTCGATTTAGTGGTGGGGACTGAAGAGGAGTTTCATATTGCCGGCGGCAGTACCGATACTCTGATCGCGCTGAAAAACGTGCGTAACGCTACGAAAGCGACGCTGGTTTGCAAACGCGGTCCGATGGGCTGCGTGGTACTGGAAGGCGACATTCCCGACAGCTGGGATAGCGTGCCGCTGCAGCAGGGCGTGCGCGTAGACGTGCTTAACGTCCTCGGCGCTGGCGATGCCTTTATGTCCGGCCTGCTGCGCGGCTGGCTTAACGACGAAGGCTGGGAGCAGGCCTGTCGCTACGCTAACGCCTGCGGCGCGCTGGTGGTTTCACGTCACGGCTGCGCTCCCGCGATGCCAACCAAAGCCGAACTTGACGACTATCTGTCGCGAGCAGAATCTGTCCCGCGTCCGGATATCGACGCTCGCCTCAACCATCTCCATCGCGTCACCAGCCGCCGCCAGGCGTGGCCGGAGCTGTGCATTTTCGCCTTTGACCACCGTAAGCAACTGGCAGACCTGGCGCTGGAAACCGGGCGTGATGAATCCTGTATTCCGCAGCTGAAGCTGCTGCTGCTGGCGGCCGCGGAAGCCGCCGCAGACGAAGCCGGTCTTGACGGCCGCAGCGGCATTCTCGCCGATGGCACCTACGGCCAGCGCTCGCTCAATGCCATCACCGGCAAGGGCTGGTGGATTGGCCGGCCGATTGAAATGCCAAGCTCGCGCCCGCTGCGCCTGGAACATGGCAACATCGGTTCCCAGCTCATCGACTGGCCGCTGGAGCACGTCGTGAAATGCCTGGTCTTCTACCACCCGGCCGACCCGGCCGAGCTGCGCGCCGAACAGGATGCGCTGCTGCTGGAGGTCTGGCAGGCGTGCAACAAGTCCGGGCATGAGCTGCTGCTGGAAATTATTCTGCCGGAAAACGGCCCGGATAAAGATGAACGCCACTACCACGACATGCTGGAGCACTTCTATCAGCTGGGCATCCAGCCGGACTGGTGGAAGCTGCCGCCGCTGTCGAGCGCGGAATGGGAAAGGATTGGCAAACTGATCGCGCGCGAAGATAGCTGGTGCCGCGGGATCTTAATCCTCGGCCTGGACGCCCCTTCGGACCGTCTGCGCGCCGGTTTTGCCGAAGCGGCGAAGCATCCGATGATCAAAGGTTTTGCGGTAGGACGCACCATTTTTGGCCAGCCTTCACGGCGCTGGATGCAGGGAGAGCTCAGCGACGAGGCGCTGATTAACGAAGTGAAACGCAACTACCTCACGCTCATCGGCTACTGGCGAGAAGCCCGCGGCTGATACTAACCAGGCCCGCATCCTTTCCCCAAGATGCGGGCTTTTTTCTGGATCTTCGTGAAATGAATCGCGTATTTCATCGTAGTAAATGAAAAATTCGCTTCATTTGATACACTGGAAATTATATTCCTTTCATTTTCTCAGAGCGCAATCTATGGCCAATAATCCGACCCAACTTACCATCTTGCAGGATGAAATCAGGCGTCGCTACGATACGTTAAGCAAACGCCTGAAACAGGTAGCCCGCTATATTCTCGATAACAGCAATAGCGTGGCTTTCGATACCGTGGCCTCTATCGCGCAACAAGCTGACGTCCCCCCTTCCACGCTGATCCGCTTCGCTAACGCCTTTGGTTTTAGCGGTTTCAACGAAATGAAGCAGATGTTCAAGCAGCACCTGATGGAAGAGACCGCTAACTATACCGAGCGCGCGCGTCTGTTCCGCCAGACCACCACGGATGACGCAACCCCGCCGGAAACGCCGACCGAAATCCTGAATATGTTCACTATGGTTAATACTCAGGCGCTGCAGCAGCTGGCGATGCAGACCTCCGGCGAGGATCTGCAGCGTGCGGTCGCGCTGTTGGCGGAAGCGGAAAATATCTACGTTATCGGCCTGCGCCGCTCTTTTAGCGTCGCCTCCTATCTGACCTACGCCCTGCGCCATCTGGACCGTAAAGCGTTCCTGATTGACGGTCTGGGCGGCATGTTTACCGAACAGCTCAGCCTGGTCGGGCCGAAAGATGTCGTCGTGGCGGTGAGCTTCTCTCCGTATGCGCGGGAAGTGGTTGAACTGGTGGAGCTCGGCGCGCAGCGTAAAGCACGTCAGATAGCGATTACCGACAGCCAGGTCAGCCCGCTGGCGGCCTTCAGCGACGTCTGCTTTGTCGTGCGCGAGGCGCAGGTTGATGGTTTCCGCTCGCAGGTGGCGTCCCTGTGTCTGGCTCAGACGCTGGCGGTCTCGCTGGCGCTGAACAGCAGCAAGGATGCAGAAACGAAGCAGCTGGCTTAAATTTTTCATTATTCCCGGATTGCGACGTAAACGTCTTATCCGGGCGACTTGTCCGCAGACGATGGTAAACCCGTAGCCCGGCTGAGCGCAGCGCGAGCCGGGGATGTGGCAGAATTGCGACGACGATCTTATTCGGGCTACAGGATCAAAAAGGCTGGCTAGCATGGCTAACCGGCCTTTTTGTCATCAACGGTTGTTAATCGTGGCGGGGATAATCAGGGCTGTTGATCCACGCGTGATCCTCTTCCCAGGTAAACATCCATTTGCGATCCGGACCGGCCATCACGTTCAGGTAGTAGCTGTCATACCCGGCAATCGCCGCTACCGGATGGTAGCCGCGCGGTACCATGACCACATCGTGGTTGTAGGGAGCCATACAGGCATCAAGGCTACGGTCATCGGTATAGACGCGCTGGAAGGCAAAACCCTGCGGCGGATCGAAACGGTGGTAGTAGGTCTCTTCCAACTGGGTTTCCTGACCCGGCAGCGCCGTGTCGTGCTTGTGCGACGGCCATGAGCTGGTCGCTCCTTCGTCAGTGTAAACCTCCACCACCAGCAGGCAGTCCGCCTGCGCGCTATCCGGCAGAATATTGTGCACCAGCCGCTGGTTACGCCCTTTACCGCGATGCTCTACGCCCACGTCCTGCGGGGAGATAACTCGAGCCGGTAAAGTTCCTTTACCCGGGGCGCTGCATACCGCCAGCTCAAGGTCAGAATCTGCCGTCACTTCGACTTTATCCTGCGGCGGCACGTAAACTGACCAGGGCGGGGTCCGCTCAAACGGCGACATACGCTGGCCCAGATTCGGAAAATCGGCCTGCGAGGTTTTTACCGAAGCCAGCCCGGCGACCAGCACCAGGCACAGCTCGCGATCGCCGCTTTCCAGGGTAACGGTTTGCCCTTTCTTTAACATCCAGACATCAAAACCAATGTACTTCCACCCCGCGCTCTGCGGGGTGATGTGCTGAATCTGCCCTTCTTTTTTTGCTTTAGCCAGTAAAGACATGGCATTCTCCTTCGCCGATTAGCCTAACGTCGGCATACTGAATTCAGATACGGTTTGCTGACCCTGCGGCCAGCGGACGGTGGCGGTTTTCATACGCGTATAGAAACGCACGCCATCCGGCCCATGCACGTTCAGTGCGCCAAATACGGAGCGTTTCCAGCCGCCAAAGCTATGGAAGGCCACTGGAACGGGTACCGGCACGTTGACCCCAACCATTCCGGCCTGGACATCATGTACAAACTCACGCGCGGTGTGGCCGTTGCTGGTAAAGACGGCGCTGCCGTTGCCGAACTCATGGCTGTTTACCAGCTCCAGCGCGCTGTGGTAGTCCGCCACGCGGACAATACCCAGTACCGGGCCAAAAATCTCTTCGCGCCAGATAGTCATTTCCGGCGTCACGTTGTCGAACAGCGTTCCGCCAACGTAGTAACCCTCTTCGAAACCGGCAACTCGCAGCTTGCGCCCGTCAACCACCAGCGTCGCCCCTTCGCTGACGCCTTTATCAATATATCCCAGCACTTTTTTCTGATGCGCCTCTGAGACGACCGGACCCATTTCGTTCTCTTCTTTTCCGCGCATACAGCCCGGGCCGACCTTCAGGGACTCCACCAGCGGCTTGAGGCGCGCAATGAGTTTATCTGCCGTTTCATCGCCCACGGCGACGACCACCGGCAGCGCCATGCAGCGCTCGCCCGCAGAGCCGAACGCGCCGCCCATAATCGCATTCACGGTGGCATCAAGATCGGCATCCGGCATCACAATCGCGTGGTTTTTCGCCGCGCCAAATGCCTGAACGCGCTTACCATAAGCGCTGGCGGTTTTATAAATATGCTCCGCCACGCCGGAAGATCCCACAAAGCTTACCGCCGCAATACGCGGATCCTTGTACAACTGCTCAGCATCTTCATTGCTGCAGTGCACCACGTTAAAGACGCCGTCCGGCAGCCCCGCTTCTTTCAGCAACTCCGCCAGGCGCACCGCAGCGCCAGGGGCCAGCGCTGGCGGCTTAAGGACAAAGCTGTTGCCGCAGGCCAGCGCCAGCGGGAACATCCACATCGGAACCATCGCCGGAAAGTTGAACGGCGTAATGCCCGCCACTACGCCCAGCGGCTGCATCAGAGAATAGCTATCGACGCCGGTGCCGACATCCGATGAGAACTCGCCTTTGATCAGGTGCGGAATCCCGCAGGCAAACTCAACGACTTCCATGCCGCGCGTCAGTTCGCCCATCGCATCGGAAAAGACTTTACCGTGTTCGCTGACGATAATCCCCGCCAGCTCTTCAGCGTGCTGTTCAAGTAACATTTTAAAATTAAACAGCACGCGGGCCCGGCGCAGCGGCGTGGTACGCGACCAGCCATCAAAAGCATCATGCGCCACCTGAATCGCATCGGAGACTTCCTGCGCGGTCGATAACGTGACTTCGCGGACCACTTTGCCCGTCGCGGGGTCGAAAACCGGCATTGTATTGTTGCTGCCGCTGGTAACGGTCTTCCCGCCAATAAAGTTTCCTGTGATAGTCATGCTCTCGCCTCATATGTATGGGGTATCGGGGGCCAACGCAGTACGGCCCATTACTGGATCTGCTGTGTTGTACCGTAGTAAAATGAAATTAATATTTCAATATTCATCATTAATGAAATTGTATTTTGGTGATGATGGTCGCATTTTCTTGTAAGGAAACGCTGTCTTACAGGCAAAGCCCCCATAAAAAGAGAGCAGGTGTAGCGCCTTCCGGAACCCGCCGCAATGCAAGAAGACAAGAAAAATATTTTGCGAGTCGGCTCAAAAAATCGCCATTTCATGCATTGCTAATTTTGGAATAAATGTTTTGACTATGGGGTAATCGAACGACGCCGAACTATCTATTTCAGGAGAGTCAAAATGGCTATTGCAGCACAGCGTTTCTGTATCAACCGCAAGATTGCCCCTTCCCTCAGCATTGAGGCCTTCTTCCGGCTGGTGAACAGCCTCGGGCTAAACAAAGTCGAGCTACGTAACGACCTCCCCAGCGGAAAAGTGACCGACGACCTGAGCCACCAGCAGGTTCGTGAACTGGCTGACCGCTACCATATTGAGATCCTCACTATCAACGCGGTTTATCCTTTCAACTGCCGCACCGCAGAGGTTCGCAGCCTGACGGAGTCCCTGCTAAAAGAGGCCAAAGCCGTCGGCGCGAAATCGCTGGTGCTGTGTCCACTGAACGATGGTACCGAGGTTCCGGCGAGCGAAACCCTTAACGCCCTGCGCGACCTGGCGCCGCTATTCGCCTTCTATGGCATTGAGGGACTCGTCGAGCCGCTCGGCTTCCCGCAAAGCTCGCTGCGCTCCTCGGCGCAGGCGCAAACGCTGATTCACGACGCACGGGTGCCGTTTAAGCTGCTGATCGATACCTTTCACCATCATCTTTATCCACAGGCGGAGCAGGAGTTTAGCCAGGTGGATATCGGCGAAATCGGCCTGGTGCACCTTTCCGGCGTAGAAGATACCCGCCCGCGCGAAACCCTGACCGACAACGAACGCATTATGCTGACCGAAAAAGACCAGCTGCAAAGCTGCGAGCAGGTCAAAAACCTGGAGGCCCGCGGCTATCAGGGCGTATATGCGTTCGAGCCCTTCTCACCGGAGCTGGCAAACTGGAGCGAAGAAGATATCCGCCGCGAAATCGAGCAGAGTATCGCGTTAGTTCAGCGCCACTGCGCCTGAAGGGAATAAGCGAAGGCGTGCGCGATCTCCCCACTTTTGCTATCAGGTTGCCTATACTCGCAGCAGGATAAATGGAGAAATCGCTCATGAGCTCACCGCTGCTGATTGCACGCACGCTGGAAAAACAGCTGCATTTATTGCCCGCTATGGCGAACCGCCACGGCTTAATTACCGGCGCCACGGGGACCGGTAAAACCGTCACGCTGCAAAAGCTGGCGGAATCTTTCTCGGAAATCGGCGTTCCGGTATTTATGGCCGATGTGAAAGGCGACCTTACCGGTATCGCTGAGGCGGGCCAAAGTTCGGAAAAACTGCAGGCGCGGCTGGAAAAAATCGGCGCAACGGACTGGCAGCCGCATGCTAATCCGGTAGTGCTATGGGATATCTTTGGCGAGAAAGGCCACCCGGTCCGCGCCACGGTTTCCGATCTCGGGCCGCTGCTGCTGGCTCGCCTGCTCAACCTCAATGAGGTTCAGTCCGGGGTATTGAATATCATCTTCCGGATCGCCGACGACCGCGGGCTGCTGCTGCTCGACTTTAAAGACCTGCGCGCGATTACCCAACACATTGGCGACAACGCCAAAGCTTTTCAGAACCAGTACGGCAACATCAGCAGCGCCTCCGTCGGGGCGATTCAGCGCGGATTGCTGACCCTGGAGCAGCAGGGTGCAGAACACTTTTTCGGCGAACCCATGCTCGATATCCAGGACTGGATGCGCGTTGATGTGCAGGGTAAAGGGGTAATTAATATCCTGAGCGCGGAAAAGCTCTATCAGATGCCGAAGCTGTACGCCGCCAGCCTGCTGTGGATGCTTTCCGAGCTTTACGAACGTCTGCCGGAGGCCGGTGACCAGGAAAAGCCAAAGCTGGTCTTTTTCTTCGATGAGGCGCATCTGCTGTTTAACGATGCGCCCCAGGTGCTGCTGGATAAAATCGAGCAGGTCATCCGCCTGATTCGTTCTAAAGCCGTCGGAGTCTATTTTGTTTCACAAAACCCGGCGGACATTCCCGATGCGGTGCTGGGTCAACTGGGCAATCGGGTGCAGCACGCCCTGCGCGCTTTCACGCCGAAAGACCAAAAAGCGGTAAAAACCGCCGCGCAAACTATGCGCGCGAATCCGGCGTTCAGCACCGAGCAGGCGATCCAGGAGCTGGGCACCGGCGAGGCGCTGATCTCCTTTCTTGATGAGAAAGGCAGCCCCTCGATAGTAGAGCGGGCGATGGTTATCGCGCCCTGCTCGCGCATGGGCCCGGTCACCGATGACGAACGTAACGGACTGCTTAACCACTCGCCGCTGTACGGAAAATATGAAGAAGAGATCGACCGTGAATCGGCGTTTGAAATGCTGCAGCAGGGCGTGCAGACCACAACTGAGCAGCAGCAATCCCCGCCCGCAAAAGGCCAGCCAAACGGCGATGACGACGGCCTGCTCGGCGGGCTCAAAGATATCCTGTTCGGCACTACCGGGCCGCGCGGCGGCAAACGCGACGGCATTGTGCAAACGGCAGCGAAGAGCGCGGTACGTCAGGTCACCAGGCAGATAGTCAGGGGAATGCTGGGAAGCTTACTTGGCGGACGGAAACGCTAAAAAAAACGCCCCCTTTCTGATTCAGGAAGGGGGCGCGTTACGTCAGGATTTACGCATCATCAGCCAGAGGCTCAGCAAGAAGAAGCTGGCGCTCGGCAACAGCGCGCCGATTATCGGCGGGATGCCGTAGACCAGGGTGAGCGGGCCGAAAATCTGGTCCAGCACGTAGAAGATAAAGCCGAAGCTGATCCCGGTCACGACTCTGACGCCCATCGGCACGCTACGCAGCGGGCCAAAGATAAACGACAGCGCCATCAGCATCATCACCGCCACCGACAGCGGCTGGAAGATTTTGCTCCACATATTGAGCTGATAGCGGCCCGGATCCTGACCGCTGGACTTCAGATAGGTAACATAGTTGTGCAGGCCGCTGATTGACAACGCATCCGGATCCAGCGCCACCACGCCAAGCTTATCCGGCGTCAGGTTGGTCTTCCAGGTCCCGCTGACGGTCTGCGTCCCCGTGACCTGTTTCGGATCGGTCAGGTCGGATTCATCCACCTGCGACAGTCGCCAGAGCTTATTTTCGGTATCGAATTTTGCCGAAGCGGCGTAGCGAACGGACTGCAGACGGCGCTGGTCGTTAAACGCGTAGATGCTCACTCCGCCCAGCTCATCGTTACCTTTTACCCGCTCGATATAAACAAAGTTATGGCCGTCTTTCGCCCACAGGCCCTGCTGAGTGGAAAGCAGCGAACCACCGTACATCTGCTGAGCACGATAGTTGCGCGCCATCTGCTCGCCCTGCGGGGCTACCCACTCGCCCATCGCCATGGTCAGCAGCACCAGCGGAATCGCGGTTTTCATCACCGACAGCGCCACCTGGAGGCGGGTAAAGCCGGAAGCCTGCATCACCACCAGCTCGCTACGCTGCGCCAGCATGCCCAACCCCAGCAGCGCGCCGAGCAGCGCCGCCATCGGGAAGAAGATCTGGATATCTTTCGGCACACTGAGAATTGTGTAGATTCCGGCCCCTAACGCATCATAGTTGCCCTGCCCGGCCTTTTTCAGCTGGTCGACAAACTTGATGATGCCCGACAGGGAAACCAGCATGAACAGGGTCATCATGATGGTATTGAAAATCGTCTTACCGATATAACGGTCAAGTACGCCAAACGCCTGCATCACGCCGCTCCTTTGTTAAAACGGGCACGGAAGCGGCGCATCGGCACCGTATCCCACAGGTTCAACAGCACGGCCAACGCGAAATAGAGCAGGTTTACCGCCCACATCCAGATCATCGGATCCATTTTGCCTTTACCGCCGCTCGATTTAATCGACGTTTGCAGCAGGAAGAACACCAGATAGAGCAGCATCGCCGGCAGCATCGACAGCACGCGACCCTGGCGCGGGTTCACCACGCTGAGCGGCACCACCATTAGCGCCATGATGAATACCGTTGCCACCAGCGTGAAGCGCCAGTGCAGCTCCGCCCGGGCGCGATCGGTATCGGTACGCCACAGGGTGCGCATATCCATCTGCTCGGTATCGTTCGGATCGGAGGCCACCGCCTGATGGCCAACAATCGCCTGATAGTTTTTAAAGTCGGTAATGCGGAAGTCGCGCAGCATCGCGGTGCCTTCAAAGCGGGTGCCCTGATTCATGGTCACCACCTGCGAACCGTCTTTACGCAGCGAGAGCTCGCCGGTATCCGCGACCACCACCGAAGGGCGCGCGTTGCCTCGTGGCCGCAGTTGGGCAAGGAAGACGTCGCTGAAACGGTTGCCGTTGACGTTCTCAATAAACAGCACTGCGCTGCCGTCGCTGGCCTGCTGGAACTGGCCCTGGGCCAGCGCGGCCATGCCGGGGTTTGCTTTCGCTTCCGCCAGCACTTCATCCTGATGACGGGACGACCAGGGCCCGGCCCACATCACGTTGACCGCCGCGATAATGCCCGTAAAGAGCGCAAGGATCATGGCGGCTTTCACCAGCACGGCCTTACTCAGGCCGCAGGCGTGCATCACCGTGATTTCGCTTTCGGTATACAGTTTGCCCAGCGTCATCAGCAGCCCGAGGAATAAACTCAGGGGCAGAATAAGCTGCGCCATTTCAGGTACGCCCAGCCCTAACAGCGAGAGCACCAGATTTGTCGGGATATCGCCATCAACAGCGGCGCCGAGGATCCTGACCAGTTTCTGACAGAAGAAAATGAGTAGCAGGATGAATAGGATCGCCAACTGGCTTTTCAGCGTCTCACGAACCAGATATCTTATGATTATCACTATAAATACGCCCGTAAAAACCCGTTTTATTGCAGGAAAATTGCTTGTTTCATGGCTTAAACGTCATTTATTCTCTTTAGTCGTCGAAAACATCGCTAAGATTAAATGACTCGCTGGTTCTGCGTATCAGGATCTTTTCTGACGAACCAAGGCCGTAATAACGTTAAGATTAACACGAAGTCACCACAACAGCGGACATGAGTTACGAAAGCTTTCAATTCTATCCGTAGCCACCGTCGTTGTCTTTAAGATTCAGGAGCGTAGTGCATGGAGTTCAGTGTAAAAAGCGGTAGCCCGGAGAAGCAGCGGAGCGCCTGTATCGTGGTCGGCGTCTTTGAACCACGTCGTCTCTCCCCCATCGCCGAACAGCTTGATAAAATTAGCGACGGTTATATCAGCGCCCTGCTGCGTCGCGGCGAGCTGGAAGGCAAACCTGGCCAGACTTTATTGCTGCACCATGTGCCGAACATTCTGTCGGAGCGCATTCTGCTTATTGGCTGCGGTAAAGAACGCGAGCTGGACGAGCGTCAGTATAAGCAGGTTATTCAGAAAACCATCAATACGCTGAATGATACTGGTTCAATGGAGGCCGTCTGCTTCCTGACCGAACTGCACGTCAAAGGCCGCAATAACTACTGGAAAGTGCGTCAGGCCGTCGAGACCGCCAAAGAGACGCTATACAGCTTCGACCAGTTAAAAACCAACAAAAGCGAGCCGCGTCGCCCGCTGCGTAAAATGGTCTTCAACGTTCCCACCCGTCGCGAGCTGACCAGCGGCGAACGCGCTATCCAGCACGGTCTGGCGATCGCCGCCGGCATCAAAGCGGCGAAAGATCTGGGCAACATGCCGCCCAACATCTGTAACGCCGCGTATCTGGCCTCCCAGGCGCGCCAGCTGGCCGATACCTATAGTAAGAACGTCATTACCCGCGTTATCGGCGAGCAGCAGATGAAAGAGCTGGGAATGAACTCTTATCTGGCGGTCGGCAACGGCTCGCAGAACGAATCGCTGATGTCGGTTATCGAATACAAAGGTAACCCGGCAGAAGACGCGCGGCCTATCGTGCTGGTGGGTAAAGGCCTGACCTTTGACTCCGGCGGTATCTCCATCAAGCCTTCAGAAGGCATGGACGAGATGAAATACGATATGTGCGGCGCGGCGGCGGTGTACGGCGTGATGCGCATGGTGGCGGAACTTCAGTTGCCGTTGAACGTTGTCGGCGTGCTGGCCGGATGTGAAAACATGCCTGGCGGCCGCGCCTATCGTCCTGGCGACGTGTTGACCACGATGTCCGGGCAAACGGTGGAAGTGCTGAACACCGATGCCGAAGGTCGCCTGGTGCTGTGCGATGTGCTGACTTACGTTGAGCGTTTCGAGCCGGAAACGGTTATCGACGTGGCCACCCTGACCGGCGCCTGCGTGATCGCGCTCGGCCACCACATCACCGGCCTGATATCGAATCACAATCCGCTGGCCCACGAGCTGATCGGCGCGTCCGAACTGGCGGGCGATCGCGCATGGCGTCTGCCGCTTGCCGACGAGTTCCAGGAACAGCTGGAGTCAAATTTTGCGGATATGGCCAATATCGGCGGCCGTCCTGGCGGAGCGATTACCGCAGGCTGCTTCCTGGCGCGCTTTACCCGTAAATACAACTGGGCGCATCTGGATATTGCCGGCACCGCCTGGCGTTCCGGGAAGGCCAAAGGCGCGACCGGTCGTCCGGTGGCGATGCTGTCGCAGTTCCTGCTCAACCGCGCCGGATTTACCGGCGAAGAGTAATTGCCGTCTGATGCCCGGCGGCGTTACGCTTGCCGGGCCTCTGGAAAGATACCGTTTATAGGCCGGGTCAGCGTAGCGCCGCCCGGCTTAAGCATTTAAAGTCACCACAAGAAGCCCCATATATGAAAAACGCAACGTTCTATCTTCTGGACAATGATACGCAACAGGATGGCCTGAGCGCCGTTGAACAGCTGGTGTGTGACATTGCCGCAGAACGTTGGCGCAGCGGTAAACGCGTGCTCATCGCCTGCGAAGATGAGCAGCAGGCCATTCGTCTGGACGAAGCGCTCTGGGCACGCCCCGCAGAAAGTTTCGTTCCGCATAATCTGGCGGGGGAAGGTCCGCGCGGCGGCGCGCCGGTGGAGATCGCCTGGCCGCAAAAACGCAACAGCAGCCCGCGGGATATTCTGATTAGCCTGCGGCTAAAATTTGCAGATTTTGCCACCGCTTTCACAGAAGTGATAGACTTCGTCCCTTATGAAGACTCTTTGAAACAACTGGCGCGCGAACGCTACAAAGCGTACCGCATGGCTGGTTTCAACCTGAACACGGCAACCTGGAAATAATGGAAAAGACATACAACCCCCAAGATATCGAACAGCCGCTTTACGAGCACTGGGAAAAGCAGGGCTATTTCAAACCCAATGGCGACGAAAGCCAGGAAAGTTTCTGCATCATGATCCCGCCGCCGAACGTCACCGGCAGTTTGCATATGGGTCATGCCTTCCAGCAAACCATCATGGATACCATGATTCGCTACCAGCGCATGCAGGGTAAAAATACCCTGTGGCAGGCCGGTACCGACCACGCGGGTATCGCTACCCAGATGGTGGTTGAGCGTAAGATTGCCGCCGAAGAAGGTAAAACCCGCCACGACTACGGTCGCGACGCCTTTATCGATAAAATCTGGCAGTGGAAAGCGGAATCCGGCGGCACCATTACCCGTCAGATGCGCCGCCTGGGCAACTCCGTGGACTGGGAGCGCGAGCGCTTCACCATGGACGAAGGCCTGTCCAACGCCGTAAAAGAAGTCTTTGTCCGCCTGTACAAAGAAGATCTGATCTATCGCGGCAAGCGTCTGGTCAACTGGGACCCGAAACTGCGTACCGCCATCTCCGATCTGGAAGTGGAAAACCGCGAGTCTAAAGGCTCGATGTGGCATATCCGCTATCCGCTGGCCGACGGCGCGAAAACCGCTGACGGTAAAGATTATCTGGTCGTCGCTACCACCCGTCCGGAAACCGTGCTGGGCGATACCGGCGTGGCCGTTAACCCGGAAGATCCGCGCTATAAAGACCTTATCGGCAAATTCGTCATTCTGCCGCTGGTTGACCGCCGCATTCCGATTGTGGGCGATGAACACGCCGATATGGAAAAGGGCACCGGCTGCGTGAAGATCACCCCGGCGCACGACTTTAATGACTATGAAGTGGGCAAGCGTCATGCGCTGCCGATGATCAACATCCTGACCTTTGATGGCGATATCCGCGAAACCGCGGAAGTTTACGACACCAAAGGCAACGAGTCCGACGTCTACTCAAACGCCATCCCGGCGGAGTTCCAGAAGCTGGAGCGCTTTGCCGCGCGTAAAGCGGTGGTTGCCGCCATCGACGCGCTGGGCCTGCTGGACGAGATTAAACCGCACGATCTGACCGTACCATACGGCGACCGCGGCGGCGTCGTTATCGAACCGATGCTCACCGATCAGTGGTACGTACGTGCCGACGTGCTGGCTAAACCGGCGGTTGAAGCGGTCGAGAACGGCGACATTCAGTTCGTGCCGAAGCAGTACGAAAACATGTACTTCTCCTGGATGCGCGACATTCAGGACTGGTGTATCTCCCGTCAGCTGTGGTGGGGTCACCGCATCCCGGCATGGTACGACAACGACGGCAACGTTTACGTTGGCCGCACCGAAGACGAAGTACGCCAGGAAAATAACCTCGGCGCCGACGTGGCGCTGCGCCAGGACGAAGACGTGCTGGATACCTGGTTCTCCTCCGCGCTGTGGACGTTCTCTACTCTTGGCTGGCCGGAAAACACCGATGCCCTGCGCCAGTTCCATCCGACCAGCGTGATGGTTTCCGGCTTCGACATCATCTTCTTCTGGATTGCCCGCATGATCATGATGACCATGCACTTCATCAAAGATGAAAACGGCAAGCCGCAGGTGCCGTTTAAAACCGTCTATATGACCGGTTTGATCCGCGATGACGAAGGCCAGAAGATGTCCAAATCGAAGGGCAACGTTATCGACCCGCTGGATATGGTTGATGGCATCTCCCTGCCGGAGCTGCTGGAGAAACGTACCGGCAACATGATGCAGCCGCAGCTGGCGGAGAAAATCGCCAAACGCACCGAGAAACAGTTCCCGAACGGCATTGAGCCGCACGGTACCGACGCCCTGCGCTTTACCCTGGCGGCGCTGGCCTCTACCGGCCGCGATATCAACTGGGATATGAAGCGTCTGGAAGGTTACCGTAACTTCTGCAACAAGCTGTGGAACGCCAGCCGCTTTGTGCTGATGAATACCGAAGATCAGGATTGCGGCTTTAACGGCGGCGAAATGACCCTGTCGCTGGCGGACCGCTGGATCCTGGCGGAATTCAACCAGACCATCAAAGCCTACCGCGAGGCGCTGGACGGCTTCCGCTTCGATATTGCCGCAGGCATTCTGTACGAGTTCACCTGGAACCAGTTCTGCGACTGGTATCTGGAGCTGACCAAGCCGGTAATGAACGGCGGTTCCGAGTCTGAGCTGCGCGGCACCCGTCACACGCTGGTGACCGTTCTGGAAGGTCTGCTGCGCCTGGCGCACCCGATTATTCCGTTCATCACCGAGACCATCTGGCAGCGCGTGAAGGTCATTTGCGGTATCACTGCCGATACCATCATGCTGCAGCCGTTCCCGCAGTACGATGCGTCTCAGGTTGACGAAGCGGCGCTGGCCGATACCGAATGGCTGAAGCAGGCGATCGTCGCCGTGCGTAACATCCGTGCGGAAATGAACATCGCCCCAGGTAAGCCGCTGGAGCTGCTGCTGCGCGGCTGCAGCGAAGCCGCGATTCGTCGCGTGAACGACAACCGCAGCTTCCTGCTGAACCTGGCGCGTCTGGAAAGCATCACCGTGCTGCCTGCCGATGATAAAGGTCCGGTTTCCGTGACCAAAATTATCGACGGCGCCGAGCTGCTGATCCCGATGGCTGGCCTTATCAATAAAGAAGATGAGCTGGCGCGCCTCGCTAAAGAGGTGACCAAAATCGAAGGCGAGATTGGCCGCATCGAAAGCAAACTCTCCAACGAAGGCTTTGTGGCGCGCGCGCCGGAAGCGGTGATCGCCAAAGAGCGTGAGAAGCTGGAAGGTTACGCGGAAGCAAAAGCGAAGCTGATTGAGCAGCAGGCGATTATCGCCGCGCTGTAATTCACTCGCCCCTTATCCATTCGGATAAGGGGCGTTTTCTGTGAAAGATCCTCGCTTGCACTCTCCCCTCCCGCAGTGTTATTAACAACATTATCCGTCATTATTTTGCAATGAGTCTTCACATGAATACGAGCGCAACCCTACCGCTAACCCTGCGCCGCATCACGGCTAATGATAATCCGGCGATTGCCGCTGTTATCCGCCAGGTCTCCGCTGAATATGGTCTGACCGCCGACAAAGGCTATACGGTAGCCGATCCGAATCTGGATGAACTCTATGAGCTTTATAGCCAGCCGGGTTCCGCCTATTGGGTCGTTGAGCAGAATGGTGAAGTGGTGGGCGGCGGCGGCGTGGCACCGCTCTCCTGCAGCGAGCCCGATATCTGCGAACTACAAAAAATGTATTTTATGACCTCCGCGCGCGGCCAGGGGCTGGCGAAAAAGCTGGCGCTGATGGCCCTGGATCACGCCCGCCAGCAGGGATTCAAACGCTGTTATCTGGAAACCACCGCTTTCCTTAAAGAAGCGATCGGTTTATATGAACACCTTGGCTTCGAGCATATTGCTGAGCCGCTGGGCTGCACCGGCCACGTTGACTGCGAAGTCAGGATGCTGAAAGTGCTGTAGCGCCAGCGAAAAGGCGATGCGGATTAATCGAAAAAACGCATGGTCTTCATGCAAAAAGAGCGTTATTCACCGCACGTGTTCGCTAATACACTCTTCGAGCATTGGATCTTTTAGCCTGCCGCCGCGGCAGGCCTTGCTCAGGATAGAACACAATGAAAAAACTCTCCCTCCTGCTCACCGGCAGCATGATACTTGCCGGCATGGCTTCCAGCGTTAACGCCGGCGAACTCGCTGGCAATACCGAAGGCGCTCAGATCATCCGCGTGGAAAAAACACGGGGCCGTATCGATGCGCTCAACGAAATCGTATATAGCCAGGTAAAAAGCACCGTCGCCGTTCGTCAACTGCATATGTCTTTGCTGGTGCCGCGTAACGGCGATCTGAAACCGGCAATCGTCTATTTCCCCGGCGGCGGTTTCACCAGCGCGGCCTGGAATAAGTTTATCGAGATGCGTATGGCGCTGGCGTCGGCGGGATTCGTCGTCGCGGCGGCGGAATACCGTACGGTTCCCGATACCTTCCCGGCCCCGATTATCGATGGTAAAGCCGCCGTTCGCTATCTGCGCGAACATGCAGCGGAATACGGTATAGATCCGTCGCGTATTGGCGTGCTGGGGGATTCCGCAGGCGGCTATATGGCGCAGATGCTGGCGCTTACCAATGGCGACAAAACGTTCGATCGTGGCGATAACCTGGCGCAGTCATCGGACGTGCAGGCCGCCGCCACGCTGTACGGAATTTCGAATCTGTTGAATATCGGCGAAGGTTTTCCGCAGGCGATTCAAAAAGTGCACCAGTCACCTGCAGTCACTGAAGCGCTGCTGGTCCACGGTAGCGCCTTTCGCGACTGGCCGGGAGCGACGATTGCCAGTGACCCGCAAAAAGCGCTGGCTGCCAGCCCGATGGGCCATATTCGCGGTAAAAAGCCGCCATTTTTAATTATGCACGGCAGCGCCGACACTCTGGTTTCACCGGTACAAAGTCAACAGCTCTATCGCGCGCTGAAGAAAGAGGGTAACCCGGCCGATTACGTGCTGCTGGAAGGCGCGGAGCACGGCGATGACAGCTGGTATCAGAAGCCGGTTATTGAACGGGTAGTGAACTGGTTTAAAACCACCCTCGACGCGCCCAAAGCCGCCGCGACAGCAGAAAAAGATAAAAACGCCAATCTGTAATGGATCGTCAGGCCGCTGCGGTGAAGCTGCGGCCTGACGCTCAGGCGGGCACGCCGCTGTGAAAGCGAAACTCAGCCTCGGGCGCGTTAATGAGCGCCGCTTCCGCCTCGCCAAGCTGGCGTACGCGTTCACTGATATCGTCCCCGGCAATCCTCTGCGCCAAATCCAGATAGTCCTGATAGTGGCGCGCTTCAGAGCGCAGCAGCGACAGATAAAACTTTTGCAGATCGTCATCCAGCCATGGCGCCAGCGCGGCAAAACGCTCGCAGGAGCGGGCTTCAATATAGGCTCCGCAGATGAGTTTATCGATCAACATGACCGGTTCATGCGAACGCACTTCCCGGCGCAGCCCGCGAGCATAGTTACTGGCGGTGATTTTGACGTATGGGATATCGCGGGAAAGCATAATTTCCCTCACCTGCCAGAAGTGATGCAGCTCTTCTTTGATTAGCAGGATCATGCTGTCGAGTAGCTGACGTCCCCAGGGATCGTCGGTCTGCGGCATGGCGCTTTTATTTATCTGCTTATGCAGCGCGACGAAATCCGGTTCCGGCCCCCAGCGGTAGGTAAAGTCCTCGTACGGCTTCAGGCAGGCCAGCAGTTCATCCGCGCCTGCTTTATCCGCGACGTATCGACGCACCAGCAGCATGGCGTTTTGCGCCGCTTTCAGTTCGCACACCATATGGTCGGTCAACAGCAGCGGGAGGTTTTCCGGTTTACGGGCTTCATCAATCCACGCCTGAGGTGTTGGGCAATGCAGAAAGCTTAAAATCGGAGCGAGTATTTGCGGGTAATCCATTGAAGTTCCTTGCTATACGGCGGCATACCGTGCCGCCGTATACCTCTGCTACTTAGTGGCGGACGCCGTCGTCGTCTTCATCAACGAGATCTTCGTCGTCATCGCCTTCTTCCCCGTTAGGATCTTCGTAGTAGGTACCCCAGCCGTCGTACTCGACGTCGTATTTTTCCGCCAGGGTCATCAGCTGCTCAACCTGGGCATCGATCAGCTCGGCATTCAGCGCGGATTCGCTGAGGATATCGCAGCAAATCACGGTATCACCCTCTTCAACTTCCAGCTCTTCTGGCTCAGTCACTTCATAACCCAGCTTGAAGGCCTCGACCGCCACTTTTTCCAGCGTTTCGAAATCATCGGCAGAAAGATGGTGTTCAATGGTGTACAGCGCGTCAGGATCGCTGCCGTCTTCGAGCAGTTCTTCAATAATCAGACGCGTTTCTTCACGCTGTTCTTCCAGTAATTCCGGGTTAGCCATGGCTCGTTCCTCATAATGTGTCGCAGATACTTCTATTGTCACATACCGCCGTGATTGCCTCCACCTTCTGAGAGAAAGATTTATGATGCGGGGTTGCAAATGAATATTCATACATATAAAGTGAATTTTAATTCAACAAATGGCTTGAGCCACGTGAGGGAACCATGTCCGCGTTTTATCAGAAGCATTTTTTAAAGTTGCTCGATTTTACCCCGGCCGAAATCACCGCTCTGCTTGAGCTGGCCGCCAGGCTTAAAGCTGATAAGAAAAACAATATCGAAATTCAGCATCTCGCCGGTAAAAACATCGCGCTCATCTTCGAAAAAGACTCTACCCGCACCCGATGCTCTTTCGAAGTTGCCGCATTTGACCAGGGCGCTCGCGTCACCTATCTCGGACCAAGCGGCAGCCAGATTGGCCACAAAGAGTCGATTAAAGACACCGCTCGCGTATTGGGGCGCATGTATGACGGTATTCAATATCGCGGCCATGGCCAGGAAGTGGTGGAAACCCTTGCCGAGTATGCCGGCGTTCCGGTGTGGAACGGCCTGACCAACGAATTTCACCCCACCCAGCTGCTGGCGGATTTACTGACTATGCAGGAACACCTGCCGGGCAAAGCCTTTAACGAGATGACTCTGGTCTACGCCGGCGACGCGCGGAATAACATGGGTAACTCCATGCTTGAAGCCGCTGCGTTGACCGGGCTGGATCTGCGTCTGGTCGCGCCAACGGCCTGCTGGCCGGAAGAGAAGCTGGTTGCGCAGTGCCGCACGCTGGCGCAGAAAAACGGCGGCAATATTACGCTAACTGAAGATATCGCTGCGGGCGTGAAGGGCGCGGACTTTATCTATACCGACGTCTGGGTATCGATGGGCGAAGCCAAAGAGAAGTGGGCGGAGCGTATCGCGCTGCTGCGCGGGTATCAGGTGAACCGCGAGATGATGGCGCTGACCGGCAACCCACAGGTGAAGTTCCTTCACTGTCTGCCCGCGTTCCACGACGACCAGACCACGCTCGGCAAACAGATGGCGGCGGAGTACGGCCTGCACGGCGGAATGGAAGTGACCGACGAGGTATTTGAATCCGCGGCGAGCATCGTTTTCGATCAGGCGGAAAACCGCATGCATACCATCAAAGCGGTGATGGTTGCGACGCTTTCCCACTGAAATCAAAAACTAAACGTGTAACGCTCGGCGACAATATACTGTTCTCCATAGTGAATAGGCTGATGCTGGCTATCCAGAATCAGCGTTTTCATCAGGAATAACGGTTCGCCGGGCGGTTGCTGCAGCAGCGGTGCGTTGTCAGAATGCGCGCGCACCATCTCTACCGTCGTTTCACCCGCATAGGTAGGCACGATCGCGTATTTATCACGCAATAGCTGATAAAGCGACCCGCTGAGATCTTCCTGCTGTAAAAATCCTAATCGTTTCAGAGAGTAGTAATTATTCTCTAACATTAACGGCGCATCGCCAGCGATCCTGAGGCGTTGGATATAAAGCACGGAATCATCCCTCTCAAGCTCAAGAAGCTGACGCGCATTACGATAGTCCGGCAGAATCTCACGACGAGTCACTACGCTGTGGGTTGGTAGATGGTTAGCATCGCATGCGGCAGTAAAGCTAAGCAGGTGCACAACTTTACGCTCAATTTTAGGCAGACAGACAAAAGTCCCCTTCCCCTGCTTTTTCACCAAATAGCCTTCGGCTACCAGCTCTTTCACTGCGTTGCGCACCGTAATGCGGCTGATATTGTAAAGTTCGCTGAGCTCAATCTCGGTGGGGATTTTCTCTCCTTCAGCGAGTTTCCCGGACGAGATATCGCTGAGGATTTTATCTTTAAGCTGCCTGTATAACGGTACGGAAGTATTCTGTTGCAGTCCAAAATTCGACATAAAAGAGGTACCAGCACGGCCATTGATGCGAAGCAGGATTATAATCGAAGCGCGCCCATCAAACTACGACGGCGCGCATATCCCTTAGACCCAGGCCGAAATCGCAGCAAACACGGCGCTGACTATCCACAGCACCGGAAACAGCGGCGCAATCGCCTTTAACCACTGACCAAATCCAATGCGCGCAATAGACAGCCCGGCCAGCAATACACCACCGGTAGGAGAAACCAGGTTCGTCAGGCCATTGCCAAATTGATAAGCCATTACCATCGCCTCTTTATTGATACCCACTAAATCGCCTAATGGCGCCAGCACGGGCATAGTGAGCGCAGCCTCGCCCGAAGAGGAGGGGACAAAAAAGGTGATGACGTTATGCCCTAATAGCATCAGAGTGGTGAATGCGTACTGCGGCAACCCTTCCAGCATTTCCGACAAGCCAAAGAGCAACGTGTCGATAATTCGTCCGTTCTCCGCCACCACCAAAATACCGCGCGCGAGTCCTATCACTACGGCGGCGTAAACAAACTCTTTACACCCTTCGACAAAGCTGTCGGCCATCCCGCTAATACCCATGCGCCCGACGATCCCAGAAAATAGCCCCAGAGCCAGGAACACGGAGCCGATCTCAACCATGTACCAGCCACGCGTGATTAACCCCCATGAGATGATGGCCAGCGCCAGCACAAAAGCGATGATAATCACTCGATCGGCGATGGAAAAATGGACCGACGTATCCTGTATCGACAAAAACTGCTCACGGTTGCGGCAATCACTCTCATATACCGGCGACTTTTGTGGAGTGCGTTTAACACGATGTGCGTACCACATGGTGTAAGTCATCGCCAGCAATGTGAAGACCAGCCATGCGATGGCACGCAGCCAAAGCTGCGGATTTCCCTGAATACCCGCTACGCCCTGGGCAATGAGTACAGAGAACGGATTGGTCATTGCGCCAACATAGCCAATCTGGGTTCCCAGAAAAAGAATCAGGATCGCGGTCATTGAGTCATAACCCAGCGCGAACATGAGGGATATAAAGATCGCATAAAGCGGGATCACCTCCTCGCTCATACCAAAAGTTGCGCCCCCCAGGCTAAACAAGGTCATTGCGATAGGGATAACCAGAATCCCTTTACCAGCCAGACGTTCAGCCAGCGCCACCAGCCCCCGCTCAATAGCGCCAGTACGTAAAATAACGCCAAAAGCACCACCAACAATGAGTACAAACGCCACTACGTCGGCGGCCTTGATAATTCCCTCCATCGGCGCGGCCAGTACGGCGGCAATACCCTGACGTAAATCGCCCTCGCTGCTGACTTTTTCCAGCAGATGATAAGACCCCGGGATCACTAATGTTTTCGTTTCACCGCCGGGTAAAGTCACTGAGTGATAATCAAAACTGCCGCTGGGAATACACCATGTCAGCAGCGCTACTAATATAATAATGAAGAAAATCAGAGCGTAGCAGTGTGGCATCGCCCACTTTATTTTTGCAATACGCATAATCCGCCTCGGTAAGATGTTTATATTATGTTCGCCGTCATTCGGCATTTTTAGAGTCACAGAAGGTCATGGGTAATACGGCCATCCACCAGGGTCAGTACAACGGTGGAAGTCCGTAACTCATCATTCGGGCAGCTCAACAAATTACGGTCAAAAACCGCGATATCCGCACGTTTTCCCGGCTCAAGGCTACCGGTCATATCTTCCATGCCGTGATGTCGAGCACTATTCAGCGTCCAGGCCGTTAAGAGCTGCTGTCGCGTCATTCCGCGTTCGCGGTACCAGCCATTTACGGGTGAACCATCAGGGAACTGACGACAGCAGGCGGCATACATCGCGTCAGGAACAGAAGGAATAAACAGGGGCAGATCGGTACCAATAGTGACCGTTACGCCAGCCCCGAATAGTGCGGCATAATCGTAGAATTGCGCTTCGCGCTCTTCTCCATAGCGTTCGCGCATATAGGCTTCGGCTTCGCAGGGATTAAGGAGCAGAATTTGTGCATAAACTTCGGCAAAGAGGCCGAGCTCAGCCATTCTGGGAATATCGTTTGGATGCGGGCATTCCAGATCGCTCAGAGAATGTCTGATCACACTCTGCGGGTGACGCTGACGGCATTCGGCAAAAATATCTATACAGCGGCGAATTGCGGCATCGCCCTCCGCATTCATACAGCAGTTGAATCCACGAGCATCAGCCAGCAAAACCTGCTGGCGCAGGGCATCATAGTCAACGGGCCTTTCATTGTTCGTGCCGGGACGATCGGCATAGGGGTAAATCATATCGCCGGTATGATCGGCAATAACGCCATCGACCATAAATTTAAAACCATGAAACCGCAGCCATGGCGAATGAAAGCGGCGTCGGGCCTGTTCACCGAAAGCAAGATCGACAGGCGCAGATACGGGCTGAGAAACAATGCTCACCCTCAGCGACAGCGCATCCTCTTTTTCCAGTTCATCCCAGGCATTCATCAACCGCGGCGCATCGTTGAAACAAACGTCTTTTATCGCCGTGATTCCCTGTCCGGCAAGTCGGGTCATAAATGCCCGCATTTCTTTTTTTAACTGTGCGGTATCAGCCAGCATCTCATCCAATAATGCGATTCTCGCCTCCGCGCTGCACTCTTCAGCGGTAAAGCCATAAAGCTCCACGGCGGCACGGTTCATCCAGCAATAGCTTTTGTCATCGTTAATGGCGACAACCGGCCTCTGCGGGAAAGCGTCATCCAGTAACCTGGCATCAGGCACCGCTCCCCAACGGGCAACAGACCAGCCCCAGCCATAGAGGCTTTTCCCCTCAGGGAGAAGATTTTCTGCAGCCTGTAGTAGTTCAAGAGCATGATTACTGTCGCGGGCGGCATGGAGATCGACGCCACGCCGCATGCTCATATAGCCGGTAAAAAACGTGTGATTATCGCAAAATCCCGGACAAATCAGGCGATCGCCAAGTTCGATAAAGCGAGTACTTTCACCTCTCCAGGGTTGAATATCTTCCCCATTCGCTATCATCGCCGCGATAGCGCCATTTTTAATGACGACATATCCGCTAAATAGCTCATTTCTGGCAGCAGTAAAAATAGCATCAGAACGTAAAATCAAATCAGCAGCTTCACTATGCATATTTCTTTCCTCACGGAAAAAGCGCACGAATCCCCGTTTCCGCCCGGCAAGCGGACGGAAATCAGTACGGAAAAATGAGAGAGGGCGTTATAGGTTAGTAGTGAGTCCCGTAGCCAAACGCCCCTTCTTTCAGGCAAATTTGTGCCGAGAAAGCTGCTGCTTTTTGCAGGCTATTGGTAATCGCTTCGCGCTTGTTACCCGTAGGTTGGGCCAGAAAATGGCAAACGAAAGCGGTAATAAAAGCATCACCTGCGCCCATTGTATCGACTGGAGTGACGTAATCGGGCGCCTGCTGATACCAATCCTGCCCGTCAAATAAAATCGCGCCTTCATCCCCACGCGTCGCGCAGACAATGCGACTCCCGCTGGCCTGCGCCTGTTGCACAATTTCACGCGTTTGCGCCAGGCTGTAGTCAGCGCATGAGAAGAATGCGAAGTCGACGTAGCGGCACAGCAGCAGCGCCTGCTCCAGTACAAAGTCATCTGAAAAATCGAAAGAGACAGGAATGTTGAGCTTGCGTAACTGAGGTAATTGCGTCTCCATGTAGCTGTAACAACCGCTATGGATCAGATCAAACTCACGCAGGTATTGCTCATGCTGAAAAATAAAATCCATCGAAGTTGTCTTACGAATCCCCCCGGCGTTCGAACCAAGAAATATCCGTTCTCCCTCTTCGATTTTCAGCTGCGCACAGCCGTTCTCCCCGGCCACCTGCAGACAGTGGGGCCACTTGACGCCAACTTTATCCAGCACCTGCATAACGTGCTCCGCAGCGGCATCATTACCAAAAATCCCCAGATAGGCCGCATTGTGTCCCAACATGGCCGCATAAGCGGCAAAGTTCAACGCATTTCCACCGGGATACATGGTCTGAGTATGGGCGTATTTATCGACGACGTTATCGCCAATTCCAATCACATTCATCATAATTCCCCTTAGTATTCCACCAGCCCCATATAGCGGCGGGTATCCAATGGATGCTGACGAATGTCGGCAAGCGCAGAACGATATTCACACATGATGCTGTAAAACAGCACCGGGTTGAAAAACTCCACGACTGACGGAGGGAGAACCCCGATGCCCAGTTCTTTAGCATCAACGACTTCCACTTTCTCTGCATACTTGGTGAGGAAGACCAAAGCTCGCTCATCCATCGCCCGCGTACGGCCTTCGTTCATTAATAAAATAAACGGCGTCTCTTTATCCGTAACTTCGAAAGGCCCGTGGAAGTACTCACCGGAGTGAATAGGTGCGGCATGTAGCCATTGCATTTCCATTAGTGAGCAGATAGCAAAACCATAAGCATGGCCGTAAGAAGCTCCGCTGGAGAGGATATAGAAGAGTTTTTCATCCTGATATTTTTGGGCAAAACGCTGGCAGCGATCCGCAACCTGCTGACGGCCATGAGCAATGACGCCGTTAATTTGGGCCATTCCCTGTTGGAAATCAGCGTAATTATCGAAACCTTCAACCTGCTGCAGCGTATCAACGCATAGATTGAGGATAATCGCCATCGGATTATCGACCACATTAGTATCGTTACCCCAGGCATAGAGAATGTTGTGGCTGGCGTATTCGATCAGCTGTGCCTGAGCGTTGTGAGTCAGCGTAATAGTATGCGCTTGATGCTGCTGTGCAAGCTTAGCCGCAGCGACGGATTCTGGCGTGTTGCCCCCGTGCGAACAGACGATAACCAGCGAATTCACCCCCAACGTTTTTGGCGTCGCGTAGACAAACTCATTGGCGGTATACATGCCTACATGAAGCGTTGTCGCCTCGCTATCAAGAAAGTATTTAGCCGGATACATATCCACTAATGACCCGCCGCAGGCCACAAGGAACACCTGGCGGATTCCGCCTTTATCTTCTATCTCTTTCGCAACGGCATTAATTATTTCTTTAGTATTCATATAGTAATAACTCCACATCTCATTATTGATTGTTCAAATTAACGGAAACAACATTAATACGTTATACAACGTATTAATGAGATCGCCATCAAAATTTGCACAATGCGCGCGGTATGAGCATTTGGCTGAAGCATCAAATGAGAGGGAATAAGAAGTAAAAAATTGGGAATAGCTAGAAAAAACAAAGGCTAACAATGGTTACAAGACGACAATTGCTAGCCTTGGGTAAAAATACGCTCGTCAACTAAACCATCAGCATCTTCACAACCGCTTTGCGCACCTTCGCCGGTGCGCCAACCGCGCATAGCGGCTTATGCACTTCGCCGGGATAGAACACGACAAAGTCGCCTTCGCTGAGAATCACGGTTTTTTCCTGCGCCCCTTCAGCCAGGAAAGCGATGTCTTTATCCGCCAGCCAGTCGGTATCCGGCGCGCCGGCAGGGAGAACGCTAAAGGTCATGCCCTCCTGACCTTTCAATACAATCTGGATGTCCAGGTAGCGGGCGTGATACTCGGCGCGGCGGTCGGCCATCGGCTCGGTAGTATCTTCAGAAATGAGATAAAACAGATTGTTACCGTCAATATCATGTTTACCCAGCGGCGTCGCGTCGGTGACATGGGCTTTCACGTATTCAATAGCTTTGCGCAGAGGCTCCGGCAACCCGCTTTGCAGATGGTGAATATTTCCAACGATCATAGTAACCTCAAATGTAAAACAGCTTTTCATTTTCAGGTTTTATACCCCCCTTCTGACTGCCATACCACCACTTTTTACGGGTTTTTTGCGTTAACGCATGATTACCCAGGCAAACGTTTACCTGTTTGTGGATTAATCGCTTGATCCGAAAAATGAGCTGCGTATAATGCCACCCGTTTTGCCGGGAGGAATTATGGTTCAGTGTGTACGACATCGCGTCTTACCGCGTCTGAAAACAGACGCTGGCCTGCCGTTTTTCCTTTCCGTTGCATCCGTATTCGTAAAGCCCCTTTTTTAAGGGGCTTTTTTTTTGCCCAGGCGTCAGGAGATAAACATGGCTAACCCGCTATTCCAAAAACATATCATTTCCATAAACGATCTCAGCCGCGAAGACCTTGAACTGGTACTGGCGACCGCTGCAAAACTGAAAGCAAATCCACAGCCGGAGCTGCTCAAGCATAAAGTGATTGCCAGCTGCTTTTTTGAAGCGTCGACCCGCACACGCCTGTCTTTTGAAACCGCCATGCACCGCCTGGGCGCCAGCGTGGTCGGTTTCTCAGACAGCAGCAACACCTCGCTGGGCAAAAAAGGCGAAACCCTGGCCGACACCATCTCGGTCATCAGCACCTACGTCGATGCTATCGTGATGCGCCACCCGCAGGAAGGCGCGGCGCGCCTGGCGACCGAGTTCTCCGGCGGTATTCCGGTACTCAACGCCGGCGATGGCGCTAACCAGCATCCGACGCAGACCCTGCTCGATCTCTTCACCATTCAGGAGACGCAGGGCCGTCTGGAAAATCTTAACGTGGCGATGGTCGGCGACCTGAAGTATGGCCGTACCGTCCACTCCCTGACGCAGGCGCTGGCGAAATTTAACGGCAATCGCTTCTACTTTATCGCGCCGGACGCGCTGGCCATGCCGCAGTACATTCTCGATATGCTCGACGAAAAAGGCATTGCCTGGAGCCTGCATAACGCGATTGAAGAGGTGATGGAAGAGGTGGACATTCTGTATATGACTCGCGTACAGAAAGAGCGTCTCGACCCGTCAGAATATGCCAACGTCAAGGCGCAGTTTGTTCTGCGCGCCGCCGACCTGGAAGGCGCCCGTGAGAATATGAAGGTGCTGCATCCGCTGCCGCGCATTGACGAAATTACCACCGATGTTGATAAAACGCCGCACGCCTGGTACTTCCAGCAGGCGGGCAACGGCATCTTCGCGCGCCAGGCGTTACTGGCACTGGTACTGAATAGCGATCTGGCACTGTAAGGGGAAATAAAGATGACACACGACAATAAATTACAGGTAGAAGCCATCAAACGTGGCACCGTTATCGACCATATCCCGGCGCAGGTCGGTTTTAAGCTGCTGACGCTGTTCAAACTAACCGAAACGGATCAGCGCATCACCATCGGCCTGAACCTGCCGTCAGGCGAAATGGGCCGTAAGGATTTAATCAAAATTGAGAACACCTTCCTGACCGATGAGCAGGTCAACCAGCTCTCCCTGTATGCGCCTCAGGCCACGGTGAACCGCATTGATGAGTATGAAGTCGTTGGTAAATCCCGACCGAATCTGCCGGACCGTATCAATAACGTGCTGGTATGCCCGAACAGCAACTGCATCAGCCACGCCGAGCCGGTGTCCTCCAGCTTTGCAGTGAAGAAACGTGAAAACGATATCGCGCTGAAGTGCAAATACTGTGAAAAAGAATTTTCACATCATGTCGTGCTGGCAAACTAAATTTATTAGCGTCATCAGGAGCAGCCCCGAAAAGGGGCCTGTTCCTGAAAGCATCATATACATTAAACGCGCGGCTGCCATTTCAATGTTCGTTTGAAAAGGCATCACTCTATCTCAGTTTATTATCATTTACGATCGTCTCACCTCATTGCTAAAATGAGTCATTATTTATATTCATCATTAACTATCATCGATATTGCTCCGGTATTTTTCGCTTTATACACTGCATAAACGCTTTCCAATAATTAATCATTGTTCACTGGATGAATTATGCAACTGAAGAAATTATCGATATATACCGCCACATTATTATTTACCTCCTCGGCGTTGGCTCATGGCTACGTGGCGTTTCCGCCCAGTCGGGCCTATCAATGTAATACAGGCAAAAACAGCGACTGCGGTTCAGTACAGTGGGAGCCGCAAAGCGTTGAGCAAGCGAGCGGTTTTCCTGAAGGTGCAATGCCGCCGGACGGTCAACTGGCCAGCGCGGGTAAAGCCAACTTCTCACAGCTTGATAGCCAGAGCCCGACTCGCTGGGCTAAAAGCGCAATAAAGAGCGGGGAAAATAACTTCATCTGGCACCATTCTGCTCCCCATAGAACCACCAACTGGCGTTATTACATAACCAAACAGAACTGGGACCAAAATAAGCCGCTGACGCGCAGCGATTTTGAAAGTAAGCCCTTCTGTCAAATTGACGGTAACGGCATGACGCCGGCTATTGAGGTCACCCACTCATGTAATGTGCCAGAGCGTACCGGTTATCAGGTTATTTATGCAGTCTGGGAAATCGCCGATACGGCAAATAGTTTTTATCAGGCCATTGACGTCGATTTTGGCGGTACCGGCGATGACGCTGAGAACAGTTCCCTCTGGACAACGCAGCTTACCGGTCAGCTGAGCGGAAAAGATCTTCATGCTGGTGATAAAGTCATTGCCCATTTCTTTAATGCCAGCGGAGAGGTTCATTCGCTGCAAACGGAATTGACTATTGCCAGCGAAGCGCAAGGGAAATCCAGCCAATGGTCTTACGATTTGGCGGAAGTCATTAATACCGCACACCATGATAGCCTGCGTGCCGGAGTAAAAGACGGCAGTGGCAACATTAATCCCATCTATGGCGTTAACCAGGTGTATGCGCCGCAAGGCAGCGCGTTGCAAAGCGTCACGCTGAGTTATAGCGAATCGCAAGCGGACGATACCGCGAAAGAATCCCTGAGCCTCAGCAACGTCGCCGCAACCCCCATCGAAAACGGCAAAGCAACGGTGACTTTCAACGCCGCGGCCAAAGGCGAAATGCATCTCATCGCCGTCGTCAGCGATCATGCGGGTGCAGAGAAAGGGAGTCTCCAGCAAACGATAGATAATCGCTCTCTGCCGTTATCGATCCCACTGACCAACGTTCAGGCAGGCCATCATATGCTGCGCTACTCAGCCAGTAATGCGCAGGGCGCCATCATCAGCCAGGGTGTGATCAACCTGATGCTGGAAGAGAAGAGCGAACCAACGCCAGCGCCTGCGGGAAACTACGATTATACCTTCCCGGATAACCTGAAAAGCTATACGGCGGGGACGAAGGTCATGCAGCCTGAAAATGGCAAAGTGTACCAATGTCGTCCGTTCCCCTACAGCGGCTACTGCGTGCAGTGGAGCCAACACGCCAGCCAGTACGAGCCGGGGGTTGGCTCTGACTGGGCGATGGCCTGGACCGAAGTCGCCCAATAATTTCTCCCGGCGGCTCACGCCTTATGCGGATAGCGCCCTGCGTTATCCGCTTTTCTCCTTCGCAAAATGCGGCCTGCTTAATGATAAAGCAGCCAGCACTCTTTATAATGGCCCACGCCAGTCTGATTACATTTAAATATTTCAGGAGAACTCATGTCTAAAACTATCGCGACGGAAAATGCGCCAGCAGCCATCGGCCCGTACGTTCAGGGCGTTGATCTGGGTAACATGATCATCACTTCCGGGCAGATCCCGGTAGACCCGAAAACCGGCAGCGTGCCGGAAGAGGTTGCGGCTCAGGCGCGTCAGTCGCTGGAGAACGTGAAAGCTATCGTCGAAGCCGCGGGCCTGAAAGTGGGCGATATCGTTAAAACCACCGTTTTCGTGAAAGACCTCAACGATTTCGCTACCGTTAACGCTGCGTATGAAGCCTTCTTCACCGAGCACAAGGCCACCTTCCCGGCGCGCTCCTGCGTAGAAGTGGCGCGTCTGCCGAAAGACGTGAAGATTGAGATTGAAGCGATCGCCATTCGCCGCTAATCATAGACAGTATGAACAAAGGCAGCCCGTGGCTGCCTTTGTTGTTTCTGCTCTTAAAGCGCCTCGCTCACTGCCAGCCGTAGCGACGGCTGTAAAAGCCCTTAACCATTTGGGTCAGGGTCATATAGCCCGCCAGGATAGCAATCAGCCACGGGAAGTAGCTTAACGGCAGCGCCTGAAGCTGTAGATACCCCGCCAGCGGCGAGAACGGCAGCGCTACTCCAACCACCATGACCAGCAGCGTCATCACGATCAGCGGCCAGGCCGCACGGCTCTGGATAAAGGGGATCCGCCGCGTGCGGATCATATGCACGATCAGCGTCTGCGACAGCAGGCCCACCACAAACCAGCCGGACTGGAACAGGGTCTGATGTTCCGGCGTATTGGCGTGGAATACCCACCACATCAGGCAGAACGTCAGAATATCGAATATCGAACTGATCGGCCCAAAGAAGACCATAAAGCGCCCGAGATCCGCCGGGTTCCAGCGCTGCGGTTTACGGATCTGCTCATCGTCAACGTTATCAAACGGAATGGCGACCTGGGAGACATCGTACAGCAGATTCTGGATCAGCAGATGCAGCGGCAGCATCGGCAGGAACGGCAGGAAGGCGCTGGCCACCAGCACGCTGAACACGTTGCCGAAGTTGGAGCTGGCGGTCATTTTGATGTATTTGAGCATATTGGCGAAGGTCCGGCGGCCTTCAATAACCCCCTCTTCCAGCACCATCAGGCTCTTCTCCAGCAGGATGATATCCGCCGCTTCACGAGCAATGTCCACGGCGCCGTCGACGGAAATACCAATATCCGCCGCGCGCAGCGCCGGGGCGTCGTTAATGCCGTCGCCCATAAATCCCACCACGTGTCCTTCGCGTTTCAGCAGAGTCACGATACGCTCTTTGTGCAGCGGCGCCAGGCGCGCAAACAGGGTGGTACGTTTTGCCAGCTCGGCCAGTTCATCATCGCTCAGCGCTTCAACCTGGCTGCCGATGACCACTTCACCCGCATCCAGACCTACTTCGTGGCAGACTTTGGCCGCCACCAGCTCGCTGTCTCCGGTCAGGATTTTGACCGTAATACCGCTGGCCTTCAGCGCTTTCAGCGCCGGGGCTGTGGTCTCTTTCGGCGGGTCCAGGAAAGCGATATAGCCTTCAAGGATCAGGTCGGATTCATCCGCGCGCTGGTAGTCGCCTTCGCGGGCGGGCAGATACTTCGTCGCCACCGCCACCACGCGCAATCCCTGACAATTGAGGCTGTCGGTCACCCGACGGATGCGCCGCAGCATGGTGTCGTCCAGCGGTACGATGTCGCCGTTATAGCGCACCTGGGTCGAGACGTTGAGGATCTCCTGCAGCGCCCCTTTGCAGATCAGTTGATGAACGTTGCTCTGCTCCTGCACCACCACCGACATGCGGCGACGCTCAAAATCGAACGGGATCTCATCCACTTTCTGCCAGCGTTCCGCCAGCCCGCGCGCCGACTCCTGTTCAACGCCTTCCAGCACTGCGGTATCGAGCAGATTCTTCAGTCCGGTCTGATAGTGGCTGTTCAGCCAGGCCGTATGCAGCACGCGTTCGCTCACCTTGCCGGAGACATCGGTGTGGTTCTCCAGCACGATTTTATCCTGCGTCAGGGTACCGGTTTTATCGGTGCACAGAATGTCCATCGCGCCAAAGTTCTGTATCGCGTCGAGGTGCTTGACGATCACTTTCTGTTTTGACAGCTTCACCGCCCCGCGCGCCAGGGTCGAGGTGACGATCATCGGCAGCATCTCCGGGGTCAGGCCCACCGCGACGGAGAGCGCGAACAGCGCCGCCTCCCACCAGTCGCCTTTGGTATAGCCGTTAATCAGCAGCACAACCGGCGTCATCACCAGCATAAAGCGGATCAGCAGCATGCTGACCCGGCTGATCCCTTTCTGAAAGGCGTTCGGCTCGCTTTCCTGCTCGCTAACGCGGCCAGCCAGTTGACCAAACCAGGTACCGCCGCCGGTGGCGAAAACAATCGCCTGCGCCGAACCGCTCACCACGTTGGTGCCCATAAAGCACAGAGTGTCGCACTCCAGCGGGTTCGTCTGCAGCGGGTCGCGGGTACGGGCGACTTTTTCAACCGGCAGCGATTCACCGGTCAACGACGCCTGGGCGACAAACAGATCGCGCGCCTGAATAACGCGCAGATCTGCGGGGATCATGTCTCCCGCCGATAGCTTAACGATATCCCCCGGCACCAGCTGGTCGATGGGCAGCTCGCACCAGCGGCTTTCACCCTGCTCATTCACCACCCGCAGTACCGTCGCGGTATTGCTGACCATCGCCTTCAGGGCGTCCGCCGCTTTGGTCGAGCGGGCTTCCTGGATAAAGTTCAGCAGCGTGGAGATCCCCACCATCAGGGCGATGACCGCCGCGGCAAACAGATCTTCCGTCGAGTAGGAGACGATACCCAGGACGGTCAACAGCAGGTTGAAGGGATTGCGATAGCAGCTCCACAGATGCACCCACCAGGGTGACGGTTTCTGCGCCGGGATCTGGTTTTCGCCATACCGGGCGATTTTCTGCGCCACTTCGCCTGCATTGAGCCCTTCCGGATGGCTGGCGAAAGCGCGCCAGATTTCATTCTCATCCATTGCCGCGACGTTCAGGCACTGCTTGCCAAGAGAATCGGGGATTGGCGCGCTCGCCATATTGCGGGCATCAGGAAGCGGATCGCGCTGGACTAAACGATGCGGTAAATGGCGGCCAAGCTGGGCAAACAGCTGGCGGGTAAAATTTTTCAACATAAACGGTCCCTCCGCGCTCGCACGAGCGAACGCAGCGCTAACGACAGGCGCAAGTCAACCTTACCTGTCAGGCATGTTATTTTTATGGCAGGGACATCAAAGACATCGCTGCTTTACGCTTCCGGTAAAGCAGCGCTAAGCAGATTTACCGGAAAAAGTGGTAGCTCCATCGAGGATGAGGAGTGGGATCGGGGTCCATAAAATCTCCGGTAAATGAATACAAACGGCGCGAATTATAACGTCACCGATAATCTATTTGTGGCTATTATGGCGATGATACCCCCCGGCAACTAAACCAGACGTAAACCAGACTTTGCTCATTGTGGTTTCGTTGAGTAGCATTAGGCTCACTTTAAGCGGACTACAACGAGAACCCTGCATGCAAAACCGGCTGACCATCAAAGATATCGCGCGCTTAAGCGGCGTCGGGAAATCGACGGTATCGCGCGTGCTTAATAACGAAAGCGGCGTTAGCGAACGCACTCGCGAGCGAGTCGAAGCGGTGATGCAGCAGCACGGTTTTTCACCCTCTCGTTCTGCCAGGGCGATGCGCGGCCAGAGCGACAAAGTGGTGGCAATTATCGTCACGCGTCTGGATTCATTGTCGGAAAACCTTGCCGTCCAGACCATGCTGCCCGCCTTTTACGAGCAGGGCTACGATCCGATTATGATGGAAAGCCAGTTCTCCCCGGCGCTGGTAGAGGAGCATCTCGGCATGCTCGCCCGGCGCAATATCGACGGCGTGGTGCTGTTTGGTTTTACCGGCATCCATGAAGAGATGCTCACCCCGTGGCGGGAGACGCTGGTGCTGCTGGCCCGCGACGCGCCGGGCATCGCCTCCGTGTGCTATGACGATGAAGGGTCGATCAGGATGCTGATGCAGCGCCTGTACGATCGCGGGCATCGCCACATTAGCTTCCTCGGCGTTCCGCACAGCGACGTCACCACCGGGCAGCGCCGCCACCAGGCCTACCTCGATTTCTGCCGTCAAAAGCACCTCTCGCCCCTTGCCGCTCTGCCGGGCCTGGGCATGAAGCAGGGCTACGAAAACGTCGCCTGCCTGCTGTCGGCTGAAACCAGCGCGCTGGTCTGCGCCACCGATACCCTCGCGCTGGGGGCCAGCAAATATCTCCAGCAACAGGGTATCGATCATCTCCAGCTTGCCAGCGTCGGCAGCACGCCGCTGATGAAGTTTCTCCACCCGGAGATCCTGACCGTCGATCCCGGCTACGCCGAGTCCGGACGCCAGGCGGCTAAGCAGCTGATCGAGCAGATCGCCGGCAGTCGGGAGCCTCGTCAAATCGTCATTCCCGCCGTACTGAATTAAGCCAGTCTTAACGATTTATGTGATCTTCGCTGCGTTTCGGGAACGTTCCCATTTTGCAATTCAAACGGAGCGAGTAGGATCCGCTGCAAGTTAAATGCAACCTCTCCCCTCGGTCATGAGGCCTCATCATGAGTAAAGTAAATCAGCAGGACATCGATAAACTTATCGAACTGGTGGGCGGACGCGATAATATCGCCACCGTCAGCCACTGTATTACCCGTCTGCGCTTTGTGCTGAATAATCCAGCCATTGCCAAACCGAAAGAAATTGAACAACTACGCATGGTGAAGGGCTGCTTTACCAACGCCGGTCAGTTCCAGGTGGTGATCGGTACCGAGGTTGGCGACTACTATAAAGCGCTACTGGCGACCACCGGCCAGGCCAGCGCGGATAAAGAGCAGGCCAAAAAAGCCGCACGCCAGAATATGAAGTGGCATGAACAGCTCATTTCACATTTCGCGGAGATCTTCTTCCCGCTGCTACCTGCGCTGATCAGCGGCGGCCTGATCTTAGGCTTCCGCAACGTGATCGGCGATCTGCCAATGAGCAACGGCCAGACGCTGGCGCAGATGCATCCGTCGCTGAAAACCCTTTATGACTTCCTGTGGCTGATTGGCGAGGCGATCTTCTTCTACCTGCCGGTGGGTATCTGCTGGTCTGCGGTAAAGAAAATAGGCGGCACGCCGATCCTCGGCATCGTGCTGGGCGTTACGTTAGTTTCTCCGCAGTTGATGAACGCCTACCTGCTGGGTCAGCAGGTGCCGGAGGTATGGAACTTCGGCCTGTTTACGATTGAGAAAGTCGGCTACCAGGCGCAGGTGATTCCGGCCTTGATGGCGGGGCTGGCGCTCGGCTTTATTGAAACGCGGCTGAAACGCATCGTGCCTGACTATCTTTACCTGGTGATCGTGCCGGTCTGTTCGCTGATCCTGGCGGTCTTCCTCGCGCACGCCTTTATCGGACCGGTTGGCCGCATGATTGGCGACGGCGTGGCCTGGGCCGTGCGTCATCTGTTAACCGGCAGCTTTGCGCCGATTGGCGCCGCGCTGTTCGGCTTCCTGTACGCCCCGCTGGTGATCACCGGAGTCCATCAGACCACGCTCGCCATCGATATGCAGATGATTCAAAGCATGGGCGGTACGCCGGTATGGCCGCTGATTGCGTTGTCCAACATCGCTCAGGCGTCGGCAGTGGTGGGGATAATCATCGCCAGCCGTAAACAGAACGAACGCGAAATCTCCGTTCCGGCCGCCATTTCCGCCTATCTCGGCGTGACGGAACCCGCTATGTACGGTATCAATCTGAAATACCGCTTCCCGATGCTTTGCGCGATGGTCGGCTCCGGTCTTGCCGGGCTGCTGTGCGGACTGAACGGTGTGATGGCCAACGGCATCGGCGTCGGTGGCCTGCCGGGCATTCTCTCTATTCAACCCACCTACTGGCAGGTTTACGCACTGGCGATGGCCATTGCCGTGATTGTGCCGATTGTCCTGACGACGGTCGTTTACCAGCGCAAATTCCGCCAGGGCACCTTACAGATTGTCTGACATCTTATTTTCGGGGCGCGCTGTCGCCCCCTTTTTTGTAGCAGGAACGCAATATGAATACCCTTCCCCTCTGGTGGCAAAACGGCGTTATTTATCAAATCTATCCGAAGAGTTTCCAGGATACGACCGGCACCGGTACCGGCGATCTGCGCGGCGTCACCTCTCGCCTCGACTATCTGCAAAAGCTTGGCGTTGACGCTATCTGGCTGACGCCGTTCTACGTCTCGCCGCAGGTGGATAACGGCTACGATGTGGCCAACTATACCGCTATCGACCCCGCCTACGGCACGCTGGACGATTTCGACGAGCTGGTGGCACAGGCGAAGGCGCGAGGAATTCGTATCGTGCTGGATATGGTGCTGAACCACACTTCGACCGAGCATGCCTGGTTCCGGGAAGCGCTCAGCAAAGAGAGTCCGTATCGCCAGTTCTATATCTGGCGCGACGGCGAGCCGACCACCCCGCCGAACAACTGGCAATCTAAGTTTGGCGGCAACGCCTGGCAGTGGCACGCCGAAAGCGAGCAGTACTATCTGCATCTGTACGCCGTTGAGCAGGCAGATCTGAACTGGGAAAACCCTGCCGTGCGCGCAGAGCTGAAAAAAGTCTGCGAATTCTGGGCCGATCGCGGCGTCGATGGCCTGCGCCTGGACGTGATCAATGTTATCTCCAAAGACCAGTCCTTCCCGTCCGATACCGCTGGCGATGGCCGCCGCTTTTATACCGACGGTCCGCGAGCGCACGAATTTTTGCAGGAGATGAGCCGCGATGTCTTCACCCCGCGAAATCTGATGACGGTGGGCGAAATGTCCTCCACCACGCTTGAACATTGCCAAAAATATGCGGCGCTCGACGGCAGCGAACTCTCGATGACCTTTAACTTCCACCATCTGAAGGTGGACTACCCCGGCGGAGAGAAGTGGACGCTGGCGCGACCGGATTTTGTGGCGTTGAAATCGCTGTTCAGGCACTGGCAGCAGGGAATGCACAATCGCGCCTGGAATGCGCTGTTCTGGTGTAACCACGATCAGCCGCGCATCGTCTCCCGTTTCGGTGATGAAGGGGAATACCGCGTCCCGGCGGCGAAAATGCTGGCGATGGTGCTGCACGGCATGCAGGGCACGCCCTATATTTATCAGGGCGAAGAGATTGGCATGACTAATCCGCACTTTACGCGCATCACCGATTATCGCGACGTTGAGAGCCACAACATGTATATCGAACGCGCGGCTCAGGGCCGGGACGCGGATGAACTGTTGGCGATTCTGGCCAGTAAATCGCGCGATAACAGCCGCACGCCCATGCAGTGGAACCGCGGTGAAAACGGCGGATTCACCGCAGGCGAGCCGTGGATTGCGCTGTGCGACAACTATCGCGAGATTAACGCCGAAGCAGCGCTGGCGGACCCGGAATCCGTGTTTTATGCCTATCAGCAGCTGATTGCGCTGCGCAAGAGCACGCCGGTGCTGACCTGGGGCGATTACCAGGACCTGCTGCCGGAACATCCGTCGCTGTGGTGCTACCGCCGTCAGTGGCAGGGACAAACGCTGGTCGTCGTGGCGAACCTGAGCCGCGAGTTCCAGCGCTGGCAGCCGGAAGCCATGAGCGGCGACTGGCGGACGCTCATGAGCAACTACGCGGAAGTGGCGAACCGCCCTGCCGATATGACCCTGCGCCCGTTTGAAGCGGTATGGTGGCTGCAGGCGTAACCCCCTCCCCGGCTTGCGCTACGCTTAGCCGGGCTACCGATTCACAGCCGTCTGCGGGCCGGTAGCCCGGGCAGGCGCGTCAAGCGCCGCCTCCGGGAATACGCTTTAAATACGGTCAGCCGCCGACAGGGTCGCGCTGGCCTCCGGCTGCGCGGACGCCTGCTCTTCTTTCGCCTTCAGGCGATCCCATACCCGGAAGAACGGATAATAGATCACCAGCGAGATCGCCAGGTTCACCACCTGCAGCACCGCGCCGGAAATATGCCCTCCGGTCGCCAGATAGCCGCTCATAAAAATAGGCGTGGTAAACGGCAGCGCAATCCCCGCCGGCTTCATCACCAGCCCGGTGGCCATCGCGGTATACGAGACAATCACCAGCAGGACCGGCGTCAAAATAAACGGCAAGAAGAAGTACGGGTTCATCACCAGCGGAATGCCGAATACCATCGGCTCGCTGATATTAAACAGCGCCCCCGGCGCGGCGATTTTTCCCAGCTGTTTCATCTGCTGGCTACGGCTGCGCAGCAGCATAAAAATCACCAGCCCCAGCAGCGCACCGGTACCGCCGGGCGCAATCCACAGATCATAAAACTGCTGGGTAATGATATGCGGGATCGGCAGTCCATTCTGAAACGCTTCCAGGTTTTCCGACATATTCGACAGCCAGACCGGGCGAATAAACACCAGCACAATGGTGTCGCCGTGCAGCCCCAGGGTCCACAGGATACCAATCAGGATCACCGAGATAATCATCCCCGGCAGCGAACCGCCGACGTGCGACATGGGAATACCGATAAGGGTGGTAATCATGCTATTGATATCGCCGAACGGCGAAGCTTCAACGATCAGGCGCAGCGCCAGCACCACGGCCAGCACGCAGAAACCGGGGATCAGGGCGAGAAAAGATTTCGCCACCGCAGGCGGTACGCCGTCCGGCATGCGGATCACCAGATTACGGCTGGCCACCAGGCGATAAATCTCTGTAGAGAGCAGCGAAATCACAATCGCCACAAACAGTCCCTGGCTGCCAATCATCCCCACCGGCAGCACGCCTTTGACGATTTGCGCCGCTGAACCATCTGCCGGCGTAAAGAGCGTCACCTGGGGGATCGTCATCACAAACGCCACCAGCGACATCGCCCCGGCGCTTAGCGGATCCAGGGTGCGATATTTCTCCGCCAGCCGGTAGGCAATGCCGAAGGCGGAGAGCAGCGCCATGATGTCATAGGTCGCTTTGACCGGGTACAGCATCTTATCGCGCCAGGCATCGCCAAACACGCTGGCCATCAGCTCACCATAACCGGGGATCGGCAGATAAGCGAATATCAGGAAAAACGAACCGATCAGCATAAACGGCATATTAAGGATAATGCCGTCACGTACCGACAGGACATGCTTCTGCCCGCCGATTTTCAGCGCGGCGGGCATGACATAGCGTTCAATAAATGAAGTACGAGACATAATGGTATCCCCGAAGGCGGAAAAGTTTAGTTAAACTGCGTTAACCAGGGGCGGTTGATGGTTAACACCTCATCAAGCAGCGCCCGGGCATCGGTCACATTCCCGACCAGCGGGTTACTCACCAGCGCCAGCAGCGCGCTATCCCGGCAGCCGTGGACCGCGGCCTCAATCGTCAAGCGCTCGAAGGCTTTCACCTGTTGCGTCAGTCCGTTCATGATCGGCGGCAGCGCGCCAAAGGCCAGCGGTCGTGCGCCCTGCGCGTCAATAATGCTGCTAATTTCCACCACCGCATCATCATCGAAGCCGTGAATCGCGCCGTTGTTGCGGGTGTTGACGACCATCTCCTTGCCAAGATTGTTGTAGATGGCGTTAATCAGCTCCACCGCCACTTCGGAGTAGTACGCACCGCCGCGGAAGCTCAGCTGTTCGGGCTTTTCATCCAGATCGGGCCGGGCATAGATATCAAACAGCTCCTGTTCCACCTTCATCACCTGCTCTGCGCGGGTGCCTTTGGTTTTTGCCGCTTCAATCTCTTCCGCCAGCATCGCTGGCGTCAGCCAGTAATAGCGATGATAGGGACAGGGGATCGCCTTCAGGGCCCGCAGAAACTCCGCCGGCCACGGCAGCGATTGAATATTGTTCATCGAGAGCGATTGACCGTCACACAGCATGTCGATGACCTTGCTGGTCACCTCTTCCCGCCCCTGCATCACCTTGTGTACCCAGACCATATGATTCAGCCCGGCGAAGCTCAGCCGAACCTCCTCTTCTTTTGCGTCCAGCATTCCGGCAATCATATGCTGCATATTGATGGGCACGTTGCACAGGCCGATAATTTTGGCGCTGCTGTAGCGACTCACCGCTTCCGTCACAATCCCGGCCGGATTGGTAAAATTGAGGATAAAGGCATCGGGCGCCAGCGCTTCCACCTTGCGGGCAACTTGTAAAATCACCGGAATAGTGCGCAGCGCTTTGGCAAATCCGCCGACGCCGGTAGTTTCCTGGCCCAGCAGCTGATACTTCAGCCCCAGACGCTCATCCGCCGCCCGCGCCGCCAGCTGACCAACCCGCAGCTGAGTCAGTACAAATTTAGCGCCGCGAATGGCCTCATCCAGGCTGAAATGCACGCTGACCTTAACCTGTTCGAGGCCATGGCGCTTAAACATACGCTGGGTCAGCGCGGCGATAATCGCCACTTTCTCGCGCCCGGCGTCAACATCGACCAGCGCCAGCTCCGTGACCGGAATCTGCTGATGGCGAAGGATGATGCCTTCGATAAGTTCCGGCGTATAGCTGCTGCCGCCGCCGATTACAGCTATTTTCAATGCTTGCATAGTGGCCTCATTTTTGGCGTACAGATCCCCGCGCAAGGCCGCAGTGGCTTTGCGAAATGAACGCGTTGATGGGAAAGCGTTAGTGGTTCAGCAGAGCGAGCGCTTTATCCAGTACGGCGGCCCCGCGCATCATGCCGTAATCCGCCATGTCGATCACCGCCACGGCTTTTCCGTGCGGGGCAGCAAGCTCCGTCAACCGGGCCGCTTCATACTTCACCTGCGGCCCCAGCAAAATCACGTCGGCATTGGGCAACTCGCGCTCAAACTCGGCGACGGGTACAGCGTAAATCTCCAGCGCCAGCGCGCGCTGTTGCGCCTCGGCTTTCATTTTGTTAACCAGCATGCTGGTGGACATTCCGGCGGCGCAGCACAGGACAATACGTGGCATAATTCCTCCCCATGGGTTTTGCTTGAGCAAGTGCTAAACAGGCACCATCGACTATAGGGCGAGGTGCGGGTACAGAAGAAGGCTATATGAAAATTTTTTTCATGTACGTGATCGAGGCGTTATTTTTCACCCTTATAATTGCCCATAAAAAGCAGAATCAGCAATAATCCCAGGCATTACGCGTGATTAAGTGGTATAAAAAGCCATCATTATTTGAAAAATATTTTCAATCTGGCGGTGGCAGAGAGAGGCTGAAAGCATGGATATCGTAGGACAGTTACAGGAAGGCATGACTCGCTTAAGCGCTCAGGAATCGAAGGTCGCGGCATTTATTCTGCAGAATTTAAGTTTTACCGCCAGCGCCTCGATTGATGAACTGGCGGTGCGCGCTGGCGTGAGCGCAGCCACGATTACCCGCTTTGCCCGCTCCGTAGGCTGCGAGGATATTCGTGATTTGCGTAAGCAGCTGGCGCAGGCTTGCGAACGACGCACCGGTTGGCTAAACGAAGAGAGCGCCGCGCTGCCCGCCGCGTGGCGCGACAAATTAAGCCTGATTAGCACAAGTCTGGAACAACAGCTGGTAAGCACCCCCGAATCTACGCTGCAAAAGCTGCGCACGCGTCTGCAAAATGCCCGCGCCGTACACTGTTTCGCCCTTGGCGCACAGGATATTGCGCTGGCCACGCTGCTCCAGCACCAGCTGCTCTCCATCGGGATCGTGATGAATCTCTGCCAGGACAGCGCCCTGATGCGCATGATAGCCAGTACCCTTAGTGACGATCATCTTCTGCTGGTGCTGGCAACCGGCGAGGCCGATGCGATTTTGCAGGGCGCGACCCTGCTGGCTCGGGTACAAGAAGCGACAATTTTCGCCCTCACTCCCGCCGACCATTCATTAAGCAATATGGCCTCCGCGCTGCTGCCCCTGCCCGAGAATGCGCAAGCCGCCCGCTACGCCCTGCTGCTGCTGGTCGACCTGCTTAACGACGCGCTGCTCGCCTGACGTTATCCCTATCGGGCCTGAATTTCCTGCGTTCAGGCCCCATTTTTGCTTATTTTATAAGCGGATAAATTTACATTAAGCGCAAGCGCCCATCATTCCTGCTCTCCTCTTTTTACTTTGTTCTGCATCAATAAAATTGCAAACATCTTTGATGCAAAGCACTACATATAGAACTTAAAATGCGTCCCGGCCCCACATATTGTATTAATAGTCTATTATGTCACCACAACCCATCGTACCCGGGCGGTGATGGGATGTGGATAAAAAGGGCCGGGATCGGAGGGAAACGGCGGCAGCTATAGCGCCCCGGGACTTCGGTTAACCTTCCGCCTCTGTGGATAACCTGTTCTATAAAAAGTATGGAGTGATCATGACACCGCATGTGATGAAACGCGATGGCTGTAAAGTGCCGTTCAAGTCAGAGCGCATTAATGAAGCAATTCTACGTGCAGCTAAAGCAGCGGGAGTCGATGACGCAGACTATTGCGCCACCGTCGCAGAAGTCGTTAGCCAGCAAATGCAGGGCCGTACCCAGGTTGATATCAACGAGATCCAGACCGCCGTTGAGAATCAGCTGATGTCCGGCCCTTACAAGCAGCTGGCGCGTGCCTACATTGAATATCGCCACGACCGCGATAGCCAACGTGAAAAACGCGGTCGTCTGAACCAGGAAATTCGCGGCCTGGTTGAGCAGACCAACTCGGCGTTACTCAACGAGAACGCCAACAAAGACAGTAAAGTTATTCCTACCCAGCGCGATCTGCTGGCGGGTATCGTGGCTAAACACTATGCGCGTCAGCACCTGCTGCCGCATGATGTAGTGATGGCGCACGAGCGCGGCCTGATCCACTATCACGATCTCGACTATTCGCCATTCTTCCCGATGTTCAACTGCATGCTGATCGATCTTAAAGGCATGCTGACGCAGGGTTTTAAAATGGGCAACGCCGAGATTGAGCCGCCGAAGTCCATCTCTACCGCCACCGCGGTAACGGCGCAGATTATCGCGCAGGTCGCCAGCCATATTTATGGCGGCACGACCATCAACCGCATCGATGAAGTGCTGGCGCCGTTTGTTACCGAAAGCTTCAATAAGCACCGTAAAATTGCCGAAGAGTGGCAAATCCCCGACGCCGAAGGTTATGCCCGTTCCCGCACCGAGAAAGAGTGCTACGACGCCTTCCAGTCGCTGGAATATGAAGTGAACACCCTGCATACCGCCAACGGTCAGACGCCGTTCGTCACCTTCGGTTTCGGCCTCGGTACCAGCTGGGAATCGCGCCTGATTCAGCAGTCCATTCTGCGCAATCGCATCGCGGGACTCGGTAAAAACCGCAAAACGGCGGTGTTCCCCAAGCTGGTCTTCGCCATTCGCGACGGCCTGAACCACAAGTTCGGCGATGCGAACTACGACATTAAACAGCTGGCGCTGGAGTGCGCGAGCAAGCGCATGTATCCGGATATCCTCAACTACGATCAGGTCGTGAAGGTGACCGGCTCGTTCAAAACCCCGATGGGCTGCCGCAGCTTCCTCGGCGTGTGGGAAAACGAGGACGGCGAACAGGTGCACGATGGCCGCAACAACCTCGGCGTTATCAGCCTCAACCTGCCGCGTATTGCCCTGGAAGCCCGCGGCGACGAAGCTGTGTTCTGGAAACTTCTGGATGAGCGTCTGCAGCTGGCGCGTAAAGCGCTGATGACCCGCATCGCCCGTCTGGAAGGAGTGAAGGCTCGCGTTGCGCCGATTCTGTATATGGAAGGGGCCTGCGGCGTGCGCCTGAAAGCGGATGACGACGTTTCGGAGATTTTCAAAAACGGCCGCGCGTCGATTTCTCTTGGCTATATCGGTATCCATGAAACCATCAACGCGCTGTTCGGCAATAAGCCTATGTACGATAGCGAAGCGCTGCGTGAAAAAGGCGTCGCCATCGTTCAGCGTCTGCGCGAAGCGGTAGACCAGTGGAAAGACGAGACCGGCTACGGCTTTAGCCTGTACAGCACGCCGAGCGAAAATCTCTGCGACCGCTTCTGCCGTCTGGACACCGCTGAGTTCGGCGTGATCGAAGGCGTCACCGACAAAGGGTATTACACCAACAGCTTCCACCTCGATGTGGAGAAGAAGGTGAACCCGTACGATAAAATCGATTTTGAAGCGCCTTACCCGCCGCTGGCTAACGGGGGCTTTATTTGCTACGGCGAGTACCCGAATATTCAGCACAACCTGCGGGCGCTGGAAGACGTGTGGGATTATAGCTATCAGCACGTGCCCTATTACGGGACCAATACGCCTATCGATGAGTGCTACGAGTGCGGTTTTACCGGTGAGTTCGAGTGTACCAGCAAAGGCTTCACCTGCCCGAAATGCGGCAACCACGATGCCTCTCGCGTGTCGGTAACCCGCCGGGTATGCGGTTATCTCGGAAGCCCGGACGCCCGCCCGTTCAACGCCGGCAAGCAGGAAGAAGTGAAGCGCCGCGTGAAGCATCTGGGCAACGGGCAGATCGGTTAATTCCAGGTGGTTTAGCCCCTCCCCCTCTCCCCAACGGGGAGAGGGGGCCGGCCCCGTAGCCGTTTGGCCACTAAAGAGCCGTTCCCGGATCGCGGCGCAAAGCGCCTTATCCGGGCTACAACCGCGTATGCGGCTTTTCGTAGCCCGGCCGAGCGCAGCGACGCCGGGAGTTGTTCCCTTTACAAATGCACAGCCCCTCCGTTTTCGCAAAGCAATTAGCGTCAGAGCAAGGCGGTAAACGAGGGAATCCCCGGGAGCGTACATTAAGTACGTGACTGGGGTGAGCGAGCGCAGCCAACGCGGCTATGGCGTTAATTGAGAAGCGAAAAATGAATTACCATCAGTACTACCCGGTAGATATTGTTAACGGTCCGGGCACCCGCTGCACCCTGTTCGTTTCCGGCTGCGTTCACGAGTGCCCCGGCTGCTACAACAAAAGCACATGGCGGCTGAACTCCGGCATGCCGTTTACCGCCGAGATCGCCGACCGCATCATTGCTGACCTCAACGATACGCGCATCAGGCGCCAGGGGATCACGCTTTCCGGCGGCGACCCGCTGCACCCGCAGAACGTGCCGGAGATCCTTAAGCTGGTGCAGCGCGTTCGCGCCGAGTGCCCCGGCAAAGATATCTGGGTATGGACCGGCTACAAGCTGGACGAACTTAACGACGCGCAGATGCAGGTGGTGGATCTCATCAACGTGCTGGTTGATGGCAAATTTGTGCAGGATCTCAAAGACCCGGCGCTAATCTGGCGCGGCAGCAGCAATCAGGTGGTGCATCACCTGAGATAGCCTCTCGCGACAGCCGTTTATAGACGTTCTGATAGACGGCTAGTTTTTCTCGTTTTCTCATCGCAATAACATAAACCATCAATCATCACCTCATCCCGAACCTGATACACCAGTCGGTATCCCGCTGATTTCAGCTGAATTTTATAGCAGTCGGGTCAGCCGCGAAGATTCAATATGAAGGTTCTCCAGCACGACCGCCAGCTGACTTTTGAACTGCTCTTTTACGGTTTCACCCAGCTTATACCATTCTCTGGCAGCGCATCTCAAAACCGGCTGACGCACTCCATGGCCACCGCTTTAAACTCAGCAAAGCTGCGGGTGGCGGCAAGGCGGGTCATAGCGCGCTCGCGCAGGAAAGTGACGAAAATATCGTAGATCGCCATCGCCTCTTCATACTCGCTTTTACTGATGGCGAGCAGGAAGATGATATGCGCGGTTTCATCGCCCCAGGCGATGCCGTGCGGCGCAATCACGGTATAAACCACGGTCTTTTTTGCCAGCAGCCCAAGGGCGTGAGGTAGCGCGATCCCGTCGCCGAGCATGGTACTGACAATAGCCTCACGCTCCGCGACCGAATCATGGAACTCCGCCCCGACAAACCCCTCCTGCTGCAGCTGCTGGCACAGCGTAGCAAACAGCGCCTGCTGATCCATCGGGGTATCTATCACCTGAAAGTGAGTCTCATCAAAATACTTATTCAGCATCCAGGGACGGGTACGGTCCACCAGCACCAGCTTGCCGATTTGGTCGAGCTGGTAGTCGGTAGGAAATGGCGCAATGGTAACTACCGGCTTATCTTTCTCGCTGATGCGCACGGTGGAAATGACAAAATCTTCCGCGATCTCTTCCCGCTGTTCATATTCGCGCTGCGAGAGGGTGGCGGCAATTTCCAGCTGCGGATACTTACGCTGCAGGATGGCTTCAATCATCCTCACCATTGCGTTGCTGGTATCGCAGACCAGCAGCACCTGAGGCTGGCGCTGGTAGCCGATATTGTAATGGCGCTCCAGCCCGACGCCGATATGCAGCACCAGAAAGCCGATCTCGTTTTCGCTGATGGCGTAGGGGGTATATTTTCCCCAGCTGGATACCGCCGCCAGGGTCATGTCCCACGCCATGGGGTAGTGCTGTTTGATATTTTCCAGAAGCGGGTTGGGGATCATTATCTGGTAGCGCACGCGGGTGATCATGGTCTTAATATGGGTCAGCAAATCCGCATGCAGCTGGGCATCCTCCAGCAAATTATAGTTATATTGCTGATTGATATAGCGCAGGATGTAGTTCACCAGCGCTTCGTCGTCGTCGGCGCTGATAGTCCCCGGATCGACATCCTGCACCTGGCGGGCGGCAAGGTGGACGCACAGCCACTCCTCTTCCGCCGGAGCAAGCGGTTTGCCCGCCAGCTGCTGCATCGTATTTGCCAGCTCGTGGGCGGCATCGCGTACATTTTGCGCGACATCCTCGGCGCTAAAATCGGCTAAAGGATATCCTTCGCTCACTCGGCGCACGGCAACCGCGCCGTACAGGCAAATAAAGCGCTCCCCGGCGTCGGTCAGGCGAACGTGATGGCGGGTTAGCGTTTCCTGCAGCACGCCAGCCAGCAGCGTCGGTACGCTGGCATCAAACGCTTCTTCACCGATAAGCGGGTTCAGCGGCCCCTGCTGACTTAGCTCCCACAGCAGATCGGTCAGGCAGGCGCGAATGGAGACCTCGCTGCCGAACAGCTTCATACCGTGACGCGGCCGGGTCTCAAGGGTGAGCTGATAACGCTGAAAGCGCTCGCGTACGTCAACCATATCGCCCTGTAAGGTGGCGCGGCTGACGAACCACGCATCGGCCAGATCCTCCAGCTTGATTGAGAAAGCGGAAGTTAAAAAGCGCACCAGCAAAAAGTGGATGCGATCCGCCGCGGTTCGCGGGATATGCTGCGCTTTCGGCGCACTCTCTTCCAGCGTCTGATAGCGCGACGAATCGTGAATCACCAGCTGATAACCGCTGCCGCGGGTGAGGATAAACTGCGCGCCATAGTGCTGCAGCAGCGCGTTCAACGCGGTGATGTCCGCGCGCACCGTGCGAGTAGAAACCGACAGCCGCTGCGCCAGCTCCTCCTGGGGCAGCGTTTCGTTTTGCAACAGGGTAAACAGCTGCGCTAAACGTTGATTGGGAAATCGCATGTCAGTTCCTTTTTCTTACGGCTCAGGGTTGAGCGGATATCACCATCTGCGACGGGCTGCCAACCGGGGTATAGTCCGGAGAGAACGTCAGCCTGCCATCCTGCGGCGCGACGCGAAAGCGGGTGATGTTGTCGCTACGCTGGTTCATGACGTACAGCCACTGCCCCTGACTGTCGAGCGTCAGCGTGCGCGGATAGTCGCCGCGGGTCCAGATATCGTCCTGATGGCGCAGGCTACCGTCTGCCAGCACCGTAAAGTGGCCGATGCTGTTATGCAGTCGATTGGCAACGTACAGCTGCTTGCCGTCGCGGCTCAGAACCAGACCGGCGGCAAAACTGGTGCCCTTATACGCTTCCGGCAGCGCCGAGACCGTTTTCCCCTCGCGCAACAGGCCGCTTTGCTTATCGAGATGATAGAAAGTGAGCGTCGACGCCTCTTCGTTAATTAACCATAGCCCGTCGCCCTGCGGCGTAAACACAAAATGGCGCGGTCCGGCGCCGGGAGATGAGGCCGCAATAAACGGCGGATCGTTCGGCGTTAGCTTCCCGGTGGCGTTATCCAGCCGGTACTGATAGATCCGATCCAGCCCGAGGTCGGTGGAGTAAACGAACTTACCGCTGGGATCGGCGGCGATCATATGGGCGTGGGGGCCGTTATGATCGCTAATGGCAAAACTGCCTTCAACGGCTGCCGCCGGGCGTTCCGCACCCGCAGGGCCTTGATCCTGATGCACGTCCACCGCCTCGCCCAGGTTACCATCTTCTTTCACCGGCAGCACGGCGATACTACCGCTGACGTAGTTTGCCACCAGCAGATGGCGTCCATCGGAAGTCAGGGAGAGATAAACCGGCCCGGCGCCGCCGGAAGCGACCTGATTCAGCTCACGCAGTTCGCCGTTACTGCCGATGCGCCACGCCTGCACCACACCCTTTTCCATTTCGCTGGCGGCGTACAGGGTTTTGCCATCCGCCGAAACGGTGAGCTGGGCCAGGTTAGGTAGCTTAGCGACCAGCGCTTTATCGCGCAGCTCCCCAGTCTGGTTATCGACGGTAAAGCGATACAGGCCTTCCCCATTGGGGTTGTAGGTACCGACCCAGGCGTACTGGGTTTGCGCAGCGGCGCCGGCGGCGAGCAGAGAGAGTGAAGCAACAAGCAGGTGACGAGCGGTTGGCATGGTGACTCCTTGATGGTTCGGTGGAGGTTTCCCCTTACCCTAATCCTCGCCCATAGGGCCGAGGGCGCAGTTCGGTATTTCTTCGCGCGATCGGCGCAAAAGGCTCCGTCTCTGCTTTTCTCCCTCTCCCTGTCAGGGAGAGGGCCGGGGTGGAGGGGCAATCGGCGCTATTGTACTAACTGTTTGGTGATCGAAAGCAGCTGACGCACGTCCGCCGGGCGGGTATTACCGCTGGCTTTATCAATAATCGAACTGTAGATATGCGGGATAATTTTACTCACGCCGGCGTCCAGCGCGATCTGCAGGATCTCGCCGTAGTTTTCCAGATCGATCCCGCCGGTGGGCTCCAGCCAGAAATCATGACGGGCGCAGGCCTCGGCCACCGCAATAAACTCGTCACGATGCTTTAGCCCGCCCATCGGAAAGTATTTGATCGAACTGCCGCCCATATCTTTCAGCAGGGCAATCGCGGTTTCCAGCGGCACGATGCCGTCCGGCGCGCCGCTGCTGAGCGGGCCGGTGGAGATCTTCACCCTTCCCGGCGTACCGGTTGGCGACACCAGGCCGTTAACCACGGTTTCGTTCTGGCCCAGCAGCGCGCGGCTGGTCGCCACGCCGGTAAATACCTGGTTGACGTGCTGCGGCTGCACCTGGCGCGAAATTTCGCTGACCATCGCCGACTGGTTCGGGTCGCCCGCGCCCAGCCCCACGGAGAGCGCGTTATCAATCCGCTGCGCGTATTCACGCATATCGGCAACCGCGCTGGCGACGTCCGGGTAATTTTTGGAGAGCACGCCCACCAGTACATGACCTTCCGCCGCCTCATAAATCTCGCTGGCGTTCTCTTTGCTTCCCGCCAGCACGTTCAGGCAGACGCGGTCACGATAAAAATTAGGGGTCAGTTTCATGCGTTTTTCTCCTTGTTCAAAACCTCTGCGATGCGACGGGAGACAATCTCCAGCTGCTGCGCGTTCACGCTGCGGACATCAGCTTCAATAATGCCTTCATTTGCTTTATAGCCACGGAAGTAGATGGCGTATTCGCCCTGCTTCAGCGCATTGACCAGATCGCCGGTATTGACGCCGGTCACCGCTTCATCAAACTTAATCTCCGCCCGCGCGATATCGCGGCCGGCGCTGTCCCAGACCACGCGCGCGGTGACGCCATCGAGCGTATTAAGCTGCTGAATAAACGGCGTCATCTTCGCCACCATCTCTTCACCGCTCTCTTTGCTCGCCGTCAGATAGTGTTCAATGGCGCAGGTCAGGCCGAGGATCCCCTCTTTACCCACCTTCATCGCCCGGCCAATGCCGTTCGACTGGCGTTTGACCCACTCAACGTATTGGGTTTTGCCGATAACCAGCCCGCTGGTCGGCCCTTCTATCGCCTTCGCGCCGCTATAAATCACCAGATCCGCGCCGGCGCGATAGTAGGCCTGGAGGTCTTCTTCCGCCGCCGCATCGACAATCAGCGGCAGATTATGGCTCTTCGCCACCGCTGCCGCCTGCGCCACGTTGAGCATGCTTTTCTGCACGCAGTGGTGGGATTTGATATACAGAATGGCCGCGGTGCGCGGGGTGATAGCCGCCGCCAGCTGCCCGGCGGAACATTCGTTGGCGTAGCCCGCTTCCACCAGCCTGCCGCCGCCCAGCGCTACCATGGTGCCCACCGGCGCGCCAAAGTTGACGTTGTGGCCCTTAGGCAGCACGATTTCGTTGTTTTCAATCGGCGTCACGTGCAGGTTTTCCAGCAGCCAGTCGCTGTCTTTTACCAGCACCGCCGCCACCGACTGGGCGATGCCCGCCGAGGCGCAGGAGACAACGGTCGCCCCTTCCACGTCCAGCAGCTTCGCAATATACGCGCCGGTTTTATTGACCAGATCTTTCATCTCGAAGTACTGGTTCATCCCCGCCATCGCGGCTTCCACGACTTCCGGTCGCGGCGTCGAGACGCCGAGAATGGTCATGCGTCCGGAGGTGTTAATGACCTGCTTTAAATCATATTTCTCAAAAATCGAAGGCATTTTCCGCGCTCCCTTGTTCGGTCAGATAGCCCTTGCCCGCGCGAATGGCGGCAAGCGGCAGCAGAATCTTGTCGGCCTGAAGGCTCTCTTTTTCAGCATCCACCAGCACCGTTGGCGTCTGCGCGAGAGTAAACAGCGTCAGGTCAGCGTCATAGCCCACTTCCAGCCGCCCTTTATGGGAAAGATGCAGGCCTTCCGCGGCGTTGGCGGTCACGCAGTCGATAACCTGCGGCAGCGACATCCCTATAGCGAGGAATTTCGACATCACCAGCGCCAGCGAGCGCACCGGACCGTCGATACGGTTGCGGCAGTAAATATCGGAGCTGATGGTGTGCGGCAGAATGCCCATGGCAATCGCCCGGCGCGCCACTTCGAAGCTGAAGCTGGCGGTGCCGTGGCCGATATCAAGGCGCACGCCGCGCTGCAGCGCGCGGGTTATCGAACTCTTCAGCTCGCCGGACGGCGTCAGAATGCGGTTGGGCTTGCCGTTATAGCAGTGAGTAATAATGTCGCCGGAGGTCAACAGATCGGCGATTTCATCCAGATCGGGCGGATTGTTGCCGATATGCACCATCAGCGGCAGGCCGCCGTTTTCCTGCTGAATTGCCTTTGCGCGCGCCAGCGGCGTAATGCCGTTTTCACCCACCACGCTGCTGCTCATCCGCGCCTTCAGGCCGACGATAAAGTTCGGGTAGCGGTTGACCGCCTGCTTCACCGCCTCTGCGTCGATATTCGCCATATTGGCCAGTTCATTCTGGGCAATCAGCCCGACGCGGGAAATGTTAAGCAGGGCATAAACCTCGGTCGCGGCTTTGCGGGTCAGTTGGTAGAAGTCATCAACGTCGTCCGCACCGGTGCTGCCCGCGTCAATCACGGTGGTCACGCCGGTAGCAACCCCTACGCTGTCCGGCTCATCATGGTAAATCGGCGAGTTCGGATAGCAGTGAACGTGAGAGTCAATCCAGCCTGCGCTGACGTAATAGCGACCGTCCAGTTCAAGGGTTTTGCGCGCAGGCGCGCTAATCTCGCCAAGCGCCGCGATTTTACCGTCCCGGATGGCGATATCGGTCAGGGTATCGTCGACGAGGCGCGCACGGCGCAGGAGTAAATCAAACATTTCTCTCTCCTGTTAACGCGGGCGCCGAGGCGCCCGCAGGACTTAACTAATCGCCACCGGGAAGATTGACCCAAGAAGCATGGCGCCAAGGATCGCGCCGCCGGTGATAGGCTTTTGCCAGATGTAGAACAGCAGCGCGCCCACCAGGGAACCGATGCCGATTGGAATAGAAGCGGTCATGGCGCTGAGGATAATCAACGGTCCGAGGAAGCGGCCTGAGGCGTTACCGGCCCCCATCATGACGTCCGCGCCGTAGGTGGAGTCGCTCTGGTTGATGGTGAATTTGCGCGCCAGGATAATGATGTAGCCAATGGCGAGCCCCAGCACCAGGCCAGTGACCAGTGAGGCGGCAAAGTTGGCGACCGGGAAAACAAAGCCCGCGCCGAGCAGCAGCGCCGGAACGCCTAAGCCGACGCCGGTCTGGATCGCCCCGCCGATATCCAGAATCCCCACCAGTGAGCCTTCGATAATACGCGCGAACAGGAAGCTGGCGCCGAACGCCGCTACCGCGCCGTAGGCACCGGTATCAATTCCCGCTTTCAGCATCGCCACGAAGGCGACTTCGTTAAACGCGCCGATGCCGTAGAGGTAGTACATATGCGTCCCGGCAAAAACGCCGGCGGAGAGCAGACCAACAAAGATCGGGAACGACCAGTCGGCATACCAAAAACCTTTATTTTGTTCCATGAGAGGCCCCTGTTATTTACCGCTGAGCGAGTTGTGGATCAGTTCCAGCCAGTTCGGCACGGTCAGATGGAAGGATTCAATCATCTTCATGTCGAAACCGCGGAAGAAGCCGCTCAGAACGAACAGCGCAACGATTGCTACCATCATCACTTTGGTGACGCGGTGCCAGCCGCTCTCTTCCACGCCTTTGCCGATCAGGATGCCCAGCACCAGGCCCGGGACGGCGTTACCCATAATCAGCTGCGCCGCGCCGCCGAAAATCGTCGCCCAAAAGCCCGACTTTTTGCCGGCATCAATCGCCGCCAGCCAGAAGATGACCGGCATCACCGTGTTCACCAGCAGGTTTGCCGCCGGAACCAGCACTTTGACCGCCGTCACCTGTAGCGCTTCCGGTACTGAAGAGGCGGTCAGGTTGAGGAAAGCCACAACGATCATGCCGATAATGCCGCAAGCGATGGCCATCTTTTTCGGATCGTGCAGCGTCTCGCCGACGTTGCGGTTTTTGATCATCAGCGCTGCCGCCCCCCAGTTGGGGATGATGCGGTGGTCAACGTCCTGAGTGAAGGAGCCTGCCGCGACGGAAGAGGCCCAGGCGTTGAAGAAGAAGCCCAGACCAAAAGAGAAGTGTGAAGCCGGATCGCCTTCACATGAATTCAGCTCGCCCAAGGTACGAAACGCCCCCATCCCCTGCGTGGTGGGCGCATGAAACATGCGTGCCGCTCCGGCGCCTACGCCGACGCCGACCAGGCCGCCGATGATGAGCGATTTTATTAAAATTATCAGGAACATAGTCTGACCCTTTGGTGAAAATCAGGTTTGCGTGACGAAATCCACTTTATCGAGATTAATGGCGGTCACGGTGACGGTAACGTTCAGCTCCACGCTGTAGGTCCGTCGCTCACGGCGCAGAAAGAAGAATAAAAATGCCTCTTTCCGTACCGCTTCACGCGCATGAACAACCTCCACATCCTGTGGTTCAATACGCAGTAAGATGTGCGGCGACGTTTTCATCACCGCCGCCTGGACATGGTTCAGGGCATCGGCGAAAGCACGCGTTTTGCTCTCGCCTTTGCCGGTAACGCTCACCGTGGTGGTGAATTGCTCTTTCATACTCACGCGCCGTATTTCTTCTTCCAGGCTTCCACCAGGCGTTCGCCCAGTTCTTCTTTATCCATAAAGCCGAAGCCCAGTACGTTGTAGCCTTCGTTGATCGCGGTGACGCCCTCATCAACGGAACGCATGCCATATTTTGCTTTGTAGCCATGCTTATTCTGCGCGGTGATTGCCCCTGCGCCGCCGCTGCCGCAGAAAGAGATACCGAAGGTAGCGTTTTCGGCTTTCATCATGTCGCCCAGTTTCATATCCGCAGCAACGCCTGGAACGACAACGGCGCGAGCGCCAGCTTTTTCCGCACCTGCGGCAACTTTTTGACCTTTACCCAGGCGATCGCCAATAACAACGGTGATTTGTTCCATTTGTATGCTCCTTACAGGTTATCTTTCGCGACTTCGAAGTGGACGGACAGCAGCCAGGCTTCTTCATCTGGCAGATTGCCGAACTGCGCGACCACTTCGCGGGCCAGCATCATTGAATCTTCTGAGATCTCTTCGAACAGGCTGGCATCCACTTCCGGCAGCGGCTCGCCGCTGATTGACCGATGGGCCATCGCCCGAACGTGGGAAGTCAGCATTTGCTCCTGAACGTCGTTGGGAACGATGTTGCGGCGGCTTAATAGCGCGAAAACCTGCTGCAGCATCCTGTCGGCCAGCTGTTCGGTTAGCGTGGCCTGCTCCTCTGGGACGTGTGTTACCGCTCCGTTATTCACTTGATTTACCCCGTTGATGTCTCTGGGGATAACACTAATGCCGGGGGATAAGAGTTTGTAGCGAGTTGTTTTCCACTTCGAAGTGGAAAGAACGACGGCATGTGTGATTCATTTCACATAACCACAGAGAATGTGTTCATTTAGCCAAATTCGCGTGATGAATATCACATAATCGCAGCGCTGGCGGCGCGGAACGACCTGAAGAGAAAAACGCAAAAATGTGATGGAACAGGTTTTTTATCCGCCCGCCAGGCTGCCGGGAAAGCGGAAAGGGTTGGGATCAAGGTTGAGGATGGGAACAGGGCTTGAGGTTACCGACCGAGGATTCAGGTTTAGATTTGGGGTCTGGTAGGCCGGGCAAGGCGTCAGCCTCCGCCCGGCAGAAATACCCGAAATCTGCAGACGATTAACGATACTTCTTATGATACGTATTGCGGGTGGTTTTAAACTCTTCCGCTGCGGCCTGAGCCTCTTTGACTTTACCTTCGTCAGCCAGCTTCAGCGCGCCGTCAATCTGGCCGATCAGCACATCAAAACCGTGACGATAGTCCTTCATTTCCGCGCTGTCATCCGCTTTACCTTCCAGCTTCGGCGGCGTCTCTTTCTGGGCGTCAACCGCCGCTGTACGCATCTTATTCAGCGCCGCTTTCAGCTCACCGGCATCTGAAGTTTTCTGCACCACTTGCAGGTTCTCGGCAAGGGTATCCATATCTTCGCCCAGATCGGCGAAAGCCGATGCCGAACCAAGCGCAAAAGCCGATACGGCCAGCATCGCTAACAGTTTTTTACGCATTGCTCACTTCCTTTTTTATTATTAAGCACACAGGTGTTATTGACCGGCGATCTTCATCTCCGGCAGCAGTACAGAACCGCACTGAATGTTGCTGCGCGTTTCGATATCGTCGCCGATGGTCACGATATTACGCCACATATCTTTCAGATTTCCTGCAATGGTTATCTCACTGACCGGATACTGAATTTCGCCGTTTTCTACCCAGAAGCCGGATGCGCCGCGTGAGTAGTCGCCGGTGACGCCGCTTACACCCTGCCCCATCAGTTCCGTGACGACAAGACCGGTCCCCATCTCTTTAAGCAACTTTGCAAAACTCAGGCCGCGGCCGTTAATACGCCAGTTATGAATGCCGCCCGCGTGGCCGGTGCTCTTCAATCCCAGCTTGCGCGCCGAGTAGTTGGTCAACAGCCACTGGGTTAGTATGCCGTCTTTAATGATATCGCGGCGTTCCGTACGAACGCCTTCGCTATCAAACGGCGTAGAGGCCAGCCCCTTCAGCAGATGCGGATGCTCTTCAATGGTCAGCCAGTCCGGCAGGATCTGGGTTCCCAGCGCATCAAGCAGGAAGGTGGATTTACGGTAAACCGAACCGCCGGCAATCGCCCCGACCAGATGACCAAACAAACCGGTAGCCACTTCATTGGCGAAAATCACCGGCGCTTTCATCGTCGATAGCTTACGCGGGGCCAGGCGCGACAGGGTGCGGCGGGCGCACTCCTCGCCAACCCACTCCGGCGATTGCAGATCGCCAATCGCCCGGCCAATGGTGTAAGCGTAATCGCGCTCCATATCGCCATTCTCTTCAGCAATCACGCAGCTGGAGAGCGAATGGCGAGTCGAGCAGTAGCTCTGCAGCATGCCGTGGCTGTTACCAAACACTTTGATGCCGTAATGGCTGTTAAAGCTACCGCCTTCGGTATTGCTGATGCGTTTATCAGCTTTCAGCGCCGCCTGTTCCGCGCGGGAGGCCAGCTCAATGGCTTCATCCGGGGAAACATCCGCCGGATGGAACAGGTCCAGATCCGGGGCATCAAAAGCCAGCAGTTCTTTATCCGCCACGCCCGCGCACGGGTCCGGCGAGGTGTAGCGGGCAATATCCAGCGCCGCCTGCACCGTGCGGGCAATGGCCTGCGGGCTAAGGTCGGTCGAAGAGGCGCTGCCTTTACGATTCTGATGATAAACGGTGATGCCTAGCGCACCATCGCTATTGAATTCTACGTTCTCCACTTCGCCGTAGCGGGTGCTAACGCCGATACCGGTGGTTTTGCTGACGGAGACTTCCGCGCCGTCGGATTTGCCTGCCGCCAGTTCCAGCGCCGTGGTCACGGCCTCTTCCAGCGTCTTACGCTGTTGTGCAACTTGAGAGATGACTTTCATCGCTAATGCCATAATGTAAGAAGGAGTTAACTGAAGTCTAACAGAGAACCGTTTTTCAGTGCGCGCCTTAACTGGTAACATTAGTCTCTTTTTTAAGGAGCCTGAGATGACAAAGCAGCCCGAAGACTGGCTCGACGACGTCCCTGGTGATGACGTCGAAGATGAAGACGATGAAATTATCTGGGTCAGTAAAAGTGAAATAAAGCGCGACGCCGAAGAACTGAAGCGTCTTGGCGCGGAAATGGTCGAGCTGGGTAAAAACGCGCTCGATAAAATCCCGCTGGATACCGACCTGCGCGACGCGATTGAGCTCGCCCAGCGTATCAAGAAAGAAGGCCGCCGCCGCCAGCTGCAGCTGATTGGTAAAATGCTGCGCAGCCGTGACGTCGAGCCGATCCGTCAGGCGCTGGACAAGCTGAAGAACCGCCACAACCAGCAGGTTGCGCTGTTCCATAAGCTTGAACAGATCCGCGATCGTCTGATTGATAATGGTGATGACGCCGTTGCGGAAGTGCTGAACCTGTGGCCTGACGCCGACCGTCAGCAGCTGCGTTCGCTTATCCGCAACGCGCAAAAAGAGAAGGAAGGTAATAAACCGCCGAAATCCGCGCGGCTTATCTTCCAGTATCTGCGTGAACTGGCCGAAAACGAAGGCTAACTCTGCATAACTCCCCCGGATTACGGCGCTTGCCCGATCCGGGCGACCCGCCCTCCCGTACAAGCGACATCATCGATCTCTCCCTTCTTCTTTCCTCTGTATCCTGATTGGTTTTAATTTTTCATTTTAATTTCAAATAAGCGTTTAATTTTAACCTTTATTTCACAATAAAACCTGACACGGCAAGACAGCCAACCGCTCTCTTTTCACCACCCTTGAAAAATTAAAATTATAATTACATGATTTTAATGAATTAAATAATATCACCTCGCCTTTAACAGGCTGCCTTTAACAGCAGTTTGCTTATCTTTGATCCATCTCTCAAAACGGTTTTTGTATTTCATACATCATTATAATGAAAAATTAATTTCATTAGCGCGCGAATAAACGCAACGGTACCCGAGAAGTTTCTGGTCAGTCAGTTCTGTTAATTAAAACCAGGCATCTGCAGTGGCGGAAGGTTTGGCGTCATTACAGGAAAGGCACATGTTTTACTTAAGAGAATTCAATCCCTTACGGAGAAAACTTATGTCACTCATCACCAGTAATGACGACCTCGATGCCCTGGTCGCGCGGGTACGAAAGGCGCAACAGGCCTATGCCAGCTTTTCTCAGGAGAAGGTCGATAAAATCTTCCGCGCCGCCGCGCTGGCCGCCGCCGATGCCCGCATTCCGCTGGCCAAAATGGCGGTTGCCGAGTCCGGCATGGGCATCGTGGAAGATAAAGTCATCAAAAACCACTTTGCCTCCGAATATATCTACAACGCCTATAAAGATGAGAAAACCTGCGGGGTGCTGTCTGAAGATGACGCCTTTGGCACCATGACCATTGCCGAACCCATCGGCCTGATCTGCGGGATTGTCCCCACCACCAATCCGACCTCCACCGCCATTTTTAAGTCGCTGATTAGCCTCAAAACCCGCAACGGCATCGTTTTCTCCTCGCACCCGCGGGCGAAAAACGCCACCAACCGTGCGGCGGAGATCGTGCTGCGCGCGGCGGTAGAGGCCGGCGCGCCGCCGGATATCATTGGCTGGATTGACGAGCCGACCGTGGATTTGTCCAGCCGCCTGATGCACCACCCGGACATCAACCTGATCCTCGCCACCGGCGGGCCGGGCATGGTCAAAGCGGCCTACAGCTCCGGTAAACCGGCGATTGGCGTCGGCGCGGGCAACACCCCGGTGGTGATCGATGAAACCGCCGACGTGAAGCGCGCGGTGGCTTCGATTCTGATGTCAAAAACCTTCGATAACGGCGTCATCTGCGCCTCCGAGCAGTCGGTGGTGGTCGTGGATGCGGCCTACGACGCGGTACGCGAACGTTTCGCCAGCCACGGCGGCTATCTGCTGCAGGGGCAGGAGCTGAAGGCCGTGCAGGGGATTCTGCTGAAAAACGGCGCACTCAACGCGGCTATTGTCGGGCAGTCAGCGGTCAATATTGCCGGAATGGCCGGGATCGCGGTGCCTGCGGACACCAAAATCCTGATTGGCGAAGTCCGGGACATCGATGACAGCGAGCCTTTTGCCCACGAAAAGCTGTCGCCCACGCTCGCCATGTACCGGGCGAAGGATTTCGCCGATGCCGTGGAGAAAGCGGTGAAGCTGGTGGATATGGGCGGCATCGGCCACACCTCCTGCCTGTATACCGACCAGGATAACCAGGCGGATCGCGTCAGGCTGTTTGGCGAAAAGATGAAAACCGCGCGCATCCTGATCAACACCCCGACCTCCCACGGCGGGATCGGCGACCTCTACAACTTCAGCCTCGCCCCTTCCCTGACCCTCGGCTGCGGCTCCTGGGGCGGCAACTCGATCTCGGAAAACGTCGGGCCGAAGCACCTGATTAACAAGAAAACCGTGGCTAAGCGAGCTGAAAACATGTTGTGGCACAAACTTCCGAAATCTGTCTACTTCCGTCGGGGCTCACTGCCAGTCGCTTTGGACGAAGTGATCACCGATGGTCACAAACGCGCGCTGATCGTCACCGACCGCTTCCTGTTTAACAACGGCTACGCGGATCAGATCACTTCCGTACTGAAAGCGGCTGGCGTTGAAACAGAAGTTTTCTTTGAAGTGGAAGCTGACCCGACTCTGACCATCGTCCGTAAAGGCGCTGAGCTGGCGAACGCTTTCAAACCGGACGTGATTATCGCCCTGGGCGGCGGCTCCCCGATGGACGCGGCGAAAATCATGTGGGTCATGTACGAACATCCGGAAACCCACTTCGAAGAGCTGGCGCTGCGCTTTATGGATATCCGTAAACGTATCTACAAGTTCCCAAAAATGGGGGTTAAAGCCAAAATGGTGGCGATCACCACCACGTCTGGTACCGGCTCGGAAGTGACGCCGTTCGCCGTTGTTACCGATGACGCCACCGGGCAGAAGTACCCGCTGGCTGACTATGCCCTGACCCCGGATATGGCGATTGTTGATGCCAACCTGGTGATGGAGATGCCGAAGTCCCTGTGCGCCTTCGGTGGTCTGGATGCGGTGACCCATGCGCTGGAAGCTTACGTTTCCGTACTGGCCTCCGAGTTCTCCGACGGCCAGGCGCTGCAGGCGCTGAAGCTGCTGAAAGATAACCTGCCGGCGTCTTACCATGAAGGTTCCAGGAACCCGGCAGCGCGTGAGCGCGTGCACAGCGCGGCGACTATCGCCGGTATTGCCTTTGCCAACGCCTTCCTCGGAGTATGCCACTCGATGGCGCACAAGCTGGGTTCACAGTTCCACATTCCTCACGGCCTGGCGAACGCGCTGATGATTTGCAACGTCATTCGCTATAACGCCAACGACAACCCGACCAAACAGACGGCATTCAGTCAGTATGACCGCCCACAGGCCCGTCGTCGCTATGCGGAAATCGCCGACCACCTGGGTCTGACTGCACCGGGTGACCGCACCGCAGCGAAAATCGAAAAACTGCTTGGCTGGCTGGAAGCACTCAAAGCTGAACTGGGCATACCAAAATCCATCCGCGAGGCGGGGGTGCAGGAGGCCGATTTCCTCGCCCACGTCGATAAGCTGGCGGAAGATGCGTTCGATGACCAGTGCACCGGCGCCAACCCGCGCTATCCGCTGATTTCTGAATTGAAACAGCTGTTGACAGACAGCTTCTACGGCAATCAATACGCTGAAAAATCACCGACCGCAGCCGGAAAATCGCAAAAAGCGGAGGCCGTTGTCCGGAAATAAGCGCTTATTCAATATTCAAGAAAGTGGCTGACCCGGCGGTAAGTGATTTACCGCCGCTCAGAGGCTGATTATGAGAGAAAGTCGACAGATATTATCATGGAGAAAAATATGACTACTGTACCAAGACTGAAATATTTCGTTGATGGTCAATGGCGCGTTTCGCAGACCGAACGCTATATGGACGTCTATAACCCAAGTACCGGGGAAGTCATGGCTCAGGCCCCCTGCTGCACCGAGCAAGAAGTGCTGGATGCCGTTGCTGCGGCGCGCAAAGCCTTTCCGGCGTGGTCAGATACTCCGGCGATTAAACGCTCGCAAATTATGTTTCGCGTTCGTGAATTATTAATCCAGCATCAGGATCGCTTAACCGAGCTGGTGGCGAAAGAAAACGGTAAAGCCTGGGGAGATGCTCAGGGCGATGTATTAAAAGCGAAAGAGGGCACCGAGCTTGCCTGCTCTATCCCGACTCTGCTGGCGGGTGAAAATCTGATGGACGCGTCAGCCGGGATCGACACCAACCTTTACCGTGAGCCGATTGGCGTGTTCGCCGGCATTGTGCCGTTTAACTTCCCGGCGATGATTCCGATGGGATGGATGGCGCCGCTATGCGTCGCATCCGGTAACACTATGGTGATTAAAGCGGCCAGTATGACGCCGATGACCTGTATGGAAATCACCAAACTCTATCAGGAAGCGGGCGTACCGGATGGCGTGATTAACATCGTGACCTGTTCACGTAACGAAGCCGATATTCTGCTGACTCATCCGGACGTTAACGGCGTCTCATTCGTCGGCTCGACGTCCGTCGGCCTGCACGTATACTCCAAAGCCGCCGCCCACGGCAAACGCGTCCAGGCGCTGTGCGAAGCAAAAAACCATGCCCTGGTGCTGGCCGATGCGCCAATTAACCGTACCGCCGCCGGCATTATCAACGCCGCGTTCGGCTGCGCGGGCGAACGCTGTATGGCGCTGCCGGTCGTCGTGGTGCAGGAAGAGATTGCCGACAAGCTGATTGCCGCCGTCGTCGAAAAAGCCAAACAGCTGAAAATCGGCCCCGGCTATCTGCGCGATACCGACATGGGTCCGGTGATTTCTAAAGACCATAAACAATCCGTCATCAACTGGATTAATAAAGGCATCGAAGAGGGTGCGAAGCTGGTGCTCGATGGTCGCGATATTAAGGTGCCGGGCCAGGAAAAAGGCTTCTATGTCGGGCCGACTATACTCGATGGCGTGACCGAGGAGATGAGCGTCGGGACGCAGGAAATTTTCGGGCCGGTCCTGTGCTTTAAGCGGGTAAAAACCTTCGAAGAAGGTCTGAAATTAATGAACAATAACCCGTTTGCCAACGGCTCGGTTATTTTCACCCAAAGCGGCTACTACGCCCGCGAGTTCCAGAAACGCACCCACGGCGGTATGGTCGGTATTAACGTCGGCATCCCGGTGCCGGTCGGCGTATTCCCCTTCTCAGGTCATAAACAGTCGTTCTTCGGCGACCTGCACTGCCTGGGCAAAGATGGCGTTCGTTTCTATACAGAGTCCAAATGCGTGACTTCGCGCTGGTTTGATGAAGAAGAAGCAAAACGCGAAAAAGTCGACTCCTGGGACGGTACGATTTAATAGCCATTTAAACCCAACATATAACGAGTTGCGGGACAAGTAGCAACCCAGCGAATCCTCAGACATTTACTGGCGTAAATGGCTGAGGTCAACAAATGCGGGCAACGTACAAGCAGCTTGAAATATGACGGCCAGCTCCCTCCAGATATTGCTCCGGCAGTATCTGGAGCATTAATTCGATTTTTTTATTCTGCACGTGTCGCTGAATCGTTAATAACGACTGCACACTAAAAAAATCCTTAATATTAAATGGAGTTTCCTATGACCCAGGCCTTCTCAATTCCTCGCAGTATTATTTATGGCGAAAATGCTTTAGAGCATCTTTCCACCCTGAGCGGAAAAAAAGCTGCATTAGTCACCGGCGGCAGTTCAATGAAGCGTTTTGGCTTTCTGGATAAAGCCGTCAGCGAACTCAATAAAGCGGGTATGGAGTGCATTATTATCGATAATGTTGAACCCAATCCGTCCATTAAAACCGTCTGGCGCGGAGCCAAAGCGATGCTGGCCTTTGAACCTGACTGGATAGTGGCCATTGGCGGCGGTTCCGCGCTGGATGCCGCTAAAGTTATGTGGTGTTTCTATGAACATCCGCAGCTGAAGTTTGAGGATATTATTCCCGTCGGTGCCATGCCGCCGCTGCGCAGCAAAGCACGGTTTGTGGCGATCCCCTCCACCAGCGGCAGCGCGTCCGAAATCACCGCCTTCTCGGTGATCACCGATACGGCAAATCATATCAAATACCCGATTGTTGCCGCCGATCTGGTGCCGGATATCGCCATTCTCGACCCCACTATTCCGGCAAAAATGCCGCCCCACGTGACGGTTCACACCGGCATGGACGTTTTGACCCATGCGATTGAAGCCTACGTCTCCACTGCAGCCAACTCGTTTACCGACCCTTATGCGGTAGAGGCCATTCGGCTGGTATTTAAGCATCTGGAAACCGCCTGGCGCTCACCCGATGATTTAAATGCCCGCATGCATATGCATAATGCTTCCGCGCTGGCGGGAATCGCCTTCACCAATGCGTCACTAGGATTAGTCCATTCGATGGCGCATAAAATTGGCGGCGAATTTGGCATTACTCACGGTCTGGCGAATGCGATTATGTTGCCGTATATCATTCAATATAATGCGAAGTTCACCAAAAAATATCGTCAGCTGGAAGCCGCATTAGGTATGGATAATTTAATTGCCGCGATCAATGCGCTGAATCAACGGCTGGGCGTCCCGAAAACGCTGAGCCAGTGTGACGAAGTGGAAATCAATGAAGTGACCTTTGTTAATGTGCTCGACCGAATGAGTCGCCATGCCGTCGACGATCCCTGTACGTTAACCAATCCTAACTATCCGTCAGTTCAGGACGTTAAAGGGTTGTACACCCTGGCATTCTACGGCGCTTGATAGCCTCAGCGCTGCGATGTTGTGAACGATAAAGCCACGTTGCCTAAGGCTGCAGGGAATAGCGACTCCCTGCAGCCATCCCTTTTATCCCGCCTCGGTATTTCTGCAATGAACCCAAGCTGAATCGTTAAAGCAAAAGACGATAGTAATCACATAATTTCAGCAACGAAATTCAATATCACTGACGAAAAGAGATTTATATCTCATTTAAAAATATAAAAACGCCTGTTTTCTCACCAGGTGAGACACTTCACATTTTCATAATCCACTTGCAACTAAATTCCCTGCATCAGTGACACAATCGATTCAGCAAAAGGGATGAAAAATGAAAAAGACATTAGCTTTGACGGCCATTGCCGCGCTTATTTCTACGCCGGTAATGGCAAAAACGTGGGTGCTGACAAGCGCTGAAAGCGGCATAGATAAAGGAAACTGGCAAATAACCAGCGATCAGCTGAAGATAAAAGAGCATAACTTCAGCATTGAGCAAAAAGTCCTTCACGGCGGTAAACAAGAAGGCAGTAAAATCCTTGTGATCCATAGTAAAGACGGCCTGACCATCGCGCTTAGCCCGACCCGCGGCATGAACCTGCTAAAAATCGAAGGCTTTGGATCGCGAATGGGCTGGGATTCGCCGGTCAAAGAAGTGGTTAATCCCGCCTTTATTAACCTCGAAAGCCGTAACGGACTGGGATGGCTGGAGGGTTTCAATGAAATGATGGTACGCTGCGGCTACGAATGGACAGGCCACCCGGTGACCGCCGATGGGCAGATTTACACCCTGCACGGCAAAGTCGGCAACACGCCGGCTTCCCAGGTAGAAGTTGAAGTGGCGGATACCGCGCCATATGAAATTCGCGTTCGTGGACTGGTGAAGGAGAGCACCTTCAAGAAAGCAGATTTGCAGACCATGACCGAACTGCGCTACGTGCCAGGCAGCAATAGCTTTAGCCTGCACGATGTCCTGACCAACCATGCCGACTATCCGCATGACTATCAAATTATCTATCACAGCAACTTTGGCAAGCCGATCCTCGAAGAAGGCGCCCGCTTCCTGGCCCCGATCGCCAGCATCAGTCCATTCAACGACTACGCCAAAGCGGGCTTAAAAAGCTGGCAAACCTACGCCGGACCAACGAAAGATTTCGATGAAATGGTGTTTAATATGCAGCCTCTGGCGGATCAAAATCATCAAACGCTGGCCGCAGTGGTCAACAAAGCCGGCGATAAAGGGGCATCTATTCAGTTTGATACCCGCCAGCTACCGGTGCTGACCCTGTGGAAAAATACCGATACAGAGAAACAGGGTTACGTCACCGGTATTGAGCCAGGCACCAGCTACGCCTATCCGGTCACTATCGAGCGGGAGCAAAAACGCGTTAAGCAGCTTCAGCCCGGGGAAAGCGCCCAGTTTGATCTGACCTATACGCTGCTGCACAGCAGCGAGCAGGTTGCCGAGGTGGAGAAGAAAATCGCGGCTATTCAGGGCGATAGCAAAGTGGCAGAAAACGAAACGCCTATCGCGAAAGAGTAATTTAACGCGTTAAGCATGTTCCGGGCGACAAAACACGCAGACGACGGTGAACTTGTCGTCCGGCTAAGCGCAGCGCGAACCGGAAGAAAAGCGGAGGCCGTATTGCGCACGGCTTCCCGGAGGCGGCGCTTGACGCGCCTTGTCCGGACGACAAAAACTCAAAACACACGGACCTTTAGCCCAGCTCAGGCATCAGCCGCAACCGGGGATTTTCCCGGAGGCGGCGCCTGGCGCACCTTGTCCGGGCGACAATACCTCGATCGCACCAGCCTGAGCCATGACCACCAAACGCAAATCCCGCGCAAAGCGCTGATACCGCGCCTCATCAATCGGCTGCGGGTAGCTCAACACGATCAATTCATGATCGGCAATACCCTGATGATAGGTCGGATGGCGATGCGCCCAGGGATTCGCGCAAAACCCCATGGTTTCATAAAAGCGCAGACGCTTATGGGCAATCTCGCTGGTCAGCGGATCGATTTCGAGAATGGTCAGCGGCGCACGCTGAAGTATTTCAGCTAACAGCCGCTTGCCGTAGCCACGCGATCGTAACGTATCGTCGATGGCCAGATGTTCAATGTAACTATAGTCAGCAAACCGCCAGCAGCCGCTCAGGCCGATAAACAGACCATCATCGAACCAGGCTTCCAGTACATAATGGGGATTATCAAGCGCCTGCTGTTTAGCCTCGGCTTCACGCTGTTCGTGCCACGGGAAGGCCCTGCCGTACAGGGCGTCCAGCGCGGGAAAATAAGCGGAATCGGTAGAGGTCACTCTTTGTGAAATCAACATGCACCATCCGTAACTATCCGCCCTCACGCGGAGGGCGGACCAACGCGGAGAATGGCCTATTCGGCCGCCTCGGCTTTTTTCGCCAGCTTATCGAGCAGCTTCTGATGAATGCCGCCAAAACCACCGTTGCTCATGACCAGAATGTGGTCGCCAGGATGCGCGGTCTTCACAATCATATCCACCAGCGTATCGACATCGGCGCTCCAGTGCGCGGGCTGTACGCAGGCGTCAGCTACTTCAGCTACCTGCCACGGAATATGCTGCGGCTGCAGCAGAAAGACCTCGTCGGCACGACCGAGAGACGGCGCCAGGTCGTCTTTGCAAATGCCCATTTTCATGGTGTTGGAACGGGGTTCAAGCACGGCAAGAATTCGCGCGGTACCGCCAACTTTGCCGCGTAGCGCCTGCAGAGTCGCCAGAATCGCCGTCGGGTGGTGGGCAAAATCGTCGTATACGGTGACGCCGTTGGCTTCGCCGCGTAGTTCCAGACGGCGGCGGGCGTTGATAAAGCTACCCAGCGCATTGGCCGCATCGGCAGGCAGCACGCCGACATGACGGGCGGCGGCAATGGCCATCAGGCCGTTATGCATATTATGTTCGCCGACCAGCGCCCATTTCACCTCGCCCACTTTCTCGCCGTCCAGCCACACTTCCCATGAGGAAGCATCGGTGGTCAGCTTTTTCGCCTGCCAGTGGCCCTGTTCGCCGACCAGTTCCTGCTCGCTCCAGCAGCCCATCGCCATCGTCTGTTTCAGGTTGATGTCGTTCTCAGGCAGAATGATTTTGCCCTTGCCCGGCACAATGCGCACCAGATGATGGAACTGTTTCTGGATGGCCTTCAGGTCGTCAAAAATGTCCGCATGGTCGAACTCAAGGTTATTGAGAATCAACGTACGCGGGCAGTAGTGAACGAACTTAGAGCGCTTATCGAAGAAAGCGCAGTCGTATTCATCGGCTTCAATCACGAAGAACGGGCTGTCGCCAAGGCGCGCGGACACCTCAAAGTTGCCCGGTACGCCGCCGATGACAAAGCCCGGCTTGTAGCCGCAGGCTTCAAGGATCCAGGTCGCCATTCCGGCAGTAGTGGTTTTACCATGCGTCCCGGCAACCGCCAGCACCCAGCGATCGCGCAGGACAAAGTCGTGCAGCCACTGCGGCCCGGACATATACGGGATGTTATTTTCCAGCACCGCTTCCACGCACGGGTTGCCGCGCGTCATCGCGTTACCGATGATCACCAGATCCGGCTGAGGATCCAGCTGGCTGGCATCATATCCTTGAATTAACTCAATTCCCTGGGTTTCCAGCAGGGTACTCATTGGCGGATAGACGTTTGCATCCGACCCCGTTACCTCATGACCGAGGGAACGCGCCAGCATCGCCAGCCCCCCCATAAACGTGCCACAGATTCCTAAAATATGAATGCGCATTCGTCATTTCCTTCTCTTATCTGAAGCACAGTTTACCGGGATGTTGGGGCTGAAAGAAATGCATTTCAGGGGAATCCGTATTTTGCTGGCGCGATTCACCTGTGCGAACTTTTTTTATTCTTTGTTAAGATTGTTTTGTTCGTTTTACTTCACATAAACATGCAGGGAACGGGTTATGAAAACGTTAGGTGAATTTATTGTCGAAAAGCAGCACGAGTTCTCTCACGCAACGGGCGAGCTGACTGCTTTGTTGTCGGCGATAAAGTTAGGCGCCAAGATCATCCACCGCGATATCAACAAGGCCGGTCTGGTCGATATCCTGGGTGCCAGCGGTGCTGAAAACGTTCAGGGCGAGGTGCAGCAAAAACTCGACCTGTTTGCCAATGAAAAGCTGAAAGCCGCACTGCGAGCACGCGATATTGTTGCCGGGATCGCCTCTGAAGAAGAAGATGAAATCGTCGTCTTTGAAGGCTGTGAACACGCCAAATACGTGGTGCTGATGGACCCTCTGGATGGCTCCTCTAACATCGACGTTAACGTCTCCGTCGGGACGATTTTCTCTATCTATCGCCGCGTCACGCCGGTGGGTACTCCCGTCACCGAAGAAGACTTCCTGCAGCCGGGTAACCGCCAGGTCGCCGCCGGCTATGTGGTTTACGGTTCCTCGACGATGCTGGTTTATACCACCGGCTGCGGCGTCCACGCCTTTACCTACGACCCGTCCCTTGGCGTGTTCTGCCTGTGCCAGGAACGCATGCGCTTCCCGGAAAAGGGGAATACCTACTCGATTAACGAAGGTAACTACATCAAGTTCCCGATGGGCGTGAAGAAGTACATCAAGTACTGCCAGGAAGAAGATAAAGAGACCCAGCGCCCGTATACCTCGCGCTATATCGGCTCGCTGGTAGCGGATTTCCACCGCAACCTGCTCAAAGGCGGCATCTACCTCTACCCGAGCACCGCCAGCCACCCGGACGGTAAACTGCGTCTGCTGTACGAGTGCAACCCGATGGCGTTCCTCGCTGAACAGGCGGGCGGCAAGGCCAGCGACGGTAAAGAGCGCATTCTGGATATTATCCCGGAAAGCCTGCACCAGCGCCGCTCTTTCTTCGTCGGCAATAACCATATGGTCGAAGACGTCGAGAACTTTATTAAAGAGTTCCCGGACGCGTAATATTCAGACGCCGGATAATTCCGGCGTCTATTTGCTTTAGTTCACGAAGGTGAGTTTGACGCGTTTCGACAGGTGGAAATAAGGTATCCAGATGATTATCTGCAGCGCGCATGAGGCCAAAATTTTTATATCTTCAACCTCCAGCCCTACACCATAAAAATGCGCAGCAATCCAGCAGTCGATGGCGTAGAGAATCGTGGTGAACAGAACCCAGACAGTATAATAATTTGGCAACTGACGTTTCTTCCTGAAAAACAACATCGTCGTATAAACTACCAATAACCAAAGAAATAGTGCCCCAGCCGCTTCAAACAGCGCAAACGCTCTAAACTCCTCTTCAACATCCAGAAAAACCGTTACCGTATTACATATCCCGACGATCTGTAAAAGCGAGCTGAGCGTCAGGGTTAAAGCCGGCAGATAAAGCCAGCCGCCGATACCGGTATATTTTTTATCCTTACAGGTTTTGCAATAACGCGCCGGAGGCAATACCTTTTGCCCACAGCTGGCGCACTTGCCTGATAATCCTTCACCTTCAACCATATCCATTAATAGCGTTCCTTTGCTCAAAATATCCCTTTTCAGGGTGCCTGTTGTATCAGGCACCTATCATGGATGAACGTGGCGAGTACGTACATAAGTTGAGCGAAAAACCAGAATACTACTCAGCAGTCGCACGCACATTTACCCTTGTCACCGGCGAACTCTGCCGATTCTCCCACAGCACCGTCAGGCCGCGCTGCAGCGCGATAAAGATGAACAGCAGAATACCGATGGCGATCTTGGTCCACCATGAACTAAGCGTACCGTCGAAGTTGATATAGGTTTGAATCAGCCCCTGAATGGCGACGCCAAACAGGGTGCCGAGAACCGTGCCCACGCCACCGCTTAACAGCGTGCCGCCGATCACCACCGAAGCAATGGCGTCCAGCTCGACGCCAACCCCTGCCAGCGCATAACCCGCCTGGGTATAAATAGAGAAGACGATCCCCGCCAGCGTCGCCAGACCGGTAGAGAGCATATAGATGCGAATCGTCGTGCTCCGCGTGGAGATCCCCATCAGGTTGGCCGACGTCGCGTTACCGCCAATGGCGTAAACCTGATTGCCAAAGCGGGTGCGGTGGGCCATAAAAATACCACCGATCACCACCAGCAGCATCAACAGCCCCATGGCGCTCAGACGACCGCCGCCGGGGATGGTCCATGCCAGTCCGGAAAGCGCGTCATACACCGGATGATTGATGGGAATCGACTCCTCCGAAACCAGATAGCTGACGCCGCGCAGAAAAAACATCCCGGCAAGCGTGATGATAAACGCCGGGATCTTCAACGCATCGATGAGCAGCCCCATAAAGGCGCCAAAAGCGCAGCCCATCACCAGCACTAGCGGAAATGCCACCAGCGGCGAGATCCCCCAGAAACCGATCGCTTTGGCGAGGAATACCCCGGTGAAGGCGATCACCGACCCCACCGACAGATCGATCCCGCCGGAGAGGATCACGAACGTCATGCCGACGGCGATGATCCCGAGAAAAGCATTGTCGGTCAGGATATTGCAGATCACCCGCGTCGAGGCAAAGCCGGGAAACTGCGTCAGGCAGTAAAGGTATCCCAGTACGAAGACCGCGAGGGTAATCATTAACGGTAAATTACGTTTTATCATGGCCGCGCATCCCCTTCAGTATGCTGATAAAGCGCGGCGACTGGACGATCAGTACGCACAGCACCACCACCGCTTTGACTACCTGATTAAGCTCCGGCGGGAAACCGGACAGCAGGATCCCGGTATTCATGCCCTGGATAATCAGTGCCCCGACAACCGAGAGCAGCAGATTAAAGCGCCCGCCCATCAGCGAGCCGCCGCCGATAACGACCGCCAGAATGGCATCCAGCTCCAGCCATAGCCCGGCGTTATTGGCATCCGCGCCGCGAATATCCGCCGCGACGATAATGCCGGCGATGGCCGCGCATACTCCGCTCAGCACGTAGGCCAGCATCACGACGATGCGGGTATTTACCCCAGCGTTTTTCGCCGCACGAATGTTAATCCCCACCGCTTCGATAAACATCCCCAGCGCGGTTTTGCGGGTAAACAGCCAGAACAGCACCAGCGTAACGATGGCGATTATCACCGGCGTCGGGAACAGCAGCAGCGATCCGCTGCCCAACCAGGCCAGCGGCGGGGAGTCAAAGGTGACGATCTGCCCGGAGGTGATCAGCTGCGCCACGCCGCGTCCGGCGACCATCAGGATCAGCGTGGCGACAAACGGCTGGATCTTCAGCACCGCCACAAGGATACCGTTCCACAGGCCCGCCAGCGCGCCGGCTCCCAGCGAAGCCAGCAGCACAACCGGCAGGCTGTGTCCCGCCACGGTCATCGACGCTGCCGTTGCGCCGGCAATCGCCATCACCGCCCCGACGGAGAGGTCAATCCCGCCAGTGGCGATAACCAGCGTCATGCCGATCGCCAGCAGCGCCACCGGCGCGGCGCGGTTCAAAATATCAATCGGGCTGCCGAACAGTCGCCCCTCCTGGAGCACGATCTGGTAGAAATGCGGGGCGACCAGGCTGTCAACCACCAGCACCAGCAGCAGCGCAACGATCTGCGGCATCCCTTTGGGCCAGTTAACGCGCCGTTTCGGCTGGCCGGTTTTCGGAACAGATTGAGGCATCATCGGTTACTCCTTATGCCGCAATAGCGTTCATGATCGCCGGCACGGAGAGCTCGCTCAGAGCCAGCTCCGCCACCTGCTGGCGATCGCGCATGATAATCACCCGATCGGCGTAACCCACCAGCTCTTCCAGCTCTGAAGAAATAACCAGCAGCGCCAGACCATCGGCGCACAGGGTTTCGATCAGGCGGATGATCTCGGCGTGGGCACCCACGTCAATACCGCGGGTGGGTTCATCGAGGATCAGGAACTGCGGTTTCGTCAGCAGCCAGCGGGAGAGAAGTACCTTTTGCTGATTACCGCCTGAGAGAAATTCGATCGGCTGTTCGGCGCTGGGGGTACGAATACCCAGCTGACGAATAAAACGTTCGGCAATCTCATTTTGTTCGCGCCGCCCAATCGGCCGCAGCCAGCCGCGCTGCGCCTGTAGCGCGAGAACAATATTTTCCCGCACCGAGGCGGCGGCGATAATGCCGTCGGTTTTGCGGTCCTCCGGGCAGAAGCCGATCCCGAGGCAGGATGCCTGATGCGGCGAGCGCAGGGTCTGCGGCTTGCCTTTGATCCACGCTTTGCCGCTGTCGGCGGGTTTAATGCCGAAGATAACCTCCGCCGTTTCCGTGCGCCCCGAGCCTAACAGACCCGCCAGGCCGACGATTTCACCGGGACGGACCTGCAGACTAAACGGTGCAATGGTGCCTTTTTTGCCAAAATCTTCGAAGGCGGCCACCGGCTTATCGCTGAGCAGGGTGCGGCCCGCGCGCTGCAGGGCGTTATGCTCCAGCTCGCGGCCCAGCATCATCTTCACCAGCTCAATTTGCGGCAGCTCGCGGGTTTCCCGGCAGCCGACAAAACCGCCGTTGCGCAACACGGTGATACGATCGCTGACGGCGTAAACCTGGTCGAGGAAATGGGTGACGAAAATCAGGCTGACCCCGCTATCGCGCAGCTGGCGCATCAAGGTGAAGAGCATCTCCACCTCCTGGGTATCCAGGCTGGCGGTCGGTTCATCAAGAATTAACACTTTTGCTGACAGGTCGATCGCCCGGCAGATGGCGACAATCTGCTGCATCGCCACCGAAAAGCGGTTCAGCGGCTCGCGTACATCAAGGGAAAAACCGTAGGATGCCATCAGCGCGGTGGCGCGCTTTTCCATCTCTTTACGCCGCAGCAGGCCAAAACGCCGGGGCTCACGGCCGATAAACAGATTATCCGCCACCGACATGTTAGGCAGCAGGTTCACTTCCTGATAGACGGTACCAATCCCCAGTTGTTGGGCATGGGCGGTGTTTTTCGGCGAAATCGCCTGGCCTTCCAGCCAGATTGTCCCGCGGTCGGCGTGATAGACGCCGGTCAGCGCTTTAATCAGGGTAGATTTACCCGCGCCGTTTTCGCCTAGCAGAGCCATGATTTCGCCCCGGCGCAGGCTGAAATTAACGTTATCCAGCGCTTTCACGCCGGGGAAAAACTTGCTGAGCCCTTCCGTACGAAGGATTTCCTGATGCGATTCGCCGTTCATGCTCTCCCCTCACCTTTGCCCTCTCCCCGAGGGGAGGAGAGGGAAATCAGCCGTGCTATAGCGACCGGGGAAATCCCGGAGGCGGCGCTGCGCGCCTGTCCGGGCTACCCGCTCCGCAGACGGCGGTGAAACTGTAGCCCGGTCAGCGTAGCGCCACCGGGAACGTGGCCTGTTCTTAGCTACGACTCAGTAGCCCATATTTTTCTTCTTCTCTAACTCTTCTTTCGCCGTATCCGGCAGGTAGAGCGTCGATTGAGTGATGGTGACTTTTTCAGGCAGGGTGCCGTCTTTTTTGTATTTCTCCAGCGCATCGAACGCCGGGCCGGCCATATTCGGCGTCAGCTCGACGCTGGCGTTAGCTTCACCGGCCATCATCGCTTTATAGATATCCGGCACGCCGTCGATAGAGCCGGTGAGGATATCTTTGCCCGGCTTCAGCCCGGCTTCTTTAATCGCCTGAATAGCGCCAATCACCATGTCGTCGTTATGGGCGTAAACCATGCAGATGTTCTTGCCGTTGTTCTCCGCTTTGATAAAGCTTTCCATCACTTCTTTGCCCTTACTGCGGGTAAAGTCGCCGGACTGGGAACGGATAATTTTGATATTAGAGGCTTTAGAAATGGCTTCGGCGAAGCCTTTCTTACGGTCAATCGCCACGCTGGCGCCTACGGTCCCCTGCAGCTCGACAACGTTACACGGTTTACCATCGACGGTTTTCACCAGCCACTCGCCGATCAGCTGGCCTTCCAGCACGTTGTTGGCGGTCACGGTGGTCATGTAGAGGTCTTTATCTTTAACATCAATGGAGCGGTCGAGCAGGAATACCGGGATTTTGGCCTCTTTCGCTTCTTTCAGTACCGGTTCCCAGCCGGTCGCCACCACCGGAGCGATGAAGATGGCATCGACGCCCTGAGCGATAAAAGAGCGGACGGCTTTGATCTGGTTTTCCTGTTTTTGCTGCGCATCGGCAATCTTCAGAGTGATACCGCGCTTCGCGGCTTCCTCCTTCGCGACGTTGGTTTCTGCCGCACGCCAGCCGGATTCAGAGCCGACCTGTGAAAAACCCACGGTCAGAGGGGCAGCCATGGCCATAGACGACATAGCTGCGGAAACTGCGGTGACAAGAAGTAAGCGCTTCCACATAAGAGGATCCTCGTAGGGTTATTGTTGGATAAAACCTCACCAGCGGACAAACTATAGACAATCGGAGATGTAACTGAATGCGTTACATCACACTTCAAAAAAGTTAATTAGATGTTAATCTGTGCGTTACTCTTCAGCGGAGAGCCGGTGAGGCTTCGCGACCCGCGCGAGCTTCGCCGTTTATGACGAAATTTTGCGCGCTTTGAGATATCAAGCATATGCAATGAAAACGGTTACATAATTTTATTCAGTATGCGGCTATGTTTATGGATTTTCAGGCTGTATTACGCCGAAAAATTCGGACTCCCCCCACCCGTTCTGGGGAAAAAGAAGCGAAGACATTCGATGTGAGTTGGCTATAATACCGGGCACTTGTTTGCCATACATTTTAAAGGAAACAGACATGAGCTTACTCAACGTACCTGCGGGCAAAGATCTGCCGGAAGACATCTACGTCGTGATCGAGATCCCGGCGAACGCAGATCCTATCAAATACGAAGTCGACAAAGAGAGCGGTGCACTGTTCGTTGACCGTTTCATGTCCACGGCGATGTTCTATCCGTGCAACTACGGCTACATCAACCACACCCTGTCCCTGGACGGCGACCCGGTTGACGTTCTGGTCCCGACGCCGTACCCGCTGCAGCCGGGTTCCGTTATCCGCTGCCGTCCGGTTGGCGTACTGAAAATGACCGACGAATCCGGTGAAGATGCGAAACTGGTTGCGGTACCGCACACCAAGCTGAGCAAAGAATACGATCACATCAAAGATGTGAACGACCTGCCGGAACTGCTGAAAGCGCAGATCACCCACTTCTTCGAGCACTATAAAGACCTCGAAGCAGGCAAATGGGTTAAAGTTGACGGCTGGGACAACGCTGAAGCGGCGAAAGCCGAAATCGTGGCTTCCTTCGAGCGCGCTAAGAAGTAATTCTGCCGCACTCAGGTTCGCAAAAACACCGCCTCCGGCGGTGTTTTTTTGGGCGTTGCTCTATTGCTGAGCGGCGGCTGATGCCTTAGCGGGCCGACAACATCCCCCTATAAAAAACAACGCCACCCGAAGGTGGCGTTATCGTTATTAATACTGGTCTTTATCCAACCAGTTGCCGCTTTCTATCAGCGTGAAGCCCTCAACGGGGCGCTGATAGACATACATCCAGGCGCTACCGTAGGGCGTCTGGATCAGGTGACGAGCATACTCGCCGCCTTTAGTACGCAACGCATCCAATTCAGCCAGCGTCGATGCGTCAATACGATAGACCTCACCATGTACCGTGCCATCGCCGGGCACCGCGCCTGGATAGTGGCCCAGGCTGTACAGTTGATAATCATTGACACTATGATCGCCCAGCCACTGAGCGTTGGTCATCCAGTGGCTGTTGCCTTGTTTGCGTCGTAAACTGCCGTAAACAAATATTCGCATTGCTAAAACTCAAACTGATAGAGCAAATCGAGAGCCTGGTCTACGCCAGACACGGCTTCCATATATAGCTTAGGCATCAGGCGATAACGTAACGTCAACGTCGCCAGGGAGTCAAAGATCCCTACCCCATATTTTACCTGCAGACCCGGCAGCACGTAGCCGCTGACCACCACCTGGGAGGAGTCGCCCACCCCTTCGGTATCCAGCGCCAGATTACTTACGCCAAACGTCTCGCCGATTTTACCCACAACCTGACCACTTTGTGCAACCCCCATACCAATAAGCATGGAGGTCATTGCCGCACTATCGCTCTGTCCGCTGCCCAAACCCTGCCCGCGCAGCAGGTAAGAGAGCGCTTCCTGCTGCGACATGGCCGGATCGGAGAAAATTTCCGCTTTCGGCTGATCGGCCGAACCGGTCACGCGAACGCCGGCGATCACGTCGTCTTCCGTGGCATCCGGATTACGAATGGCTTCGATGTTCAGCAGCGGCTGATCCGGCGGTCCGGAGAACAGCAGTTCGCCTTTACGCACGATCAGATCCTGGCCGTAGGCATGGAAGCGGCCTTCCGGGATATTAATCTGCCCGTTGAGGCCCAGCCCCTGTTTATCCTGAGCCACTTTCAAATCGCCGGTCAGACGCGCTTTCAGACCAAAGGCGTCGAGGCGAACGTTGTTGCCTACATGAATCGTCAGGTTGCTGTTAATCGGAATACCGGCGCTCTGCTGCTTAATCGGCTGCAGATTTTTATCCAGCATGACTTCGTCAGAAGAGACCCCAACGGCGCTTTCCGGCACTTCATTGACGACGATTCTTGCCCAGGGCACGTCAACGCTACCATCCAGGTTAAACAGGCTTGGCGTGGCGGTAAAGACGACATCTGGCGAAACATCCAGGCGCACCATCGGCGGCACGGTTATCCGCACACGGCTGCCCTTCGCGGCAATCTGCGCGCGCCAGTTGTCAATCTGCGTCCAGTCGGCGTTACCGCTGAGCGCAATATGGCCCTGGCTGGTATTCACCGTCCCTTGTAGGGTCGAGCGGGTACCGGTGAAATTCATCGCCAGCTGGCTCGGCTGCATATCGAACGGCATAAAGTTGCCGTCAATATCCACGCCATTCAGCTGCATCTGCCCGTACAGCTGCGGGCTCTGTACGTTGCCGCCCAGCGTCAGACGCGCATTGAGCCGCCCTTCCGCCTTTTCACCGCGCGAGAAGATAGGGTTGATCATCGCCAGCGAGAAGTTGCTGATATTCACGTTCCCGCCCAGATTACGTCGGCCCTGCGGATCGGTGACCTGCACCTGCCCATCCAGTTGACCATTGTTGGTCAGGCGAATCAGCCAGCCCAGCTGGGCGCGATTGTTGTGCAGATCGGCCGTAAGATTCAGGGTATCGAACGCCACCGGCAGCGGCGCGTCGTTGACCGTCTGGGTCACCTTCACGTTACGTCCGCTCAGGGTGACCTTGCCCTGCGGTAGCCCCTCTTTGGTGGTGTCCCAGCTCACGTCGGCATTGCCGCTAAACACGCCGCTGGCCTGCGTCTCTTCCGGCATAAACGGCTTCAGCATCGCCAGGTCGAAACGGTTGAGATTCACTACCGCGCGCCCGCTCGCGCCGGCGTCAATGGTCTGCGGTACGCACAGTTCGGCATTCGGGTTAGTCCAGCAGTGCGGTCCAATGCTGATTTTCTGCTCGAGGTTACGGTAATCCAGCGCGATGTTGCGCGTCAGCGCCACCGGCCCTACCGGCGTCTGGAAGCGGGTATTGCTCAGCGTGCCTTTCCAGCGCTCCTCTTTGCGGTCAAAACTGCCTGCCAGCGACAGCTGTCCGGAAACCGGATCGCCCTGCACCCGCAGCTGCAGGTCGTGCTGTTTCTCGTTGCCCTTCGCATTGAGCTGCACCAGGCTGATATTCACGCCCGGCTGGCTAATGCGGTCCACGCGTACGTCAAGATGACCGCCAATCTGGTCGGTGGATTTCACATCGCCCTTCACGTTCACCTGAGCCACCGATAGCTCCTGCCAGCGCAGCGCCCGGGCGGTGATATCCGCCAGCAGCTGCGGCGCATCGACGGTGCCGCGAACTTTTACTAATCCCTTCGCCGTCCCGCCCAGGCCCGGCAGGGCGTTATCGAGATGAGGCGCGTCAATGGTGGCGTCGAGGTTAAGATCTTTAACTCCCAGCTCGCCTTTCACGTCGGCGCTGTTGGGGCCCAGAGCCAGATGCAGGCCGGGGATTTTCCACTGCATATAGCTGTTGCCCTGCAGCGAACCGCTCACGTCGACTTTGTTTTGCTTCACGTTACCGGTGATTTTCAGCTCCGGTACCGACATCTGCCAGCTGCCGCCGTACAGGCTGCCCTGGGTCTTAATCAGTCCGTTGAGCTTCGACGGCCAGTCCGGTACCTCTTTAGCGGTGTTGATACCGTTAAGCGTCAGTTCGCCGCGCCAGCTGATCGCCTGCTGCCAGTCGAGCAGCGCTTTCAACTCGGTTTTTCCTTCGAGGGCGGCGACGGTGAGCTTGTCGAGATTCACCTGCTGCTCGTTGCCCTTCGCGTTCAGGCTAATTTTCGCTGGCGGCAGCGACTGCCCTTTCACCGCGGTGCTGAAGGCCAGCGTGTAGTCGGTCATCTTGCCGTTAAATTTCAGCAGTAGGTCGTCAGCCTGATACGCTTTCTCGCCGGTAAATGGCCAGTAAAGCTGCTTGCTTTTCACCTCCATATCCAGCGGCAGGCCGGCCTCCGCCAGCTGCGTTTCGGCGCGCAGCGTCATGGCGACAGGGCCGTTCAGATCCACGCCGAGCGTGAGCTTTTTACGCACTTCGCCGCCCACTTTGAGCTGCACTTTCTCGCCCTTGAGCGGGTCAATATTCAGCGTACCGTTGAGGGTGATATCGACCGGCCAGTTATCCTGCAGTTGTGCATTACCGGAAGCCGTCACTTTGCCCTGGTCAGAATCCACGTCCAGCGCGTCCAGCTTCATCTGCCCATCAATGCTGCTGACTTTGAGTAGCAGTGAGTAGATGGTCATATCGGTATCGCCGGTCAGACGCAGCTGCTCGCCGCGAAACTCCTGAATATTGAGATTCAACGGCAGATGGACATCGGTCATTTCCGGCAGCACCGGCTTCGAGAACAGGTCTTTCATCGTCTCGCCGAGCGGCTTTTCTTCCGGCTGCGGATTGTCAATTTTCGGCTCAACGACCTGCTCCTGGGCCACTTTCGCCACCTTCGGCAGCGCGATAAGCAGCCCCTGCAGCGAGGTTGGCGTCAGGGTCAGGTTTTTCTCTTGCCAGTTAAGCCCCGTGGAAAAATCACGCAGCGAAACGGCCGTATCGTCAATTTTCACGTTGACGTTATGCAGCGCCACCCGGCTCAGGGTGATGGGGTAAGGCGTGGAGAGATTCAGCGGCCCGCTATCTTCTTCTTCAACCGGCGCCGCTGGCGGCATTTTGCTGGTATCGATCGCCACATAGATATCGCGCAGAGAAATATCGTTGACGCACAGGCTACTGTCCCACAGGCAGCGTAGCTTAACGCCAAGGTGGAACTGCCCGGCGGTGACCGCCACGCCCGGCTGCTCAAAGCGCACGTTCTCCAGCGTCAGATCGCGCCAGCCGCCGGTGGCTTTGCCAATTTCCAGCCCAGGGACCCAGCGATCGGCGGCTTTGATAACCAGATGCAGGCCAGTCGTCGTCCCCACCAGGAATCCTACCGTCCCCAGCAGCAGCACCAGAAAAATCAGTACGCCGAGGCTTATCTTCTTCCATAAACTCATAATTCAGGCCCCAGGCCGATATAAAACTGTAAACCGTGTTCTTCTTTGTCACCGATCGGTCTGGCGATATCCAGCTTGATTGGACCGACCGGGGACTGCCAGCGTACGCCGAGGCCAGCGCCGGTTTTAAAGTTGCTTTCGCGGATATCGCTCACCGCTTCGCCGCTATCGACGAACACCGCGCCCCACCATTTGCCGCTCACGTTGTACTGATACTCCAGCGAGCCGGTGGCCAGCTTCGAAGCCCCCATCAGCTTGCCGTCATCATCTTTTGGCGAGATAGATTTGTATTTATAACCGCGAATGCTGCGGTCGCCACCGGCGAAGAAACGCAGATCCGGCGGGACTTTGCTGAAGTTATCGGCCTCAATCCAGCCAAGGTTGCCGCGTACCACGAAGCGGTGGCGGTCATAAAGGGTGCGGATCCAGACGTCCTGCGCCTGCATCACGATAAAGTTAATATCCGAGCCCCACATGGTGTTGGAGTAGTCCACCGAATAGCGCTGTGAATCGCCCCAGGTCGGCATCAGGCCGCCGCGAGAACGGGTCCGGTTCACCGACACGCCGGGATAGATCAGCATCGTGGTATTGGTGACGTTGGCCTGGGTAAAGTGGTCGAGACTCCAGCGCAGGTTCAGCGCGCGCTGCCAGCCGCTCGACATCTCCCAATAGCGCGACACGGCCAGGGTGGTAGAATCCGCCTGGGTATCATTGAGATCGGTACGCTTAAAGCCGCCCTGCATCAGGTAGTACTGTTCAAGCGGGCTTTTTAGCAGCGGTACCTTGTAGCTGAAATCAAGCTGCTGTTCAGGAGCGGACAGGCTGAGGCTGGAGGTCAGGCTGTGGCCGTAGGAGTTCATCCACGGCTTTCTCCAGGTCCCTTTGACGCGCGGCCCGACGTCGGTTGAGTAGCCGACCCCGGTCTCAACAGTATTCTCTTTGCGCGGAGAAACCACGCCCTGCAAAGGCAACACTTTCGTCTGGCGGGACTTCTCAAACTGCGGCGCCACGACGACGGAACTGAACCAGCCGGTCGCCGCCAGGCGGCGGTTGAGTTCGGCGAGATCCTGCGAGGTGTAATAGTCGCCCTGCTTAAACGGCACCAGATTTTGCAGATATTCGTCGCGAATTTGCGAGCCCTCAAAGGTCACCGGGCCAAAGCGGTAGCGCTCGCCGCTGTTGTAGTCGATATCCCAGAAGGCCTGATGACGGTCAAGAGAAACCCCAAGCTGGCTTTTATTAAACTCGCTATCGAAGTAGCCCTTACGCAGCGCGACCCGGGTCAGAGAGCTTTTAAAGCTGTCATAATCACCGTGATTGAGGATGGTACCGATGGCCGGTCGCGTGTTTAACAAATCCAGATAGTCGCGATCGGTTCGGGCTCCGCCGCGTAAAATGACTTCCGTACCACCAATGCGCACCGGTTCGCCAGGCGTGACTTTGGCGATCAGTACCTGGCGCCCCTTCGCCGGCGGCGGACGTAAATCAAAATCGATGGTGGGCTCATAGTAGCCGAGCGCTTTCAGACCTTCACGGATAGCATCATCCACGCGCGCGCGAAAGCGCCGGTCCGGCGTAACTTCATCGCTCTGGATCGTAGAGAGTTGGGCGCGGACGTTTTTTTCCAGTTCCCCGGATAACCCCTCAACCTGCAAACGCACGTTCGCTGCGCTGGCGACCCCGCTGACCAGCAAAAGGCTGGTGATACATAACTGGCGGATTTGTAGCACGTTTTCTCCTGAATATCCTTGTTTCCCCCCGAAGGAAACGAAAGTGCCGCTCCACGGCTTAACAAAACCCTAACAACTAAGGGTTGAAAAATAGACGTTAACCCAAATAATTCTTATGTTTAAATCTAGACGTATTAAGCGTGGTTATTGTGTTAAAAGTCACGCTTGGTTACAACCTTAACCACATTTTCTGTTAGAGAGGCCCACCGTGAGTCTATTTGATAAAACGCATCTTGTCGCCCAAGCGGACGCGCTGCCGGGACGCAATACGCCGATGCCGGTGGCTACGCTCCACGCCGTCAATGGCCATTCGATGACCAACGTCCCCGCCGGAATGGAAGTCGCTCTGTTCGCCATGGGCTGTTTCTGGGGCGTCGAACGCCTGTTCTGGCAACTGCCCGGCGTTTATAGCACCGCCGCAGGTTACACCGGCGGCTACACGCCAAACCCCACCTATCGTGAAGTTTGCAGCGGCGAGACGGGCCATGCTGAGGCCGTGCGCGTGGTCTACGATCCGCAGGTTATCAGCTATGAGCAGCTGCTTCAGGTCTTCTGGGAAAATCACGACCCGGCGCAGGGCATGCAGCAGGGTAACGACCGCGGCACGCAGTATCGTTCCGCTATTTATCCGCTGACGCCGGAACAGAGCGAAGCCGCGAAAGCCAGCCTCGCGCGTTTCCAGGCGGCAATGAAGCAAGCCAACGACCCGCGCACTATCACCACCGAGATCGCCACGGCAAAGCCGTTCTATTATGCGGAAGACGATCATCAGCAGTATCTGCATAAAAACCCCTACGGATACTGCGGTATCGGCGGGATTGGGGTTTGTTTACCGCCGCAGCCCTGATGCCGTTGACCCGTAATAGCAGGCTGCCGGATTGAATAATTTACGCTCTGGCGGCTTTACAGTACCTTACGCTATACTACGCCGTGTTATCGCCGGTCCAGAGCCTTCGGACCGGCTTTTTGTGAATTCCACTTAGCGTTATCCACTTCCCTTCCGAGGATCTGATCTCAACGGTCAGATAAGATATGTTAAACAGTATTTTAGTAATACTTTGTCTGATAGCCGTCAGTGCGTTCTTTTCGATATCGGAAATCTCGCTGGCCGCATCACGTAAAATCAAACTCAAGCTGCTGGCCGATGACGGCAACGTCAACGCTCAACGCGTGCTGAAGATGCAGGAAAACCCCGGTATGTTCTTTACCGTGGTGCAAATCGGCCTCAACGCGGTAGCGATTCTCGGCGGTATCGTCGGCGATGCTGCATTTTCGCCGGCGTTTCACGGCCTCTTTAGTCGCTATATGTCCCCCGAGCTCTCCGAGCAGCTGAGCTTTATTATCTCCTTTACCCTGGTCACCAGCCTGTTCATTCTGTTTGCTGACCTGACCCCGAAACGCATCGGTATGATTGCGCCTGAAGCCGTCGCTTTACGCATCATCAACCCGATGCGCTTCTGCCTGTTTCTCTTCCGCCCGCTGGTGTGGTTGTTCAACGGCATGGCCAACAACATCTTCCGCCTGTTCAAAATTCCGATGGTGCGTAAAGACGACATTACCTCCGATGATATTTACGCCGTAGTGGAAGCCGGCGCGCTGGCCGGGGTGCTGCGTAAGCAGGAGCATGAGCTGATTGAGAACGTGTTTGAGCTGGAGTCGCGCACCGTGCCTTCGTCCATGACTTCGCGTGAAAACGTCATCTGGTTCGATCTCCATGAAGATGAACAGAGCCTGAAGAATAAGGTTGCAGAGCATCCGCACTCTAAGTTCCTGGTGTGTAACGAAGATATCGACCACATCATCGGCTACGTTGACTCCAAAGACCTGCTGAACCGCGTGCTGGCGAACCAAAGCCTGGTGCTGACCGGCGGCGTGCAGATTCGCAATACGCTGATTGTCCCGGATACCCTGACGCTGTCTGAAGCGCTGGAAAGCTTTAAAACCGCCGGTGAAGACTTCGCCGTGATCATGAACGAGTATGCGCTGGTCGTCGGGATTATCACCCTTAACGACGTGATGACCACCCTGATGGGCGATCTGGTCGGCCAGGGCCTGGAAGAGCAGATCGTCGCACGCGATGAGAACTCCTGGCTGATTGACGGCGGCACGCCGATCGACGACGTGATGCGGGTGCTGGATATCGATGATTTCCCACAGTCCGGAAATTACGAGACTATTGGCGGCTTTATGATGTTTATGCTGCGTAAAATTCCCAAGCGGACCGACGCGGTGAAGTTCTCCGGCTATAAATTCGAGGTGGTGGATATCGACAACTACCGCATCGATCAGCTGCTGGTGACCCGCATCGACAATAAGCCGACGGTGCTGGTGCCCAAGCTGCCGGACGCGGCGAACAGTGATAAAGAGTCAGCGTAACGCTTTCTCGCGAACGCTGTTCTTCCCCCCTGTTGCCGGGCGGCGGCTAACGCCTTGCCCGGCCAATAAAGATCGCAATCTCGTCAGATTACGCATTGCCCATCGATATACACTCAAGTCTGCGTATGCCGACCAATCTGGGGCTGATGCCGGGTCCAGAAACATCAACGGCTCCCTGGGGGAGCCGCCTTTTTACCGTGTAGTCATACCACTTTTCAGGTTATGCCATCTCTGTTTGTAGACGGCTGACCTGGCGGTTGACTTCGGACATCACTGACAAATGCAGCTTGTCCTTAACCTTCGGGATAAGGATTTTGCCCTTATCAAACTCAAAAGCGCCAACGTCCTTGATATACAAACGTCCACGGAACAGGATCTTCACGTACTTCGCTACTTGTAGCGGGTTGTAGCGTTGGAAAATTTTCATTGTTGTCTCCTGCCAGGGTTACGCTCCTGTGGTGCCACAGTTAGCCCACGTACCGGAATCGCAAATTTTAATGCCCTGAAACTATAGTCCAGAATCTGAGTGATACCCAGTTTGTATAAGTTTATTTACCTTATGATGACAATAATTCAGAGTTTTCGTTTCAGGCATCCGATGAAGGTAGTATAAGTCGCCGATTTTAGACGGAATTGTGCGTCAACACGCAAACTGGCACCATCATTGCGGGTAATGCCGATAAATCGCACTTATGATTAAAGCAGACCAAGTGGTCGGATCACCTGCAAAGATAATAAAAGGAAACACCATGACCCTACGTAGATTACTGGCCGTTTCATGTCTCCTGTTCCCACTGTTGGCCTCGGCGCATAACTTTGTCGACGGTCAGCGCGTTGCGCCGGTCGGCGTAGCGGATCGGGGAGAACTGGTGCTGGATAACGATAAATTTAGCTATAAAAGCTGGAATAGCGCGCAGCTGGCGGGAAAAGTGCGCGTTGTGATGCACATTGCCGGCCGCTCGTCGGCAAAAGAAAAAAACGCGACCTTAATTGAAGCCATTAAAAGCGCGAAGCTGCCGCACAACCGCTACCAAACGACGACTATCGTCAATACCGATGACGCTATCCCAGGCTCGGGAATGTTTGTCCGCAGCAGTATCGAGAACAATAAGCAGCTCTACCCCTGGTCACAGTTCATCGTCGACAGCAACGGCGCGGTGCGCAAAGCGTGGCAGCTCGAAGAAGAGAGTTCAGCCATCGTGGTGCTGGACAAAGAGGGTCGCGTGCAGTGGGCTAAAGACGGCGCGCTCAGCCAGCAGGAGGTGCAGCAGGTAGTGGGCCTGCTGCACAAGTTGCTTAATAAATAGAGACCCGGAAGCCGGGGTTGAGGAACGATTCACGCGGCGTGTAATCAAGAGTACGCCCCTGCCAGTCGTGAACGTGCGCCCCGGCGGCGCTGGCGACCGCATGACCGGCCGCGGTGTCCCAGGTACTTGTCGGCCCGAAGCGTGGGTAAAGCTGGGCCTGCCCTTCAGCGACCAGACAGAACTTCAGCGACGAACCAATTGAGGTAGTCTGGTGTTCACCAAGCTGCTCAAGATACTCCTGCAGCTCCGGGTCATTGCCGTGTGAACGGCTAATCACCACCAGCGGCGGACGCGCATCGCGGACCTGAATCTGTTTGCGAACGCCGCACTCCTCTTTCCATGCTTTACCCTTTTCCGCACTGTACATCACCTTCATCACCGGCGCGTAGACCACGCCCAGGGTCGGTTTACCGTTTTCAATCAAGGCGATATTGACGGTAAACTCGCCGTTGCGCTTGATAAACTCTTTGGTGCCGTCCAGCGGGTCCACCAGCCAGTAGCGCTGCCAGTGCTGACGTACCTCCCAGGCCGGCGGATCCTCTTCCGACAGAACCGGAATATCGGGCGTCAGGGCCAGCAGGCCGCTGATAATCACCTTGTGCGCCGCAATATCCGCGGCCGTGACCGGAGAATCGTCCTTCTTGCTGGTAACGTCCATCGGCTGTTTTCCATCGTAAACTTCCATGATGGCATCGCCCGCATTCCGTGCAAGCTGACATACTTGTTCTAACATTCTCCACCTCGTCTGGTTACAGTGGCGTTAACTCGTTGTTTTATTTATATCGCATCATTGTGAGTTCCGCTATCTGTGATAACGATGGCGGTTTCCTTCACCGCTTTTCTGGCATGATTCACATTTCTGTAAGCAACAGAATGTAAATACATTTTCTTCTGTGCCACTGCTCATATAAAAAGGACGCCACTGATGATTAAGTTTAGCGCAACGCTACTGGCCACGCTGATCGCCGCCAGCGTAAATGCGGCAACGGTCGATTTGCGGATCATGGAAACCACCGATCTGCACAGTAATATGATGGACTTTGACTATTACAAAGATGCCGCCACGGAAAAATTTGGCCTGGTGCGTACCGCAACCTTGATTGAGAAAGCGCGTCAGGAAGTCAGCAATAGCGTACTGGTCGATAACGGCGATGTTATTCAGGGCAGCCCGCTGGGTGACTATATGGCCGCAAAGGGTCTGAAAGAGGGCGATGTTCACCCGGTCTACAAGGCGATGAATACCCTGGATTATGTCGTGGGCAACCTCGGCAACCACGAGTTTAACTACGGGCTCGACTTCCTGCATAAAGCGCTGGCAGGGGCGAAGTTCCCCTACGTGAACGCCAATATTATCGACGTCAAAACCGGCAAACCGATGTTTACGCCTTATCTGATTCAGGATACCCAGGTGAAGGATAGCGACGGCAAAACGCAGACGCTGCGCATTGGCTATATCGGCTTCGTACCACCGCAGATAATGACCTGGGATAAAGCCAATCTTAGCGGTAAGGTGACCGTTAACGACATTACCGCAACCGCACGCAAGTTTGTCCCGGAAATGCGCGAAAAAGGCGCGGACGTGGTGGTGGTCATTGCCCACTCCGGCCTCTCCGCCGACCCGTATCAGGCCATGGCGGAGAACTCCGTTTACTATTTAAGCCAGGTGCCTGGGGTCGATGCCATTATGTTCGGCCACGCTCACGCCGTCTTCCCGAGCAAAGATTTTGCCGGTATCAAAGGCGCGGATATCGCGAAAGGTACGCTGAACGGCGTACCGGCAGTGATGCCGGGCATGTGGGGCGATCACCTTGGGGTGGTCGATCTGGTCCTTAACAACGACAGCGGCAAATGGCAGGTCAGCGCAGCGAAAGCCGAAGCGCGGCCGATCTACGACTCGGTGGCGAAGAAATCGCTGGCGGCAGAAGACAGCAACATGGTGGCGGTATTAAAAGCCGACCATGACGCCACCCGCGAGTTTGTCGGCAAACCGATTGGTAAATCCTCGGATAATATGTACAGCTACCTGGCGCTGGTGCAGGACGACCCAACCGTACAGGTGGTCAATATGGCCCAGAAGGCCTACGTTGAGCACTACATTCAGGGCGACCCGGATCTGGCGAAGCTGCCGGTACTCTCCGCCGCCGCGCCGTTTAAAGTCGGCGGACGTAAAAATGACCCGGCCAGCTTTGTTGAAGTGGAAAAAGGGCAGCTCACCTTCCGCAACGCCGCCGACCTCTACCTGTATCCCAACACCCTGGTGGTGATGAAAGTCAGCGGTAAAGAGGTTAAAGAGTGGCTGGAGTGCTCCGCCGGACAGTTCAATCAAATTGATCCCGCCAGCAGCAAGCCGCAGTCGCTGATTAACTGGGACGGCTTCCGCACCTACAACTTCGACGTGATTGACGGCGTGAACTACCAGATCGATATCACCCAGCCGGCGCGCTACGACGGCGAATGCAACAGCGTGAATCCGCAGGCCGAGCGAATTAAGCATCTGACCTTTAACGGCAAGCCAATCGATCCGAACGCCACTTTCCTCGTCGCGACCAACAACTATCGCGCTTACGGCGGTAAATTCCAGGGCACCGGCGAGGATCATATCGCGTTCGCTTCACCGGATGAAAACCGCTCGGTGCTGGCGGCGTGGATTGGCGCGGAGTCGAAGAAAAACGGCGAGATCCATCCGGCGGCGGATAACAACTGGCGCCTGGCGCCGATCCACAGCACAGTACCGCTGGATATTCGCTTTGAAACCTCACCGGGCGACAAGGCCGCGGCATTTATCAAAGAGAAAGCGCAATACCCGATGCGCCAGGTGGCTACCGACGATATCGGCTTTGCTATTTATCAGCTGGATTTGAGTAAATAATTGCCGGTTCCCCGGTTGTGCTGCGCTTACCGGGGCTACACTGACATCAACCTCAGGCTACCTGTTCGTGGTTCGCCAGAACCGCGGGCAGGTTCAGTTCAATCCAGTCCGCCAGCGCCGCCACCTTCTCGCTCACCTGCTCACCGAGCGGAGTCAGACTATATTCAACGTGCGGCGGCACCACCGGATACGACACGCGGTTAAGAAAGCCGTCCTGTTCCAGCGCCTGGAGCGACTGGGCCAGCATCTTTTCGCTGACGCCGCCGATCTTACGCCGCAGATCGCTAAACCGATGGGTGCCATCGCGCAGGGACACCAAAATCAGTACGCCCCAGCGGCTGGTCACGTGTTTGAGCACTTCCCGCGAGGGGCACTGTTCGGCAAACAGGTTGCCGTTACGTAACTGCTCGCTCAGCGTCAGATTCGCCATATTCATACTTACCTTTTTGTACGTACTTACTAAAAGTTAGTTAAGGTGTTAGCTTACCATAACTGCCAATGAACACGAAGGAGAAGACCCATGATCGCAATTACCGGCGCAACCGGCCAGCTTGGCCAACACGTCCTGGAAAACCTGTTAAAAACCGTCCCCGCGGGCCAGGTTGTGGCTATCGTGCGCAACCCGGCAAAAGCCGAATCGCTGAGCCAAAGGGGCATAGGGGTTCGTCAGGCCGACTACAGCGATGAAGCGGCCCTGACCGCCGCCCTACAGGGCGTGGACAAACTGTTGCTGATCTCTTCCAGCGAGGTCGGTCAGCGCGCCGTCCAGCACCGCAACGTGATTAATGCAGCGAAAGCTGCCGGCGTAAAATTTATCGCCTATACCAGCCTGCTGCACGCCGATACCTCCCCGTTGGGGCTGGCGGATGAACATATCGCCACCGAGCAGATGCTCGCCGACTCCGGCATTGCATATGCCCTGCTGCGCAACGGCTGGTACACCGAAAACTATCTCGCCAGCGCGCCGCCGGCGATTGAGCACGGCGTGTTTATCGGCGCTGCCGGTAACGGCAAAATCGCCTCTGCTACCCGCGCGGATTACGCCGCCGCTGCCGCTCGCGTTATCGCCGAAGAGGGCCACGCCGGAAAAGTGTATGAACTGGCGGGCGATGAGGCGTGGACTTTGAGCGAACTCGCCGCTGAGCTGAGCAAACAAAGCGGTAAAAACGTGGTGTATCAAAACCTCAGCGAAGCCGACTTCGCCGCCGCGCTGAAGGGCGTCGGCCTGCCCGCAGGCCTGGCTGATATGCTGGCGGATTCTGATACCGGCGCCTCCAAAGGCGGGCTGTTCGACGATAGCCGCACCCTGAGCGCGCTGATTGGCCGCCCGACCACCACCCTCGCTGATAGCATCAAAGGCATCCTGTAAAAGTTACAGGCTGGTTAATTTTTGTAGCATCCCGGCGGACCATCCTCAATAATGTACGGATGTCCGTCGGGAGTTATCGCATGCAAGGCGTACCGGAACAGTTTAATGATGAAAGAGACAGCGCGCGCTTTCGCCATCTGGCGCAGCTGCCCGGCGTTGAGCTGTATCATGCCCACATCTCCCGCTACGCCTTTGAACCGCACACCCATGAAGCCTTTGGTATCGGCGCGATAGAGCTCGGCGCCGAGCGTTTTCGCTATCGCGGCAGCCAGCATGTGGCTTCGGTTAACTCTATCGTCACCATGAATCCCGATGAACTGCATACCGGCGAGGCGGAGACTGCCGACGGCTGGCGCTATCGGATGATTTATCTCGACCCGGATACGCTGGAAAAGGTGACTGGCGTGCGCCACTGGTGGTTCAGCGAAGTGGTGCGTCAGGACCCGCTTCGCTCCCAGCAAATCGGCAATCTCATCTACGGCCTGTGGCATACTGACGATCCGCTCGCGCAGCAGGGTCTGCTGCTGGATTTAATCGATACCTTCCGGCCGTTCGCTCACCATGCCGCTGCGCTGCCCGAAGCTCGCCACCGCTTCGAGCGGGTGCGCGACTATCTGCATGATAACTATATGCGTACGGTGACCCTCGATGAGCTGGCGCAGGTGGCGGCGCTGAGCCCGTACCATTTCCAGCGCCAGTTCAAAGCGCACTTCCACGTTACGCCGCACCAGATGTTAATGGCCATTCGCCTGTGGCGCGCCAAAGCGTTTCTCACCCACGGTATGCCCGCTGCCGACGTCGCTCTCGCCGCCGGACTGACCGACCAGTCGCACCTGACCCGCGCGTTTACCCGCCGTTACGGCATTACCCCGGTACGTTATCAAAAGCAGGTTCTCCCGCGCTAATGCGCAACCTCATACAATATTCCCGCTAAAGCCTCTCCTACACTGTCGCCAACAAAAAGAGTAATGGAAAGCATGATGATTAGTGGTGTGCTGTACGCCCTGCTGGCAGGGCTGATGTGGGGATTGATATTCGTGGGCCCTTTACTGGTGCCGGAATACCCGGCTGTTTTACAGTCGATGGGGCGCTATCTGGCGCTGGGGCTGATCGCCCTGCCGCTGGCCTGGCTGGGCCGCGCACGGCTGCGCCAGCTCGCCAGGAAAGACTGGTGGACGGCGCTGGGACTGACCCTGATGGGCAACTTAATCTATTACGTCTGCCTGGCCAGCGCGATTCAGCGTACCGGCGCGCCGGTGTCGACCATGATTATCGGCACTCTGCCGGTCGTGCTGCCGGTTTTCGCCAACCTGCTCTATAGCCAGCGCGATGGAAAGCTGCCGTGGCGGCGACTGTTCCCGGCGCTGGTCTGTATTGCCTTCGGCCTGGCATGCGTCAATATCGCTGAACTGCATCAGGGCTTACCCGATTTCAGCCCGTGGCGCTACGGCTCCGGTATCTTGCTGGCGTTGATCTCGGTGGTGTGCTGGGCCTGGTACGCGCTGCGCAACGCCCGTTGGCTGCGGGAAAACCCGGATAAACCGCCGATGATGTGGGCTACCGCGCAGGCGCTGGTGACCCTGCCGGTATCGCTGGTCGGATACCTTATCGCCTGCGGGTGGCTGCATGGACAGCACCCGGACTTCCCGCTCCCCTTCGGCCCGCGCCCGGCGGTGTTCGTCACCCTGATGCTGGCGATCGCTATCTTCTGTTCATGGGTTGGGGCGTGGTGCTGGAACGTTGCCAGCCAGCGTCTGCCAACGGTGATCCTCGGGCCGCTGATCGTCTTCGAAACCCTTGCCGGACTGCTGTATACCTTTATTCTGCGCCAGAGTCTGCCCCCGCTTCTGACCCTAAGCGGTATTCTGCTGCTGGTGCTCGGCGTGGTGTCTGCCGTGCGTGCTCGTCCGGAAAAACCCGTGCTGCAGAAACTGGTCAGCGAGAAAAAATAGCCTGGTACCCTAAAGGGGTATTCCCTGGAACATAAGATGCATTTAAAATACAACTTATATTCTTGATGACGAGGTAACTGCTATGGCTTTCCGTGACCAACCTTTAGGCGAGCTGGCGCTGACGATTCCGCGCGCCTCCGCGCTGTTCCGTAAGTACGATATGGACTACTGCTGCGGCGGCAAACAGACGCTGGATCGCGCGGCATCTCGCAAAGAGCTGGACGTCGCGGTGATTGAAGCCGAGCTGGCAAAACTGGCGGAAGAGCCGGTAGAGCGCGACTGGCGGGTTGCGCCCTATGCGGAAATTATCGATCACATTATCGTTCGCTATCACGACAGGCATCGCGAGCAGCTGCCGGAGCTGATTTTACAGGCCACTAAAGTCGAGCGCGTTCACGCCGACAAGCCCAACGTTCCGAAAGGCTTAACCAAGTATCTGACCATGCTGCACCAGGAGCTTTCCAGCCATATGATGAAAGAGGAGCAGATTCTGTTCCCGATGATCAAACAGGGCATGGGAACGCAGGCCGGCGGCCCTATCAGCGTGATGGAAAGCGAGCATGATGAAGCGGGCGAGCTGCTGGAGGTGATTAAGCACATCACGCAGAACGTGACGCCGCCGGCGGAAGCCTGCACCACCTGGAAAGCGATGTACAACGGCATCAACGAACTGATTGATGACCTGATGGAGCACATCAGTCTCGAAAATAACGTGCTGTTCCCGCGTGCCCTCGCAGGTAAATAGCAAGTAATAAAAAAGGCGCCCGCAGGCGCCCTCGACATTGTCAGTCTTATTGGCCACCCCGGGTGGCCTTTTTTATGACGGGCGCCCTGCCCCCTTCGGGCCGTTGCAAGCAACGTTAAACATCTCTCCCGAGGATTTTTTATTTCGCCAGACGCTTCTTGCCGGCAAAAAGCCAGCCCGCGCCGAGCAGTACAAACCACAGCGGGGTCACCATCAGCGCTTCGCGGGTATCGGCTTCCAGCGTCAGCAGCACCAGCACAAAGACGAAGAATGCCATGCACACCCAGCACATCAGTTTGCCCAGCGGCATCTTATATTTGGACTGCTCATGCAGCTGCGGACGTTTCCTGCGATAGGCCAGATACGAGCACAGGATAATTGTCCAGACGAACATAAACAGGATCGCCGACACCGTAGTAATCATGGTAAACGCCGCAATGACGCTTGGATTGACCATCAGCATGACCACGCCGCCCAGCAGACACATACAGGAGAAGGTCAGGCCTTTCGCCGGTACCGCGCGTTTCGACAGCTTGGCGAACATTTTCGGCGCCTGCCCGTCCTGCGCCAGACCAAACAGCATACGGCTGGTAGAGAATACGCCGCTGTTAGCGGAAGAGGCCGCCGAGGTCAGCACCACGAAGTTGATCAGGCTCGCCGCCGCCGGCAGCCCGACCAGCACAAACAGCTCGACGAACGGGCTCTTTGACGGCACGACTGAGCTCCACGGAGTCACCGACATAATGACGATCAGCGCAAAGACGTAGAACATAATGATACGAATGGGAATCGAGTTAATCGCCCGCGGCAGGGATTTCTCAGGATCTTTCGTTTCCGCCGCCGTGGTTCCCACCAGTTCGATGCCCACGAAGGCGAAAACGGCGATCTGGAAGCCGGCAAAGAATCCGCTGATGCCTTTCGGGAACCAGCCGCCGTCATTCCACAGATGGGCGAAAGAGGCTTCCACGCCGGTCGGTGACTGGAAGTGCATCAGCACCATCACCAGGCCGACCACGATCAGCGCCACGATAGCGACAATTTTGATCATCGCAAACCAGAACTCCATCTCACCGAACATCTTCACGGTGGCGAGGTTAAGACCCAGCAGCAGCAGGATGACCGCCAGCGAGGCGACCCAGTCGGAGAGTCCCGGGAACCAGAACTGCGCGTAGGCGGTGATCGCCACCACGTCCGCCATCCCGGTCACCACCCAGCAGAACCAGTAGGTCCAGCCGGTGAAATAACCTGCCCAGGGGCCCAGCAGGTCGGCGGCAAAATCGCTGAATGACTTGTATTCGAGATTCGACAGCAGTAATTCACCCATGGCGCGCATGACGAAAAACAGCATGAAACCGATGATCATATAAACAAAAATAATTGACGGCCCGGCAAGGCTGATAGTTTTGCCTGACCCCATAAACAGCCCGGTGCCTATCGCACCACCGATAGCGATAAGCTGAATATGCCGGTTAGTGAGATTTCGCCGCAGCGACTGTTCAGTCGGCGCCTGTTCGTCGGCAACGACTTTTACCTGATCTACCATGTGATTTTTCCTGTTGTACCTGTCTGTGTTGTTCGGGCTCTATTGGCCCTTCATTCGTATTAACCCCGGAACGAGGGTTTATCGATATTAGGTAAGAATCGGAGGGATGAATACTATGATTTAGAGATAATGTTAATTTTATGTTTAAAGTGAGTGTTATATCACTCCGGTTACGCGAAACAGCTCACAAAAATACACCCATTCAGCAGATATGCAATATAAAGCTCCAGCAAATGCTCAACTTAAGGGTTTTACACTATTTAAAGCGGCTCCCTCCCCCATACGGAAGAGGAAGCACCAGCTATTTAAATAATGTCCAGCAGTTCAACTTCAAAAATCAGGGTACTGAACGGAGGAATGGATGCGCCCGCGCCGCGCTCGCCGTAGGCCAGGTTGTGCGGAATCGTCAGTTCCCATTTAGAGCCTACCGGCATCAGGGTCAGCGCTTCAATCCAGCCGCCGATCACGCCGGTCACCGGGAACTCAGCCGGTTCGCCGCGCGCAACAGAGCTATCGAAGACGGTGCCATCGATCAGTTTGCCGGTGTAGTGAACGCGAACGCGGTCAGTACGCGCAGGGATCGGGCCTTCACCCTGGGTCAGTACGCGGAACTGCAGGCCAGATTCGGTGCTGTTCACGCCTTCGCGCTCGCGGTTTTCTTCCAGGTATTTCTCGCCATCCGCGGCCATTTCCTGGAAACGCTCGCGACGCACGGCGTCAGCGCGTTCGTGAATTTCACGCAGCGCGCGGTGAACGGCTTCCACCGGCACCTGCGGCTGTTTACCTTCCAGCGCGTCAGCAATACCCGCGACCAGCGCTTCCGGCAGCAGCCCCTGCAGGCCAGATTCGCTCAGCTGTTGTCCAACCTGCAAGCCGATACCGTAACTTGCCTGTGCTTCAATCGTGTCAAAAGTAGGGGTTGCCATCTTTGTTCCTTTTTTGGGTGAGAATTTCATATTCCACGGCTTCACGCAGCATAAGCAGAAAAGCCGGAACATATACCCTAAATAATTCGAGCTGCAGCCAACGCATCTGCAACCTGAAGTATGACGGGTATAAAGAGGTGGGCAGCATATCAGCCACAGCACGACGGGTAAAACTTTGTCGGCAGGATGATGACAAATCTGACGGAAACAGAAACAATAGAGAGATAAGGTTAACCTCACGAAACATATCTTTGTCTCGTCCTTCAGAAAGTTAGCCATCTATACTCTAGAGACAGCAGGATAAAAATATGCGGAGCAGGAGGAAAGCCATGCCCGGGCGCTTTGAACTGAAATCTACCCTGGAGAAGATCTGGCATGCCCCGGATCATTTTCGCCTCATGGATCCGCTACCGCCGATGCACCGCCGCGGTATTATTGCCGGAGCGCTGCTGGTGGTTATCGGCGTTCTGCTCCCTTCAGAGGATAACGGCAGTTCAGTTCAGGCCAGCCGCGAGGCGAATCTCGACCTGCAATCTCAGTCGCAGCCGCAGTCTTCAGGTAATCAGGCCGTCCCACTGCCGCCCATCACCAACACGCCGCCGGTCAACGATGCCGATCAGGTGGCGCCGGTCGCGCCGGAGCCCATTCAGGATGAGCAGCCGGATCAACCGCAGCAGCAGACCGCTTCCCAGCCTTATCAGGAGCCGCAGTCGACTCCCGGCATTGAGCAGCAGTGGCGGACCTACCGCATTGAATCCGGCAAAACCCTCGCGCAGCTGTTCCGCGACCACAACCTGCCGCCGACCGACGTTTACGCCATGGCCCAGGTTGAAGGTGCCGGTAAGCCGCTAAGCTCGCTGCAAACCGGGCAGACGGTACAGATCCGCCAGAATGCCAGCGGCGTGGTCACCGGGCTGACTATCGATACCGGCGGCGGGCAGCAGGTGCTGTTTACCCGCCAGTCGAACGGTAGCTTTATTCGCGTCCGTTAAGCGTTCCGGCCGGGTAGCTTACCCGGCCTGCTGTGAAGATTTTCCGGATGTTGCCCCCGACTTATTTACCCACCAGATCCCGGCGCACACCAGCACCAGCGCAACCGCATATTTCGGTTCAAAAATATTCTCGCTGAGGAAGATGGCCGACAGCACGGTTCCGGCTACCGGGATGACAAAGTTGAACGGCGCAATCATGCTCACGCGGTTATGCTTCAGCAGCACGCTCCACAAAGCAAAAGCGATGGAGGAGAGCAGCGTCAAATAAGCCAGAACCAGCACCGCTGCGGAGCTGTGAACCTCGAGGGTTCCGCCGGTCAGGTAACCGCCGCCAACCAGCACCAGACCGCCAAACGCCAGCTGCCAGCCGGTCATCACCGTTGGGTCAACCGTTTGTGAAATGCGTTTACCATATAGCGTCGCCGCCGACAGAATAAAAGCCGCCAGCACCACAAAACCATCTCCTTGCCAGACAAAGCTAAAATCGCTCAATGAATGATTAAAGTTCACCAGCATGACGCCGGCAAAACCGAGAATGCAGCCGATGGCCTTGTTATAGCTCAGCTTGTCATTCTGATAGATGAAGTGCGCCAACAGGACGCTGAAGAAGGTTCCGGTAGCGTTCATAATCGAGCCCTTCACGCCGGTGGTAAACGCCAGGCCCACATAGAAGAAAACGTACTGGATAGACGTTTGCGTAACGCCCAGTATCGCCAGCTGCCCGCACTGACGCGGATTTAAGCGGGCAATCGGCTTACGTTGCACCAGCGCGAAGAGCAGCAGCAGGGTTCCGGCAAACAGGAAGCGATAGCCAGCAAAAACGATTTTTGACGGCACATCATCAGTGGCAATCTGAAACAGTTCATAGCCGCTTTTAATCGCCGGATAGGAGCTTCCCCACAGCAGGCAGCAGAGGGTTGCGCAGGCATAAGCCACATTCTTGCGGGAAAATATTGAGGGTGCGTCCATTCACTTCACCAGAAATAAAATAGTGTTTTATTTTATTATCCAGAAAGTTGCTAAGAATAGCCACCATACCAGGAAAAGATTAGGCAAATACAGAAAAGCAAAACGCCGGCACAGGGCCGGCGTCTCGACGTGAGTTGAGTAATAAATTACTCAGCTACAACGTTAACAACCAGTTTAGCGAAGACTTCGCTGTGAACCTGGAAGTCCACTTCGTGCTCACCGGTGGTGCGCAGAACGCCGTTCGGCAGACGAACTTCGCTCTTAGCAACGGCAACGCCAGCTGCAGTTACAGCGTCAGCGATGTCGCGAGTACCGATGGAACCGAACAGTTTACCTTCGTCGCCAGATTTAGACGCGATGGTAACGGTGCCCAGTGCGTTGATTGCTTCAGCACGTGCGTTAGCAGCGCTCAGAACTTCTGCCAGTTTGGCTTCCAGTTCAGCACGGCGTGCTTCGAAGAATTCAACGTTTTTCTTGGTAGCAGGAACAGCTTTACCCTGTGGTACCAGGAAGTTACGAGCATAGCCCGCTTTAACGTTAACCTGATCACCCAGGCTACCCAGGTTTGCTACTTTATCAAGCAGAATAACTTGCATTACCTTATCCTCTCAAAGTCGTATTAATGGACCGTGACCGATTACTGATGACGATCAGTGTACGGCAGCAGGGACAGGTAGCGAGCGCGTTTGATAGCGCGTGCCAGCTGACGCTGATATTTTGCACGGGTACCGGTGATACGGCTCGGGACAATCTTACCGCTTTCGGTGATGTAGTTTTTCAGCGTAGCGATATCTTTATAGTCGATCTCTTGAACGCCTTCCGCGGTGAAACGGCAGAACTTGCGACGACGGAAATAACGTGCCATATGGCTAGTCTCCAGAATCTATCAATTCAATCTGCTCGGCATGCAGAACCATTTTGCTCAAGCCGTTCTTTGCCTTGTGGCAAGAGATGAACCCTCGAACGATTACTGCGCTACCGACCGTTATACTGTGAGTAATGGCCTGGTTCTGGTGTCCGCTGATTATCACGGGCATCTGGCACCACGCCTGCCGGTGAAAACCGGCTTCCTCCTGCACTGAACGATGCTCAAGCACGAACTGGCAGTGTGGAATTCCTGACGGGCTGACCTTACGAAGTGGAGTCCTGCAAACAATGCCGGACAGCTCCAGACGATTGGTCATCAGGATTACTCTTCAGAATCCCCAGCTTCAGAATCATCTGCGGTTTCGTTAGCGAAATCTTCGCGACGCTCACGGCGCTCGTCTTTCGCTTTAACCATCGGAGATGCTTCGGTAACAGCGTGCTTAGTACGCATTACCATGCTGCGGATAACGGCGTCGTTGAAGCGGAAGTTAGTTTCCAGCTCATCGATCGCTTCCTGCGGCGCTTCAACGTTCAGCAGAACGTAGTGAGCTTTGTGCAGTTTGTTGATCGGATAAGCCAGCTGACGGCGGCCCCAGTCTTCCAGACGGTGGATCGTACCTTCTGCTGCAGTGATTGCACCAGTGTAACGTTCGATCATGCCCGGAACCTGTTCGCTCTGGTCAGGATGGACCATAAAAACGATTTCGTAATGACGCATCGAATTGCTCCTTACGGATTATTCAGCCTCCTGTCTGGGTCAGCCGCGGCCCATGGAGGCAAGGAACGTGTTAAAGGGCGGCTGAAAAATTGACGCGTCATAATACGGGCGAGCGGGGTTTAAGACAAGTGAATTGTGCAAATAATTCGCACTAAGCGCAAAGTGACCCTAAGCCAGTGATTTAAAATTAATCAACAACGGAAGCGACAATTTTTTGAACAACTGCATCAGAAATGGTCGCGATGCGCCAGAGAGGCAGCGATTACAATTAGATCAGAAGCAATCCATACCCCAGGGAAGCGGGTGAACGTCAGGACTGTCATAAGGAGCGTAGATGATGAAATACATCCTCATAACCATGATGGCAGCGCTTTTGTTATGCGCCAACGCGCTGGCTGCTATTAAAATCGATGCCCGCCAGGCCCGCAATATGGATGATGTGCAGAGCCTCGGCGTTATCTATATCAACCATAACATCGCCACCGAGCAGGAAGCTGACCAGGCGCTTAGCCAGCAGAGCGATGTTCAGGGAGCGAAATACTTCCAGCCAATCCTTATTCATGAACCGGGAAGCGATGGGCAAATTCACGCCAGCGCCGTCATTTACCGCTAACGCCTCCGGAGCGCTGACTTCATCCAATAACAGAGGAAGTCAGCGATGCTCCTGCCCGGCCCGCTGACGTTGCTCAATTCGACACAAAACACAGAACCTGATGTTTGACTGGCGTTTCCTGACTGAGTAAGGCGTCCGCCGCGTCGCGGAAGAGAGCGTTGCTTAATGCAATTGAGAATTATTTTTCCTCGTGACTTATCAGCCTGCGCGTAACCTGATTTAATCTCTCTTTAACTACATGATTCTCTGGAGTGATTCATGGTTCCGCGTTTTGCCACGCTCAGCCGTATCCCAAAAGGGGTTTGGGTGCTGGGCGGCGTTAGCTTGCTGATGGATGTTTCCTCAGAAATGATCCACAGTCTGCTCCCTTTATTTATGGCCACCACGTTGGGAGCCAGCGTGATTATTATCGGCATTATCGAAGGCGTGGCGGAAGCCACCGCGCTGATGCTGAAGGTGTTTTCCGGCGTCATCAGCGATTATGTCGGCAAACGTAAAGGGCTGGCGCTGCTCGGCTATGGTCTGGGAGCGCTGAGTAAGCCTCTTTTTGCTATCGCCCCTACCTCCGGCATGGTGTTTAGCGCTCGAATGATCGACCGCATCGGCAAAGGAATACGCGGCGCGCCGCGGGATGCGCTGGTTGCCGACGTCACTCCCCCGGAAATTCGCGGGGCCGCCTACGGGCTGCGCCAGGCGCTGGACACCATCGGCGCGTTTCTGGGCCCGCTGCTTGCCGTCGCGCTGATGTTTCTCTGGGATAACGATTTCCAGTCGATTTTCTGGGTCGCGGCGATTCCCGCCGTCCTCTCAATCGCTCTGTTGGGCTTTGGGTTAAAAGAACCCAACACATCGGTCGTCCAGAAACGTACCAATCCCCTGCGCCGCGAGAATCTCAAGAAGCTTTCCGCCGCTTACTGGTGGGTGGTGGCTATTGGCTCGATTTTCACCCTCGCCCGCTTCAGCGAAGCCTTTCTGGTGCTACGCGCCCAGCAAATGGCGATCCCGCTATTCGCCATACCGCTAGTAATGGTCGCCATGAACCTGGTCTACAGCCTGACTGCCTATCCTTTCGGGAAATTATCGGACAGGATGAGCCACAGCAAAATGCTGCAGTGGGGCCTGCTGGTGCTGATTGCCGCAGATATCGTGCTGGCGCTGAGTAGCCACTGGAGCACGCTTTTAGCCGGCGTCGCGCTGTGGGGTATTCATATGGGCATGACGCAGGGTCTACTGGCGGCAATGGTGGCGCATACCGCCCCGCCTGAACTGCGCGGCACTGCGTTCGGAATGTTCAACCTGATGAGCGGAATCGCGCTACTGCTGGCCAGCGCCGGTGCAGGCGTGCTGTGGGAAATGTTGGGCGCCGCCTCGACGTTTTATGCTGGCGCGATAATTTGCGTCGTGACGCTGATAGGTATGCGCTGTATGCCGTCGGCTTATCAACAACGTTAAAAAAGGCTCCGGAGCAGACCGGTTGATTCATCATAAAGATGAAATGCTCCGGAGCACGTATTTCACTTTTGCCCGTAGTAGGCGTTTGGCCCGTGCTTACGCATGAAGTGTTTGTCCATCAGCCAGCTATCGATGGGCTTCAGCTGCGGGTTGATCCCGCGAGCAATCCACGCCATCCGCGCCACTTCTTCCATCACCACCGCATTGTGCACCGCATCGTGCGCATCTTTGCCCCAGGCAAAAGGCCCGTGCTGATAGACCACGACGCCCGGCGTATGCAGCGGCTCAACGTCGCCCAGCGTTTCGATAATCACGTGGCCGGTATTCAGCTCATAAGCCTCTTCCACTTCCCGGGGGCTCAACGCCCGGGTGCAGGGGATATCGCCAAAGAAGTAGTCCGCATGGGTCGTTCCCAGCGCGGGAATGGCCAGACCCGCCTGCGCCCAGGCCGTTGCGTGCGTCGAATGAGTATGTACCACGCCCCCCAGACTCGGGTAGCGGCGATACAGCGCCAGATGCGTGGCGGTATCGGAAGAGGGACGATACCGCCCGTCGACCACTCTCCCCTCCAGATCCACGACCACCATATTGTCCGCTTTCATGGCCTCGTAGGCGACGCCGCTGGGCTTAATCGCCACCAGCCCGCGTTCGCGGTCGATAGCGCTGACGTTACCCCAGGTAAAAGTGACCAGGCCGTAGCGCGGTAAATCCATATTGGCTTCAAATACCTGCCGTTTTAGCGTTTGCATTATGCTGCCTCCACCAGACCGGCGCTGGCCATCCTCGCCTTCACCCAATCGCGTGCTTTCGCGACCTCGGCGGCCGGATCGTCGGTCGTTTCGCTCCACATTTCAATTAGATACGGGCCGCAGTAGCCCGTCTGCTTGAGCGTTTCGAAACAACGTTCAAAATCGACGACGCCTTCGCCGAACGGCACGTTTTTAAACACGCCAGGTTTAGTGTCCTTCACATGCACTGCCACGATATGCCCCATCCCGGCCTGTAACTCCATCTGTACGTCGTTATCCCACGCGGACAGGTTGCCGATATCAGGATAGAGCTGGAACCACGGATTATTCAGATAGTGGGCGTAGCCCAGCGCCTTACTGATCGAGTTCATCAGCGGATAGTCCATGATTTCCATCGCCAGCGTCACCTGCGCGCGGCTGGCCATTTCGACGCTCTCTTTCAGCCCGTCACGGAAGCGGCGGCGCGTCTCGTTGTTGGCTTTCTGGTAGTAAACATCGTAGCCCGCCAGTTGAATAACGCGAATGCCGACATCCTGAGCCAGTTGAATCGCTTTGCGCATAATCTCCAGGCCCTGCGCCCGAACCGCGTCGTCTTCGCTACCGAGCGGGAAGCGCCGATGGGCGCTCAGGCACATAGAGGGCACGCGCACCCCGGTTTCGGCAATCGCGTTAACCAGCGCGAAGCGCTGCTCCCGGCTCCAGTCGAGTCGGGCCAGGCGGGCGTCAGTTTCATCGACCGACATTTCGACGAAATCAAAACCGAGCGCCTTAGCCAGCTGCAGGCGTTCCAGCCAGCACTCCCCGGCGGGGAGCGCTTTTTCATAGATGCCGAGCGGAATATGTTTCGACAGCATAGCCGCTCCTTAGCCCCACAGTTGGGCGATAGAACGTTTGAACTGCCGGGCGGCTTCCACCGGCGAAGCAGCGTCGCGAATGCTGCGCCCGGCGATAAAGACGTGGATCGGAATTCCCTGGAACAGCGGCAAATCCTCCAGCGCCAGGCCGCCGGTGACGGTGACTTTAAAGCCCATATCGGACAGGCGTTTGATAGCGTTAATATCCGCCTCGCCCCATGCCACCCCGGCCGCCTGGGCGTCGCGGCTACGGTGATAGACTACCTGCTGGATACCCGCTTCGCGCCACTCCTGCGCCTGCTCCCAGGTCCAGTAGCCGGTCAGTTCAATCTGAACGTCGCCGTTGAACTCTTTCGCCACGTCCAGCGCGCCTTTGGTGGTGTTGATGTCCGCACAGCAGATCACGGTTACCCAGTCGGCGTTGGCTTCAAAGCACATGCGGGAGAGGATTTTACCAGCATCGGCGATTTTAGCGTCCGCCAGCACGATTTTGTTGGGATAGAGCGCCTTCAGGTCGCGAACGGCACGAACGCCTTCAGCCACGCAAAGGATGGTGCCGACTTCAATAATATCCACTTCATCGGCTATCAGGCGCGTCGTTTCATACGCGGAAGACATGGATTGATTATCGAGCGCAACCTGCAACATAGGTAATGACATTTTCTCTTCCTTTTAAACGGCCGCCGCCGTGGCGTTATCAATTAAATCCAGCACTTGCTGCGCGGTGCGGCAGGCGCGTAAACGGTCAAAATTGGCTTCGTCTTCAAACAGATTGACGATCTGCATAATGCCCACTTCCTGATGGGTATTGGCATCCACGGCCGCCATGGTGATCAGGATGTCGACCGGGTCGTTATCCTCATGATTGAAAACCAGCGGCGTTTTCAGCGTGACCAGCGCAAAGCCAGTTTTCTTGACCCCCTCTTCCGGGCGACCGTGCGGCATCGCCAGGCCGGGAGCTATCACAAAATAAGGGCCGTGCTGAGCTACGCCATCCAGAATGGCCTGGTAGTAGCGCGGCTCTACCACATCGGCTTTCACCAGCAAATCAACGCTCAGCTTGACGGCTTCCTGCCAGGTGCTGGCATCAGCCTGTAAAAGGATGGAGTTATTCTCCACCAGCGAATCACGTAATTTCATTTGGCGTCCTTACTTCACATCCTGCGGAAAGTGCGCTTTGATCACTTCCAGCAGTTTTGGGCCAAAATCCGCTGGCGAGAGCATGTTGCGTACGCCAACCACGTATTTATTGCCGGAGACGCTAATCTCACCGGCGATATGGGTGGAGGCGATGATAATGTCCGCGCCGTTTAGTTCGCTTTTATATTCCCCCACCGCGCAGCTGTTCACCGTGTGATCGATATTTGACTGGGTCAAAAACTGGTCCACCTTCATCTTCATGATCATGGAACTTCCTTGCCCGTTGCCACATACAGCCAGAATACGTACGGTCATAGTCAAAACTCCTTATTGAGCAGAAGCATCTGCCAGTTGTTTTTCCGCGTCCTCTTCAGCACGCAGCGTGCGCCCTGCGAAGAACATATAAGCCAGTGCAATAATGATGATGACGGCCATAAACGCGATACCGATGGAGGCGAAGCCCTGCATCATCGGCGGCGCCAGAATTGACCAGTCCGCCATGCCCATCCAGGCGCTCATGCCGGTCAGCTTCACCGCCCAGACGCAGCCAAAGATTTCAATCATTCCCATCACCAGGCAAATCTTGAGCGCCGCGCGCCAGCCGCCAAAGTGGTTAGCAAAGACGCCGATGGTGGCGTTCGAGAAGAACATCGGGATAAAGCCCGGAATAATCAGAATGGAAGAGCCGACGCCCACCAGAATACCGACGGCGATCAGCTGGCCGATGGTGCCCCACATAAAGCCCCAGACGACGGCGTTTGGCGCAAAGCTATAGATCGCCGCACAGTCAATGGCTAGCACGGCGCCGGGAATCAGGCGCTGGGAGATACCGTTGAACGCCTCGGAAAGTTCGGCGACGAACATGCGCACGCCCTGGGTGATAATGAAAATAGCGACGGCGAACGAGAAGCCCGTTTGCAGGATATAGACCGTCCAGTGGGTATTGCCCGCCATCGCCTGTACGGTATCGATGCCGAAGGAGAGCAGGATCGCGCCGAAGAAAATAGTCATCACAATGGCCGTGGAGACGATGTTGTCGTGAAAGATGTTCAGCCAGCCCGGCAGCTTAAGATCCTCAACGCTCTCCTCTTTTTTGCCCAGATACGGGGCGACCTTGTAAGCAATCCATGAAGCGAACTGCTGCTGGTGACCGATGGAGAAGCCGCAGCCGTCAGTCACTTCCTGGGTCGGCTTGTACATCATGTTCGAGGTAATGCCCCAATAGAGCGATACCAGCACCGCCGTACAGATAATGGTCGTCCACATCGGGTAGCCGAAGATGTAAAAAGAGACGGCAATCAACCCAGCCTGCTGGAACATGATGTGCCCGGTCAGCATGATGGTGCGAATACCGGTAATACGCCGCAGCAGGACGTAACAAATATTCAACGCCAGAGCTAACAGCACGGCATAGCCCACCCAGCTGTAGGCGTCTCCCATGCGTTCGATCGTGGCCATCATTGATGCGTAGGTATCGGAGATAGCCCCGTTAATGCCATAAACCTCAGACATTTTCGCCACTACCGGCTTAAAGGTGCTGGTCAGAATGCCGGAGCCAGCCTGCAACAGCATAAAACCGATAATGGTTTTAATCGTCCCTTTAACAATAACGCTGGCGCTTTTACGCAGCAGGATATAGCCCAGGCAGGTCACAATCCCCAGCAGTAGCGGGGCGTTAGTCATTACCTGGTTAAAGAACACGGTAAAGATGTGGTAGAGAATCTCCATAACACACTCCAGAAGGTGGACGCTCTGAACGCACGCTACGCTCAGGGTTTGTTGTTGGGATCACTCTAATAATCAAAAATAATCACAACAAGATTATATTTGATTAAATGTGACGCACGCCGCAAATAATCACACAATCCGCCGTCGTATTAATTCTCATTTTCATAAAATAAAAAATAACGCATTAAAATCAATAAAATATAATTACACATATATCATAAAATCTGTCTTAACCTCCGTTTACCCCTTAGGGTTGCCTCCAGAACAGGCAAAATTCAGGATTGCAATCCTGAACAAACGATGCCAGTATTCTTCAAAACAAATCACAATGTGATTACTTTTGATAATATGTGAGGGGAAAATAAATGAGTAAAGTGCAAACCATCACCCGCGAATCATGGATCCTGAACACTTTTCCGGAATGGGGCAGCTGGCTGAACGAAGAGATTGAGCAAGAGCAGGTGGCGCCGGGCACCTTTGCCATGTGGTGGTTGGGTTGTACGGGCATCTGGCTAAAATCCGAAGGCGGAGCCAATATCTGCGTCGACTTCTGGTGCGGCACCGGCAAGCAAAGCCACGGCAACCCGCTGATGAAAACGGGCCACCAGATGCAGCGCATGGCGGGCGTGAAGAAGCTCCAGCCAAACCTGCGGACCACTCCGTTTGTCCTCGATCCGTTCGCCATTCGCCAGATCGACGCCGTGCTGTCTACCCACGATCATAACGATCATATTGATGTGAACGTGGCCGCCGCGGTCATGCAGAACTGCGCCGAAGACGTACCGTTTATCGGCCCGCAAACCTGCGTCGATCTGTGGATGGGCTGGGGCGTTCCGAAAGAACGCTGCATAGTGATGAAACCGGGTGATGTGGTTAAAATCAAAGATATTGAAATCCACGCGCTCGACGCCTTTGACCGTACCGCCCTGATCACCTTACCCGCAGAACAAAAAGCCGCGGGCGTGCTGCCGGATGGGATGGATCAGCGCGCGGTGAACTACTTGTTTAAAACGCCGGGCGGCAACCTGTACCACAGCGGCGATTCTCACTACTCTAACTACTACGCGAAGCACGGGAACGAGCACCAAATCGACGTGGCTCTGGGCTCCTATGGCGAGAACCCGCGCGGCATTACCGACAAAATGACCAGCGCCGATATCCTGCGCATGGCCGAGTCGCTGAATACCAAAGTGGTGATCCCTTTCCATCACGATATCTGGTCAAATTTCCAGGCCGATCCGCAGGAAATCCGCGTTCTGTGGGAAATGAAAAAAGACCGCCTGAAGTATGGCTTTAAGCCATTTATCTGGCAGGTCGGCGGGAAGTTCACCTGGCCGCTGGATAAAGACAACTTTGAATACCACTATCCTCGCGGATTCGACGATTGCTTCACCATGGAACCGGACCTCCCCTTTAAGTCCTTCCTCTAAGGCATCTCCGGCGGGAGCCCCCGCCGGAAATTATCCCCGTCAGCATTAGTATTTTCACCTGATTTCAAATATCATCTTTGCTTATCACTTTTAATCGGATTTGCTCATGACGGAAGCGCAAAGACATCAAATTTTACTGGATTTGCTGGCACAAACGGGATTTGTCACCGTGGAGCAGGTGATTTCCCGACTGGGAATTTCTCCGGCGACGGCACGGCGCGATATCAATAAACTCGACGACAGCGGCAAACTAAAAAAAGTCCGCAACGGCGCGGAAGCCATCAGCGAGCAGCGCCCGCGCTGGTCACCAATGAATATTCACCAGGCGCAAAACCACGACGAGAAAGTGCGGATTGCACGTGCGGCTTCGCAACTGGTCAACCCCGGCGAAAGTATTGTTATCAACTGCGGCTCTACCGCCTTCCTGCTTGGGCAAGAGCTGTGCGGAAAACCGGTACAGATCATCACGAACTATTTGCCGCTGGCCAATTACCTGATCGATCAGGAACACGACAGCGTCATCATTATGGGCGGACAGTATAACCGCAGCCACTCCATCACCCTGAGCCCGCAGGGCAGCGAAAACAGCCTGTACGCCGGGCACTGGATGTTTACCAGCGGCAAAGGTCTCACCGCCGAAGGGCTATATAAAACCGATATGCTGACAGCGATGGCGGAGCAAAAAATGCTTAACGTCGTCGGTAAACTCGCGGTACTGGTCGACAGCAGTAAAGTTGGCGAACGCGCCGGAATGCTGTTTAGCCAGGCCGGGCAAATCGACCTGGTGATTACCGGAAAACAGGCGGATGAAGCGATCCTCAAGCAGCTTGAGGATCAGGGCGTTCAGGTGATTCGCGTTTAAAGATGGCGTTGAAAAAATGCCACCGTCGCCGCTAATGCCTCTGGCGTAATGCGGTGACGGACGCCCTTCTGCCAGAGGCAGGTTAACTTATCGGTCATCTCATGTTGCCGCAGCGCCTGCTGCAGACGGAAGGTCTCTTCCGGAGGCACCACATCATCTTCATCGCCGTGCCAGAGCAGCAGCGGCCGACTGGCAAGCGTCGCCAGCTGCTGGCTGACGTCCCAATCCGCCAGCTGTGCTGCATCAAATGAAGGCGAAGGGAAAAGCCTCTGCGAGAGCGTACTGAAATAGCCAGACCCCATCAGGCAGGCAACGCTTTTCAGCTCTGGATGATGGGTCATTATCCCCAGCGCCGTCATTCCGCCCATCGATGCTCCGGCAACCGCCAGCCTGTCGTCAGCAAGCCATCCCTGCGCACGAATCGCCTCCTGTAATGCCGGAAATTCAGCAAAATTTTGCATCAGGATCGGCCAGAAGCGCTGCATCCGCCCTTGTTCATCTCCCTGATAGCGCGCACCGTGTTCGGCCGCATCGGGCATAATGACCCGAAACCCGGCCTCTGCCAGAGCAACGGCAAAGTAGCTGTAGACTAGCTTAGAAGAGGTAAATCCATGATAAAAGACGATGCAAGGCAGCGGTGAATCCGCAGCGCCGTGCGGGCACGCATGGAGAACTTCCCCACCCGCAAGGTTACGCATTTCTAGTGCAATCATTTACCGTCTCCTTTCTCTATAGTGGTGTGGTGCTATGTTATTACTCGAGTCTCTTGTTCGCACATGATTCATAATCTTGAGAACCAGATTACGCTTTCACGATATTTTCATTCGAAAATCGCGTACCGGATAACAATTTGGGAACATTCCCCAGAAATGAGATTCAGGCTACCACTACACTATGACTATCAGGAAACGAGATATGGCTATGCGTAGGTTTATACCCTGGCTATTGGCTATCGCTTTAAGCGGCTGTAGTGCGCTACAAGGGACGCCAGAAGCGCCGCCGCCAGCAACCGACCATCCGCAAGAGATCCAACGTAATCAGACGATGGGCTTGCAGAAGATGGGCACGGTGAGCGTCTTAAGGTACGGCTCGCCGATGGATGTCGAGGCTGCGCTAAGAGTCAAAGCTGAAGCAGCTAAGGCGGATTACTACGTCATCATTATGATTGATGACACCATGGTTCCCGGCCAATGGTATTCGCAGGCGATTTTGTACCGTAAATAGCGGTCAATCTTTAAGCCAGCTTTACACTGCTTTGCGCCCATTCACGTTCTCCTGTGCATAATAACGTTCGGCCAGCTGTAACCTGGCAGAACGTTAGCAACGGACTGCCCTCAGGACTATGTGAAATGGAGCTGACGATGAAACGAAATTTTTCCCTACCCAGCCTGATGTTGACCACCGTCACGGCCAATACTTCCGCGCAGTCAGCGGAGTTTGCCAGCGCTGACTGCGTGACTGGCCTGAACGAAATTGGCCTGATTTGCGTTAACAATATTTCCGGCAGCCAGCAGGACGTTGAGCATGCTATCGCCTTGCAGGCCGATGAGCAGGGCGCGTCCTGGTATCGCATCGTCCAGATGTACGAAGAGCAGCAGCCGGATAACTGGCGGGTACAGGCCATTCTCTATGCCTGAGGCGCCTGACGTCCACGCCCCATTGCCCGTAGCAGCAAGTCGTCCAGCGTCTGCTCGTCCAGACGCATGCCGCCGCGCGTGTCGAGCATCATACGGCACCAGGCTTCCGCCAACGGCGGTGAAGCAACGCGTAATACCTGCGCGCCAGCGCCCAGCCTATAGACCAGCCGGGTAATTTCCCGCCCCTGCGCTTCCACAGGTCGCCGCAACCATTGCTGCAACTGCCGCCATGCGCGATCGAAATGACGGTTTTGCCCTTTCACTTCCGCGCACTCCGCCGCCAGTAGTTCAAGCGCCGCCGGCTGCTTCATCAGTACACGCATCACGTCCAGGCACATAATATTAGCGGAACCTTCCCAGATACTGTTTACCGGCATTTCGCGGTACAAACGCGGTAGTTCACTCTCTTCGCAATAGCCCGATCCCCCCAGCACCTCCATCGCTTCAGCGACGAAGGCGATCCCGGATTTGCAGACCGCAAATTTTGCCGCGGGCGTGAAAAGCCTTGCCCACAGCGCCTCCTGCGCATCACCGCGTCTGTCCCAGGCACGCGCCAGGCGGAACAGAAAGGCGGTTTGCCCTTCCAGCCGCAGCGCCATTTGCCCCAGAACCTGACGCATCATCGGTTGATCGACCAGATTTTTGCCAAATGCCTGGCGCTGCAGAGCATGATACAGGGCGACTGAATAAGCCCGGCGCATCAGCGCATGGCTGCCCAGCGCGCAGTCAAAGCGGGTCAGGCCCCCCATCTTAAGAATCTGACGGATGCCATCGCCCTCTTCCCCGATCGGCCAGCCGCAAGCATTGTAAAACTCAACCTCGCCACTGGCGTTCGCGCGGTTACCTAATTTATCTTTCAGCCTTTCCAGGCGTACGCCGTTACGCTGACCGTCCGGCAGCAGGCGCGGGACAAAAAAGCAAGAGAGTCCCGCCGGCGCCTGCGCCAGCACCAGATGAGCATCGCTCTGCGGTACCGAGAAAAACCATTTATGACCGATAAGATGATAAAAGCCTTCGGCGGTTTTTTCCGCACGCGTCGTGTTGCTCAGGACATCGGATCCCCCCTGCTTTTCCGTCATCCCCATTCCGATAAGCAGCCCTCGCTTCTGGTTACCCGGCGCCAGATGCGGATCGTAGCGATCGCTTAGGAGCGGCGATAGCCAGTCGCTAAAAGCCCCGTGTAAGGAGCGCTGCAGCATTGGAATAGCGGCAAAGGTCATCGTGACGGGGCACAGGGTTCCCGCCTCGACCTGCGCATGCAGCATAAAGCGGGCAGCGCGGGCAACGAAGGCGCCTTCTCGAGCGTCATCCTGCCAGGCAAGGTTATGCACCCGGTTAGCGCATAATCCTTGCATCAGCAGATGCCAGGCGGGATGGAAACGAACATCGTCAAGCCGCGATCCCGTCGCATCATAGCGCAATAGTTCCGGCGGATTACCGTTAGCCAGACGCCCCAGCTCCAGCGATTCTGCCGTCCCCAGCTGTTGGCCAATACTCGCCAGCAGATCGCCATCCCAGCCCGCGCCTTCGCGGACAACGGCTTCACGCAGGGCGGTATCGGACAGGAATAAGTTGCTGTTACACAGCGGCGCGGGTTGATTAAATACGGTATGAGTTTGCCAGTGCATGATGTTTCCCTCCTTCAATGGCTCTGCCGATAAGTATGGACAACGGCGCACTTTCCGTCAGAGAACTCTGTTATAAAGTTCTCTCACAATCTGAAAGGGAATTTCATGATTCATTTAATTATTGAAGATCGGGAAAACGCACTGACCTATATTCCGCTTATCCGTCGGCATCTACCCCATCTGGCGATTAACGCCATCAAGCAGAACCTGAACGCTTCGGGCTACGTTACCTCATTTGATGAAAGCAAAATTTGCGACGATATCCTTGAAGAGCAGAATCCTGTTGGAAATTTTCTCAATCTCATCAAGATATTAAAAAATCGGGGCGCGCAGCTTAAATTCATCGAGCAAACGGGAGATGAACCAGGAGAGGCGTTATCCTTAAGCCAGCTATTGAACTATGTGGAAAGAGGTCTGGAAATCGCCCGTCAGACGGAACGAGAAGATGAACAGGCAAGACGAAGATAAGCCATCCCGGAGAATGGCTTATACAGGAAGAAGAGATTAGCTGCGCTGACGCACCGCTTCAAACAGGCAAATCCCGGTGGCGACCGATACGTTCAGCGACGAGACGCTGCCGGCCATCGGAATGCTGATCAATTCGTCGCAGTGCTCGCGGGTCAGGCGTCGCATGCCTTCACCTTCCGCGCCCATCACCAGCGCCAGCGAACCGGTCATCTTGCTCTGGAACAGCGTATGGTCGGCTTCACCCGCGGTACCGACGATCCAGACGTTCTCTTCCTGCAGCAGACGCATGGTGCGTGCCAGGTTGGTGACGCGAATGAGCGGAACGTTCTCCGCCGCGCCGCAGGCGACTTTTTTCGCCGTGGCATTCAGCTGCGCGGAGCGATCTTTGGGCACAATCACCGCATGTACGCCTGCAGCATCAGCGCTACGCAAACAGGCGCCGAGGTTGTGCGGATCGGTCACGCCGTCGAGGATCAAAAAGAATGGCTGATCGAGAGAAGCGATCAGATCCGGCAGATCGTTCTCCTGATACTGACGTCCGGGCTTCACGCGGGCAATAATTCCCTGATGAACGGCGCCTTCGCTTTTCTCATCGAGAAACTGGCGGCTGGCGACCTGAATCACTACGCCCTGTGCTTCCAGAGCATGGATCAGCGGCATAAGGCGCTTATCCTCACGGCCTTTCAGAATAAAGACTTCCTGAAAACGCTCAGGTGCGCGCTCCAGCAGTGCCTGCACCGCGTGGATGCCGTAAATCATTTCACTCATTTATCTACTCGTTTTAGGTTCTGTTATCAGTTCCCTTCACCCCGACCACTGCGGAATAACGCAAGAAGCCAGGGTAAAGGAAATCTCATTACTCAGCTATTTTCTTTTTCGCCGCGCGCCTGGCTTTGGTCGCAGCAGCTATCTTTTGGGTTTTCGCCGACGGCTTCTTCGCTTTCTTCTCGCCTTTTGGCTGAGCGGCCTTCGGCTGGGATTGACCTTTCGGTTTACGGAATGCGCTATCCGGCTCGAAGTTTACCTGCTTACCAGCCTGGCGGCGACGTCCGGAAGCTTTACCTGCCGCCCCTTTCTTCGCCTTTTCACGCTCGGTCTTACCGACGTTGCGCGGGGCGCGCTCGCTGGAGATAAGCGAGAAATCAATTTTACGCTCATCCATATTCACCGCTTCAACGCGTACTTCAACGCGATCGCCCAGACGATAGGTTTGACCGCCGGATTCACCGATCAGACGCTGTCCTACCTGGTCGAAACGGTAGTAATCGTTATCAAGGGAAGAGACGTGCACCAGACCATCGATAAATAGTTCATTAAGACGTACGAAGAAACCAAAGCCGGTCACGCTGGCAATCACGCCCTTAAAGACGTTACCGACCTGATCCAACATGAAATCACACTTCAACCAGTCCGAGACATCGCGCGTCGCTTCATCAGCACGGCGCTCGGTCATCGAACAGTGCGCCCCCAGTTGCAGCATCTCATCCATGCTGTAGTGCCAGCCGCCGGTCTCAGTGCTATTACCTTTATGCCCTTGCTCTTTCGCCAGTAAATACTTGATCGCGCGATGCAGCGACAGGTCAGGATAGCGGCGAATCGGCGAAGTAAAGTGAGCGTAAGATTGCAGCGCCAGACCAAAGTGGCCGCGGTTTTCCGGATCGTATACTGCCTGTTTCATCGAGCGCAGCAGCATAGTTTGCAGCATCTCAGCGTCAGGACGGTCGGCGATAGACTCCAGTAATTGCGCATAGTCGCGCGGCTCCGGCTTGTTGCCGCCAGGCAGCTCAAGCCCCAGCTCTGCAAGAACCGAACGGAATGCGGTAATCGCTTCGGTGCTTGGTTTGTCATGGATACGGAACAGCGCCGGCTCCTCGGCCTTCTCAACGAAGCGCGCCGCGGAAATGTTCGCCAGGATCATGCACTCTTCAATCAGCTTGTGCGCGTCGTTACGCTGAGTCTGCTCAATACGTTCAATACGACGTTCAGCATTAAAGATGAATTTAGCTTCTTCACTCTCAAATGAGATACCGCCACGCTCTTCACGCGCGCCGTCCAGCACTTTGTAGAGGTTGTGTAGCTCTTCAATGTGCTTGACCAAAGGCGCGTACTGCTCACGCAGATCCCGATCGCCCTGCAGCATATGCCAGACTTTGGTATAGGTCAGACGGGCATGAGAGCTCATCACCGCTTCGTAGAATTTGAAGCCGGTGAGACGACCCTTAGCCGAAATCGTCATTTCACAAACCATACAGAGTCTGTCGACCTGAGGATTCAGTGAGCACAGGCCGTTAGAGAGTACTTCAGGCAGCATGGGAACGACCTGCGACGGGAAGTAGACCGAGGTGCCGCGGCTGCGCGCCTCGCCATCCAGCGGCGTGCCAGGACGCACGTAGTAGCTCACATCGGCAATCGCCACCCACAGACGCCAGCCGCCGCCGCGTTTCTTCTCGCAGTACACGGCATCATCAAAGTCACGGGCATCTTCGCCATCAATAGTAACCAGCGGCAGATTACGCAAATCCACGCGACCGGCTTTCGCTTCTTCCGGTACCTGCTCTTTCAGGCCAGCAACCTGTTTTTCTACTGCTGGCGGCCAGACGTAGGGGATTTCATGGGTGCGCAGGGCCATATCGACCGCCATGCCGGTACCCATGTTGTCGCCGAGGACCTCAACAATTTTGCCGACCGCTTTGGTGCGCCGGGTTGGACGCTGGGTCAGCTCAACTACCACTACAAAGCCCATCCTCGCGCCCATGATCTCTTCGGGAGGAATCAGGATATCGAAGCTCAAGCGGCTGTCATCAGGCACAACGAAGCCTACGCCCGCTTCGGTAAAGTAGCGGCCCACGATCTGGCTGGTTTTGGGCACCAGCACGCGGACGATACGCGCTTCCCGGCGGCCTTTACGGTCGGCGCCTAACGGCTGCGCCAGTACCTGATCGCCGTGAATGCAGGTTTTCATCTGCTCGGACGACAAATAAAGGTCATCTTTACGGCCTTCAACGCGCAGGAAGCCATAACCGTCGCGGTGGCCAATAACGGTCCCCTTTAGCAGATCGAGACGTTCCGGCAGCGCATAGCACTGACGACGCGTAAAGACCAGTTGACCATCGCGTTCCATTGCGCGCAGTCTGCGGCGCAATGCTTCTTGTTGTTCTTCGCCTTCAATATTCAGCTCAATTGCCAGCTCATCTCGGCTGGCCGGTTTTTCACGTTTTGCTAAATGATCGAGGATAAATTCCCGGCTCGGGATTGGATTAGCGTATTTTTCAGATTCGCGGTCCAGGAAAGGATCTTGTGACATGTCGGTTCCTCCGTTGTCATCTCCAGTGAAGTTTACGTCACTCCACCAGTAATAATTTATAAAGCGGTTGATTCTTTTCAACCAAATCGGCCAGCGTGTAGTTATCCAGTTCCTTGAGAAAACTTTGCGCGGCTTCAGCAAGCGCCTGTTTCAGACGACAGGCGGGCGTAATATGGCAAAATTCACTGCTGCAGTTGACTAAAGAGAGCGGCTCCAGATCGCGAACCACATCACCCACGCGAATCATATTTGCCGGTTTCCCCAGACGAATTCCGCCGTTCTTTCCCCGAACCGCCGTCACATAACCCACGCGGCTCAGCTGATTGATTATCTTAACCATATGATTACGGGAAACGCCGTAAACCTCCGTCACTTCGGAGATACTGGTCATTCTTCCATCCGGCAGCGACGCCATATAAATCAGCGCGCGTAGTCCGTAATCAGTGAAACTCGTTAACTGCACAATCAACCTCAGGGAAAAGAAAAACAGAGTGCGTCGGTAGACGTAATTACTATTGATGATAAACCAGCCAGCGCTCAGGCCGCTAATTTATTTAAATGGGGCGGGCGAACAGCAAAAACAAGAGGCGCCTGAACGGCGCCCCTGGAGATAATTATGCGTCGAAAGGATCGCGCAGAATCATCGTCTCGGTACGGTCAGGACCGGTAGAGATAATATCAACCGGTACGCCGGTCAGCTCTTCAATGCGGGCGATGTAGTTCAGCGCTGCCTGCGGCAGACCGCTGCGCTCTTTCACACCGAAGGTGGTTTCAGACCAGCCCGGCATTGTTTCATAAACCGGCTCAATACCTTCCCAGTTGTCGGCAGCCAGCGGAGTGGTGGTCACTTCACGGCCATCCGGCATACGGTAGGCAACGCAGATTTTAACTTCTTTCAGGCCGTCCAGGACGTCAAGCTTAGTCAGGCAGAAACCAGACAGGGAGTTAATCTGCACCGCGCGGCGTACCGCAACGGCATCCAGCCAACCGGTACGACGACGACGGCCGGTGGTGGCGCCAAACTCGTTACCCTGTTTACACAGGAACTCGCCGGTTTCATCAAACAGCTCAGTCGGGAACGGGCCTGCGCCTACGCGAGTAGAGTAGGCTTTGATAATACCCAGAACGTAATCAACATAACGCGGGCCCAAACCGGAGCCGGTCGCCACGCCACCTGCGGTGGTGTTGGAAGACGTTACGTACGGATAGGTACCGTGGTCGATATCAAGCAGCGTACCCTGCGCGCCTTCAAACATGACGAAATCGCCACGCTTACGCGCCTGGTCAAGCAGATCGGAAACATCAACCACCATGGAGGTCAGGATGTCGGCAATCGCCATCACGTCATCCAGAACTTTCTGGTAATCAACCGCTTCAGCTTTATAGAAATTCACCAGCTGGAAGTTGTGATATTCCATCACCTCTTTCAGTTTGTCAGCGAAGGTAGCTTTATCAAACAGATCGCCAACGCGCAGACCGCGGCGAGCCACTTTATCTTCGTAAGCCGGGCCGATACCGCGACCGGTCGTACCGATAGCTTTCGCGCCGCGCGCTTTCTCACGCGCAACATCCAGCGCAACATGATATTCGAGGATAAGCGGACAAGCTTCAGAAAGCAGCAGACGCTCGCGAACAGGGATACCACGGTCTTCCAGACCTTTCATCTCTTTCATCAGCGCAGCCGGAGACAGCACCACACCGTTACCGATGATGCTGGTGACATTCTCACGAAGAATTCCTGATGGAATGAGATGGAGGACGGTTTTTTCACCGTTGATTACGAGAGTATGGCCGGCGTTGTGACCGCCCTGATAGCGCACAACATATTTAGCCCGTTCAGTCAGGAGATCGACGATCTTCCCTTTACCTTCGTCACCCCATTGGGTGCCCAGTACGACGACGTTGTTACCCATTTTTCAAAATCACCGTTTGCTTAAAAATGGATTCTACCATCGCTTTTTCAGAGTTACAGCACTTTTTGCACTCAAAAGACGGTAAATTAGTCTACTTTGCGCTCAGCCAATCGTTTTCCTCAACATGTAGTAGATGACGATGCCGGCAACCACAAGTCCCCCGCCAAAGCGGCGTAATAAATTATCCGGTAGCTGGCTCATCGTGGCGACCATACGGCGCCATGCGCGGGGATAAAGCAGCGGTCCAAGCCCTTCAAGTACTAAAACCAGCGCCAGTGCCAACCAGATTGTTGAGTTCATTATTCACCTTTATTTAAATGCAGCCAGTACAGCACCAGTCGCTCACTCGCGTTGAGTTGCACTCACTTCACATTCTCCGCTATTTCATCAATGTTATGAACCGGCTTTATGAAATGAAATACATAACAACCTGTTTTTTCTTAATTTCAATGATCGATTAGCGTACTAACCCCAGAAACGAAGATAATGAATTAAGCGCTGGTTTTATAAATGAAGCATTCTCGCAAAACGTAGCATCCGTGGGTTCATTGAATAAAAAACACCGCGGTAATTAATCGCTTTCATCATGTAAAAAAGGCGCCCCGATGGACGCCTTTTTGCATACTCATTGCTTATCAGCGAGTCGCTGCCGCTGGAGATTTCATATAGCGGAAGAAATCACTGTCCGGACTGAGAACCATCACGTCCTGATTGCTCTTGAAGCTGTTCTCGTACGCACGCAGGCTACGGATAAAGGCGTAGAATCCTGGATCCTGACTGAATGCATCAGCAAACAGTTTTGCGGATTCCGCATCGCCTTCACCGCGCAGGATACGCCCCTGGCGCTCGGCTTCCGCCAGCGTTTTGGTGACTTCATAGTCCGCAGTCGCGCGCAGTTTTTCAGCTTCTTCCTGACCCTGTGAGCGATGGCGACGAGCTACCGCTTCACGCTCAGCGCGCATACGGTTGTAGATCGCTTCAGACACTTCAGCAGGCAGGTTGATCTGCTTAATACGAACGTCGACGACTTCAATACCCAGCGCCGCCATACTGTTCGGGTTGATCACCTGAACCTTACCGTTCGTTTCTGCTTCAACTCGCTCCGCCGCTTTGGCAATTGCATCATCGGCAGCCGGCGTACTGACTTCATCTTCTGTGCCCGCAGAGCCTGAGTTCAGGGCATCGCGCACTTCCAGGGTCAAACGACCGCGGGAGTCGGTCACGATGTCTTTCACATCCAGACGACCAATTTCAGAACGCAGACGGTCGGAGAATTTACGCTTCAACAGTACTTCGGCCTGGGAGACGTCACCACCGCCGGTAGCCAGGTAGTAACGGCTAAAGTCGCTGATGCGCCACTTGATATAGGAGTCAACGATCAGGTCCTTTTTCTCTTTGGTAACAAAGCGGTCGGCCTGATTGTCCATCGTCTGAATACGCGCATCGAGCATCTTCACGGATTCAATAAATGGAATCTTGAAGTGAAGGCCAGGCGCATACACCAGCGGTTTGTTTTCATCGTCGCGCAGAACTTTACCAAAACGCAGCGTGATACCGCGCTCGCCCTCTTTGACAACAAAGATAGACATATAGAGCACCACCAGCACGATGACAATTATCGCGATAACAGATTTACGCATCGTTATTCCCCCTGACGCTGGTAGTCGTTACGCTGCGCGTTGGCGCGGCGTTGGTCCATAATGGTGCCTCCCGTAGAGGTAGAAGCGTTACTGGCGCTGCTTGAGCTGGATGCAGGCGGCAGACGCAGCAGATCGCTTGCGCCACTGCTATCACTCTTTGCCGCTGGCGCGCCAGCGCCTTTCAGCATCTGATCCAGAGGCAGAACCATCAGGTTGCTCCCCTTATCGTTAACCAGCACTTTACGAGTATGGCTCAGCACTTTTTCCATGGTTTCGATATACAGACGCTCGCGGGTGATTTCCGGAGCCGCTTTATACTCAGGCAGAATTTTTGCAAAGCGAGCCACTTCACCCTGCGCTTCAAGAACGGTCTGGGTCTTGTACGCGCGAGCCTCTTCAAGGATACGCTGCGCCTGACCATTAGCCCGTGGCTGAACTTCGTTGGTGTAAGCTTCCGCTTCACGAATGTACTGCTGTTCGTTTTCACGTGCGGCAATCGCATCATCAAATGCGGCTTTCACTTCCTCCGGCGGACGCGCCGTCTGGAAGTTGACGTCCAGCAGGGTGATACCCATGTTATACGGACGAATCGTCTCTTCCAGCTCACGCTGGGTATCGCTACGAATGACGGTACGCCCTTCGGTCAGGATACGGTCCATCGTGTATTTACCAATAACGCCACGCAGCGCGCTGTCGGTTGCCTGACGCAGGCTGTCGTCAGCGCTGGTCACGCTAAACAGATAGCGTTCCGGGTCGGTCACGCGGTACTGTACGTTCATCTCAACGCGCACGACGTTTTCGTCTGACGTCAGCATGACGCCGGAGGCCGCCAGTTCGCGCACCGATTCAACGTTAACCGCCTGAACGTTATCAATGAAGGTGGGTTTCCAGTTAAGGCCAGGCTCAACCAGATGGCTAAATTTACCAAAGCGAGTGACGACGCCACGTTCAGCTTCTTTAATGGTATAGAAACCGCTGGCTGCCCAGATAATAACCGCAGCGGCGGCAACGATGCCGACGATACGTCCGCCCATAGGCCCGCGTGGTCCCTGTGAGCCGCTACCGCCGCCCAGTCCACCTTTCCCGCCGCCCAGGCCGCCAAGTTTTTTACTTAGCTTACGGAAGATATCATCCAGATCGGGAGGTCCCTGCTCGCGACCACCTTTGTTGCCATTTCCCCCAGAGTTGCCGCCTTGGTTATTGCTGCTTCCCCACGGGTCGCGGTCCTGTCCGTTATTACCGGGCTGATTCCACGCCATGTATATGCTCCATATTTGTTTTTGATATCCCCACAGGGGTTAATATCTTCAGGCAAGCTGCAAGGTCAAATCACGTATTCAACCAGCGCTGGCTCTTGTTTACAGAGGCGACGCCAGTCAACGATCGGCATGCGCACCTGCAGACCAACGCTACCGTCATCCTCCATCCACTCTTTCTCTATCGCCTGAAGCTGATAGAATCGGCTTCTCAACCGGCCTTCCTGCGGAGGCAGGCGCAGCGTATGCTGAGCCACTTCACCAGAGAGCCGTTCCGTCAAAGCCTGAAAAAGCAGCGGTACGCCAACCCCGGTCTGGGCGGAAAGCCAGACCCGAATCGGTTTGTTTTCTTCATCCCGATCGATACGCGGCTCAAAATCATCCAGCATGTCGATTTTATTCATGACCAGCAGCGCCGGGATCTCATCGGCCTCGATTTCCGCGAGTACCGTATTTACTGCGTCAATATTTTCCTGCACGCGAACATCCGCCGCATCAATGACATGCAGCAGCAGCGTCGCCTGGCGCGTCTCCTGGAGAGTCGCTTTAAACGCGGCCACCAGATCGTGCGGCAGATGACGAATGAAACCTACGGTATCCGCCAGCACGGTTTCGCCAACATCAGGGACATCGATGCGGCGCAGCGTCGGATCCAGAGTGGCGAACAGCTGGTTCGCTGCATAGACCTCAGCTTCAGTTATCTGATTGAACAGCGTGGATTTACCGGCGTTGGTATAACCGACCAACGACACGGTGGGAATATCGGCTTTGGCCCGTGACCGCCGTCCTTGCTCGCGCTGTTTTTCAACTTTTTCCAGTCGCGACAGGATCTGCATAATACGGTTACGCAGCAATCGGCGGTCAGTTTCGAGCTGGGTTTCACCCGGGCCGCGCAAACCAATCCCGCCTTTCTGTCTTTCAAGGTGGGTCCAGCCGCGAACGAGGCGAGTCGCCATGTGGCGCAGCTGCGCCAGCTCAACCTGCAGTTTCCCTTCGTGGGTACGCGCTCGTTGGGCAAAAATATCTAAAATCAGGCCGGTGCGATCGATAACCCGACATTCGCATAAGCGTTCGAGATTTCGTTCCTGCGCCGGACTCAGGGCATGATCGAAGAGCACGACCGATGCACCGGTCGCTTTTACGGCTTCCGCAATTTCGACAGCTTTACCTTCACCAACAAAATACTTCGGGTGCGGTGCTTTACGGCTACCGGTAATCACCTGCATTGCTTCGACACCGGCGGAAGAGGCCAGAGTTTCAAACTCCTGGAGATCTTCCATATCTTTGTCTTGCGAAAAATAGATGTGTACCAGTACCGCCTGCTCACCGGCATCATAACGGTCAAACAAGCGTAAACCCCTTATAAAATACCAGCGGGGAACGCAGAAAACCTGGCTCCCCGATGTGGAAAAACAGCATCTGCCTTATTCGGCGTCTTCGCTGTCTTGCTGCGGTGCAGAAGAACCCTGCGCACCACCACCGTGGTGATAGTTGTTAGTACCGCCGCCAGCATTGTTGCTGTGGTGTGACACCGGGCGAGACGGGACAACGGTAGAAATTGCGTGCTTATAGACCATCTGGCTGACCGTGTTTTTCAACAGGATCACGAACTGATCGAAAGACTCAATTTGCCCTTGCAGCTTAATACCATTCACCAAATAAATAGAAACCGGAACACGTTCCCGACGCAAAGCGTTCAGGAACGGATCTTGTAAAGATTGCCCCTTAGCCATTCTCTCTTTTCCTTATATGTATGCTTGTTTTGTACTCAGAACCTTACGATTCTTAAAAATTACGCACGATACCGTTCAATTGTACACGTTCAGTCCAGGCTAGCACCAACAACCTGTAATACTTTGTTGAACGCTTGTTCAGGTTGTTCACTGTCTAACCAGTGAATACCTTCCCAACCGCGCAGCCAGGTAACCTGACGTTTAGCTAACTGTCTCGTGGCGCAAACACCTCGATAAACCATTTCATCATACGGGATCTCGCCATTAAGGTAAGACCACATCTGGCGATATCCGACACAACGAATGGAAGGCATATCCGTATGCAAATCTCCCCGGGCAAAAAGCGCCCGCACTTCTGCTTCAAAACCTGAAGCCAACATCTGATGAAAACGCTGTTCTATGCGCTGATGGAGCAGTTCACGGCTCGCCGGGGCGATGGCGAACTGGTGCACCTTATACGGCAGAGCATCACCTGACGTTTGCGTCAGCTCCGTTAAAGTTTTACCCGAAATGAAAAAAACTTCCAGTGCTCGGGAAAGTCTTTGCGGATCATTTGGATGAATACGCGCTGCGGCAACGGGATCTATTTCCTGTAGCTGCTGGTGTAACGCGTTCCATCCCTGCTCTGCGGCCTGTTGCTCAATCCGCGCTCTGACCTGCGGATCTGCCGAAGGCAAAGGCGACAATCCTTCCAGCAACGCTTTGAAATACAACATTGTTCCGCCAACCAGTAGCGGAATACGCCCGGCCGCAACGATATCAGCCATCTCTGCCAGCGCATCGCGACGGAAATCCGCCGCGGAATAAGCCTCGGCCGGGTCCAGAATATCCAGCAGGCGATGCGGCGCAGCGCTCAGCTCAGCGGCATCGGGCTTGGCCGTACCGATATCCATCCCTCGATAGATTAGGGCTGAATCAACGCTAATCAACTCTACTGGCAAAACTTTACGCAGGGCGATAGCCAATGCGGTTTTACCAGAGGCCGTCGGGCCCATTAAAAATATTGCCTTAGGCAGGCTTGCCTCGGTTACATCACTCATCTTTCAGGGCATTCATCGCCGAATGTAAATCAACAGGTTGTAACAGGCCACCCGGCGGCGCTTTAACCAGCTGCGGACATAAACGCTCGATATCCGCCAGGACGGCAATCGCCTGCGCCATATTCCACTGCGCATGTTCGCTCGCCAGATTACGCGCTATCCACTGAGCAATATTGTCGGCGTCGCATGTGTTTTGCTGCGCCAGGTAGCCTATCAGTTCAGGAATCAAGATTTGTAAATTTTGTTGTCTTAAGGGTAAAGGCACTGCGCGGATCGTCACGTAGTGCGCATCGGACTGTAGTTCAATACCGACTTCTGCCAGCGCCGACTGCGCCTGCTCAAGCGCGTCCTTTTCCGCCCCGGACACTTTTATCCGCAGCGGGATAAGCAGCGGCTGGGCACAGACCGCCTCCGCGCCCGGCGTTAGCTGCGCCTGGCGTAGCCAGCGCTCGGCAACCGGCAGGGCCAGCAGCGCAAGCTTACCGTCGCGCTCCAGCAGCGCACAGTCGTTATCGACGATCGTCAGCACGCGGCCAAAACTTTGGCTATGGCCTGCCAGGCCTTCCGCTACCGGCGCAGGAGATTTTGGTTTTCGCTCCGCGGCCGGAGTATCCAGCAGTTGGCGATAGAGCGCCCCCTGCTGTTTTTGATAACCTGGCTGCGCATGCGGCCAGCCGGCTCCGCCAGATGACCCCGTGGCAGCGGATTCTCGCGAGCCGCCAGTGCTGGTATTAAAGCGCGGCGCGACGGGCTCGTCACGATAACGGGGAGCGGCGGTTTCACGCGCGACGGCGGGCTGGGCAAAATGATTGCCGCCTGCCGCAATGCGGTTTTCAGGTACCTGACGCGACGCGGGTTCTGCGCCCTCTTCTGCCAGAGGAGCGTTCAGCTGCTGCTGCAGAACGCTTAGCACGCCTTGATAGATAAAATCGTGCACCAGGCGCGACTGATGAAAACGCACCTCATGCTTGGCCGGGTGCACGTTCACATCCACCTGATGCGGATCTATCTTCAGGTACAGCACAAAAGCGGGCTGCTGATCGGCGCCCAATTTGTCTTCGCAGGCCTGACGGATCGCGTGATTAATCAGGCGATCGCGCATCATCCGTCCGTTGACATAGCAATACTGAATCTCCGCCAGCGTCGGATTGGTATGCAGAGGATCGGCCACCCAGCCGCTGAGGGTCAGGTCGCCGTGCTGCCACTCGATAGCCAGAGCATGTTCGAGAAACGGCAAACCGCAGATTGCGCCCAGACGCCGTTCGCGCTGGCCATCCTGCGATACCGCCCGGTACTGGCGCACGGCCTTTCCGTTGTGGCTGAGGTTAATGGTCACGTCAAAGCGCGCCAGCGCGATGCGCCGTACGATCTCGTCGATATGGCCAAACTCGGTTTTCTCAGTGCGCATAAACTTGCGCCGGGCGGGGGTGTTATAAAACAGATCCAGTACTTCCAGCGTCGTACCCACCGGGTGCGCCGCCGGCTTCACGGTTACCGCCTGATCGCGTCCTTCGGCATAGGCCTGCCAGGCCTCCTGCTGATCCTCGGTACGCGAGGTCAACGTCAGGCGAGCGACTGAGCTGATACTGGCCAGGGCTTCGCCGCGAAAACCGAGGCTAATTATCGCTTCAAGATCATCAAGCGAAGCAATTTTACTGGTCGCGTGGCGAGCCAGCGCCAGCGCCAGCTCGTCTTTTTTAATGCCGCAGCCGTTATCGCGGATGCGGATTAACTTCGCGCCGCCGCGCTCAATATCAATATCGATGCGCGTCGCCCCGGCATCGAGGCTATTTTCCACCAGCTCTTTAACCACCGACGCCGGTCGTTCCACCACTTCACCTGCGGCAATCTGGTTGGCGAGCTGCGGCGGTAGAACCTGAATCGGCATGGCCGTCTCCTTAATTTAACAGCGTCCCATCTGACGAACCTGCGCTGGCAGTCTGCGCGGCTGCCCCGCGCGGCGCGGATTGTAGAGGATGTTGCATAAAGTAGTTACGCAGACCGTTATAAATGGCCTCTGCGACCTGCTGTTGATAAGCATCGCTCCCCAGCAGCCGCTCTTCGCCGTTATTACTGATAAACCCCGTTTCCACCAGGATTGACGGGATATCCGGCGAGCGCAGTACGCCGAGGCTGGCATGTTCAGGACGACGCTTATGTAAATCTCCGATCCGCTGCAGCTGGCTCAGCACGTTAGTCGCCACATCATACCCGACGCGCTGGGAATGGCCGAACTGTAAATCCAGCACCGCCTGGCTCAGGTAAGGGTCCGACTGGCTGTTGGCCAACACATCGCCTGCACCGCCCAGCAGTTCGGATTGTTTCTCATGTTGCTCGAGCCAGCCGGCCATTTCGCTGTTCGCGCGACGGTTGGAAAGCACCCAAACCGATGCTCCGGTAGCATCGCGATTCGGTGCAGCGTCGGCGTGAATCGAGACAAGGAAATTGGCGTTTTGCTTACGCGCGACGTCAGAACGACCCATTACTGAAATGAAATAATCGCCGTCGCGCGTCAGTACGGGTTTGAACTGAGGATCGGCATTCAGCAACGCGCGGAGCTTACGCGCAATCGCGATGGTCACATTCTTCTCTTTAGTGCCGTTCGGACCAATCGCTCCGGGATCCTGGCCACCGTGACCGGCATCAATGGCGATAATCACTTTATCGTCGCTAGAAACGGTACGTGCCGCAGGACGCGTTACGCTGGTCGTACTGGTCACCGCAGTCAGGCGGTCGTTATCGGCTTTAAACGGGTTGCGCGCCGGTTCGCTCGGACGCAAGGGCTGCGCCACGGGCCGTTCTGCCTGTTTCACCACGACACGCGGTGGCGGAGGCGGAGGCGGAGGCGGCGCGTCGGCGTTAATCGTAAACACCACGGTGTAGTTAGAGCCGTTCTGCTGTTTCACCGCGCGCGTTTTGCCGTCGGCGGTTAAATCCACCAACAGACGCAGCGACTGGGTATCCTGCGGCGCTCCGGAACGAATGCTTTTTACCAGATTATTGCCGCTAAACTGCAGCGGCAAGCCCTGGAGTACGCCGCTCTGTTTGATATCCAGCGCGACGGTGCGTTTGCCCTGCGGGCTAAACGAATATTCAGGGTCGCCGATAAAACTTATGGTAATACGGGCCTGCCGATCGCCATTTGAGACCTGGATATCGGATAAACTTGCCGCAGTGGCCTGAATGCTGAACAGCATCAGTGCGGCGGTCAGCCAACTGGTTAAGCGATACATCATCCCGTCGTCCTTCAGGCTAATTAGCCAAACGCGCCAATAAAGACTCACCCAATGAGGAGACCGCAGTTACGCGCGCCTCACGCCCTTGAGCCTGATATTCAAGGTGAATTTCAACATCCGGTTCCGGCAGTACGCCTGTACCCTGCTGCGGCCATTCCACCAGGCAGATGGCGTCGTCGGTAAAATAATCGCGGATCCCCATAAACTCGAGCTCTTCAGGGTCCGCCAGGCGATAGAGATCGAAGTGATAGACCATCAACTTATCGAGACTATAAGGCTCGACAAGGGTATAGGTCGGGCTTTTAACGTTGCCGCGGTGACCGAGAGCCTGAAGGAAACCGCGGCTAAAGGTCGTCTTACCCGCCCCTAAATCGCCGTACAAATAGATGACCGTCGCGCCAGTGCATGCCTGCGCTACGCGGTTGCCAAGGCTGAGAGTTGCCTGCTCGTCGGGTAAAGGAATCACTCGATTAATCATGGTCTACGTCAATCACATCCGGGTTAACAACACGCCTGAGCGTGGAAAAAAGATCGGTCGCCAGCATGCCGCGGGTGCCGTATCTGGCCGCCAGACGATCGGCGGCTTCGCCATGAGCAACGCATCCGGCGCAAGCGGCATCATACGGCGTCAGCTGCTGGCCTAACAACGCAGCAATTATGCCGGTCAGGACATCGCCCATTCCGCCGCTGGCCATTCCGGCGTTGCCGGCATCGATAATACCCGTCTCGCCAGCGTCACTCGCCACGATCGTACCTGCGCCTTTCAGCACAACGACGCCGCCATAACGTTTTACCAGACGTTGTGCAGAATGTAAGCGATCGCTTTCAATTTCTGCCGCACTCACGTTCAGCAGACGAGCGGCTTCGCCGGGATGCGGCGTCAGCACGCGATTGTGACGTTTATCGGGATTGATTGCCAGCAGGTTCAGCGCATCCGCATCCCAGACCATCGGTTTGCGAAAATTCTCCACCTGGCGCAGCGCATTTTTACCCCACTCGCCCTGCCCCAGACCCGGCCCAATCGCGACGACATCCGCCCATTGCAGACTCTCTTCGAGCGAGCGGGAGGTCAGCTCATGGACCATCAGTTCAGGCCTGGCGGTCAGAATGGGCGCAATGTTGTCCCGGTGAGTCAGGACTCGCACCAGCCCGGCGCCCGCGCGCAGAGCCGCCTCGCCGCTCATGCGGATGGCTCCCGCCGTACCCGGTTCGCCGCCGATAATGACCAGCTTCCCGTGGTCGCCTTTGTGCGACGTTGGGCGTCTGGGCGGTAGCCAGTCGGCAAGCTTCGAGGCATCGAAGCGACTGAGCGCCGTCGTCTGGCCTGCCAGCCAACCCTCAAGCCCCAGGGCGTGGTGATGCAAGCGGCCAACGACATCGCGAGCCTTGCCGGTCAGCAATCCGGGCTTAAGCGCGATAAAGGTGATGGTATGAGCGGCCTGGATAACCGCACCCGGCGTGGTCCCCGTCTGCGCATTCAGACCTGAGGGGATATCCAGCGCCACAACCGGCGCCGGATGGGCATTAACGCGCGCGATGAGCTCCGCAACGTTTTCCCGTGGAGCGCTCTGTAATCCGGTCCCGAGCAGGCCGTCAATAATTAGCGTGATATCTTCTGGCCAGGCGATGTCGGCGGCATGAATCGTACCGCCGGCGTTGAGCCACTCTTCACGCGCGGTACTGGCCTCTTTCGGCAGCGGCTTCTCGCTATCCAGCGACACCAGCGTGACCTGAATACCTCGCGACTGCGCCAGGCGAGCCACCACGTAGCCGTCGCCGCCGTTATTGCCGTGACCGCAGACAATCAGCCAGCACCGGTTTTCAGGATAGTACTCGTAAGCCCGTTCAAAAGCCGCTTCGCCCGCACGACGCATCAGCTCGTATAACGTCAGCCCGAGGGCATCCGCCGCCTCTTTTTCCGCCCGCCGTAGCGCATCCGCCGACCAGATGATATGTGGTATACTGTCAGCGTTTTTCGTCATCGTATGGTCCATCATGTCACAGCCCCTCGATCTCAATCAGTTAGCGCAGCAAATCAAACAATGGGGCACAGAGCTGGGGTTCCAGCAGGTCGGTATTACCGATACCGATCTCAGCGCCAGCGAACCCAAACTGCAGGCGTGGCTGGATAAACAATACCATGGCGAAATGGAGTGGATGGCGCGTCATGGCATGATGCGCGCGCGACCTCATGAACTCCAGCCCGGTACGCTCCGCGTGATTAGCGTCAGGATGAACTATCTTCCCGCTAATGCCGCTTTCGCCCGCACCCTGAAAGATCCCGCATTGGGTTACGTTAGCCGTTATGCCCTTGGACGGGACTATCACAAGCTGTTACGTAATCGCCTGAAAAAATTAGGTGAGATGATTCAGGGGCAGTGTGCTTCGCTCAATTTTAGACCTTTTGTCGATTCCGCGCCGATTCTTGAACGCCCTTTAGCCGAAAAAGCGGGGCTGGGATGGACAGGTAAGCACTCACTCATCCTTAGCCGCGATGCCGGCTCGTTCTTTTTCCTCGGCGAATTGCTTATCGATCTCCCTCTTCCCGTCGACCAGCCCGTTGAAGAAGAGTGCGGACGCTGCGTTGCCTGCATGACCATCTGCCCAACCGGCGCCATCGTCGAGCCCTATACCGTTGATGCCCGGCGCTGTATCTCCTATCTGACTATCGAACTGGAAGGCGCTATTCCGGAAGAATTTCGTCCGCTGATCGGTAACCGCATATACGGCTGTGATGACTGCCAGCTGATTTGCCCGTGGAACCGCTTCGCGCAATTAACCGATGAAGATGATTTCAGCCCGCGTCAGGCGCTGCATGCCCCGGCGCTGGTAGAACTGTTCGCCTGGAGCGAGCCCTGGTTTTTAAAAGTGACGGAAGGATCGGCCATTCGCCGTATTGGTCATCTGCGCTGGCTGCGTAATATCGCCGTTGCGTTGGGCAATGCGCCCTGGAATGAAGCGAACCTGCAGGCGCTGGAAAGCCGCCGGGGTGAGCACCCACTTCTCGACGAACATATCGAATGGGCGATTGCGCAGCAAATTGCAAAAAGAAATGCCAATGTGATTGAGGTGCAACTACCAAAAAAGCTACGGCTGGTCAGGGTGGTTGAAAAAGGGTTACCGCGCGACGCCTGATTCATTCACAGGGTGTGAATAAAAATAAAAACACATTGCGTTTCAACATGCAGACGTTCGTCAAGCGATCGAGTTAACACTTTGAAATGAAATTTTATTCTTATATTTCAACAATATAGATAAATACTATTTACATAGTGAAGTATTTTTCGGGATTAAGGCAAAAGATTAACCTGTGGATAAGTCTGTTCACAGTATTTTCTGGACAGGACGAAAATCATCCCCGGCGCGTGATTGCGCTGTGGATAAATCAGGTATAAGAAGAAATTTGGAGCGGGAAACGAGACTCGAACTCGCGACCCCGACCTTGGCAAGGTCGTGCTCTACCAACTGAGCTATTCCCGCTTGGGTATGGTGACTTTCAAATTTTGGAGCGGGAAACGAGACTCGAACTCGCGACCCCGACCTTGGCAAGGTCGTGCTCTACCAACTGAGCTATTCCCGCTTAATCTTTGTCTTTCAAGCCGCTTCTGCGTTAGCTGCCTTCACTCACTTTAGTCACTTACTTTAGTAAGCTCCTAAATATTCGTTCAGTTGCTGCCTTACTGCAACTCAAAATCCGGTGATTAGGATGGTACTTTCAAATTTTTGGAGCGGGAAACGAGACTCGAACTCGCGACCCCGACCTTGGCAAGGTCGTGCTCTACCAACTGAGCTATTCCCGCAAACTTCTGGCCATATTTCTATGGCGTCGTGATTTGCATTTCTGCTTCGTCACGGGAGGCGCATTATACGAGAATTCGATTTACCTGCAACCCCCCTGAAAGCAATTTTTTTCGTTTTTGATTTAAGTGACCACTTTATCGCCACATTCAGGCATGTTTTGTCTAAATAAGCAGCAAATGCGGCAAAATGACTTTTTCCGGGCTCGCTAAAGGCGCAAAATCACTCAAGTTTACAGGCGGATATCGCCCGCTGACGGTCAACAACGATGATAACCAGGGAAATAAAATGAAAAAAGCGCTTACCGTCCTGCTGCTGGCTACGCTTGCCACAGGAACAGCATCGGCAACAACGCTACATTTTGGAACAACGACGGCCAACCCGCCGTTTGAAACCGTCAGTGGCAAAAACCAACCCACGGGTTTTGATATCGATTTGGCCAACGCGTTGTGCAAGCAGATGCAGGTCGAATGCAAATTTACTCCCCAGGGCTTCGATACTCTCATCCCGGCGCTGCGCTTTAAGAAATTCGACGCCGTGATTGCCGGTATTGAAGTGATCCCAATGCGAGAAAAGCAGGTTGCATTCAGCCATCCCTATCGCCAGGAGCTCTCCGGTGCAATAGTCACAGCGAAAGACGCTGCCCATACCTTTGCCGATCTCAAAGATAAAAAACTCGGCGTCGTAAAGGGCACCATTCATCAGCACTACCTGCGTGATAAACAAAAAGCCGTGCACGTGCTGCCTTATGACAGCGATGAAAGCGCCCTGAACGCGCTGAAAGAAGGTGTGATTAGCGGACTGATGGGCGATCAGGAGACCTTAACGAAATGGCTCGAGGATAATCCCGAATACGCGATTATGGACGAGCGCGCCACGGATCCCAGCTACTACGGTAAGCAGTACGCCATTGCGGTGCGTAAAGACGATCCTGAACTGCTGAATAATATCAATGCCGCTCTGGATGTCGTCAAAGCCTCGCCGGAATTCCAGGCGATGGAACAGAAGTGGTTTAAATAGTCAGACGTACTACCGGGGCGCTTCTGGCCCCGGCATAAGCATTAGAGCTTGATGAAGTGCTCGCGGTAGTAAGCCAGTTCCGCTACCGATTCGCGAATATCATCCATCGCCTGATGCGTTCCTTGTTTTTTAAAGCCGTCGAGAATTTCCGGCTTCCAGCGACGAGCCAGCTCTTTAAGCGTACTGACGTCAAGGTAGCGATAGTGGAAATAGGCTTCCAGCTCAGGCATATATTTAAACAAGAATCGGCGATCCTGGCCGATGCTATTGCCGCAGATCGGTGACTTACCCGCCGGCACCCACTTTTTGAGAAATTCGATAGTCGCCAGTTCTGCCTCACGATCGCCCTGGGTACTCGCCTTCACCCGCTCCACCAGTCCGCTACCGGTATGGGTACGCACGTTCCACTCATCCATTAATGCCAGCTGCGCGTCTGACTGATGCACGGCAATCGTCGGCCCTTCCGCCAGAATGTTCAGATTCGCGTCAGTCACCAGGGTGGCGATTTCGATGATGCGATCGCACTCCGGATCCAGCCCCGTCATTTCAAGATCGATCCAAATCAGGTTGTTTTCATCTGCACTCATGTTATTTTCCACCCTTCTTACGTCACTATATTCATCTAAAATAGCGTGTATCATAGAGGTTTTGCCCGTACAGGGCGACCAGGAGCCAGTTCGATTGAGTAAAAATAAACTCTCCAAAGGCCAACAGCGCCGCGTGAAGGCCAACCACCAGCGCCGCCTGAAAACGACTTCGGAGAAGGCCGATTTTGATGACAACCTGTTCGGTGAAAAATCCGAAGGGACCGTTATTAGCCGCTTTGGCATGCATGCCGATGTCGAATCCGCCGACGGTAGCGTCCACCGTTGCAATATACGCCGCACTATCCGTTCGCTGGTCACCGGCGATCGTGTGGTCTGGCGGCCAGGCAAAAGCGAAGCTGACGGCGTCAACGTCAAAGGCATCGTCGAGGCCGTGCATGAACGGACCTCCGTACTGACGCGCCCGGATTTCTATGACGGCGTCAAACCTATCGCCGCCAATATCAATCAGATTGTCATCGTTTCCGCCATCTTGCCTGAGCTTTCTCCGAATATTATCGACCGCTATCTGGTGGCCTGCGAAACGCTGAACGTCGAGCCGCTGATCGTGCTCAATAAGATCGATCTCCTGGATCAGGAGAGCATGGACTTCGTCAACGAGCAAATGGACATTTATCGCCATATTGGTTACCGCGTACTGATGGTCTCCAGCCGCACGCAGGATGGCCTGAAGCCGCTTGAAGAGGCGCTTACCGATCGTATCAGTATCTTTGCCGGGCAGTCTGGGGTAGGCAAATCCAGCCTGCTGAACGCGCTGCTGGGCCTGCAGGATGACCAAATCCTTACCAATGACGTTTCGGATGTCTCCGGACTGGGGCAGCACACCACTACGGCCGCGCGCCTGTACCACTTCCCGCACGGCGGCGATGTGATTGACTCGCCGGGGGTACGCGAGTTCGGCCTGTGGCATCTCGACGCGGAACAAATCACCCACGGCTTTGTCGAATTCCATGATTATTTAGGCCGATGCAAATACCGCGACTGCAAACACGATACCGATCCGGGCTGCGCCATTCGCGAAGCGGTGGAGAAGGGCGAAATCGCTGAAAGCCGGTTTGAAAACTACCATCGCATTCTGGAAAGCATGGCGCAGGTGCAGGTAAAAACGCGTAAAAGCTTTTCATCAACCGATGACTGACATTTAAGCTGAGCATCGTTAGAATCGTCCCCCTTTTTCAGGCCCCCGCCGACGCGCGGGGGTCAGGAACGACAAATAATGGCCTGGAGGCTACCTTGTTAAACGATCTTAAACTTTCACTGCAATACATTCTGCCTAAACTGTGGCTCACCCGCCTCGCAGGCTGGGGTGCACGCAAGCGGGCAGGCTGGCTGACAAAACTGGTCATCGATCTGTTCGTGAAATATTACAAGGTCGATATGAAAGAGGCGCAAAAGCCTGATACTGCCAGCTACCGGACCTTTAACGACTTTTTTGTTCGCCCGCTGCGCGATGACGTTCGTCCATTAAATACTGACCCGAACGTTCTGGTGATGCCCGCCGATGGCGTCATCAGCCAGCTCGGCGCTATTGAAGACGATAAAATTTTGCAGGCCAAAGGCCACAACTACAGTCTGGAAGCGCTGCTGGCCGGCAACTACCAGATGGCGGATCTGTTCCGAAACGGCAGCTTTGTCACTACCTATCTTTCCCCGCGCGATTACCACCGCGTGCACATGCCGTGCAACGGTATTCTGCGCGAAATGATCTACGTACCGGGAGATCTGTTCTCCGTAAATCATCTGACCGCGCAAAACGTGCCGAATCTGTTTGCCCGCAACGAGCGCGTCATCTGCCTGTTCGATACTGAGTTTGGCCCCATGGCGCAGATCCTGGTCGGCGCCACCATCGTCGGCAGCATCGAAACCGTGTGGTCCGGTACCGTCACGCCGCCGCGTGAAGGTATCATTAAGCGCTGGACCTGGCCTGCGGGCGAGAGCGAAGGTTCCGTCGCCCTGCTTAAAGGCCAGGAGATGGGCCGCTTTAAGCTGGGTTCCACGGTGATTAACCTGTTTGCTCCGGGTCAGGTGAAGCTGGTTGAGCAGTTACAAAGCCTGTCGGTAACCAAAATAGGCCAGCCGTTGGCGATCGCGCCTGAAGCCGTGACGCCGGTCGAGTCCGCTCCGCTGGCAGCCGAAGAAGTCCGCGCTGAACACGCCGCCAGTCCGCTGGTTGACGATAAACAAGACGAAGGTTAATTCCTGAAAGAAAAGGTTACGCCGTGCGCCTGATATACACTTTCCTGTTGGCCTGGTGCCTCAGTTTCGGGGCGTACGCAGCGACAGCCCCGGATGCTAAACAGATAGCCCAGGAGCTGGAACAGGCGAAGGCGGCAAAGCCCGCCCAGCCTGAAACCGTCGAAGTCCTGCAGTCTGCCCTGAATGCGCTTGAGGAGCGTAATGCCTCCCTTGAGCGCGCCCGTCAGTATCAGGACGTTATTGATAACTTCCCCAAACTGTCGCAAACCCTGCGCGCGCAGCTCAACAATCTCAGCGATGAGCCGCGCCAGGTCTCCACTACCCTCTCCTCCGATGCCCTGAACCAGGAGATTCTCCAGGTCAGCAGCCAGCTGCTGGAAGCCAGCCGTAAAGCTCAGCAGGAGCAGGACCGCGCCCGCGATATCGCCGACTCGCTCAACCAGCTGCCGCAGCAACAGAGCGATGCCCGCCGCCAGCTGAATGAGGTCGAGCGCCGGATCGGCGCGCAAAGCAGCAATACGCCGCTGGCGCAGGCGCAAAATCTTGGTTTACAGGCGGAGTCCGCGCGGCTGAAAGCGCTGGTCGATGAACTGGATCTGGCGCAGCTTTCCGCCAATAACCGCCAGGAGCTATCACGGTTGCGATCCGAGCTGGCGCAGAAAGAGAGTGAGCAGCTCGACGCCTGGCTACAGGCATTAAGAAATCAGCTCAATAACCAACGGCAGCGCGAGGCGGAGAAAGCGCTGGAAAGCACCGAGCTGCTGGCGGAAAACAGCGAAAACCTGCCGCCGGATATCGTGGCGCAGTTCAAAGTGAACCGCGAACTGTCGCAAGCGCTAAACCAGCAGGCGCAGCGGATGGACTTGATCGCCTCTCAGCAGCGCCAGGCGACCAATCAAACCCTGCAGGTGCGTCAGGCTTTAAACACGCTCCGCGAGCAGTCCCAATGGTTAGGTTCTTCCAATCTGCTTGGCGAAGCCCTGCGTGCGCAGGTGGCGCGTCTGCCGGAAATTCCGCGACCGCAGCAGCTGGATACCGAAATGGCGCAGCTGCGCGTGCAGCGCCTGCGCTATGAGGATCAGCTCGGCAAGCAGCCGCAGTTAAGACAAATTCGTCAGGCCAACGGTGAACCCCTCACCAGCGAGCAGAACCGCATTCTTCAGGCTCAGATGCGCACGCAGACAGAGCTGCTCAACTCCCTGCTGCGCGGCGGCGATACGCTTATGCTCGAACTGACCAAGCTGAAAGTCGCCAACGGCCAGCTGGAGGATGCGCTCAAAGAGATCAACGAAGCGACCCACCGCTATCTGTTCTGGACCTCCGACGTCAGCCCAATCGGCTTCTCCTGGCCACTGGAGATTGTTCAGGATTTACGCCGTCTGATCTCGCTCGATACCATGAGCCAGCTCGGTAAGGCCAGCATGATGATGCTGACCAGCAAAGAGACCCTGCTGCCGCTCTTCGTCGCGCTCATTCTGGTAGGGTTCAGCGTCAGCTCGCGGCGCCATTTCACCAGCTTCCTGGAGCGTTCCAGCGCGCGCGTCGGCAAGGTTACGCAGGATCACTTCTGGCTCACCCTGCGAACGGTGTTCTGGTCTATACTGGTGGCCTCGCCGCTGCCGGTACTGTGGATGACGCTGGGCTACGGTCTGCAGTCTGCCTGGCCTTTCCCGCTGGCCGTGGCGATTGGCGATAGCGTCACCGCAACGGTGCCGCTGCTGTGGGTGGTAATGATTTGCGCCACTTTTGCCCGCCCGAACGGTCTGTTCATCGCCCACTTTGGCTGGCCGCGCAGTCGGGTTAGCAAGGCGATGCGCTACTATCTGATGAGCATCGGGCTCATTGTGCCGCTTATTATGGCGCTGATTACTTTTGATAATCTCAACGATCGCGAGTTCTCCGCCTCGCTGGGCCGCCTCTGCTTTATGCTGATTTGCGGCGCGCTGGCGATGGTGACCCTGAGCCTGAAACGCGCCGGCATCCCGCTGTATCTCGATAAAGAAGGCAGCGGCGACAATATGCTGAACCGACTGCTGTGGAATATGCTGCTCGGCGCGCCGCTGGTGGCAATGCTGGCGGCGGCAATCGGCTATCTCGCTACATCGCAGGCGCTGCTCGCCAGGCTCGAAACGTCGGTCGCCATCTGGTTCCTGCTGCTGGTGGTTTATCACATCATTCGCCGCTGGATGCTGATTCAGCGCCGTCGCCTGGCGTTCGATCGCGCTAAGCACCGTCGGGCGGAGATCCTCGCCCAGCGCGCGCGTGGCGAAGAGGACGTCCAGCATACCAGCAGCCCGGAAGGTTCAATGGAAGCCGAGGTCAGCGAGGTCGATCTGGATGCTATCAGTACCCAGTCCCTGCGTCTGGTGCGCTCCCTGCTGATGCTGATCGCGCTGGTGTCGGTTATCGTGCTATGGTCAGAAATCCACTCCGCATTTGGCTTCCTGGAGAATATCTCGCTGTGGGACGTGACCTCCACGGTGCAGGGCGTTGAGAGCCTGGAGCCGATCACCCTCGGCGCGGTGCTGATTGCTATTCTGGTGCTGATTATTACCACCCAGCTGGTGCGCAACCTGCCCGCTCTGCTGGAACTGGCCATCCTCCAGCATCTGGAACTGACGCCGGGCACCGGCTACGCCATCACCACCATCACCAAGTATCTGCTGATGCTGATTGGTGGTCTGGTCGGCTTCTCGATGATTGGGATTGAGTGGTCGAAGCTGCAGTGGCTTATTGCCGCGCTCGGTGTAGGCCTCGGTTTTGGTTTGCAGGAGATCTTCGCCAACTTCATCTCCGGCCTGATTATTCTGTTTGAAAAACCGATACGCATTGGCGATACGGTCACCATTCGCGATCTCACCGGTAGCGTGACGCGCATTAATACCCGCGCCACCACCATCAGCGACTGGGACCGTAAAGAGATTATCGTGCCGAACAAGGCGTTCATCACCGAACAGTTCATCAACTGGTCGTTGTCGGATTCTGTAACCCGCGTGGTGTTAACGGTGCCTGCCCCGGTGGATGCCAATACCGAAGAGGTGGCACAGATCCTGCTAAATGCCGCGCACCGCTGTTCGTTGGTTATCGATACCCCGGCGCCGGAAGCGTTTCTTGTTGACCTGCAGCAGGGGATCCAGATTTTCGAGCTGCGTATCTACGCCGCCGAAATGGGTCACCGTATGCCGCTACGCCATGAGATGCATCAGCTGATTCTGGCCGGATTCCGCGAGCACGGTATCGATATGCCGTTCCCGCCGTTCCAGATGCGCCTGGAGAGCATCGATGGCAGAAAAAGCAGCAGGGCGCTGACCTCGGCAGGGAAAACCAGCCGCGCGCCCGGCAGTCTGTAATATCGGCCTTGCCTGAACGCGGGCAAGGCCAGAACTGTCGCACTCCCGGACAATCAACCATACCGCCGCACATCGGCGGTCATCCCGGTCAATATCCTGCGGGAAAGCGGAAAGAAAGATCAGGCGCGGTCGACGGTAAACGAGATAACGTCGCCGATGCTTTCTGCGCCCAGCGCCAGCATCACCACCCGGTCAACGCCCAGCGCTACGCCGGAACAATCCGGCAGCCCGGCTTCCAGAGCGGCCAGCAGATGATGATCGATTGGCTGCTGCGGCAGTCCGCGAGCCGCACGCTTGCGGTTATCCTGCTCAAAACGCTGCCGCTGTTCTCGGGCGTCGGTGAGCTCATGAAAACCATTAGCCAGCTCAATGCCTTTGTAATAGACCTCGAAACGTTCCGCTACGCGATGATCTTCGGTGCTGATTTGCGCCAGTGACGCCTGGCTGGCCGGGAAATGATAGATAAACGTCGGACGATCCTTACCAATATGCGGCTCGACGCCCATGACAAAAAGTAGCTGAAGCAGCGTGTCCCGATCCTCTTCCGTATCGGCAATATTGCTCAAATCGAGCTTAGCCGCCACTTCGCGCAGCTGCGTTTTATCTGCCGACAGCGGGTCGATTTCCAGATGACGCAGGAAGGCTTGCTGATAAGAGAGGCTTTCGGCCGGCTGGCAGTCGAGTACCTGCTGTAGCAGATCGTCTACTTCGTTGATTAGCCGGTACATGTCATAGCACGGACGATACCACTCCAGCATGGTGAATTCCGGATTATGGTGGCGACCCATCTCTTCATTGCGGAAGCTACGGCATAGCTGAAAAACCGGGCCGCAACCAGCCGCCAGCAGGCGCTTCATGTGATACTCCGGGCTGGTCATCAGATACAGATTCAGCCCCTGAGAATGACCCGGTCCTACGAAACGCGTTTCAAACGGGACCATATGGATATCCGTCACCGTCGCCTGACTCATGCAGGGCGTCTCCACCTCCAGCACGCCGCGGTCGGTAAAAAAACGACGAATTTCCGCCATCACCGCTGCACGTTTTAACAGGTTTGGAATGGATGCGCTCGGCTGCCAGGTTGCCGTTTCGCTCATGGTACTTTCTCCGATTTGAAACAAGGGCCCGAAGTCTACTCGTAACTGGCGAATGAAACAAATTTTGTGCGAAAAGGCAAAAGCGTCACATACGCTTAATTTATTGATAACCCAAAAACATACAGTGGATAGATAAACAACCGCACATAACGATAAAAAAATCGAACACGTCAATTTTCCCTCATAACCCTGCGGCTATACTCCTTACCTATAAAGGAGCAGTGATACGTTTTCGCCAGCCCGGCGGCGAAATAAACAAAAACTGGAGGAATGTCGTGCAAACTTTTCAAGCCGATCTTGCCGTTATTGGCGCAGGCGGAGCAGGTCTTCGTGCTGCAATTGCCGCCGCGCAAGCTAATCCAAATGCTAAAATCGCTCTAATTTCAAAAGTCTATCCTATGCGCAGCCATACCGTTGCTGCTGAAGGGGGTTCCGCTGCCGTCGCGCAGGATCATGATAGCTTTGAGTACCATTTCCACGATACTGTTGCAGGCGGCGACTGGCTATGCGAACAGGATGTCGTCGACTACTTCGTTCATCACTGCCCGACGGAAATGACCCAGCTTGAGCAGTGGGGTTGTCCGTGGAGCCGCCGCCCTGACGGCAGCGTCAACGTCCGGCGCTTCGGCGGTATGAAGATCGAGCGAACCTGGTTCGCAGCCGATAAAACCGGCTTTCATATGCTTCACACCCTGTTCCAGACCTCGCTTCAGTTCCCCCAAATCCAACGCTTCGACGAACACTTTGTCCTCGATATCCTGGTCGATGAAGGTCAGGCGCGCGGTCTGGTCGCGATGAATATGATGGAGGGTACGCTGGTACAGATCCGCGCCAACGCGGTAGTTCTGGCGACCGGCGGCGCAGGACGCGTATATCGCTACAATACCAACGGCGGGATCGTCACCGGCGATGGTATGGGTATGGCGCTCAGCCACGGCGTACCGCTGCGCGATATGGAGTTCGTGCAATATCACCCAACCGGCCTGCCAGGTTCCGGTATTCTGATGACGGAAGGCTGCCGCGGTGAAGGCGGTATTCTGGTCAACAAGAATGGCTACCGCTATCTGCAGGATTACGGCATGGGCCCGGAAACTCCGCTGGGCGAGCCAAAAAATAAATATATGGAGCTGGGTCCGCGCGACAAAGTCTCCCAGGCTTTCTGGCACGAATGGCGTAAAGGCAACACGATCCCAACGCCGCGAGGCGACGTGGTCTACCTCGATCTGCGTCATTTGGGCGAGAAAAAGCTGCTTGAACGTCTGCCGTTTATCTGTGAACTCTCAAAAGCCTACGTGGGCGTCGATCCGGTGAAAGATCCCATTCCGGTACGTCCAACCGCGCACTACACCATGGGCGGTATCGAAACCGACCAGCAGTGTGAAACCCGTATTAAAGGGCTGTTTGCCGTTGGCGAATGCTCTTCTGTCGGTTTGCACGGCGCTAACCGTCTCGGCTCCAACTCGCTGGCGGAGCTGGTGGTGTTTGGTCGTCTGGCCGGTGAACAGGCCATGCAGCGCGCCACCGAAGCGGGCGAAGCCAATAGCGCCGCGCTGGACGCGCAGGTCGTCGATATCGAGAAGCGCCTGAAGGACCTGGTGAATCAGGAAGGTAACGAAAACTGGGCGAAGATCCGTGATGAAATGGGTCTGTCGATGGAAGAAGGCTGCGGCATCTACCGTACGCCGGAGCTCATGCAGAAAACGGTTGATAAGCTGGCCGAGCTGCAGGAGCGCTTCAAGCGCGTGCGTATCACCGACACCTCCAGCGTGTTCAATACCGACCTGCTGTATACCATCGAACTGGGTCATGGTCTGAACGTCGCCGAATGTATGGCGCATTCCGCCATCGCGCGTAAAGAGTCCCGCGGCGCGCATCAGCGTCTGGATGAAGGCTGCACCGAGCGTGACGACGTCAACTTCCTCAAGCATACCCTCGCCTTCCGCGACGCCAACGGTAATACCACTCTGGAGTACAGTGATGTGAAAATCACCACTCTGCCGCCGGCAAAACGCGTGTACGGGGCGGAAGCGGAAGCAGCCGAGAAGAAGGAGACGACGAATGGCTGAGATGAAAAACATGAAAGTCGAAGTGGTGCGCTATAACCCGGAAGTGGATATCGCACCGCACAGCGCTTTCTATGAAGTTCCCTACGACGAGCAAACCTCGCTGCTGGATGCGCTGGGCTATATCAAAGATAACCTCGCGCCGGATCTTAGCTACCGCTGGTCCTGTCGTATGGCGATTTGCGGTTCCTGCGGCATGATGGTGAACAAAGTACCAAAGCTGGCCTGTAAAACCTTCCTGCGCGAATACACCAAAGGCATTAAGGTTGAAGCGCTGGCTAACTTCCCGATTGAACGCGATCTGGTGGTCGATATGACCCACTTTATTGAAAGTCTGGAAGCCATTAAGCCGTACATCATCGGCAACCCGCGCACGCCCGATCAGGGACCAAACAAGCAAACGCCGGCGCAGATGGCGAAATACCATCAGTTCTCCGGCTGCATTAACTGCGGCCTGTGCTACGCGGCCTGCCCGCAGTTTGGTCTTAATCCGGAGTTTATCGGCCCGGCGGCGATCACCCTCGCCCATCGCTATAACGAAGACAGCCGCGACCACGGTAAAAAGGAACGTATGGCGCAGCTTAACGGCCAGAATGGCGTATGGACATGTACTTTCGTGGGCTACTGCTCCGAAGTCTGCCCGAAACACGTCGACCCGGCGGCCGCGATCCAGCAGGGTAAGGTAGAAAGCTCGAAAGACTTTCTTATCGCCACCCTGAAACCACGCTAAGGAGTGCAGTATGACGACTAAACGCAAACCCTACGTGCGGCCGATGCCGTCCACCTGGTGGAAAAAGCTGCCGTTTTATCGCTTCTATATGCTGCGTGAAGGAACAGCGGTCCCCACGGTCTGGTTCAGTATCGTGCTGATCTACGGGCTATTCGCGCTGAAGCACGGTGCTGAGAGCTGGGCCGGGTATATCGGTTTTCTGCAAAATCCGATTGTCGTGATTCTGAACCTGATCACGCTTGCGGCCGCGCTGCTGCATACCAAGACCTGGTTTGAGCTGGCACCGAAAGCTGCCAATATTATCCTCAAAGGCGAAAAAATGGGGCCAGAGCCAGTGATTAAAGGGCTTTGGATCGTCACCGCGGTCGTCACCGTAGTGATTCTGTTTGTCGCCCTGTTCTGGTAAGGAGGCTGGAATGATCAATCCTAAACCAAAACGTTCTGATGAGCCCGTATTCTGGGGGCTGTTTGGCGCTGGCGGCATGTGGGGAGCAATTGTCGCTCCTGTCATCGTACTGCTGGTAGGTATTATGCTGCCGCTGGGCCTTGCGCCCGCAGATGCCTTCAGCTACGAACGCGTGCTGGGCTTTGCCCACAGCTTCATTGGCCGTGCGTTTATTTTTCTGATGATTGTGCTGCCGCTATGGTGCGGACTTCATCGTATTCACCATGCGATGCACGATTTAAAAATTCATGTACCCAACGGTAAGTGGGTCTTCTACGGCCTCGCGGCGATTCTGACCGTCGTCACGCTGGTCGGAATATTGTTCATCTAAACCGCTGCTTTAACCTCGACTGCGGCAAGCCCGGTAGCAGGATGTTATCGGGCTCTCTTCTCAAGAAAAATCTGCCGCATTTTTCCTGCCTGAATCTACACTTAGCTTAAAACTGGCAAGGAAATAACTATGCGTCTGCTCCCCGCCATGGCGGTTGTTGCCGCTTCATTTCTGCTTATCGCCTGTAGCACGCCGACGCCGCCTACCGGCGTCACCGTGGTCAGCCCATTCGACACGCAACGCTATCTCGGTACCTGGTATGAAATCGCCCGTTTCGATCACAATTTTGAGAGTGGCTTAGAAAAGGTCACCGCAACGTATAGCCTGCGCGATGATGGTGGGCTGAACGTGGTAAACAAGGGATATAACCCCGACCGGGGTATGTGGCAGAAAACCGACGGCGTCGCTTACTTTACCGGCGATCCCACGCGCGCCGCGCTGAAGGTCTCATTTTTCGGCCCTTTCTATGGCGGCTATAACGTCATTTCACTGGATAAGGATTATCGCTATGCGCTGGTTTGTGGGCCAGATCGCGACTATCTCTGGCTACTGGCGCGTGCGCCGAAAATCCCGCCGGAAGTGAAGCAGCAGATGCTGGATATCGCCAGCCGGCAGGGATTTGACGTGAGCAAGCTCATCTGGGTCAATCAACGCTATTAATGAGCGCTCATTTTCAGGCCAATGATGCCAATGACAATACATGCCAGGCTGGCAATGCGCATCGGGCTGGCGGATTCTCCTAGCAGGATAATCCCCGTGACCGCTGCGCCAACCGCGCCAATACCGGTCCAGACGGCGTAAGCCGTTCCCACGGGCAGCGTTTTCATCGCCCATGATAAAAGCGCCATACTGATAACCATGGCGGCAATCGTAATTACGCTCGGCACAAGCCGACTAAAACCATGGGTATACTTCAGACCGACAGCCCAGACAACTTCCAGCAGCCCCGCGATAAACAGAATTAACCAGGACATAAGGCTCCTTTGATGGGGCCGTCCCCAGATGTGGAACGCTTACGGGTCGTCCCGCAAGGTAGATGATAATCCGCGGAAATAATACACGATGTCGATAAAGAGAGGAAGAACGGTACGACCACGGCCGTACCGCCATGGTCTATTGCTGAGCTTTGGTTGCGGCGCCGGAAATCGCATCGCCGCCATCTGAAATATCCTGACCGACACCGCGCGTGGTGTTACATCCGGTCAATGCTGAGGAGAGGACCAAAACCGTAAAGACCGCTGCAATCGCTTTTTTTACCATGATGTTATCCTTAATTTACCAGTTTTAGTTATCGTGCCTTATAAGCATAGACAACCTGGTTCAGGATGAGGGAATCTCAACGTTTTTTCGGAGAAAAAGAGGTTTAGGGTATTAAGTCAGGAAAAGAAATGGATTATGAATGAGGATTTCCTGATGAAATCAGGTTAGCTGGCAGCGTGAGAAATAGCATGACCCAGGCTTTGGATATCCTCACCCACGCCGCGGGCCGTATTGCATCCGGACAGAAGGGCGCAGCTAAGAAATAATAATACCGGGAGCGTTAATTTATAACCCATCTTCCCTGCCTGCAGTTACGCCGGTAGAGGGCGCAGCGAAAGGCTGCGCCAACCGTCTCAGCGCATCGATTACTTCACGCGGGATACGTATTCGCCAGAGCGAGTATCCACTTTGATGACTTCGCCAATCTGAACGAACAGAGGAACTTTAACCACTGCGCCAGTGGACAGGGTAGCCGGTTTACCGCCGGTGCCAGCAGTATCGCCTTTCAGACCTGGATCGGTTTCAACGATTTCCAGCTCAACGAAGTTCGGCGGGGTAACGGAGATCGGCTGACCGTTCCACAGAGTAACGATGCATTCAGCCTGATCCAGCAGCCATTTAGCATTATCACCAACGGCTTTAGAATCTGCGGCCAGCTGTTCAAACGTCGAGTTGTTCATGAAGTGCCAGAACTCACCGTCGTTGTACAGATAAGTCAGGTTCATATCGACAACGTCTGCGCCTTCAGCAGAATCTGTAGACTTGAAGGTTTTCTCTACGCGGGTACCGGTCAGCAGGCGGCGCAGCTTAACGCGCGCAAAAGCCTGGCCTTTACCCGGTTTAACGAATTCACTGGCTTCAACTGCATAAGGTTCGCCGTCCATCATGATTTTAAGACCGGCACGAAAATCGTTGCTATAGTAAGTCGCCATAAGGCCCTCTGAAACTTTGTTAATTGGTAGCTAAGCCACAAAATGGCGCATATTGTAACCCTAAATACCCCATCCAGAGAAGATTGGTTAACGCAACTTGCCGATGTTGTGACCAGTCCCGATGAACTGCTGCAGCTTTTAAATGTAGACGCTGATGCGAATCTATTGGCAGGACGCGACGCTAAGCGCCTGTTCGCACTGCGTGTCCCACGGGCATTTATTGCTCGTATGGAACCAGGAAATCCAAACGATCCTCTTCTCCGTCAGGTACTTACCTCCCAGGAGGAGTTTATTCATGCTCCAGGATACTCCACCGATCCGCTGGAAGAACAGCATAGCGTTGTGCCAGGTCTGCTGCATAAATACAGCAACCGCGCTTTACTGTTGGTGAAAGGCGGCTGCGCGGTAAATTGTCGATATTGTTTCCGTCGGCACTTCCCGTACGCGGAAAACCAGGGCACGAAGCGCAACTGGCAGAAGGCTATGGAATACATCGCGGCTCATCCAGAGCTGGATGAAATTATTTTTTCCGGCGGTGACCCGTTGATGGCGAAGGACCATGAACTGGACTGGCTGCTTACCCAGTTGGAATCCATTCCACATATTAAACGCCTGCGCATCCACAGCCGGTTACCCATTGTGATCCCTGCGCGGATTACCGATACCCTGGTTGCGCGCATCTCTGCATCTTCGTTGCAGGTGCTGCTGGTGAACCATATTAACCATGCCAACGAGATCGATACCGCGTTTCGTAGGGCAATGAAGAGCCTGCGTATGGCTGGCGTCACCTTACTCAATCAAAGCGTACTGTTACGCGGTGTGAACGATAATGCGCGCACGCTCGCCGATCTGAGCAATGCGTTATTCGATGCCGGGGTTATGCCTTATTACCTGCACGTTCTGGACAGAGTGCAGGGAGCAGCGCATTTCATGGTCAGTGACGAAGAGGCCCGGGTAATCATGCGCGAACTACTCACGCTGGTCTCCGGTTATTTAGTCCCTAAACTTGCACGGGAAATCGGCGGAGAACCAAGCAAGACCCCCCTGGACTTAGGATTGAAGCAACGATAGCGAATCCGTCTGCCGGGCACTGCCTGGCAGACTACCTGTTGCTAATACTTACTGGTGTATAAATACTGACGCTTTATAATTTTCGTAGAACCAGTAATTATTCTTCCAGGGGAGAGTAAAGCGAATATAAAAGCAAGCGGTTAATCCATTCATTATTACTTACAAAAAAAGAGAAAGAATGTTTGCGGCGGTCATCACCAATAACAGAGGCAAAATCCACCCGGGTAATTTAAATACTGTTGCTTTATCGTCTGTGGAAATTTTTTGCGCATCTTCGCGGACAGCGGAATTATTCATCACATTTTTCTCAATCGGAGGCGAAGAGGTGCTTGCGGTAACCTGCACATTTTCAGAGTTTTCCGGTGCCTTTTCTTCCGAGCGTAAGAATGAGGCAATATTTGAGCCTGCCGCGAGAACAAACCCGCGCTGCCTGACTGTAACAATAATATCTTGCGATAATCCTGCTTTCACTAACGACTTTCTTAACAATGATATGTTTTGATAAAAAGTATTCTGCGAAACGACAACCCCTCTGGTTTTCCAGACACTATCCAGAAACTCTTCTCGGGATATAATTTTCCCATTGCTTTCCAGTAAAAGTTGCAGGCAGCGTGCAGTCGGCGCGTTCAGCGTCACGCTCTCACCATTGTCCCCCACCGGCTGCAGCTCATTCATATTTACATTAAAAATAACTTCATTGTTAATGATATATTCATTGAATATCATAATCCCTTTCCTCCCTCACCATTCCATATGAAACAAAGATGAATTAAATTCAAATTCATCTTTAGCTATCACAGTACATCCCTTTAAGCTTGCCAGATTAGATAATTTCAAAGATAAATCCCAGCTCTTCCCAGAGCAAAGATAAGATTATCATGATATTTGAACCAAAGGGAAGACTGATTTACAACTATACCTTCCAGGCACACTCGTTATTATCTACGAAATCTGCTTGTGAAATTGCAACCTTCAATAAACAGAGTTTAAATTCAAACAGAATTCACATGCATTTTATCAGCCCTGCACTTAGATTTGTCACCGCTCCGGCACATTACGCTCTATGTATACCAGGTATGCACAATGCGGCGGCAGGAGAATGATAACGATAGCGATCGGGCATACATAGCAGAATGTTAGTTATTACCTATCAGACTAATTAACATCTTCGCCTTGACGCTATTCAGGACTTTAGTATCTATAAATGGATTAAATAAATGAAAAAAACAATTGTAGCTGTAATGGTTGCTGCTTCAGCAGTTCTGAGTGCTCAGGCTTTCGCGGCAGGGAACAGTTCTTCTCTGACTATTCTGGGTAACGTTACCGACACCGGCGAATCCTGTAACGTAACGCCATCCGCTATGATTTCCGGCGGTTCTTTAACTCTGGACGATGTTAAAGCATCTGTACTGGACGCAATGGCAGTTAACACTCCGTATATGACAACTGCAAAAGACATTGAGTACAAAGTCGAAGATTGCCAGAAAGGTGCAACTAATTACACCGGTAACATCAACGTGACCGTAACCGGCGACTATATCAGCGGCCAGGACAACGTGCTGACCAACACTGCTGCCAGCCCGGCGACTAACGCTGCGGTTACCGTAGTGAACACCGACGGCACTCGCGTAAGCTTCACCGGTACGACTCCTCAAGTTGTTGCTTATACCGCAGGTACTCCGTCTTACCTGCGTTATAAAGCTGCATACGTTAAAACCGCAAATGGTGTTACCGATGGTGCAGTTAAAGGTGTAGCCACCTTTACTATTAGCTACTAATAAGTACAACGGGGCCTGCCTCAGGCAGACCCCGTTATTTTTTATTCAGGGAATGAATTATGCTGAAGTCATTATTAAGATTAGCTGCAATTTCTTTTATTTCTGTCAGCTTTGTGGCCCAGAGCGGAGTTGTGGTCGATTCAACCCGCCATCTTTATAAAGAAGGTTCGCGAGAAATCAGTACGAACATTGAAAACAAAGATGACACGCCTTATTTAATTAAATCCTGGGTAGAAGCGTCTGAAGGAATGAAAGATAGCTTTTTTATGGTGACTCCCCCGCTTTTCCGCCTGGAGGGCAAGCAAACCAACACGGTACGTATTTTCCCTAACGCGTATATCTCTAAAGCGCCTCAGGATCGTGAAACCGTCTACTTCTTTAACGTAATGTCTATTCCGCCAACCAGCGACAGTGAAGCGGACAAAAACAAGCTGCAGCTGGCGGTGCGCCATAGAATGCGTCTTATCTATCGCCCTCGCGCTATTCAGGATATGAATATTAATACCGAAGCTAAAAATCTGCAGTGGCATAAATCCGGTAATAAGATAACGCTAAAGAATCCGACACCCTTTTTCATTTATTTTAAATCGGTAAAAATAAACGGCAGAGATATTAGCAGTTCAGTCAATAACATTGATGCTTTTTCCAGCAAAGAATTTACTTTGCCCGCGGGTATAAATGGTTCCGAAATCGAGTGGAAGGTCGCCACTGATAACGGAGGATCGGGTTCTGCCCACACATCATCGATTTAAATTCTTTTTTGATTGGCCAGGGTGAAAAGTATGTCTATTTCTATAAAAAAAAGGGGAGCTGCGCTATCCGGAACCTCCCACACATTTTTCGTTCTTGTTCCTGCGCTAGCTCTCGGTTTATGCGCCAATGCTTTAGCACGTGATTTTTTTGATCCCGCATTTATAAAATCTGTCGGTCAGAGCGACCCCTCTTCAATACCGGACTTATCCCTCTACGCCACCCGTGATGCCCAGGCTCCGGGGGAGTATCGCATTGACGTTATTTTAAATAACAGTCTGCAAGAAACGGCTGATATCCGGTTTGTGGAAAAAAAAGATCCCACAACAGATACGTTGAAATTAGTTCCCTGTTTAAGCATTGCTAAATTAACCAGCTATGGTTTGCGTGCAGACGCTTTTCCTGGCTTAAAAGAAGATGCGAATGGCTGCGCAGATACTCATGTCATTCCTGATTTCACAACCGATTTTAACTTCAATACTCAACAGCTGCTGGTATCCATACCGCAGGCGGCGCTGTCCACTATCGCGCAGGGCTTCGTTTCCCCCGATGAGTTTGACGACGGTATTAATGCCTTACTGACCAACTATCAGTTTAGTTCAGGCAAAGACTATGAAGCCAATAATGAGTATTACAATCTTAACTTACAATCCGGCCTGAACCTCGGGCCATGGCGCCTGCGCAATCTGAGTACATGGAATAAGTCAGCAGGGGCAAAGAGCGACTGGGATTCCGTATATCTCTATGCGCAGCGGAGCATTGTCCCGCTAAAAAGTACTTTAGTCATGGGCGAAAGCAGTTCGCTGTCGAGCATCTTTGACAGCGTGCCGTTCACCGGGATTCAGCTGGCAACCGACACGGACATGATTCCTGAAAGCCTGCGCGGATTCGCGCCCATCGTTCGCGGTATTGCCCGAACCAATGCGCGTATCGTCATCAAGCAGAATGGCTACCAAATTTACCAGGCTTTTGTCGCTCCGGGCGCTTTCGAAATTACCGATCTCTACTCAACCGGCGGCAACGGTGATCTTTACGTCACCGTCGAGGAGTCCGATGGCTCCCGACAAAACTTCGTGGTGCCCTACGCTTCTCTGCCATTAATGCTCCGGGAAGGCCAGATGGAGTATGAGATTACCAGCGGGAAATATCGTCCCTACGATGGCAACGTTGACGAGAAACCCTTTACGCAAGCAACGATCAGCTACGGCGTATTGAGCAATACCACTCTCTATACGGGCGTACAGGCGGCGGCCAATTACCAGGCGCTCGCTTTTGGCGCCGGGCAAAACCTCGGCGATATTGGCGCAGTTTCCGCCGATGTAACGGCGGCATGGTCTAAAAAGAAAGATGAAGAGAAAACGTCCGGCCAGTCATGGCGCATTCGTTACGGTAAAAATATCCTTGAAACAGGCACCAATATTACCGTAGCCGGCTACCGCTATTCGACCTCCGGGTACAATACGCTAACTGATGTGATGAATACCTATAACAACAGCTACGGCGGATATACGCCCCACTCGCTGCGTAACAGAACCAATATTACCGTGAGCCAGAGCCTGGGTTCGGGGCTGGGTAACCTTTCTGTATCCGGTATTTTTGAGGATTATTGGGATAGCAATCGCCGCAATAACTCGCTGAATATTGGTTATAACGGCGGGTTCCGCCGCTTTAACTATTACGCTGGCTATAGCTATAGCCGCTATAGCTGGGGAAATAATGGTTCCAGCCGTCACGTTGAGGATGACCATGTTGTTTCATTTAATATTTCCATTCCTTTAAGCGATTGGTTACCTAATGCCTATGCGACCTATAACGTGACCAACAGCAGTCCGGGTTCAACCGATCAGTATGTTTCTCTGAGCGGCGTCGCGCTGGAAAACCATAACCTGGACTGGAACGTCCAGCAGGGCTACAGCAATCGTGAAGATGCCAGCGGCGGCGTCTACGGCAACTATCGTGGTTCCATGGGGTCGGCTAACGCCGGCTACAGCTATGCCAAAAATAGTCAGTTAATTAACTACGGCCTGAGCGGCGGCGTGCTGGTTCATGCTGACGGAATAACATTAGGTCAGGAAATGTCTGAAACCGCCGTATTGGTTAAGGCGCCCGGCCTGAAAAACGTCCGTCTGGAAAACGACGCGACGATCGAAACGGACTACCGCGGCTACGCGATTATTCCTTACGTTACGCCATACCATCGAACCAGCGTGACCTTAGATAGCACGACTTTGGGAGATAATATGGAATTGCCAAATACGACGCAGAAAGTGGTGCCAACCCGTGCAGCCGTGGTACGGGCAAACTTCGCGGGCAATATTGGCCGCCGCGCGTTCCTTATTCTTAAGAGAGCGTCGGGTGAAAACGTTCCTTATGGCGCCACGGTAACGTTGACCACGGATAAAAATGCCCAGGCCAGCATCGTTTCTGATGGTGGTATGGTCTATTTGTCCGGCCTGAAAGATAACGGTGAAGTCTATGCACAGTGGGGTTCAAAGAGCGGGCAGCAGTGTAAAGCGCCTTATAGCCTGGCTGCGGTAAACGAAGGTATTGTGCAAACTTCAGCAATTTGCCGCTGATAAGGATCGTCAAAAATCATGAGAAACCTATTCTTTTTAATAATACTACTTAGTTTTAGCATAACAGCCGAAGCTACATGCACGTACAGCGGTTCGGAAGTTACAGTAAACATGTCATTATCTTCCAAAATATTATCTGATAATACACTTCCAGCAGGTTCTGTATTGGCGGTAAGAACAGTTGGCGGCAACGTTAGTAACATGAAAAGCTTTTCCAATTGCGGTACAGCCGACGTTTATGCTGTTGTGGCGTCGCCTGGGGCTATTGAAGCTCTTGGCGTAAAAGGAATTCAAGGGGGGAAAGTTTATGAAACAGGAATACCAGGTATTGGCTACCAGATATCAGATGCAATATCAGGAACGAATAACAGACCCATTCCAGCTGTTATGGGAATGATCTCCGCATGGAAATTAACCGCAAATCCCGTATCACAAGTTACGATATGGTTGATAAAAACTACCGAGAATATTGACACAAGTAAAACAAGCGCTATAAAAATTTCAGTTTCATATTTAGCTGGTTCAGTGCCACAGGTTCAGTCAAATTCGTCCACTGCGCGACTTTTAAAAATTAACGCCACGCTTGGTCCTTTTACTTATAAAGACACTTCATGTAATGTAACTCCAAGCAATGGTAGTACAGTAATGCTTTCCAGTATAGAAGCATCACAGCTTATAGCTACCTCACAAGGAGGATTTACCGGTAAGCAAAAGAATATAAATCTTAATATTTCATGCCCCGACTCATCGACTGGAACACAATACACATACTGGTTCAACCCTATTACTGAAAACTCAGTATCAATCGATGGAGTATTGCTAAACAGCATTTCAAAAACATCGGGAGGCGCGCAGAACGTTGGCTTTATCATAAAAAAAGGAACTTCTGCTATCAAGTTTTACGACTATACAAGTTATTCAATTCCCAACATATCTAAATCGCAAACCATCACTCTCACTGCTGATTACTATAAACTTTCAAATACTGTAACCCCAGGAAAAGTTCAAGCGATATTTGAAATAATCCTCCAAGAGAATTGATATAAGTTTGCACAAAGGCCATCGGAATTATTTTTCGATGGCTTTTTTTCTTAATACCAACCAGTCAACATGAGCACTTTCTTAAACTTAAAGGAAAAAATTGATATTTATACAATCATAAACACATTTAATACATGAACTACTAAATTCAATATGAATCATTCAAATTGATATTGAAAAAAAACAATTACTAGTTATTATCTTTACCGAGGTATGTGATTAGCCTCTTCAACGATAAAATTTTAAATGGATTTTTGAGGAATAAAAATGAAAGAGTTAACAATAATTGAAATGAACAATGTTTCAGGTGCTGGTATTAGTCAGATTCTGAATGGTTCTCAGAATATTTTGACTGGATTGGTCGATGCAGCTGTAGGTGCAGCAATTGGTGCTATTGGCTATGCTTCCGGTGGTGGTCTGCAAGGTGGTTTGACCGGTCAAGGTAAAGGCGGTGGTATTCTCGGATTCGGGGTTATTACCGTTGGTATTGGTTCTATCTGGGGGGCTATTCAGGGAGCAGTTTTTGGGACAATAATGGGTGCCTATAATGGTGCCGATTATGTAAATGGTCAAATTACCCGTTTGATCGACGGTATTCTTGATGGTACCGCTGGCGGATTTAAGCCTAACTAATCAAGTAAGTAAAAAAATAATTAATGTATGCAGGATACTTATCTTGCATACATTACTTTATAACCAAACGGATATATTCATTACAATTTTCAAAGCCGCGTTTAACAATCAACTATATTAAGCGAAGTATAATGGGTCAAAATTTATATCGCAAGGAAGCGATTGAACATAAAAAAAACCACTGGAAAGGTAAAGCGTTATTGCTATCAGGGATGCCTGCATGGTTAATATTAACGTTCTCTGCCATATTTCTTTTAATTTTAGTTATTACCTTGCGGTTTTGTAGTTATACACAACGCATTGATGTAAAGGGTGAGGTAATCACTTATCCCCACTCAATTAATGTATATGCTTCTCAACAAGGGTTTGTGGTTAAAAAATTTGTAGAGACTGGAGATATAGTAACCAAAGGCGATCCTCTCTATGAGTTGGACATATCTCGCTCAACAATTAATGGCAATGTCAATACTACAATGAGCGCCGTTATAAGTGAGAAAATAAAGAATGCTGAAGAAATAATCTCTAAAACCTTAAAAAACAAAACAGAAACAATGGAGGCATTGAATACCCAGTTACATCAGTACACAATTTCACTTAAAGAAACTAATAAGATGCTAGCTAATGCAGACATTGGTTTGAAGAAAATGAAGGAAAACCTATCAAGCTACGATCAGTATTTGAAGCAAGGTTTAATTACTAAAGATCAATTTAACTATCAGCACTCACTTTATTTTCAGCAACAGAGTACATATCAATCATTAATTAGCCAAAGAATGCAACTTGAATCTCAATTGACTCAATTAAAAAGCGATCTTGTAACTAAGGCAGCTGATTTTGACAATCAAGTATCAAATCAAAAGAATCAAATAAATGATTATAAAAATCAGCGAGTTGAATCAACAGCCAACGGTAACCTTATTATCAAAGCTACATCAAATGGAAAAATAGAATCAGTTACTGTAACTGTTGGACAAATGGTTGATAAGGGTAGTAGCCTTGCTCAAATAAAACCAACTGGTAAAGTTGAGTTTTACTTGGTGTTATGGCTCCCAAATAACAGTATACCCTACATTAATCCTGGTGATACGGTTAATATCCGTTATGAAGCTTTTCCGTCCGACAAATTTGGTCAATTTCCGGGAAAAGTATTATCAATATCGTCAGTACCCGCTTCGCGTCAGGAGATGTCTGAATATACTAACGTCATTACAAATCCAAACCAACAGGAATTAGCCCTATACAAGGCTATAGTTAAAATAGAAAAAACTAAATTTTCCTATAAGAATAAGACTCTGGAGCTTTCTAGTGGTCTGAAGGCACAGGCAATAGTTTTTCTTGAAGAACGGCCTCTCTATATGTGGATGTTTACACCATTATACAAGATTACTCAGAGCGTAAGTGGGCCATTACATGACTGAATCATTGTTTAAATCTATCACTGAAAAACTTAATTTTTCTCTTAGAAAAAAAACCCCTGTTATTCTACAATCAGAAGCTGCAGAATGTGGTATCGCATGTCTAGCTATGATTTCTGGCTTTTATGGATTAAATATTGATCTATTTAATTTTCGCCAACGCTATGGAAGCCCTTCACAAGGTGTCACATTACTATCCTTAAGTAAAACTGGCGAACGTGCAGGTTTAAAAAGCCGGGCTTTATCACTCGATATTGATGAAATTAAACAATTAAAACTCCCTTGTATTATTCACTGGGGAATGAATCATTATGTTGTACTAACAAAAGTACGTAAATCCAGTTTTATTATACATGATCCTGCTCTTGGTAAAAGAGTCATTGGCATGCAGGAAATGTCAAATTATTTTACTGGCGTCGCTTTGGAAATTTGGCCTGACCAAAATTTTCAGCAAGAGCAGGCAAAGTCACGGCTACGCTTGCTTGATTTAATGCGTAATATCGTGGGGTTAAAAAGTACACTCATAAAGATATTTGCCTTCTCAGTAGTCATTGAAGCCATTGGTTTACTATTACCTGTCGGTACGCAAATGGTTACAGACCATGTCATAATGGCTCAAGACCAAAGTCTTCTTACGGTTATTTGTATTGGGCTAGTTTCCTTTACTTTATTCCGTACATTTATTAGCATGCTGCGAGCATGGACATCTTTGACCCTTAATACACTAACAAACATACAATGGCAAACAACACTCTTTGATCATCTGACAAGTTTACCTTTATCCTTTTTTGAAAAACGTCATTTAGGGGATATCCAATCTCGTTTTTCATCGCTGGATGTCATTCGTTCAACATTTACTAATAGTATCGTTACCGGAATCATCGATACTATTATGACTATCGGCCTCCTCATCATGCTGACTTTGTATGGTGGATGGCTTGTCTGGATAGTTATAGGGTTTACTTTATGTTATGCGATTATGCGCCTAGCTACATATCGTTTCTATCGCCGTGTGTCTGAAGAACAAGTTATTAAAGGTGCTCGTTCTAGCTCACACTTTATGGAATCACTATACGGTATAGCTACAATTAAAGCACTCAACCTGAAAGAGAGACGCTCACAGAATTGGTTAAATCTCAACATTGATGCCTGTAACGCTGGAATTAAACAAACACGCTTTGATATGATGTTCAGCGGCATTAACACTTTAATATCATCTATCGATCAAGTTGTTATTTTATGGGTGGGTGCGCTGGCTGTCATCGATAACAACATGACTCTAGGGATGTTTATGGCATTTAATGCCTATCGTGGACAATTTTCTCAGCGTGCATCAAGTTTGATCGATCTCTTTATGCAACTACGAATGTTATCTCTTCATAATGAAAGGCTTTCAGAAATCGTTTTTACCGAACCGGAGAGTGAGATGCCTCCTCGTCGTGTATTTGAGCAGGATAAAGGAGTTAAGCTTGAAGTTAAAAATCTAAGTTATCAGTATGATGCTTTTACTCAGCCTGTATTTTCGAATCTTAATATTATTGTTGAACCCGGAGAGTCAGTTGCCCTTGTGGGTCCATCAGGTGTAGGAAAGACAACTTTGTTAAAAGTTATGTGTGGATTACTTTCACCAACTAGTGGCGATGTTTTGGCAGATGAACTGGATATCAATAAAATTGGTTTAAATAACTATCGTTTGAGCACGGCATGCGTTTTGCAAGAAGACCGTCTGTTTTCAGGTTCAATTTCTGAAAATATTTGTGGGTTTGAGGATAATCCAGATGAAGCATTTATTATAGAATGTGCTCGCCATAGTAATATCCATGATGAAATAATGAAAATGCCGATGGGTTATGAAACAATTATTGGAGAACTAGGGACTGGCATATCTGGTGGGCAGAAACAACGTTTGCTAATTGCTCGCGCGCTTTATCGCAAACCAGGTATTTTATTTATGGATGAAGCGACCAGTCATCTTGACTTAAATAATGAAGCAAATATTAATCATGCAATATCGAACTTAAGTATTACGCGTATCATCGTTGCCCATAGACCCTCAACTATTGCATCTGCCGATCGTGTAATTAATTTATCAACTTATAGTTCATTATCACATAATTTCTAACATTCAAAAGAGAATGAATAAAATGAAAATTAAGGGAATAATTACTGCACCCATCAAACAAGATGACCATCTATGCCTTATGACATTTAAAATAAAAGATAATGATGATAAATGTCATATTTTTCATATGCCGGTAATGACGTTGGTGGATTTCCTCATTATTCTACGCAGTCGCATGACTAAAATTTCACAATGTTTTCAAAATGGGAATGACATTTATATTGCCAAAATGCAAACTAGCGTTGAATCATTGACGATAAATATTCCAACAATTATTGCCGATGAGGTAATGCAACCTGATCTAGGATGGCTAGTAACATCTTTAACGCCTAAAATTAGAGAAGAAGAATTTTCTATTATCCTTACGTTACAAAACGAAGATATTTTTATTTTTGAGTTGGACGACACACATGTCGAATTTATAATAATAGCTATTCAAAAAGCCATTGAAATGATCAACGATAAAGAAAGCTTAAGGGTTATCAATTCTCTATTAGATTTCTTGCTATGTTATTGCGTTGATTTAACTAATCTTGACTATTTGCATTTTAAAGAAATTAATCATGCTCCATGGAAACAAAATCTTTTTTCTAAATATATAGCTGTACTTTATTGTTTCGAAACTGAAGTGGGTAAAGAAATACTTTCAGGAGCGATTATCAAAACCAATGCCCAACCAGATACGCAAGAAATAGAAAGCATTGCCCATAGAGTTGCACAAATGACCCCTATGTTAAAAAAAATGCAAGAAAAACATCCATTATGTCAGATACTTTATCAGCATTTACCGTCACAACCTATGCAAGTATTAACAAAAGATGAATGTCTCCGCTCATTACATGCTTTCTGCCTCAAAAGTCAGACGCCCCTCAAGTAATAGCACATTCTGTATCAACACGAATGTAGAAAACGACCCTATATATCCGGCCGTTATCCGGTTATCCCTCTCTCGATGGAGAGGGATAAATAGCCAATAAGTCAGTTCGGGCACTTATAAACCTGGCCGTTCATTTGGCTATCGGTCGGCACAAAGCTGGACAGCAGATTCTGCGTCGGGCTGCTGACGCCGTAAATGACGTTGCCACCCATCTCTGCGGCCTTGTTACGCAGGGCGTTTGCCGCGCCGCGCATGGAGCCGCCTTCGTCACCATTCTGTCCGGACAGCCAGTTGCTCTGCGTGCCGCTTGCGGTACCTAACAGCTGGCATTCAGAACCTGGTTTATCTTCAACAAAGCGTACGTTCTGGCCACCAGAGGTCAATTCGTTGCTGGAGCTGCAACCTGCTAACAACAATGCTGCGCCGACAATCCCTGCTAAATATTTTACCTGCATGTTATTCCCCACGATCAATGAGCTGGACGCACTGGCCCGGATGTACAACCTTATACTAAAAAGACGACAAAAAGAAAAACCCCCGAGCATTTCTGCCCGAGGGTTTCTTTATATCTAAGGGGTATAGCGCACGATTACATCATGCCGCCCATACCGCCCATGCCACCCATGCCGCCAGCAGCACCTAAGTCAGGCGCGTCGCTTTTCGGCAGGTCGGTGACCATGCACTCGGTGGTGATCATCAGACCAGCAACGGATGCTGCGTACTGCAGAGCAGAACGAGTCACTTTAGTTGGGTCCAGAATACCAAAGTCGATCATGTTGCCATACTCTTCGGTTGCAGCGTTGTAACCGTAGTTACCTTCACCACCTTTCACAGTGTTCGCCACAACAGACGGTTCTTCACCGGCGTTGGAAACGATCTGACGCAGCGGAGCTTCCATTGCGCGCAGCGCAACTTTGATACCGACGTTCTGATCTTCGTTCTGAGCGGTCAGGCCAGCCAGTTTAGCGGCAACGCGAACCAGCGCTACGCCACCACCGGCAACCACGCCTTCTTCAACCGCAGCACGGGTCGCGTGCAGGGCATCGTCAACGCGTGCTTTCTTCTCTTTCATTTCAACTTCGGTAGCCGCGCCCACTTTGATTACTGCAACGCCGCCTGCCAGTTTAGCCACGCGCTCCTGCAGTTTTTCACGGTCGTAGTCAGAAGTTGCTTCTTCAATCTGCTTACGGATCTGAGCAACGCGGCCCTGGATCGCAGCTTCTTCGCCCACGCCATCGATGATAGTGGTGGTGTCTTTGTTGATAACAACGCGTTTCGCCTGACCCAGATCTTCCAGAGTCGCTTTTTCCAGCTCCATACCGATCTCTTCAGAGATAACGGTACCGCCGGTCAGAGTTGCGATGTCCTGCAGCATAGCTTTACGACGGTCGCCGAAGCCCGGTGCTTTAACCGCAGCGACTTTAACGATGCCGCGCATGGTGTTCACTACCAGGGTCGCCAGCGCTTCGCCTTCTACGTCTTCAGCGATGATAACCAGCGGTTTGCCCGCTTTTGCTACGGCTTCCAGAACCGGCAGCATTTCGCGGATGTTGGAGATTTTTTTGTCAGCCAGCAGGATGAACGGGCTTTCCAGTTCAACAGCGCCGGTTTCCGGCTTGTTGATGAAGTACGGAGACAGGTAGCCGCGGTCAAACTGCATACCTTCAACCACGTCCAGTTCGTCTTCCAGACCAGTACCGTCTTCAACGGTGATCACGCCTTCTTTACCGACTTTGTCCATCGCTTCAGCGATCAGTTTACCTACGGTTTCGTCGGAGTTAGCGGAGATGGTACCAACCTGAGCAATGGCTTTAGAGTCAGAGCACGGTACGGACAGCGCTTTCAGTTCTTCAACAGCGGCTACGACAGCTTTGTCGATACCACGTTTCAGATCCATCGGGTTCATACCCGCAGCAACGGCTTTCAGGCCTTCAGCAATGATAGCCTGAGCCAGTACGGTTGCGGTGGTGGTACCGTCGCCTGCAGCGTCGTTCGCTTTAGAGGCAACTTCTTTAACCATCTGCGCGCCCATGTTTTCGAACTTGTCTTCCAGCTCGATTTCACGCGCTACGGAAACGCCGTCTTTAGTGATGGTCGGCGCACCGAAGGATTTGTCCAGAACCACGTTACGGCCTTTCGGGCCCAGGGTTACTTTAACTGCGTCTGCCAGTACGTTTACGCCGCGCAGCATTTTCACACGAGCGTCGTTACCGAATTTTACGTCTTTAGCTGCCATTTTATCTTTCCCTTAAATTCGTATGTTCAGTGTCGTTCGCGGATTAAGCTTCAACAATTGCCAGAATGTCGCTTTCGGACATGATCAACACTTCTTCATTGTCGATCTTCTCGGATTTCACGCCGTAGCCATCGTTGAAAATTACGATGTCACCAACTTTAACGTCCAGAGGCTGCACGGTTCCGTTTTCCAGGATGCGGCCCTTACCGACAGCGATGATTTCGCCACGAGTTGATTTTGCTGCCGCAGAACCGGTCAGAACGATGCCGCCAGCAGATTTCGTTTCAACTTCTTTACGTTTGACGATCACACGATCATGTAACGGACGAATACTCATTGATAGCTCTCCTTTGAGAAAGTCATTATCAGTTATGGATGACGCCGGTCCGCACACGGTTTTCCGGCTAGTGCCCTGAGAGATGGGGGTGGGGTTTTACCGCTTCAAGGGGAAAAGTAAAAAAAAATTTGTCCTCGTGCTCAGACGCACACAAATTTGCCGCCGTTGCCTGACGTCATAAGCAAAAGCGATTGTGATACCATCCCTTTTTTGCCGGGCGCAGGGTTGAAACATGAGTGGTTTAAAACAGGAGTTGGGACTTGCCCAAGGAGTGGGGTTACTCTCCACATCATTACTGGGAACCGGCGTCTTCGCCGTTCCGGCGCTGGCCGCATTGGTCGCCGGCGACAACAGCCTGTGGGCCTGGCCGGCGCTGATTTTACTGGTGTTTCCCATCGCTATCGTCTTCGCCACGCTGGGTCGGCACTTTCCCAGCGCCGGCGGCGTGGCCCATTTTGTGGATATGGCTTTTGGACCGCGTCTGGCGCGCGTCACCGGCTGGCTCTTTTTATCGGTGATCCCGGTCGGATTACCCGCTGCCCTGCATATCGCCACCGGCTTCGGTCAGGCGCTTTTTGGCTGGCACGATAGCCAGCTGCTGCTGGCTGAACTGGGAACGCTGGCGATTATCTGGTGGGTCGGCTCTCGCGGAGCCAGCTCCAGCGCCAATCTACAAACGCTGGTTGCCGTGCTAATTGTCGCCCTGATCGTCGCTATCTGGTGGCGCGGCGGGATCAACCCCACGCAGATCCCCTTCCCGGCGCCCGCTGAAATCGATAGTTCGCAGCTTTTCTCCGCACTTTCGGTGATGTTCTGGTGTTTTGTCGGTCTGGAGGCTTTCGCTCATCTGGCCTCTGAATTTAAGCAGCCGGAGCGCGATTTTCCCCGCGCGCTGATGATCGGCTTATTACTGGCGGGTTCGGTCTACTGGGCCTGTACCGTGCTGGTCCTGCACTTTCATGCCTTTGGTGAGGAGATGGCCGCAGCCGCGTCGCTGCCCAATATCGTCGTACGCCTGTTCGGCGTTCAGGCGCTGTGGATTGCCTGCGTTATCGGCTATCTCGCCTGCTTCGCCAGCCTCAATATCTATATCCAGAGCTTTGCCCGCCTGGTGTGGTCGCAGGCGCAGCATAAGCCTGCGAGCTATCTGGCCCGCCTGTCGCCGCGACAAATTCCGCGCAATGCGCTGAACGCGGTACTCGGCTGCTGCGTGATTAGCGCCTTGTGCATTTACGCGCTCAATATCAACCTGGACGCCCTGATCGTCTACGCCAACGGCATTTTTATTATGATCTATCTGCTGTGTATGCTGGCGGGTTGCCGTTTGCTGCATGGGCGTTATCGCGTGTTAGCGGCGTTTGGCAGCGTGCTGTGCCTGCTGCTGCTGGCGATGGTGGGCTGGAAGAGCCTGTACGCGTTTATCATGCTGGCGGTACTGTGGCTGTTTTTACCAAAGCGCAGGCTCGCGGAGAGAGTCACCAGGCCGGAGTGACCGGCCCGGACAATGCTAAATGTTAATCACGACGATCGTCTTTATGTTCGAGGCGGTCGCGCTCGTCATCTTTGCGCTGATATTCACCTTCAAAGGTATCGCCGCCACCGGTTCCGGCGCTAAACCCGCCGCCCGGCATCCGACTAAAGCGCAGATGCGGCATCAGTTTTAAGGTCAGATGTTTCTGTACCGGAGGCAGCAGCAGCAGCAGCCCCAGGAAATCGGTAAAGAACCCCGGCAGAAGCAACAGCAAACCGGCGATGATCAGCGACACGCTTTTGATCATTTCAGCGGCCGGGCTCTCTCCCGCCGCCATCTTCTGCTGCATCAGCATGAGGTTTTTAAAGCCCTGGTTTTTTACCAGCGATATCCCCACGACCGAGCTAAAGATCACCAGAATCAGCGTCAGCAGGACGCCAAGCACGTGGGCGACCTGGATAAAGATCGATATCTCAATGTAAACGTATAAAAAAACGGCAATTAACGGAATCCAACGCACCGGCGTCTCCTTCATTAACAGGCGCCAGCATCGGCGCCCGTAGTCATAGATATGCTATTCGCATCGAAAAGATGTTGGGCCAAAACGTCACTTTTCAATCGTAAAAAAAGCTTATTTTTTTCAAGAATAGAAAACCGGTGACTCATTTCACAGATTAATAATTCTTATAGGATTCACTACATAATAAGTGATCAGGGTGACTGATATTCGCTATTATCAGCATATGATCGTGGGCACCGGGCCGATTAAGGAAATAATCTGCGGCCAGAAAATGCGCGAGATCCCATAAATTCTGCGTATTTGGTGAATTCATAGGCAGCTTGAAAGAGAAGGTTCACATGTTAAACAACATTCGTATCGAAGAAGATCTGTTGGGCACCAGGGAAGTTCCAGCTGACGCTTACTACGGCGTCCATACTCTGAGAGCGATTGAAAACTTCTACATCAGCAACAACAAAATCAGCGACATTCCTGAATTTGTCCGCGGAATGGTGATGGTGAAGAAGGCCGCTGCGCAGGCTAACAAAGAGCTGCAAACTATCCCTAAAAGCATCGCCAACGCCATTATTGCCGCCTGCGATGAGGTGTTGAATAACGGCAAATGCATGGACCAGTTCCCGGTTGATGTGTTCCAGGGCGGGGCAGGCACCTCCGTTAACATGAACACCAACGAAGTCCTGGCGAACATCGGCCTTGAGCTGATGGGCCATCAGAAAGGCGAATATCAGTATCTCAACCCCAACGACCACGTTAACAAATGTCAGTCCACTAACGATGCTTACCCGACCGGTTTCCGCATCGCGGTCTACGCCTCCATTCTCAAACTGATCGATGCAATCAACCAGCTTGGCGAAGGTTTCCAGCAAAAGGCCGTTGAGTTCCAGGACATTCTGAAAATGGGTCGTACCCAGCTGCAGGACGCGGTGCCGATGACCCTGGGGCAGGAGTTCCACGCGTTTAACGTTCTGCTTAACGAAGAGACCAAATGCATTCTGCGCACCGCTGAGCTGCTGCTGGAGGTAAACCTCGGCGCGACCGCTATCGGCACCCGCCTGAACACTCCGGATGGTTATCAGCAGCTGGCAGTTCAAAAACTGGCGGAAGTCAGCAACCTGCCGGTTGTGCCAGCCGAAGACCTGATCGAAGCCACCTCCGACTGCGGCGCCTACGTGATGGTCCACAGCTCTCTGAAGCGGCTGGCGGTAAAACTGTCCAAAATCTGTAACGACCTGCGCCTGCTCTCTTCCGGCCCGCGCGCCGGCCTGAACGAAATTAACCTGCCCGAACTGCAGGCGGGCTCTTCGATTATGCCAGCCAAGGTAAACCCGGTGGTCCCCGAGGTCGTCAATCAGGTGTGCTTCAAAGTGATTGGTAACGATACAACCGTCACCATGGCTTCCGAAGCGGGGCAGCTGCAGCTGAACGTGATGGAGCCGGTGATTGGCCAGGCGATGTTTGAATCTATCCATATTCTGACTAACGCCTGCTACAACCTGCTGGAAAAATGCGTGAGCGGCATCACCGCCAACAAAGCGGTATGCGAAAGCTACGTCTACAACTCCATTGGCATCGTCACCTACCTCAACCCGTATATCGGCCACCACAATGGCGATATCGTCGGCAAGATTTGCGCCGAAACGGGCAAGAGCGTCAGAGACGTGGTGCTTGAGCGCGGGCTGCTGACCGCAGCGGAGCTGGACGATATCTTCTCCGCGCAAAACCTGATGCATCCGGCCTATAAAGCGAAGCGGTATACTGATGAAAGCGAACAGTAAAGTTTCAGGTTAAACTAATCACGGGCATGTCAGCGATGACATGCCTTTTTTGTTCTTATTGATCTACTAAATTACAACAATCCAATATCAACTTGTTAATAAAACAAGGAAGGCATATATGTTTGGTGCAGAACTCGTTATTGTCCTGCTGGCTATTTATCTGGGAGCCAGACTCGGGGGTATCGGCATCGGTTTCGCCGGTGGCCTGGGCGTCCTCGTCCTGACCCTCTTTTTTCAAATTAAACCCGGCGCGATCCCCTTCGACGTCATCGAAATCATTATGGCGGTTATCGCCGCTATTGCCGCCATGCAGGTCGCCGGAGGGATGGACTACCTGGTCAGTCTCGCCGAACGTATGCTGCGACGTCACCCCAAATACATCACCTTTCTCGCCCCGCTGGTCACCTGGTTTATGACCATACTGGCCGGAACCGGACACACTGCTTTCTCTACGCTTCCGGTGATCACCGAAGTAGCGAAAGAGCAGGGTATTCGCCCCTCGCGCCCTCTTTCCATCGCCGTGGTCGCCTCACAGATTGCGATCACCGCCTCGCCGATTTCCGCTGCGGTGGTCTTTTTTGCCGGCATCCTTGAACCGCTGGGCGTCAGCTACCTGACTCTGCTGGCAATCTGTATTCCGGTTACCCTGATTGCCGTGATGCTCACCGCCATCGTCTGTAACTTCCTCGGCTGTGAGCTAAAAGACGATCCGATTTATCAGGAGCGGTTGGCGAAAGGGGAAGTCAAGCTGCGCGGCAGCCAGGTTTTCGAGCTTAAACCGCACGCCAGACGCTCTGTGCTGCTGTTCCTGATTGGTATCGTCGCGGTAATGTTTTACGCCACCGCCATCAGCGACACCGTCGGCCTGATTAAAGATCCGGTTTTGCCGCGCAACGAAGCGATCGTGGTATTTATGCTGACTATCGCGACATTGATCAGCATCACCTGCAAAATCGACACCGGTGAAGTACTCAACGCCAGCACGTTTAAATCCGGCATGAGCGCCTGCGTTTGCGTTCTCGGCGTCGCATGGCTGGGGGATACTTTCGTTAAAGCCCACATCAGCGATATCCAGACGGTAGCAGGCGACCTGCTGCACAACTATCCGTGGCTGCTGGCGGTCGTGCTATTCTTCGCCGCAACCCTGCTCTATTCCCAGGCAGCCACCACCAAGGCGCTGATGCCCGCCGCGCTGATGCTGGGCGTAAGCCCTCTCACCGCCATCGCCTCATTTGCCGCCGTCTCTGCGCTGTTCGTTCTGCCAACCTACCCAACCCTGCTGGCGGCGGTCGAGATGGATGACACCGGCTCCACCCGCATCGGTAAATACGTCTTCAACCACGCCTTCCTGATCCCCGGCGTCATCGCCATTACGCTATGCGTGATCCTCGGGTTTATTTTTGGCGGCATCATGCTGTAAATCTCTTCAAATTCGGGCCAGATCCTGGCCCGTTTCGTTAATCCTCCCTTTCTTGCGTGCTATAGTGCCTCTTTTCGCTGATACGAGGTTCACGATGACTACGCCTGATGCTGTTGTTGTACTCTGTACCGCGCCGGATGAAGCGACCGCCCAGGACCTGGCGGCCAAAGCATTGGCGGAAAAACTTGCCGCCTGCGCCACGCTCCTGCCGGGAGCGACGTCGCTCTATTACTGGGAAGGAAAACTGGAGCAGGAGTATGAAGTGCAAATGCTGCTGAAAACCGACCTTGCCCATCAGCAGGCGCTGCTGGACTGTCTGAAGTCCCATCACCCGTATCAAACCCCTGAACTTTTGGTTCTGCCCGTTATTCACGGAGACAATGATTACCTCTCATGGCTCAACGCATCATTACGCTGATCCTGCTGCTTTGCAGCACATCGGCCATTGCCGGCCTGTTCGACGCCCCCGGTCGTTCGAACTTTGTTCCTGCTGACCAGGCTTTTGCCTTCGATTTTCAGCAGAATCAACACGATCTCAATCTGACCTGGCAAATCAAGGAGGGTTACTATCTTTACCGCAAACAGATTAAGCTGACCTCCGCCGATGCGACGTTTATCGAACCCTCGCTGCCGTCAGGCGAATGGCATGTGGACGAGTTTTACGGTAAAAGTGAAATTTACCGCCAGCGCCTGACCGTCCCGGTCACTCTGACGCACGCCGCCGCTGGCGCAACCCTTACCGTCACCTGGCAGGGCTGCGCGGATGCGGGTTTTTGCTATCCGCCAGAAACCAAAATCGTGCCGCTTGGCAAAGCGCTGGCGCGCTCCAGCAACGATGCGCACGCCGGGCAACCCAGGCTGAACCCGCCGCTGCCGCTGGAAACGCGCCCGGCGCTGCCGGTCGAGTCGCCGTCCGACCTTCCTTCTCCCGTCGCGGACAACCACAGCGCCGATCTCCCCTTTAGCGCGCTTTGGGCGCTATTAATTGGTATCGGCATCGCGTTTACCCCCTGCGTTCTGCCGATGTATCCGCTGATTTCCGGCATCGTGCTGGGCGGTCAAAAACGCCTCTCCACCGCCCGCGCGCTGCTGCTGGCCTTTATCTACGTTCAGGGAATGGCGTTAACCTACACCGCGCTGGGTCTGGTCGTCGCCGCTGCGGGCCTGCAGTTCCAGGCAGCGCTGCAGCACCCTTATGTGCTGATCGGCCTGTCGGTCGTGTTTATCCTGCTGGCGCTGTCGATGTTTGGTCTGTTTACGCTCCAGCTGCCTTCATCGCTGCAAACGCGTCTGACGCTGATGAGCAATAAACGCCAGGGCGGTTCACCCGGCGGCGTATTCGCCATGGGGGCGATTGCCGGATTAATCTGCTCGCCCTGCACCACCGCGCCGCTGAGCGCCATTCTGCTGTATATCGCCCAGAGCGGTAATCTGTGGCTGGGCGGTGGAACCCTGTACCTCTACGCGCTCGGAATGGGGCTGCCGCTGATCCTGGTGACCGTATTTGGCAACCGCCTGCTGCCGAAAAGCGGCCCGTGGATGGCTCACGTGAAAACCGCTTTTGGCTTCGTGATCCTCGCGCTGCCGGTATTTTTACTGGAACGCATCCTGGGAGACCTGTGGGGCCTGCGGCTTTGGTCGCTGCTTGGCGTCGCCTTTTTTAGCTGGGCGTTTATCACCTCGCTGGGCGGCACGCGCCCCTGGCTGCGTCTCGTACAAATCGCCATGCTCGGCGCCGCGCTGGTCAGCGCCCGTCCGCTGCAGGACTGGGCTTTCGATGCGCCGGTCGTGCAACGGCAGTCCCATCTCCAGTTTTCCCGTATCCATAGCGTCGATGAGCTCAATCAGGCGCTGGCGCAGGCGAAAGGCAAACCGGTGATGCTCGATCTTTACGCCGACTGGTGCGTGGCCTGCAAAGAGTTCGAGAAATACACCTTTGCCTCACCTGAGGTTCAACAGGCCCTGAAAGAGACCGTTCTGCTACAAGTGGATGTCACGAAAAATAGCGCACAAGACGCGGCGCTGCTGAAGCACCTCAGGGTGCTTGGCCTCCCCACGATTCTGTTCTTCAACGAACAGGGCGAGGAGCAGCCCGCGCAGCGGGTCACCGGGTTTATGGATGCCGCGGCATTCAGCGCCCATTTGCGCGATCGATAACCGTGAGCGACACTTTAGGAGGGAAAATGGAGGAGAAGACCGTGCAACGTGAAGAAGTCCTGGGTGAAGCCATCCAAATCCTCGAAATCGAGGGTATCGCTAACACCACGCTGGAAATGGTCGCCGAGCGCGTGGCTTACCCGCTCAATGACCTCAAACGTTTCTGGCCCGATCGCGAGGCGCTGCTGTATGACGCGCTTCGCCATCTTAGCCATCAGGTCGATGCCTGGCGCCGTCAGCTTTTACTCGACGAGTCGCTAAGCGCAGAGCAGAAACTGCTGGCCCGCTACGCCGCGCTGACCACCTGCGTTAGCAACCATCGTTATCCCGGCTGCCTGTTTATCGCCGCCTGTACTTTTTACCCGGACGCTCAGCACCCGATCCATCAGTTGGCCGAGCAGCAGAAGCAGGCTTCTCTGGCCTATACTCACGAACTGCTTAGCCAGCTGGAGGTTGACGATCCGGCGATGGTCGCGAAGCAGATGGAGCTGATCATCGAAGGTTGCCTGAGCCGCCTGCTGATCAAACGTAGCCAGACTGACGTCGATACCGCACGTCGCCTGGCAGAAGATATTTTGCGTTTTGCCCAGTGCCGGATGGGCGGTGCGCTGACCTGATTCCGATATCTTAACCGATTCATCGCGCATATAATTCCCCACTCATCGATATGCTGACAGGGTTTGATATGCGCTCTCTTCTTTGGGCTGCCATTATGGGGCTGTGTTCGACACCGCTTCTGGCAGCCTCTCCGCAAGGTTTCTCTTTCGCGCATAAAGACTGGGAGCTCGCCTGCGACAACACCGGCACCTGCCGGGCCGCAGGCTATGGCGTCACCATGGGCGAAGTCAGTGTTCTGCTGACCCGCAATGCGGGCGCGGCGCAGCACGTCGTCGCCGTTGCGACCTTCGCGCAAACCGAACGCGATATTCCGCCCGACGCCACGGTCACTCTGTTCATCGACGATCGCGACAACGGCGCCCTCGAAGCCGTCGACGAGAGCCATTTTCGCTTTGATGATAGCCAGACGTCGGCCCTGATTCAGGCCCTGGAGCATAACGGCAAAATTGAGCTGGCGATTAACGGCGAGCGCAAGGTGCTGTCCAGCGCAGGCAGCAGCGCCGCATTTCTGAAAATGGATGAGTTCCAGCAGCGCCTGGGCACCGCCGATGCGCTGATGCGTCAAGGAGATGCCGGCGATGACAACGTTTTGCCGGCGGCGCCCGCGCCGGAAATCATCGCCGCGCCGGTCATTAACAATGCCGCTGCCGCGACGCTGACGGCAAAACAGCGGCAGAAGCTTCTTCCGCAGCTAACCCCCGTGCTTAACAGCCATTGCGACGACTGGCAAAACGCCGACATCCCGGCCTCCGAGCGTCAGCTCACCGCCACCCCGCTGGATAAAAACCACACCTTGATTCAGGCCCTTTGCTGGCGCGCGGCCTACAACGACGGCTACGCCATATGGGTGGTCGACAAAGCATTTATGACTCAGCCTCAGCTGATCGCTACCGACGCCTCCAGCTATGGCGATGGCGTGCTTACCTTTTTCAACAAGGGCCGCGGTATTGCCGACTGTATCAGCGGAGAAGAGCGCGTGTGGGACGGCCGGACCTTTGTTCAGAGCCTGAAATACACCACCGGCGACTGCCGGGAAATCGCCCCCGGCGGCGCATGGATGTTGCCCACTTTCGTCAGTCAGGTTATCCCCAGGCAGCAAAAAGAAGCCGATAATAATGCGCTGAAAGCGCTGTATAACGCCGTGTTAAAAGAGCAGAAGGTCAACCCTGAACTGGATCTGAATAAGATCGCCGAACAGTTTCCCCTCAGCGGCAAGGTCAGCCATTTTACGCTGACCTACGCGGACGACTCTCTGGTCTCGACGAGCAAACCTTCCGCCGATATCAGCGATGATGAGTGGCAGGCGTTTCTCCAGTCTGATATCAGCGCCGACTCCGAAAACGGCAAAGTCAGCTTCACCCTGGTGGATCTCGACGGTGACGGCAGACGCGATTTAATTATCGATAGCTACGTCGGCGGCACCGGACTCTTTAGCTATACCGGAGTCTTAAAACGCAACGACGACGCTTTCGAAACGGTCAACAGCGACGATAGCGGCAACGGCGATGATTTTGACGCAGGGGTTCCCGGCGCGCTTTTTTCCCTTAACGGCCGCGGCGCCAACCAGTGGAGCCAGTGGGTACGCATTAATGGCCAGGTTTATGCCCTCTGGTACAACGGTCAGTTTGGCGAAGATAATCTCTATTTATTGCGTCCGTTTGCCCCCTCGGGCAGTAGCGCGCCCGCGGTGACGATCCGCTATCGCTACACTCTCAATGACATCCGCTCGCCGGAAAAAGGCCAGCCGCTGACGCCCGCGTTAAGCGACGGGGAAAAAACGGATCTGCTGAAGTCGCTGGAGGTGATGCAGAGCAGCCTGCTTAAGGATAAGCCGCAGAGCGACGGCGAAGCCCCAATCTGCCCTATTCCTCCGGGCACGTCGGCCGACGATGCGGAAAGTTACTATAGCGGCGTGGCGTCTAACTATATTTATGAAACCGTCGCCTATATTCCGGTCTGGCTGAATGATAAATGTTTTATCGGCACCATCTTTAGCCACCACGGCGCATACCGTCACGGCGTCGACGCGGAAATTACCATCAGCTCGCCGCGCGATGACGAAGACGTCGTCGGCGACTACGCGATCTCCGGACTTCGCCACGCGATCTCAGTGACCAGCGGCTGGAAGAACCGCGAAGGCGATAACGGCATGATGTAATTTCCCGCAGAATAGCGCGCTCAGACGCAGAATTGCCGCAAAGTTAAGCAACCGGTAGATAAATCGAGAAATTTGATTGACGGAGCGTACGGATTACGGTTTAATGCGCCCCGTTGCCCGGATAGCTCAGTCGGTAGAGCAGGGGATTGAAAATCCCCGTGTCCTTGGTTCGATTCCGAGTCCGGGCACCACTATTCAGAGAACCCAGCCTATGGCTGGGTTTTTGCTTTTATGCTTTCAGTTAAATATCGTCTTCCCTAGCTGATACCCCGCCTCAAGATGCGCTTTCGCCGTTTCCAGCTCCGGTAACAGCAGCAGCTGCGAACTGGCCACCGTCGCCCCGCAGTAATCAAAAATGCCGTGGGCGATCTGCGCATGAAAAGCAGCGGTAAACCCATGCTTATCATACGTTTTCTGATTGGCTGCGCCTAACGCAACCAGGTGCACTCGCAGGCGCCCGAGCTTCTTCACCACCTCGCCCCCGGCGGTTTCCTCATAGGCCCAGCCGTTGGCAAACACGCGGTCGATCCAGCCCTTCAGCAGCGCAGGCATCGACCACCAGTAAACGGGAAAGACCAGCACCAGTGCGTCGGCTCGATCGAGTCTGGCCTGCTCAGCAACCACATCGGGCGGCGTGGAGCCGGTTTGCAGAAATGCGGCGATATCCGGCTCAGTAAACACCGGGTTAAAGCCTTCCTGCGTTAAATCTGCTATTTCAGCAGTGTGCTGCTGGCCGGATTCGGCAATCCCTTGCGCAATAGCCGTCGCTACGCTGTGAGTCAGAGAAGTATTAAGAGGATGAGAAACCACGATTAATGCATGCATGACGGATACCCCAGTTGCGCGATAACGATATTGGACGTAGTCTAATATACTAACAGTAACCTACTCATGGTAACTTACCTTTGGTATATTAGCATGTCAACGGGAGAATCCTTTTATGTCTCAACCCCTCGTACGGCAGCGTTTAACGCGAGAAGAGCGGCGCACGCAGCTGATGGACGTCGCCTGGCATATTATTCGCGAGGAAGGAACCGACGCCCTGACGCTGGGCTATCTGGCGACCCAGGCGGGGGTGACTAAACCGGTGGTTTACGATCATTTTGACAGCCGTTCGGGACTTTTCGCGGCGCTGTATGCGGAATACGACCAGCGCCAGAGCGTAAAGATGGATGAAATTCTGCGCAACACCGAACCCAGGGCGGAGACACTGGCTTCGGCGATCGCTAATGCCTACATTGAGTGCGTCCTGCTCCAGGGCCGCGAAATGCCCAGCGTGATGGCCGCGCTGGCCGGGACGCCTGAGCTGGAGAAAATCAAGCAGGAGTGCATAACCGCATTTACCGCGAAATGCCGGCAATATTTTTCGCCGCTTTGCGAGAGTGAAAACCTCAGCGAAGCAGCCATTCTCGCCATGCTTGGATCCGCCGACGGGCTATCGGCTGCGGTAGTAAACGGCGTCATCACGGAGCAGCAGGCGAAAGATGAGCTATTTCAGGTGATTATGTCGATGCTGCAGCGCTGCTGCCGTGGCGAAGAAGCGCTACCCGGTAGCGGCTAGCGCTTTATATGGCCGACAAAACTTATCAGATCATCTAATGATGAGTTTTCCGTGGGCGGCTTTAATTATCAGCCGCCCGCTTTCTTAATCGCCGCATCCAGCGAGGCTTTATCCGCCAGCCCAGGGAATACGGTGATCGTCGCCTCCGTGGCGCCGGTCGTCGGCATTACGATAACGCCGGGCGTACCGCTTAAACCGATCTCCTGCGCCAGCTGGTTGGTACTTTCCAGTACCGACTCAACGTCCGCCGCTTTCTTCGCATCGAAATTGACCTTCTTCGCCTGCTGCTGCACGTCAGCGGCGGTTAGCTTGCCTTCGTTATGCCCGGTGGAATAGATGCCGTTATGGTAGGTCAAATAGGCCTCTGCGCCCTTCTGCTGATAAATCTGCAGCCCAGTTTTCGCCGCCTCCAGCGAGGTTTCCCAACGGCTGCCAAAAATTGGCCACTCTTTGAAAGCAAAGCGGGTCTGCGGGTTCTCTTTAATAACCTGCTCCATGACCGGAGCCAGACGGCTGCAGTAAACGCATTGATAATCAAAGAATTCAATAACGGTCACTTTGCCCTCTTTCGGGCCATAGGTTGGTGTGTTTTTATCCTGCGTCAGCGCAGCCGCGTTCTTCAGTACCGCCTGCGTCGCGGCGCTGGCCTGCTGCTGTTCCTGAATTTGCTGCAGCTTCTGGCTGGCCTGCAGCAGCACTTCCGGATGCGCGACTAAATAGTCCGCGGCAATTTTGCCGATACGGGCTTCCTGTTCGGGCGTGAAGGTGGGTGCATCAGCGGCAGTTGCCATCACCGGAAGCAGTGCGGCGCCAATAAAGGCGAGTGTCAGTAAATTCTTATGGCCGGGCATGTGGGTAGTCCTTGCGATGGGTGAACGGCAGGTGTGTCTTTACGAACAAAATATCATCCTTTGCCCGCGAATCATCCCCGGACGAGGCAATGATTAGTAACTATATTTTTCAATAACTCAACGCGCCCTCGCGATTTAGCGGGTGGTCAACGCGCGTGAACGGGAGTACGCTTCGCCCCCTGCTTTTCCCCCCTGGGCCTCTTTTTAGTTAGATGAGTTAGGTATGAATGAGTTTTTCAGTCAGTGGGACGTAGCGGTTATCCTGCTGCAAATTATCGCTATCGACCTGTTATTAGGCGGCGACAACGCGGTGGTGATCGCGATGGCCTGCCGTAAGCTGCCGCCGCATCAGCGGACCAAAGCGATTATTATCGGCACCTTTGGTGCGATAGCGGCGCGCGTGCTGCTCCTGGCCGTGGCTATTTATTTGCTCTCATTGCCGTGGTTGAAAGTGGTTGGCGCTCTGATGCTGTTGTGGATCGGTATCAAGCTGGTCACCAATCAGGAAGAAGAGAATGAAATCAGCAGCTCCAGCAGCCTGTGGCGTACTGCGGTCACCATTACCGTTGCCGATGTCATTATGTCGCTGGACAACGTACTGGCCGTCGCCGCCGCCGGAAAAGGCCATCTGCTGCTGGTCGCGCTGGGGGTGCTGATCAGCATCCCGATTATTGTCGCGGGCAGTAAACTGGTATTGGCGATCCTTAACCGCTTCCCGTCGGTGGTGATGCTGGGCGGCGCGCTTATCGGCTGGATAGCCGGCTCAATGATGGTGAGCGATGTCACCATCGTTCATCTGTTCCCCAACGCGCCAGCCGCCCTTCCGTTGATCGGCGGCGCCATTGGCGCTGCCCTGGTGCTGCTGGAAGGGCTGCGCAGGAACCGCAGCAGGCCTTCTGCCGAATAGGGTTATCCACGTTCTGTCGCCGTCGATCCCGACGGCGTCAAGTTTGCGCCACTTTTCCGCCACATCCGTCCTCATTTGCCCTACGCTTAATAAAGACACCTGTTCCAGGGATCTGTAACCGTAATATTGCGCATAAATGAGATAACATCATGGAATTAAAGGATTATTATGCCATTTTAGGGGTTCAGCCAACGGACGATCTGAAAACCATCAAGACCGCCTATCGCCGTCTGGCACGCAAATATCACCCCGATGTCAGTAAAGAAAACGATGCCGAAGCCAGGTTCAAAGATCTCGCCGAAGCCTGGGAAGTGCTTAAAGATGACCAGCGCCGCGCTGAATACGACCAACTGTGGCAGCACCGCAACGATCCGCACTTTGGCCGTCAGCAGCACTCCCATGAGCAGAGCTACAGCCAGCAGGACTTTGACGACATCTTCTCCTCCATGTTTGGCCAGCAGGCGCATCATAGCCGCCGCCAGCAGGGCGTGCGCGGCCATGATTTAGAGATAGAAGTCGCGGTTTTCCTTGAAGAGACTTTAGCCGAGCAGACGCGCACTATCAGCTATAAGCTGCCGGTGTATAACGTCTTTGGCATGGTTGAAAGCGAAACGCCGAAAACCCTGAACGTAAAAATTCCCGCAGGCGTCGTCGACGGCCAGCGCATCCGCCTGAAAGGCCAGGGCACCCCCGGCGAGAATGGCGGCCCGAACGGCGACCTGTGGCTGGTGATACATATCGCCCCGCATCCGCTGTTTGATATCGTCGGACATAACCTTGAAATTGTCCTGCCGCTGGCGCCATGGGAAGCGGCATTAGGCACCAAAGTCACTATCCCGACGCTCAAAGAGAGCATTCTGTTGACCATCCCGCCGGGCAGCCAGGCCGGACAGCGCCTGCGCGTCAAGGGCAAAGGGCTGGCCAGCAAAACCACCACTGGCGATCTGTACGCCGTGATTAAAATCGTTATGCCGCCAAAACCGGATGAGAAGAGCCGCGAGCTCTGGCAGCAGCTGGCCGATGCGCAATCCAGCTTCGAGCCGCGTAAGACATGGGGGAAAGCCTGATGGCTAAGATAACAGTGACGTTTACGATTACCGAGTTTTGTCTCCACACCGGCCTTTCCGAGGAGGAGCTGAACGAAATTGTCGGCCTCGGCATGATCGAGCCGCGCCAGCCGCAGCGGGAAAAGTGGCTGTTTGACGATAGTGCGGTGACAATTGTTCACCGCGCAGTACGCTTACGCAAAGAGCTGGAGCTGGACTGGCCGGGGATCGCCGTCGCCTTGACGCTGCTTGACGAGAACGCGCGCCTGAGCCGTGAAAATCAAATTCTGCAGCAGCGGCTGGCGCGCTTTCTGACGCATGGTTAAACCCCATCCGCAGGCGGTGGTAAATCCGTAGCCCGGTTAAGCGCAGCGCCACAGGGAAGATAATCTGAAGCAGCATTGCGCGCTATTCCCCGGAGGCGGTGCTTGACGCGCTTTGTCCGGGCTACGTGTACGCAGATGGCGGTAAACCCGTAGCCCGGTCATACACAGCGCCATCGGGAAAGACGGTGGTAAACCCGTAGCCCGGCTAAGCGCAGCGCGAGCCGGGAGAAAAACGCAAAGCCACCTCCAGGCGGATAGGGCGCTAGCCGTCATCCGGCACAATACCTGATTAGCCATGCACCCACGCCGGCAGCCAGTCGCCGTGGCTGTCGATCAGATCGTCCACCAGCGCATAGATCTCCTCAATGCCCAGCACCGCCGCCGTATGCGGGTCCATCATCGTCGCATAGTAGATATAGTCGCGATTTTCCGTGAGTATCGCCTCCGTCAGCAGGGTCTGAACGTTGATATTGGTTTGCATCATTGCCGCCAGATGGGCAGGCAGCTTGCCCGCTTTGGTCGGTTGAATGCCGTTAGCGTCCACCAGACAGGCCACCTCCACACAGCAGCCCTGCGGCAGGTTATCGATAAGATTATCGTTACGCACGTTGCCGTAGATCACGCTCGGCTCGCCTGTCCAGATGGCGTTCATAATGGTGCTGGCGTACTCGCGCGAGGGTTTGACCTCAATGCGCTCGCTGGTTTTATACCGTTCCAGCTCTTTGTGCCAGTTCGCCACCTGCTCTACGCAGCGTTTCGGATACTCATCCAGCGGCACCTGATAGCGCGCAATCAGATCCTCACGCCCCGGCTTGATAAACCAGGGAGTGTATTCCGCGAAGTGCTCGGACGACTCCGTGACAAAATAGCCCAACTTTTTAAACATCTCATAGCGGACGATGTTCTGGCAGCGCGAATCTTCGCGATGCTTCGGCGCGCGTCCTTCGGCAAATGCCTGCAGCATCTCCGGGTAAATACTGACATAGCTGCCGTCGCTGAGCTTTTTCTCCAGCGACAGGTAAAAGGCCATATGATTGATACCGGCACAGCGGTAGCGTAAATCCGCCGGGTCGAGATCCAGATCGTGGGCCAGCTCCTCCGCCGTCCCCTGCACCGAATGACACAGTCCGACCTGCTTAATATGCGGATAGCGGGCGTACATTGCCCAGGTATTCATCGCCATCGGATTGACGTAGTTAAGCATAGTGGCGTTCGGGCAAACTTCGGTCATATCGTCGCAGATGCGCCACAGGTGCGGAATGGTGCGCAGCGCGCGCATAATTCCGCCCGGGCCAAGCGTATCGGCAATAGTTTGCTCCACGCCATGCAGCTTACAGACTTCAAAATCGGTGACCGTACAGGGCTGATAGCCGCCAATCTGGAAGGCCACCACCACAAAATCCGCGTCCTGCAGCGCCGCTTTCTGGTCGCGATGGCAGCTGATTTCCCCCTCCGCGCCCAGAGAATCCATCAGTTTGCGCACCACAATATGCGACTCCTCCAGACGAGTCGCATCGATATCCATCAGGGCGATATGCGCGGACTTTAGCGCCGGGCGCTGAAACACATCGCCGAGTATATTTTTGACGAATACCGTCGAACCGGCGCCGATAAAGGTAATTTTGGGGGCAGACATAGGGTGCTCTCCGTAGGGTTAGTGAACGTTAACAGAGTGGCATGCCGGACTACCGGCGGGCTGCCCTCTTCCCGCCGGAGCATTCCCGAAAACTCAGATCGGCTACCGGCAAGCATGAAAACTGATTTTTCGGGAATAAATGGGCGAAAAAGAAGAGAAAACGGGCCTTTAATTCGACTAAGATAAGCGCTGACTGGCGTCAAAAATCGGCAAGAATGATGATTCAGGAATCCACATCATGATCGATAAACCCCGCGCAGCGCATCCCGCCGACGCGTATATGAGCAGCAGCGACGATCGACTGCCCCGCAGCCCGCTGGCGCTCTACTCTGAATACCAGCGGATGGATATCGAGCTGCGTACTCCTTATGCCATGACCGCCAGCCACTGGCACGGTCAGGTGGAGGTGAACGTCCCCTTCGACGGCGATGTCGAGTATCTGATCAACGATGAAGCGGTACGTATCGAGCAGGGCTATATCACCCTGTTCTGGGCATGTACGCCCCATCGCCTTACCCGACCAGGGGCCTGCAGGCAGATGGCTATCTTCAACCTGCCGATGCATCTGTTTTTATCCTGGCCGCTGGATCGGGAGCTTATTAACCACGTCACCCACGGTATGGTGGTGAAATCGCTGGCTGCCCAGCAGCTCAGCGTATTTGAAGTCCAGCGCTGGCAGCAGGAGCTGAACAGCGAAAATGAGCAAATCCGCCAGTTAGCGATCGATGAAATCGCTCTGATGCTCAAGCGCCTGAGCCTCTCCGGCTGGCAGCCGATTCTGGTGAACAAGACTTCACGCACGCATAAGAACAGCGTTTCGCGCCACGCCCAGTTTTACGTCAGCCAGATGCTGGAATATATTGCCATCCACTACGATCGGGCGCTCACCGTCAACGATGTCGCCGAGCATGTGAAGCTGAATGCCAACTACGCGATGGGGATTTTTCAGCGGGTGATGCAGCAAACCATGAAGCAGTACATTACCGCGATGCGCATTAATCACGTTCGGGCGCTGCTCAGCGACACCGATAAGACCATCCTCGATATCGCCCTGACCGCCGGTTTCGGCTCCAGCAGCCGCTTTTACAGCACTTTTAATAAATATGTCGGCATGCCGCCGCAGCAGTATCGCAGGCTGAGCCAGCAGCGTCGCCATAATCTGGCGCCCGCCGGGGCATAAAAAAATGCCGCCGGGGAAGCCCACGGCGGCATTGATTAACAGCAAAACGGTTTAGTCGTTGATGCGCGGATGCTGCTGCACCAGACGAGAGCGTTTTTCCTGCAGATCGGCGATCTCCTGATCGATATCTTCGATTTTATGCTCGATGTTATCGTAGTGCTCGCCGAGAATTTCTTTCGCTTCCTGAATATCCGAAGCCGCTGGCGTCGCCCCTTTCAGCGGACGATTGGCGGTCTCTTTCATCGACAGGCCGGTAATCAGACCGATAACCGCAATTACCATCAGATAGTAAGCCGGCATCATCAGGTTCTGCGTGCTTTCTACCAGCCACGCCGCCAGGGTTGGCGTCAGACCGGCAATCAGCACCGAGATGTTGAAGGCGCTGGCCAGGGCGCTAAAACGAATGTGGGTCGGGAACATCGCCGGCAGCGACGAAGCCATCACTCCGATAAAGCAGTTCAGCACAACCGCCAGCACCAGCAGACCGGCGAAAATCAGGCCGAGAACGTTACTGTTAATCATGATGAATGCCGGAATCGACAGCGCGAACAGCGCCACGCTACCAATCAGAATGAACGGGCGACGGCCAAAACGGTCGCTGAGCATACCGATAACCGGCTGAACGAACAGCATCCCGACCATGATGGCGATGATGATCAGCACCCCGTGGTCTTCTGAATAGTGCAGGTTATGCGACAGGTAGCTCGGCATGTAGGTCAGCAGCATGTAGTAGGTCACGTTGGTGGAAATCACCAGACCGATACAGGTCAGCAGGCTACGCCAGTGTTTAGTGGCGATCTCTTTAAAGGAGACTTTCGGCCCGTCCTGCAGGCCCTCGCGGTCGCCCTGCTCCATTTTATCAACGTGCTGCTGGAACGCCGGCGTCTCTTCCAGCGCATGGCGCAGATAAAGACCAATAATGCCTAACGGCAGCGCGAGGAAGAACGGAATACGCCAGCCCCAGTCGAGGAAGTTCTCTTCGCCTACCATGCTGGAAATGAGGACTACCACGCCCGCGCCCATCACGAAGCCCGCTATCGAACCGAAGTCCAGCCAGCTGCCCATAAAGCCGCGTTTACGGTCAGGCGAGTATTCCGCCACAAAGATCGATGCCCCGGTATATTCTCCGCCCACCGAGAATCCCTGCGCCATTTTACACAGCAGCAGCAGAATCGGCGCCCAGATACCAATGGTGGCATACGACGGAATAAGACCGATACAGAATGTACTTATCGACATAATGACGATGGTTATCGCCAGAATTTTTTGTCGACCATATTTATCGCCCAGCATCCCGAAGAACAGGCCGCCTAATGGACGAATTAAGAAGGGAACCGAGAAAGTACCGAGCGCGGCAATCATCTGCACGCTGGGGTTGGCATCGGGGAAAAAGACCTTACCAAGAGCATACGCAACAAAACCATATACCCCAAAATCGAACCACTCCATCGCGTTACCCAGCGACGCTGCGGTAATCGCTTTCTTCAGTTTGCTATCATCAATGATGGTCACATCCCGAAGCGTGATGGGTTTTACTTTTTTCCTTTTAAGCATAATTATCCTCTTTTGCTCTCGCCTTGAGCGCACGAATCTCCGCCGAATGACAAGGTCATTCGCGTCATGCGTTGGGAGCGGCGAATTGCTGTGCTCCACATTTCAAGCGTAGCAGGTTTGCCTGCACTGTCTGCTGACAGTCCGTACAACCGAACCTGTTGACGCCTGCTCTGGCCATAATGAATATGCGGGGCCGCTAATAAGTGTAGTGAATTTGCGTTCTCGCCTTTTTACCCTAACAGCGTTTAAATTTGGGATCAACTTCACAAAAATTTACCTACCCTTAAACAGAGTCGGCGAAAACCAATAAGTTCAATGAATATTGGAACTTAGCGATACATTTCCGGAAATATCTGGCGGTTTTTATGGAAATAACCCCGTCGTTCTTCACGGGGTATATTCATTTTCTTCCCGGCAGTAACTCATAAAAAAGGCCCGACAAAAGTGCGGGATTGCGCTATAATCACTTACACTTTCGGCTATCAGCCGCCATTTAATGGACCAACGTCCTGTTTTACCCAGTAATCGCGAGGAACGTCATGCAACTGCCACACTGCCCGAAATGCCATTCTGAATACACTTATGAAGATGGCGGCATGTTTATCTGCCCGGAATGCGCCCATGAATGGAACAATGCCGAGCCTGCGGATGATAACGACGCGCTGGTGGTCAAAGATGCCAACGGTAATTTACTCACCGACGGCGACAGCGTCACCGTCGTAAAAGATCTTAAGGTTAAAGGCAGTTCTTCAATGCTAAAAATCGGTACTAAAGTGAAGAATATCCGCCTGGTTGAAGGCGATCATAATATTGACTGCAAAATTGATGGTTTTGGCCCGATGAAGCTAAAATCCGAATTTGTTAAAAAGAACTGATTTTATTCCCCCGGCGCCTGTCGTCGGGGGGAAATATATTTTCCCGTGCCGTTATGCGAATTGTCCGATCGTCTTCCGCCTCTTCTTGCGTCTTCCCTCGCTGCCGCCTGGCTTAATTTTGCAATCCCCTTCTACGCTTAATGGAATATTCGTTACCTGAGGTAATGCTTATGCCCCTGAGTCCCTATATCGCTTTTAGCGGCAACTGCGCGGCCGCCATCGCGTTCTACCAGCAGGCGCTGGGCGCTGAACTGCTCCATAAAATTACCTGGGGCGAAATGCCGCAGGATATTCATGACGCAGAGGATGGCTGCCCCTCCGGCCAGCATCTGGCCGCCGACGGCATCGCCCACGCCAGTCTGCGCATCGCCGACAGCATCCTGATGCTCAGCGACAGCCCCTCCAGTAAAATGGAGCGCTACGCCGGGTTTACTATCGTGCTTGATCCGCAAGATGTTATCGAGGGTAAACGCTGGTTTGACGGCCTCGCCGACGGCGGGCAGATAGAGATGGTCTGGCAGGAGACATTCTGGGCGCACGGCTTCGGTAAAGTGATCGACCGCTTTGGCGTCCCGTGGATGGTCAACGTGGTGAAAGAACCTTAACGCTGCACTTTTCCCCTCCCCCTAACCCTCTCCCCGAAAGGGAGAGGGTACCCGGCGGTGCAGTTTGTTACCCCTGCGCCGCTCTGCAGCCCCCACGCACAGCTGACTCCGCACCCGGATTTTTCCTCTCCCTTCAGTAGAGGGCCTCTGTGCGTTCATTCCCTCTTACCTGTCATCCCTTCGGCATTAACTCTTCATCCCCCGGTCATCAGGAGTTAACCGAAACGTAACAAAAAACCGTCAGGATTGGCTCACGCTCAGAGGAAAACTCCTTCTTGTCCTTAGTGAGGCTTGATTGCCATGTACTTATCCAGACATCCGACCAGTTACCCCACGCGATATCAGGAAATTGCCGCCAAACTGGAGCAAGAGCTTTGCCATCATTACCGCTGCGGCGACTATCTGCCCGCCGAGCAGCAGCTGGCGTCCCGCTTTGAGGTTAACCGCCATACCCTGCGCCGGGCCATCGATCAGCTTGTCGAGCGCGGCTGGGTCCAGCGCCGTCAGGGCGTCGGCGTGCTGGTACTGATGCGCCCGATAGATTACCCGCTCAGCGCCCAGGCGCGCTTTAGCCAGAATCTTCTCGAACAGGGCAGCCACCCGACCAGCGAAAAGCTGCTGTCGGTGCTGCGTCCGGCCAGTAGCCAAGTTGCCGACGCGTTTGCCATCAGTGAAGGCGATAACGTCATTCACCTGCGCACCCTGCGCCGCGTGAACGGCGTCGCCCTGTGTCTGATAGACCACTACTTTGCCGACCTGCAGCTATGGCCGGTTCTGCAAACCTTTACCCACGGCTCGCTCCACGATCTGTTGCGCAATCGTCTTGATATCGAACTGACCCGCGTACGCACCAAAATCAGCGCCCGCCGCGCGCAGGCCAAAGAGAGCCGCATTCTCGGCATTCCCAATATGGCGCCGCTGCTGTGCGTGCGCACCCTGAATCATCGCCAGGGCGAGCAGAGCGCGACGGAGTACTCCGTCAGCCTGACCCGCGCCGACATGATTGAATTCACCATGGAGCACTGAATGCACTTTGATACCGCTACCCGCCAGCGCTGGATGTCCGTGCTGGCCCACAGTGACCCACAAGAACTGGCGGCGCGGATGCAAACGCTGCAGCTCGCGCCGCAGTATGAACTGATTCGCGCCCCGGAAACCGGGCTGGTCCAGCTGCAGGCGCGCATGGGCGGCATCGGCGATCGATTTTTCGCCGGAGACGCCACCTTAACCCGCGCCGCTATCCGCCTGGCCGACGGCACGCTCGGCTATAGCTGGATTTTAGGCCGCGATCGTCCGCACGCTGAACGTTGCGCGGCCATCGATGCCCTGATGCAGTCGCCACACCATTTTCACACCCTGATGGAAACCCTGATAACCCCGCTGGAAGAACAACGTAGCGCGCGCATTGAAGCCCGACGCGCCGAAGTCAACGCCAGCCGGGTCGACTTCTTTACTCTGGTTCGCGGAGATAACGCATGACCTTACAACCCGCTTTTACCCTGGCTGTGCAGGATGCCCAGCACAGTTTCCGCCGCCTGCTGAAAGCGATGAGCGAGCCGGGCGTGATTGTCTCCCTGCAGCAGCTTCAGCACGGCTGGCAGCCGCTGAACGTCGCCACCACCAGCCTGCTGCTGACGCTGGTGGATCACGAGACGCCGGTCTGGCTCGCTCCGACGCTGCATAACGATCTGGTCGGCCAGAATTTACGCTTTCATACCGGCGCGCCGCTGGTTGAGCAGCCGCAGCAGGCAACCTTCGCCGTCGCCAGTGACAGCATCAGCGCCGAACAGCTCAACGTGCTCTCCGCCGGTACCGTCGTCGCCCCGGAGACCGGCGTTACGCTGATTGTTCAGCTCGCCAGCCTCAGCGGCGGCCGGATGCTGCGCCTGACCGGCGCCGGGATCGCCGAGGAGCGGATGATCGCCCCGCAGCTGCCGGAATGTATTATTGCAGAGTTAACCGAGCGCCCGCATCCGTTCCCGCTGGGTATCGATCTGATTCTCACCTGCGGCGAACGCCTGCTGGCGATTCCGCGCACCACTCACGTCGAGGTCTGCTAATGTACGTAGCCGTCAAAGGCGGCGAGAAGGCGATCGTCGCCGCTCACGCCCTACAGGAACAGCAACGCCGAGGCGATGGACGGCTTCCTGAAATCAGCGTTGACCAGATTAGCCAACAGCTCAATCTGGCGGTGGATCGGGTCATGACCGAAGGCGGTATCGCCGACCGGGAGCTGGCGGCGCTGGCGCTGAAGCAGGCCAGCGGCGATAGCGTCGAAGCGATTTTTCTGCTGCGCGCTTACCGCACCACGCTGCAAAGACTGGCGGTCAGCGAGCCTGTCGACACCGCCGCTATGCGCCTTGAGCGCCGGATCTCGGCGGTCTATAAAGATATCCCCGGCGGCCAGATGCTCGGCCCGACCTACGATTACACCCACCGTCTGCTCGATTTTACCCTACTGGCCAACGGCGAAACGCCGCCGCTGGCGACCGATAGCGCGCCGCAGGAAGCCACGCCGCACGTTTTTAATCTGCTCGTCCAGCAGGGACTGGCGAAGGCGGAGCAGGATACTGACGCGCAGCCCGACGACATCACCCGCCATCCGCCGGTTTATCCCTGTTCGCGCTCGTCGCGCCTGCAGCAACTGGTGCGCGGCGACGAGGGCTACCTGCTGGCGCTGGCCTACTCCACCCAGCGCGGCTACGGGCGCAACCATCCGTTTGCCGGGGAAATTCGCAGCGGCTACGTCGCGGTGGAGATCGTCCCGGAAGAGCTGGGCTTCACCGTCACTATTGGCGAACTGTTGATGACCGAATGCGAAATGGTCAACGGCTTTGTCGACCCTCAGGATGAACCGCCGCACTTCACCCGCGGCTACGGCCTGACGTTTGGCATGAGCGAGCGCAAAGCGATGGCGATGGCGCTGGTTGACCGCGCGCTCCAGGCGCCGGAGTACGGCGAAGAGGCGGCGGGTCCGGCCCAGGACGAAGAGTTTGTGCTGGCTCATGCCGATAACGTCGAGGCGGCCGGTTTCGTTTCGCACTTAAAACTTCCCCACTATGTCGATTTCCAGGCCGAACTGGCGCTACTTAAACGCCTGCAACGGGAGAATCAACGTGGCTAACGCACTGACCGGCTACAACTTTGCCTACCTCGACGAGCAAACCAAACGCATGATCCGCCGCGCCATCCTGAAAGCGGTGGCCATCCCCGGCTACCAGGTACCCTTCGGCGGTCGCGAGATGCCGATGCCCTACGGCTGGGGAACCGGCGGTATTCAGCTTACTGCCAGCATTATCGGCGAAAATGATGTGCTGAAGGTGATCGATCAGGGCGCCGACGACACCACCAACGCGGTATCGATTCGTCAGTTTTTCAAACGCGTAACCGGCGTCGCAACCACCGAACGTACCGAGGACGCCACGCTGATCCAGACCCGCCACCGGATCCCGGAAACGCCGCTAACCGAAGATCAGATCCTCATCTTCCAGGTGCCGATCCCGGAACCGCTGCGCTTTATCGAGCCGCGCGAAACCGAAACCCGCACCATGCATGCGCTGGAGGAGTACGGCGTAATGCAGGTGAAGCTGTACGAAGATATCGCCCGCTTCGGCCATATCGCCACCACCTACGCCTACCCGGTGAAGGTCAACGGCCGCTACGTCATGGACCCATCGCCGATTCCGAAATTTGATAATCCGAAGATGCATATGATGCCTGCGCTACAGCTGTTCGGCGCCGGGCGCGAAAAACGCATCTATGCGGTGCCGCCTTATACCCCGGTGGAGAGCCTCGATTTCGACGATCATCCGTTTACCGTTCAGGAGTGGGATGAACCCTGTGCGATCTGCGGCTCACGCCACAGCTATCTTGATGAAGTGGTGCTCGACGACAGCGGCAAGCGGATGTTTGTCTGCTCCGATACCGACTATTGCCGCCAACAGTGCGAGGAGCAGAAAAAATGAGCTATCCGTTACTGGCGGTGAATAACCTGACCCACCTCTATGCGCCGGGTAAAGGCTTCAGCGACGTATCGTTCGAGCTGTGGCCGGGAGAAGTGCTGGGTATCGTTGGCGAGTCCGGCTCCGGTAAAACCACCCTTCTACAGGCGATTTCCGCCCGCCTGACGCCGCAGCAGGGTGAAGTGCGGTACCAGAATCGTTCGCTGTACGCGATGAGCGAAGCGGATCGCCGTCGCCTGCTGCGCACCGAGTGGGGCGTGGTGCATCAGCATCCGATGGACGGGCTGCGTCGCCAGGTGTCGGCCGGCGGCAATATCGGCGAGCGCCTGATGGCGATCGGCGCCCGTCACTACGGCCACATTCGCACCACCGCCGGGCAGTGGTTACAGGAGGTGGAGATCCCGCCTTCGCGCATTGACGACCTGCCCACCACCTTTTCCGGCGGCATGCAGCAGCGTCTGCAAATCGCCCGCAATCTGGTGACGCAGCCGAAGCTGGTGTTTATGGATGAACCTACCGGCGGGCTGGACGTGTCGGTGCAGGCGCGCCTGCTCGATCTGCTGCGCGGCCTGGTCGTGGAGCTCAATCTGGCGGTAGTCATTGTGACCCACGACCTCGGCGTTGCCCGCCTGCTGGCTAACCGTCTGCTGGTGATGAAACAGGGGCAGGTGGTGGAAAGCGGCTTAACCGACCGGGTGCTCGACGATCCCCATCATCCTTACACCCAGCTGCTGGTGTCGTCGGTATTGCAGAACTGAGCGTATGTCCACTCCCGGCGGCGCTGCGCTGACCGTGCTACGGGTGACGGACCGTCTGCGAGCCGGTAGCACGGACAGGCGCAACGCGCCGTCTCCGGCGATCCCCGGTCGCGCTTCGTGAATTAATGCATCAGGTAGCCCGGATAAGGCGTTCGCGCCGCGATCCGGGGAAATTCAGGCACGATGAGGCTAAAAATGAACGCCATTCGCGTGGAAAACATCCATAAAACCTTTGTTCTGCACCAGCAGAACGGCGTGCGTCTGCCGGTACTCGCCGACGCCTCGCTGAGCGTAAACGTCGGCGAATGCGTGGTGCTGCACGGCCACTCCGGCAGCGGAAAATCGACCCTGCTGCGTTCGCTGTACGCCAACTATCTCCCCGATAGCGGCCACATCTATATCCGCCACGGCGATGAATGGGTGGATCTGGTCACCGCCACGCCGCGCAAAGTCCTGGAAGTGCGTAAAACCACCATCGGCTGGGTTAGCCAGTTTCTGCGAGTGATCCCGCGCATCTCCGCCCTCGACGTCGTCATGCAGCCGCTGCTCGAGCTGGGCATCCCGCGCGAAGAGAGCGCCGGTAAAGCCGCCCGCCTGCTGACGCGCCTGAACGTACCCGAACGTCTGTGGCACCTCGCCCCCTCGACCTTTTCCGGCGGCGAACAGCAGCGGGTCAATATCGCCCGCGGCTTCGCGGTGGACTACCCGATCTTGCTTCTCGACGAACCCACCGCCTCGCTGGACGACAAAAACCGCGCCGCCGTGGTGGAACTGATCCAGGAAGCCAAAGCCCGCGGCGCGTCGATCGTCGGCATTTTCCACGACGAGGCCACGCGTAAACAGGTCGCCGACCGCCTGCACCCCATGGGGATTTCAGCATGATTATCAACAACGTAAAGCTGGTCCTCGAAGACGAGGTGGTTAACGGTTCGCTGGAGGTGCGGGACGGCAGAATTTCAGCCTTTGCCGAAAGCCAGAGCCGGCTGGCGGAGGCCATTGACGGCGACGGCGGCTGGCTGCTGCCGGGGCTTATCGAGCTCCATACCGACAACCTGGACAAGTTTTTCACCCCGCGACCGAAGGTGGACTGGCCCGCCCACTCGGCGATGAGCAGCCACGACGCGCTGATGGTCGCCAGCGGCATCACCACCGTGCTGGATGCCGTGGCTATTGGCGATGTCCGCGACGGCGGCGATCGTCTGGAGAACCTGGAAAAGATGATCAACGCCGTGGAGGAGACGCAAAAGCGAGGCCTCAACCGCGCCGAACACCGGCTGCATCTGCGCTGCGAACTGCCGCATCACACCACTCTGCCGCTGTTCGAGAAGCTGGTTGGCCGCGAACCGGTGAGCATGGTCTCCCTGATGGATCACTCCCCTGGCCAGCGCCAGTACGCCGACCGCAGCAAATACCGCGACTACTACCAGGGCAAATACCATCTGACCAACGAACAGATGGACGCCTTCGAAGAGGAGCAGATGGCGCTGGCGGCTGCCTGGTCACAGCCCAACCGGCAGCGCATCGCCGCGATCTGCCGCGAGCGGAATATCGCGCTGGCCAGCCACGATGACGCTACCTGCGAACATGTGCTCGAGTCACGCCAGCTTGGCAGCGTTATCGCCGAATTTCCCACCACTATCGCCGCAGCGCAGGCCTCGCGCCAGCATGGGATGAGCGTCCTGATGGGCGCACCGAATATCGTGCGCGGCGGCTCGCACTCCGGGAACGTCGCCGCCCATCATCTGGCGGCCAGCGGACTGCTGGATATTCTCTCCTCCGACTATTATCCCGCCAGCCTGCTGGATGCCGCTTTCCGCATCGCTGACGACGAGGGCAACGCTTTTACCCTCGCGCAGGCTATTCGTCTGGTAAGTCAAAACCCGGCGCAGGCGCTGGGGCTGCACGACCGCGGGGCGATTGCCGAAGGTAAGCGGGCGGACCTGGTGCTGGCGCGCCGTCACGGCGAGCATATCCATATCGATCACGTCTGGCGGCAAGGTAAGAGGGTCTTCTGATGGCAGGAAAACTGATTTGGCTGGTCGGTGCCTCCGGCTCCGGTAAAGACAGCCTGCTGGCGGCGCTGCGCCAGCGTGAGCATCCGCAGCTGCTGGTAGCGCACCGCTACATTACTCGTTCGCCCAATGCGGGCGGTGAAAACCATATCGCCCTCAGCGAGCGAGAGTTTTTTACCCGCGCCGAGCAGCATCTGTTTGCCCTCAGCTGGCATGCAAACCACCATTACTACGGTATTGGCATCGAGATTGACCTGTGGCTGCACGCCGGGTTCGACGTGGTCGCTAACGGTTCACGCGCGCACCTTGCGCAAGCGCAGGCGCGCTATGCTGACGCCCTCCTGCCTATCTGTTTGCAGGTTTCACCGGAGGTGCTCAGACAACGCCTGGCGCGGCGCGGGCGGGAGAACGAAACAGAAATCGCCCAGCGCATGGCGCGCGCGGCGCGCTATACGCCGAGCGCGTGTCTCACGCTAAATAACGATGGTCGCCTTAGCCAGTCGGTGGACGCTCTGGTTTCGCTGATTCGCATTCACGGCAACCGACGCGAACGGCAGCCAGCCTGACGCGCGAGGAGAAAGCATGAGCCTGAGTATCCGCTTAACCGGCACCGGCGGCGCGCAGCTGGTGCCGGTTTTTGGCTGCGATTGCCCCGCCTGTCGCCGCGCCCGCGCCGACGAAGCACATCGTCGTCGCCCCTGTAGCGCGATAGTTAAATTCAATAGCGCGGTGACGCTGCTCGATGCCGGGCTGCCGGATCTGATGACGCAGTGGCCCGCCGGCAGCTTTCAGCAGTTTCTGCTCACCCATTATCATATGGATCACGTACAGGGGCTGTTCCCCTTGCGCTGGGGCGTGGGCGAATCCATTGCGGTATACGGCCCCCCGGATGATCAGGGCTGCGATGACCTGTTTAAGCATCCGGGCCTGCTGGATTTCAGCCACACCGTCGAACCATTTGTGCGGTTTGAACTTCAGGGATTGCGCGTCACGCCGCTGCCGTTGAATCACTCAAGGCTCACGTTTGGCTATCTGCTGGAGTCGGCCCATAGCCGGGTCGCCTGGCTCTCCGATACCGCCGCGCTGCCGGAAAAAACGCTGAAGTTCCTGCTGAATAATCAGCCGCAGCTTATCATCATCGACTGTAGCCACGAGCCGCGCCCGCAGCCGCCGCGCAACCACTGCGACCTGAACACCGTGCAGGCCATTAACCAGGTCATCGGCTGCCCGCGAGTGATCCTCACTCATATTAGCCACCGCTTCGACGCGTGGATGATGGAGCACTCTCTGCCGGCGGGGTTTGAAGCGGGATTTGACGGCATGGAGATTATGCTGCCTTAACCAAACTTCATTGTCCCTTCACTTAACCTCACTATCTTCCCTGCGGACTTAACCATCTGAAGGGATTCACATGACCACAACACGACACACGCTTCGCCATGCCTGCTGGTATGCATTCATTGGCCCCTATATTGGCCTGCTGTGGGCCATCGTCGCCATCGTCATACAGTCGCGCCGTTCGGTGGGTAGTTTCTTTGAATTTGTCTTTTCTGAACTGCCGTATTTTCTCATCGTCCCCTGGGCTGCTGGCGCCATCCCGGCGCTACTGACCGGGATCGCCGTCGCTTTTTTGCCCACGGGCATTCATGCGATTCATTACCGGCGTATCCTCGCCAGCGCGACCATTGGCCTGGCCATATGCGCGGCAATACCGCTAACCGGCGTGCTGCTTTTCTCCGATACCGATCTGACAACCTTTATTCTGCGTGGTCATGGGTTCCGGGTAATCGCAGGTTCTGGACTGTTCTCCGGACTGATTATGGGATGGCTGATAGCCTATCTGCCGGGCAGGGAGCAGAGAAAAACGCCAAATGAATAAGTTCCTGCATCATATCGGCTGGTTTGCGGGGCTCGGGCCGATGATTCCCAGGCTTCCGCCGCGGATCGCGGCACATCGGTAACCCTTATCCAGACGGCCCGGATCCTCCGACGACCGCACACCAGCAGCCCCTGCCCCGGTATTCAACACGCGTGAAAACGCTGGATAAAGAGCCCCTGGCAGCGTTAACATAGCGGCGCTTTCCTCTCCGTATTATCGCGGCTGCTGAACCCGATTAATCTGAGAGAGAAAAGACCATGGAAACAACCCGTAGCCGGGACTGGCGCATGGCGCAAAAGCAGCGCAATAAGTCTCGCGATGTTCACACCGCCCTTTTACGTTTTCGTCGCGAGAAAAACTGGAAGCATCTCTATTTGCGTTCAGAAAAATTGCTACGCGCCGCGCAGCTGGGAATGGAATATCCCCGTAAAACTCGTCGCCAGCTGGCGCATCAGGGAATGGAAGAGCTGTTATCGAATTGATCAACGTGCTGTTTGTTTGTAGCCGCAATCAATGGCGAAGCCCGACGGCGGAACAGGTGTTCCGCCGTTATCCTGGCATGAACGTGCGCTCTGCGGGCACGAGCCGGAACGCCAGAAAAACCCTTACTCCTGAACTGATTAACTGGGCGGATATTATCTGCGTGATGGAGCAGAAACATAAAAATCGACTGGTCGCTGAATATCGTCGCCTGGTCGAAAATAAACCGCTTTACGTGCTGGATATCCCCGACGACTACCGCTATATGGACCCCGAACTTGTCGCCCTGCTGAAAGAGCTGGTCCCCGCCCTGCCCGAACTGAGCTAATTTTCTATCACCGTTTTACCCTGACTTCATCCTCGCTTCACAGTAGTGAAATACCTTTCCCGACGGACAAAAAAACAGGGAAGGAAACGATCGTGACAGGACGAATGATTCATCATGCAGGCTGGTTCGTGGCCCTTGGGCCGTTAATACCGCTACCGCTCATTCTCTTTTTACCCAGGGTCATCTCAGTTGATGAGCTCCTCAATCATCTTCCGGAAGTATTATCCCTCACCTGGGGTATTGGCTTTTTACCCGCATTCTTAACCGGCATTTTCATGGCTATCCTGACGGGCCACGCTGATTGCGCCTGGTACTATCGAATGCTGGCAGGCGGGATTGCCGGGCCTCTGATAACGGCCATTTGCTGCGGCATCATCGGCGCTTTTATTCCGATGTTTTTCTATTTAATCCCGCTGTTGCTTATCTCGGCGCTGCCGTCCGGCATCGTTATGGGACTGCTGATTCCCTGGCTCCCGCCGCGGATCGCCCGGCATCAGTAATCATCATCCAGACGACGCCAGTCGTTTTCTAACTGTCGCCGATCGCTGTCCAGCTGGCGCTGACGCTCGTCAAGCTGGCGGCGGCGATCTTCAAGCTGTCGTCGTCTGTCTTCATACTGCCGCTGGCGATCGGCGCTTTGCTGACGGCTGCCCTGATAGCGCCCATCATCATAGTCATCGTCGTCGGAACGGCTATCGCCCGGGTGGTAAGCATCGTTAATAGCCTGCTGAATATTGCCGATAGCGTCGTCGATCACATCGGCGTGCGCCAGCTGGCCGGCGAGGGATAGGGTGCAAAAAAGCAAAGCGGTAGTATAACGTTTCATAAAGCCAGTCTCATCGGTGGGCTGGCTTTACGTTAATCAAGCGCTACCGCGGCGAGTAGCGGAGGAATCTCAAATCCGCTGCTGCTCAATCGTGCCGATCGCGTCTACCCGCCCCTGGTGGCGCCCGCCCTCGAATTCGGCATCCAGCCAGGCATCGACGATCATTTTTGCCAGTTCAAGGCCGATCACCCGCGCGCCAAAGGCCAGAATATTGGTGTTATTATGCTGCCGTGAAAGCTGCGCCGAGTAGGGCTCGCTGCACACCACCGCCCGAATACCGGGATGCTTATTGGCAGCGATAGAGATGCCGACGCCGGTGCCGCAGATCAGGATCCCGCCGTCGACCTCACCAGCGGCAACGGACTCAGCGACGGCGCTGGCATAGCGCGGATAATCGGTACGTTCCGTAGACCATGCGCCTTTATCCACGACGTCAATCCCGCGCTGGCGCAGATGCGCAACGATATCGTCTTTCAGGATAAAACCGACATGATCGCAGCCAAATGCAATCCTTTTCATACTTAGCCTCGCCTGTTGTTAACTTTACAAGGATGGTTGGCGTTGTGATTTAAACGCCTAAAAATGCCCCTGGAAACGCTGAAAATAGCATCATCCGGCTCCTTTCTACACGCTGATATTTTACAAATCAAGTCGAAAACGTTATTTAACGCCATATGCACTTTTCAGAAAAAGAACCATATAAATCACACAATAGTATGATTTATAATGAATTTATTGCATGTAAAAGTAAAAATGAATTTTAGCAAAACTTCACAATAAATATAACTTTATAAAAAAATAAATTTTGTGAAGTTGGCGGTATCTTTTTTGTTTTGCCTGTGGTGATATAGTGTCGTCTTCATTTTATGGACAAAGAGAAAGCGATGAGTCAGTCAGAATCCAGTTCGCTCCCTAACGGTATCGGCCTTGCCCCCTGGCTTCGCATGAAGCAGGAAGGCATGACCGAAAACGAGAGCCGTATCGTCGAATGGTTGCTTACCCCCGGCAATCTCAGCGATGCGCCGGCCATTAAAGACGTCGCGGAAGCGCTGTCGGTATCAGAAGCCATGATCGTTAAGGTTTCTAAGCTGCTCGGGTTTAGCGGTTTTCGTAACCTTCGCAGCGCGCTGGAGGCCTACTTTTCGCAATCTGAGCAGGTGCTACCGACCGAGCTCTCCTTTGATGAAGCGCCGCAGGATGTGGTGAACAAGGTGTTTAACATCACTCTGCGCACCATTATGGAAGGCCAGTCGATCGTTAACGTCGACGAGATTCACCGCGCGGCGCGCTTTTTCGCTCAGGCTAACCAGCGCGATCTTTACGGCGCGGGCGGCTCCAACGCCATCTGCGCCGACGTGCAGCATAAATTTTTACGTATCGGCGTGCGCTGCCAGGCCTACCCGGACGCGCATATCATGATGATGTCCGCCTCGTTGCTAAAAGAAGGCGATGTGGTGCTGGTGGTTTCACACTCCGGGCGCACCAGCGATATTAAATCCGCGGTGGAGCTGGCTAAAAAGAACGGGGCAAAAATTATTTGCATCACCCACAGCTATCATTCGCCGATTGCCAAATTAGCTGATTTTATTATTTGTTCGCCAGCACCAGAGACGCCTTTATTAGGCCGAAACGCCTCAGCGCGTATATTACAACTGACATTATTAGATGCATTCTTTGTTTCCGTTGCCCAGCTTAATATTGAACAAGCGAATTTAAACATGCAAAAAACCGGCGCAATTGTTAATTTCTTTTCTCCAGGCGCGCTGAAGTAAATAAAAAGCCGATCCCACATCAGTGGGATCAATAAAATTGTATCTTACACCGAGAGTATTGATATGAATAAATATCTGAAACTTTTCAGCGGCGCGGCTATGGGCGTAATGTTATCCACCAGCGCCTTTGCCGCCGCCGATTATGCCGTGGTCTTAAAAACCTTATCCAATCCATTCTGGGTGGATATGAAAAAGGGTATTGAAGACGAAGCCAAAACCCTGGGCGTGAGCGTCGATATTTTTGCCTCACCTTCTGAAGGGGATTTTCAGTCGCAGCTGCAGCTGTTTGAAGACCTGAGCAATAAAAACTACAAAGGTATCGCCTTTGCGCCCCTCTCATCGGTAAACCTGGTGATGCCGGTGGCTAAAGCCTGGAAAAAGGGCATCTATCTGGTCAACCTCGATGAAAAAATCGATATGGATAACCTGAAGAAAGCCGGCGGCAACGTAGAAGGTTTTGTCACCACCGATAACGTGGCGGTCGGGGCGAAAGGCGCAGAGTTTATCATCGACAAACTGGGTGCTGAAGGCGGCGAAGTCGCTATTATCGAAGGCAAAGCCGGTAACGCGTCCGGTGAGGCCCGCCGCAATGGCGCCACCGAAGCCTTCAAAAAAGCGAGTCAAATCAAGCTGGTTGCCAGTCAGCCTGCCGACTGGGACCGCATCAAGGCGCTGGACGTCGCCACCAACGTGCTGCAGCGTAACCCGAACGTTAAAGCGATCTACTGCGCCAACGACACCATGGCAATGGGCGTCGCCCAGGCCGTCGCTAATGCCGGCAAAACCGGCAAGGTACTGGTAGTCGGTACCGACGGCATTCCTGAAGCGCGCAAAATGGTCGAAGCCGGACAGATGACCGCCACAGTCGCCCAGAACCCGGCGGATATTGGCGCTACGGGTCTTAAGCTGATGGTCGATGCTGAGAAGAGCGGCAAAGTCATCCCTCTGGATAAAGCCCCGCAGTTTAAGCTGGTGGACTCCATTCTGGTGACGAAATAAGACTGACCTTGTACTGACGGTTGCCCTCACCCCGACCCTCTCCCGCACGGAGAGGGTGAAAATATAAGGAAAATCTATGCTCACGCCATATATTTCAATGGCGGGGATCGGCAAATCCTTTGGCCCGGTTCACGCATTAAAATCGGTTGATTTAACTATTTACCCCCATGAAATACATGCGTTATTAGGGGAAAATGGTGCCGGTAAATCAACGCTGATGAAAGTTCTGTCGGGAATACATGAACCGACCAAAGGCACCATTACGATTAATAACGTTAACTACGACAAGCTTGATCATAAATTAGCGGCCCAGCTCGGCATTGGAATTATTTATCAGGAGCTCAGCGTCATTGATGAATTAACGGTGCTGGAGAATTTATATATTGGCCGCCATCTGACGAAAAAAGTCTGTGGCGTCAACGTGATCGACTGGAAAGAAATGCGCGTGCGGGCGGCGATGATGCTGCTGCGCGTCGGGCTAAAGATCGACTTAGACGAAAAGGTGGCAAACCTCTCCATCAGCCACAAGCAGATGCTGGAAATCGCCAAGACGCTGATGCTTGATGCCAAAGTTCTGATCATGGATGAACCGACCTCCTCGCTGACCAATAAAGAGGTGGACTATCTGTTTCTGATCATGAATCAGCTGCGGAAAGAGGGCACCGCCATTGTCTATATCTCGCACAAGCTGGCGGAAATACGCCGCATCTGCGACCGCTACACGGTCATGAAAGACGGCAGCAGCGTCTGCAGCGGGATGGTCAGCGAAGTGAATAACGATGACATCGTTCGTCTGATGGTTGGCCGCGAACTGCAAAACCGCTTCAACGCCATGAAAGAGAGCACCGGCAATATCGCCCGCGAGACGGTGTTCGAAGTGAAAAACGTCACCAGCCATGACAAGAAAAAGGTACGCGATATCTCGTTTAGCGTGAATCGCGGCGAAATTCTCGGTTTTGCCGGACTGGTCGGTTCCGGGCGCACCGAACTGATGGACTGCCTGTTTGGGGTTGATAAACGTAGCAGCGGTGAGATTTACCTCAATGGCAAAGCGATCTCCCCCCGCTCGCCGCTGGACGCTTTAAAGAAAGGCATGGGCTACATCACCGAAAGCCGCCGGGAAAACGGCTTTTTCCCCAATTTTTCTATCGCTCAGAATATGGCAGTCAGCCAGAGCCTGAAGCGCGGCGGCTACAAAGGGGCCATGGGGCTGTTCCGCGAAGGCGACGAACGCAAAACGGCGGAAGAGCAGCGCAAGCTGCTGGCGCTGAAGTGCCATTCGGTCGATCAGAACATTACCGAGCTATCCGGCGGTAACCAGCAGAAGGTGCTGATATCGAAATGGCTATGCTGCAGCCCCGAAGTGATCATTTTTGACGAGCCGACGCGCGGTATCGACGTGGGCGCAAAAGCCGAAATTTATAAAGTGATGCGCCAGCTGGCCGATGACGGAAAAGTCATCCTGATGGTGTCATCCGAACTACCTGAAATTATCGCCGTCTGCGACCGCATTGCCGTGTTCTGCGAAGGGCGACTGACGCAAATCCTGACCAATCGCGACGATATGAGCGAAGAGGAGATTATGGCATGGGCACTACCACAAGAGTAAAAGGCGATATGGACGAGAAAAAACCGTTTAACTTCGCGCTGTTCTGGGATAAATACGGCACCTTTTTTATCCTCGCTATCATCGTCGCCATCTTCGGCACCCTTTCGTCGGAGTACTTCCTGACGACCAACAACATTACGCAGATCTTTGTCCAGAGTTCGGTCACCGTGCTGATCGGCATGGGCGAGTTCTTCGCGATCCTCGTCGCCGGGATCGACCTGTCGGTCGGGGCGATCCTCGCGCTCTCCGGGATGGTCACCGCCAAGCTGATGCTGGCGGGCGTTGACCCGTTCCTTGCGGCGCTGATCGGCGGCGTGCTGGTCGGCGGCGCGCTGGGCGCCATCAACGGCTGTCTGGTCAACTGGACCGGGCTGCATCCGTTCATTATTACCCTCGGCACCAACGCCATCTTCCGCGGTATCACGCTGGTTATCTCTGATGCCAACTCGGTGTACGGCTTTTCATTTGATTTCGTTAACTTCTTTGCCGCCACGCCGCTGGGCATCCCGGTACCGGTGATCTTCTCGCTGATTGTGGCGCTGATCCTGTGGTTCCTGACCACCCGTATGCGCGTCGGCCGCAATATCTACGCGCTGGGCGGCAACAAAAACTCCGCTTTCTACTCCGGTATCGACGTCAAGTTTCACATGCTGCTGGTGTTCATCATTTCCGGTATTTGCGCCGGACTGGCGGGCGTGGTCTCCACCGCGCGTCTCGGCGCAGCAGAGCCGCTGGCCGGTATGGGTTTTGAAACCTACGCCATCGCCAGCGCCATCATCGGCGGTACCAGCTTCTTCGGCGGCAAAGGACGCATCTTCTCGGTGGTCATCGGCGGCCTGATTATCGGCACCATCAATAACGGACTGAACATTCTGCAAGTACAAACCTACTACCAGCTGGTGGTAATGGGCGGATTAATCATCGCGGCTGTCGCCCTCGACCGTCTTATCAGTAAGTAAGGAATTTATCATGAAAATTGCTCCCTCTTTAATGTGTATGGATCTGCTGAAATTTAAAGAACAGATCGAGTTTATCGACCAGCATGCAGACTATTTTCACATCGATATCATGGACGGTCATTTTGTGCCGAACCTGACCCTTTCGCCGTTTTTCGTCGGCCAGGTCAAAAAGCTGGCCAGCAAACCGCTGGATTGCCATCTGATGGTCACTCGCCCGCAGGATTACATTAGCCAGCTGGCGCAGGCGGGGGCGGATTTTATCACCCTGCATCCGGAAACCATCAACGGCCAGGCCTTCCGCCTGATCGAAGAAATTCGACGCCACGGCATGAAAGTCGGGCTGATCCTTAACCCGGAAACCCCGGTTGAGACCATGAAGTACTACATTCATAAAGCCGACAAAATCACGGTAATGACCGTCGATCCGGGCTTTGCCGGACAGCCATTTATCCCGGAAATGCTGGAGAAAATCGCTGAACTTAAAGCCTGGCGCGAGCGCGAAGGGCTGAACTACGAGATCGAAATCGATGGCTCCTGCAATAAAGCCACCTATGAAAAACTGATGGCGGCGGGCGCGGACGTCTTTATCGTCGGCACTTCGGGCCTCTTTAATCACGCCGAGAAGATTGAAGAGGCGTGGCAGATCATGGTCGAGCAAATTCTGGCGGCAAAAAACGAGGTACAGCCTCATGCAAAAACAGCGTAACGTCGTCGCGGGCGTGGATATGGGAGCGACTCATATCCGTTTTTGCCTGCAAACGGCGCAGGGCGAAGCGCTGCACTGCGAAAAGCTGCGTACCGCGGAGGTGATTAACGCCGACGGCCTGGTTAACGGCATTAAAAACCTGCTACAGCAGCAGCTAAACCAACATGATGCCCGCTGCTGCGGGCTGGTGATGGGGTTTCCGGCGCTGGTGGCAAAAGACAAGCGGACGATTATCTCCACCCCCAACCTGCCTCTGGCCGCTGACGATCTGTATAACCTGGCGGACCGGCTGGAAGCGGCGCTGGGCTGCCCGGTGGAGTTTTCCCGCGATGTGAATCTGCAGCTCTCTTTTGATGTGCAGCAGAACGGCCTGCAGGAGCAGGAGGTGCTGGCGGCCTATCTTGGCACCGGTATGGGCTTCGCGGTCTGGCTAAACGGCGGGCCGTGGACCGGCGCCCACGGCGTGGCGGGCGAGCTGGGGCATATCCCCCAGGGCGATGACGCCCTCACCTGCGCCTGCGGCAACCCCGCCTGTCTGGAAACCGTCTGCTCCGGCATTGCGCTAAAGCGCTGGTATGAACAGCAGCCGCGCGCGTACGAACTGGGCGAGCTGTTCGTTCATGCCGCACAGGAGCCGTTTGTGCAGCAGTTGCTGAATCATGCCGCCCGCGCCATCGCCACCAGTATTAACCTGTTCGACCCCGATGCGGTGATCCTCGGCGGCGGAGTAATGGATATGCCCGCTTTCCCGCGCGACGCCCTAATCACCAGGGTTAAAACCTACGTTCGCCGTCCGCTACCGTATCAGGCCGTACGCTTTATCGCCGCTTCCTCCTCGGCGTTTAACGGCGCCCGGGGCGCGGCGGCGCTGGCGAGAAGCCGTTATTTGACCTAGCCCAATAAGCGCAGCACCGCTTTCAAGCCTGCCCGCTATCCTCCCCGGAAGCGGAGCTGCGCCCCTCCCGGGCTATCCATCATCGTCTGTCCGAGCGCGTCACCTGCTCCCGCGTCGACACGTCAAAACTGACGATAGCCTGTTTTTCGTCAGCATTTCGCCCAAAAAAACAACGTATCATCAGGCGATACCCACAATGAAAACATGGCATAGAAGATGCATAGTGACGGCGCGATAGCGCGTATGCGCCAATTGATTAACTGGAGCAAGACCGATGAAAAAAGTCGTCACGGTTTGTCCGTATTGCGCATCAGGTTGCAAAATCAACCTGGTGGTCGATAACGGCAAAATCGTTCGGGCGGAAGCGGCACAGGGGAAAACCAACCAGGGAACCCTGTGTCTGAAAGGCTATTACGGCTGGGACTTCATTAACGATACCCAGATCCTTACCCCGCGCCTGAAAACCCCTATGATCCGTCGCCAGCGCGGCGGCAAGCTGGAATCCGTCTCCTGGGATGAGGCGCTCGATTACGTCGCCACTCGCCTCAGCGCTATTAAAGAGAAATATGGCCCGGACGCGATTCAGACTACCGGCTCGTCCCGCGGAACGGGTAACGAAACCAACTATGTGATGCAAAAATTCGCGCGCGCCGTTATTGGTACCAATAACGTCGACTGCTGCGCTCGCGTCTGACACGGCCCATCGGTTGCAGGTCTGCACCAATCGGTCGGTAACGGCGCTATGAGTAATGCCATCACCGAGATCGACAATACCGATCTCGTGTTTATCTTCGGGTATAACCCGGCAGATTCACACCCTATTGTGGCGAATCACGTGATTAACGCCAAACGCAACGGGGCAAAAATCATCGTCTGCGATCCGCGTAAAATTGAAACCGCGCGCATTGCCGATATGCACATTGCGCTGAAGAACGGCTCGAATATCGCGCTGCTCAACGCTATCGGGCACGTGATTATCGAAGAAGACCTCTACGATAAATCCTTCGTCGCCAGCCGTTCTGAGGGCTTCGAAGAGTATCGCAAAATCGTCGAAGGCTACACGCCAGAGTCGGTGGAAGAGATCACCGGCGTGAGCGCCCAGGAGATCCGCGCCTGCGCCCGTATGTATGCCAGCGCGAAATCCGCCGCGATCCTGTGGGGCATGGGCGTGACCCAGTTCTACCAGGGCGTGGAAACCGTACGTTCGCTGACCAGCCTGGCGATCCTCACCGGCAACCTCGGCAAGCCGAGCGTCGGCGTCAACCCGGTGCGCGGCCAGAACAACGTTCAGGGCGCCTGCGACATGGGCGCGCTGCCGGATACCTATCCGGGCTATCAATACGTTAAGTTCCCGGAGAACCGCGAGAAGTTCGCCAAAGCCTGGGGCGTCGATAGCCTGCCGGCGCACACCGGCTACCGCATCAGCGAGCTGCCGCACCGCGCGGCGCATGGCGAAGTGCGGGCGGCGTATATTATGGGGGAAGATCCGCTCCAGACCGACGCCGAGCTGTCCGCAGTGCGTAAGGCATTCGACGATCTGGAACTGGTTATCGTCCAGGATATTTTCATGACCAAAACCGCCTCAGCGGCCGACGTTATCCTGCCGTCCACCTCGTGGGGCGAGCACGAAGGCGTCTATACCGCAGCGGACCGCGGCTTCCAGCGCTTCTTTAAAGCGGTAGAGCCGAAATGGGACCTGAAAACCGACTGGCAGATTATCAGCGAAATCGCTACCCGGATGGGCTACAAGATGCACTACAACAACACCCAGGAGATCTGGGACGAGTTGCGGCATCTGTGTCCGGATTTCTACGGCGCCACCTACGAGAAAATGGGCGAGCTAGGCTACGTCATGTGGCCGTGCCGCGATGAGTCCGACGCCGATCAGGGGACCTCTTATTTGTTTAAAGAGAAGTTCGATACCCCGAACGGTCTGGCGCAGTTCTTCACCTGCGACTGGGTCGCGCCGATTGACAAACTCACCGAAGAGTACCCGATGGTGCTGTCGACGGTGCGCGAAGTCGGCCACTACTCGTGCCGTTCGATGACCGGTAACTGTGCGGCGCTGGCCGCGCTGGCGGATGAACCTGGCTATGCGCAAATCAACACCGCCGATGCCGAACGTTTGGGCATTGAGGATGAGGCGCTGGTGTGGGTGAACTCGCGTAAGGGCCGTATTATCACCCGCGCGCAGGTCAGCGATCGTCCGAATAAAGGGGCGGTCTATATGACCTACCAGTGGTGGATTGGCGCCTGTAACGAGCTGGTTTCCGAGAACCTGAGCCCGATAACCAAAACGCCGGAGTACAAGTACTGCGCCGTCAACGTTGAGCCGATTGCCGACCAGCGTGCCGCTGAGCAGTACGTCATTGATGAGTACAACAAGCTGAAAGCCCGCCTGCGCGAAAGCGCGCTGGGTTAATCGGACCGCCTCCCCGGAGGCGGTGCTTCGCACCTGGCCGGGCTACCGGACCGCAGAAGACTGTGAATCAATCCCCCCGGATGGCGGCTAACACCTTATCCGGGCTAACGGACCGCAGACGACTGTGAATCTGTAGCCCGGGCAAGGCGCGTCGGCGCCGCCCCCGGGGAAACAGACGGCACGATTATTCGGATAAACCATAAGTATCCCCCACGAGTTCCCGGCGTTTTCTTCTTCTTCCCCTGCCTTTATACTGCTCGTTATGTCCTCTACCGATAATAAAAAATGAAATACCTCTATTTACTGCTGGTGATAGCAAACTTCACCTCAGGCGCCATGGAACCAGGTAGCCAGTATAGACAGCAGGCCGAAGCCGGCGATCCACGTGCACAATATTACCTGGCGGATACTTACGTCAGCTTCGGCGATTTTCCCCAGGCCGAATTCTGGGCGCAGAAAGCCGCAGACAACGGCGATGGCGACGCGCTGGCGCTGCTGGCCCAGCTCAAAATCCGCAATCCTCAGCAGGCCGACTACCACCAGGCTAAAGTGCTGGCGGAAAAGTCCGTACAAACAGGCAGCAAGGCGGGGGAAATTGTTCTCGCCCGGGTGCTGGTGAACCAGCAGGCCGGTACGCCGAACTACCCCCACGCCATCACTCTGTTACAGCACGCCGCGCAGGATCCGGAAAGCGATTCAGCCGTTGACGCTCAGATGCTGCTGGGGCTGATTTACGCCAGCGGCGTTCATCTTCCGGAAGATGATGTCAAAGCGACGCAGTACTTTAAAGAGAGCTCTGCCCTCTCCCGTACCGGCTACGCCGAATACTGGGCCGGGATGCTTTTCCTGCAGGGGGAAAAAGGCTTTATCGAACCGAACCGGCAGAAAGCGCTGCACTGGCTCAACGTTAGCTGTCAGGAGGGGTTTGATACCGGCTGTGAAGAGTTCGACAGGATAAGTAAAAGATAAGAAAAAGCCCGGCGCAGTCCATACGCCGGGCTTGTTGGAGATGTTCACCAGCCGTTCTGGCTGGAGTGTTTCGGCCGGGTCAGGCGTTAGCCGCCGACAGAAACGCGACGCTTTTCTCTCAGGCCCGGTGCGATGTCACCGGGCTTTCTGTTTTATTGCGCCGTTTTATCAAATTTGCCCAGCACTTCACGCTCATACGCCAGCGCTTTTTTGCGGTCAAATTTGTGTTCCCACTTGGCGATAACCAGCACCGCCAGCGCGTTGCCCACCACGTTCAGCGCGGTACGCGCCATATCGAGGATACGGTCAACGCCGGCGATAAACGCCAGACCTTCCAGCGGAATGCCCACGCTGCCCAGCGTCGCCAGCAGCACCACGAAGGAGACGCCCGGTACGCCGGCAATCCCTTTCGACGTCACCATCAGCGTCAGCACGAGGGTAATTTCCTGCCAGATGGACAGATCAATACCGTACAGCTGGGCGATGAAGATAGCCGCAATACTCTGATACAGCGTCGAGCCGTCGAGGTTAAAGGAGTAGCCGGTCGGCACCACGAAGCTGGTGATCGACGCTGGCGCGCCGTAGGCTTCCATCTTCTCGATAATACGCGGCAGCACGCTCTCGGAGCTGGCGGTAGAGTAGGCCAGAATCAGCTCATCCTTCAGAATGCGGATCAGGGTCCAGATGCTCAGTCCGCATACCCGCGCCACGATGCCAAGCACCACCAGCGCGAAGAACAGAATGGCGAAATAAACCAGAATCACCAGCTTCGCCAGCGGCCACAGTGAAGCGAAGCCGAAGGTCGCCACGGTCACCGAGATCAGCGCGAACACGCCCACCGGCGCGTAGCGCATCACCATATGCGTCACTTTAAACATGGTTTCAGAGATAGAGCGGAACACCGTGACCAGCGGTTCACGATGGGTAGCGGGCAGCGAGGAAAGGCCGAGACCAAATAGCACCGAGAAGAAGATGATCGGCAGCATGTCGCCCTTCGCCATCGAAGCCACGATATTGGTCGGTACCAGCGAGAGGATGGTGCCCATCAGGCCATGCGCGTGGCTCTGTACTTCTGCCGTGGTGTTTTGATATTTCGAAATATCCACCGCCGCCAGCTGCGACATATCAATGCCGCTTCCTGGCTGAAAGACGTTAGCCAGGGTAATCCCCAGCACGATGGCCACCGTGGTGATCACTTCAAAATAGATAATGGTTTTCGCGCCGATACGGCCCAGCTGCTTCGCATCGCCTACGCCGGCAATGCCGACCACCAGGGTCGAGATGACGATCGGTACGACGATCATTTTAATCAGATGGATAAAGATATCGCCCGCCGGGGTCAGCAGGTTCGAGATTAACCAGTCACGGCTTTCGGCGTGGTAATGCAGGTAACTGCCCAGAAGTATGCCCAGCACCAGAGCCAGCAAAATTTGCCAGGCCAGGCTGACTTTTGTTTTTTTCTTCACTACAGACTTCCTCGATGAAAGGCGCCATTCCAGGAGGTAATGGCACCCACTGAAAGGGGTATGAATTGTGTTGCGTTGCTTTATGGGGTTATTTAACGCGCAATATCAGTATCATTTGCACGGCATGCTGCGCAAGTCTTTAAGAACAGCGGTTTACTCTGGTTTTATGCATAAACTCGCTAATATCCCCAACTTATCTTGCATAAGTATTTGTTATAAAAAATATTTAATAAATTCATTTTCTATAAATCCATTTCAGAAATTATTTCACCTCAAAGTTTCATTTGATTGATTTTCATTCAGTTCAATCAATGCGTGATCTGTCCCCCAAATAGCAAACAAAGCCGCCAAAGCCCCTACTATTAACGTTTATTTGACATATATTTAACAACCTACAGGAGAAAAAAAGCCATGAGCCAAATACATAAACACTCTATTCCCGCTAATATTGCGGAACGCTGCCTGATTAACCCGGAACAGTACGAGGCGCAGTATCAGCAGTCCGTCACCGACCCAGATGCCTTCTGGGGCGAACAGGGCAAAATTCTCGACTGGATCAAGCCCTACACGCGCGTGAAAAACACCTCATTCGCGCCGGGTAATATCTCCATCAAATGGTACGAAGACGGCACCCTTAACCTGGCCGCTAACTGTCTCGATCGCCATCTGGCGGAGCGCGGCGACCAAACGGCCATCATCTGGGAAGGCGACGACGCCAGCCAGAGCAAAAATATCACTTATCGCGAACTCCACCGCGATGTCTGCCGCTTTGCCAACGTCCTGCTCGACCTCGGCATTAAAAAGGGCGATGTCGTGGCTATCTATATGCCGATGGTGCCGGAAGCCGCGGTGGCCATGCTGGCCTGCGCCCGCATCGGCGCTATCCATTCGGTGATTTTCGGCGGCTTCTCACCGGAAGCGGTCGCCGGACGTATCATCGATTCCAACTCCCGCCTGGTGATCACCTCTGATGAAGGCCTGCGCGCCGGTCGCGCGATCCCGCTGAAGAAGAACGTCGACGACGCGCTGAAAAATCCGCACGTGAAGAGCATCGAAAACGTGGTGGTGTTTAAACGTACCGGCGGCAAAATCGACTGGCAGGAAGGCCGCGACCTGTGGTGGAGCGATCTGATTGAGAAAGCCAGCGCGGAACACCAGCCTGAAGAGATGAACGCTGAAGATCCGCTGTTTATCCTTTATACCTCCGGCTCGACCGGTAAGCCAAAGGGCGTACTGCATACTACCGGCGGTTACCTGGTCTATGCGGCCTCAACGTTTAAATACGTTTTTGACTACCATCCGGGCGACATCTACTGGTGCACCGCCGACGTCGGCTGGGTCACCGGCCACAGCTACCTCCTGTACGGTCCGCTGGCCTGCGGCGCGACGACGCTGATGTTCGAGGGCGTACCGAACTGGCCAACCCCGGCGCGCATGTGCCAGGTGGTCGACAAGCATCAGGTCAACATTCTTTATACCGCCCCCACGGCGATCCGCGCGCTGATGGCGGAAGGCGATAAGGCTATTGAAGGCACCGACCGCTCTTCCCTGCGCATTCTCGGCTCCGTCGGCGAACCAATTAACCCGGAAGCCTGGGAGTGGTACTGGAAGAAGATCGGCAACGAGAAGTGCCCGGTGATGGACACCTGGTGGCAAACCGAAACCGGCGGCTTTATGATCACCCCGCTGCCCGGCGCCATTGAGCTGAAGGCCGGTTCCGCGACGCGTCCCTTCTTCGGCGTTCAGCCGGTGCTGGTGGATAACGAAGGCACGCCGCTGGAAGGCGCCACCGAAGGTAACCTGGCGATCGCCGACTCCTGGCCGGGCCAGGCGCGTACGCTGTTTGGCGACCACGAACGCTTCGAACAGACCTACTTCTCGACTTTTAAAAATATGTACTTCAGCGGCGACGGCGCGCGCCGTGACGAAGATGGCTACTACTGGATCACCGGTCGCGTCGATGACGTGCTGAACGTTTCCGGCCACCGTCTCGGAACCGCCGAAATCGAATCGGCGCTGGTGTCGCATCCGAAAATCGCCGAAGCGGCGGTGGTCGGCATTCCGCATAACATCAAAGGCCAGGCCATTTACGCTTACGTCACTCTCAACCATGGCGAAGAACCGACGCCGGAGCTCTACGCCGAGGTGCGCAACTGGGTCCGTAAGGAGATTGGCCCGCTGGCGACGCCGGACGTGCTGCACTGGACCGATTCGTTACCGAAAACCCGTTCGGGCAAAATCATGCGCCGTATACTGCGCAAAATTGCCGCGGGCGATACCAGTAATCTCGGCGATACCTCAACGCTTGCCGATCCTGGCGTGGTGGAAAAACTGCTCGAAGAGAAGCAGGCCATCGCTATGCCATCATAAACTAACCGATCCCCTACACCCTCTCCCCACCAGGGGAGAGGATATAAATACCCACTCCCCAAGGATTTCAGGTAGCAGGAAAGCGGTAAACAGGCTGACTCCCGACAGTTAACTGCCGGGGGGATAAGTGTTGCCGACGACCGGCGCGTGGATGACAAAAGGGAACCTCTGGAGACGCTATGATGAACGATCAGATTTGTCAGCGGATAGAAAATAGTGCGCATTTTAAGGAGCTTGTTGCAGCCCGGCAAAGGTTTGCCGCCATCCTGTCACTGATTATGCTGGTGATTTATGTGGGCTTTATTCTGCTTATCGCCTTTGCCCCCGGCTGGCTGGGCACGCCGCTGCATGCGGGAACCAGCGTCACCCGGGGTATTCCGATTGGTATCGGCGTGATCGTTATCTCTTTCGTATTAACCGGAATATACGTCTGGCGGGCAAATGGTGAATTTGATCGGCTGACAAAAAGCATTCTCAGCGAGGTTAAAGCATCATGAAGAAAGTCCTGACGGCGCTCGCCGCCACGCTCCCTTTGACCGTCAATGCCGCAGATGCCCTCACCGGCGCGGTACAGCGCCAGCCGACCAACTGGCAGGCGATCATCATGTTCCTGATTTTTGTCGCCCTGACGCTGTATATCACTTACTGGGCGTCAAAACGCGTACGTTCACGCAGCGACTACTACACCGCTGGCGGCAACATTACCGGTTTCCAGAACGGTCTGGCGATTGCCGGCGACTTTATGTCGGCGGCCTCGTTTCTCGGTATTTCCGCACTGGTTTACACCTCCGGCTACGACGGGCTGATCTACTCGCTCGGTTTCCTCGTCGGCTGGCCGATTATTCTGTTCCTGATCGCCGAACGCCTGCGTAACCTCGGCCGCTACACGTTTGCCGACGTGGCCTCCTATCGTCTCAAACAGGGGCCGATTCGCACCCTTTCCGCCTGCGGTTCGCTGGTGGTAGTGGCGCTCTACCTCATCGCCCAGATGGTCGGCGCGGGTAAGCTGATTCAACTGCTGTTCGGCCTCAACTACCACGTCGCGGTAGTGCTTGTCGGCGTGCTGATGGTGCTCTACGTCCTGTTTGGCGGCATGCTCGCCACCACCTGGGTGCAGATTATTAAAGCGGTCCTGCTGCTGTTCGGCGCCAGCTTTATGGCCTTTATGGTGATGAAGCACGTCGGCTTCAGCTTCAATAATCTGTTCACCGAAGCAATGGCGGTGCACCCGAAAGGCTCGGCGATTATGAGCCCCGGCGGACTGGTAAAAGATCCGATATCGGCGCTCTCGCTCGGCCTCGGGCTGATGTTCGGCACCGCGGGTCTGCCGCATATTCTGATGCGTTTCTTCACCGTGAGCGATGCCAAAGAAGCGCGTAAGAGCGTGTTCTATGCCACCGGCTTTATGGGTTACTTCTATATTCTGACCTTTATCATCGGCTTCGGCGCCATCATGCTGGTGGGGGCGAATCCGGCGTTCAAAGACGCGGCCGGGCAGCTTATCGGCGGCAACAATATGGCGGCAGTACATCTGGCGGATGCGGTCGGCGGCAACCTGTTCCTTGGCTTTATCTCAGCGGTCGCCTTCGCCACGATTCTGGCGGTGGTTGCTGGCCTGACGCTGGCGGGCGCATCGGCGGTGTCTCACGACCTGTACGCTAACGTGTTCCGCAAAGGCGCGACCGAGCGTCAGGAACTCAAGGTGTCGAAAATTACCGTACTGATCCTCGGCGTGGTGGCGATTCTGCTGGGTATCCTGTTCGAGAATCAGAACATCGCCTTTATGGTCGGCCTGGCATTCTCCATCGCCGCCAGCTGTAACTTCCCGATTATCCTGTTGTCGATGTACTGGTCGAAGCTGACCACGCGCGGGGCGATGATTGGCGGCTGGCTGGGTCTGCTGACCGCGGTGATTTTGATGATCCTCGGCCCGACTATCTGGGTGCAGATCCTCGGTCACGAAAAGGCGATATTCCCGTATGAATATCCGGCGCTGTTCTCTATCGCCGTGGCCTTTATCGGTATCTGGTTCTTCTCTGCTACCGATAGCTCCGCGGAAGGCGCGCGCGAGCGTGAACTGTTCCGCGCCCAGTTTATTCGTTCGCAGACCGGGATCGGTATTGAGAAAGGTCAGGCGCATTAATGATTACCCCTACCCCGGCCTGACGGCTGGGGTAGGGGTGATTCTAGTTATAGGTAAATGTTATCGTTCCGCTGGCGTTGGCCGTTCCAGGCGTCACTTCAGCCCCGGTTTTGTAATAGTTAGTCGAAAAGATGAGCGAGTTCGATGCAGCAGCGCCGCCGGGATTATTCGGGTAGGTGAAGGTTGCGTAGCTGGCCTCAGCTCCGGCATTCAACGTTACACTTCTGCTGGATGTACTTAAATAAAAACTGGTGTTTAACGGTATGACCTTCCCGTTGAGGCTTAACTGCACACCCACACCGGTTGCTACGTTTTCCCCCGCCGTTAACGCAATAACGCTCCTGTTCGGATTATCGCCTTCGGCTTCAGTCGCCGTCACACGCATTGATATATTGGTTCCGGGTTCGCAGGAAAGCATCAGCGTTTGCTGGGCGGAGCCGGCTGTCGAGGAAAGAGTAAACTCACTCGTTTTCACGGAGCCCATAGGGAAATTCAACGCGGTCGTACCTGCCGTACAGCCCATCGGCGTCAGCTTGATTTGCGTCGTACCGCTGATGTGCAGTTGGGAAATAACCATCGTGCCAGTGCTATCTTTAAGCGAAACCGATGAGATAGGGTCCTTTATCGACAGAGAGCTGTTGCTGGCGATTGCGCCTCCCGTGGCCACCAGCTGTAGCTGGTAGGCGGGTGAATAGTTTGTTGTGGCATAGATATCTAAAAACCCCCCTGGTTTTCCAAGATAAAACTCTGAGTCGCCAATATAATGCTCAGTGTAATCAGGGAGAAAATCGTCAGTATCGCCATCATATTCACCGGTAATATTCAGCCAGACTTTCACTCTTAAACCAATACCTGGTACGGATGTCGTATAGATATGATCGCCAGTAAGTGCGCCTGCATTTGCTGAAGACCATTCAAAACGGGCATACATCTTCCCCTCACAGTTCCAGACCTGAGTATTCGAACGCGTTATTCTCCCGGAGTCATAAAGGACCGTTCCGGCAGAATAACTCCCCGCATTAATTAATATTTGTTCGGGTAGATTTGCCATCGTCACATCACCATAATTGGCCCCCGAGCTACAGGACCAACCATAAATAGGGAAAACCAACATCAATAGTAATAAAAAATATTTATTCATATATATCCCTAAACACCTTCCGTCATTTGTATGACACGTTGAAAGTGACCGTATAGGCAACGTTTCCTGGCGTTACTTTGCCGTATGGCGTATACATTCTGGCCGCCATATCAAAGGCGTGCCCGCCAGGGGAGGCCGTAAATGCATAGGTATAACTCTCGTTTGGACCCAGCGTTTTCCCATCCGCGGCACTCACAAGCTGTAAGCCAACATCCTTTGCCCCATCAATCAGCTCACTGACATAAATTGCGGGATAAGTACGATCAAACGGAGCGCCGCTAAACGTTATCGTCACTGAAGACGTACCGGTTGAGCAGTTATCAAATGCCAGGGAAACGGTTGTGGTATCGCTACTGGCCCCCGGTTTACCGGTCAGACGCTGAGAAGAAACCGTCCCCAGGCTGATAGCATTGGACGGTTTTACAAAAACCTCACAGACAGGTTCTTCAATATTGCCGGTGACATTAAAATTGACGGTACTCGTAGCGTCATAGGCCCAGGCAGATGAAGCACTGGCCAGTAGCCCTGCTATTGCAGCTATCGCTAGCCGCAATGGCGATTGAGCATGGTGTATCCGCATCGCTATCATTTTAGTGGTGTGCTCAAAACACAATATATTGAGATTGTTCATCGGCAATCCGCCGTATAAAAAACAATATCGTCAATTGATTTGTTAGATGATAAATCATAATTGACATAACACTGGCTAGTTAAAGCATCGCCCCACTTCACAAATAAGCGGCCTTTTTCTGGCAGCCCGGTCAAATAGGCCTGCCCGGAATCACCGACAATAGCGCTGCGTTTTTGTTTATACTCCTGACTTTCATCCTCTAGCGTAATCACCGCGCCAAACGGCACATCTTTATGATGAAATTGCAAGGTCATCATGGCCTTATAGCCAATCCAGGTATCATATTTAACTTTTACGATCGCATTGCGCGTCGGGACCACCGTTCTGACGATATTATCTATTTCCGCTCCCGAGACCTGCTGTTCATCAAGGGAGAGATTGTTTTCATGATAAGGGCGAACGAAAGGCACTACGGCATACCCGGCAGAATCGGTCATGACGTTAGTCTGCCCGCGTACCGCGATATCCCTGACGCCAGGCGCTTCAATCAGCGCAACGCTCTCGCCAAGATAGCGTGACAGCGTTATCCCGCCGGAATGGGCGAGCATTCCACCGCGTAGCGAATAATTATAGTGGGCGCTGTTGCTGTCATAACCGTATCCGGCGGTGACTTCACCTTTTGAGCCCTGGTAGTTGAGATTGATGTTCCCTGAGGTGCTTTTATCGCTGGCGTTATATCCCTCCTGCACGTTCCAGTTCAGAGAACGATCGGCGAAAGCGGAGCCATTTAAACCAAGACTGTGAGTGGTGTCTCCCACCCGGCTGCTGTTCATATTGTAGCTGGCTGATATATCGGCGCCGAAAGGAATACTCACGGTTAGCGAAATAATGCTGTCGCTGGAAGGCGAGCTATTTTCATTCTGGCCGCTGCTCTGCACATTGCGGTTATAGGCGTAGTTAATGAAGTAGGACATCCGGCCAAACGTATTGCTATAACTCACGCCCAGCGACTCCATCCGCGAGTTATCCCAGTAAGACTCACTGACCAGCGAAAGGGAGAGTGAACCGAATCCGGAGAAAATCTGCGACGCTGAAGCGTCAAAGCGGTCTTTAGTCCGACCGGATGACGAACAGCAGGCGCGATGAGAGTCCGCCCGATCGATAAAGTTCTGCAGAGAATAATAACCATGCGTTGAGTAACGGTACCCGGCAACGGAAAAGTTTGTCCCCGTCTGTGGAAAATCTTTACTAAAGCGCACGCGGTATGACTGCCCTTCGCTGGATGAGGCGTTATCCGATGAGGAATTTTCTTTTATGTCAGCCCAGGAATGAGAAGCATCAAAAGAGAGCGCCCCGACTGAACCCAAATTAAACCCGGCCCCCAGCAGGAGATTACTGTATTTATCCTCTAATTGCTGAAAGCCGCCGTACAGCGTGACGTTACTCAACGCTCCCCAGGCAACGTTGGATTGCAGAAACTGATACTCCTTTCCGCCCGCGCTTCCCGAGCGCGTCTTGCCGCCGCTGAAAGCGTAATCAACCTGCCCTTCACGTTGTAATATTGCCAGTGAAGCAAACGGCACCACAAAGCTCTGCTCACTACCGTCTGATTCTTTCACCGTCACGTAGAGATCGCCCGCGCTTCCCGTGGGATAAAGATCGTTTATCTCAAAGGCGCCGGGAGAGACCGTTGTTTTATAAATGCTGTATCCGTTTTGATAAACCGTCACGTCTGCGGTCGAGCGCGCGATGCCTTTTATGACCGGTGCGAAGCCGTTCAGGCTGTCCGGGAGCATCTCTTTATCAGAGTTCAGCTGCAGGCCGGTGAAGCTGATGCTGTCAAACACCGCCGAAGAAGTATAGGTTTGCCCCACTATCAGTTGACCTTTCAGGGCGTGGATATCGCGTGAAATATAGCTATAGACGGAGTCCCACTGGCTGCCATCGTCATTATGATTGAGGGTGCTGTAATTACGTAAACGCCACGGCCCAACGTTCAACCCCGGCTGCAGGCTGACAAACTGGCTGGAGGTGGAAACGCCTCCATCTCGCGGATCGGTTTTTTGCCCGGAAATGTTGTAATTCAATAGCCCGGCGGTAATGCCCTGCTGCCATCGGCTTTCCGGGACATACCCCCGCGGACGGTGCACTAAAGCCACCTGGGGTAAGGTAAAGTCGATTCGTTGTTGCGAGAGCTGTACCGCTGTCTCCCATCCGGGGATCGCAGACAGTTTTGCGCACTCCGAACCCGCCACGGTAAGCTCAGGATAATCTTCGGTTTTAATCGACCACTCTTTCAGACGCGCGACGGAAAGACATGGCCGGGATGAAGCGGCGTTATTTTGATCCTGTCGCGTAAAAATGACGGACTCAGAAGCCACAAACGTATGGTTAATATAGATATCCAGGTTGTAGTCACCTGGCGGAATGGTCTCTTCAGAAATATAGGTTAAGTCAACGGCGGAGGTACCGGTTTCGTTTACCTCCAGCAGGTGGGGATTGAAGTACTCACCTGCCATCGCCGGGAGAGGTATTGTGGCAAAGCTGAAAATGAAGGCGGCATAGCCGCTGGTCAATAAAAAGGTATAACGCTTTCCAACGTTATTGAATGATGGCGGTATATTTCGGTCCAGGCATTCCATAATCATTGATCACGCTCCATGTGATTTTCTTTTTGCCCGCAGAAGAGGCATTTGCTACCGGTATTTTTATTGTTGAAAAGGGGGCAACAAACCACGCTTCAGGTACTGCTTTGCCGTTCACCAAAACTTCAGAGAAATTCATATATAGAGGAGAAACATTTTTCACTTTTATATCTCGCCCTTCAGCAGACCACTGCAGCTTTTCGGCAAAATTTTCTGGTATGGCGCTTTTCAATGCGGCGGGTCGAAAAATAAGCTTTATCCTGGAATTAATCGCAAACTGAACCATATTTTTGTCCGGCGCGTTCTCCATGGCGGGAATCCCTTTAATATTCAACCAGAACATGGATTCCCGATCCTCCGCTAAAGGTTTACCCGAACGTAGAATGCGTACAAATCCTTGCTCTCCGGACTTCAGGCGAAATAGCGGAGGCGTTGTGATGAATGAATCTTTCGCTGGCGAGGCCGCATCGACAACGGAGATCCAGGACTGAACGATATTGGTCACATTATCCTTATTTTGAACAGATACCGTCGTCGACTTTTGTGTGCCATCGAATATCACCCGCGTGCCGCCCACGACTACGCTTGCCTGCGCCGCAAACGCACACAAATAAAAACAAATAAAGTAGAATAATCTGTTCATAATGGAGTCCAGTAAGGGAAAGAGTTACCCTTTCCCTTGGTATTTATTAGCGTCTGAATTAATAGTACGTAACGTTGTAGGTTACCGTTGTCTGAACGGCGCCTTTAGTCGGTTCAGCACTGCCTGCTTTCGCCATTTTTACGGTGAAAGGAATGGTCGCAGCGCCGGAGGAAATATCCACATCGGCGCCTTCAGTATTATTTTTAAGCAGCGCACCCTGGTTATCAAAAATAGCTACGGCAACGCCCGTCGCAGGCGATGCGGAAGCCTGGTTCTTAAAGTAATCGCTATTAGTTTCATCGGCTTCACCGCCAAAGGTGACTCTGGCCTTAGCGTTACCGCCATCAGCCACTTTCGGGCAACCGGTCAGGGTGAAAGAAAAATTCTTGGCCGCGCCATAAGTATTCGCCTTCAGATCCGCGACGGAGGAAGTCCCCATCTCAATGGATGAGACGCCGTTATCGATAGTGGCTGTACAGGTAGTATCAGAGACCGTGCCGGTAAAAGTAATGGTGTTATCCGCCTGCGCCATTGTCACCAGTGAGCAGCCCGCAGAGAAGGCGACTATTTTAGCCAGAGTTATTGCATTCATTTTCATTGGTATTCTCCTGTTTATTAAGATTAACAATCAGTCCATCAATTGTTTATGGCACTCTATTAGAGAAGGGAAACAGGCATCAACTCAATCTATAAGTTATATCAGCGCTTAGGGAAATAAACTGCCTGCTTACAATATTATTTTAAATATTGAAGCAAAAGCTCAAGCTCCACATGAATCCATTCAATAATAAAAGCTCACCTCAATAAGATATCCAAAAACAAGATTACCCTCAATAACTAATGAAGAATAATCCTAAAATCATAAATGAGATTAACCTATAAGATAAATACATGATTTAAAAATAAACAAATAAAAACAACAGATTGCAAAAACCACTCATTCATACTGCAAATAAATATAGTGATTTATATTTGTGAATCAAGTTAAAATGAGGCAATTTTGAAACATTTAGTTACACTTAAACGTAAAATAAGTGAGATTAACATCGGCGGATAAACTTCATCTACTTTTACATGACTTCATGTTTTCAACGATTCAAGTGCTGATTATATTGGTTGAGGTATATCAAATATGAAATGAAAACTGAAATAAATATTGATGATATATATTTTTTCTGTGGTCTATTTCCTTGCGGAGGATAAACCACAGAAAATAATAGTCAGAACATTGCCCAGCGCACCAGCGGCGCGGCCAATACCATCACAACGCCGGAAAGCATCATCACCAGGCTGGCGACGACGCCCTCCTGCGGCCCCAGTTCATAAGATCGCGCGGTACCGGCGCCGTGGGATGCCGCGCCGAAACCCGCTCCTTTAGCCATCCCTTCGCGAATAGAAAGACGCAGAAACAGCACATCACCCACCGCCATGCCGAATACCCCGGTGACCACGACAAACAGGGCGACTAAATCAGGCTGACCGCCCAGCGGTTTAGCTGCCGCCAGCGCAAAGGGCGTGGTCACCGAACGTACCGCCAGGCTACGCTGGATCTCATCGGGCAAGGTAAACAGTCGCGCCAGCCACACCGAACTGGTCACCGCAACAACCGACGCGGTCGTTACTCCGGCCGTCAGCGACATCCAGTGGCGTTTAATAATCGCCAGATTGTCATACACCGGCACGGCGAAAGCGATAGTCGCCGGGCCCAGCAGCCATAGCAGCCAGTGGGCCTCCCCCATATAGCTTTGATAAGAGATATGGCCGAATACCAGCATCATCACCAGCAGGATCGGGGTGAAAACCAGCGGCATCAGGGGCAGTTTATGGAAGCGGCGATAAAGCCGTTTATTGGCAAAATAGAGCCCCAGCGTGATAAGAAGACACAGGACGCTCAGCTGGAAATCACTCATGTTTCATCCTGCTGACTTCATAGCGATACACTTTATCAACCACCCATGCCGTCGCGCCCAGCACCATCATGGTACTTAAGCCAATCACCAGAAAGATGCGCCAGCCCTCCACCATCAGCAGTTGCGCGTAGTTGACGACCGCCACTACCGCCGGCACGAAGAACAGCAGCATCTCGGCCAGCAGCCAGCGGGCGCCGGCGCGTACCCAGTTTAAAGGGATCACCCGGCAGACTATCAGCGTCAACATCATCAGCATGCCGACAAGGTTCGCCGGAAGCGGCAGGTGCAGCCAGTTAACAAAATAGTCAGCGCAGACGAACAGTCCGGCGTAGATCAGTACCTGAACAGGTACCTGAAGACGTTGCATAACGAAGGGCGTCACGCGAGCTGGCGCAAAGGCCATGAGCGGTATTCCTGAAAAAGAAGACAGGCGAGCAGTATAGAGAGCCGCCGGGCCCGGCAGAAATGAATTAAAATCATCACAGGTATAGTCTCAGGGAATAATTATGGATATCCGAACGCTGCGCTATTTTGTCGAAGTGGTGCGCCAGCAAAGCTTTACCCGCGCAGCGGAGAAGTTGTTCGTCACGCAGCCGACCATCAGTAAGATGCTCAAGAATCTGGAAGATGAGCTGAACTGCACGCTGCTGATCCGCGACGGTCGTCGGCTGCTGCTGACCGATACCGGTCGGGTAGTTTTCGAGCGCGGACAGGCCATCCTTGGTGAATTTCATCAGCTGGAGTCGGAGCTAAGCGATATTAATCATCTGCATAAGGGCGTACTGCGTCTCGGCATTCCGCCGATGGTCGGGATGTTGATGGCCGAACCGATTAGCCGCTTTCGCCAGCGCTATGCGGGTGTGGAATTGAAAATCTCCGAATTCGGCGGGCTGACCGTGCAGCAGGCGGTAAGCAACGGTGAACTGGATTTAGCCATGACCGCGCTTCCCGTTGATGAGGCCAGCGGCTTAACCACGCTCTCGCTGTTCAGCCATCCGCTCTGCGTGCTGACGCCGAGAACGGCGCAGTGGGAAGGCATCAGTTCGTTGTCGCCGGAAGCGCTCGCCGCACATCCGCTGGTGATCTACAACGAGGATTTTGCCCTCAGCCAGCAGCTGATGCGGCTATTTACTCAGCATGAAGTTAAGCCGCGTATCGCCGTGCGCAGCGGACAGTGGGATTTTCTGGCCGCGATGGTACAGGCCGGAATTGGCGTCGCGATTTTACCGGAGCCGATTTGCCAGCGCCTCGACCCGCAGAGCTTTTGCTGGATACTGTTACAAAGCGCTCTACGCTGGGAACTGGGAATGATTTGGCGGGAAGGCGTGTACATGTCGCACAGCGCGCGGGCGTGGCTGGAGTGCAGTAAGGCGTTCTGGCTGAAGTAAGATGCCGAAAGCGGCACGCTTAACCGCGGCGTCAACGCCTTATCCGGGCTACAGATTCCCAATCGTCTGAGGGGCGGTAGCCCGGACAAGGCGACTCAGGCGCCGTCGCGGACGAGTACGGTGTTACTGATCCTCGATAAGCAGCGCTTCCAGCAGGTCGAGATCGTGCAGCAGCTTCTGCAGCGTCTCGTTACTGATCTGCCGGGTGGCGCGCAGATGGTACAGCTCCCCGCGTTCAGAACGCAGCGCCGCCAGACGGAACCGGCGCTCGAGGCTCTCTTCCAGCATCGAGGTTTCCACATCGTTACGCCCATCAACGCGACGGCGCAGGTTACCAATTACCCGCGAGCTGACCTCAGTCAGCAGCTGATTATCGATGTTTTCTTTGGTATCCGCCGCCAGACGCTCTTCCATTTTCTGAATCGCGACAATCGCCACATCCGCCGTTGCCGCCCGCGCCAGGCGCTCCTCTTTGCGCTGCTGTACATGGTCGGTCGACTCGATATGGCGCAGCAGAATCGGCAGCACAATCACGCCGACAAACAGAGAGAACAGAATCACCCCGGCGGCAAGGAATACCAGCTCATAGCGCGCCGGGAAGACGTTGCCGTCCGGCAGCAGCAGAGGAATCGACAGCACACCAGCAAGGGTAATGGCCCCGCGAACGCCAGCGACGGAGGAGATCAGCAGCTCGCGCGTGGTCCAGGAGCCGAACTCCATCGGTTTCTTTTTCAGGAAACGCTGGCTCAGCTTGCGCATCGTCCACAGCCAGCCAAAACGCACCAGCATCAGGGCGGCATAAATCAGGATGATATCGGTAAACAACATCCAGGTTTCGACGTTGGGATCCGCCTCTGCGGCCACCAGCGAGCTGGAGAGAATATCCGGCAGCTGCAGGCCCAACAGCAGGAACACCATGCCGTTAAACACGAACTCCAGCATCGCCCAGGTGCTGTTGGCGCGCAGGCGCATCGCCAGCGGCGCGCTGCGCATCACGCCGGAACGGGTGATGGTCATCCCCGCCGCGACTGCCGCCAGGATGCCGGAAAAGCCGATGTGTTCAGCGATCAGGTAAGAGGCGAACGGCAGCAGGAACAGCAGCACAATTTGCGTTGCCGGTTCATCGCCGCCCCAGCGGCTAAGGAAGCGCATTGAACGCCCGTACAGCCAGCTGACCACAAAGCCCGCGAGAATACCGCCGACCGCCACCTTGAAGAACTCCACCGTCGCGCCGCCGACGGTAAAGACCATCGTGCCCATCGCCACCGCAACGGCAAACTTCAGGGAGACCAGGCCGGACGCATCGTTCATCAGCGCTTCGCCCTGCAAAATTCCCATAATTTTTTTCGGAATACGCCCTTCGCCGACGATGCCGGACAGCGCGACGGCATCCGTTGGCGACAGGACGGCCGCGAGGGCAAAAGCCGGAATCAGCGGGATACCGGGAACGATCCAGTAGATGAGATAGCCAATACCGACCACCGTCACCACCACTAACGCCAGCGCCAGACCGAAGATTTCTCGCCCATGCTCAATAAACTCGCGGGTCGGCGTCTTCCAGCCATCGGCAAATAGCAGCGGCGGGATGAACAGAACCAGAAAGAGTTCAGGATCGAATTCAACATGCAATCCGAAGGTAGGCCAGGCCAACAGCGCGCCGATGGCGATTTGGATTAAAGGTAGTGGAACCTGAAAGGGCAGTACGCGTGTAACCACCCCGGAGAGAGAGACCACGAGGGTCATGATGAGTATGGTAAAGAATATTTCCATGTGTTCCCTGTTTGCTGCGTTTTCTTTTTTACATCTGAGGCGTCATGTCTCGGCATAATACGCTACTCAGATTAACGCAAAAGGAAACAGGATGTGGCTTAAAAATTAAACGGGCGGCCAAAGCCGCCCGCCGTTAGCAGGAAAAGTTAAATCGCCCAACCGCCAGCATAGAAGATGACCAGCGCCGCGGCGATAATCACCGTCCCCAGGTTCAGCTTACGCCATTCGCCGGATACCAGACGGCCAATCACCAGCGCCGCAAAACCAATCATGATGCCGGTAACGATGTTACAGGTCAGCACGATAAAGACCGCGGTGATGAGCCCCGCCATCGCATCAACAAAGTCGTTGAAATCGATTTTCGCCACGTTGCTCAGCATCAGCAGGCCGACGTACATCAGCGCCGGCGCGGTAGCATAAGCCGGAACCAGATAGGAGAGCGGAGAGAGGAACAGGATCAGCAGGAACAGCACGCCGACGGTCACTGCGGTCAGGCCGGTTTTACCGCCCGCCGCCGTACCGGCAGCAGACTCGATATACACTGCCGCCGGCGCCGCCCCGACCAGGCCGGAGAAGACGCTGCTCAGGGAGTCGGTGGTCAGCGCTTTGCCGCCGTTGATAATCTGCCCGTCTTTATCCAGCAGGTTCGCCTGACCGGCCACCGCGCGGATCGTGCCGGTGGCGTCAAACACCGCGGTCATCACCAGCGCAAGCACGCTTGGCAGCACGACCGGGTTGAGCGCGCCCACGATATCCAGGCTGCCGATCAGCGAGTTGCCTTTATCGTCGCTCAGCGACGGCATGGCGAAGATACCGGAGAAGTGAACGTTAGGATCGAAGATCAGGCCGATAATCGAAACGCCGATAATCGTCAGCAGGATACCGCCCGGCACTTTCAGTTTTTCGAGGCCAATAATCACTGCCAGCCCGACCAGCGACATAATCACCGGGAAACTGTCAAAATTACCCAGCGCCACCGGCAGACCGTCCAGCGGGTTTTTGATCACCAGACCAACGCCGTTGGCGGCAATCAGCAGCAGGAACAGACCGATACCAATCCCCGTGCCGTGCGCAACGCCCTGCGGCAAGTTACGCAGGATCCAGCTACGAATGCCGGTTGCGGAGATGACGGTAAACAGTACGCCCATCAGGAAGACCGCGCCCAGCGCGACCGGAATGCTGATCTGTTGGCCCAGCACCAGGCTAAAAGCGGTAAAAGCGGTCAGCGAGATGGCGCAGCCAATCGCCAGCGGCAGGTTCGCCCACAGCCCCATCACCAGCGAGCCGACGCCGGCAACCAGACAGGTGGAAACAAATACCGCAGCTGGCGGAAAACCCGCTTTGCCGAGCATCCCCGGCACCACGATGACGGAGTAGACCATCGCCAGGAAGGTGGTAAGACCGGCAACGATTTCCTGACGCACGGTACTGCCGCGAGCAGAAATTTTAAACCAGGCGTCTAATGAACCGCCGGTACGCGCTGAAGGCGTAGACATAGAAAACTTCCCCTGAGAATTTTTATCGTTCGTCTGGATGCGAGGTGGACCATCCACTGCCAGTTAAACGCGATCTCCTTGTGCTACATCGCAGCGCCAGGGGCTGTGAAAAGCAAACGTTTAACTCCGCGCATACAATACGGTGTGAAGAATGACTTTGCTCCCCCCTGTCAGCAGAGGAAATGATGAGCAAAATAAAAAGGCAAACGATTATCCAGCCTTTAGACGGGCCTTTTCAACAGAAGTTTGTCGGATTTAGCTAAATTTCGCTTATGACGTTCATGAAATAACCAGCCGATGCGCAAACGTTATCGTCCATGCGCAATCCGGTAACATTTTTGTATTGCGCTGATAGCAATTTTCCCCTGTCATCGGCTTTAGTAATGGTTCATTCGCCGGGTAAGGTAAATGGGCCGCCACGCTCAATCGCCTTCTGCCATGCCGGACGCTGCTCAACCCGCTGAACCCACTGCGTCAGATGCGGTAAATCCCCCACCCCGCCGCGCGCCAGCAGCGCCATTGCCGGAAAGCTCATCTGAATATCAGCCATACTCAGCTCAGCGCCGGCAAACCAGCGCTGGCGAGAAAGGTGCGATTCAATAAAGCGGGCATGGGTCTCAACCTGTCGGTTAAGCCAGGCCTTTTGTACCCCTTTGCCTAATGCATTGCCCAGCGTGCGTATGCCAAACGGCACCGGGGGCTTGCCCAGGCTGGAAAACACCAGCTTCATCAGCAGCAGGGGCATCAGCGAACCCTCGGCATAGTGCAGCCAAAAGCGGTATTGCAGTTTATCTTCCACCGACTCAGGCTTTAAGCGCCTGGCGCTATCATAGGTTTCCTGTAAATACTCCAGAATGGCGCCGGACTCCGCCAGAATATGGCCGTTATCTTCAACGACCGGCGATTTCCCCAACGGATGAACGCTTTTTAACTCCGCTGGCGCGAGCATATCCTTTCCCCGCTGATAAGAGACAACCTGATAAGGCAGCTGCAACTCTTCCAGCGCCCATAATACGCGCTGCGATCGTGACTGATTGAGATGATGTACCGTTAACATGGGCCTCTCCCGCTGTTTGTTCAAATTAACTATAGGAACAGGCAGCGAATGACGGGAATTTTTCGGCAACCTGAGGCGGCAAAATCAGAGAAAAGAGCCACACTTAAGTTGTCGGCGCAAACCGGAACCTCCATCAACATATTGCGCAATACTGAGGTGAGCCGACGTCGGGGGAAACCCTCCTGCGTACCAGCGGGATAGTGCGAAAGACCAAGACCGGAAAACAACTAAAGCGCCCTGTTGTGGCGCTTTAGTTTTTTAATCCTCTTCCAGCAGCCGTGCGCCGGTCCCCTCTTCTCCCAGCTTATCGCCCGGGTTGCGTAACGGACAGTCGCGGCGCGACAGACAGCCGCAGCCGATGCAGCCATCAAGCTGATCGCGCAGCGCGGTCAGGGTGTGAATCCGTCGGTCCAGCTCCTCCCGCCACTGGGACGACAGCATCTTCCACTCTTTGGCGCTGAGGTTATGCCCTTCCGGCAGTACGCCAAATGCATCACCGATAGTGGCCAGCGGAATACCAATGCGTTGCGCAATCTTAATGATCGCCACCGCACGCAGGACGTCGCGCCGGTAGCGCCGCTGATTGCCCGCGTTGCGCTGGCTGTGGATCAGCCCTTTGCTTTCATAAAAGTGCAGCGCGGAGACGGCCACGCCGGTTCGTTTTGCCACTTCGCCGGGAGTCAGCAGCATTTTGATGCGGGGAGATTTCTTTTCCATAAAGCGCTTTACCTCAAGTTAACTTGAGGAATTATACTCGCCCGCAGACAAAACGACGAATCGAGAATTGAGAGAGGCCGCTTTATGTCCCATCAGGATATTATCCAAACGCTTATTGAATGGATTGATGAACATATCGATCAACCACTTAACATTGATGTAGTCGCCAGAAAATCGGGATACTCAAAATGGTATCTCCAGCGGATGTTCCGCTCCGTGATGCATCAAACGCTAGGTGATTACATTCGCCAGCGCCGTCTGCTGCTCGCTGCGGAAGCGCTAAGAACCACCCAGCGCCCTATTTTTGATATCGCGATGGATCTCGGCTACGTATCGCAGCAGACTTTCTCACGGGTGTTCCGCCGCGAATTCGACCGTACGCCTACCGACTATCGCCATCAGATTTCCGCCTGATAACGTTGTTGCCAGGGGCAGAGGCTGGTGCGGTCGTTAGCCAGCCACTGCATATACTCCTGCGGCGGCATCGCTTTCGCAAAGAGCCAGCCCTGGCAATATTGCACGCCCCGCTTTTGTAGCCAGGCGACCTGCTCTGCCGTTTCCACGCCTTCAGCGACGATCTTTAAATGCAGACTGTTCGCCATCTGGATGATATGTTCGGCAATCAGGTGGCTGGTGGTGTTGTTTGACAGCGTATCGACAAAAGATTTATCAATCTTGAGGATATCGACGTTGAGCGCATGGAGATTGTTCAGATTGGAGTAGCCGGTGCCGAAGTCATCGATAGCGATTTCATATCCCGCGTCGCGAAAAGCCTGAATCACCGGCGTCGTTTTCGGGACGTCAATAAACCCGCGTTCGGTCACTTCGATTTTTATTTGTTCCGCCTTGATGGCGTAGCGCCGGACCTTCTCATTGATATGCTCAATCAAGCGCGCGGATTGAAAATCAGCAGCCGAGAGATTAATCGCTACGTACAGGTGCGGATGCCGCGCCAGAAATTCGCCGAGATCGGAAAATACCTCATCGATGACATAGTCGGTAACCTGGGCGATCATCCCTTCGTTTTCCGCCAGCGGAATAAACTCCGCCGGACTCATCACCGGGCCATCAAACCCCGGCCAGCGCAATAACGCTTCGGTACCAACGCAGCGGTGATTTTTAATATCGATAATCGGTTGATAGTGCAGGCACAGCTGGCGACGGCTTAACGCGCGCTGCAGCATATTACGCGGAGAGTGGTACTGCTGCCGCGTGCGCGACCACACCAGTAACAGCAACACGCTGCAAATCAGCCCCAGCGGCAGAGTCAGCGTCACCTGATTATAAAAATTCTGGTAATAGCTGACGCGCGAGGTGGACATGATGACGGCAATCGGGCGAACGGTGGAATGGGCGATGGCATAAACGCGGCCATCCTGCTGAAAGAGCGCCTCTTCAGCGCGAATCAGATGACGTAATTCCTCAGGGTCGGCGTTCTTGCTGACGGAAAAAAAATGGTTCGTTTTGGTATCAAACACGCCCCAGGCGAGATTGCTGTCACTGGATATCAGCGCGCTGAACGAGAGCGGATTAATCACCACCACATAGTGGCCGCGCTGCAGATAGTTCATCGCATAGCCAGGGTAGAAAGGCGTTTCGCGGTAGTAGTAAATCGCGATATCCGGCTTTTTGGTATAGGTTGCGGCCGGAATTTGCCACCCCATCTCGCGGCGTACCGCAGTGGAGCAGAAAAAATGGCTGCCGTTGGCGTAGATTAAGTCGTCGATATAGAGCAGACCGCGTACAATGCCGAGCAGATATTGCTGATGATACGGCGAACACACTTCTCCCTGATACAAACGGGCCTTATCGCGCGCTTCGTCAGCTTCTCGAATAACCAACTCCGTTTTTTGTAGCGCCAGCCGAGAAAACAGCCGCAGCTGATCGGCGGTTTCCGCTTTGGCGCGGATTTGCGCAAACCACAATGCCAGCACCACCGGTAGCAGAATGACCAGCACGATGCCAACAATTCTCAACGCCTTGTGTGGCGCGCTACGACTCATTTACGCTTTTTATCCATGCGATACGCCTTAATCAAGGTGAAAGGCCCCGATGATTCCTCTTACTGTGATATGAATCAGGGTATCTCAGCAACCCACGCTTTGACGTAAAAACCTCATGACTATGAATGATGAATAATACTTGCTAATGCAAGACGTGAGAAACATTCTCAACATAATGAGATTAGCCCCACTATCTAATTCGGTTTATCCGTATAATTCGCCGGAATATGTAATAAAATCCGCAGAACCTAAACCTTATTAAAAAAGAAATGCGCTCGACTATCGCTTATAATCGACCTTCGCAATGAAAGCTCTCCCTCCCCCCTTATTAACCACGAACTTTGCAGGGTCAATGAGCGCAAGAAAACTCCCATTTTGGACTGGTGAATAAAAGAACAAATGTGATATAGTTCACATTAGCCGATGAAACAAAAACGTTGTTTCATTACGTTCTTGTTTGCCTGAAGATAGCCAGAGCATCGCATCACCGTCAGTCTCGCCAGGTTGTCAAAGGCTTCCAAATTTCGTTGAGGATAGGTTGATGGCTTCCATTACTACCAGTGTCGTACTTTTGCGCTGGCCGCTCGTGAGCGCAGTGCTGATGTTTCTGGCCAGCTCGTTGAACATTCAGCTGCGTAAAAGTGATTATGCCGGTTTAGCGGTAATCTGTAGCTGTATTGGCCTGGCCGCGGCCTGCTGGTTTGCCACCGGTCTGTTGGGCATTACGCTGCTGGACGTGGCGAAAATCTGGGGCAATATCAAGGACGTGATGATTGAAGTCATGAGCCAGACTCCGCCTGAATGGCCGATGATGATGACCTGATTTCGGGCCGCCTTATCCGGGCGGCCACGCCCACACCATCGTGAATGCCCGCACTGGCGAAGCGCCGTTAGCGAAAATCCCCGGTCCGCACTGTGCATAGCCGGGCGACAGGGCCAACAAAAGGGTAGCCCGGAGGACAGGGACTACGTGCCGCCTCCGGGATGATGCGTCTCTTCTGGCCACCAGAGAAGAGTAAGACCTTAATCACCGGGAACCTGCTGCACTCTCCCCCCTTTGTGACAATACATCACCTGCATGAACAACAACAATGGCCAGATACGGGTCAGGTTTTACCGTATCTGCTGGCCCAGATCGTGCTGCCCCGACGGCAGCCCCGGTACTGCACGTGGAAAGTCGTTTGGGCAGCGTTTTATGGCGCAGAGCGCCTGGTAACGGCAGGAGTCTGCCGTCGTGGCGGTAGAATGATAAGGACAGGAAGGCCGCTCCCGCAGCTTCTCCCACTGCGCTTCATCGTATCGCGTGATGTTATAAACTTTTACCGCATGATATTGCTCGTTGATTAACACGCTCGATGAGTAGAGTTTTATCGACTCTCCCGGCAGTAATAAAATGTCGGCCTCATACCACAGAATAAACTTTAAAAACCGCAGGCTGGAAATTGAGGAAAAAGCTACCCCGGAATGCGGGCAGACAAGAGTATTATGAATAGTCCATTTCATTTTCTATCCTTGCGTGCATTGCTGATTAATGACTCTATATATTGATAGCATTCATCATAGATAACCGCAAGGCGATCGATTAATAATGTGATATCAGACAATACTCAAAGCGCTTTATACTCACTAAGATGTAGCGTGAATATTGCATTATAACAATGAATGGTTAGCCATAATAATCAACGATAGCGCCAGCAATGAACATACATAAATAAGTATATATTGACAATAAATTACAGGCTACCAAAAGCGGTAGCCTGTAATATTACACCGGGAGTGAGTCAAAAATATCTAAGCGATTGTGCGCATATTAAACGCGGGCATCACCAGGTTTTACCAATATTAAACTGGAACTGCTCAGCTTTATCTCCATCGTATTTTTTAAATGGCTCAGCCCAGGAAAACACCAGCGGGCCTAACGGCGACATCCACTGCACCGCAATCCCGGCAGACATACGGATATGCGAAGGGTCGCCATAGTCCGGGATCCCTGCCGCCAGCGTCTGACCGGTATTTTGCCAGGTGGTACTCCATACCGTACCGGCATCGAGAAATAGCGACGTTCGCAGGCTGTCGGCATATTTGTCATTCACAAACGGCGTCGGCACAATAAATTCGCTGTTCAGGACCGCCATCGCGTTACCGCCAACCGCATCGGATGAAGAATCCAGCGGACAGGTGCTGTAGCTGCTTTCAGAACCATTACATCGATAATACGCTGCTTTTGGGCCAATCGTATTGGACGAAAATCCGCGAACCGACGACGATCCACCGGCATAAAAGTTATCGTAAAACGGCACCGATTTGCCGTTCAGCCCATCGGCATAGCCCGCACGCAGGTGCTCCATCCACACCCAGCTTTTGTTCTCGGTCAGCGGCATATACTGGGTGGTATCGAAAGTCACTTTGTAATAGCTGTTATCCGAACCGGGTACGGTAACCTTGGCGGTCAGGCTGCTTTTATTCCCCGCCCGGGGGAAGAAACCGCGATCCAGGTTGTTATAGCTCCAGCCAACGCTGGCAAAATAGTCATTGGCGCTATAGGTCGCACCGCTATCGCCATCTTTGGTGACAACGTCAGGATAGATGCCCCGCGAGTTAAGATAGCTCCAGGTGGTGAGCTCCGGGTCCATATTGGTCAGGCGGTTATGGACATAGTCCAGGCCCAGGTTAAGAGCGTTATTCTCGCTAATCGGGAATCCCAGCGTACTGCCGACGCCGTAGCTTTGCTGGTTGTAACTCCCGGAATCGGCATCCGAGGCGTCGTAGCTGTTGTAGAAGATTTTACCGCCGAGGCTAACGCCATCCACGGTGAAGTAAGGGTTTGTCGCTCCCAGCTCAAGATAGGACTGGTAACTGTTGCGCGTGCCGTTGAAGCTGACGCTATTACCGGTTCCCAGCCAGTTATCCTGGGTGACGCCGAGCTGGTAGCTCACGCCGCTATCGGTGCCGAAGCCCAGACCCACGTTAAAGGAGCCGGTGTTGCGCTCCTTCACCTTATAGACCACGTCCACCTGATCCTGGCTACCGCTTACCGGAACAATCTGCTTGTCGACAGTTTCGAAAAATCCTGTACGATCCAGCCGCGTTTTTCCCTGCTCGACCTTCTCATCATTCAGCCACGCACCTTCCATCTGGCGCATTTCGCGACGCAGCACCGCATCACGGGAAGTATCGTTACCCTGAAAGCGAATCTGACGTACCGAATAACGGCGTCCGGCATCGACGCTGATATGCAAAATGACGCTTTTTTCCGCATCATTAATATCCGATAGGGTGTTCACCTGCGGCCAGGCATAGCCGTATTTTCCCAGCAGCGTCTTAATACTGTTCTCGACTGCCGTGATTTCCGCACCGCTATACCATTTCCCCGCTAAAGGCTTCACCAGCGCCTCAATTTCCTGATTATGCTGCGCCATATCGCCGGTCACCATCGTACTGGCGACTTTATAACGAGCACCTTCGGCAATATTAATGGTGATATATAGCGATTTTTTATCCGGCGTAATACTCACCTGGCTTGAATTTATGCTAAAACGCGCATAGCCGCGATCGAGATAATAGCTACGAAGGGTTTCAAGATCCGCCGCCATCTTTTGCTTTTGATATTTCTTATCGCCAATCACGTTCCACCACGGAACGCTGTCACGTAGCTGCAGCTGATCCAATAATGTTTCTTCACTAAAAGCCTGGTTGCCAATAATATTTATTTGCGCAATTTTCGCCGAGACCCCCTCCTGAAAGACAAACTTTAAATCAACGCGGTTACGCGGCAGCGGGGTGACGACGGCATGAACCTGAGCGCTGTATTTTCCTGTACTGTAATAGAAATCCTGTAATCCTTTTTCTGTTTCCGTAAGGGTATTGCGATCCAGCGCGCTGCCTTCTTCAATGCCGCTGGCGGCCAGGTTCTCTTTCAGAGCATCGTCCTTAACAGATTTATTGCCGGAAAAACTGATTTTAGCGATGGTAGGCCGCTCTTTTACCTGTACTACCAGCGTGCTGCCATCGCGCAGGATCTGTACGTTGTCAAAATTGCCGCTGGCATACAGGGCGCGGACCGAGTCGCTGATATCCTCATTAGAAACCTCTTCTCCTGTATGAACAGGCATGCTCAGTAGCGCGGCGCCGACGGTAACGCGCTGTAGCCCCTCGAAACGAATGTCATCAACCGTATATGAAGTTGATGCATAGAGCGTTAAAGGGGAAATCAATAGACCGGCTATAATACTCGTTTTTTTTAGCATGAAGGTGTCGTCTAGAAGATATTTAGCAATAGCAGATACCTGCCGGGAATAATGCTGTTCATTGCACCAGACAGTTGCTGACGCAATCTTAAATAACCTGAACGAGGCGCAGAATTGCACGCAATTATGACGAGAAAATGGAGAAAATATGGATACGAGAGAATATTGAAAAAAATATTTTTCTACGGAACCTTCCCTCTTGCGCCTGGTCAGATAAGCATTTCCTCATAACATCGAAACTCTATAGTTTTTGTTTTTTTAACTAAAAAAACAAAAAGCCCCCTTTCTCATTGGTTGAAAGGGGGAAAAGATCTTGTTAGGAATGATGCTCTCTGGGATAAACCAGGAACAGGGAGAAATTAACGCATAATCCCGTAGATAAAATGAAGAGATATTGAATAAATTATGCAGCCAGATTTCTATAGTAATGAAATGGGTGGACATTATGCCGCGAAATGAAATTCAGCGTTCAGTGCTTAACGAACTGGTGCAATGGATAAAAAACAATCTTGCAAAGAAGCTCACGATGCAGGCGCTAAGCCGCTTTTCCGGCTACTCCGAATGGCATCTCTTTCGTCTGTTTCGCCACTATTTTAACATGTCGCCGATGGCGTATATCCGCCAGCAGCGAATGCAATTATCCCTTAATTTATTGCAGATTAACCCGCCTTTCCGCATCGTTGATATTTGTCTGATGGCTGGTTATGAAGATATCAGCGCCTTTAACCGAACCTTTAAAAGGTATTATACGATGACACCAACGCAGTTTCGCAGAAGCCTGAACCTGACCTGATAGAGGCTCCCCCTCCTCCGCATTGCTGCGGTTGGGAATGGAAGGGGGAAGAGGAACTACTTTAGAATGGAAATGGCAGGATGCCACTGTTAACCGTTTCCGGGATCAAGCAGATCCGATTAACAGGATTCATTGTAGGCTGCTAAGTTGAATTAATTGTGTAGAGGCCGTGGAGATTTTGTCATAATTTATATCACTGGTTTTTCCCGGCATAAAAAATAACAAGCCGGAATAGTTCATTATTCCGGCGGGTGTTTGAATCGTTAATCAGAAATGCGTATTCACGCTGACATAAAACGTCCGCCCCGATTCATTATAAGTTTCCGCGCCTGCACCATACAGATAAGCGCCGGTCGTCGAATTTCCCGTCGTCTGCGCGTTACCGGCACGGTAGTGGCGAATATCGAACAGGTTGTCCACTCCGCTGGTCAGGCTCAGGTTTTTATTCACATCCCAGGTCGCGCTAAGACCGACAATGCTGTACGGGCTCACTTCGTTCAGCTCGCTGCCGGACACCGCCTCGCCTTTATAATTGAAGCGTTTAGGTTTCTGGCGGCCATACCAGGTGAACGTGCTCTGCAGCGAAAGATCGTCGCGTGCCTGCCAGCTCAGGGTAGAGTTCAGCGTAAACTGCGGGATCACCGACAGGCGATCGCCGGTGGTCTTATTCTTACTCTGCAGCATCCACGTCAGGTTGTTGCTCCAGTTGACCGTTTCGCTTACCGGAAGATTCAGCGAGCCCTCCAGCCCTTCAACCAGCGCCTTCGGTACGTTTTCCCATTGGTAAATATTGGTGGTGCCGTTGCTGGCCGTCCCCACCGCCGAGTAGCCCGATTCAATCTTGTTATGGTAATCGTTACGGAAGTAAGTCAGCCCGGCCTGATAGCCATTGTGCTTATACTCAAGGCCAATCTCTTTATTGACGCTGGTTTCCGCCTTCAGATCGCTATTCCCCATCAGATAACAGGCTGAGCTGCTGGCATAGCAGCCCTGGCCGTTGCTGTAGAGGATATAGTTCGGGTTAAGCTGATAAAGGTTCGGCGCTTTATAGGCACGGGCGATCCCCAGCTTCAGCGTCCAGTCATCCGCCAGCCCCTGCGAGAGATTCAGCGATGGGCTCCAGTTATTGCCGACGATGCTGTGATGATCGAAGCGCAGAGCGGGCGTCAGCATGGTGCTATCGGTCAGCGCGATATTGTCTTCGGTAAACAGCGAGAAGATCTCGGCGCTGGAATAAGGACTACGACCGGTTGCCGAAACGCCGTCAATGGAACCATAAGAGAGTGACTGGGTAGTCGACACGCCATCCTTCATCCGCTGCTGGTTCCACTCGGTACCCAGCGTCAGATTCTGCTCAAATCCCAGGGTAAACGGAATATTGACCTCGCTGTGCAGCAGCACATCCGACAGGTCGATATCGGAGAATTCGCTGCTGGAGAAGATCCCTTCCGTTCCGCCCGCCAGCCCCTCGTTCATGCGCGAGTTACGGGTGTGCTCATACTGCGCCCAGGTATTGCTGGTCACGCCGTTATCCCAGCCGCCGGTCCACGTCACGCCGTAAGTCTGACGATAGAGACGGTTAGTCTCTTTACCGTACATACTTTTCACCAACGTGCTGGTGTTAGTATTCTGGGTATCCCCTGCATACAGGTTGCCCTGGCGGCTGTAGCCGGTTTCAAACTCCAGCGCCTGCATTGGCGCAAACTCCCAGCGCAGCTTGCCGTGAATATCTTTATTCACTACCCCTTCGCGTCCTGCAGGATACGATCCCGCATAGCTACCGGTTCGCGCTGCTTCATGACCGGAATTAATATCCTGGGCATCGGCCTGCGTTTTGCTCAGATTTCCCCATAAATTAAAGCTGACCTCATCCGATAGCGGGCCGTTGAGGCTAAAGTTTGTCCGTTTCGTCGCGCCCTCTTTACGGTGCTGAGGCGCGTTCATATAGGTATTCCATGAACCATGCCACTCGCTGGTGGCCGGTTTAGTGACGATATTGACCACTCCGCCCATCGCGCCGTTACCGTAGCGGGCCGCAGCAGGGCCGCGAATGACGTCGATATGGTCGATCATTTCCGCCGGCACCCAGCTGGTATCACCGCGGGTATCGCGGTCGCCGCGCCAGCCATAGCGCACGGAATTACGGCTGGTCACCGGTTTACCATCCACCAGAATCAGGGTGTTCTCCGGCCCCATGCCGCGGATATCGACCTGGCGGTTATTGCCGCGCTGCCCGCTGGTAGAGTTACCGGTGAGGTTGACGCCGGGCTGGGTACGAATCAGCTCGGAGACATCGCGCGCGGGCGGATGTTTACGGATTTCTTCGGCGGTGATGGTGGATACTCCGGGGGCTTGCAGCGTTTGCGCCGCCGCGGTGACCACCATGGTTTCATCGTCATTTACCGCAGTCGTTTCAGATTTCTTCGTATCGTCTGGAGTCGTGCCATCAGCGGCCTGCGCTGGCAGCATCCCTCCCCAGATGGCCATCGGGATCAGCGCGGCCAGCGAGTAGTGTGAACTGTGTTTCATGGAATATGCCCTGTTTTCTTTTTTGCTGTCGGGGCACGCCTTCTTCTTCCGTCAGATAAACAACGGCAATGACTTCCCTGCATAGAGCAACATCTCTTTTTGGCGTAGTCAGGCCCTCCCGCTTAAATAGCGAGATAGCAATCATAATGGGTGGCCAAAATAGATTTATTACTCTGGCAAAAACGAAGAAATAAACGCGCCACGCTATTCTTTGATAGCCTTTGCCGAACAGCAGTAATAGGATTATTGTGCCACACAACGTTATTAGAAATGAGATTTATTATCAAGTCGATAATTATTTATCGTATGAATGTTTTTTGTTAATGCAATAAAAACAAAAAGATAGAAATGGTAAAAGTGCATTTAGAGGAAAGCGAAATTAAAAAAATGAATAACATCCACATTAAAAAAGCATAATTCAATCATATTGCCTCCACAATTAATTAGAGATTTATAGTTTTATAATCTCGCCAAAAATACCGAGCATGCTAATTAATAAAATAATTAAAATAACCGGCTAACCGACTCTCAAACTTGTTCGCGGACATGCTAACGGCCAGAAATTGACTAAAATAAGACCATCTCCCTGCGGAGCACCGCGCCATGAACACTTCGTCGTTCTATCGATACCTTGTCGGCTGGCTGGCATGCTTTGCCGCGCTGCTGTGCCTCACATCCGGTTACGCGGCTACAGAGAACAAACTATCAGAACCAGCGGAACGCGACGCCCTGGAAGTCAACGTTGACGATATGCTACAGCCATGGAGGGGAGATTTACCGGGTATGCTCGACCGGCGAACCATTCGCGTATTAACCCCCTTCAGCAAAACTTTTTTCTTTATCAATAAAGGCACCCAGCGCGGCGCGACTCACGATATATTTATGGAGTTTGAACGCAGTCTCAATCAAAGCCTGGCGAAAGAGAAAAAGCTCAAGCATCGTCACCTTAAAGTGCGGATCATCTTTGTTCCGGTGGCCCGTGACCAGCTCGTCAGCGCGCTTAACGCAGGTAAAGGGGATATTATTGCCGCCAACCTGACGATCACGCCTGAGCGTCAGCAGGAGATGACCTTTACTGCGCCGCTCTATTCTCACGTTCAGGAGCTGCTTCTTTCTGGTCCCGGCTCTCCCAAAGTGGACGATCTACAGCAGCTTTCTGGTAAAACGGTCTTTGTCCGCACCTCATCCAGCTATTACGCGAGCCTGGTCGCGCTCAACGCACGCTTTGCGCAGCAATCGCTGCCCCCCATCACCATCGAACCGGCGCCCGAAGCGCTGGAAGATGAGGATCTGATAGAGATGCTCAGCGCGGGCCTGATCCCATTGATCGTGGTCGACCGCCACAAGGCCCTGTTCTGGAAACAGGTCTTCCCCAGGATTCAGGTTCATCAGAACATTGTTCTGCGTGACGAAGGTAATATCGGTTGGGCGGTACGTAACAATAGCCCGCAGCTGCTGGCCCTGCTTAATGCGTTCATCAACAAGAATCGCCAGGGCAGCAGGCTGGGTAATACGATACTGCTGCGCTACCTGAAGGATGCCAGCTACGTTAAAAACGCGGCGGGGCAAAAAGAACGGCGTAAATTTCTGGCCATGGTGGAGATCTTTCGCAAATATGGCGATCGCTACGATGTTGACTGGCTGCTGATGGCCGCTCAGGGGTATCAGGAATCGCGGCTTAATCAGTCGGTGCGTAGCCACGTCGGCGCCATTGGCGTTATGCAGGTCATGCCGAGCACCGGTAAGGAGCTCAACGTCGGCGATATTAAGCAGCTCGACCCCAATATTCATGCAGGGGTGAAATACATGCGCTGGATGATAGATCGCTACTATGGCGATGAACCAATGACCCAGCTTGATAAGGCGCTGTTCTCGTTCGCCTCTTATAACGCGGGCCCCGGGCGCATTGCCCGGCTACGGGCGGATACTAAAAGGCGCGGTTTTGACCCGAACGTGTGGTTTGGCAACGTTGAGTATCTGGCCGCCGAGAAAATCGGCTCCGAGACCGTAAGCTATGTCAGCAATATCTATAAGTACTACATTGCTTATCGGCTGATCGTGGATGAAATGGCGCGTAAGCAGCAGGCGACGGCGGCTTCTAAAAATCAGGTCGCGTCGGCAGTAAATCCGCCTGCCACACCTGCCACACCTGCCACACCTGCCACACCTGCCACACCTGCCACACAGTGAATTAATGCAGATAAGCTGTGTCAGAAAATAGAAAAAGCCCCAAACAGGGGCTTTTTCAGAGAGGGATTTACGACGCTAACGCTTCGTTAGAACGGAATATCGTCGTCAAAGTCCATCGGCGGCTCATTGGAAGGCGCTGCCGGAGCCTGCTGCTGCGGACGCGACTGCGCGCCGCCGCTGAACTGGTTTCCGCCCTGCGGCTGCTGAGGCTGGCCCCAACCGCCCTGCTGCTGACCACCGCCTGCCGGGGCGCCCGCGCCCTGCTGACGACCGCCGAGCATTTGCATCGTGCCGCCAACGTTGACTACAACCTCGGTGGTGTATTTTTCCTGACCAGATTGGTCAGTCCATTTACGGGTGCGCAGCTGGCCTTCAATATAGACCTGTGAACCTTTGCGCAGATATTCGCCGGCCACTTCCGCCAGTTTGCCGAACAGCACAACGCGGTGCCATTCAGTCTGCTCTTTCATCTCACCGGTCGCTTTATCACGCCAGGATTCGGAAGTAGCCAGCGTAATGTTGGCAACTGCGCCACCACTCGGCATGTAGCGTACTTCCGGGTCCTGGCCCAGATTACCGACGAGAATCACCTTGTTTACGCCTCTGCTGGCCATGTTTGTGTCTCCTGAATGCGTTTCTTAATAGTGTAAACGCGCGAGTGTACCATTTCCAGGTGCTATGTTGATAGCTGGGAAGTATGTTCCAGAGAACTCTCGCGGTACGACATTTTTGCATACCTCGCCGGAAAATGCATTCCAATACTGTATATTCAAACAGGTTAAATTGTGTCATAATTAGCCGTTTCTGCCGTTTGTCCTTCTAACAAACCAGGCAATCCGCGTATCTACCGGGAAAGGTGAATGGATAAGATCGAAGTTCGGGGCGCCCGCACCCATAATCTCAAAAATATCAACCTCGTCATCCCGCGCGACAAACTCATTGTCGTCACCGGGCTTTCGGGTTCAGGCAAATCCTCACTGGCTTTCGACACGTTGTATGCCGAAGGGCAGCGTCGCTACGTTGAATCGCTCTCCGCCTACGCGCGGCAGTTCCTGTCGCTGATGGAGAAGCCCGACGTCGACCATATTGAAGGGCTGTCGCCGGCGATTTCCATTGAACAGAAATCAACGTCCCACAACCCCCGCTCTACGGTAGGCACCATTACCGAAATTCACGACTATCTGCGCCTGCTGTACGCGCGCGTCGGCGAGCCCCGCTGCCCGGATCACGATGTGCCGCTGGCGGCGCAAACCGTGAGCCAGATGGTGGATAATGTTCTCTCCCAGCCTGAAGGTCAGCGCCTGATGCTGCTGGCGCCGATCATTAAAGAGCGCAAAGGCGAACATAACAAAACGCTGGAAAACCTCGCCGGGCAGGGCTATATCCGCGCGAGGATCGACGGCGAAGTCTGCGATCTCTCCGATCCGCCGAAGCTGGAGCTGCAAAAGAAACATACCATCGAAGTCGTGATCGACCGCTTTAAGGTCCGCGACGATCTCAGCACGCGTCTGGCCGAGTCCTTTGAGACCGCGCTGGAGCTGTCGGGCGGCACCGCCATCGTCGCCAATATGGACGATCCGAAAGCCGAAGAGCTGCTGTTTTCCGCCAACTTCGCCTGCCCGATTTGCGGCTACAGCATGCGCGAACTGGAACCGCGCCTGTTCTCCTTCAACAACCCGGCAGGCGCTTGCCCGACCTGCGACGGCCTCGGCGTCCAGCAGTATTTCGATCCGGAGCGCGTGATTCAGAACCCTGAGCTGTCGCTGGCGGGCGGAGCGATTCGCGGCTGGGATCGGCGCAATTTTTACTACTTCCAGATGCTGAAGTCGCTGGCGGAACATTATGAATTCGACGTTGAAGCACCCTGGGGCACGCTCAATACCAGCGTACAAAAGGTCGTGCTGTACGGTTCAGGCAAAGAGAATATTGAATTCAAATATATGAACGATCGCGGCGATACCTCCGTACGCCGTCATCCGTTTGAAGGCGTGCTGCATAATATGGAGCGCCGTTATAAAGAGACGGAATCCAGCGCAGTACGCGAAGAGTTAGCTAAATTCATTAGCAATCGTCCCTGCGCCAGCTGTGAAGGGACGCGCCTTAAGCGCGAAGCGCGGCACGTGTTTGTGGAAAATACGCCGCTGCCGACCATCTCAGACATGAGCATCGGCCACGCGATGGACTTCTTCAACAACCTGAAGCTCTCCGGCCAGCGTGCGCAAATTGCCGAAAAAGTCCTGAAAGAGATTGGCGACCGCCTGAAATTCCTCGTCAATGTCGGCCTGAACTACCTGACGCTCTCCCGTTCGGCGGAGACCCTCTCAGGCGGCGAAGCGCAGCGTATCCGCCTCGCCAGCCAGATCGGCGCAGGCCTGGTCGGCGTGATGTACGTACTGGATGAGCCCTCTATCGGTCTGCATCAGCGCGATAACGAACGCCTGCTGGGAACCCTAATCCACCTGCGTAATCTCGGCAACACGGTGATTGTCGTTGAGCACGATGAAGATGCTATTCGCGCCGCTGACCACGTTATCGATATCGGCCCTGGCGCCGGCGTGCACGGCGGTCAGGTCGTGGCCGAGGGTAAGCTGGAAGATATCATGGCAGTGCCGGAATCGCTGACCGGCCAGTTCATGAGCGGCAAGCGTAAAATTGAGGTGCCGAAACAGCGCGTACCCGCGAATCCAGAGAAAGTGCTGAAGCTGTCCGGCGCGCGCGGTAACAACCTGAAAGACGTAACGCTGACGCTGCCGGTGGGGCTCTTCACCTGTATTACCGGCGTTTCAGGGTCGGGTAAATCCACGCTGATCAACGACACGCTGTTCCCGATTGCCCAGCGCCAGCTCAACGGTGCCACCATTGCGGAACCAGCGCCGTACCGCGATGTACAGGGTCTGGAACATTTCGATAAAGTGATCGACATCGACCAGAGTCCAATCGGTCGTACGCCGCGCTCCAACCCGGCCACCTACACCGGCGTCTTTACTCCGGTCCGTGAACTGTTTGCCGGCGTACCTGAATCACGTTCGCGTGGCTACACGCCGGGCCGCTTCAGCTTTAACGTGCGCGGCGGCCGCTGTGAAGCCTGCCAGGGCGACGGCGTGATCAAAGTCGAGATGCACTTCCTGCCGGATATCTACGTACCGTGCGACCAGTGCAAAGGCAAACGCTATAACCGCGAAACGCTGGAGATTAAGTACAAAGGCAAAACGATTCATGAAGTGCTGGATATGACCATTGAAGAAGCCCGTGAGTTCTTCGATGCGGTTCCGGCGCTGGCGCGTAAGCTGCAAACGCTAATGGACGTCGGGCTGACCTATATTCGCCTTGGCCAGTCGGCGACTACGCTCTCCGGCGGCGAGGCCCAGCGCGTCAAGCTGGCGCGCGAGCTGTCCAAACGCGGTACCGGGCAGACGCTGTATATCCTTGATGAACCGACCACCGGTCTGCACTTTGCCGATATTCAGCAGCTGCTGGAAGTACTGCATCAGCTGCGCGATCAGGGTAATACCATCGTGGTGATTGAGCATAACCTGGATGTCATCAAAACGGCTGACTGGATCGTTGACCTTGGGCCGGAAGGCGGAAGCGGCGGCGGAGAGATCCTCGTTTCCGGAACGCCGGAAACGGTCGCCGAATGCGAGGCTTCATATACCGCTCGCTTCCTCAAGCCCATGCTGAAGTAACCTCACCAGCCTCTTCTCGTCCCGGGAAGAGGCATCATTTCCTCTCATTTTTCTCCCGCTGATATTTTGTGATTTGCGGCCGCACGACATCTGTCATCAGATAGCGTCACGGCCATAAATTGCAGGATGCATCATGTCTTTCAAACACGGATTTTATCAATTCACTCTTATCGCGGCGCTATTGGTGACAACCGCCTGCAGCTGGGTAGACGGCTACAGCAATACGGCCCACCAGCAGCTATTGATGCTGGAACAGCGTCATCTGCAGTTCATCAGCGATGCGGCGACAGCGCCGGTCGACCAACGCTTACTAAGACAAGAGGATCGCCAGATTCGTCAGCTATTTAGCCTGGCATTAAACGACGGCGATGCGCTGCGGCAGAATAATCTGCGCGTGCTGGAGAAGAATTATCAGCGGCTTTACACGCATGTTTCCCGCCAGGATGCAGCGCTGACGCCCTTCACGGCCGGAGCTCTGGCGCAACAAACGGAATATCTTTATCAGCAGGCCATCAGCGGCGAACAGCTGCGCTCAGGGAGATAACCATGTCCATCATTAAAGAAGTCAGCGCCCAGGTGACCGGCGCAGGCGTGAATACGGCAGAATGGCTACAGCTTATGGAGGCGATAGTAAATGATGAAGACAGCGGCATTCGCGACGCCGGAATGCTCACGCTTCAGGCATTACAGGAGAAAGCGCGCGGCTGGTTAAGTCAGGACGACCTCATTCTGCTCCTCGAAGGGCAGCGCGATATTGCCAGCATTCGCGCCAGCAATGAACAGATCGCCATGCAGACGCACCTGCACTCCACGCTGCTTCGCCTGTTTGATGTGACCCTGCTGGCGCTGGGGAGGATTTAACGCTATGGCAATAGTTTACGCTTAGCCTCGGAAAGAGAATCAAGCGCCTGCTGGTATGAAGCATCCACCAGGTAGTAAATTTGCGAATCAGGCAGGGAGCCATCCAGAAACACCGTACTCCAGTGGGCTTTATTAAGGTGTTTGCTGGGGCGAACATCGCGATGCTGCTGCCTTAGCAGTTCCGCAAGCTCGGGGCTGGTTTTTAACGATACCGCAGGCCGATTGTCCTCCACCTCTTTTACCATCGCAAACAGGACGTCCGCCGCTTTGATCTGCGTCGCTTTCCAGTCGCTATGTACGCTTTGTTCAGCGCCCGGCTTTGCCATGCAGTACTGCAATAAATCCGAAATTGTCATTTTTATTCCCCCATTAGCGTCGCGATGATATGGCGCGATCCGCCGTGAATACGATGCTCCCCTAGCCAGATACCCTGCCAGGTCCCCAGCCTGACGCGTCCGTCCTGAACGGGCAGCATCAGCGATACGCCCAGCATCGAAGATTTAATGTGCGAGGGCATATCATCAGGACCTTCATAATCGTGTTCATACGGCGCATTATCCGGTACGGCATGCAGAAAATGTTGTTCCATATCGTAGCGGACGGTCGGATCGCAGTTTTCATTTAGCGTCAGGGAAGCAGATGTATGCTGGAGCAGCAAATGCAGCAGGCCAGTTTTAACTCCCGAAAGCTGGGGAATCTGGCTTAAAACCTCATCAGTGACCAGATGAAAGCCCCGTGATTTCGGGCCTAAGGTCAGAGTTTGCTGATGCCACATAAACCGCTCCTTTTACCGATCAACCTTCCTAAGTGTGCAGCAATAAGCGAAAAGGTAAAACCTCCGACGCGCTATTTTGCACAAAAAAACGGCAGCGCGTCGGCTGCCGTTTGAGCTAATGATGTTTACGCCGATGGATGGCTTAATATTCTGAATTCACAATGACCTCTTCGCCCTGAGCGCCCGCCATCGGCAGCGGCTTATAGGAGGAATTCGAGGCTCGCAATATACGGATCCCACGCGCGCCTACCTCTCGGGCGGCGGAGATATCGTTATCCGAATCGCCGTAGAAGACTTTGATCCCTTTCTCCTGCAGCCACTGCGTTTTGGTGTTCTGACCGGACTTATCGCCAGCAAAAATAACCGGGTTCATATTCGCTGCCGGGATGAGAAAATCATCCTGTAGGGTTTTCGTTACCGTTTCGGTTTTGGTCTGGCTACGTCCGGTCACAAAATAGATGCTATCGCCGCGCTTCACGTGCATCGCAATCAGCTGGCGCGCCACCTCTTTCGGCATGCTGAATTCATCCCAGCCGTTGTTCATTTTTTCCCAGAACTCCGGATTTTTCAGGTAATCATCGCTGCCGGGGGAATAGGTTTTCTGCCCGCGCCAGAAGCCCGGGCTGGAAAACAGGACGGTATCATCAATATCAAACCCGACGGCCATCGGCTGGCGCCCCAACAGGCTATTTTCAATCTGGGCCACGGAAACCCAATGGATCGGCGCCTGTTCGGCGAGTTTCGCCATATTGGTGCCCGTCCACAGCGGCTGCGGTGTGGAAGCGCGAGCAACGACGGAGCTATTTAGCGTGAACAGTAAGCAGACGGCCCCAAAGGCCAGGGTGATCTTGCGCATATTTTTCCCTAAATAATCGAATCGTTATAATTTTCAATAATGTGTACGCTTATTAATGCATCAAGACCTTACCCCCCGCTGGCGCGGATAGGAAGATTTTTCTGCTCTGATGTCATATAAAAAGAGAATGATCACACTTCAGGTAGGGAATTACCCGCGTCATGATTTGACGCGGGCAAAAAAGGTCAGGAAAAACTTATATTACAGCAGCAAATGCCTGCGCGACGCGCCGCACGTTGCCTGAATTCAGCCCGGCTACGCACATACGGCCGCTGGCGATCAGGTAGACACCGAACTCATCGCGCAGGCGGTCAACCTGGGCTGGGCTGAAACCGGTATAGCTAAACATGCCGCGCTGCTTAAGCAGGTAGTCAAAATCACCGCCCGGCACCGTCTCTTTCAGCACATTCACCAGCTCGTGACGCATGGCCAGAATACGGGTACGCATCTCTTCCACTTCCGCCAGCCATGAGGCTTTCAGCTCGCTGTCGCCCAGTACCGCCGCCACGACCTGCGCGCCAAAGTTCGGCGGGCTGGAGTAGTTGCGCCGTACGGTCGCTTTCAATTGCCCCAGTACACGACCCGCGGTTTCTGCATCTTCACAGACGATCGACAGTCCGCCCACGCGTTCACCATACAGGGAGAAGATTTTCGAGAAGGAGTTGCTCACCAGCAGCGGGATCCCGGCGCGCGCAATGGCGCGGATAGCGTAGGCATCCTCTTCCATGCCGGCGCCAAAGCCCTGATAGGCAATATCGAGGAAAGGAATTAAATGACGCGCTTTCAGCACCTCAACGACGTCGTCCCACTGCGCATTGCTGAGATCGGCTCCCGTTGGGTTATGGCAGCACGGATGCAGCAGCACAATATCGCGCTCCGGTAGCGATTTGAGTTTTTCCAGGAACGCCTCAAAACGCACGCCATTGGTTTTATCATCAAACCATGGGTAAGTACTTACTTCGAATCCAGCCCCTTCGAATATCGCGATATGGTTTTCCCACGTCGGATCGCTAACCCACACCTGCGAGCCCGAGAAGTAGCGTTTCAGGAAATCAGCGCCGACTTTCAGGGCGCCGGAGCCGCCCAACGTCTGAATGGAGGCCACGCGATGTTGCGCCAGTACCGGATGATCGGCACCGAACAACAGCGGCGCGATAGCGTGACGGTAGGCGTTCAGTCCTTCCATAGGCAAATAGATTGAGGCGCCGTGCGGCTGAGCATTAAGGCGCGCCTCCGCTTCGGCAACCGCCTGCAGTTGCGGAATAATGCCGTCTTCGTTGTAATAAAGACCGATGCTGAGGTTTACTTTGTCACTACGTGGATCGTCTTTAAAACGCTCCATCAGGGAGAGAATGGGATCGCCAGCGTAGGCGTCAACTTTCTGAAACACGTGATGTTTCTCCAGGTTTACATGAGGCAAGTCATAACACAATAAACTGGATGCGAAAGAAGATCGAGGGGATGTTGACCTTCTTTATTCCCTATAGCATAAAGCCTCATAAACTGGAGCAGCACGACGTAAAAAAGATAAGGAATTTATGGATAGCCCCCCGATTGCGGACGTTGATTTTACAATGCTCTGGAAGGAAAGCGGTTATACGATAAAAAATTACGTTAAACCCGCCTCTGATAATCGATTTATAACGCCGCAGACAAGGACAAACGCCATGACTCCCGAGATATTACTATTGCGTGGGAAAATCAATCAACTTTCTGAAATTACTGAATATATTGAGTTAGAACTCACAGATAACCCTCAATGGGAAGCGCCGTCTGATACCAGCTATTTAAATGAAAAAGATTGGGCTGATCCCGATATTGTTGACAACGTCAGGGCGATGCAGGCCACCAATAAACTTATCAGTTGGTTTGGTGAGGATAATGAGGGGTACGTGGGACTATGGCGTGGTCCGGATAATATTCCTCTGGAGCAGGCACAGGTGGTACGTCTGGATTCAGAAGGGCAATATGAACTGGTAGCAGACACCATCGCAAACTATCTGGCAATCAGTTGTGACGAAGACGAATTCCCACATATCCGCCAGTTACTCACAACCGCCGGGTTTAGCGTGGCGAATTCAATCGATGAGATTTGGCAACGCATTGATGACTCAATTGTTCAACCTAATGATTATCGTAACCGGCTTTATAACGACGCACGAATCCTACGCGGAGAAGACCCAATAGAATGAAGTGGCAGCCAGCAATTCTACGAAATAAGTCAGGATGGGCTGGTGGACCATGCCCCGGCAACGCTGCCAGGGCAAACGAGAAAGAACGTTAATCCACGTACTTCATCGACACCCGTGAAGTCAGGCGCGTAATAAGTTCGTAAGCACTTACTTTTGTGATTTCGGCAATACGTTCGACGGGTAAACCTTCGCCCCACAGCACGACCGCATCGCCAGCCTTATCCTGCGCTTCAGGCCCAAGATCGACGCAAATCATATCCATCGCCACGCGTCCGACAATCGGCACCTCACGCCCGTTAACCAGCACCGGCGTTCCGGACGGCGCGGCGCGCGGATAGCCATCGCCATAGCCCATCGCCACAACGCCTAAACGCGTATCGCGCTCGCTGATCCAGGTTCCGCCGTAGCCCACCGGCTCGCCGGCTTTATGCTCGCGGACCGCAATCAGGCTGGAGGTCAGTGACATCACCGGCTGGCAGCCAAAATCCGCGCCGGTGGATCCACCGTCGAGCGGCGACACGCCGTAGAGAATAATCCCCGGACGCGCCCAGTCGAAGTGCGACTGCGGCCACAGCAATATACCGCCGGATGCGGCGATAGAACGCAGCCCCGGTTTCCCTTCCGCGAAGGTGGTAAAGATATCCAGCTGACGTTCGGTCGCGCCGCACTCTGGCTCATCCGCACGGGCAAAATGGCTGACGATATTTACCGGCTGACGGACGTTTTTACACTGGCTCAGGCGCTGATAGAAGGCTTCGGCCTGTTCGGGCAGAACGCCTAATCGGTGCATTCCGGTATCCAGCTTCATCCATACGGTGATCGGTTCGGGTAAGTCGGCATCTTCCAGCGCCGCCAGCTGTTCCGGGCTGTGTACCGCAGTATGCAGACGCTGGGCGGAAATAATCGCCAGGTCAGCGGCCTCAAAGAACCCCTCCAGCAGCAGAATCGGCTGGGCGATACCGCCCGCGCGCAGGCGCAGGGCTTCTTCAAGACGGGCGACGCCAAAAGCATCGGCGTCCGGGAGCGTTCGCGCGGTCTCAAGAAGACCGTGTCCGTAGGCGTTCGCTTTCACCACCGCAACCAGTTTGCTGGCAGGCGCCAGTTCACGTAATCGTTGCAGGTTGTGTCGCAGAGCGCGGCGGTTAATGACTACAGTTGCCGCTTGCATTTGAATTCCTTAATAAAAGCATCTCCTAAATCCTTCGTGTTGCAGGAAGGCGACAAGCCTGAGAATCCCCGGGAGCTTAGTAAACTAAGTGACCGGGGTGAACAGGCGTAGTCAACGCATCTGCGGCATGAAGGATGACGGAGATTTATTCGTCGTCGTATTGTGGCCCAGCATAATTATCAAAACGCGACCACTGACCGTTAAACGTCAGGCGCACCGTCCCGATAGGACCGTTACGCTGTTTACCAATAATAATTTCGGCGATGCCTTTTAAGTCACTGTTTTCGTGGTAAACCTCATCACGGTAGATAAACATGATTAAGTCGGCATCCTGCTCAATGGAGCCAGATTCACGCAGGTCGGAGTTCACCGGGCGCTTATCCGCACGCTGTTCCAGGGAGCGGTTAAGCTGCGACAGCGCCACCACCGGCACCTGCAGCTCCTTCGCCAGCGCCTTGAGCGAGCGGGAAATTTCGGCGATTTCCAGCGTACGGTTATCGGAGAGCGACGGCACGCGCATCAGCTGCAGGTAGTCGATCATAATCAGGCCGATGCCGCCGTGCTCGCGGGCGATACGCCGCGCGCGTGAACGCACTTCCGTCGGCGTCAGGCCGGAGGAGTCATCAATATAGATGTTGCGTTTTTCCAGCAGAATCCCCATGGTGCCGGAAATGCGCGCCCAGTCTTCATCATCCAGCTGACCGGTTCGAATACGGGTCTGGTCAACTCGCGACAGCGAGGCCAGAGAACGCATCATAATCTGCTCCGAGGGCATCTCCAGACTGAAGATAAGCACCGGTTTATCCTGCAACATCGCCGCGTTTTCCACGAGGTTCATCGCAAACGTCGTTTTACCCATCGATGGACGCGCGGCGACAATAATCAGGTCCGACGGCTGAAGACCGGCGGTCTTTTTATTGAGATCGTCATAGCCGGTATTGACCCCGGTGACGCCGTCATGCGGCTGCTGGAAGAGCTGCTCAATTCGCGCCACGGTGGCGTCGAGCACGTCGGCGATATTCTTCGGCCCTTCATCTTTATTCGCGCGGCTTTCGGCGATTTTAAAGACCCGGGATTCGGCAAGGTCGAGCAGATCTTCGCTGGTGCGGCCCTGGGGATCGAAACCGGCTTCGGCGATTTCATTCGCCACCGAGATCATTTCGCGTACCACCGCGCGTTCGCGAACGATATCGGCATAAGCGCTGATGTTCGCCGCGCTTGGCGTATTTTTCGATAATTCCGCCAGGTAGGCGAATCCGCCGACGCTGTCCAGCTGCCCCTGACGCTCCAGCGATTCGGCGAGCGTAATCAGGTCGATCGGGCTGCCCGACTCCTGCAGGCGCGCCATTTCGGTGAAAATATGGCGATGCGGGCGAGTATAGAAATCTTCCGAAACAACGCGCTCGGCAACGTCGTCCCAGCGTTCGTTATCCAGCATTAAACCGCCCAACACCGACTGTTCCGCTTCAATCGAGTGCGGCGGGACCTTTAACCCATCGAGCTGATAATCTCGCTCGCGGGGTTCAGTCTGTGGTTTGTTGAAGGGTTTATTTCCTGCCATAGTGAATGGAGTTACCGAGATAGTGAATGGGTCGAAAGATTACCACATTTCTGGAGGAAGCATGGCAACACGAATTGAATTTCACCAGCACGGAGGGCCTGATGTTCTGCAAGCGTTGGAGTTCACGCCGAAAGATCCCGCAGAGCACGAAATTCAGGTAGAGAACAAGGCCATCGGCATCAACTACATTGATACCTATATCCGCAGCGGCCTCTATCCACCGCCGTCATTGCCGAGCAGCCTCGGCACCGAAGCCGCTGGCGTCGTGAGCAAAGTCGGTAACGGCGTAAAGCATATTAAAGCCGGCGACCGGGTGGTCTACGCGCAATCGGCGCTGGGGGCCTATAGCTCCGTGCATAATGTACCTGCCGATAAGGCCGCTATTTTACCGGACGCCATCTCTTTCGAGCAGGCGGCAGCGTCGTTCCTGAAAGGGCTCACGGTTTATTACCTGCTGCGTAAAACCTATGAGATCAAAGCAGGCGAGCCGTTCCTGTTCCACGCGGCGGCCGGCGGCGTCGGGCTCATCGCCTGTCAGTGGGCCAAAGCGCTGGGCGCTAAGCTGATCGGTACCGTCGGCAGCGCGCAAAAAGCCGAACGCGCTAAACAGGCCGGCGCCTGGCAGATCATTAACTATCGCGAAGAGAATATCGTCGAACGCCTGAAAGCGATCACCGACGGTAAGAAAGTTCAGGTGGTTTATGATTCCGTCGGTAAAGATACCTGGGAAGCGTCTCTTGATTGCCTGCAGCGCCGGGGGCTGATGGTGAGCTTCGGCAACTCTTCGGGCCCGGTGACCGGCGTGAATCTCGGCATTCTCAACCAGAAAGGTTCGCTGTACGTTACCCGCCCGTCGCTGCAGGGCTATATCACTACGCGCGAAGAGCTGACGGAGGCCAGCAACGAGCTGTTCTCGCTGATCGCCAGCGGGGTGATAAAAGTGGATGTTGCGGAGAGTCAGAAATATGCATTGAGCGATGCCCGCCGCGCGCATGAGGTGCTGGAAAGCCGGGCGACGCAGGGCTCGAGTTTGCTGTTGCCATAGTTATGGCTTTTCCCTAAATGAGCCGGGCTACAGGAAGAGGGTAAGTGAATGAATCCCCAGGAGCTGACAACAGTAAGCGACTGGGGTGAATGACAAATCTGTCAGAAACAAATTTGAACGCCGCAAAGCGACGGCCCGTAAGGGCGAGTCTCATGGATGAGACGAGTCACTCAGCAACCAACGCCCCTGCAGCCTGAAGTATGACGGGAGAAGAAGAAAAGTTTAGGGCTTCCCCCTGGGAAGCCCTTACTTTTTTTGTTCGGCTGTATGTAGGGTACAGCTCGATGAATTCGTTAACGCGCTAATAGTGACAGATTTAATAAGCAAAGCCTACGCTGTTTTATGCAAAAATCTTCAGGTTGTGACATACCGCTCAATACCTTAGTAACGCCAGCGGTTATTACCGCGATAACGGTTCCCGGTTGGCGATTTTATCGCCCGAATCACCCACACCACGACTACGGCCAGCAGCAGCCAGGGCAGCAGCTTAATCATTAACGCAAACAAACCACCGACAAACATCAGCGCGGTCGCGACCACAATCGCGGCAATAATTCCCAGCAGTGAAACGCCGGTGACCAACAGCATGACAAAAAAGCCAATAACAAATAAGAGTTCCAGCATCGTCTTTCCCCTAAAGAAATGTAATCTACCTTGCTGGATATTACAAAAATCATGCCAAATATAAGTTATTGAATAAAAACAAAAACGCCCGACATGTCAGGTGCCAGGCGTGGTGAATTTGACCAGATTTTAGCGAAAAACTAACGCTTGTCGGCAACCAGTTTCAGCGCCTGTTCCAGTACATTGATGTCCGCCCCGGCTTTATGCGCATTTTCGCTCAGATAGCGACGCCACTGGCGCGCGCCGGGAATGCCCTGGAAGAGCCCCAGCATATGACGCGTCACGTGCCCCAGGTAGGTTCCGTTACTCAGTTCGCGTTCGATATAGGGATACATCGCCCGGACCACGGAAACCGGGTCAGCATCGACGCCTTCCACGCCGAAAATTTCCCGATCCACCGAGGCCAGAATACCCGGATTCTGATAGGCCTCACGGCCTACCATCACGCCGTCCATATGCTCAAGATGCTCCTTTGCCTCTTCCAGCGACTTAATACCGCCGTTGATCGCCATGGTCAGATGCGGGAAATCGCGCTTAAGCTGGTAAACGCGTGGATAGTCCAGCGGCGGGATCTCGCGGTTCTCTTTGGGGCTCAGGCCTGAAAGCCAGGCTTTACGCGCGTGGATGATGAACATCTCGCATTCGCCTTTCCCGGATACCGTTTCGATAAAATCGCACAGAAACTCATAGCTGTCCTGGTCGTCAATGCCGATACGGGTTTTTACCGTAACCGGGATCGACACGACGTCGCGCATCGCTTTAATACAGTCAGCCACCAGCTGCGCGTTCCCCATCAGGCAGGCGCCAAACATACCGTTCTGTACGCGATCGGACGGACAGCCGACGTTGAGGTTAATTTCATCATAGCCGCGCGCCTGCGCCAGCTTTGCGCAGTGCGCCAGCGCAGCCGGATCGCTGCCGCCGAGCTGCAGGGCGACCGGATGCTCTTCCTCGCTGTAGGCCAGATAGTCGCCCTTACCGTGAATAATCGCGCCGGTGGTCACCATTTCGGTATACAGCAGCGTGTGGCGCGAAAGCTGACGCAGAAAATAACGGCAGTGTCTGTCGGTCCAGTCGAGCATGGGCGCGATGGAAAAACGGTGGGCAGCAAAAGCAGTAGGCGTTGATTCTGACATCATGGCGAATAAATAAGCATCCGGGTAAAAAGGGGCGCTACTATAGCACAAAGATAAACCACTGGCGCATAGCGTCGGCGCGCCCCCTTTCCATCCCGCAATAAACGCTATTTTTTCCGCGGCTTGCCGTCGTGAGGGCCGAAAAACTGCGGCGGATGGTCAACCCAGCGATCCTGACGCGTAGCGGCATAGCCGGGGTTAAGCGGATAGTAGATACGATTAAATTTCTTGTTTGCCTCACCAACGACTAACAGGCGGACTTCCTGTTCGGTGTTATTGAGGAACGTGTGGCAAATGCCGGTTCCGGCAGGAAAACCGACGCTATCCCCCGGCTCCAGCTTCCACAGGTAGCCGTTAATCCACACTTCCGGATAGCCTTCCAGCACGTAGATAAACTCTTCTTCGTCGCTTTCCGCATGTGGATAAGAAGTGCGGCGCCCGGGCGGCAGGCGCTCATGGTGGATCCCCAGGCGATTGAGCCGCAGACCGCGCGCCAGCGGCGCACCGATGGAGAAAAGCTCGGTACTGTCAGGGTAGGTGGAATCATCCGCCCCTTCCAGTTCACGCCAGTGTCGAATGCAATCAGGTCGTTTCATCGTTTTCTCCCGAAAATGAGATGCATCAGGTATAGCATAAGGGGGCAAGCCAGAGCGACCCCAGGAGCGTGACGGCTGGGACGAATTGACGCTGCCAAAGCGTATGTGACGCGAAGTGTGACGGGTATAGTCCACCGGGTCTCGGCGTTTCATTGGTATCGTGATAAAGTAACAGTTTGAGATTCACGCAACCAGAGGACGCTCATGGATAAGACCACTTCGCAACAAATGTTAGCGCATGCTGAAAAGCTCTGCGCGCAGCGTGGCGTGCGCCTGACCCCGCAGCGCCTCGAAGTATTGCGTTTGATGAGCCTGCAGCAAGGGGCAATCAGCGCCTACGACCTGCTCGATCTGCTTCGTGAAAAAGAGCCTCAGGCTAAACCGCCGACCGTCTATCGGGCGCTGGAGTTTTTACTGGAGCAGGGGTTCGTGCATAAGGTGGAATCGACCAATAGCTACGTGCTGTGCCACCTTTTCGATCAGCCAACCCACAGCTCAGCGATGTTTATTTGCGACCGCTGCGGCGGCGTTAAAGAAGAGTGCGCGGAAGGCGTCGAAGATATAATGCATACGCTGGCGGCAAGAATGGGATTCGCGCTGCGCCACAACGTCATTGAAGCTCACGGCCTCTGCGCTGCCTGCGTCGAGGTCGAATCCTGCAGTACGCCGGGCCACTGTCATCACGACCATACCATCCAGATTAAAAAGAAAGCCCGCTGAGGCGTTAGCCGCAGCGGGAATCAAGGGTAGCGGCACCTTCATGTACCGATCGTGCAGGCAATAACAGTGGGTTAAAACACGACGTTTTCGCTACCAGCGGTAGTCGTTTTTGGTTTCCCAATCGGTCACTTCTTTGTCTGCCTGGTCTTTTTCATATCCATAGCGTTCCTGGATTTTACCGACCAGCTGGTCACGCTTACCCTCAATGACGGTCATGTCATCATCAGTCAGCTTGCCCCATTTCTCTTTCGCTTTACCTTTGAACTGTTTCCAGTTACCGCCGATTTCGTCTTTATTCATCATGCATTCCTCATCGTTCGGTTATCGTTCGGTGAATGAACAGCCCGCTGTGTTTCGGACATGACTTAACTATAGATGAGTATTCTGAGTAAGATTTATTATTCGGAATCTTTAACCATCAAATGTACTAAATGCATTACGAAAACCAGGTTCCGCGCCGCCAGTGCCGCCGCCAGATCGCTGCCAGGGAAACGCCGCGCAGAGCGAGAAATACCGTCAGCGCCAGCCACAGTCCATGGTTACCGAGCGTGGGTACCGTCAATAGCGTCAGGGCAAACCCCGCCGCCGCCACCGCCATGCTGTTACGCATCTCCGCACCGCGCGTCGCACCGATAAACATGCCGTCCAGCAGGTAGCACCAGACGCCAATGACCGGCAGAATCATCTGCCAGACCAGATAGCGGTCGGCCAGCTGCTGCAGGGAAGGCAGCGAGGTCAGCAACGCAATAATCTGTTCGCCAGCAAGTCCGTAAATCAGCGCAAACGCCAGCGCCACTATTCCTGACTGGCGGCAAGCCGCATGCCAGACAGCCAGCAGCCGGCTATCGTCGCGCGCGCCGTAGGCCTGCCCGGAGTGCGCCTCAACGGCGTAGGCAAAACCGTCCAGCGCGTAGGCGGTAAAGGTCAGCATCGTCATGAGAACCGCATTGACCGCGACGACATCGGCGCCGAGGCGAGCGCCAAATACCGTTACCGCACCGAAGCAAAGCTGTAGCAGCAGCGAACGCAGCATGATGTCGCGATTCAGCGCCAGCAGGCGACGTATATCGCCGCGCCAGGCGTTTTTTAGCATTAGCAGGGAAACGCCGCGCAGCGCCAGCACGCGCCTTGCCATCAGCAGGCCGATAAAGAAAGTGGCGTATTCTGCCGTGACCGTTGCCAGCGCCGCCCCCTGCACGTTCATATGCAGGCCCATCACCAGCCATACATCGAGCACAATGTTAAGAACATTGCCGACCACCAGCAGGATCACCGGCGCTCTGGCGTACTGCACGCCCAGCAGCCAGCCCAGCAGGACCAGGTTCGCCAGCGATGCCGGCGCGCTTAGCCAGCGGATCTCAAGGAAGCGTCTGGCCTGTTCGAGCACGGCTTCGCTGCCGCCGACGATGTGCAGCGCCAGGTCGATCAACGGCATCCGCAAGAGCACAATGGCCGCCCCGGCGGCCAGCGCCAGGCACAGCGGCTGCACCAGCGCACGCGCCAGACGCTGCGGATCTTTAGCGCCGTACGCCTGGGCCGTCAGCCCAGTGGTACTCATTCGCAGGAACAACAGCAGCATAAAGAGGAAGCTGGTTGCCGTTGCGCCAACCGCCACGCCCCCCAGATAAACCGGGCTATCGAGATGACCAATAACGGCGGTGTCCACCAGTCCGAGCAGCGGAACGGTGATATTGGAGAAGATCATGGGCAGCGCTAAGCGCCACAGGGCTTTGTCGGCGGCGTTAAAAAACATGGAGAGAGTGCCAAAAAGAGGAAAAACGACGCAGCATCATGCATCAGATGATGCCGCGAGAGGAAGAGTTTACTGCCAGTTGCCGTTGCGAATAACGCCGACGGCCAGGCCTTCAATGGTGAAACTTTGTTGACGAAGATCCACCACGATTGGCGAAAATTCGCTGTTTTCCGGCAGCAGTTCGACGACGTTACCCTGCTTTTTCAGGCGCTTTACGGTCACTTCTTCGTCAATACGCGCCACAACTACCTGGCCGTTACGCACATCCTGAGTTTTATGGACTGCCAGCAGGTCGCCATCAAGAATGCCGATGTCTTTCATCGACATACCGCTGACGCGCAGCAGAAAATCGGCATTCGGTTTAAACATGGCCGGATCGACCTGATAGTGGCCTTCAATATGCTGCTGGGCCAGCAGCGGTTCCCCTGCTGCTACGCGGCCAATAAGCGGCAGGCCCGTTTCTTCTTCCGTCAGCAGACGAATACCGCGGGAGGCGCCGGAAACGATTTCGATTGCGCCTTTACGCGCCAGCGCTTTCAGGTGCTCTTCCGCCGCGTTTGGGGAACGGAACCCCAAGCGCTGAGCAATCTCCGCACGCGTCGGCGGCATGCCCGTCTGGCTGATATGATCCCGAATGAGATCAAACACCTCTTGCTGCCTGGTCGTTAACGCTTTCATTCCGCCCCCTGGGTGTATATACAGTTATGCTGTGAGTATATACAGCTAACGGTGATTTTGGAACCACATTTCACACAAAAATCAGGAGTTTCTTTTCGTTTTGCGAGCCGCTACGACAGGAGTTAGCGGTAATTTGCCCATAAAAGGGTTCCCCAGGTGATCAGCGCGATGACAATCGCCAGCAAAACCGCCGCAGAGCCCATGTCTTTCGCGCGCCCGGAAAGCTCATGATGCTCAGGGCCGATACGGTCCACGACCGCTTCAATCGCGCTGTTGATAATTTCAACTATCATCACTATCAGGACCGAGCCAATTAACAGCACCCGGGTAATGGCATCGACGTCTAACCAGCAGGCAATCACCACGGCAATGATGGCCGCGATGCCTTCCTGACGAAATGCGGCCTCGTTGACCCATGCCGCCCGGAATCCTTTCCAGGAATACCCTGCCGCTTTAATAATTCGGGTTAACCCAGTGGTATTATTGGCCATCAAACAAACCTTTTTATGTAAATGACGTCAATGAGTGTACGCGTTTGCCGCGTTACAACGGAAATTTTGCGCACTTTCTGTTATTCTTGCGGCGCATTTGCATGATTAACCAGAGGCTTCACATCGTCTATGTCTGGCTGGCAACGAATTTACTATAAATTACTGAATTTACCATTAAGGGCGCTGGTAAAAAGCAAGTCGATTCCGGCACAACCTGCTCAGGAGTTAGGCCTGGATACCTCGCGGCCCATTATGTACGTCCTGCCCTACAATTCGAAGGCGGACCTGCTGACGCTGCGCGCGCAATGTCTGGAGCATGAGTTACCGGACCCGCTGGAGCCGCTGGAGATCGACGGCGCCCTGCTTCCGCGCTACGTATTTATCCACGGCGGACCGCGCGTATTCACCTATTACACGCCGAAAGAAGAGTCTATCAAGCTCTTTCACGACTATCTGGATTTGCACCGTAATCATCCCGATCTTGATGTGCAAATGGTGCCAGTCTCGGTGATGTTCGGTCGCGCGCCGGGGCGTGAAAAAGGCGAGGTTAACCCGCCACTGCGCATGCTCAACGGCATTCAGAAATTCTTCGCCGTTCTGTGGCTGGGCCGCGACAGCTTTGTGCGTTTCTCGCCTTCGGTCTCGCTGCGTAAAATGGCGGACGAACACGGCACCGATAAAACTATCGCTCAGAAGCTGGCCCGCGTGGCGCGTATGCACTTCGCCCGTCAGCGTCTGGCGGCGGTCGGTCCGCGCCTGCCTGCGCGCCAGGATCTGTTCAATAAACTGCTGGCGTCGAAAGCCATTGCCCGTGCGGTAGAAGACGAAGCGCGCAGCAAGAAAATTTCTCATGAAAAGGCGCAGCAAAACGCTATCGCCCTGATGGAAGAGATCGCCGCGAACTTCTCCTACGAGATGATTCGCCTGACAGACCGCGTGCTGGGCTTTACCTGGAACCGTCTGTATCAGGGCATTAACGTGCATAACGCCGAGCGCGTGCGCCAGCTGGCGCACGAAGGCCACGAGATCGTTTATGTCCCGTGCCACCGCAGCCATATGGATTATCTGCTGCTCTCGTACGTGATTTATCATCAGGGCCTGGTTCCGCCGCATATCGCTGCCGGTATCAACCTGAATTTCTGGCCTGCCGGGCCGATTTTCCGTCGCGGCGGCGCTTTCTTCATTCGCCGTACGTTCAAAGGCAATAAGCTCTATTCGACGGTATTCCGCGAATACCTCGGCGAGCTGTTCAGCCGCGGCTACTCCGTCGAATACTTCGTTGAGGGCGGCCGCTCTCGTACCGGACGCCTGCTGGATCCGAAAACCGGTACCCTGTCGATGACCATTCAGGCGATGCTGCGCGGCGGTAATCGTCCCATCACCCTGGTGCCAATCTACATCGGCTACGAGCACGTGATGGAGGTTGGTACCTACGCTAAAGAGCTGCGCGGAGCGACAAAAGAGAAAGAGAACCTGCCGCAGATGCTGCGCGGCTTAAGCAAGCTGCGTAATCTCGGCCAGGGCTACGTTAACTTCGGCGAACCGCTGCCGCTGATGGCCTACCTGAATCAACATGTGCCGGACTGGCGCGAGTCGATCGATCCTATCGAAGCCGTTCGCCCCTCCTGGCTGACGCCGACGGTAAATAACATCGCCTCAGACCTGATGGTACGCATTAACAATGCCGGTGCGGCCAACGCCATGAACCTGTGCTGTACGGCGCTGCTGGCATCGCGTCAGCGTTCCCTGACCCGCGAGCAGCTTACCGAACAGCTGGAGTGCTACCTCGCCCTGCTGCGCAACGTGCCGTACTCTGCGGACGCGACCACGCCTACGGCGTCTGCCAGCGAGCTTATCGACCACGCGCTGCAGATGAACAAGTTCGAAGTCGAGAAAGACACGATCGGCGATATCATCATTCTGCCGCGCGAGCAGGCCGTCCTGATGACCTATTACCGCAACAACATCGCCCATATGCTGGTGATGCCGTCGCTGTTAGCCGCCATCGTCACTCAGCATCGTCGTATTACCCGCAGCGAAATATTGCGTCACGTCGAGATGTTCTATCCGTTCCTCAAGGCCGAGTTGTTCCTGCGCTGGGAAAAAGCGGAGCTGGCGGGCGTCGTCGATGCGCTGATTGCCGAGATGCAGCGTCAGGGGCTTATCGCCGTGAATGACGATGAGGTGAGCGTCAATCCGTCTCATGCCCGTTCCCTGCAGCTGCTGGCCGCAGGCGCGCGCGAAACGCTGCAGCGCTACGCCATCACCTTCTGGCTGCTGAGCGCTAACCCGTCAATCAACCGCAGTTCGCTGGAGAAAGAGAGCCGCACCGTGGCGCAGCGCCTGTCCGTTCTGCACGGTATCAATGCGCCGGAGTTCTTCGATAAGGCGGTATTCAGCACGCTGGTGCTGACCCTGCGCGACGAAGGCTATATCAGCGATACCGGAGATGCCGAGCCGGAAGAGACGTTGAAGATCTACCGTATGCTGGCGGATCTGATTACTTCTGATGTGCGTTTGACGATTGAAAGCGTTACCCAGGATGAAGCGTAACGTTTAAAGCGATATCCCGGCTTGCGCCGGGCTACCAGACCCTGCGGTTTAGTAGCCCGGCTAAAGCTTTTACGGCGCCAGCCGGGGAACCCCGCCACATTTACTGCATATACCCCATCGCCAGGCCGAGAAACAGTACCAGCCCCACGTAGTTATTATTCATAAATGCCTTAAAGCAGCTATCGCGTTCGCGTTTAAATATCAGCTTTTGCTGCCAGACAAACAGCGCCGCGGCGATAAACAACGACCAGTAATATTCCCAGCCCAGCCCGCTCAGCCAGCCTACTGCCGCCATCAGACCCAGTACCGCCACCTGTAAAATACCGATGATTAAGCGATCGTTGTCGCCAAACAGAATCGCCGTCGATTTGATACCGATTTTGACGTCATCATCACGATCGACCATCGCATACTGGGTATCGTAGGCCACCGCCCACAGGATGTTGGCGAGGAACATCAGCCAGCAGCTGAGCGGCAGCGATTCGCTTACCGCCGAAAAGGCCATCGGGATCGACCAGCCAAATGCCGCGCCCAGCACCACCTGCGGCAAGTGGGTGTAGCGTTTCATAAATGGATAGACCCATGCCAGCGCCAGCGCCGCTATCGACAGCAGAATGGTCATGGTGTTCAGGGTCAGCACCAGCAGGAAAGAAAGCAGCACCAGCACGACAAACAGCGTTCGCGCCTCCTTTTCGCTGACGTCGCCGCTCGGCAGCGGACGGCGGGCCGTCCGTTTAACGTGGCCGTCAAATTTACGATCGGCATAATCATTGACCACGCAGCCTGCGGCGCGCATTAACCAGACGCCGGCAACAAACACGGCGAGGATCCACAGCGGCGGTATCCCCGGCGTGGCCACCCACAGCGCCCACAGCGTCGGCCACAGCAGCAGCAGCGCGCCGATCGGTTTGTCAGTACGCATCAGGCGGTGAAACGCCAACAGCTTGTTCTGCGTCAGACTCCACTCCATTTCATTTTCCTCTCAATACAACGGCGATGCAGGCAAAAACAGCTCCGTCAGCAGCAGCGGTTTGCCGCTCAACCGGAGGCGGGAACGACGCCCCCAAAGCTCTGCATTACGACCAATTTCAATAAAATCGCGGGTTAGCGTCGATGACGTGAAGAGATAGCGGCCCAGCGGCGTTTGTCCCAGCTGTTGCAGCGCCAGTTCGGGGCCGCTCAGCGTCGACTCCGGCACGATAGTTCGGCCAGCAAGCCAGGGTTCGCCATTAGCGCAAAGGATAATTTCCCGCAGCCAGTAGCGGGATTCGACGGGTAACAGAGGCGCTTCATCTGCCAGCGCTTCGCGTCCAACAAAACCTTCGTTAACCATGATGACGCTAACTCGCTTCCCCTGTTGCTCAAAGCGTTTGGTCATTGAGTCTTCCAGCAATAGCCAGTCGCGCAGATGCGCGTGCAGCGGGGGCATTGCGGCAAAATAACGCAGCGCACGCAGTTGCGTAAGCGCAGGATGTGGCATGCCTGAATCTCCGGTACAAAACGTAAAGGTATTGTATCTCAGAATGGGGCATCGGGGGCGGGCAAACGTCAATATACGATCATCCGCGCAACAGCCCTGCAACAGAAGCTGCCGCGCGATAAAAAAAAGTGCGCCCTGACGGACGCACCTAAAGGCTGTGCCTAAACATCAGCATTGTGGGGAGACGGTCACCCCTTGCCTTTTACACTGCTGATAAAGGTGGAACGAGCAGATTTCGAGCCAAGACGTTCAGCTTCGTTCATCAATTTCAGGGCCTTGTCGATATCGCCTTTCGCAACCGCCTGCTTAATGCCGTTATTGAAGTAGGTTTCGGTATCATCAAGCATCGGTTCGGTTTTCGCCGCTGGAGCCGGGGCCGGGGCGGCGACCGGCGCGCTATAGGCAGGAGCAGCGGTATTACCGACGGTAACAGGCCCCGGACCAGACGAACCGAACAGCGGGCCAACCAGCACGCTGGAGCCGGTAGAGGTTTTTACCTTCAGGCTGATGGTACCGTCGGTGACGTGTTTCGCGATGGGATCCGGAATATCCGGCACCGCATTGCCGGTGCCTTTGGCGTATGCCTTCGCCGGATCGATTAATTTAGTGGTCTGCTGTAAATCCTGCGGCGTGGTAAAGACCAGCACATAAATTTTCTGCTGTCCCAGCGCCGGAGTCAGGCGCATTACGCCCTCCAGACGATCTGAGCTCATCACGCCCGGTTCTAGATAAGTAAAGTAGCTGCTGGGGAAGAATGCAGATGGCGTCATATTCTGATCAAGAATCAGCACGTTCGGTGCATATACCGCAGCTTGTTTTTCCACTTCGCTGGTTAACGTAATATTGAGCTCGCCAATATTCGCCGGAACGCTGTATGCGGCGACCGGACCACTGATTCCGGGGACATTGAGCGTCTGCCCGGCCACGGCGAGCTTTGTGGTTTGCGTTTTGGATTGATCGACCGGCGTCCAGGTGAGCTGCTGCAACGCGGAGGCCGGAATCGACGGCGCGGCAGAGGTGTTCTGCGGCACGAAATTAACATCAGCAAAACTGACTGCGGGTACGCAGGCCATCAGGCCGACGGACAGGCAGAGGGCAACGAGACTTTTCTTCATTTTCATTGTTATCACCTCAATTCCGATGGCCGAGCGGTAGCCAGGCAATAGCGCGCTGGGCCTAAGATAGAGGGGCTTGCGCCCCTCTTTTAGTTACGAACGGTCAGGCTCGATTACCACCAGATTTCCATCTGGGCACCGAAGGTCCACTCGTCGCTATCGCCACGGCTAAAGGTTTTAGCACTGGTGTCGTTATACGCTACGCCGCTATCGTTATAGCCCCATTTCTCATCCCATTTGGCGTACGTTGCGAATACGCGGATTGCCGGACGGGACCAGATGCTGTCACCAGCCTGCCACTGCTGGGCCAGGGTCACTTTATACTGGCTGTTACGATCGCTGGTGCGTTGAGATTTGACGTTGTCGTAGCCGATTTCCATCAGGGTGCTCATGATAGGCGTCCACTTGTACATTGGACGAACGCCGACGGTCCACCACTGGGTACCATTGTTGTTGTCGCGGTCGATATCCTGGTACATACCGACGTACATCAGATCCCAGCTATCGCCGAGAGAGATCGCACCGTGGTCCAGCACGCGCCACATAGATCCATCGTTATTAATGCTGCCACCCTGCGGAACACCTTTACCGCTGGAGGTCATAGAGTCAGTTGCATACTGCAGAACAAATTTGTTAAAGCCTTTCAGCATGCTCTGAGTATGCTCAGCGGTAAGCATCCAGCCATCTTTGGAAGCGCCCGGCTGCAGAGAATAATCATCAGGGATGTTAGTGTGGCCGTAGTCAACGCCCAGCTCCAGCGTGCCGCCCGGGTTAGTTTCCAGACCGGCTAAACGCACGTCGAATACATCGTTCGGCACGATATTGTCGTAAACGCGATTACCGAACTGGTCGCGATCGGCGAAGGTACCGGAGCCGCCTGATTCAGAAGAACGCGTTGCTGCCAAAGAGAGTTTACCGAAGCCCAGATCGATGTTTTCAATACCCGCACCAGGACCAGAAATATCCCAGTAGTAGAAGTCGATCATATGAACGTCATGACGCTGGTAGAAGCGCTTACCGGCCCAGATGGTGGAACCTGGCAACCATTCGATCAGGTTTTTACCCTGCACGTTAGCTTCACGGAATGCCGGACTGGTGGATTCCCAGTCGTTCTGCTGCGACACAGAGTAGGCGACGTTAGTATCGAAGTAGAAGCTCTTATCACCTTCTTTCCAGACTTCCTGGCCCAGTTTCAGTTCCGCATAGGTTTCACATTCGTTACCAAGACGGTATTTGCTTTGAGCACCGGTTGCCTGGAAGCACTGTTGCTCACCGCCGCTGCCGGTCCAGCCGATACCAGAACGAGCATAGCCGTGGAAATCAACGGCCAGCGCCTGAGCAGACATAACGCCTGCCGCAACGGCGACCGCCAGTGGAAGTTTGCGCAGAGTAATCATCATTCTATCTCCTGAGATCATTGCTTTTCTTTGAACGCTTCGCCTGTTGTTGCGCCTGTTTATCGACGCTGCAGGGTGCACGTTTTTTTTAATGGGAAGCCTTACACGCCCGGCTCTTTATGCAGCCGACGACAAGCGGTGCCATCCTCACGGAATAAATGGCAACGCTCCGGCGGCAAACCGATGGCGAATGTGGCTCCCTCTTCTACCAGCACCACGTCGTTCTGGCGGTAAACCAGGTTCTGACGGATGGATGGGATCTGAATATGAATTTGCGTTTCGTGGCCGAGCTGTTCGACCACCTGGACTTCACCTTCGAGGGTGACGTCGGCAATATCGCTGGGCAGCAGATGCTCCGGACGGATACCTAAAGACATGTTGGCGCCAACCTGAACGCGGGCGCTGTCCACCGGCAGCCAGACCTGCTGGCGGTTCGGCAGCTCCACCTGCACCTGCTCAATGGCGGTAGCGGTGACTTTGACCGGCAGGAAATTCATCTTCGGCGAGCCAATAAAGCCCGCGACGAAACGGTCCGCCGGGTAGTGATAGAGTTCGAGAGGCTTCCCGACCTGCGCGACGCGACCGGCATCCAGCACCACAATCTTGTCGGCCAGCGTCATCGCTTCGACCTGGTCGTGGGTCACGTAAATCATCGTGCGGCCAAGGCGTTTATGCAGACGGGATATTTCAATACGCATCTGTACGCGCAGCGCGGCGTCAAGGTTTGAGAGCGGTTCATCCAGCAGGAAAACGCGCGGTTCAGCCACCAGGGTACGGCCAATCGCCACGCGCTGGCGCTGGCCGCCAGAAAGCGCTTTCGGTTTACGTTCCAGCAGATGGGCAAGCTGCAGAACTTCCGCCACCTGGGTCACGCGCTGGTTGATCAGTTCTTTTTTGGCGCCGGCCAGCTTAAGGCCGAAAGACATGTTTTCCGCGACGGAAAGGTGGGGGTAAAGCGCATAAGATTGAAACACCATCCCGATACCGCGCTCGGCGGGCGGAACATCATTCATTCGGGTATCGCCAATCAGCAGATCGCCGCTGGTCACCGTTTCCAGCCCGGCAATCATACGCAGCAGGGTGGATTTGCCGCAGCCTGATGGCCCAACAAACACGACGAACTCCCCATCCTGGATTTCGAGATTAATATCTTTCGATACCACCACGTCACCCCAGGCTTTCGTTACATTTCGCAGCTGTACGCTCGCCATGCCCTTCTCCCTTCGTTACAACCTGTCACTTAACGACACATTCAAGATGGGCTGACTATGCGGCATTCATAAGTGGGGTAAATCCTCCACCCCCCGGCTTTTTTATGGGGGAGGAGGCGGGAGGATGAGAGATGACGTCTCGCCGCCGGGGGGGACGGGCGGATGCCGATTTCGTGATGTCGCCTGCAAAATTGGCCGCCTTTTTATGTGCGCCAGGACTCATAACCGGCATTTCTGCAATGGAGATCACACAAACGGAGGATGGGGCGTAGACATGGGGAGGATGGAAAGAGGTTGTTAAAAAAGGAAACTCATCATCGTTAAGCCACTCAAGTGTATCCACGAGCACATCACCAAATAGGACGGGTATATGAAAATCAAAACTGGCGCTCGCATCCTCGCGCTGTCTGCATTGACCACGATGATGTTTTCCGCCTCTGCCCTCGCAAAAATTGAAGAAGGTAAGCTGGTTATCTGGATTAACGGCGACAAAGGCTACAATGGCCTCGCTGAAGTGGGTAAAAAGTTTGAGAAAGACACCGGCATCAAAGTCTCCGTAGAACATCCGGACAAGCTGGAAGAGAAGTTCCCGCAGGTTGCCGCGACCGGCGACGGCCCTGACATCATTTTCTGGGCTCACGACCGCTTCGGCGGCTACGCACAGTCCGGTCTGCTGGCGGAAATCACCCCGGATAAAGCTTTCCAGGACAAACTCTATCCGTTCACCTGGGATGCGGTTCGCTACAACGGCAAGCTGATTGCCTACCCGGTTGCCGTCGAAGCGCTGTCGCTGATCTATAACAAAGACCTGGTAGCGAACCCGCCGAAAACCTGGGAAGAGATCCCGGCGCTGGATAAAGAACTGAAAGCGAAAGGTAAGAGCGCGCTGATGTTCAACCTGCAAGAACCGTACTTCACCTGGCCGCTGATTGCTGCCGACGGCGGTTACGCGTTCAAGTTTGAAAACGGTAAGTACGACGTGAAAGACGTGGGCGTAGATAGCGCTGGCGCGAAAGCGGGCCTGACCTTCCTGGTCGACCTGATCAAGAACAAACATATGAACGCCGACACCGACTACTCCATCGCGGAAGCGGCCTTCAACAAAGGCGAAACTGCGATGACCATCAACGGTCCGTGGGCGTGGTCTAACATCGATAAGAGCAAGGTTAACTACGGCGTTACCCTGCTGCCAACCTTTAAAGGTAATGCGTCCAAGCCGTTCGTTGGCGTACTCAGCGCCGGTATTAACGCCGCCAGCCCGAACAAAGAACTGGCGAAAGAGTTCCTCGAAAACTATCTGATGACCGACCAGGGTCTGGATGAAGTTAACAAGGACAAACCGCTGGGCGCGGTTGCGCTGAAATCCTTCCAGGAAAAACTGGAAAAAGATCCGCGTATCGCCGCCACCATGGCTAACGCCCAGAAAGGGGAAATCATGCCGAACATCCCGCAGATGTCCGCCTTCTGGTATGCCGTTCGTACCGCAGTTATCAACGCCGCTAGCGGTCGCCAGACCGTCGATGCCGCCCTGAAAGACGCGCAGGCTCGTATCACCAAGTAATACGGTTTCCCTTATTCCTTAGGGAGTAAGGTTTGTTGAATACGTTGTTACACGAAATCTTTCGCGCTACATCGAGGCGGCAAGGATGCAAATCCCCAGGCGCTTACATCCGTAAGTGACTGGGATGCGTATCCGCAGCCAACAAAGAGGTAGCGCGAAGGATAAAGTGTAAAGAGGATGATCCCCATGGATGTCGTGAAAAAGAAACACTGGTGGCAAAGTCCGCAGCTCACATGGTCTGTGATCGGCTTGCTGTGCCTGCTGGTGGGTTACCTTGTTGTTTTGATGTACGCCCAGGGGGAGTACCTGTTTGCCATCATGACGCTGATTTTAAGCTCGGTTGGCCTGTATATTTTTTCCAATCGCAAGGCCTATGCCTGGCGCTATGTTTACCCGGGTCTCGCCGGGATGGGGCTGTTCGTCCTGTTCCCGCTGATCTGCACTATCGCTATCGCTTTCACCAACTACAGCAGTACTAACCAGCTTACCTTTGAACGCGCCCAACAGGTGCTGATGGACCGTTCCTTCCAGGCGGGTAAATCCTACAACTTCGCGCTTTATCCGGCGGGAGATGAGTGGAAGCTGGCGCTGACCGATGGCGAGAGCGGCAAAAACTATCTTTCCGACGCTTTTAAATTCGGCGGCGAACAGAAGCTGGCGTTAAAAGAGGCTGATGCTCTGCCGGAAGGCGAACGCGCCACCCTGCGCGTGATTACGCAAAACCGCACCGCCCTGAACCAGCTGACCGCCGTCCTGCCGGATGAGAGCAAAGTCATCATGAGCTCCCTGCGTCAGTTCTCCGGTACCCAGCCGCTGTACGCGCTGGCCAATGACGGTACGCTGACCAACAACCAGAGCGGCGTGAAATATCGGCCGAACGCCGAGGTCGGTTTCTATCAGGCGATTAACGCCGACGGCAGCTGGGGCAGCGAAAAGCTCAGCCCGGGCTACACCGTGACCATCGGCTGGGATAACTTCACCCGCGTGTTCCAGGATGAAGGTATCCAGAAACCGTTCTTCGCGATTTTCGTCTGGACGGTGGTCTTCTCTGTTCTGACCGTGATTCTCACCGTTGCGGTCGGCATGGTGCTCGCCTGTCTCGTCCAGTGGGAAGCCCTGAAAGGCAAAGCGATTTATCGCGTACTGCTGATTCTGCCTTATGCCGTACCGTCGTTTATCTCAATTCTGATCTTCAAAGGGCTGTTCAACCAGAGCTTTGGTGAGATCAACATGATGCTCAGCGCGCTGTTCGGCATCAAGCCGGCCTGGTTTAGCGACCCGACTACCGCGCGCACCATGATTATCATCGTCAACACCTGGCTGGGCTATCCGTACATGATGATCCTGTGCATGGGCCTGCTGAAAGCGATTCCTGACGATTTATATGAAGCCTCGGCAATGGATGGCGCCACGCCGTTCCAGAACTTCTTCAAAATTACGCTGCCGCTGCTGATCAAGCCGCTGACGCCGCTGATGATCGCTAGCTTCGCCTTTAACTTTAACAACTTCGTGCTGATTCAGCTGTTGACCAACGGCGGGCCGGACCGGCTCGGCACCACCACGCCGGCGGGCTACACCGACCTTTTGGTGAGCTATACCTATCGCATCGCCTTTGAAGGCGGCGGCGGGCAGGACTTCGGCCTCGCGGCGGCTATCGCCACGCTGATCTTCCTGCTGGTAGGCGCCCTGGCGATTGTTAACCTGAAAGCCACACGTATGAAGTTCGATTAATTGGAATAACCAGGCGTCATTGGCGCGGGCAGTTTGAGCTCGGCCAGCGCGCAAGAACCGGAGCGTACACGTAGTACGTGAGGATTCTGAGCACTGCCCGAGTTCAAAATGACAAGCAAAATAGCCTGGAGCGGTATCAAGGGGAGTAAAAATATTATGGCTATGGTTCAACCCAAATCTCAGAAGCTGCGTTTATTAACAACGCACCTCCTGTTGCTGATTTTTATCGCGGCGATTATGTTCCCGCTGCTGATGGTCATCGCTATCTCGCTGCGCGAAGGGAACTTCGCCACCGGTAGCCTGATTCCCGAAAGTATCTCCTGGGAGCACTGGCGGCTGGCGTTAGGCTTCAGCGTCGAACACGCTGACGGCCGCGTCACGCCGCCCCCCTTCCCGGTTCTCCTGTGGCTGTGGAACTCCATCAAGGTGGCCGGCATTACCGCCATTGGCATCGTCGCGCTCTCTACAACCTGCGCTTACGCTTTTGCCCGTATGCGCTTCCCGGGTAAAGCCACGCTGCTTAAAGGAATGCTGATTTTCCAGATGTTCCCCGCGGTTCTGTCGCTGGTCGCGCTGTATGCCCTATTTGACCGTCTCGGCCAGTACGTACCGTTCGTTGGACTGAATACCCACGGCGGCGTGATCTTCGCCTATATGGGCGGTATCGCGCTGCACGTCTGGACAATCAAAGGCTACTTCGAAACCATCGACGGCTCGCTGGAAGAAGCGGCGGCGCTGGACGGCGCGACGCCATGGCAGGCTTTCCGCCTGGTGCTGCTCCCGCTATCGGTACCGATTCTGGCGGTGGTGTTTATTCTGTCGTTCATCGCCGCGATTACCGAAGTGCCGGTGGCCTCTCTGCTGCTGCGCGATGTGAACAGCTATACCCTTGCGGTCGGAATGCAACAGTATCTCAACCCGCAGAACTATCTGTGGGGCGACTTTGCCGCCGCGGCGGTGCTCTCCGCCATTCCGATTACCGTAGTGTTCCTGCTGGCCCAGCGCTGGTTGGTTAACGGCCTGACCGCAGGCGGAGTGAAAGGTTAATTTTCATCGTTAGATACTCTAATTAATTCGAGTTGTCGAAAGGCGACAAGCCCGATAATCCCCAGCAGCATAGATAACTATGTGACTGGGGTGAGCGGGTGCAGTCAACGCATCAGCAACTTGAAGTATGACGAGTATACCCGCCCCAAATTTCAGAGGAGGGATGACGGTTTCGCGGTAATGCACGACCCCAACCGGGCATTACCGCCGTCGCCCTCAGCTGAAAAAGTAAGGCAAATGCCACTGCTATCCTCAACTGGACCCTACATAAATTCTATTTGTGACTGTTGGTCAGCGGCCCTGGAGGCCGCTTTTTTTTTTATTCGCGTTTCAGGTACCCGACGTCTCGCAATGAAACTCCCCCTTGCGCGGAAGTCCAGAAGTTCGCAGGCAAAGTGCTGAGCGTTAGCCACCCGCAGCGCCTTGATGCAGCGGCACCCACCCACCAACGTCTCTTCCGAAGAGAGATAATCCGCCACTCTTTTAAAGAAATTTATTATGTTATTTTGCATTTAGGTTACGATTATTTTCTTTTGCGCGATTCATCACTGCAATTTCATTTACCGCCGTTCTTTTAACAATTAAATAGAGTTGAGATCACATTAAGAATATAACGTAATTGCAATATTAAATTTGATAATTGCCATCCCCGGGTGATGAATACACCATCATTATTACCGATAAGAAGAAATGTGTATTTAAGGCTGGTCAGGATGAAGACCCAATATAATTCAAGCTATATCTTTTCGATTACGTTAGTCGCCACGTTAGGAGGACTATTATTTGGCTACGATACCGCAGTCATCTCCGGTACGGTAGAATCCTTAAACACTGTTTTTGTGGCTCCGCAAAACCTGAGTGAATCTGCCGCCAACTCACTGCTGGGCTTCTGCGTTGCCAGCGCCTTGATTGGCTGCATCATTGGAGGCGCGCTTGGCGGCTATTGTAGTAACCGTTTTGGCCGCCGGGATTCGCTAAAAATTGCCGCGCTTCTGTTTTTTATCTCCGGTATCGGTTCGGCATGGCCTGAATTAGGTTTTACCCCGATAAATCCTGACAACGCGGTGCCAGTTTATTTAGCCGGATATGTACCAGAATTCGTTATTTACCGCATTATTGGAGGCATTGGCGTAGGTTTAGCATCTATGCTTTCACCGATGTATATTGCGGAACTGGCGCCGGCAAGCATACGAGGAAAACTGGTTTCCTTTAACCAGTTCGCGATTATTTTTGGGCAGCTATTGGTTTACTGTGTTAACTATTTCATTGCAAAATCAGGTGATGCTAACTGGCTGAATACCAATGGTTGGCGATATATGTTTGCCTCAGAATGCATTCCCGCACTGCTGTTTTTAGGGCTACTGTATACCGTACCGGAAAGCCCGCGCTGGCTGATGGCGCAGGGCAAAAAGGAACAGGCGGAGGGTATTCTGCGCAAAATTATGGGCAGCAAGCTCGCCGTCCAGGCAATGCAGGAGATCAATCTGTCACTGGAAAATGGCCGTAAAACGGGCGGTCGTCTGCTGATGTTTGGCGCAGGCGTCATTACTATCGGCGTTATGCTGTCTATATTCCAGCAGTTTGTCGGCATCAACGTCGTGCTCTACTACGCTCCGGAAGTCTTCAAAACACTGGGAGCCAGCACTGATGTCGCCCTGCTGCAGACCATTATCGTGGGCGTTATCAACCTGACTTTCACCGTTCTGGCCATCATGACGGTTGATAAATTTGGCCGCAAGCCGCTGCAAATTATTGGCGCGCTCGGGATGGCGCTTGGCATGTTCAGCCTTGGCACCGCCTTTTATACTCAAGCATCCGGTTTGGTGGCGCTGCTGTCGATGCTGCTTTACGTCGCCGCATTTGCCATGTCCTGGGGCCCGGTTTGCTGGGTGCTGCTGGCAGAAATCTTCCCTAACGCGATTCGCGGCAAAGCTCTCGCCATTGCGGTTGCCGCGCAGTGGCTGGCGAACTACTTTGTCTCCTGGACCTTCCCGATGATGGATAAAAACTCCTGGCTGGTTGCCCATTTTCACAACGGTTTTTCCTACTGGATTTACGGTTGTATGGGAATTCTGGCGGCGATGTTTATGTGGAAATTTGTGCCGGAAACGAAAGGCAAGACGCTGGAAGAACTCGAAGAGCTGTGGGCACCCGCAGAAGAGAAAACGCTTCAGGCCTCTATCAGATAATAACCACAGCACGCCGCTACCGGAAGCGGCGTGCTGTCTGTTTACTCGCGTTTCAGTCGGTTGGAGTTACACAGCCAGAGCGTAATCACCAGAATCAGGATCGCGGCGGAGTAAATCAGCACCGCCATGGGCGACTCATGATCGATGATAATCAGGCGTACGATGGCGGTGATGCCGATATAAACAAAGTAGCGTAGCGGGAAGTGAAATCCCGATTCAAAGTACTTCACAATCAGCGCGATAAACTCGAAATAGAGGAAGTAGACCACCAGCCCTTCCACCAGCTTGTATTTACTGACAGGTTCAGGGGTAAACAGAACATGCGCCAGATGCAACGTCTCTTTACCGAGGAATACGATCAGAATGACCCCCAGGCACAGCAGGCCAAGATTCAAAACGGTTTGCATGGCGGTTGCAATAAAACTCACCAACGGACGATAAACCGGCGGCATAGGTACTCCTCATCATCATGATTTACTGTGACCTGTATAACGCAAAAGTGTGATCCAGATCTACATTTGTTGTCCCCTTCTCCCCACTGCCCGCCTTGCTCGTATACGACGAAATACGTAAAAAGAGAAAATCTTACTTTCGTCATCGCTGTGAGGCGGTTAACTAAATCCCTTTTTATGTTCAAAAAACAGAATATAAATACTCGGTAAATCAGTTAATTAACCATAATAAGATCACAGTTTTACATTCTTTTAATAAGCGAAAATTTTTCTCTTTAATGCATAAATAACAGGGTTATTAGAGTAAGTTTTTCCTTCAGAATTATCTTAGGATACTCGCCAGTTAATAACCCACAATTAGCGGATTGATTTAAAATATGATTAATGAACGCGCATCCATTTTTATAAAATGGCTAAAACAAGAAGTGGCTCCGGCATTAGGTTGTACCGAACCCGTCGCTATTTCTTTTACTACCGCTTACGCTGCGAAACATTTAGATACGGCCTGTCAAAGTATTAACGGTTTTATTTCTGCGAATCTGTACAAAAACGCGACGGGCGTAACTATTCCAGGAACATCCGTTAGCGGTGTCGCGCTTGCCGCCGCCATTGGCGCTTTTGGCGGCGATGCCGATAAGGGTTTAAAAACGCTGGAGGGGATTACCCAGCAGCATGTCGAATTAGCACAAATGCTAATCGCCGATGGCCAGGTTAATATTCGCGTGGAAGATACTCCCGATTTTATCCATCTGGATCTGACCCTGACCGGTGGCGAAAAGAGCTGCCGCGTGGTAGTTAAAGGCACGCATACCAATATCGTTGAACTTTATATTAATGGCGAAGCGCAGGCTTTGGCTAATAAACAGAATACGGTAACGCAGCAGGAAGCGTTAGAAACCTTTTCGCTTGTCGAAGCCTTCAATTTTATAAGCGAAGTCGATTTTGCCGACATCGAATTTATTCTCGAAGCCGCCCGCCTCAATTCGGCGCTGGCAAATGAAGGCAAGAGCAAGAAATATGGTTTAAACATCAATGGTACCTTCTCTGATGCAGTAAAAAAGGGTCTGCTCAGCAACGACCTGCTCAGTAAAGTCATCATCAATACCGTCGCCGCATCCGACGCGCGGATGGGCGGCGCTCCCGTCGTCGCCATGTCAAACTTTGGTTCCGGTAACCAGGGTATCGCCGCTACCATGCCGGTAGTGACGGTCGCGGAGCATCTTAATGCCGATGAAGAGACGCTCGCACGGGCGCTCGCGCTCTCCCACCTGACCGCGATATCGATCCACTCCCGCTATACGCGTCTGTCCGCGCTATGCGCGGCGTCTACGGCAGCAATGGGAGCAGCTGCCGGGATGGCGTGGCTATTTACTCGCGATATGGAAACCATTAACACCGCGATTATTAATATGGTCAGTGATATTACCGGTATGATTTGTGACGGCGCTTCTAATAGCTGCGCGATGAAAGTTTCATCCGTCGTGTCCAGCGCATTTAAGGCTGTATTGATGGCCATGCAAAATAGCTGCGCAAGCTCTAATGATGGGATCGTTTGCGCTGACGTTGAGCAAACGATTAATAATCTCTGTCGTCTGGTTGTTAAGCCCATGGCCTATACCGACAAAGAAATTATCAACATCATGGTTGCTAAATAATCATTAACTAATCTTTCCACGTACCTTACATAAATAATTAATTTCTTAAATAACAGATATTGCTTATGAACAAAAAAGTTATCCTACGGGGCGCCAGCGCCATTCTTCCCTTGTGTATCGGCGACTTTCCCTTTTCATTTATCGTCGGCGCGCTAAGCGTGAGCGCCGGAATGAGCGTCTGGCAAAGTACGGTCTGGTCCACCATTGTTATTGCGGGTTCAGCACAAATGCTGGCGTTGAATATGCTCAAAACCGGGGCGAGCCTCGGGGTAATTATATTCACCACGCTGATTATTAATCTCCGTCATATACTTTACAGCGCATCAATTTCCAGTACCGTACGCGAGGCGTCCTTTTTTAAAAAATGCTTTATGGCCTATGCTCTGACCGATGAGGTGTACGCCACGACGGTGAAAGAGATGGAGGAGAATAAAAAGGATAAATATCTGTTCTACTCTTCAGCCATGCTGACATTTTGGTTCGCCTGGGTTTTAGCCGATTTCCTTGGCGCTCTGGTTGGCGCCTCATTTCCACATATTGAAAAATACGGTCTGGACTTCGCGATGGTCGCCGCCTTTATCGCCATCGTCGTTCCGCAAATCAAGAGCCAGGCCTGTACCGTCGCCGCCATTGTGGCTGCCGTATCCGGCGTACTTTTGGTCGTGCTGCCCTATTCGTTAGGCATTGTCGTCGCATCCGTATTGGGCGTAATGGCGGGCCTGAGCGTCGATCTCGCCGAAGAGCGTAAACAAGCGCAGGCCGCCGCTAAACTCTCTCTCGAAGGAGCGCTGGAAAATGAGTAATAGCTTTTTTATCGCCCTGACGCTGGGTATGGCCGCCGTGACCTTTCTTATTCGCTTCTCGTTCATTGGTCTCGCCGGGAAAATCCAGATGTCGAACCGGGTCAGCAAAACGCTGCGCTTTGTGCCGGTGACTGTTCTGCCAGCCATCATCACGATTCAGATCCTGAGCGTGAACTCCAGCATGGAGTTTGATTTAAAAAACCCGAAAGTCATCGCCGCGATTATCTGCACGCTTGCCAGCTTCCGACTGGGGCTGGTCTGGGTCGTCGTCAGCGGCGTTGGTTCACTGGTTTTACTTAACTATTTCATGTAACCACTTATCAAGAGGAATCAACAGAATGATTATTTCCACCGCGTCCGCGCCTGCCGCCATCGGTCCGTATGTTCAGGGGGTAAACCTGGGTACCATGACGATGACCTCAGGGCAGCTCCCGGTTAATGCGCAAGATGGCACCATGTCTGACGACATCGCTGTGCAAACGCGCCAGTCGCTGGAAAACGTTAAGGCTATCGTGGAAGCGGCGGGCTTGCAGGTGAAAAATATTGTTAAGACGATGGTTTTCGTCAAGGATCTGAACGATTTTGCCACCATCAACGCGGTCTATGAAGCGTTCTTCGTTGAACACAACGCGGCGTTTCCAGCCCGCTCCTGCGTTGAGGTCGCCAGACTGCCTAAAGATGCGGGTATTGAAATCGAGGCCATCGCCGTCGCCTGATCCCCAGCCGGAGGCTCTCCTCCGGCATCTTCTCCTCCCCCACTTTTGAGGTTTACCCGCAGCGAACTTTACGGGCAAAATATCGCCACTTCTTTGCGAGGAACGCAGAATGCTAAAGATTCGTCTTGCACGTCCGGAAGATGCGGCTTTACTCAACGATATGGCGAATGCCAGCTATCGTCATCACTTTACCCACCTCTGGCATAACGCCGATGAAATGGAGCGCTACCTGCAGCAAGAGTATGCCGTGGCCTCACTGGAGCGCAGCCTGGCCGATACGCAGTGCTGCTGGTTAATTGCTGAGGCAGAGGAGCCAATCGGCTTTGCTAAATACGCCTGCCGCCAGGACATCAATCCCGAAGGCCCAACCGGTACGCTATTGCATAAGCTCTATCTGTTACCTGCAACAACGGGCCATCGCTATGGCGAGCAGCTTTTTCACGCCGTCGAGAAGCGAGCAAAAGTTGCCGGTGAACGCTGGCTCTGGCTGGAGGTGCTCGCCGCGAATACCCGCGCCCGCCGTTTTTATGAACGTCAGGGAATGCAGCACGTAAAAGATGTCATCTTTCATTCTGCGACCCAGCAAAGCACATTACACATTTTGGCTAAACCGATCTGAGAGGCAGCATGCATACCCTTCGTGAAACCGCCATTCGCAACGTCGCCAGCGGCGAAAACGTGGTGATTTACCAGCCCGCCAACCTCTATGACTGCACGCTAGGCGATAACGTCTTCGTCGGCCCCTTCGTTGAAATCCAGGGCCATACCCGCGTTGGCAGCGACAGCAAAATTCAGTCCCATACCTTTATCTGCGAGTACGTGACCATCGGCGAACGCTGTTTTATCGGCCACGGCGTAATGTTCGCTAACGATATGTTCCGCGACGGCAAGCCCAACGCCGACCGCGAAAGCTGGGGAAGAATCATCATTGGCAACGATGTGTCTATCGGCAGCGGCGCAACCATTCTGGCGGTCAGCATTTGCGATGGCGTCGTGATTGGCGCGGGCAGCGTGGTGACAAAATCCATTACAGAGAAAGGCGTGTGGGCAGGAAACCCGGCAAAACTGCTGCGGCGGCTATAAAAAATGCCGGCCACCTGGGCCGGCATTGACAACGTTTTAGCGATTATGCGCGCCAGGATTTATAGCGGTTAATCAGGCCGTTAGTGGAGCTGTCGTGGCTGCTGACTTCAGAACCATCCTTCAGCTCCGGCAGGATGCGGTTCGCCAGCTGTTTGCCCAGCTCAACGCCCCACTGGTCGAAGGTGAAGATGTTCATAATCACGCCCTGGGTGAAAATCTTATGTTCATACAGGGCAATCAGCGCGCCCAGACTGAACGGCGTGATTTCACGCAGCAGGATGGAGTTAGTCGGGCGGTTGCCTTCAAACACTTTGAACGGCACCACGTGTTCCAGCGTCGCGGGATCTTTACCCTGATCGCGATATTCCTGTTCAACCACTTCGCGGGATTTACCAAACGCCAGCGCTTCGGTCTGCGCAAAGAAGTTAGACAGCAGCTTCGGATGATGGTCAGACAGCGGGTTATGCGTAATCGCCGGAGCGATAAAATCGCACGGCACCATTTTGGTCCCCTGGTGAATCAGCTGATAGAACGCGTGCTGACCGTTGGTGCCCGGCTCGCCCCAGATGATCGGGCCCGTCTGGTAATCCACGGCGTTGCCGTTACGGTCAACGTATTTACCGTTGGATTCCATGTTGCCCTGCTGGAAGTAGGCGGCAAAGCGGTGCATATACTGGTCGTACGGCAGAATCGCTTCGGTTTCAGCGCCGAAGAAGTTGTTGTACCAGATACCGATCAGCGCCAGCAGCACCGGCAGGTTTTTCTCAGCCGGCGTGGTGGAGAAGTGTTTGTCCATCGCGTGCGCGCCGGAGAGCAGCTCGACGAAGTTGTCGAAGCCCACGGACAGGATGATGGACAGGCCGATAGCAGACCACAGAGAGTAACGACCGCCAACCCAGTCCCAGAACTCAAACATATTGGCGGTATCAATACCGAATTCACCTACCGCTTTACCGTTGGTGGAGAGCGCGGCGAAGTGTTTCGCTACGTGTTTCTCATCGCCAGCGGTCGCCAGGAACCAGTCGCGCGCGCTGTGGGCGTTGGTCATGGTTTCCTGGGTGGTAAAGGTTTTCGACGCCACCAGGAACAGCGTGGTTTCCGGGTTCACCGTTTTCAGCACTTCGGCGATATGGGTACCATCGACGTTAGAAACAAAGTGCATATTCAGGTGATTTTTGTACGGACGCAGCGCTTCGGTCACCATGAACGGGCCAAGATCGGAGCCGCCGATACCGATGTTCACGACGTCGGTAATCGCTTTACCGGTGTAGCCTTTCCAGCTACCGGAGATAATAGCTTCAGAGAAGGTTTTCATCTTCTCAAGCACGGCGTTCACTTCCGGCATCACATCTTTGCCATCAACCAGAATCGGAGTATTGCTGCGGTTACGCAGCGCAACGTGCAGCACCGCGCGATCTTCCGTGCGGTTAATCTTCTCGCCGGAGAACATGGATTTAATGGCGTCAGCCAGGAAGGTCTCTTTGGCCAGATCCTGCAGTTTGGCCAGCGTCTCTTCGGTGATGCGGTTTTTGGAAAAATCCACCAGCATCAGATCGTCGAACGTGGCGGAGAATTTAGAGAAACGGTCGCTATCTTTCGCGAACAGATCCGCGATGGTAACGTCTTTCATTTCATCAAAGTGTTTCTGTAATGCCTGCCAGGCAGAGGTCTGCGTTGGGTTGATGTTTTTCATTAGCAATACTCTTCTGATTTGAGAATTGTGACTGCGGTCGATTGTAGCGCCGGTGACGAAAAATTGTGATGATTTTTATGTTATGCCGATGATACGCGTCAGAAATTGGGGCAATTTGAGGCAAAACGTCCCTGATAGTATAGACATCATAAGGCTTTTTTCTGTCAGCGACCCGCGCATGAAAAATCCGCATAACCCTGACGTTGACATACTTCGCCTGAACCCTTTATATAACGGCAGTACCTACATATACGTAGGTAGGTATGGATCGCGCATTTCACGCTACAGCGAAAGGGTATTGCAGGGGGGTATAATGTCCCGCGTCCCCCTGGCAAAGTGAAAGACGTCGGTAATTGCCAGAAGAGGTGCGTTGCCCAGGTAACCGTATTGGAGGAGCCAGTCCGGGGAAAATACGTGAGGGGGAGCAACGCCGAGGTGAATAAGCGTCTGGTTACGCTCATCACCGGCCACAGGGGCTGAATCCCCTGGGTTGTCACCAGAAACGTTCGCAGTCGGGCGTTTCATACTCGCCATCTGATGCGCTGCATCGGCAAGCGGGTCTACAAGGTGGAGCACTTCTGGGTGACATCGTAGTTTGTTTATCGCTCTGCGCCCACCCTGTTTTTCGCTCTTCCCTTGTGCCATGGCTGAATAATTTGGCCTGGCTTATTAAGACATTTTGTTGCAATCCGGCTGCGTCCAGCCCCGCCAGGATTGGTTGTCAGGAATCGTTTTAATAAGTCAGGCCCCCTGACACGAGGTTGTTATGACAGACTTAGTTGTAGCCAAATTCGGCGGTACCAGCGTTGCCGACTTTGATGCCATGAACCGCAGCGTAGACGTCGCGCTGCTGGATGCCAATACCCGCGTGGTGGTGCTTTCCGCCTCGGCTGGCGTGACCAACCTGCTGGTCGCCTTAGCGGAAGGGCTGGAACCTGGCGAACGTTTCGCAAAGCTCGATGCCATGCGGCAAATCCAGTTCAATATTCTGGAGCGTCTGCGTTATCCGAACGTGATACGCGATGAAATTGAACGCCTGCTGGAAAACATCACCACCCTGGCGGAAGCCGCCTCCCTGGCCAGTTCAAGCGCGTTAACCGACGAACTGGTCAGCCATGGCGAACTGATGTCTACTCTGCTGTTTGTCGAGATCCTGCGCGAGCGCGGTATCGCCGCCCAGTGGTTCGACGTGCGCAAGGTTATGCGCACCAACGATCGCTTTGGCCGCGCGGAACCGGATATCGCCGCCTTATCTGAACTCACCGAGCAGCTTCTGGCTCCGCGTCTGGCGGAAGGACTGGTGATCACCCAGGGCTTTATTGGCAGCGAAGCGAAAGGCCGTACCACCACGCTTGGCCGCGGCGGCAGCGACTATACCGCCGCGCTACTCGGCGAAGCGCTACACGCTACCCGCGTCGATATCTGGACCGATGTTCCGGGTATCTATACCACCGACCCGCGCGTTGCGCCGGCGGCCAAACGCATTGACGTTATCGCCTTTGAAGAAGCGGCGGAAATGGCGACCTTTGGCGCGAAAGTGCTGCATCCGGCCACCCTGCTTCCCGCCGTACGTAGCGATATTCCGGTATTCGTCGGCTCCAGCAAAGAGCCAAAAGCGGGCGGCACGCTGGTGTGCAAAAATACGGAAAATCCGCCGCTGTTCCGCGCGCTGGCGCTGCGCCGCAAGCAGACTCTGCTGACCCTGCACAGCCTCAATATGCTGCACTCGCGCGGTTTTCTGGCCGAGGTATTCAGCACGCTGGCGCGTCACAGTATCTCCGTCGATCTGATCACCACTTCTGAAGTGAGCGTGGCGCTGACCATGGATACCACTGGTTCGACTTCGGCCGGCGACACCCTGCTCACCCAGTCGCTGCTGACCGAACTGTCCTCGCTGTGCCGCGTTGAGGTTGAACAGGACCTGGCGCTGGTTGCCATCATTGGTAACGAACTGTCGAAAGCGTGCGGCGTCGGTAAAGAGGTGTTTGGCGTGCTGGAGCCGTTTAATATTCGAATGATTTGCTACGGCGCATCCAGCCACAATCTGTGCTTCCTGGTACCGGGTGCGGATGCCGAAAAAGTGGTGCAGAAGCTGCATCATAATCTGTTCGAGTAACAGCGATAAAAATGGCCCGCCATTTCTGCCGGGCCATTTTTAGTTTCCCATCACCGTGGTCATTAGCAATCTGTCCAACTCCCTGATGTCACCGCTCCGGCTCTCAGGCAGCGCTGGCGGGATCGCGCCTCTGAGCAGCTCGGACTGAATAAACGCATGCAGTAATGGCCGCCGCGGACCATATTCGGCCTCGCCGGCGCGCTGTTTGCGCGCCAGCAGCTCGTCGATTTCCTGACGCAGGCCCGCCTCCAGACAGCTTCCCGCCAGCAGTTCAGCAAAGCGCATCGGCGGCGCCCCTTTTCCCGCCTCAACCCAGCGGACGGCCAGTAGCGGACGCAGCACGTAAAAGTACTTTTTCAACCGCACCTGTTCACCCTGCAGATAGCCGCGAAAATTCTTTCTGGCCATCGAGTAGTAATGCCAGCGGGCGCGTACCGGAGAAAACCACTCCGGTATCAGCCGCTTAAGCGCCTGAACCGTCGCATCATCCTGCTGATACACCACCGGCGAGTCCAACCATTCGATCAGCGTCGGATTTGCCCCTTTCAGCAGACCCAGCGCCTTACGCCACTCCCAACCGCAGACGTCCAGCTCAGCGTCGATGGGCAGCTCGATAACATCGCGCGGCGCATCCACCCGCAGGTACCACTCAGGGGGATGAACATAGAGAAACCGCACATCATAATCGCTGTCCGGCGAAGCAAAGCCCCAGCCCCGGCTGCCGGACTCGCAGGCGTAGAGCACCCTGACGCCGTAGCGCTGCTCCACCTCCTGTAACTGCCGCCGCACCTTATGGCGCATGGCGGCATCCACACCGTTATACGTCATGTTGTTTATCCTTTTAGATTGACCAGTCCATGCAGCACCTGGTCCAGGCCGCCAAAGACCGAGATTTTATCGATACGCTCCGCCACCCTTTCCAGCGTTTCCAGCTCTTTTAAGCGCAGCGCGACCGGGTTGTTTTCCATCACTTTCGCGGTGTTGAGCAGCGAACGCGTCGCCGCGGTCTCTTCACGCCGGCGGATCACGTTCGCCTGCGCCGATTTCTCCGCCTCCACCAGCTGCGACAGAATAGCTTTCATGTCGCCGGGCAAAACAATATCTTTCACGCCCAGCGAGGCGACTTCGATACCAAATGCCGCCATGCGCTCGGTTACCTGCGCGCTCACCACCTCATCAATGATGTGCTTATCTTCCAGTAGTTCATCCAGCGTTCGCGTTCCGACGGCTTCACGCAGCGCAAACTGCAGTTCGCGATACAGATGGTCCAGCGGCTTCGTCAGCTGCCCAAAAGCCCGCAACACATCGCTGTAGCGCCAGTTCGCCGCCAGATTTAAACGCAGATTCACTTTATCTTTGGTCAGAATCTCCTGACCGCCGACTTCCAGCAGCTGCAGGCGGGTATCGACCACTTCAGCTTCCACCAGGTGATTGATCTTCCAGTAGGCGCTCAGGCCCGGCGGCAGCAGCGACTGCGTCTCACCATCGACTTTCAATACCCCGACGTGCCAGGCTGGCACCGATACGGTCAGGATCGCTTCGCGACCTTTTACCGTCCCGTGACGTCTCGGCTGCAGCACCGCGTTCATGATCGCCTCGGGGACCTCAACCTGCCGGGTATCCAGACGTAGCAGCTGCATCTCGTCACCGGCGGCCCAGTAAAGTCGACGCGTCGCTGGCGGCAGAATTTCCTGCAGCACGCCGTTGTGATAGAGCGCTCCGGCCTCGTTATCCGTCAGGTCCGCCGCCAGGCAGTACTGTTCGATCCATTCCGCCTGAAAGCGCCGTAAATACTCGGCCAGCGCCTCCGGCACTTCGCTGCCGTCCCTGTTAACGATTAGCACTTCAGGAACGTTGAACCACGGCAGGCGATACTCGCCCGCTTCCAGAATCTGATAGTAATCTCCCTGACGAGAGAGAAGTCCCAGTTGGCCTTTCCGTATAGTGATTTTTTTAGCCATTTTTTATTCCTTATAAAAAGCAGGCGCGGGTGCAGGGGCGAAGCCGCAGGGGAACTCCCTTTTGCCTGCGGCACGGCGCCTTTACCGGCGGCCTGCTGTGGGGAGTGCTGACTGCGCAAAACCCCGAGTATCTCTATGATTAACAAACCAGTTTTCATTGGAGTGAAATCGGGAATCGAACCCATTGGTGGTTATCGGCTGACGGAACGCGCCCGAAAGACGGTCAGTACCGTTTCTGACGTGCCGGCGGGGTTTAACCCCCTGCGAATTCAGCGAAATAACGAAAGGGTTATTGCCAGATGCGTGCCAGAACGAAAAAGTGACGAAATAAATTTTTATCTCATTGATTAAAAGTGATTTATTTTTTAACTCGGTTTTTGCCGTTGCCCGGCTCGGGAGAATTTTTTATCTTTTAGTATCGATACTTATCTTATGAGATAAATAATGAACAAGCGTCGGGTGGTGATTGGCGTTCTCGGAACGGTACTGGATAAACGCGGCAAGCGGGCTAATCGTTTAAAGAAATGGCGGCCCACCGTTGGGCTATGCCAGCAGGCCGATTTTCCTGTCGACAGGCTGGAGCTCATCCACCAGCCGCACGATGAAAGCCTGGCGCAAAAGCTGATCGAAGATATCGCCCTGCTTTCGCCGCAAACCGAAGTACGCCCGCATAGGGTCGAGATAAACGATCCGTGGGATTTTGAAGAGGTCTACGCGGCGTTTCTCGACTTCGCCAGCCGCTACAGCTTTGATACCGAAAACGAAGAGTATCTGGTGCATATCACTACCGGGACTCACGTGGCGCAAATCTGCTGGTTCCTGCTGACGGAGGCGCGCTATCTTCCCGCCAATCTGCTGCAGACCGGTCCTGCGCCGAAAGGCTCACCGGATAAAGCCATCGCTGTCGGTATTTACTCGGTTATCGATCTGGACTTAAACCGCTATGCCGCGCTCACCAGCCGCTTTCAGCGCGAGCAGCAGCAGTCGGTCTCTTTCCTGAAAGCCGGGATAGAGACGCGCAATGCGACGTTCAACAAGCTTATCGATCGAATTGAGCGCGTGGCGATCCGATCGACCGATCCGATCCTGCTTACTGGCCCAACGGGCGCCGGTAAGTCCTTTCTCGCCAAACGTATTTATCAGCTGCGCCAGTCGCGTCATTTAGTGGCGGGAAAATTTATGGCGGTTAACTGCGCCACCCTGCGCGGCGATAACGCAATGTCTACGCTGTTTGGCCATGTCAAAGGCGCGTTTACCGGCGCGGTCGCGCCGCGCGCCGGACTATTACGCGAAGCCGACGGCGGCGTGCTGTTTCTTGATGAAATCGCCGAGCTGGGGCTGGACGAGCAGGCCATGCTGCTGAAGGCCATTGAAGAAAAAACCTTTTTCCCGTTTGGTTCGGACAACGAGGCGCACAGCGACTTTCAGCTAATCGCCGGAACGCATCGCGATATGCAGCAGTGGGTGGCGGAAGGACGCTTTCGCGAAGATCTTTATGCGCGCATCAATATGTGGCGCTTTGCCCTCCCCGGCCTGGCGCAGCGGCGGGAAGATATTGCGCCAAACGTGGAGTATGAACTACGACGACTGGCCAGCGAACGGCAGACGCAGATCCGCTTTGATAAAGAGGCCCGCGAGCGTTATCTGGCCTTTGCCTGCTCGCCGCAGGCGCAGTGGCGCGGCAATTTTCGCGAACTCAGCTCATCCGTGGCGCGTATGGCGACGCTGGCCGAGCAGGGGCGCATTACGCAGGCCGTTGCGGAAGAGGAGATTATGCTGCTGAAAGAGAGCTGGCAGCTAACGACGTCTTCTCCTGACATAGCAATGGAAATCGATCTCTTCGATCGCCGGCAGCTGGAAACGGTGCTGGAGGTCTGCCAGCGCAGCGCTTCGCTCTCCGAAGCCGGACGCGAGCTGTTCGCCGTCTCCCGTCAGAAAAAGGCCAATCCTAACGATGCTGACCGCCTGCGCAAGTATTTAGCGCGCTTCGGACTCAGCTGGGAGCTTATCCGCAGCGGAACATGAGCATAATTTGTTTGAATAATATTTCTTAGCACGATAAACAATAGCTATGGCCGGGCTCGATCCCGGCCGGTCAATAACAAGCAAACACAACTTATGTGCAAGGAAAACAACATGCTCGCCACGCTTACGCGGCTGTTCCCATTATGGGCGCTGCTGCTCTCGGTTATCGCTTATTACACGCCATCCACTTTTACTCCCGTTGGCCCTTGGGTCCCGACGCTGCTGATGCTGATTATGTTCGGCATGGGCGTGCATCTGAAAGTCGACGACTTTAAGCGCGTGCTTTCCCGCCCCGCGCCGGTTGCCGCAGGGATTTTTCTCCACTACCTGGTGATGCCGCTCGCCGCCTGGCTGCTGGCGCTGATTTTTCACATGCCGCCGGAGCTTTCCGCCGGCATGGTGCTGGTGGGCAGCGTCGCCAGCGGTACGGCATCCAACGTGATGATCTTTCTGGCAAAAGGCGATGTTGCGCTCTCAGTCACCATCTCCTCGGTATCCACCCTGGTCGGCGTGGTCGCGACGCCGCTGCTGACGCGTCTGTACGTGGATGCGCATATTCAGGTAGATGTGATGGGAATGCTTCTCAGCATTCTGCAAATTGTGGTGATCCCAATTGCACTGGGGCTGGCGGTGCATCATCTGCTGCCGAAAGTGGTGAAGGCGGTGGAACCGTTTCTCCCGGCCTTTTCGATGGTCTGCATTCTGGCGATTATCTGCGCCGTGGTGGCAGGCTCGGCGTCGCATATCGCTTCCGTTGGTTTTGTGGTGATTATCGCCGTTATCCTGCATAACACTATCGGTCTGCTCGGCGGCTACTGGGGCGGGCGACTGTTTGGCTTTGACGAGTCCACCTGCCGCACGCTGGCGATCGAGGTGGGAATGCAGAACTCCGGCCTTGCCGCCGCGCTGGGGAAAATCTACTTTGGCCCGCTGGCCGCGCTGCCCGGGGCGCTGTTCTCGGTCTGGCACAACCTGTCCGGCTCGCTGCTGGCCGGTTACTGGTCAGGGAAGCCGATTGCGGATGAATCGCGTCAAACGGAAAAAGAGAGCTAACAACCCGTAATTTTCCCGGCTTGCGCTGCGCTTAGCCGGGCTACGGTCCGTGCAGCTTGCGGGTTTTGTAGCCCGGACAGGTGCGCAGCACCGCCTCCGGGATTTTCTGCGAGGCACAACAATTTACCGTGAGACGTCCGCCCCTTTACCGTACACTGAAGCCACAGGCTAACTGAGGGCACCACTATGGCACTCCCCCGCATCACTCAAAAAGAGATGACCGAGCGCGAACAGCGCGAACTGAAAACCCTGCTCGACCGCGCGCGCATCGCCCATGGCCGTCCGCTGACCAACGCGGAGACCAATAGCGTGAAAAAAGAGTACATCGATAAACTGATGCTCCAGCGCGAAGCCGAGGCTAAGAAAGCCCGCCAGCTCAAGAAAAAGCAGGCTTACAAACCGGATGCGGAGGCCTCATTTTCCTGGTCGGCAAATACGCCAACGCGCGGCAGACGCTAACGCCCTTTCTTTTTACGCCCAGGCGCAGTAAAGCGTTTGCCGTTCGACGCCGGACGGGAAGACTTCTCGCTGGTTTTTTCCATCGCGACTACCGGGCGCTTAATGCCGGCCGTTTTCGGCTTCGCCTTTGCCTTCGGTTTCGCCTCTGAAGACGAGTTCTCAATCAGCTTGAAGAGATCGATCAGCTCATCGTCGGTCAGATCGCGCCACTCTCCCAGCGGGATCCCCGTCAGGCTGACGTTCATGATCCGCGTCCGCTCAAGCTTCGTCACTTCATAGCCAAAATATTCGCACATCCGGCGGATCTGGCGATTCAGCCCCTGAACCAGGGTAATGCGAAACACAAAAGGCGCTTCTTTTTTCACTTTGCACTTCTTCGTTACCGTGCCGAGAATCGGTACGCCCGCGCCCATTCCGCGAATAAACTCATCGGTCACCGGCTTATCAACGGTGACCAGATACTCTTTTTCATGGTCGTTACCGGCGCGCAGGATTTTATTCACCAGATCGCCATGGTTGGTCAGAAAGATGAGCCCCTGCGAGTCTTTGTCCAGACGGCCGATTGGGAATACGCGTTTGCTGTGGTTAACGAAATCAACGATGTTGTCGCGCTCCCCGTCTTCGGTAGTGCTGACGATGCCAACCGGTTTATTCAGCGCAATCAGTACTAAATCATCCGCTTCGCGCGGCTCAATCAACCGGCCATTGACCTTGACTACGTCGCCAGCTTTAACCTGGTCGCCAATAGTGGCGCGTTTGCCGTTGATAAAAACGTTGCCTTGTTCGATAAAACGATCGGCTTCACGGCGCGAGCAAATTCCGCTTTCGCTGATGTATTTATTGAGTCGGGTTGACGAGTCGGGCAGCATAACTTCTCCTGAAACACTTCATCCTTCAAGTTGTCTCTGCGATGGCTACACTCACTGATCCCAGTCACATAGATTTCTATGCTGCCGGGCGTCGCTCCCTTGCCGCCTTGATAAAACTTGAATGCTTTCTGTTTAAAAACGAAATATACCCTACCTTGCAGGCGATAAAAAAGAATCGCGCGCTCGCCGCCTGACGCTAAATGTGATCTGTCCCGCCTTTCAACACAAAAGTGTACTTCAGAAAGCCCAGCAACTTTGCCCGGCGAAATAAAGCAGAATCAGGCCCTTATCAATTACGGCACAAACGTGCCGGAAACCGGCGATTAGCAACGCAAATGTGCAACAGAAACGGTCAGAAGATTGCTATGAAAAAGAGGAAAATTTCTTTAAAGCGGGCGCCTGATGGGGTTATATCAGATCGTGAGCGCCAATATCTGATTTGCACAAATGTGCAGGAGCCGACAGTGACGATGGAAAACAGCGACGATATTCGTCTGATCGTAAAAATCGCCCAGCTCTATTATGAGCAGGATATGACCCAGGCGCAGATTGCCCGCGAGCTGGGGATATACCGCACCACCATCAGCCGTCTGCTGAAGCGCGGCCGCGAGCAGGGCATCGTCACTATCGCCATCAACTATGACTACAACGAAAATCTGTGGCTTGAGCAGCAGCTGAAACAAAAATTTGGCCTCAAGGAGGCGGTGGTGGCGGCCTGCGACTCGCTGCTGGAGGAGGATCAGCTAAATCTTATCGGCCTGCATGGCGCACAATTGGTCGACAGGCTGCTGGAGCCGGGCGATATCGTCGGTTTCTCCTGGGGGCGTGCGGTACGCGCGCTGGTGGAGAATCTGCCGCAGGCCAGCCAGTCCCGTCAGGTTATCTGCGTCCCGATTATCGGCGGCCCCTCCGGCAAGCTGGAGAGCCGCTACCACGTGAATACGCTGACCTACGGCGCCGCGGCGAAGCTGAAAGCGGAATCGCATCTCGCCGATTTCCCGGCGCTGCTGGATAACAAATTAATTCGCAACGGTATTATGCAATCCCAGCACTTTAAAACCATTGCATCTTACTGGGATAACCTGGACGTCGCGCTGGTGGGGATCGGTTCACCGGCTATCCGCGACGGCGCCAACTGGCATGCGTTTTACGGCAGCGAAGAGAGCGACGATCTCAACGCCCGCCAGGTCGCCGGTGATATCTGCTCGCGCTTTTACAATATTGATGGCGCGCTGGTAGAAACCGCCATGAGCGAGAAAACGCTGTCTATTGAGATGGCGAAACTCAGGCAGGCGCGTTATTCGGTAGGTATCGCCATGGGCGAGGAAAAATACTCCGGTATTCTTGGCGCCTTAAATGGACACTATATTAACTGTCTGGTGACGAATCGAGAAACCGCCGAGTCGCTACTGAAGTAAATTACAACGATATGATTTCACGCAGCGCTGCTGCGGGGAATCCCTTTATCTGAAGAAACAGGAGTCGATAATGGATACGTGGTTAAACTTAAAAGATAAAATTATTATTGTTACCGGTGGCGCATCAGGAATTGGCCTGGCGATTGTCGATGAATTATTAGCCCAGGGCGCAAATGTGCAGATGAGCGATATTCACGGCGGCGATAAACATCAGCTCGGTGAAAATTATTGTTTCTGGCCAACAGATATTTCCAGCGCCAGCGAAGTGAATAATACCGTCGACAGTATTATTCAGCGTTTTGGCCGTATTGACGGACTGGTTAATAACGCTGGCGTCAACTTCCCGCGTTTATTAGTCGATGAGAAAGCGCCGTCCGGCCGCTATGAATTAAATGAAGCGGCATTCGAAAAAATGGTCAATATCAATCAAAAAGGCGTATTTCTGATGTCACAGGCGGTAGCCCGCCAGATGGTTAAACAGCGCAGCGGCGTGATTGTTAACGTCTCGTCGGAAAGCGGCCTCGAAGGCTCTGAAGGCCAGAGCTGTTACGCCGCGACTAAAGCCGCGCTGAATAGCTTTACCCGCTCATGGTCGAAAGAGTTAGGTAAACACGGTATTCGCGTCGTGGGCGTTGCGCCGGGCATTCTGGAAAAAACCGGGCTGCGCACGCCTGAGTACGAACAGGCGCTGGCCTGGACCCGTAATATTACCGTCGAGCAGCTGCGCGAAGGCTATAGCAAAAATTCGATTCCGATTGGTCGTTCGGGTCGGCTCAGCGAAGTCGCTGATTTTGTTTGCTATCTGCTCTCAGATCGCGCCAGCTATATCACCGGAGTCACCACTAACATCGCGGGCGGAAAAACGCGCGGCTAAGGGGGAAAAATGGTTAACGTCATCTTCTGCGCCCACGGCCAGCTGGCCTGCGCCATGCTCGACTCGGTGCGCATGGTTTACGGCGATGTCAACGTCAGCGCCGTGGAGTTTGTACCGGGTGAAAACGCGGGCGACATCGCCGGTAAGCTTGAAAAGTTGGTAAGTACTCACAAAGACGAAGAGTGGCTTATTGCCGTCGATTTACAGTGCGGCAGCCCGTGGAATGCCGCCGCCGGGCTAGCGATGCGCAACCCGCAGCTCCGGGTCATCAGCGGCCTGTCGCTGCCGCTGGCTCTGGAGCTGGTCGATAATCAGCAAACGATGAATGCAGAAGCGCTGTGCCAACACCTGGAACTTATCGCCAGCCAGTGCTGCGTCACCTGGCGGCAACCGGAAACCGTTGAGGAGGATTTCTGATGAACATTACGCTCGCGCGCATTGACGACCGTTTGATTCACGGCCAGGTCACCACCGTTTGGTCAAAAGTGGCCAACGCCCAGCGCATTATTATCTGTAATGACGACGTGTATAACGACGACGTTCGCCGCACGCTGCTTCGCCAGGCCGCGCCGCCGGGCATGAAGGTCAATGTGGTGAATATCGAGAAAGCCGTCGCCGTTTATCACAACCCGCAATATCAGGACGAAACGGTTTTTTATTTATTCACTAATCCGCAGGACGTATTAACTATGGTGCAGCAGGGGGTGAAAATAGCCACCCTGAATATTGGCGGTATGGCCTGGCGACCGGGTAAGAAACAATTAACCAAAGCGGTGTCATTAGACGCAGCGGATATTAATACCTTTCAGCAGTTAGATAAGCTGGGGGTTAAACTTGATTTACGCGTCGTAGCCTCAGATCCGTCGGTTAATATTCTCGATAAAATAGCAGAGCAGTCCGTTACAGAATAATAAAACGCGCCTTTTATTTCACCCTGGCATTCTGGCTGCATCGCGGCGGCAAATGAGCGAGTCACCAGCAGCATAGATTACTATGCGACTGGGGCGAGAGAATGCAGTCAACAAAGAGGCAGCCTGAAGAACATCGTGTAAATGCCGTAAAAGGCAGGGATTTCTATACCCTCAAGGTGACAAATTATGGAAATAAGTACCCTACAAATAATAGCCATATTTATTTTTTCCTGTATTGCCGGGATGGGCAGCGTGCTGGATGAATTCCAGACGCACCGTCCATTAATCGCCTGTACCGTGATTGGCTTAATTCTCGGCGATCTAAAAACCGGGATTATGCTCGGCGGGACGCTGGAGCTGATCGCGCTCGGCTGGATGAACGTTGGCGCGGCGCAGTCTCCGGATTCGGCGTTAGCCAGCATTATTTCCGCCATCCTGGTGATCGTTGGCCAGCAAAGCATCGCTACCGGAATAGCGATTGCGCTGCCGGTCGCGGCCGCAGGCCAGGTACTCACCGTGTTCGCTCGTACCATTACCGTAGTGTTCCAGCACGCGGCGGATAAGGCAGCGGAAGAGGCGCGCTTCAGAACAATCGATCTGCTGCACGTGTCGGCGCTGGGCGTTCAGGCGCTGCGCGTCGCCATTCCCGCACTCATCGTTTCTCTGTTTGTCAGCGCGGATATGGTCAGCAATATGCTCAACGCCATTCCGGAATTCGTCACCCGCGGTCTGCAAATCGCCGGCGGTTTTATCGTGGTGGTCGGCTACGCCATGGTGCTGCGCATGATGGGCGTGAAGTATCTGATGCCTTTCTTCTTTCTCGGCTTCCTCGCGGGCGGCTATCTCGACTTTAGTCTGCTGGCTTTCGGCGGCGTGGGGGTCATCATCGCGCTGATTTATATCCAGCTCAACCCGCAGTGGCGTAAACCTGAACCGCAGGCCGCCGCCCCCTCTTCCACCGCCCTTGACCAGCTTGACGACTGATGGAGCCCAACATGGAACAGAAAAAAATTACCCAAGGCGACCTGGTGAGCATGTTTCTGCGATCCAACCTGCAGCAGGCCTCATTCAACTTCGAGCGTATCCACGGGCTTGGTTTCTGCTACGACATGATCCCGGCCATCAAGCGCCTCTACCCGCTGAAGGAGGATCAGGTTGCCGCGCTGAAGCGCCATCTGGTGTTCTTCAATACCACTCCGGCAGTCTGCGGGCCGGTTATTGGCGTGACCGTCGCGATGGAGGAAGCGCGGGCCAACGGCGCCGCTATTGACGATGGCGCCATCAACGGGATCAAAGTCGGCCTGATGGGGCCGCTGGCAGGCGTGGGCGACCCGCTGGTATGGGGCACGCTGCGGCCAATTACCGCCGCCCTCGGCGCCTCGCTGGCGCTCTCCGGAAATATTCTTGGTCCGCTGCTGTTCTTCTTTATTTTCAACGCGGTTCGTCTGGCGATGAAGTGGTACGGACTGCAGCTTGGCTTCCGTAAAGGGGTCAATATCGTCAGCGATATGGGCGGTAACCTGCTGCAAAAACTGACCGAAGGCGCCTCCATTCTTGGCCTGTTTGTGATGGGCGTGCTGGTCACCAAGTGGACCACCATCAACGTCCCGCTGGTGGTCTCGCAAACCCCGGGCGCCAACGGCTCAACCGTCACCATGACCGTACAAAACATCCTCGATCAGCTTTGCCCCGGCCTGCTGGCTCTGGGCCTGACGCTACTGATGGTGCGCCTGCTCAATAAGAAAGTGAACCCGGTCTGGCTGATTTTCGCCCTCTTCGGTTTGGGGATTATCGGTAACGCACTGGGCTTCCTGTCCTGATTATTCCGCCCGGCGATGCCGGGTCTACTTCAACAAGTTAACCCCAAAGATGGCGCAGTACGGCGAGGCGGCAACTGAATTTATCCCTGGGAGCGTGGATTCACTGCGTGATCCGGGGACATGAAGGAAGCCAATACAGCCGTAATGCGAAAGATGAAGGGGGTGAGGTGGTAAACATGCAAACAACAACAGCCCTGCGCCTGTACGGCAAACGCGATCTGCGCCTGGAAACCTTTGCACTTCCGGCGATGCAGGATGATGAAATTCTCGCCCGGGTGGTCACCGACAGCCTGTGCCTCTCTTCGTGGAAAGAGGCGAACCAGGGCGAGGACCACAAAAAGGTGCCTGATGATGTGGCGACTAACCCGATCATCATCGGCCATGAGTTCTGCGGAGAGATCATCGCCGTCGGCAAAAAATGGCAGCATAAGTTTCACGCTGGCCAGCGCTATGTGATTCAGGCCAATCTGCAGCTACCGGATCGCCCGGACTGCCCCGGTTATTCCTTCCCGTGGATCGGCGGCGAAGCCACCCACGTGGTGATCCCTGACGAGGTGATGGCGCAGGATTGCCTGCTCACCTGGGAAGGCGATACCTGGTTTGAAGGTTCGCTGGTGGAGCCGCTTTCCTGCGTAATCGGCGCGTTCAACGCCAACTATCATCTGCAGGAAGGCAGCTATAACCATGTGATGGGCATTCGCCCGCAGGGGCGCACCCTGATCCTCGGCGGCACGGGCCCGATGGGTCTGCTGGCTATCGACTACGCGCTGCATGGCCCGATCAACCCGGCGCTGCTGGTGGTCACCGACACCAATAAGCCAAAACTCAGCTATGCGCGCCAGCACTATCCCTCCGAGCCGCAAACGCTGATTCACTATCTGGATGGGCACGACGCCAGCCGCGAAACGTTGATGGCGCTCTCCGGCGGCCACGGTTTTGACGATATTTTTGTCTTCGTCCCTAACGAACAGCTCATCACTCTGGCATCCTCGCTGCTGGCCCCGGACGGCTGTCTGAACTTTTTCGCCGGCCCGCAGGATAAGCAGTTCAGCGCGCCGATCAATTTTTACGATGTGCATTACGCCTTCACTCACTACGTCGGCACCTCCGGCGGCAATACCGACGATATGCGCGCCGCCGTAGCGCTGATGCAGGCAAAAAAAGTCCAGACTGCAAAAGTGGTGACCCATATTCTGGGGCTGAATGCGGCGGGCGAGACCACCCTGGATTTACCGGCGGTGGGCGGCGGTAAGAAGCTGGTTTATACCGGGAAAAACTTCCCGCTGACGCCGCTGGGAGACATTCGCGACCCGCAGCTGGCGGCGATTATGGAACGTCACCACGGTATCTGGTCAAAAGAGGCGGAAGAGTATCTGCTGGCCCACGCGGAGGATATTGCTCATGATTAATCGCGATACGCAGCTATGCATGTCGCTGGCCGGTCGCCCGGGCAACTTCGGTACCCGCTTCCATAACTATCTGTATGAAAAACTCGGGCTGAATTATATCTATAAAGCCTTTACTACCCAGGATATTGCCGCAGCGGTGAAGGGCGTCCGCGCATTAGGCATCCGCGGCTGCGCGGTCTCAATGCCGTTTAAAGAGAGCTGCATAGCGTATCTTGACGCGCTTGCCCCTTCGGCAAAGGCGATTGATTCGGTCAACACCATCGTCAACGACGACGGCAGGCTAACCGGGTTGAATACCGACTACATCGCGGTGAAAAGCCTGATTGACAGCCATCAGCTCGACTCCTCTGCCAAAGTGATGATCCAGGGCAGCGGCGGGATGGGCAAAGCGGTCATCGCCGCCTTTCGCGATGCCGGTTTCCGCGATGTGATTATCGCCGCCCGCCATCGCGATCGTGGACTGGTGCTGGCAAAGCAGTACGGTTTTCAATGGCAGCCAAAGCCGGAAGGGATCGCGGCGGATATTCTGGTTAACGTCACGCCGCTCGGCATGGCGGGTGGTGCGGAAAGCGAAACCCTGGCCTTTAGCCCGACGATGGTGGAACGGGCCGACGTGGTATTTGACGTGGTCGCTCTGCCGCCGGAAACCCCGCTCATCAAACTGGCGAAGAAGCGGGACAAACACGTTATCAGCGGCGCGGAGGTGATTGCCCTGCAGGCGGTGGAGCAGTTTGCGCTCTACACCGGCGTGCGTCCGGACGCGGCGCTGGTCGCTGAAGCCGCGGCCTTTGCCAGAGGATAAGGGCAAACGAAGAGCGCCAGGGAGGGCGCTCTAATAACCGTTGATCGGAAAGTCGATTGCAGCGCGCAGCGCAGCCCTTCCCTTGCCTGTGAATCATCAACGTGAAACTAAGCGGTTCCCGCTAACCTGTCACGCCCGGTAGAGTCACTCTGCGAGGCTCTTTCCAGATTAATTCAGAGAGTCGCTGCGCCAATAATCGCCGCTCCGCTTTGCTCAGCGCGTCTCAGCGTGAGCCACGTCAGCAAGCGGTGAGATATCCTGTGATAACATCCCAGCCCGAATAATCATCTGGTCAAATGGAGAAATTATGGAACTGCTGCTATTGAGTAACTCAACGCTGCCGGGCAAAGCCTGGCTGGAACATGCGCTGCCGACCATTGCCGGGCAGCTAAATGGTCGCCGTTCCGCGGTATTCATCCCTTTTGCCGGGGTGACGCAAACCTGGGATGATTACACCGCGAAAACCGCCGCCGTCTTCAGCCCAATGGGCGTTACGGTTACCGGTATTCACAGCGTCGCGGACCCGGTTTCGGCGATTGAGAACGCGGAGATAGTTATCGTCGGCGGCGGCAATACCTTTCAGCTGCTGAAAGAGTGTCGCGACCGCGGCCTGCTGGCGCCGATTGTGGATGTAGTGAAGCGCGGGGCGCTGTATATCGGCTGGAGCGCGGGCGCTAACCTTGCCTGCCCGACAATTCGCACCACCAATGATATGCCGATTGTCGACCCTAACGGTTTTTCTGCACTGGGGCTGTTTCCGCTGCAAATTAACCCGCACTTCACCAACGCGCTGCCGGAAGGCCACAAAGGGGAAACTCGCGAACAGCGGATTCGCGAGCTGCTGGTGGTTGCGCCAGAGCTGACGATTATCGGCCTGCCGGAAGGCAACTGGATACAGGTGACGCAGGGCCACGCCACTCTCGGCGGCCCGAATCCGACGCTGGTTTTCAGAGCCGGAGAGGAAGCGGTAACCCTGAACGCAGGCCATCGTTTCTGACCCCCCGCCCTTGTCCCGGAGGCGGCGCTGCGCATCTGTCCGGGCTACCAGCCCGCAGACAACGCTGAACCCGTAGCCCGGCTAAGCGCAGCGCGAGCCGGGAATGTAAGGCGGCGTCAGCGCTTAATAATCATCGCGCTCATCGTCCTCATCCGGCTGCTCCATCACGCTATAGGCTACCGAGCAGAACAGCGAGTTCAGACGCTTCATATCGCCCAGCAGCGCCAGGTGCAGCGTACTGGTTTCGATACTCTGCACGTTTTGCTGATGCAGGCGATCAACGTGAGCATGCGAGTAACGACGGTTCATAATGCGAAAACGGTGTTTGCTACGGCGCAAGCGGCGGGCGCTCGGTACGTCGCCGGAAAAGAAAACCGACATCGCCAGCTGTAGATTGCTGAGCAGCTGATCGTAGAGCGCATCCAGCTCTTTCAACCCCTCCATGGAGAACGCGCGCCGCGTGGCCAGCGATTTATCGGCGATTTCGCTGCCCATTCGTTCAACGATATCTGAAGCCTGCTCGAGGTTGAGCGCCATTTCGATAATTTCCGCCCAGCGGCGGGATTCCTCATCGGCCAGCTCCTCTTTTGGCATCCGCGCCAGATAGAGCTTAATCGCGGTGTAAAGTACGTTGATATCGTCCGCCAGCCGCCGCAGCTCTTTCTCTTCACGCGGTTCACCGTGCATCACTTTATGCAGGCTTTCCAGCATCTGCTCCATGGCATCGCCGATACGCAGGGTTTCGCGGGCGGCGTTAGCCAGCGCCAGAGCCGGGGTGTCCAGCGCTGAAGTATCAAGATGCTTTGGCTTCAGTCGTGCATCCAGCTCCGGCTCATCGCGAATCAGTCGCTTACAGAGGTTAGCCATCGGCCCGGCGAACGGCACCATGGCGATACAGCGGATCAGGTTGTAGAAGACGTGGAAATAGATAACCAGTTCGGATTTTTGCAGCGGAAGCTCATCCATAACGTTTGCCAACAGATGGACAAACGGCAGGATAATCAGACTACCCACCAGCTTAAACAACAGGCTGCCGAGCGCAACGCGGCGCGCGGCGGCATTAGCGCCGCTGTTGTTTAGCATCGCCAGCAGCCCGGATCCGAGGTTGGCGCCAATCACCAGGCACAGCGCCACCGGGAACGAAATCACGCCGGTGGCGGTTAACGTAGCGGTCAGCAGCACCGCTGCCAGGCTTGAATAGCTGATGATGGCAAATACCGCGCCGATCAGCGCATCCAGCATAATATCGCCGGTCAACGAGGCGAAAATCACCTGCACGCCGTTAGCCTGGGTGATGGGATGCACCGCCTGAACGATCAGCTCCAGCGCCAGCAGAATCAAGCCCAGGCCAATACCCACGCGCCCGAGCTGGCCCGCACGCGTTTGCTTGCGTCCAAGGAAGAAAATGACGCCGATAAAAATCAGCAGCGGCGAAAGCCAGGACAGGTCGAAGGTCAGCACCCTCGCCATCAGCGCGGTACCAACGTCAGCGCCCAGCACCATCACCAGCGCAGGGGCTAACGCCACCAGATCCTGGGCGACAAAAGAGGTGACCAGCATGGTGGTGGCGTTGCTGCTCTGGACCAGCGCGGTAACCCCGATCCCCGCGCAGAAGGCGAGCGGTTTTTTCTCCACGCTGCTGCTGAGTACACTTCTCAGGCGAGCGCCGTAGACGCGCATCACGCCGGTACGAACAATATGGGTGCCCCACACCAGTAGAGCGACGGCGGACAACAGGTGTAGCAGAGTTAACACGGAATCAGCTTCTCCTTATATTTATTTGTTCCAGAAACTCATAAACCGTTACAGGCCGGATAGCGCTTCGCTTATCCGACGGCAACGATCGCAAGCTCCCTTCAGTATAAGGGTTTATGCACAATAAAGAGACAGGGCGCTCGTTGAGCGCCCTGTTAGTTGTAAGGAAAGATAACGGCTGGTGGATCAGTCGGCATCGTAACCGAGGTTCGGCGCCAGCCAGCGCTCCACTTCCGCCACGCTCATCCCCTTACGTAACGCATAGTCCTCCACCTGATCGCGCTGAATTTGCGCTACCGCGAAGTACTTACTGTCCGGATGGCTGAAGTACCAGCCGGAAACCGACGCGCCGGGCCACATGGCAAAGGATTCCGTCAGCTTCATGCCGGTACGTTTTTCCACCTCCAGCAGCTCCCAGATGGTCGCCTTTTCGGTGTGCTCCGGACAGGCGGGATAGCCCGGCGCCGGGCGTATTCCCTGGTAATTCTCGCGGATCAGCTCCTCGTTGCTGAGGTTTTCGTTCGCCGCATAGCCCCAGTAGACCTTACGCACCCGCTCATGCAGATACTCGGCGAAGGCTTCCGCCAGACGGTCGGCAATCGCCTTCACCATAATCTTGTTATAGTCATCGTGCTGTGCCTCCCAGGCGTCGGCCAGCGCGTCTTCCTCAAGGCCGCCGGTCACCACAAAGGCGCCGATATAGTCCGCCTTCCCCGACAGCTTCGGCGCGACAAAATCCGCCAGGCAGTAGTTGGCAAAGCCGACTTTCTCGGTCTGCTGGCGCAGATGATGCCCCACCGTCAGCACATGAGTCCGGGTTTCATCGCGATAGATTTCAATATCGTCGCCGACGCGGTTAGCCGGGAACAGCCCCACGACGCCGCGTGGATTAAGGGCCTTCCCGGCACTGAGCTTATCCAGCAGTTCGTTGGCGTCTTTAAACAGGCGCTGTGCCTCTTCGCCCACGATTTCATCTTCCAGAATGCGCGGATACTTACCGGCCAGCGACCAGGTCATAAAGAACGGCGTCCAGTCGATATAATTACGCAGGGTTTCAATACTGGCTTCCACCTCATGCACGCCCAGACGATGAGCCACCGGCGGGGTGTAGCTTGCCCAGTCAAAGGCCAGGTCGTTATCGCGCGCGGCTTCCAGCGTGACGGGGGGAGTGCGCGGCTTTTTACGTCCGTGCTGAATACGCACCGTTTCGTACTCTTTGCGGGTACGGGCGACAAAATCATCGCGCTGGCTATCGGACAGCAGGGCGGCGACCACGCCGACGGTGCGCGAGGCGTTCTGCACGTAGACCGTCGGGCCGCTGTAGTTCTGCTCGATTTTCACTGCCGTATGCGCTTTCGAGGTGGTTGCGCCGCCGATCAGCAGCGGAATAGTAAAGCCCTGACGCTCCATCTCCTTCGCCACGTTGACCATCTCATCCAGCGACGGCGTAATCAGCCCGGAGAGGCCAATCAGGTCGGCGTTAACCTCGCGGGCGGTTTTCAGGATTTTATCCGCAGGCACCATCACGCCCAGATCGACGATTTCATAGTTATTACACTGCAGCACGACGCCGACAATATTCTTGCCGATATCGTGAACGTCACCCTTCACGGTGGCGATGACCATCTTGCCGTTGCTGGAACCTTTCTCTTTGCTGGCCTCAATATAGGGTTCGAGGTAGGCCACCGCCTGCTTCATTACGCGGGCGGATTTCACCACCTGAGGCAGGAACATTTTCCCTTCACCGAACAGATCGCCAACCACGTTCATACCGTCCATCAGCGGTCCTTCGATAACCTCGATCGGGCGCGCGGCCTGCTGTCGGGCTTCTTCGGTATCGAGCTCAATAAATTCGGTAATGCCTTTAACCAGCGAGTACTCGAGACGTTTTTTGACGTCCCAGCTGCGCCATTCCGCCTGCTGGGCGTTGGCGGTATCGTCAGTTTTGCTGCCGCGATATTTCTCCGCCAGATCCAGCAGGCGTTCGGTGCCATCATCGCGGCGGTTCAGAATCACATCTTCAACCGCGTCGCGCAGCTCGGCGGGAAGGTCGTCGTAAATTGCCAGCTGTCCAGCGTTGACGATACCCATATCCATGCCGTTACGGATGGCGTAGTAGAGGAATACTGCGTGAATCGCCTCGCGCACCGGGTCGTTACCGCGGAAGGAGAACGACACGTTAGAGACGCCGCCGGAGATCAGCGCGTGCGGCAGTTCGCGTTTGATATCTTCACAGGCGCCGATAAAGTCCTGGGCATAGTTGTTGTGCTCTTCAATTCCGGTCGCCACGGCGAAAATATTCGGGTCGAAGATGATGTCTTCCGGCGGGAAGCCCACCTCTTCGGTAAGAATGGTGTACGCCCGGCGGCAAATTTCAATTTTACGTTCGCGGGTATCGGCCTGACCCACTTCATCAAAGGCCATCACCACGACGGCGGCCCCGTAGCGGCGCACCTTTTTCGCATGCTGGATAAACGGCTCAACGCCCTCTTTCATCGAGATGGAGTTAACGATGCCTTTGCCCTGAATACACTTCAGGCCCTTTTCGATAACCTCCCATTTGGAGGAGTCGATCATAATCGGCACGCGGGCGATATCCGGCTCACCGGCGATCAGGTTGAGGAAACGCGTCATCGCCGCTTCGGCGTCGAGCATCCCCTCATCCATATTGATATCGATAATCTGTGCGCCGCTTTCCACCTGCTGGCGCGCCACATCCAGCGCTTCGTTATATTTTTCTTCTTTAATCAGGCGTTTGAATTTCGCCGAGCCGGTAACGTTGGTGCGTTCGCCGACGTTCACAAACAGGCTGTCATCGCCGATATTCAGCGGCTCAAGGCCGGAAAGACGGCAGGCGACGGGGATCTCCGGCAGCTGGCGCGGCGGCAGGCCGGCCACCGCGCGGCTCATGGCGGCGATATGTTCCGGCGTGGTGCCGCAGCAGCCGCCGACAATATTCAGGAAGCCGGCCTCCGCCCATTCGCGAATTTGCGTCGCCATCGTGTCGGCGTCCAGATCGTATTCACCAAAGGCGTTCGGCAGACCGGCGTTCGGGTGGGCGGTGACGTAGCATTCGGCGATACGCGACAGCTCCTGCACGTACTGGCGCAGTTCGTCCGGCCCCAGAGCGCAGTTGAGGCCGAAAGTGAGCGCATCGGCGTGGCGCAGCGAGTTATAAAAGGCTTCGGTGGTCTGGCCGGACAGCGTGCGACCGGAGGCGTCGGTGATGGTGCCGGAGATCATAATCGGCAGATCGACCCCCAGCGCTTCAAACTCCTCTTTGACCGCAAAGATCGCCGCTTTGGCGTTGAGGGTATCGAACACCGTCTCAATCAGAATCAGATCCGCCCCGCCTTCCACCAGCGCTTTGGTGGATTCACGATAGGCTTCCACCAGCCCGTCAAAGGTGATGTTGCGAAAGGCCGGGTCATTGACGTCAGGAGAAATGGACGCAGTGCGGTTAGTCGGGCCGAGAACGCCTGCCACGTAGCGTGGTTTTTCCGGCGTGCGCGCGGTCCAGGCATCAGCGCTGGCGCGGGCCAGTTTCGCCGCCGTAAAGTTGATTTCCGCCGACAGGGATTCCATCTGGTAATCCGCCATCGCGATGGTCGTCGAGTTAAAGGTGTTGGTTTCAATGATATCCGCCCCGGCCGCAAAATAGGCATCGTGGATGGCGGTGATCACTTCCGGCTTGCTGAGAACCAGCAGGTCGTTGTTGCCCTTCAGGTCGCACGGCCAGTCGGCAAAACGCTCGCCGCGGAAGTCCTGCTCACTCAGACGATAGCTCTGGATCATGGTGCCCATGCCCCCATCCAGAACCAGAATACGTTCTTTTAACTGCTGATGCAGTTGCTCAACTTTGCTGCTCACACTCGCTCCCGACAACGCTCAACCAGACCGAAAAAACTCAACGGACCATACTGGCACAAACCGAAGGGGTGGAAAAGAGAACAGCGGGCAAGATGAGACATGTTCAGCTTCACTCATCCGATCAGTCGGGTAGTGATTGCATTATCGCCAAATAAAACGAAAATCATTTCCACGATACAGAAAAAAGGAGTCCGCGATGGCGACCCCCGCTCCCGCAAAACGCGGCAGAAAACCTGCCGCCTCCGCCGCCGCTCCGGCTGGCGGGCAAGTTCAGTCCCTGACCCGCGGCCTGAAGCTGCTCGAATGGATTGCTGAATCTCACGGCAGCGTGGCGCTGACCGAACTGGCCCAGCAGGCCGGCTTGCCTAATTCCACCACCCACCGCCTGTTAACCACGATGCAGCAGTTGGGTTTTGTTCGTCAGGTCGGTGAACTGGGCCACTGGTCGGTGGGCGCCCATGCTTTCGTCGTCGGCAGCAGCTTCCTGCAAAGTCGTAACCTGTTGGCGATCGTCCATCCGATTTTGCGTCAACTGATGGAAGACTCCGGCGAAACGGTTAACCTCGCGGTGCTGGACCCGAGCGATCATCAGGCGATCATTATCGATCAGGTGCAGTGTACCCAACTGATGCGTATGTCGGCGCCGATTGGCGGTAAGCTGCCGATGCACGCTTCCGGCGCCGGTAAGGCGTTTTTGTCTCAGTTGAGTGAAGATCAGGTCACCGGCCTGCTGCACCGTCAAGGTCTGCACGCTTACACCCACGCTACGCTGGTATCGCCGGTGCATCTGAAAGAGGACCTGGCCCAGACGCGTAAGCGCGGCTATTCGTTTGATGACGAAGAACACGCGCTAGGACTGCGCTGCGTAGCGTCATGCATTTATGATGAACATCGTGAGCCGTTCGCCGCTATCTCTATTTCCGGGCCCATTTCCCGCATTACCGATGACCGCGTGACCGAGTTCGGCGCCATGGTGATCAAAGCGGCGAAAGAAGTGACGCTGGCGTATGGCGGAGTGCGATAAATGAGCGATCTGAAATCCTACTGGCAGGATAAATACCCTTCTGCTTTTTGCTGGTCTTTCGGCGATTCAGCGGAGCTGGCCGACGAGCTGGCGGCCCTGGTCATCGCGGGGAAGAAGCGCGGCACCTGCGGTTCGCTTGCCGGCTATCAGCAGGAGCAGCCGCCCGTGACGCCGGGGGCATATCACATTGTGCTGGACGGCCAGGGCAAAGCCGTCTGCGTGATACGCACCCTGATGCTCAGGCTGATCCGGTTTAATGAAATGAGTCCTGAGCTCGCCGCGCTGGAGGGCGAAGGTGATTTGAGCCTCGCTTACTGGCAATCGGCGCATCAGGCATTCTTTGAACACGAAGGCACCTGGGCGCCGGATATGGAGCTGGTGTACGAAGAATTTGCGGTTATAGAGGCCGCCTGAACCTGGCCGCCTGTTTACCCTGCCTGTTGCAGGTTGCCATAACGCACGCAAAAGCGCTGACGGCGACGATAGGCGTAGACGTCTTCCACGTGGCCGTTGCGAATACGGTTTTGCAGCTCCCGCCAGTAGTCGGCGCGCAGCAGGTCGGCGTGCATCTCTTCAAATAGCGGCCCGATACGCGGGTCGGCGCACAGCCAGTGGCGAAACTCCTCCGGAAAAACATCGCCCGGCGAGACGCTGTACCAGGGCTCGCTGGCAAGCTCATCTTCCGGATAGCGCGCTGGCGGGATCTCGCGGAAATTCACCTCCGTCATATAGCAAATTTCATCGTAATCGTAGAACACCACCCGGCCGTGACGCGTAACGCCAAAATTCTTAAATAGCATATCGCCCGGGAAAATGTTGGCGGCAGCCAGCTGACGAATGGCGTTCCCGTACTCCTCGACTGCATCGCGCAGCGCCTGCCCGTCAACCTGCTCCAGCCAGATATTCAGCGGCACCATCCGCCGCTCGATATACAGATGGCTGATCGCAATCCGATCGCCGAGGTCGGTAATTTTCCCACCGGCTTCGGTTTGTAACAGGGCCATCAGCTCGGGCGCAATTTGCCGTTTCTCCAGCACGAAGTTCTCAAACTCCTGGGTGTCGGCCATCCGTCCCACGCGGTCATGCTCTTTGACCAGCTGGTAACAGGCGCGCACGTGAGCGGCAGTCATCTCTTTCTGCGGCGCGAAGCGGTCCTTGATGACCTTAAATACCCGGTCAAAGCCCGGCAAGGTAAACACCAGCATGACCATCCCGCGGATCCCCGGCGCTTCAACAAATTGTTCATTGCTGCGGGAAAGATAGTGCAGGTATTCCCGATAGCTTTCCGTTTTCGCATGCTTCTGGCAGCCAATCGCCATGTACAGTTCGGCGGTGGTTTTACCCGGCAGAATCTCGCGCAGCCACTCGACCAGCGCGCCGGGCAGCGGCGCGTAAACCATAAAATAGGAGCGGGCGAAGCCAAAAACGATACTGGCTTCGGCATGCGTCGTCAGGCAAGCATCGACAAACAGTTCACCTTCATCGGTACGATGGATTGGCAGAAGAAAAGGCAGCGTGGCCATCGGCGTAACCAATTTGCCTACCAGCCAGGCTGCCTTATTGCGGTAAAAAAGTTCATTCGCCACCTGTAGATACGACCGGGAGAGCAGCTCGCCGCCAAGCGCTTCCTGCAGGCAAACGGTGATATACCCGATATCGCGCGCTCTGTTTTGCCACGGCAGGCGGAGAGGAAGATCGGATAACACTTTGCGTAATAACGTGTCCCAGCCGCGCTCGGGAAAGAAATCTTTCGCCAGCGGCCGCGGTATAGAGCGCAGGCGCCGCTCGGGCTGCGAGCTGAAAATAAAAAGCCGCTCGGGAGTCAGCGAGCGGTGGTCAAACAACCGACAATAGACGGAATTGAAAAAGCTCTCCGCAATTTCGAAGCGAGGGTAATCCGGCAGCAGGCGGGTATAGTGTTCTTTTACCCGCAGCAAAAAGTCGCTATCGGTATTTTTGCCATCGGTAATGCAGCGCAGCTGCTCGACGACCAGGCCGACATGGTGATCGTAGAGATGGATGCGCTGCTTCATCGCCTGCTGGACGGCATGCCAGTCGGCCTGTTCAAAGCGCTGCTGGGCGCCGGAAGTGACTTCAAGAAAACGACCGTACTGGGCGTCGAAACCCTGCAAAATAGTTTGCGCAATCAATAATTCCAGGCCACGTGTCATACCTTCCCCTCTCTCCCTCTCCCCCGGAGAGAGGGAGAGGGGAAATGATCAGAACTGATCTTCTTCTGTAGAGCCGGTTAACGCCGTTACTGATGAGGTTCCGCCCTGGATAATGGTGGTGACCTTATCGAAGTAGCCAGTCCCGACCTCCTGCTGATGGGAGACAAAGGTATAGCCATCTTTCGCCGCCGCGAATTCCGGCTGCTGAACCTTCTCAACGTAGTGCTTCATCCCCTCGCCCTGGGCGTAAGCGTGAGCCAGATCGAACATGTTGAACCACATGCTGTGAATACCGGCCAGGGTGATGAACTGATATTTGTAGCCCATATCCGCCAGCTGCTGCTGGAAGCTGGCAATGGTTTTATCATCCAGCTTTTTCTGCCAGTTAAACGACGGTGAGCAGTTATAGGCCAGCAGTTTGCCCGGATATTTCGCATGGATCGCATCGGCAAAGCGCTTCGCCAGCTCAAGGTCCGGGGTGGAGGTTTCACACCACACCAGGTCGGCATAGGGCGCGTAGGCCAGCCCGCGGCTGATCGCCTGTTCGATACCGGCATGGGTGCGGAAGAAACCTTCGCTGGTACGGTCGCCGGTAATGAACTGACGATCGTAAGGATCGCAGTCTGAGGTAATTAAATCCGCCGCATCGGCGTCAGTGCGGGCAATCACCAGCGTTGGCACGCCCATTACGTCTGCCGCCAGACGCGCGGCAACCAGTTTCTGAATCGCTTCTTGCGTGGGAACCAGTACTTTGCCGCCCATATGGCCGCATTTCTTCACCGATGCCAGCTGATCTTCGAAGTGTACGGCCGCTGCACCGGCCTCAATCATCGATTTCATCAGCTCAAACGCATTAAGCACGCCGCCAAATCCCGCTTCCGCATCGGCGACGATCGGCAGAAAATAATCGGTATAACGCGGATCGTTCGGTTCAATACCCGCAGACCACTGGATCTGATCCGCGCGGCGGAAGGTGTTATTGATCCGATCGACCACGGCCGGTACTGAGTTAGCCGGATAGAGCGATTGATCCGGATACATGCTGGAGGCCAGGTTGGCGTCCGCCGCGACCTGCCAGCCAGAAAGGTAAATCGCTTCAATGCCCGCTTTCGCCTGCTGTAACGCCTGGCCCCCGGTCAGCGCGCCCAGGCTGTTGACGTAGCCTTTTTTCGCTTCGCCGTGCAGCAGTCGCCACATCTTTGCCGCGCCCAGCTGCGCCAGCGTACATTCCGGGTTAACGGAGCCGCGTAGCTTCACCACGTCTTCGGCGCTGTATGGGCGAGTAATGCCTTCCCAGCGCGGGTTGGTCCACTCTTTGTTTAATTCTTCGATTTGTTGGGTACGGGTTTTCATGTGCAGATGCTCCATATTATTTTCCTGGCTTCCCAGGCATTATTGGTGATGGCAGTTTGGTCACGGCCAGCGCGCAAAAACCGGAGCGTACTTATAGTACGTGAGGATTTTGAGTACTGCCCGGGGCCAAAATGGCAAACAAAGTAGCCTGGGCCGTCAGGCCAGCAGGCGGTAACCCGGCAAAGTCAGGAAGTCAATGAGCTCATCGGAAGTGGTGATCTGTTCCATCAGGCGCGCGGCCTCGTCAAAGCGCCCGCTGCTGTAGCGGTGCTCGCCCAGTTCGTCCTGAATCACCCGCATCTCTTCGGCCAGCCACTGGCGGAACAGCGCTTTAGTTACCGGTTGACCGCTGCTGAGCGTTTTTTCGTGATGGATCCACTGCCAGATTGAGGTACGTGAGATCTCGGCCGTTGCCGCATCCTCCATGAGGCCATAAATCGGTACGCAGCCGTTGCCGGAAATCCACGCCTCAATGTACTGCACCGCCACGCGAATGTTGGCGCGCATGCCCTCTTCGGTTCGTTCGCCCTCGCAGGGGGCCAGCAGCTGTTCAGCGGTAATTGGCGCATCGTCTTCACGGGTGACAAATAGCTGATTTTTGTTCTCACCGAGCACGCTATTAAAGACGGCCATCGCGGTGTCAGCCAGACCGGGATGCGCAATCCATGTGCCATCATGGCCGTTATTCGCCTCCAGCGATTTGTCCGCTTTTACCTTGTTCAGCACCTGATTGTTCCGCTCAGCATCTTTGCTCGGAATAAAGGCCGCCATGCCGCCCATCGCAAATGCGCCGCGCTTATGGCAGGTCTTAATTAACAATCGTGAGTAGGCACTGAGGAATGGCTTATCCATCGTCACCACCTGACGATCCGGCAGAACGCGGTCCGGGTGATTCTTCAGCGTTTTGATATAGCTGAAGATATAGTCCCAGCGCCCGCAGTTCAGACCCACAATATGGTCGCGCATGGCATGCAGGATTTCGTCCATCTGGAATACGGCGGGCAGCGTTTCAATCAGCAGCGTGGCTTTGATGGTGCCGCGCGGCAGCTCAAAACGGTCTTCCGTAAAGCTAAAGACTTCACTCCACCACGCAGCTTCCTGCCAGGCCTGGGTTTTCGGCAGATAGAAATAGGGCCCGCTGCCTTTTTCCAGTAACGCTTTGTAGTTATGGAAGAAATAAAGAGCAAAGTCGAACAGGCTGCCGGGAATGGCTTCCCTGCGCCATGTCACGTGTTTTTCCGGCAGATGCAGGCCGCGCACGCGACAGATCAGCAGCGCCGGGTTCGGTTTAAGCTGATAGATTTTGCCAGCTTCATTGGTATAGCTGATGGTGCCGTTAACCGCATCGCGCAGGTTAATTTGCCCCTCAATGACTTTGCTCCATTCAGGCGCCAGTGAGTCTTCGAAATCCGCCATAAAGACTTTTACGTTCGCATTCAGCGCATTGATCACCATCTTACGCTCTACCGGACCGGTGATTTCCACCCGGCGATCCTGCAAATCCACAGGGATGCCGCGAATTTTCCAATCACCATTACGAATGGAAGCTGTTTCCGAAATAAAATCAGGTAGCTTACCGTCATCAATTTCCTGCTGCTGCTGGAGACGCGCCGCCAGGAGTTTATTGCGCTCAGGCGTAAAGCGGCTCACCAGTTCAGTCAAAAATTCGACTGCCTCAGGCGTTAAGATTTGCTTCTCCTGGTCGCCATATGGCTGGCTAAAAGCCAGTTCGTCAGTAATTGTCGCCTGCTGCGTCATGTGCTGCTCCTCTTAGTTGATCCAGTTGGCGCGAACGTAAGATCATTGTGTAGTTTTCGTTCAGCACAATTAAGACTACGCATTTATTTTTCAAAATCAAAAACAATTTCCATTTTTAATTTAATTATCATTTAACCTATTGATAACAATATAAATAAAGTTTAATCACAATATGAGCCGCATTTCGGAAATAAAAAAGGCACCCGAAGGTGCCAGAGGCAAAATGCTGAAACGCTTTAGGATCGCGTTGTGTAGAAGATTAATCCAGAGTCGGATTCATATGGCGTAGATCGTATGGCGTGATCTGGTAGACGTAATAATTCAGCCAGTTGATAAACAGTAGATTGCCATGGCTTCGCCAGGTGGCGCGCGGTTTGTTCTGCGGATCGTTTTGCGGGAAATAATTGTGTGGAACCTGGGGATCGAGGCCCGCTTCCACATCGCGGAAGAACTCGCTGGCCAGGGTGTTTGCATCATATTCTGGATGACCGGTCACGAAGGCGATACGCTTGTCTTTGCTGGCGAACAGGTAGGCATCGCCCTCTTCCGTTTCCGCCAGAATCTCCAGGTCGGTGTAGTCACGTATCAGCGCCGCCGGGAAATCGGCATAGCGCGAGTGCGGCGCGAGAAAGCTATCGTCAAAGCCGCGAGTTAATAAGGCATGTGGTTGCAGGATATGATGTTCGTAGACGCCGGAAATCTTCTCAGAGCGCGTCTGTTTAGGGATACCATAGAGGATATTGAGGGCCGCCTGTACAGCCCAACAGACAAATAGCGTTGAGGTAACATGATCTTTAGCCCATTCCAGCACCTGTTTGATCTGCGGCCAGTAGGCAACGTCATTAAACTCAACCAAACCTAAGGGCGCGCCGGTAACAATCAGGCCATCAAAATTCTGATCGCAAATATCTTCAAAGTTGCAGTAGAAGTTGTTCAGGTGTTCCGCTGGGGTATTACGCGATTCGCGGGCATCGATGCGCAGCAGCTGGATATCAAGCTGCAGAGGAGAGTTGGAAAGCAGTCGCAAAAACTGATTCTCAGTCTCGATTTTCTTCGGCATCAGATTAAGGATGAGCACCTTCAGCGGGCGGATTTCCTGAGTCGTCGCGCGAGTTGTCGTCATCACAAAGACGTTTTCATTACGCAAGAAATTGACGGCCGGTAGCTCGTCCTGCACCCGAATTGGCATAACTTTATTACCTCATAGCATACGTATAAACGTTTAGACATCCAGACAGCTGAAGATACCCAGGAATAATGTGAATGTCGAGCCTGCAAATGCAGGGTGAGAAAATTTCACGGAGATATTTACGTTAGAATATAAGAACAAATAAAAGGAGCACGTATGGTTATTAGTATCCGCCGTTCACGGCATGATGAAGGGAAAAAATTGATTGCGATCTGGTGTCGATCGGTCGATGCAACGCACGGTTTTTTATCAAAAGCATATAGAGCGGAGCTGGAAGAGCTGGTGAGTTCATTCCTACCCGAAGCGCCGCTGTGGGTAGCAGTAACGGAGGAAGATGAGCCGGTCGCCTTTATGCTTCTAACGGGGGAACATATGGATGCGTTATTTGTTGATCCTGCTGTTCGCGGCTGTGGCGTGGGTAAGCTTTTGATTAAACACGCCTTGTCGTTAGCGCCCAGACTGACGACTAACGTTAACGAGCAGAATGAACAAGCGGTCGGATTTTATAAGAAAATGGGCTTTAAGGTGACAGGCCGTTCTGAAACGGACGATCTTGGAAAACCGTATCCGTTATTGAATTTGGTACACGAGTAATGAAAAGGCCGGATAAGGGTAGACCGATGTCCGGCAGTTTCAGACGACTAAAACGCAAAGAGCCCATCCGTCAGGATGGGCTCTTCACTTGTTTGATGCCTGGCAGTTCCCTACTCTCACATGGGGAGACCCCACACTACCATCGGCGCTACGGCGTTTCACTTCTGAGTTCGGCATGGGGTCAGGTGGGACCACCGCGCTAGTGCCGCCAGGCAAATTCTGTTTAATCTGTATCAAGCTGCATTGAAAATCTTCTCAAATCGCCAAAACATCTTCGGCGTTGTAAGGTTAAGCCTCACGGTTCATTAGTACCGGTTAGCTCAACGCATCGCTGCGCTTACACACCCGGCCTATCAACGTCGTCGTCTTCAACGTTCCTTCAGGACTCTCAAGGAGTCAGGGAGAACTCATCTCGGGGCAAGTTTCGTGCTTAGATGCTTTCAGCACTTATCTCTTCCGCATTTAGCTACCGGGCAATGCCATTGGCATGACAACCCGAACACCAGTGATGCGTCCACTCCGGTCCTCTCGTACTAGGAGCAGCCCCCCTCAATTCTCCAGCGCCCACGGCAGATAGGGACCGAACTGTCTCACGACGTTCTAAACCCAGCTCGCGTACCACTTTAAATGGCGAACAGCCATACCCTTGGGACCTACTTCAGCCCCAGGATGTGATGAGCCGACATCGAGGTGCCAAACACCGCCGTCGATATGAACTCTTGGGCGGTATCAGCCTGTTATCCCCGGAGTACCTTTTATCCGTTGAGCGATGGCCCTTCCATTCAGAACCACCGGATCACTATGACCTGCTTTCGCACCTGCTCGCGCCGTCACGCTCGCAGTCAAGCCAGCTTATGCCATTGCACTAACCTCCTGATGTCCGACCAGGATTAGCTGACCTTCGTGCTCCTCCGTTACTCTTTAGGAGGAGACCGCCCCAGTCAAACTACCCACCAGACACTGTCCGCAACCCGGATCACGGGCCCACGTTAGAACACCAGCCATTAAAGGGTGGTATTTCAAGGATGGCTCCATGCAGACTGGCGTCCACACTTCAAAGCCTCCCACCTATCCTACACATCAAGGACCAGTGTTCAGTGTCAAGCTATAGTAAAGGTTCACGGGGTCTTTCCGTCTTGCCGCGGGTACACTGCATCTTCACAGCGAGTTCAATTTCACTGAGTCTCGGGTGGAGACAGCCTGGCCATCATTACGCCATTCGTGCAGGTCGGAACTTACCCGACAAGGAATTTCGCTACCTTAGG